>Ga0134125_10000037_pt1 | contig 198269 bp, 182 predicted proteins | sample KB31751_FD_96464 | JGI IMG/M metagenome (GOLD analysis project Ga0134125, IMG submission 96464) | Terrestrial soil microbial communities with excess Nitrogen fertilizer from Kellogg Biological Station, Michigan, USA - KB3-175-1 | ecosystem: Environmental > Terrestrial > Soil > Unclassified ...
CCGTCAGCCTCATGCAGATGGCGAAAGTGTCCGCCGCCCTGATGCGCCTCGATGAATCGCGCCTTCCTTACATCAGTGTTCTGACGGACCCGACCACGGGCGGCGTCACCGCGAGCTTCGCGATGCTCGGCGACCTGAATATCGGGGAGCCTGGCGCCCTCATCGGATTCGCCGGTCCGCGGGTCATCGAGCAGAGCATCCGCCAGAAACTGCCGGAGGGCTTTCAGCGCAGCGAGTTTCTGCTCAAGCACGGCATGCTGGATGCTGTCGTCGCGCGCGGTGAGATGAAGCCCTACCTGGCGAGAGCCTTCGATTTCCTCATCGGACCGGTGGCGAAAGCGGACGCTTCGCCGGATACCAAACAAGCCGCATGACATTCGCGGAGACGCTCCGGTTTCTCTACTCCCTCGGCCCGGAACTGAAAACCGTTAAGTGGGATCTCGCGCGTATCGAAACCCTTCTCGCCACTCTCGACAGCCCGCACAAGCGCGGCCGTTTCATTCATGTCGCTGGGACGAACGGCAAAGGGTCCACCTGCGCGATGATGGCGTCCGCCTTGCGCGCCGAGGGCCTGCGCGCCGGGCTTTATACTTCGCCGCATCTTCTCGATCCGCGAGAGCGTATCCGGATCGACGGTGAGCTGATCGCTGAAGACCCGTGGACGCGCGCTTTCGAGGCGGTGCATGCCGCCGCCGAAACGCTCCTCGCGCGTGAAGTCATCGATTCGCACCCGAGCTTCTTCGAGACGGTCACGGCAATGGCGTTCGTTGCGTTCGCCGAGGCAAACCTCGATATCGTCGTCCTCGAGACCGGACTCGGCGGACGGCTCGACGCCACGAATGTGGTCGCGCCCGAGCTTTCCGTTATCACACCGATCGACTTCGATCACGAAGCCTTTCTTGGATCCAGCATCGAATCGATCGCGGCCGAAAAGGCCGGCATCCTGAAGAAAGGGCGGCCCGCCGTGTTCGCAACCCAGCGTCCGGAGGCGTTCTCGATTCTGGACCGCCGCGCGCTCGATCTCGATTGTCCGGTAACTCTGTCATCAGCGTGGCGCGTGGAAGATCTGACTCTCGATAAGTTCGGCAGCCGCTTCAGGCTCGTCGCGGATGAAGAAATCCCCCTGATCTGCCCTTTGGCGGGCGAACATCAGGTAGAGAATGCGCGCACGGCCGTGGCCGCTCTGCGGATTTTCGGGGTCTCCACCGGAGCGGTCCGCGCGGGCATCAAGGATGTGAAATGGCCTGGCCGCATCGACCGCATGGCGGTGAATCCGGACATCATCCTCGACGGCGCCCACAATCCCGCGGGCGCGCGGTCCCTCGCCGCATACATCCGGAAATTCTTCGCGGACGAGCCAATCCGCATTGTCTATGGCGCCATGCGCGACAAAGCCGTCGACGAAGTGATCAGCACGCTTTTCCCACTCGCGGCGGAAGTCATCGTGACCGCACCGGACCAGCCCCGCGCGCTGAGCGCGGAATCGCTCGCCGCCGCCGCCGACCACCCGAATCTGCACAGCGCGCCAAACGTCGCGGCTGCGATCGCCGAATCCCGGGCCCGCCCCATGACCACCTTCATCACCGGATCGCTCTTCCTCGTTGCCGAAGCGCGCGCGATCCTGTAGGGCCCGCGCTATCCTGAGGCCGTGCCGCGAGAATCGCCTGTCGAAAAAGACGCCTCCGCCACAATCCCAAACGCCCCGCTCTACGAAACCGTGGACCGCGACGACTTCGCGGCCATGATCGAATGCCGCCGCTATGGCCGGCGCAGTTCCGCCTTCGATGAGATCATCGACGCCACCGAAGCGCACTACTGGAGCCCGGACGACCAGCGCTATCTCGATTTCTCGAAGCCGTTCAATTTGGAAGAAGAGCTCCTCATGCCCGCGTCTTCCATTGTGGAGCTCAGCTGCGCGGTAGCCGATCGTCTTGACGAGCGCCAGCGTATCCGCTTCGGCAACGAGCTGACGCGCTACTACCTGTCACAGCTTCTGCACGGGGAACAAGGCGCCTACTCGCTCTCGGCGAGCCTTTGTCAGATCTTCTTGGATCCGGGCGCGCAGGAGTACGCCGCCAACCAGGTCCGCGAGGAGGCCCGGCACGTGCGGGCGCTTTCCAAATATTTCGGCGCGCGCTGGGGCGCACCGGTCACTGTTGGTGAGGGACTACTTTCCCTGATGAACAAGTTGGTGATGACGGGGGAGGCTTACCAGAAGATCGTCGGCATGCAGATGATGATCGAAGGCCTCGCGCTCGGCGCCTTCTCGAACATATACAACGGAACGAACGACCCGACGCTGAAACGGCTCGTGCAACTGATCCTTGCCGATGAGTCGTATCACCACCGCTTCGGACGTATCTGGGGCAGCCTCACCATGCCCGAGCTGACGGAAGAACAGCGCGATCGGATCGAGACCTGGGCCGCCGGCTGCTTCGTCACACTCTTCCGCAACATGTCCGGCTGGCAGAACAAACAGGCTATTTACGCTCAGTTCGGCCTCGACTGGAAGTGGGTCGGGGACGCCGTCAACGAGGCTGCCAAACAACCACGAACCAGCGCGCCACTCGCGGCCGAAGGGAACATCTATCGCGTCCTCGCGAAGACGCTGTTGCAATCCGGGATTATCACGGCCCGCACGCGTCCGCTCTACAACGCATGGTTCGATTTGAATGCGATCGCCACCGACCCCAGCGACTCCTTCGGAAATTCGGCGCTCGTTGACCAGACGATTGCGGAATTGCAGACGATTCGCGACGAAAGCGGTCGCTCTCGCCGCTCTGGAACCCTCTGAAACCGAGTTACATGACTTAAGCGGGCCACTTATCAGGCCGACTTTTGTAAGAAACCTTGCAACGACGCACGTAGCTGATACAAAATAGGTAGTCGTTTGTACATAAGCTTACGGAGGAATGCATGGGTCTTGACAAGAAGCGGAAGGGCTTCGATCTTGACAGAAAGTTTGTGACGTACGCGCTGGCGGGTTCGGCGCTTCTGGGGACGCCGCTCGTAACAAGCGCTCAAACCGTAGCCACGAGCGGAACCACAGGCAATACCCTCAACTTCAGCTTTGACAACACCATAACGGACTTCACGCTCAGCGCGGGTTTCGTTTCCAACTTTAACTCTTCCTTCCTCGAACCCTCGATTTACGTTTCCGGACCCGAGACAACGGGCTTTATAGGAGTTGAAACCGGGCCCCCTGGAGGGCCGACAATCTATACCGCGACAGCGTTCGCAAATTCGGGGGCGGTGGATCCATCGGTCGGAATCGTTCCGTCCGGTAAGCTGCTGAAGGCGAATGGCAACACCACGACCAAAGGCCAGTGGCCAAACGGAACGAACGATGCCTGGCTGGGAGTCGAATTTCAGCGCAACGGCAATACATACCTCGGATGGGCCGACATTCTGGCCTCGGTCGATCCCTCACAGGCGATCCCTATCAACCAGCCAGCGATCACGCAGGCCGTCCTGGACGATGACGTCCCAACGCAGCCTGCCGCCCAGGCGACCATTCGAGAGAGCGGCTTTGTGCTTTTGACGCCCGAGCCATCCTCCATTGCGCTGCTGGCTCTCGGGGCTGCCGGGATCGCGGTTCTGCGCAAGCGTCGCGGCTCGGTTCAGTAATAGAAGCCGCATCACATGCCGGGCCCACCAGCATCCGGGCCGAATACGCCGGCCCCCTCGCCGCCGCGCGCGTCAGAGTCTCGTCGAATCGTCCTGCTCGGTTGGGACGCCGCCGATTGGGAGATTATCAATCCACTGCTCGATGCCGGCCTGATGCCGAACCTGCGCAAGCTGGTGGAGCGCGGCGTCATGGGCCGGGTCGCCACCCTCGAACCTGCTCTCTCGCCGATACTATGGACGTCGATCGCGACGGGCAAGACAGCCGATCAGCACGGCATTCTTGGCTTTCTGGAACCGGATCCCGTCGGCGGCCGCGTCCGCCCCGTCAGCAGTTCTTCGCGTCAGGCCAAGGCACTCTGGAACATTTTGAGCCAGAGCGGGCTCCGTTCGCACGTCGTCAACTGGTTCGCCAGCCATCCGGCCGAGCCCATTTCCGGCGCAGTGCTCTCGAACGCATATTGCAAAATCGTCGGGCCATGGGGAACGGAGTGGCCAATCGTGCCGCAATCGATCCATCCCGCGCGTCTGGAAGATACGCTGGCCGGATTGCGCGTGCATCCCGGCGAACTGACCGGCGATGACCTCGCGCCCTTCCTGCCGAAGCTCGACGAGATCGACCAGAAAACGGACAAGCGGCCCTTTGAGCTGGCTTCGATCCTGGCCGAGACAGTCACGCTGCAGGCCGCGACGACGTGGCTGATGGAAAACGAGCCGTGGAATTTCATCGCCGTCTACTTCGATGCCATCGACCGCGCCGGACATCACTTCATGCGGTATCGCGCGCCGCGTATGAGCGATGTCCCCGAGCGTGATTTCGAACTCTACAAGGATGCGATCGACGGCTTCTACTGCTTTCATGATCTGATGCTCGGGCGCATCGTTGAGCTTGCGGGTCCGGACGCCACCATAATCGTTCTCTCGGATCACGGTTTCCAGAGTGGCCGGTACCGGCCGAGCGTGCCTGCCGGCGCGAAGGACGATGCGCCTCTTGCCTGGCATCGGTCCCACGGGATTTTGTGCATGGCGGGACCCGGTCTTCGTCGCGACGAGTTGATTTACGGCCCCGGGCTGCTGGATATCGCGCCCACTGTGCTTGCGATGCTCGGCTTGCCGCGGGGCGCCGACATGCCAGGCCGGGTGCTCGCGGAGGTGTTTGAAAGTCCGCCGCAGGTGGAAACGATTCCGAGTTGGGAAGTCGTATCGGGCGGAGCGCCGGCCGTGGTCGCAGCAGCGGGGGACGATTCGTGGGCCGCGGCAGCCGTCCTCGCACAACTCGCCGATCTTGGGTACATCGACTCGGTCGGTGAAGACGCGCGCGAGGCGCTCCGCAAACTTCAGAACGACCGCAATTTCAATCTGGCGAAAGTGCATATCGCCGGCGGACGTCCCCATGACGCGATTCCGCTGCTCCAGGAGTTGGCGGGCAACGCGGCTGACGAGCACCGGGCCGGGTATCTGATGTATCTCGCGCAGGCCAACTCGAATGCGGGGCGTCTGGAAGAGTCCCGCGAGATCATCGATTCCGTGCTTGCGATCGAGCCGAACCGGACGTCGGCTCTGGTGATTCGCGGCAATCTTGCACTGGCGCAGGGCGATCCCGATCTCGGGCTCGAGTATCTCCTGAAAGCCGAAGCCGAATGGAACGACTCGCCCCATCTGAAGCACCTGATCGGGCGCGTGTACCTGCGGTCTGGTAAATGGGACGAAGCCGAACGATGCTTCCGCGCCGTAATTTCGTTCGACTCCGATTTCGCCGAATCGCACGCCGGCCTCGCCCGCTGTCTGATGGAGACGCGACGCTGGCAGGACGCGGCAAACGAGGCGCTGGAAGCCGTGGGGCTGAAGTTCAATCTCCCCGGATCGCACTATGTGCTGGGTGTGTCGCTCGCGCGGCTTGGCGAAAAACAGCGCGCGGCGCGGGCTTTTGAAACGTGTCTGCGGCTCGCCCCCGAAACACAGGGCGCACAGGAATGGCTGGCCAGGCTGCACACGGCGAACTAGAAATCCGGCCGCCGCGCGAGAACGAGTGGCCGGCCTGCCGCATGCTGCTTCCGGAGACGTTCAAGCGCGGTCTGAAACCGGACGCGCTGCTCGCCTTCGATCGTCATCGCCCCATGGCGCTCGGAGCCGTCGCATTCCAGACGCGCAAGCACGAGACAGCGCTCCACGAGATCCGCGTCATCCGCACCCACCGCAGGCTCGGGATTGGCCGGCGGCTTCTCGATTCCATCAAAACCTCGGCGATGACCGCTTTCGCGGAAGCGCAGGCGCATCCGGAGGCCGGACCTTTCCTTGTGGCGAACGGCTTTGCGAGCGTGAGCCGTATGCTCGTTGTGGAAGTCGACCTCGATCCGATGATTGCCGAGATGGCGCGCCTGCGGGACCGGGCCATCCGGTCCGGGCGTGTTCCCGCATCGGCGCGTCTGGTCAGCCCCAGGGAAGCGCCGGCCGCCGAGGCCGTTGCGCTCTATCAGGCGATCACGGCTGGCCGCTGGATTCATCCCGCGCATCTCGAAGCCTCCCTGACCGACCCGCGTATCGCGGATATCTCGTCGGTGCTGCTGGTCGATGGGCACGTCGCTGGCATGGTGGTGGTGCGTTCCAGGCCGGAGAACGATCGAGTGCATGTGCAGGCGCGCGCCGTGATGCCCGCGTTTCGCGGCGGATGGGCGAACGTCCTCATCATGGCGGATGCTCTGGAGAAGGGGCGTGCCGCGGGCATCCGGCGCATCCGCTTCGATTCGATGGACGACAACCAGGACACACTCAAGCTGGCGCGCCGCTTCCACGCCGACACGATCGCAATCTACGACCGGTATGAGCGGGACGCACCCGCGCTGGAGCGTCCCCATGCCTGAGCCGCGCTGGATCACGGTTGTCTCCGGCCTGCCGCGCTCCGGCACATCGCTCATGATGCAAATGCTTGCGGCAGGCGGGATTCCCCCGCTCAGCGATGGCTTGCGCAGCGCCGATCCGGATAATCCCCGCGGCTACTTTGAATACGAGCCCGTCAAGCGGACAAAGCAGGATGATACGTGGACAGACGCCGCTCCGGGGAAAGCCGCCAAGGTCGTATATGCACTGCTCAAAGACCTGCCGCCGCGTCACGATTACCGCGTGATCTGGATGCGCCGCCCGCTCGATGAAGTCATCGCCTCGCAACGCGCGATGCTGGCGCGAGTGGGGCGAGAGGGCGCGCGCATTCCCGACCGAGTGCTTGCCGGGAGGTTCGAAGCCGAGCTTGCATTAACAGAATCATGGTTGCAGCAACAGCCGAACTTTCGTGTTCTCATGATCGAGTATCGCGATTGTGTGGAGCATCCAACAGCAACGGGCGCGTCCGTAAGCGGGTTTCTGGATGGCCTCCCGGACACGACGAGGATGGCGGGTGCGATCGATCCGGCGCTTTACCGCCAGCGGCTCAGAGGCGGCGGAAATGGCGGCGAGGCACGGACGGCCGAGCGGAGTTCCGGTCAAACGGTGAGTCTGGATCTGCGCTTAAAGTAGAGACATCATGCGACCGATGAAATCCACTTCTTGCACCGTGCCGTTCACTGCGGGAGTCGTGCTGATCCTGGCCGCGATCCAACTCCCGGCACATCATTCCTTCGCGTCGGAGTACGACGAAAGCAAGGTCGTCACGGTCACCGGCAGGGTAACAGGCTTCAAATGGATTAATCCGCATGCGTGGCTCTACGTCGATGGAAAGGATGAGCGCGGCACGGCCGGAAGTTGGCGGTTTGAAATGGGCAGTCCGAATGGTTTGGTCAGCGGGGGTTGGAAGAAGTCGGAGTTGAAAAAGGGCGACCCGATCACCATCGACGGCTATGCCGCCAAAGACGCCGCCAATACGGCGAACGCCCGCACCGTCACTTTGCCGGATGGCCGGAAGCTGTTCGGAGGCTTCCAGTCGACACCGCGGGCCCCGACAAATTAAATCCCGGTCAATTGCTTTGGGGCATGCGGCCGGCGCGATCGATCACGAGCGTCTCGACGGGAGCCCTGCCGGCGGTGAGCCTGAGTCCCAACTGGTCCTCCAGCGCGGCGAAGAGTTCCGCGTCGGCCCCGCCGTTTTCCGGCGTCCACTTCAAATCGAAATCGAACGTGGCGGAGAGTTGTGTGCGGTCAATGACCTCGTACCCCACGAATTCACCGAGGGACGACGCGAGTACGGAAATGGGAACCCCGCGGCCCATGATGAGGCCCGAGCGCATCTGCAGCGGCGCGCCGTCGCGGCGCGCTTCCTGCGTTTCCTGAGCGGCTGGCGGTTGCGACTGCTTGAGTTTGGACCCGCTCTTCGCGGGCACGAGGAAGTATACAGTTTGCTCCTTTGCTTCGCGATGCAGGGCAAGGTTGAATCGTTCCGCGAGTAGCGTCTGCAGCATCAGAGGAATGCGGTCCTGCGGGGTCGAGGGCGGGAGTTTGGCGGCGACGTCGTAATTCTCGCGATCGATCCAGGCAGGTCCAACCACCAATCTGCTGCTGAAGCCATATGCGATGGCGACGAGGTTTTTCAGAGTGATGCTCGGATAGCGCACCATGGCAGGATCCGTCGACGCCAGGATTGCGCCCGGGTTTCGGGCCGCAGCTTTCACCGTTGCCACTTCGAATGACGGCGGAGGCTGAGCCGGCAGCCGCGCCCCGATGAACATCACGGGCCAAACCATGCATAGTCGGTTCCGGACTTTCATCTCCGATCGCCTCCCGTGGATCCACTATAGTCGTCCCGGCGTATGACCGAAAGTGCTTTTGAAGGCCGCGATGAATGCGCTGACACTCGAATAGCCGCAGTCGAAAGCGGCATCCGTGACGGACTTTCCTTCGGCCAGCACACGGATCGCGTTTGCGCAGGCGGGCTTTCTGGCGCCAGACGCCAAAGCTCATTCCGGTTTCCTCGCGGAAGCGGCGCTCGAGAGTGCGGCGTGCGATGGCGTACCGGCGGGAGAGGTCACCGACGCTGTCGGTCATCGATGCTTTCTCCAGCACCCGAGTGCGCCAGGGCGCGTGCGCGCTCATCCACAGGCATGGGAAGCACGAGCGGGGAATCCGCGGCGTCGGTGAGCGCGGCGTTGATCTCGTCTTCGAGGAGTCCGATAAGGCGCGCGTCGTGTGGAACGCGGGAATCCAAACCCATACGATCTACGGTGCGCAGAATCAGTTCGCGCAGCAGTGGAGCGACCGCGACTCATCTGCACCGTGCCCCACATCCGGATCCCGTGTGCACAAGCCGCGGGGATAAAGACCGCGCGCGCCGGGGGAATCATCCACGAGGATCGGCCTGTCGATACCGTCATTGCGCCTGAGAGGGCGTAGAGGAACTGGCTCCACGGATGATGGTGAGACTCGATCCGGCAAGGAAGGGCTCCTGCTCGGCCGTAAGCCTGTTCCGCTGCGATTGGCGTGAGCCCGACATCGATTGTCAATGTAGCGCAAGCGCCGCAGGTCGAGCCTCACCTATACTGCCGCTATGCCCAACAATCTATCGCGCTTCGCCATCAACGCCGACGACGTTCCCCGCGCACGGGACTTTTATCAAAAGGCCTTCGGCTGGACGTTCGAACCGTGGGGTCCGCCGAATTTCTATTTGATCACCGAAGGCAACGTGGCGGGCATCATGCAACCCGACAAGCGATGAAAGGCGTCATTGTCCAGCTGAGCATCTCGCTGGGGGGCGTGCCGAATCGCGCGATCGAACGTGGCGACATTACCGCGCGCGGGATCACCGGGGATGGATGGAGACACCGCACGATTCACGGCATTCCCAAACGCGCGATCCTGCTGATTACGGCTGAAGGGCTGGATGAGATCCGCGGGATGGGATTTCCGGTTTATGCCGGAGCGCTGGTTGAGAATCTGACGACGCGCGGGATCGACCGGAAGGCGATGCGGCCTGGACAGCGGTTCCGATGCGGCGCCGCGGTCATTCGGCTGACGGAGGTCCGGCATCCGTGCTACACCCTCAGCGTCTACGGCAAAGGGATTCAGGATGCGATCTACGATCTTCGCGTCATGAAAGGAGACTTCGGATCAGAGGTGTGGGGATTGAGCGGATTCTACGCCGCGGTGGCGGAGCCAGGTTGCGTCGCGCCCGGTGACGCGATTGAGCTGATTGCATGAGACCGGTGCGAAAGCCGGGCCGCGCCGTGCTTGACCTTCTGGCCGGGTGCTCGCCTGGAGTGGCGCAACTGGCGCTGGCATTACGTGAGCTGGTGCTGTCGGAAGCCCCGGATGCGGAGGAGGTCCTGTACTCGGTTTACGCACAAGTCGTTGTGTTCCGCATTCCAGGGCGCAAGCGGGGAGCGTTTTGCGGCGTGGTGGCGTACTCGCGGCATGTCAATCTGCAGTTCTACGCGGGTATATCCGGGCGGCGATGGAAGGGGTCGGGAATGCCCTCTAGGCCCGTGCCCAGCGGTCCAGCCAGTCGATCACGGTCTTATACCAGAGCGCGCTGTTGGCGGGCTTCAGCACCCAGTGACCTTCATCCGGGAAGATCAGCAGCTCGGATGGCACCTTGCGCATTTGCAGCGCGGTGAACAGCTCGAGCCCCTGTGAGTAAGGGATGCGGAAGTCGAGCTCGCCGTGGATCACAAGCGTCGGCGTCTGGAATTCCTTGACGAACATGCTGGGCGACCATTTGTTGTAAACCTCGGGATTGTCCCACGGCATGCCACCGAACTCCCAGATGGGAAACCATAACTCTTCGGTGGATTGCGCTTCTTCGCGCAGATCGTAGACCCCGTCGTGTGAGACCAGCGCTTTGAAGCGATTGGTATGGCCCAGGATCCAGTTGATCATGTAACCGCCATAGGAACCGCCGGCAGCGACCATGCGGCCGGCGTCGATGTAAGGCAGCTTCGCGGCATAGTCGGTGACAGCCATCAGATCGTCGAAGGGCTTGCCGCCCCAGTCCTGATTGATGTCGTCGGTGAACTTCTGGCCGTAACCGACCGAGCCGCGCGGGTTCGGCATCACGACCACAAATCCGGCGGCGGCGAAGACCTGGGCGTTCCAGCGGTAGGTCCAGCTTTCCCCCCATGCGCCCTGCGGACCACCGTGAATGAGAAGCAGCAGCGGATATTTGCGGGCAGCGTCGAATCCCGGCGGCTTTACGACGAAGCTCTGGATTTGGGTCTCGACGCCGGCGGCATCTTTCGATGCCACCCAGAAATCCTCAAGCGGTGTGAGCTGGTGCCGATTCAGCACGTCGTCGTTCAGATGGGTGAGCGGCACGGCCGCGCCGCCGCTCGACGATGCCTTGCAAATCTCGACGGGGCTGTCGCCGCTGTTACGCGTGAAGATGATGGTCTTTCCATCGGCCGTGAACTGCATGTCCCCCAGTGTGTTGTTGCCGGTGACGGCAATGCGCGCGCCACCGCCCTCGACGGAGACGAACTGGATAGCTTCATGGCCCCGGTCTTCGGCGGTGAAGAAAAGCCGTTTGGAATCGGGCGCCCAGGTGAAGCTGTCGACGGAGCGATCGATGGCATCTGTGGGAATGGTCAGCTTGCCGGTTGCGCGCTCGAGAACGAAGAGACGCCAGCGGTCGCTCTCGTATCCGGCGCGGGCCTGCGAACGGTAGGCGAGGTATTTTCCATCGGGCGAGTAGGCGGGAGAATTGTCCGCGCCGGGATTCGAAGTGATCTTGTTGGAGCGGCCCCCTTGAATCGGCGCGACGAAGAGATCGTTGTTGGTGCCGGCGGCGGGGACCTCGTCGGTGTTCATCGAATACGCGACTTCGCTGCCGTCGGGGGAGATGGCATAGTCGTCGGGTCCGCCGAGCGAGAACGGCGGCACTTCGCGCGTGCCAGGGGTGAGGTCGGCGGTCTTTCCGTCGGCAAGCGAAAACGAAAGGATATGGCTGCGGCGGGCGCCTTCCCACGTAGTCCAGTGGCGGTAGAGAAGAGTGGTGATGATGCGGGCTTTGGTTTTCGAATTCTTCTCATCGTCGAGGTGGCGCTTGTTGCAAGCATCATCGAAGACGCCTGTGGCGCTCGTGCAATCGGGGTAGACGTTGCTGGTGAAGACCAGGTATTTGCCGTCGAGCGAGACGATTTCACCGTCGGCTTCGGTGGAAACGCGAGTGACCTGGGCAGGCCCGGAGCCGTCGGGGCTCATCGACCAGATTTGCGAAACGTCGCCGGCGCTGGACACGTAGTAGAGACGCTTGCCATCGGGAGACCAGCGCGGACGATCGGCCTGATCCGCGAGCTTGCGCGGGGCGCCGCCGGCGACCGGCACCGTCCATACGCTATGGAGGCTTTTATTGTTTGGGACGTCGGGCGTGGTGACGGCGAAGGCGACGGCTTTCCCATCGGGGGAAAGCTGCGGATCGCCCATGCGCTGAAGCTGGAGGAGGGCGGCGGCGTCGAAGGGTGCTTTCTGAGCGTGGGTGACAGAGGGGAGGAGAGCGAGAGCGAGCGGAAGTCCGGCGTGAAGGCCGAGATGACGCATATGCTGAAAATTATCTCGCATGGAGAAAGGGCGGGCCACCGCGCCCACGGACGCGCCAACTCGGTGGAAGATGGCGCGCGAAGGCCTGCGCGTGTGGTTCGCAAGCCGTCGACCGCGATTGGGGGCGCTGCTATTTTGCCGCGGCTGGAGGCGGGGTGGCGGCGGGAGCCCGGTCCGTCAAGGTCCGCCCATCGGCGGTCGTTACCGATACGAAGATACCGCCGGGCTCGCCGCTGACCTGCGGATGCGCCTGCACCGTGACCTTGTCCCCCGGTTTGAGCACGTTCGACTTCCAGCCCGCGCGAATGAGCACGGCGGGCGAGGTCATCTCGACATTCCAGTCCACGACGCCGCCTTTGCCGTCGGGAATTTCCATATCGATCCACGAGTGCGGGTTCGCCCACTTGAATTGCTTCACGGTTCCCGTGATCGTCACGGTCTTCGTGCGGTCGAAGCCTGCCATCGAGTGGTGCGCCAACGCCGGAATCGCCGCCAGCACGGCGAGCATTCCGAAACCGCTCAATAATCTCGTCATTCCTTTGCCTTCTTTCAGCGCACGTTCACGCTCGAATGCGTGCTCGGCATATGTTCGTTCAGATCCGGAAGGCACGACGCCTCGGTGATGTCGGTATCTTCCACGCGGTGCCAGCGCTTGGTCATCTTCCACTCGCCTTCCCAGCTCTTCGGGTCCGAGAGCGCGTAAGCGATCTCAAGCGTGGCGCCGTTGTCGATCAGGCGCATGCGCTCGACCACGTGCAATGCGTCGGTGGCCGGGATGCCTGTGTCGATCCAGTGATGATCGTCCACGAAGCCGGTCGTATCGACCACGAGCGCGTCGCCTTCCCAATGGCCGACCGATTCGCCGTTGAAACTGCGGACGACCAGATCGGGATCGGTGTGTTTGCGCCCGTCGAGATAGATAATGCGGGTGCTGTTCATGAAGCCGCTGATCATGAAGATCGCGGTGGGCCCCTGAATCATCGCGATCGGCCAGACGCGAGTCATGATGACGGGCAATCCGGCGGGCCAGCACTGGCCGATATCGTCGTGATAGACCTTGCCTTCTTTGGCGGCCTTCTGAGCCGCATCGTATTGAACCTGCGCGGTGGGCGTGAGCTTGAATCCCGCCGGCGGAGAGAAACGGAAGCCGTTATTGGCGCCGCCGCCGTGCATCCATGTGCCGGTCAGGTCGAACGGAGGCTTCGGGCGCGGCTTCGCGAGGTTGGCGCGCGCCAGCGCTCCGAGTTGCGGTGGATCGGCGGTCTGCGCCAGAAGCGCGGACGCCAGCAGCATCAGAAGAGAAAGCTTCATTTGTCGTGCACCTGCATCCGGACGACTCCGTTTTCATCGATGTATTCACGGTTGTTGTCGCAGACGAACTCGACCATTTCGTAATTGGGCATGCGCTTGTACGCAAGAGTATAGGTTACCGGCTTTTCGAGGACCACCGGGTCCGTGATCGTGATCTGGTCGTGGAGATAATCGGGAGCCGGCATGCTGATGCGTTCCGTCACTCGCATCTGGTCACTGTGGGGCATCCCGCGATAACCGGCGACCGACGGTTTGATGCCGATCGTATCCACGACGAGAGTGTCGCCGTCCCACTTTCCGACCGAGCGGCCATAGTAGCCCGGCGCTACCTCGTCGACCTTCGCTTGCGGCACGCCAAGGTATACGCGGCGCACTTCGCTGAAGGCTTCCGAGATGATCGTCACCTGCTTCGCCGTCTGGATGAACTCCACCGGGTAGATCGCGACCGACATCATCGTCGGTACTCCGTAGGGCACGCACTGAGCCGACTTGGTGGCGAGTTGCTCGCCGCGCTTGCTGGCCTCGGCTTCGAGCGCGCGCCGGGCCTCATAGGGCTTCGCGTATTCGGGTTTCAACTGCAGCGGGCTCGCGGGAGGGGGCGCCAGTTTCGGATCGGCGCCGCGGCCGCCCCGGTACACGGCCCAGACGCCAGTGAAATCCGGCGGCGCGGCCTGCAGGGACAAGGCGGCGAAGATGGCGAAAAGAAGGATGTACGTGAAGCGCATATGACTACTGTGGGTTCTGCTGCGGTCCGTTGGTCAGCATGCGCCCGTCGGGCAGTGTGGCCACCACGAGAAATCCGCCGGGTTTGCCGGTTTTGAGCGGGTTGATGATGAGCGTCGTCTTGTCGCCCTTTTTCAGGCTGCTGAACTTCCAGCCGCTTTGCTGCAGGATGCTGGGGCTGCCCATCTCGATGCTCCAGTGTTTGACGACACCCTGGTCCTGCGGGACATCGATTTCGATGTAGGAGTGCGGATTGGTCCATTCGAACGACGTGACGGAGCCTGCGAGTGTGACGCGCTTTGTCATGTCGAACATCGTGAAGGAGTGGTGCGCGAAGACGGGCATCGCCAGCGCGGCCATCATGAGCGCCAGGGAAGGGCGTCGCAGATTTCGAGATAATTGCATCAGGCAGTCCATTCTTGAGCGTTCGTGGATTGCCGTTCATAGTATTGGATTGGCGGCGTCAAGACAAGGGGTGTCAACTCAAGGGCGGTCAGGGGGGAGCAAACGGCTGACAGGTCATATGTTTGGCGCGTCGCCGTTCGTTTCTCCACGGTGGAACCCCGGAGCTGCCCCGCGCATCTACTTTTCTGCCCCGGGGCGATCGGCCCCGAATCATCGTCAAAATCCGCCGCAGGCACGCCAAAAGAGGAACACCCCGGATTCATGCTATCGTCAAACATTGTGAAAATACTGGAAGTTGCCGCATTGCTGGCAGTCTCCGCCCTGGCATTCGGGCAGTCCGGGAAGCCGGCGAGCGATAATCGTAGTAGCAACGATAGCTCCCACGCGGTTCTCGACACCATGGCTCAGGAGTTGCAGCGCAACTTCGACGGGCTGAAGAGCAAGGCCGAACCGCCGCCCTATTTCCTTTCTTACGAAATCACCGATCAGGAATCGCACTCCGTCAGCGCTTCCCTCGGGGTGCTGAATTCGGAAGGCTCGGGGCACTCGCGCTACCTCGATACCACGGTACGGGTCGGCGATCCGTCGCTCGATAACTTTCGGCGCGTGCGTGGAGAGCGAATCCAGTTCACTTCCGGCCGGGCGGTTCCGGTCGACAATACCCTTGACGGGCTCAAGCAGGACCTCTGGCTCGACACGGATCGCGTCTACCGCGCATCCGCCGAACGCTTGATCAAGATCAAAACCAATCAGCAGGTCAAGACGGCCGACCGCGACAAGTCGGGCGATTTCTCCAAAGAAGAGAGCTTCGCGCATTGGGAGGCTCCGGCCACACTCTCATACGACCAAAAACGCTGGACCGACAGCGTCCGTGAAGCATCCGGCGATTTTCTCAAATACCCCGACCTTCTCTCTTCCGACGTGCAGGCTTCGTTTCAATCCGACACCCGCTATTTCGTGAATACCGAAGGAACGCGCGTGCAGCATGGGCGGGATTTTGCGCGGATTATCGTGACTGCGAGCGCGAAGGCGAAGGACGGCATGGCAGTTTCGGATTTCGAATCGTTCGAGGCTGCCGATCCCAAAGATCTCCCGTCGAATGACGTGATCCGCGCCGCAGTTAAGAGTGTTGGTGAACATGTCCAGGCCCTGACCGTCGCCAAGACGGCCGAGCCATTTGTCGGACCGGCGATTCTTTCCGGCCGCGCGTCCGGCGTCTTCTTTCATGAAATCTTCGGGCATCGCATCGAGGGCCACCGCCAGAAGGATGAGTCGGAAGGCCAGACCTTCACGAAGAGCGTTGGCGAGAAGATCCTGCCTGAGTTCCTTTCCGTGACATTCGACCCCACCGTGAAGCGGATCGCCGGCGTCGATCTGAACGGCTGGTATGAATATGATGACGAGGGCGTTCGCGGCGAGCCGGTAAAAGCAGTCGAAAACGGTGTCCTGCGCAACTTTCTGATGTCGCGGTCGCCGATCGAGGGCTTCGACCATTCAAACGGGCACGGCCGCCGCCAACCCGGCCTCGAAGTGGTCTCGCGCCAGTCGAATCTGATTGTCTCGAGTACGAAGAGCGTCAGCGATGCGCAACTTCGGCAGATGCTGATCGATGAGATCAAGCGCCAGAACAAGCCGTATGGACTCTACTTCGCCGATATCACGAGCGGCGTCACGACAACCGGACGCGCGGGAGTGCAGGCATTCCAGGTGGTGCCTGTGATCGTGTATCGGGTTTATGCGGATGGGCGTCCGGACGAGCTGATCCGCGGTGCCGACATTGTCGGCACGCCGCTGGCGAGCTTTGCGAAGATCATCGCGACAGGCGATAAGCAGGAGGTTTTCAACGGGTACTGTGGGGCCGAGTCAGGCAGCGTGCCGGTTTCCGCGGTTTCGCCGGCGATCCTGATTTCCGAAATCGAAATCGAGAAAAAAGATGCGGCGCAGGATCTGCTGCCACTGCTGCCGTCGCCGCTTTCCGCGGATTTGCGTTCGGCGAACGCCGCGAGGAATGGAGGCGTGAACTGATGCGCTCCCGTTCGATAGCCTTTGCCGGCATCGCTGTCAGTCTGGCCGGTATGGCCGCCGCCGCCCAGCCGGATGCGGTTTTCGATGCGATGCAGGCTGAGCTGAAACGCTCAATGACGCTGACGCTGAATCAGCTCGATAAGCCCTATTACTTGAGCTATTCGGTCGATGACGAACATACGTGGTCGGCGACGGCCACTCTCGGGGGGCTGATCAGCTCCAACTCGAGCGACTTCCGGGTGCCCAGATTGCGCATCCGCGTCGGCGATTACAAATTCGATAACACCAATTGGACGGGAGCCAATGCGGCGGGGCCGCGCTACAACCTGCAGAATTTTCCGATTGAGGATTCCAATCCGCTGGTGCTTCAGCAGTACTTGTGGCTCGCGACGGATTCGGCCTTCAAAGGCTCGCTGCAATCCATTGCGCGCAAGCGCGCCGCCCTGCGCAGCGTGACCGTGAGCGAACAGTTGCCCGATTTTGCCCCGGCGCAGCCATATGTGGGGATTCACGACTACACGCCAGTCAAGGTCGACCAGAGCCTATGGAACGACCGCACAAAGCGTGTCTCCGCCGTATTCGACGGATTCCCCGGCGTGCGCAGTTCCGGTGTGCAGTTCAGCGCGATCGACGCCCTGCACCGGTTTGTCAGCAACGAAGGCACGAAGATCCGGAAGCAGGAGACCATGGGGACGTTTGAAATTCAGGCGTCCGCCCAATCTTCCGACGGGATGATCGTGCGCGACAACGCATTGTTCTATACACGGGACATGGCGAAGTTGTTTTCCGAAGATGAGCTGATCAAGGCCGCTCGCGCCGTCGCTGAGCAGGTCACAAAAATCGCCGCCGCCCCGCTCGGGGAAAACTATACCGGCCCGGTGCTGTTCGAAGGAGTGGCCGGTCCGCAGCTGATGGCGGAAGTGCTGGGCCGCAACCTTCATATTTCCCGTAAACCGGTCGTCGCCCCGGGTGCGACCGCCCAGGCGCAGGCGACCGAACTGGAAGGCCGCCGCGGCGTACGCATTATGCCGGAGATTTTCGATGTGACCGACGATCCCACGCTGCCGCTTTTTGGTGAGGAAGAAGTCGACGACGAGGGCGTTCCCGACAAGAAGGTCGACGTGGTGGAGAAGGGCGTCCTGAAAGATTTTCTGCGCACTCGCCAGCCGGTCCGCGGATATGACGATTCCAACGGACGCGCACGTCTCTCTGGCAGCTACGGGGCGAACACGCCCGCGCCGACCAACCTGATGATTCACGCGCGCGAGACAAGCTCCATTTCGGATCTCAAGAAGAAGCTCATCGATTTGATTCAGCAGCGCGGATTGCCTTACGGGATTATCGTTCGCAAGATGGATTTCCCATCGTCAGCGAGTGTCGACGAAGCGCGCAAGATTATCGCAGCTTCTTCGGGCGGCGCGGGCCGCGCGGTCAGCATGCCGCTGTATACGTACCGGCTTTATCCGGACGGGCGTGAGGAGTTGGTGCGCGGCGAGCGTTTCAAGGGAATTAACGCGCGCTCCCTCAAGGACATTCTTGCGGCCGGCGATGACAGCGTGACGTTCAATTACCTCGACAACGGCGCGCCGTTCGCGCTGCTCGGCTATGGCTCGGGTGCAGCCGAGGTGACCGTGGTGGGTCCGTCGCTGCTGGTCGACGATCTCGAGATGGCGAAGGTCGACGACGAGATGCCGAAGCTTCCCATCGTGCCGCCGCCGGCCCTGTCGGCCTCGCTAAAATAGCAATTCGTGGAGAAGGCCGGCCTGTTAGCGTCGTGGCGCGGGCACTCGTGCCCGCAGCGCCGGCAATCATGTCGGCGTTTCCAGCTGGCCTCCATTATTGAGGGCGCCACAGGCTGGGCTGGCAGCCACGGAATCCGGCAGCCGGGCGTCGCCAGGCTCAAACCTGTGGCATCATCGTGAAAATCCTTAGCCGTTACGCGTTTCGCGAGATCCTGCCCAGTTCCATTCTCGCCACGACGCTTGCGACCTTCGTCATATTCCTGAAGGGCATCGGGAAGCTTTTCGAGCTTCTCGTTCATTCCGCGAAAGGCCCGGCGGTGCTCGAGCTGTTTGCGCTCTCCCTGCCGCCGATTTTGCTGTTGAGCCTGCCGTTCGGGGTGCTGGTCGGCATTCTGGTGGGTCTGGGGCGTTTTTCCAGCGATAACGAAATGATCGCGATGCGTTCAGCGGGCGTCTCGACCCGCATCGTGGTCGCGCCGGTCATGATCTTCGCGTTTCTCGCGATGCTGGTCTCGGGTGCGTGCGCTCTCTGGCTGAACCCTCTGGCGATCCGGACTCAGTACAAACTCCTCAACACAGTCGCGGCCGCCCAGCTCACGGCAAATGTCGAACCGCGTGTTTTCGAAGATCAGTTCACGAACGACACGACGGTACTGTATGTGAACGATGTCCGGTCGGAGAACGGGCCGGTCGCTGTCTGGAACGGTGTTTTCATCGCCGACCTGACGCCGCCTTCCGAGCGCAAAACAGGGTTGAAGGAAGCGCAACCGGGTCCCGCGGTTACGGTGGCCCGTGAGGCGCAGGTCGTTCCGGACGTCAGGAATAACCGGCTGGAACTCACTCTGAGTGACGTACAGACCCATGAGCCGCCCTTCCATTCGATCGCGCCGAGTCAGGCGATCGTTCTCCAGGCCCAGCCGCAGCAGCAGCAGAAGGCCAAACCGTTCAAGGAGATGCTCACGAAGGAGCTGTGGGCTTTTGTCAAAAAAGCGCCGAAGAATACCCAGGATGGCATCGAATCGCGCATCGAACTCGAGAGCCGGTTCGTACTGCCGATCGCCTGTCTGATGCTCGCGATGGTCGGAATTCCTCTTGGGGCGTCGTCGCGCAAGGGTGGGCGATCGGCCGGTTATGTCTGGGCGATCTTCCTGGCTTTCTTCTGCTACTACCTTGCTTACATCATGCTCACGGGACTGGCGCGCTCGCATTCCATGCCGGCAACGCTGGCTTCGTGGCTTCCGAACATCGGATTCGGCGTGGCCGGGATCGTCATGATCACGCGCATGGAAGTCCCGGGCGACCGGGACTGGCTCGGCCGCGTGAGGCGAGCTTTGGCCGGGCTGGGGCTGCGAATCTCGCGCAAACTCACGCGCCGTGAAACTTCTGGCGGCGGAATCAAGATTGCCCCGTTCCAGATACTCGACAGCTACGTGCTGTCCAATTTCATTTTCTATTTCGTCGTGACGCTGTTCTGTCTCATCGCGATGGTGCAGGTGTACACGTTCTTCGATCTGCTCGGCGATATCGTCAAGAGCCACACACCGATGGAGGATGTGGTGAAGTACCACGTTTATCTCACGCCCAGTCTCGTTTACCAGACGCTGCCGATCGCGGTGCTGGTCTCGATTTTGGCGACATTCGGCGTGATGACGAAGAACAACGAAGTCACCGCGTTCAAGGCCTGCGGGATCAGCGTCCGGCGGCTTGGCGTTCCCGTGCTGCTGATGAGCGGAGCGTTGAGCGCCTCGCTTTTTGCCTTCGATTATTCGTTTATTCCGCAGACATACCAGATTCAGGACCGGATCTTGAACGAGATCAAGGGGAGGCAGGCGCAGACGTACCTGCATCCGGAGCGCAAATGGATCAAGCACGACAACCGCATCTTTTACTTCAAGTATTTCGATCCCACGGAGAAGGTGATGGTCGAGCCCTATGTATTTGAGCTCGAGCCGAAGACATTTCATGTGTTGCGGGAGATCAACGCCGGTCGCGCGCGCTGGCAGCAGAACATCAACGCCTGGGTATGGGAGCAGGGTGTGGCGCGCGACATTTGCGGCGCACAAGAGTGCAAGTATCAGGCGTTCACGGCGACTGCGTTTCCGGAAATCACCGAAAGGCCGGATGACTTCCTGAAATCCGTGAAGCAGGACCAGCAGATGAACTATCTCGAACTCGACCGCTACATTCGCGACCTGCAGTCGAGTGGCTTCGACACGGTCAAGCTGCACGTCCAGTATTACAAGAAATTCGCCGTGCCGGTGTTCGCGCTGATTATGGCGATGATCTCGGTGCCCTTCGGATTTCTCGTCGGCAACCGCGGCGCCATGACGGGGGTCGGCGTCGGGATGGGGGTCGCGATGGCGTATATGGCGACGGGCCTGCTGTTCGATCAGTTCGGCAATGTAAATCTGCTGCCGCCGGTCATTGCGGCATGGTCGCCGGATGCGCTGTTTTCCGTGGCTGGTTTGTATTTGATGGTGCGAATGCGGAGCTGACGGCCGCCCAAAAACGCGGGTGGCAGCCGTATATGCGGATATAATGTCTCCAAGAGGGTTCTCGCGCGCTCGGGAGCCCTCTCCTCACATGTTGGATATCAAAAAGAAACTGCAGGAAGAAATCGCCGCGCTCGAATACGAACTGCGGAACGAACTTCCCAGGGAAATCCTCAAAGCCCGTGCCCACGGCGACCTCAGCGAAAATGCCGAGTATCATGCCGCGAAGGAGCGCCAGGGGCTTGTGAATGCCCGCCTCGGCCAGCTCCAGAAGCGGCTCGCCGATTTTTCGATGATCGACATGACGAAGATCCCGCGGGACAGGGTGGGGCTTGGGTCCAGAGTTGTCGTGCTGGACACGAAGAACAGCGCGGAGGTAAAGTACTACCTCGTCACGAGCGAGGAAGCCGACGCTGCTCAGGGCCGAATCTCGACCGCGTCTCCGATCGGCCGGGCGCTGCTCGGGAAAGAAGTTGGCGACACGGTGAAGATGCAGGCACCCGGCGGGGCCAAGGAGTTCGAGATTCTCGAACTCGTGACTATCCACGAACTCGACGAGAAGTAACAGGCATGACCATAACCGGCGCAATCGGCGCGTTCTTTGGCCGGATCATCAAGGCGATCGTTACCGCGCTGGCGTTGTCGAGAGTGCACCCCAACGTCCTGACGTTCATCGGGCTGTTGATTAACATCTGGGCAGCATTTCTGTTCGCCGCCGGAAAGTTTCGCTGGGCCGGGGTGGTCGTGATCGGCGCCGGATTGTTCGACATGGTGGATGGACGCGTGGCCCGCGAGACCAATCGGGTGACGCGCTTCGGCGGGTTCTTCGATTCGGTGCTGGACCGGTACTCGGATCTCGGCCTGCTCGTCGGGCTGCTCGTTTTTTACGCATCGATCAACCGGTACTTTTACGTTGTATTGACCGCGATTGTGATGACCGGCACAGTGATGGTCAGCTACACGCGGGCACGGGCGGAGAACACCATTCCGGGTTGTAAGGTTGGGTTTCTGGAACGGCCCGAGCGTGTGGTGCTCATCATCATTGGCGCTTTGTTCAACCGGATGGCGCAGGTACTGTGGGTGATCGCGGTTCTGTCGAACATCACGGTGATCCACCGGATGATTTATACCTGGCAGGAAGCGAAGAGGCTGGAAGATGCGCAGTTGCGCGCGGTGCCTTCGCCGGCGATAAAAAAGTAGGGCTGCGCTTTCGCCTGAGCATCAAAAGGCAGGCCACAAAAAACGATGGCCCGCCCCACAGCCGGGCGGTGTTACGCAAGATCGAATTTTGTCTGGTGCAGCAGCGGGTCGCTCTTCACGAGCACTGACTTGCCGATGATCTCTTCGATCTCCTGCAAATACGAATTGTGATTGCTCTTGAGCACTTTCGCGACTTCCGGATTCACGCGCAGCACGATGTTTGACTGCTCGGCTTCCAACGCCTTGCGCATCTTCTGCGCTTCCTGCAGGATCTCGCCGACGACTGTCGGCACGCTCTTGATGTAGCCGGCGCCCTCGCAATAAGAGCAGGGCGTACACAGTGTGCGCTCGAGCGACTGCTTTACACGCTTGCGCGTGATCGCCACCAGACCGAAGTCATTGAACTGCAGAATCTTGTATGGCGCGCGGTCGACCCGCATGGCGTCTTCGAGCGCCAGCATGACTTTCTGCCGGTTCTTGCGTTCGTCCATGTCGATAAAGTCGACTACGATGATGCCGCCGAGATCGCGCAGCCGGATCTGGCGCACGATCTCCTTGATGGCATCCGTATTGATTTTGACGATCGTGTCTTCCAGACGATTCGACTTCCCGACATACTTGCCGGTGTTGATGTCGATGGCGACGAGCGCCTCCGTCTGATTGATGACGATATATCCGCCGGACTTCAGCCAGACCTTCGGCCGCAATGCCTTCTCGACTTCGGCCGTGATGCCGAACTCGTCGAAAATCGGATTCGTGCGCGTATAGAGTTTCACGCGGCCGACGAGCGCAGGCTGGAAGCGCTCGACGAAGTTCAGGATGCTGGTGTAGAGCTCTTCGTTATCCACCCAGATCGTCTTGAATGACGTCGTGAGCTGATCGCGGAGAATACGCTGCACGAGATCCAGATCGTGATGCAGCAGCATCGGCGCAGGCTTCTTCTCCGCCTTCTGGCGCATGTCGAGCCACAGATTGTAGAGGAAGTGCATGTCGCTGCGGAGTTCTTCCTCACTCTTGTTCTCGGCCGCGGTGCGGCAGATGAAGCCGCCGGGAATGCCCTGACGGTGTGTCTGCAAAACGCGCTTCAGGCGCTGGCGCTCTTCATCGGACGGAATCTTGCGCGAGACGCCGACGTGCTCGACAGTGGGCATGTAGACCACAAAGCGGCCGGGAAGGGCGATGTGAGAAGTGATGCGCGCGCCTTTTTGCCCCAGCGGTTCCTTGGCGATCTGGACAATGATCTCCTGGCCTTCCTTGAGAAGATCGGAAATCGACGGCATCGGCGGCCGCTCGCGCGCTTCCCGCGATTCACCGCGCTCGCGTGCTTCTCTTGGCTCGCGGGACTCTCTTGGCTCGCGTCCTTCCCTGGGTCCGCGGCCTTCGCGGGCTTCGCCCCGTTCTTCACGTCGCGGAGCGACGGTACGGGTCTCGGCGGGTGCGAGCTCGTTGCCTGCCGATTTTTGGCTATTCTGCCCCTCGGAACGGCCTTCGCGCGGTTCTCCACCTCGCGGCTCGCCTCTCATCTTCCGCCGCATGCGGCGGGAAACGCGATGCGGATACCGGTGACCCTGTTCCCGGAGAGCCGCAGTGAGACTGGTGGGGATGCGAGCGGGCTCGGGCCCCTCTTCCATGGAGGAATCGAGAGCGCCGTCTTCGGCGGATTCAGACGGCGCGGCTCCATCTTCCTCGGCGGCGGCAAACGCCTCTTCGGCAGCGACCGCATCGCCTGCGACCAATTCTTCAGCCACTTCCGCCGCGCTGATCCCTTCGTCATCATCGGCGGATTCCGGCCCCGCGGATTCGATGGCAGAGGCAGCCGGCGCCTCAGCGGCCGGAACCTGGGCTTCCACGGCCGGAGCGATCGCGTCTTCTTGTGCTGGCTGTTCGGCGACTACAACTTCGGCGACAGTCTGTTCCGCTTCGGGCGACGTCACCCATGACGCGACTTCCCCAAAACCGGCCAGCGGATGCTCGCCCGGCAACGCGGACGCGACCTGTGGTTGCTCCGCCTCGGTCTGTTCATCCGCGGGCCGCTCAGATTCGTCCGGCTCAGATTCGTTCTGCGCGTGATTGAATTCTTCTTCGTCCCCGGCCGTGTACTTCGCGAGCGATTCACCCGGCAGCACCATGAAATCGTCGCGCGATTCGAAGGTGCGCGAAGTCCGCTCGATTTGCAGCGCGGTCTCGCCCTCCTCCGCCTCGCCTTCGGCTTCCGCTCCCGCCACTGTTTCGGCCGACGGGCTGAAGAATTTCGATTCCGGAAGGCTGCTGCCGCGTCCGCCGCGACGGCGGCGGCCACGACGTCCGCGTCCCCCTCGATCTCTGCGGTCGTCTCTTCCGTCACGATTGCCTTCCGGGCGGGCCTCGCGATTGCCCTCCGGGCGGGCCTCGGGACCGTTGCTTCCGCCGTTGGTGCCCGTGGCGGCTGCGGCGGCATCATCGGCAGCCGCGGCTTCAATTTCAACGGCACGATTGGCTTCGGGCGCTTTTCTGGCGGATTCGCGGACCGAATCCGCGCCGTCTCCCTTCTCCATCTTGAGGACTTTTTCCTCGACAGTGCTCACGACGGCTTCGTACTCGTCGTTGTCCTCGAAGAAGTCAGAAACGTACAGGAACGCATCGCGTTCCAGACCGATATCGACGAATGCCGATTGCATTCCCGGCAGCACGCGCGTTACGCGGCCTTTGTGGATGCTTCCGGCTAATGAATATTCCTTTTCACGTTCGTGGAAGAGTTCCACGACCTGGTCGTCGTCGAGGATCGCCACTCTCGTTTCGTGGCGTCCGGCCGAGACCACAAGCTCTTTGGACATGCATTTCTCCCCTGACAGGTCCCCTTAGCGGGGGGCCTCAGCGTTGGGCTCCTCGAAGAGCTCCGACCGGAGAGAATCTGGACCCGAATCAGCTTCGCCCTGCGTAAGGATCGTCCTGCCTCAGCAACGAGGCGGCGACCAGTAAATCAATAACTTCTCACGCCAGCCGGAGGGTGGAGTAAACCATTTCGCTCAACACCAATCCTCGATTGCGCCTCGCACACCTTATCCTGGCGCGCTTGACGCTCAGCACCGGCTTTGGGAAACCGCTCATGTTCGGATACCCGAACCGGCTTCGATTCGGGGCAGGCGACGGAACCCGATTCAGGTTCTCTGCCCGGATCCGAGAATCTCCATGGCTCCCAACTTCAAATTAGTTAAAAATCCTTCCAACCCCTGCTAACAGACTCCGGAGACGGCCGCGTCTCCTCACATCTGCACTACATCGATCAAACCTGCTATCAAAACGAATCCTGAACTTCGATACTTCTCAATTCACAAACCTGCGAATTCTTACGCTGTTCACCAGACCCAGCATCAGGAACGTCGACCAGATGCTCGATCCGCCGTAGCTCATCAAAGGCAGTGGTATGCCGGTTACCGGCATCCGACCCACCACCATTCCAACATTCACCAGTATATGAAATAACAGGAGCGCTCCGACACCCATGCATATGTACATTCCCGCCCGGTCGGGGGCCGTCTGCGCGTTTTGCACAATTTGCATTAGCAAAACGAAGTAAAGCACCATCGCCACCATCACGCCGATAAAGCCGTGCTCCTCGGCGAAAGCGGAAAAAATGAAGTCCGTATGGGGGACAGGAAGGAAGCGGAGCTGCGTTTGACTCCCTTTGGTTACGCCTTTGCCCCACGTGCCGCCGGCGCCCACCGCGATTTTCGACTGAATGAGTTGGTATCCGGTACCCTGCGGATCGCGTTCCGGGTCGAGGAAGCTGACGATCCGGGCTTTCTGATAGGGCTGGAGCGACGTGAACCCGATGGGAAGCACGACCAGAGCGACCGTTCCGATGGCCAGCCAGTATTTCCATGGCATGCCCGCGAGGAAAACGCCGATGGCGAGGATCGGCAGATAGGTGAGGGACGTCCCGAGGTCCGGCTCTTTGGCGATCAGCGCCATCGGCAGCAGGATCACGCCGGCGAGTTTCAGCAGATCGTTCCGTTCGAGGGTGTCGGTGCGCAACTCCGTCAGGAAACGCGCGACCAGGAGAACGATCACGATTTTGGCGAATTCCGAGACCTGCAAATGGATACCGGCAGGCAGCGCGATCCAGCGGGTCGATCCGAAAGCCCTTTTGCCGATCGCGAGAACGGCGATCAGCAGCGCGACCGATGCGAAATAGAGAGGCCAGGTATGCGACATCAGGGCGTGATAGTCGATGCTCGTCGCAATCCACATGAGAAATACACCGGCTGCGATGTAGAGAAGCTGCTTCCACCAGGAGCCCTGCCAGACGGTGTCGTGAGTCGCGCTGAAGATCTGCACGACGCCGAGGCCGCAGATAATCATCACGACGATGAACATCGTCCAGTCGAAGTCTTTCAGGCCGGCGAATCGGAACATGGTTACCTGGCGGCCTCGGCCGCTGCCGGTTTCAGCTCGGCGATCACGTTCGAAGGCTTTGCTTTGTCATATGCGACGCTTCGCGGCATTTTGTTGTACGCGACGCTTCGCGCGGCCGTCTGCTTCGCGGCTTCGGCCTCGGCGATGCGCGCTTTCTTGTCGAAGTACGCTTTGATGACGTCGCGCGCGGTGGGCGCGGCGTATGCGCCCTGGACGCCGACATTTTCCCACAATACCGCTACGCTGATTTCGGGCTTTTCGCAGGGCGCATAGGCGACGAACCAGCCGTTATCCTTGATGTCTTTGTGAGTGCGTTCGTAGTCCGCCGAAGCCACCTGCGCCGTGCCGGTTTTTCCGCACACGTCGAGACCGGGGATGCGGGCGCGAACGCCGGTGCCGCCCTCGTTGATAACGCCGTACATGCCGGACACCACCTTCTTCACATTGTCCGGATTGAGCGCCCACTCGCGCGGTTTTTCCTTTGGGGTAGCGGATAGCAGCAGATGCGGCGTATACCAGACTCCGCCCATGGCCAATCCACCGAGCGCCCGCGCCATTTGCAATGGCGTAACTGTCGTTTGGCCCTGGCCGATCGACACTGAGATCGTCTGGCCGGCGTACCACTTCTGGCGATAATTGCGCATCTGCCATTCCGGCGACGGCACGATGCCAGAGGCTTCGTTCGGCAAATCGATACCGGTTTTGGCGCCATAACCGACCTGCTGCGCATAAAAGGCGATGCTGTCGATGCCGGTTTTGTTGCCGACGCCATAGAAATAGGCATCGCAGGAAGCGACAATACCGCGATGGAGCGTAATATCTCCATGCACTTCGAGACATTTATAGAAATGCCCGTAGTAGGTCGCGCCGCCCGCGCAATGGAACATCGTATTTTCGTCGATGGCGCCGCTTTCCAGGCCCGCGAGGGCGACAATCGGTTTGAACGTCGAACCTGGCGCCCACTGGGCCTGAATGGCGCGATTGAGCAGAGGGTTGCCGGGGTCGCTGGTCAGTTGTTTCCAGTCTTTGGGTTTTATGCGCACCGCGAACTTATTCGGGTCGAACGTGGGCCGCGACGCCATGGCGAGAACCTCGCCATTCTGTGGATTCAGCGCAACCACCGCGCCGCGCCCATTGGGATAATTGCCCAGCCCCTCATCAAGGCCCAGTTCGGCGACGACCTGGAGGTCGAGGTCGATCGTGAGCTGAAGGTTTTTACCCGCCTTCGCCGGCTGGATCCCGAGGACTTCGCGCTCGCGGCCGCGGTTATCGACAACCGACTGCCTCTCCCCATCCACGCCTGTCAGAATGTCGTTGTATTCTTTCTCGATCCCGGTTTTGCCAATGATCTGGCCCTGGTTGTATTTTGCGTACTCGGGAATATCAAGCTCGGATTCGCTGATTTCACCCGTATAGCCGATCAAGTGCGCCAAAATTCCATTCTCCGGATAAAGCCTGCGCTGCGACTCGATGAGTTCCATCTCGGGGAACGTGTCAGGATCGCGATGCGACTCGACGAACGCGAGATCGGACGGCGTCAGCTCTTCCTTGATGATGATCGGTTCGTATTTCGGGCGGTTGCGGTAACGCGCGACTTTCTTTGTCAGGTCGTCGAAGTCGAGGTGCAGTCCGTCCGCGATCTCATGAAGGTGATCCTGCTTGAGGTTTTCGCGCGAGAGCAGGAGGCTCCAGGTCGAGTGGTTGTCGACGATCACGCGTCCGTCGCGATCGAGAATTTTGCCCCGTGGCGCGACGATCGGCAGCGACCGGATGCGATTGCGCTCGGCGCGTTCGTTATAAATTTCCGGACTCTTGATCTGAAGTTCCCAAAAGCCGGTGACCAGAAACAGAAAGATAGCGACCGCGGTGTACTGAAAAATCGCCATTTTGGTGGCGGCGAAGCTTGGATCATCCCGGAGCTGAATCTTGCCGGGTTCGGCTTGTGATTCGAGGTTAGGTTCGAGGGAAGGGAACCGCACAAAAGTCGCCTGAGCCGTTCTTGGCTCAAGCTGTCTTTAGCGTAGCAGAAGTTGGCAAACCGGCGTAATATCGATGCTGGGGCGGCTGGACGTGAGAGCCATAAGCAGGCCCTTTTCTGCCCTGCGACTTGCAGCCCCGTCCGCGAGACGGGGCTTTGCATTGGTGTGCGGAGCCCGAACGCTGCTCCCCTGCAAACCAGCCCTCCAAATCCGTGCAGACAGATTACGATTTTTACCTGAAGCGCCGCGGGCGATGCTCCGCTTGGATCAAAGGGTTAGCACGCGAGGTCCTCGCGGGATATCTTGAAGCCGTCCAGATTGCCGAGCACCGTCAGCGCGACATTTTTCTGATCGAAGAAAGTCTGCGCCACGCGCTGCACGTCCTCCGCCGAGACCTGCTCGATGCTCTCGGCCAGTTCGTCGAGCGAGAAGAAGCGGTGGAAGTGCATCTCCTGACGCGCGAGATTCGACATTCGGCTGGACGTCGACTCGAGGCTCAGCATCAAAGAGCCTTTGAGGTGGTCCTTGGCCCGGCGTACTTCTTCAGCCGGCGCGAGGTGCTGTTTGAGGTCGGTGAATTCCTTGAGGATTGACTCGACAACCTTTTTCGCCGATTCGAGCGACGTGCCGGCATAAACGGACAGGCATCCCGTATCGCTGTAAGGATTCAACTCGGAAAACACCGCGTACGCCAGTCCCTGGCGCTCCCGGATGTTCTGGAACAACCGTGAGCTCATCCCTCCGCCAAGGATGGTGTTCAGTACGTAACAGGTGAACCGGTCCTCGTGTGGGATCGCGTATGACGGCACCCCGAGACACACATGCACTTGTTCGAGATCCTTTTTGGACTTCAAAGAAATGCGCGCATGGGTGGCCGGGGCGGCCTGCGGCGGTTCCGGAGCGGATGCCGCGCGCGATTCAAACCGTTCGCGCGCGAGCCTCACAAGTTGGCCGTGCTCGAGATTCCCCGCTGCCGTGATCAGTAAATTGGATGGCGTGTAAACGCTGCGGTAGTAATCGTGCACCATCGCGCGATTGAATCGCTTGACGGTGTCCCGCGTGCCCAGAATCGGCCTGCCGAGCGCATGGTCCTTCCAGAAATTGGCCGAGAAAATTTCATGGACAAGATAGTCGGGACTGTCCGCGTCCATCTTGATTTCTTCGAGAATGACGCCTTTTTCCTTCTCAATGTCGTCTTCCCGGAAACAGGGGTTCAGGACGAGGTCGCTCAACACATCCATCGCGAGCGGCAGATGGTCGTCCAGTACCTTGGTGTTGAAGCAAACCATCTCTTTTGCGGTGAACGCATCGAGATTCCCACCGATCGAATCAACCGAGCGGGCGATCTCTTCCGCCGATCGATGCGACGTGCCCTTGAAAAGCATGTGCTCGATGAAATGGGAAATGCCGTTTTCTTCGGGAGTTTCGCGCCGCGATCCGCTCGAAACCCAGATGCCGACCGAAACCGAACGGACGTGAGACATCGTTTCCGTGATGACCTTGATGCCGTTCGGCAGCATCGTCGTGAGAATGTCCCGCTCACCGGCAGTAGCATGCTCGACGGCGTTTTCGCCGGGCACCGTATCTGTGGTCAACGTCTTCGCAGGCAACTGTTCACCGGATAACAACTTGGTTGGACCTGATTCATTTGTACCACCGCGCCGCTGCCGCAGGCTACAGGACGGCTCGCGTGCTAAACTCGGATCGATGCCGCAAGCTCTTGTAGGGATGGAACTTAGCGAGCTCCGCGGGGTCTTGCCGCCGGACCAGCCTGGGTATCGGGCCGCACAACTATACCGTGCGATTTATCGCGAGAAGGTCGCCGAACTCGTGCAGATTTCAACACTTCCGTCGAGCATTCGGTCAGAACTCGCCGCGCATTCGGAACTGGGGCTGCCCCAACTTGACCGGCGCTTTGAATCATCAGACGGCACGCGACGCTATCTGCTGCGCCTGACAGACGGCAAGACCGTCGAAACGGTGATGATGCCGGAAGGCGATCGCGACACCGTCTGTATCTCGAGCCAGGTCGGGTGTCCGGTGGACTGCAAGTTCTGTATGACGGCCCTGATGGGGCTCGAGCGCTCGTTGACAGCGGGCGAGATCGTTGGCCAGGTGCTGTTCGTGGCGCGTGACAACAACCTGCTGGTCGACAACAAGCGGTTCAACATCGTCATGATGGGGATGGGCGAGCCGCTGCTCAATTTGCCTGCCGTGCTCAAAGCCACCCGCATTTTGTGCGATCCCGATGCGGTGGGGATGAGCGAACGGCGCGTCACAGTATCCACGTCTGGCATCATTCCGAAGATCGAAGAACTAGGCAAAGCCGATGTGCGGCCGAAACTGGCGATTTCGCTCAACGCTTCGACTGAAGAGATACGCCAGCAATTAATGCCGATCACATGCAAATGGCATCTGAAGGATCTGATGGAGGCGTGCCGCGCGTATCCCCTGCGGCCGTGGGAAAAGCTGACGTTTGAGTATGTGCTGCTGGGCGGTGTCAATGATACCGACGAGGATGCGCGCCGGGTGACCAGGCTGCTGGCGAATCTGAACTGCAAAGTGAATCTGATCGCGCTGAATCCCGGTCCTGGTATTCCCTACGAAACTCCAGCCCCGGCGCGTGTTGCATCGTTTCAGCAGGAGATCGTGCGCCGCGGCATTCCTTGTTTTGTTCGCAAGCCACGGGGGCTTGATATATTTGCTGCCTGCGGACAACTCAAACGGAACAACCCGGAACGCGCGGGCGGAACGTCCGCTGCGTGCGGTGGTGAGAGAGATTGACGGTCACGGTTCCCCACAACACCACAGTTGAAGAAGCCATTCAGATCGTCGATCGCTCGGCGGATGGCCTGTTCGCCGGCGTTGCCGGTGGCGCGGTCGAACTTGCCGATCGCAAACAGCAGTGGAACGGTCCGCGGATGGCGTTTTCGCTGACGGCCCGCGTCGGATTCATTGCGTTGCCAATTTCGGGAACCGTTATCGTCGACGACATCAACGTCACGGTCTTTTGCGAATTGCCGCCGGTGATCAAGACGTTTGTGGGTGAGGACAAAATCCGCGCGGGCGTCGACCGCAAAGTGCGCGCAATGTTGCAGAAGTAAGCCGCCCAAAACCTGACCGGATACTCCTCTAATGACCTGCCCGAATGGGTGATGCGGGATCGCGCTTGCGAGGCGCATCCTGAGGGCATGGAATCACCCAATCCTTTAATCGAACTTTCCGACGGGCTCACCGCGGCCGTTGAGGCCGGGGAGAAATCCGTCGTCGCGGTGCATGGCCGGCCACACGTTCCTTCGACCGGCGTCATCTGGCGCGCCGGCGCGATCGTAACCACCGATCACACATTGAAGCGCGATGAAGATGTCCTGGTGACGTTTGGGGACGGCCGCAGTGCTCCGGCAACAGTGGCCGGACGCGATGAGTCCACCGATCTCGCTGTGCTGCGCGTGGCGGATACGGGTGCGGCGGCGGTGATCGCTCCGGAATCGTCGGCTCGCGTAGGAAGTCTGGTGCTCGCGCTCGGGCGTCGTGCCGGCAACGGTATCAGCGCCAGCTTCGGGATCATGAGCGCTTCGGGCGGATCGTGGCGCACATGGCGCGGCGGAAACATCGATCGCCTCCTGCGTCCTGACGTCAGCATCTACACAGGATTTTCCGGCGGCGCGCTGATCGATGGAGAGGGCCGCACTATCGGTGTCAATACGACGGGTCTGACGCGTGGCACTGCCGTGACTGTGCCGTCATCGACCGTGTCCAAAGTTGTCGATGAACTGCTTGCGAATGGCGGCGTGCGACGTGGATTCCTCGGGATCGGCATGCATCCTGTCGAGCTGCCCGGCGGCGGAGGAGGACTGGTGATTCTTTCGCTCGAGCCGAACGGTCCGGCGGCGAAGGCGGGAATTGTCGTCGGCGATGTGCTGCTGACGCTGAACGGCGAGGCTGTCACAGAAACCGATGCCGTACAGTCGCATCTCGGCGCGGGATCGGTGGGCAAGCCCCTCGCTGCCGGCATCCTTCGTGGCGGCGCGCCGAAAACGGTCGATATCGTCCCGATGGAACGTCCGGGACGACGCTGATGGTCGCGACGGATTTCGAAGAAATCCGTCGGGTGCCCCCGGAATCGTGTGGGATGCGGATTGCCGTGCCCGCGACAAACGCGCATCTCGTCATGGGCGAGAAGGCCCTCGATGTATTCGCATCTCGCCGTCTTTGAGACTCTCCTTTCGGTTCTTTACTCTCGCCGGCGATTGGCGGGCCAGCCGCAACTGCGTGTACGATGCTAATGTGATCCGGCGCCTCCATATTCACAATTTCCGTTGCCTCGAAACGAGCTTACGCTCGAGTGCCTCGAAACGAGCTTACGCTCGAGTGCCTCGAAACGAGCTTACGCTCGAGTGCCTCGAAACGAGCTTACGCTCGAGGGCACGCCTTCGGTTCTTCTGATCGGGAAAAATGGCGCCGGGAAGTCGACGGCAGGGCGCGCTTATGCGCGAGCGGCTTGTGGACAAATCGAGCGATATCCTGAGCCTTCCATTTGCGGATCTTTCCGACGGCGAGAGCGTTTTGTGAGTTCCGGATTGCCTCCGCGTTGTGAGACGTCGTGATGATTTGCCCTCCAGCCTAAAAGCTGCCGATTGCTTTGAAAACGGCGCGTTCAACTGGAGTCATCCCCTCCTCAAGCACAATGCGTCGGAGCTCGCGCGGCCGCGTGGGCATGTCCGCCTGATTCTCTTTCACGGCACATAACGAGGCAAAGCAACCTTTCTGCAATTTCAGAATGTTCGTGCGCACCGCTAACCCGTTGGATACAATCTTCAGTGGCTCAACTCAGGACAGCGCTGCGCTTATGCCGCCTTCCTGCGCCTTCGCTTTTTCGCATCATCGGGGCGATGGGCCGACATTCAAGGAGTACAGATGACCACAACGCGACGTAATTTCCTCATGGCCGCCGGCGCAGCCGCCGCGGTCGCGCCCTACGTCATAGCCGATGACAAGACCGGCACGAAGAACAAAATCCTGGGCAGCGGCGATCACCAATATGAGTGCATTCACGACTGGGGCGAGTTGCCGTCCAACATCAAATATGGCAACACCCACAGCGTCGCCGAAGACAAGCAGGGCCACATCTACGTTCACCACACTGTCCATAAGGACAGCCAAAGCCCCGACAGCGTCGTTGTCTTCGATGCGAAGGGCAAGTTCGTCAAATCCTGGGGACCGATGTTCCGCGGCGGCGCGCACGGCATGCATCTCCGCCAGGAAGGCAACACCGAATACCTGTACTTTTGCGACGAGAAGCACGGCATCATCACCAAGCGCACGCTCAAAGGCGAAGAAGTCTGGACGATGGGCTACCCACAGGATTCGCCGATCTATCAGAAAGGACCCGGCTCGACCGGCCCCGGCGGCGCGGCAGGTCTGAATTACCGCCCCACCAACATCGCGATCGCTCCCAACGGCGACTTTTGGGTCGGTGACGGCTACGGTTCGTACTACATGTTCCACTACTCGGTTGCCAGCGCGACCGCCTATCCAAAGCTTGTCAACGTATTCGGCGGACCCGCTCCGACTCCCGCGCCGGCAGGTGGAGCCCGTGGCGGCGGTGGCGGCGGAGCACGCGGCGGGCGCGGAGCTGGCGACGGCGCTCCCGCGGGCGCGGGACCTGCGCGAGCCGCGGCCGGTGGTCCGCCAGCAGGCGGCGCAGCTCCGGGTGGCGGCGGCGGACGCGCGGCTCGTCCTCCAGCCCCGATCGAGCAGATGAACAATCCGCACGGAAACATGGTCGACCTTCGCGACCCCGCGAAGCCGATCCTGCTCGTTGCCGATCGCGGCCATGGACGGATCGTCCGCTACACCCTTGACGACAAACCGATCGACATCATCGAAGGCACTCGCCAGCCCTGCCACTTCCACGAGCTTAAAGGCAACGTGGTGGTGCCGGACCTGTCAGGCCCCGTTCACATTCTGGACAAAGACAACAAAATCGTGGTCAGCATGGGTCAGGCGGATCCGGAGGGCCCGAAGAATCCACCGCGCACGACACAGAACCGTGCCGACTTCGTTCCGGGCCAGTTCGTTAACCCGCACGGCGCCATATTCGATCACACCGGCAACATCTTCGTCGCCGAGTGGGTTGAGATCGGCCGCGTGACGAAGCTCCGAAAGGTCTAATCGCCTATGCTTCCGGAACTAGCCGCTGAGTTTTTTGGGACCCTGATTCTTCTTCTCTTCGGTAACGGCGTCGTCGCGATGGTGGTGTTGTTCGCACACAACCCTCCCATTCCCGGCGAAATCGTCAATGGCGGATTCACGAACATCAACTGGGCGTTCGGAATCGGGGTCACAATGGGCGTCTATGTTGCCGGGAGAATCTCCGGAGGCCACATCAATCCAGCGGTTACGCTCGCGGCAGCCATATTCCGCAAGTTCCCGTGGGTGAAAGTGATCCCATACATGCTTGCGCAGACCGCCGGGGCGTTTGTCGCCTCGGCGATCGTCTATTGGAACTATCGCCCGCAGTTCCACCTCGTCGACCCGGGACTGGAGCACACCGCGGGCGTCTTCACCACGTTCCCCGCGTTCCCGGAAATGCTGTCGGCGGGATTGCTCGACCAAACCATCGGCACGGCGCTCCTCGTGTTCCTGATCTGGGCGATTATCGATGAGCGCAATCAGCCACCGCAAGCCAACCTCACGCCGATTCTGATCGGCGCCATCGTCGTCGGGATTGGCATGGCGTTCGGCGGATTGCACGGATACGCCATCAATCCGGCGCGCGATTTCGGTCCGCGCTTGTTCACCGTGCTCGCCGGCTTCAAGAACAACGGACTGACCGACGGCCCTGCAGTCTGGTGGGTGCCCGTTGTCGGTCCGCTCGTCGGCGGCGTCATCGGCGCGGCCGCCTGGGATTTCGGGGTGCGCAAATTCCTGCCGGCGAAATAGCTAATCGAACGCGGGCTCGAATGCCGGGCCCGCGCTTTCCACTTCCCCCGCCAGATTCTCACTCACCGCAACGTTCTCCAGTTCCAGCGTATTCCGGATCCAACCGACAGTCACATCCCGCGGATCGAACTTTCCGACTGTGGCATACAGCAAATCCAGACACTCCCGATCGGATGCGAAGTGCAGCGGCATCCGTACGGCCGCGAGCGATCCCGAAGTACGCGCATTGATCGCTCCGGCCCTCACATCAAGCCGCTCCAGCACGCGATCGTGCACGACGTCGGCAAGCCCGACGCCGACACCATTGCCGTAGCTCAATTCAGACAAGCCACGCACGTAGATCCGCTCGATGCAAGGCCCATCGGCGTAGGGATTGTACTGCCCCTGAATCCCGCGATTCACCACCTTGAGATCCATCCCGGTGCCGCTGATGTTCTTGCCGATCTCATCGATGATCAGGATGTCAAGGGCAGACACAGGCAGACTCGCCTTCCACGACTTCGCCAGCTTCAGCAATTCGATTTCTCGCTCGATCAGATCGCTCGCCCGCAGCGCCGTCACCTGCGCGGTGTCGTGCCAGGCATCTTCCAGAATCGCGAGGCCGCCGAGAATTTTTCCCGTCGCGATCAGGTGCCCGGCGACAGACCGGATGACCGCTGCCATCCCCATTCGCCGCGCATGCCCATGGCACGTTCGCGCGCCTTCGATCTTGCCCGCGCCGAGCGCGAGCATCTTCGCGAGGCCGCTCTCGATCTCACCTTCGAAGCTGGTGTGCCACTTCACGCGATTGATAAGGAAGATAGCGTCGCTCTCCCAGGCATCTTTGCCCGCGAACGTTTCGATGCCTTCCGGCGTGCTCCCGGCGGAAGTCACCTCGAACCGGCTGATCACCGGACATCCCATCGCCGCCTGATCGATGCCGTAATGCGCAAGGACGCTCGCCTGCCCTTCCGCGCTCGCAGCACCGTGGCTCCCCATCGCAGGGAAAAGGAAAGGCCTCGCGCCGGCTCTCTTGAAAGCGTCGACCGCCGCACGCACGATCGTGGCGAGATTCGAAATCCCGCGGCTGCCGACGCCGATCGCAATCCGAGCCCCGGACCGCACGTCAATCGCAGCCATCTCCCGCGCAACCAAGCCCGGAATATCAGCGAGCGCTCGATGCGGGAAGTTCCGCCTGACGCGAACGAACCGCGTCACCACACGACCATGGTCTCTTCAAACAATTTCGCGAGATCGTCCGCGGCGGCCTCCCGCGGCGATAATTTGGTCACGCGGTGCTGCGGCAGCGTGCCCTCGACCAGCGCCGGAATATCCGCCGTTTCGTAACCCATCACGCGCAGCCCATTCGGAATCTTCAAATCCTGCATCAGACCGGCGATGCAGTCGGCGAGAATCTTTCCTGCATCCTCGTTCTTCGCGTGATCGACCTTCGCGCCCAGCACCTCGGCCGCCTTCAAGTGCCGTTCCGGCGATGAACACGCCGTGTACCGGAACACCGCGGGCGCGTTTACTATCACCGACACTCCATGCGGAATCAGCGGATGATCGACCGCATCGTACCCGCTCGCCCGAAAGCTCTTCACCAGCCCCGCCACCGGATAGGACATGCCATGCGGCAAATGCACGCCGGCATTGCCGAAGCCAATCCCCGCATACGATGCCGCGAGCATCATCGATGCACGTGCCTCATCGTCCGAAGGGTCGGCGACGGCCCGCCGGATGTACTTCGATGTCAGCCGCAGGGCCTCCATACTCCACAGATCGCTGATCGGATTCGACCCTTGATACGCCGGTCGCAGGACCGGCCGCTCGGGCCGCGGCCGGCCGGCGAACGGCAGCGCGGTCCACGACTCGATCGCGTGGCACAAAACGTCGAGCCCGGAAGACGCGGCAACCGCGGACGGCAGGGTCCGCGTATTCTCGGGATCGACGATGCCGATCGTCGGCTTCAACCGCCGATGCGCGATGCCTGTCTTGGCGCGCAAAGGCTTGTAGTCGAAGATCGAAACGCCGGTCGTCTCGCTGCCGGTTCCGGCCGTGGTCGGGATCGCGATCAGCGTCTTCACCGGGCCCGGCACCGGCTTTCCCTTTCCGATCGGTGGATTCACGTAATCGAGAAAGTCCGCGGGCCAGCAGCTATAGAGATTCGCCGCCTTGGCCGTGTCCATCGCCGACCCGCCGCCGATCGCAATGAAAGCGTCGTAGTCACCCGCCGATGCAAAACGGATCGCCTCCTGCAGCGATTCGTCGCTGGGCTCGACCCGCACGCGATCGAATACTGTGTAGCGAACCTTGTTGTTGTCGAGCGACTCCAGCGCCGCCGTCACCGGCGGCAGATTCCGCAAATTCGGATCCGTGAAGACGAGGGCGTGGCGCGCCCCGATGTCGACGATATCCGCGCCCACTTCGCGCGTCGCCCCCGCGCCGAACCGGATCGCGGATGCCGCCATTTCAAACGCATATTCATGCCGCATGTCGCTCAGCGTATCTCACTCGATCCGATCGCGGCGGTCTGACAAAATTGCGTGCCTGTCGCGTACATGCCGGCTCGTGGCCGCTGCTGAAACAAAGCACATATGCCGTCCGCCTATGATTCGACTTGCGAACGACGCGCTCGCCGCACAAGTGGAGCCGCACGCACAAAACAACTCCAGGACACTCCCAGCACGAGCGATGCCGGATACCACTCACCAAAGCCATGGGCCGCTGACGAACATTGGCGTTACGGCCCGAACGTGCGCGATCGCTCAAGCCTCGACATATTTTTCGTCGCTCGTTTGGCGATTCTCACAGTCGCCGATCCGCTCAATCGGTGATGTGCGGAGATAGTCCACTGGCGGGGTCCGTGCATGGCGAAACGGTCTGGAGGTTTCATGAAGCAACTCTCAAGGTCGGCATTATTTCTGGTATTCCTTGGCGTGGGACTTGTGGGCTTCGCCCAGGTTCCCGGTCAGCGAAGACCTCCGTCGCAACAGCCAGGTCCAGCCGCCGCGGATCCAGCCACCCCGGCTCCGCAAACGGCTGGCGATCCCTTGACGCTCACCGGGTGTCTGATGAAAGGCACGACATCCAATGAGTTTGCAATTACCGACAGCAAATCGGGCGAAAAGTACTCTTTCACCGCGCCCGACAAACTGCAGCAATACTTGAATCAAACCGTGCAGTTGACGGGAACCGTCACGAATCGAGGCGGAGAGAAGGCCTTCCGGCCCGAATCCGTCCGATCCATGTCGACTTCCTGCGCGAAATAAGCGCTCTTCCGGCCGGCGCAGGCGCTGAGGCAATTCCAGGATGCTTCCATGTGTTTTGAAAGGCTGCGTTCGGGGAATTGCCTCTTCCAAAAGCGATCGATCACATGGTGCGTTCTGTCAGCAAGCCGGCATCGTGCTCGTGAATCCACCGGATCGCCTTTGGCAAACTGCGCAGTCGCAAATCCCGATGCTCGGCCGCAGGTCCATCCGCCAGGTGCAGGGCCTTGTTTGCCAGCCAGGAATACTTCTGGACGCGCCGTGTTCTCGGCTTCCGCAAGCTCTCATAAAGCAACAGGCGTTCGGCGAGGGTTTGCGCGGGTGGCCTCGTGATGATGGCGGCAAGCGTCACGGCATCTTCGATTGTCTGATTCGCTCCCTGACCCTGGTGTGGGAGCATGCCGTGCGCGGCATCTCCAATGAGAACGACCGGCCCCTTGCTCCATCGGCGAAGAGGCCGAACCGCGAACATTCCCCAACCTTCCCGGGGCGCCACCGCCGCGCACAACTCGGCTGCGGCGGGATGCCAGCCCGCGAATCGCCGGGCAATATCCTCACCGAAAACATCGTCGCGCCAGCGTTCGCTGTTGGGCCAGCGACGAGGGCCCTCCACGACCGCGAGGATGTTGACGAATTCCGCCGTGGGCCCAATGGCGCAGTGAAGAAGATGCGCCCCGGGACCCACCCAAAACTGTAAAGCTTCCGGATCGGGCAGGTTCGGCAGACGCGCACGGGGGACCAGACCGCGGAAACCGGTCGTGCCAGCGAAGATCGTATCGTCCGCACCAGTGATGTGCCTGCGCACGACGGACCGGATGCCGTCCGCGCCGACCACCAGACTCGCCTGCGCAGTCGCGCCGTTCGAGAATTCCAGACAAGTGTGATTCGATTCGGCGCGTAAGCCGGTGAGGCGGTGACCGAAACGGATACGCTGCGAACCGGTGGCCCACAGCAGGATTTGCTGCAGTTCCTTCCGGTGCAACCCGTAATAGGGCGCGCCGAACGTCTCTCGGTAGAAACCGCCATTCCTCACGGGATGGGCCCACATGCGGCGGGCATCATTCCACTTCCGGAAGATCAACTCGGTGGGCTCGGTGGATACGCCGGCCAACGCAGCCCCGAGACCGAAGCCCGTCAATATGCGCGTCGCGTTGCCCGAGAGCGCGACGGCTGCGCCGATTTCAGTCAACTCCGGCGCCTGCTCGAAAATGATGGATTCAATGCCGCGGGCGCGCAGTGCGATCTGGAGCGTCAGACCTCCGATGCCGGCGCCGATGATGGAAATCGGATGCGCGGCGCGCGGAGCAGAAGGCATGAACACTCCACCTTACACCTCTGGCGGAGCTTTGAGGAATTTGGGATTTGCCGGGAGGGTCGGAGTGGTGCGCCGGGAGTGCTGGCGATAGTCCTTGCGACTGGCCGCTACTGGTTCGCGTTTTGCGGCGCCCGTCTGATGGTGAATCGGGTGGGCGGCGCCGACGATGAAAACTTTTGCAAGCTTCTCGCAGTACCCAAGCCGTCGGCGGAGGATTTACCTGTTTTCAATCACTTGCTGGGTTTGCTCCCGATATTTGACTTCTGCCGTGCCGGGGAGAAGCGCTGCACGTCACGGTTTGTCTTTCCTTCACTTCCCGGGTTTTTCAGGTTTCGGGGGGCGTTTGGCCAGCAACTTCTCAGGTTCAAACCACAAATTGATTCTGTTGCCGCCGCTCGCAGCCCGGCTGATCCATTGCAGCCGGGCACACTTCGCCTGCGACTCGAGCCATTCAGTTTTTCAGTTGTCAAAGATCATGCGGCCGGAGCTCCTCGCCAGAGACGGCCTGCGCTCAGAGAGTACACCGGGATGGGGCGGCCGCAGGGCTGAGGCGGGCGCAAGGCGTTGACGGGTATCGGAAAAAGCTTCGGCAGGGAACGTGAATGCGGGCTCAGGATGAGAGTGTTCGCGATTGGTATTCATGCGGACGCAGCCTTCCAGGTTGCGACCATTTCGACAAAGTTCTGCGCGGTCCAGAATCCGGATCGGCTGACCTTTTGTTATTAATCGCCTTCCTGCGCGTCAAGCTCTTTTCGTAACCGGCCAGTTAGCTGTAATCCTGACCGCCCAACACCATGCCCTCGCGCCGTCTGCCCTTTTGCGCCAAGCCCGTTCGGATCAGACGCGCGATCGCGCAGGTCGTGGACCAGGCCGAGCTCCCCGCTGACCTTCAAGCCTCTACAATCTGGCTTGCCACGAGCGCGGGGAAACCGGTTGACCCTTCGGAGCGCAGGATCGAAAACCCTTCGGGTCCGGCCGCTGCTCAAATTCAACCCGCTGCTCAAATTCAACCCGCTGCTCAAATTCAACCTTGGATCGTCTCTACCGCGATCCTTTCAGCTGAAAGCGCTTTCTACTTTCTGGATGCCTGGCCGAGGACCGGGAGACCAAACCCGCGCCGAGCACGCGCTTCTGGGGCGCCGCACTCCGCTTCGTAGCCGGCCTCGCACTGCGGGATCGTTTTATTCCATCCGTAACGGCCGAAGGAAAGAGTTTTCACGCGCGATGGAAGCCTCTGATCGCCGCGCCCGATCAGGATCGGCTGCGGAATCTGGCCCGAGCCATGCCCCCTGTCGCTCGCGCCATCACCGCGATGGACGCCACGGCGCCTCCCGAAGACGATCCAGTCGTACTGCTCTCCGGCTTTGTCGTCTGGCTGATGGACGTGCTGCCGCGCGCAGCGAGCAACTCGGCCCGACTCCCGGTCTCGCTCCTTCGCGAGGTCAACAAACGCAACATCGATGCGGCATGGATGTGTTGAACAACTGGCCGCCGGACTTGCGCGAAAGCGGAACAGTAATCAGCTCGCGGCTCACGGCAACGTTTTTGCCCACGGATTGCCGGGGAAAGCGAGGCACCCGACGGCGGCGAGAAAATGTTTTTACCCAGACAATGCCCGCGCCACAGGGCGCATTTGAATGCGCATTGAAGAGGTACCACGCGGCTTCCCGTGTCGACTGGCCATCCAACCAACCACTCGTTGAACCCGGCCTGCAGCGCGTAGACGTCCCATGTTGGGAAGTCGCGGCGTACTTTGGCAATGGTTTCTGCTGACAGCTGGCAGATGATGGGGTTCAGCAATGGCAACTCACGCGGAGCGGAGGACTCGATCGGCGCAGACGGTTTCGGGCCCGCGGGCTGTTTTGCCTCCGGCTTCCATGTTTGGGGAATACTTTTATGATCGTCTCTTCTGTGACGTCAGCTTCCACTGTGAGAGACGCCGGTTTTGCCGGGACGCGCCGCCCATCGCGACACAGGCTTATTCGGATCGGCGTCAATAACCGTGACTTCCGCGCCGCGATTGGCCAGCTCAGAACTCTGGAGGTGGATTTGCCAGCGCCTGCCTGGGGTGTCGCAATTCTTCTCTACCTGGCCGCGCTATTCTGGTAGCACCTTAAAAGGTGCTATTGGAGTTTACGCGATGCTCGACATAACGAACGATATCCAGTCTCTAACAACATTCCGCCGACGCTCCGGCGACTTCATTAAACAGCTCAAGAAGACGAAGCGGCCCGTGGTTTTAACGGTCAAAGGGAAGGCTGCCGCCGTCGTTCAGGACGCCGCGGCTTACCAGCGGCTGCTCGACATCGCCGCGCAGGCCGATGTTCACGAGGGCATCCGTCAGGGACTTGACGATGTTGCGAAGGGACGAGTCCGCCCGGCTCGCGAATTCTTCGAGGAGTTCGAAGCCGAGCATGGCATACCTCGTTAACATTTCCGTCCGTGCCGAGCGAGACCTCGCGCACATCTATCACTTCATCAATGCCGAGGATTCTCACGCCGCGCGCGAATGGTATCGCGGTCTGCGGAGCGCCATCCTGAGCCTCGAAGAATTGCCGAACCGCTGGCCCGCGACTTACGAAATCCCCAAGTTCCGCCACATCCTCTACGGCAACAAACCCCACATCTACCGGGTGATCTACCGCGTCCTTGAGAAGCAGAAGCGGGTGGAGGTCCTCCATATTCGCCATGGCGCCCGAGACCACTTCTGAGGAAGTGCCTGGGTGGGACAGCATCCCGGATCATCCGACCCGAGAGTTTTTTCCCCAACCGCTGCCGATACGGCTTACCGCGTCGGTAATTTTCTGAAGCGCGTTCTGAAGCCCCTCGCGGCCACGGCGGGCATCGATGATTTCGATTTCCGGGCCATGCGCTCGACGGCGTCCACGCTTTTTCAGGGGTATGGTTCGGTGAAGGACACGCAGGGGCAGATGCGGCACGCCGACCCGACGACCACCCTGCGCTACTACGTGAAGGTCATCCCGGAGAACCAGCGAAAAGCTGTAGCCGGTTTTGAGCGGTCCGTGATGAAGAAATCACGGCGCAACGCGGCCTCGCCCGCGAAACGCGGCGGCAAAATGATGAAGAGTTGATGAAAGGTTTTGCGGCTGGCGTCTTTTAACTGATTGATTCGATGGTGCGCCCGGAGTGATTCGAACACCCGACCTTCTGGTTCGTAGCCAGACGCTCTATCCAACTGAGCTACGGGCGCGCAACAGGAACCAGTATACCGTGTGACCAATCCTGATCTGCGCAAGAGTAATCCGCAAGTTCACTTCATACACACACTGCCTCCGGCGCGGGGTATGTACGAGCCCGCACGGGCGAATTACTCCGCTCGCCCGCGCTCGTTCCAATAATGAAGCATGGCGTACACGATCAAATGCGTCGAGCCGGCGAACAATCCTCAGCTCGCCGAGTTCGAAGCGAAGCACGGACGCAACAACCTTTTCCGCACCATGGCCCACCGGCCCGAGGGCGCGCAGCACTTCATGGGTCTCTATGAGTCCTTGATGGGTCCCGAGGCTGTGGTCGACAAGCGCCTTCGGGAAATGGTGTATCTGGCGGTTTCGTACATTAACGAGTGCAGCTGGGATATTGAACGTCACGCGCAGCCGGCGCTGGAGGGCGGCGTATCGGCGGCCGAAATCCGCTTCGTCGAAACGGAAAATGACGCGCATTTCTCCCCGCGCGAACGCGCCGCGCTGCGCTACGCACGGGAACTGACGCGCACCGGCATGGTCAGCGACGATTTGCGCTATCACGCGCAGGAGCTGTTCACGACAGATGAAATTGTCGAGCTCACGATGATCATTGGCCTGGCGAATTTCGCCAACCGCTTCACCAATGGTCTGGCTGTGCAATCGGAACACTAACGCGCGTGGGATGATCGGGGATTGGCCGTCCTCATTGGCATCCATCCCGTCACCGAAGCTCTCCGGGCAAAGCGTCCACTCGACCGCATCCTGATAGCGCGCGGCGCCTGCGGGCATCGCCTTCAGGAAGTGATCGGCCTGGCGCGCGCGACCGGCGTCGCAATCCGGTTTGAGGACCGCAGCGCTCTCGATCGTCTCGCCGCCGCGAAGTCGCATCAGGGAGTGGTCGCGCTGGGCGCCGAAAAGCACTATGCGGCAATCGACGAAATTCCGCTCGGCGCCGCATTGCTCGTGGTGCTGGACGGCGTTGAGGATCCACACAATCTTGGCGCGATCATCCGGACGGCTCACGCGGCCGGCGCAGACGCCATCCTGATCGCCGAGCGGCGCGCCGCCGGCCTCACCGAAACTGTTGCGAAGGCGGCCGCCGGCGCTCTCGAACACCTGCCGGTGGTGCGCGTGGTGAATATCAACCAATCCTTGCGCTCACTCAAGGACGACGGCTACTTTGTCTACGGTCTGGATGAACGCGGCGAGACGCCGTACGACTCCGTCGACTGGCCGGAAAAAACCGTCATCGTGATGGGCGGGGAAGGCAAAGGACTGCACGACCTCGTAAAGAAGAATTGCGATGCGTTGCTAAGGATACCAATGGCGGGGAAGATCGCTTCTCTAAATGTATCCGTCGCGACCGGGATCGTCCTGTTCGCGTGGCGATCCCGGTCTTCAACCAGATAACTCTGCTTCTTACTTGCCTTCCACGCGCAGATCGTTCTCCACTTTGAATGCGCCCGGAACCTGGTTGGCTTTCAAGCCCGCGATGTTGCGGTCCATTTCATTCGCGACGACGCCTTCCAGCCGTACGTTGCCATTCTTTACGATGATGTGGATCGACGGCAGGCTCCGGAAACCGTAGCGCGTAGCCAGGGTCGCGTCACCGTAGATTGCGCGATATACACCGCGGCGAATGTTGTCGTCATTCGGTGAAAGCGGTAACACTTCGATATTGTTAACGACGTTCGTGACGCCTTCGATCCGCTTGACGGCGCGACCGGCGTCATCCTTGACAACAGGCTGCGTAACCTGACCTTCGAGCGTGACGGTGCTCCCATTGACGGTGAATCCGATGTCGTCAAAAACACTGTAATAGGGAGTGGTAACGAGCTGGTGACGCACTTCCTGAATCAGATGCGACTCCTGAGCCGGGCCGTTTACGTACGGATCCAAATGGCCTTTCTCCTTCGCGTACATAGAGGAAGACAGCAAAAGGGCACCTGCGAGCACGGCATATCCGAATCGGTTCATGGTGAAACTCTCCTTCGGCGCTTGAATGCAATCCGCACGCCAAAGATTTTCCACGCGGTTAAGAAGATTACGGATGCCGATTTGTGTAAATTTCTCCGAATTTGTGCAACTCGTCATCGCCGCGTGCATCGCGCCAGTGTTCTGTCTCGCTTAATTCCAAGATCAGGAAAGCACTGTGACGGCCGACCGAAATGCGCCGGATGAGTCCCGAGCCAGCACCCCTGAAGGGGATGCTGGGCGCTGCAGGCACGAGTGCCCGCGCCAGGTGACAGGGACTAATCGGCGGCGTCGGCCTGACGTAACGCGCTCGCGCCGGTCGCGATCTGGTGCAGCACGGCGTCCGCCTGCTCGGCCGTAAAGGTCTCGACCTTCGACGAGTGATTCATCGAACAGAATTTCGGGCCGCACATCGAGCAAAACGCCGCTTCCTTGAAGCCTTCCTCGGGAAGCGTTTCGTCGTGCATCGCGCGCGCCGTCTCCGGATCGAGCGAAAGCTCGAACTGCCGGTTCCAGTCGAAGTTGTAACGCGCCCTGGACAACTCGTCGTCACGATCGCGCGCGCCCGGACGATGACGCGCCAGATCCGCCGCATGGGCCGCGATCTTGTACGCGATAATGCCCTGCTTCACGTCTTCGCGATTGGGCAGCCCGAGGTGCTCCTTGGGCGTCACGTAGCACAGCATCGATGCGCCGTGCCAGCCGATCATCGCCGCGCCGATCGCCGATGTGATGTGGTCATAACCCGGCGCAATATCGGTGACCAGTGGGCCGAGCGTATAGAACGGAGCCTCGTGGCACATCTCCCGCTCCTTGACGACCTGCAATTCGATCTGGTCGAGCGGGATGTGCCCCGGCCCCTCGATCATCACCTGAACGTCATAGTCCCACGCGGTCTTTGTCAATTCGCCAAGAGTCTTCAGCTCCGCGAACTGCGCGGCGTCGCTGGCATCGGCAATGCAGCCGGGACGCAGCCCGTCACCCAGCGAGAAGCTGACATCGTACTTCTGGAAGATCCTGCAAATCGCCTCGAAATTTTCGTACAGCAAATTCTGGCGATGATTCTTCACCATCCATTCGGCGAGGATTGCACCGCCGCGGCTCACGATGCCGGTGATGCGCTTCGCCGCCATGGGCACGTACTGCACGAGCACGCCGGCATGGATGGTCATGTAATCGACGCCCTGCTCGGCCTGCTCCTCGATGACCTCGAGCATCACGTTGATATTGAGGTCTTCCACCCGGCGCACACGGGAAAGCGCTTCGTAGATCGGCACGGTTCCGATCGGCACGGGCGAGTTCGCGATGATGGCCTTCCGGATCTCCGGGATGTCGCCGCCCGTCGACAGGTCCATCACCGTGTCGGCGCCGTACTTCACGGAGTAGCGAAGCTTCTCGAGCTCTTCGTCGATGTTCGAAGTGGTCGCCGAGTTGCCGATGTTGGCGTTGATCTTGCACTTCGATTCGACGCCGATGGCCATCGGCTCCAGATTCGCGTGCCGGATGTTGGCCGGGATGATCATCCGCCCGCGCGCCACTTCCGAGCGGATCAGTTCCGCCGGGATCTTCTCGATCCGCGCGACATATTCCATCTCTTCGGTGATAACGCCCTTGCGGGCATAGTGCATCTGGGTCCGGATCGCGTCGGACGATCTTTTTGCAAGCCAAGGCGTACGCATCTTAAAATCAGTGTATAACCGGCAGGAAGTCAGTGTATAACCGACAGGGAGTCAGTGAATAACCGCCGGGAAGCCGGTGTATGTCGAGTCGAGCGCCGGCAAAGTCTGGCTACCCGTTGCGCCGGCGACGCGCAAAAGCAGCTAGCAGCAGGCCGCCACCCATGAGAAACATCGTGCCGGGCTCGGGCGTGACAACGCGGTTGTAACCGATTACGTCGAGCGCTCTCAATTCAACCCCGAGAGAGGGGAGGGCGCCCGGCGTGGCGAAAGCGTCCTGGACTTGCGCAGCCACGCCCGGCGGCAGCGGATTGCTCGCCCAGTCGCCATAGTCGCCCCCAAGATTCTGGTTGAACTGGGCGAGGTCGGTCGCGCCGTCGATCGAGAAGTAAGAAGTAATCGAGCTGCTCTCGCTGAAGCTGCGGGTTCCAGCGGAGGCGAAGCGGAAGAAATCCTCGGCATAAGGATAGGTGCCCGACGCACCCGTCAAGCCCAGCCCCAGCGTCGACCCCAGGCCCAGAATTTCGTCAATTTCATGCTCGACCACCGGAACAAGATTGTAGGCGCCCGACGAGCCCAGGCTTCCCGGAGCCAGCACATTTGTGTTGAGCGTGATCGTTCCGCCCTCGTTACCGCACCCGCAATTCAGGCCGATCGCACGGGCGTTTGCCGCTTTGAGATGCACGAAAGTTGTCCCGGTAACCGGGTTGACGGAGGTAATGCCGGTTGGAGCGGGATCCTGCGCCAGCCGGGCCAGCGCAGCCGTATCGTCCGCCGTGGTCGCATCGGCCAATAGCGCGTTGTAGAAGGAGTAGTAGCTGAACGTGTAGACGCCAAAAGTGCTGCTCCCCAGACCACGGCCCTCCTGAAAGGTGATGTTGACCGTGATGGGATCGGAAAAGTTCGACTGATAGGCGGAGATAGCGGAATTGATGGCGCTTTCTATCTGGGCCGCGTTGGGGTCGCTGGTAATCGTGGAATCGAACGTCGCGAGGATGGTCAGGTGCGTCTGGACCTGGGACTGGATCAGGTCCGCGCGCGCCGGGGTAACTCCGCTGGCACAGAAACCTGCAAAAACAACGGCCACAACTATTCTCGAAATTTTCACTGATCCTCCGGGCCGGGCCACTTGGTGTCGGGCCGCAACCGTTTTTTTGACTGCTGGCGAGTAATTGCTTATTGTATCGTACAGTACAAACATCAAGCGCCGGCAGGCGCCGGGTACGAGTGCCTGCGGCACCGTCCGCGGGCATGGGCTCAATCGTGATGCAATAAGGCTTTGGACGTTCGCATCACGGACGCCGGTCAACCGATCGTTGGATCGCTCCGGCCGCCGGGGATTGATCCCCGGGTTCTCACAGGCATCGAAAGCCTTCGCGGGATCGAAATCATGGCGGAGGACAGGATCGCGGCATCGAGAGTGACGCTGTCGGCAGGGCGTGCCCTCGATCTACTGAAAGTCGTCGAGGTGGAGCGGTTTTCACCGGAGCCCGCCATTCTCGAGAGTCTGCTGCAGACGATCGTCACGGCCATTTCGCGCCACGACCATCCGGGCGCAATCAGCGCGCTCGCGGAATTGATAGAGCGGGACCCCGATCATGCCTCCTCGGCTGTCGAATCCCCCGCGGTGCAGCCGATGCATCATCAGGCTCGCGAGTTGCTCCACCGTATTACTCAGAGCGCGCGCGACGAAGCGGAACTCGTTCTCGCAGGCGCATCCGCGACGGCACTTCCTGACGACAGTTCGGTCATCGCCCTGGCGGCACGATTGATTGAGACCGGACAACTGGCCGGCTATGTCCGTGCGTCGGAACTCTGCCGGCGGCTGGAACGCCCGGTGAACACAAGGCCGATACAGGCATCGCGCAAGGTCGCAGTGCTCGCGGCCGGCCTGTGGCGCCGGACACCTTTGTTGGTTCTGCTGATCGCGTGGCTGTCAGCGGGTCTTGCCTCGTTGCTCATCGTTCGAAGTGAGGCGGCGGCGATGATGTGGGGAATCGGATTCCTCGCGCTCGTCATCATCCAGTTCCTCGTCACGACGCGAAATCGATAAGCCGGGCGCGAAGGCAGGCCAGACGCTGCTGCGCGGTTCAAACGATTATTTCTTCTTCACAATCAGAACGGGCTATGGCATCCCCGCGTCCATCATGCCGACGGGAAGCAAAGCACAGTAAAGGGGGCCGGGTATGTTCCGTATTCAAAGATTGGCTATGTTGGCGTTCAGTACATTACTCGCGGCGGCAATTCCGGGCGCGGCTTCCGCCGCCGGACATGGCCGAGGCAGCTGAGGGGGACACGGCTATTCCGGAGGCAATCACGGTTATTCGAGTGGCCATGGCGGTGAGCAGCGCAGCTATTCCGGCAGCGGACGGCAGAACTTCGTTGCGCCGCGCGGTAACGAGACGCACCGCGATGACCGGCGCGGCTACTCGGGCAGCTATTCGTACCGCCCCGGCCGCACTTATGTCGAGCCGCGCTACGAGCGTCGCGGTGGATACTATCGCGGCGGAGTCTACTTCGGCTACAGCGATCCCTACTACTACGGATACGATACTTACGCGTATGACCCCGGTTATTACGCTCCCGCTCCGGTGGCGCCGGCACCCGCGTGCAACCAGGGATATTACGACAGCAACGGCGCGTGGGTCCCGGACCCCTCCTGCTACGGCGCGCAGCCCTCGTATCCGCCAGCCCAGCAGTATTATGCGCCAAACCCGGCGCAACAACAGTATGCTGCGCCGCAGCAGCCGTATTACGACCCGAATCAGCAGCAGTATCAATATCCTCCGCCCCAGTATTGAGAGCCGACGCAATCGTGATCAAACACAGCCGCCGATAATGGACGCATGGGCGCCAACTCCGCCATCGAGTGGACGGAATCCACCTGGAACCCCACCACCGGATGCGATCTGCTCAGCCCCGGCTGCGACCACTGCTATGCCGAGCGGCTGTCTCTGCGCCTGAAGGCTATGGGCAACCGGAAGTACGCCGGCGGATTCGAGCTCGCCTTGCACGAATCCGCCGTCGACCTTCCGCTCACCTGGAAAAAGCCGCAGCGGATCTTCGTCAACTCGATGAGCGATCTGTTTCATCACGATGTGCCGGTCGAGTTCATCAAGCGCGTATTCTCCACGATGGCCCTTGCACACTGGCACCAGTTCCAGGTCCTGACGAAGCGCTCCGGACGCCTCCTCGCGCTGTCCGACCAAATCGAGTGGCCGCCGAATGTCTGGATGGGAGTAAGCGTCGAGAACGTCGAGTTCAAGGCCCGCATCGATCATCTGCGGAAGACCGGCGCGGCGATCAAGTTCCTCTCGATCGAGCCTCTGCTCGAAGCGCTCGGGCCACTCGATCTCTCCGGTATCGACTGGGTGATCGTGGGCGGCGAATCCGGACCGGGCGCGCGTCCCCTCGAGGCCGCCTGGGTGCGCGACATTCGCCACCAGTGTGAGGAATCCGGAACGGCGTTCTTCTTCAAACAATGGGGCGGCGTCAACAAGAAGCGCTCGGGGCGGGAACTCGACGGCCGCACCTGGGATGATATTCCGCTGAAAATCCTGTGACGATCTTCACCATAGGATTCACGAAGAAGCCGGCGGAACTTTTCTTCACACGCCTTCGCGATGCGGGCGTCCGGCGTCTGGTCGATGTTCGTCTGAACAACATCTCGCAACTCGCGGGGTTCACGAAGAAAAACGATCTTCGATTCTTCACGAAAGAGATCTGCGGGATTGACTATGCCCATGTGCCGGACCTCGCGCCGACAGCGGATATCCTTTATCGCTGGAAGGAAAAAGACGGCTGGCCGCTTTACGAACGTTCGTTCCTGGAGCTGATGCGGGCTCGTGCGATCGAGACAGCGGTGCCACGCGAGCTCGTCGATGGCGGATGCCTGCTATGCAGCGAGGAGTCTCCTCAACATTGTCATCGCCGGCTTGTTGCAGAGTACTTACAAGAGAAATGGGGCGATGTTCGGATCGAGCACCTTCCCTAATCCGCGCCAGGCGTTTTCGTTGTGTGCGGAGCGCCGTTCCTGCATTCAAGCCGGAACGCTCTGGCGATCGTAGTGTGCCCGTACCTTCCGCGCCGCGGCCCGCCCCACCCGTTTCGCGAGTTCCTCTTCTGATGCCTGCCGCACGAGCTCCGAACTTCCGAACTCCTTCAGCAGCTTTCGCACGGTAATTTCCCCGATTCCCGGAATCTGATCGAGCTCCGACGTCAGCGTCCGCGCGTTACGCCGGGTCCGGTGGAACGTTACCGCGAACCGGTGGGCCTCGTCGCGAATTGTCTGGATCAAATGCAGAATCGGCGAAAACCGGTCCAGCACAATCGGTTCATTCTCCTGCCCCAGGACGTACACGATCTCCTCGCGCTTGGCGATCGACGCCAGCGCCTGGTTGATGATCCCGAGCGCTTCGAGCGCATCCGCCGCGGCGTGCAACTGCCCGAGGCCGCCGTCAATCAGGATCAATCCCGGCATCGGCGTGCGTTCCGCGAGCAAACGGGAGTACCGGCGCGTCACGACCTCATGCATACTCGCGAAATCGTCATTGCCCACGACCGTCCGGATGATGAACTTGCGATAGTCCGCCTTTTTCATGCGGCCTTCTTCCCACACGACCATGCTGGCGACCTTGTCGGTCCCCTGGATGTGCGAGATGTCGAAACACTCGATGCGCTTCGGCGCTTCGGGCAGTCCCAGGGCGTCCTGCACCGCTGTCTGAATGGCAACCGACGACGGCTTCAGCACGCGGAAGCGTCCGTCGAAGCTGTGCTTCGCGTTGGTTTGCGCGAGGTTCAGCATGGCCTTCTTGTGGCCCCGCTTCGGCGTATGGATTTCGACCTTGTGCTTCTTCTTCTCCGTGAGCAGCTCTTCCATGACCTCCTGATCTTCGAAGTCGATCGGGACGTGGATCACCGCCGGCACATACTGCTGATCGAGATAGATCTGCAGCAGGAGCGAGGGAAAAAACTCCGCCGGACGGAAGTCGTACTGGTCTTCCCAGAAGAAATCGCGCCGGTCGACGACAACGCCATTCCGCAGATGGAAGAGGTTCACGGCAACCAGCGGAGGTTCCGCATAATACCCGAAAATGTCCGCATCGTCGCCCGATGCCGCGGCCATTTTCTGGCGTTGATCGATCTCCTCGACAGTGGTCACGAGGTCCCGCAGCGCCGCCGCCTCTTCGAAGCGCATGTCTTCGGCGGCTTCCTGAATCCGTTCGCGCAGTTCCCCCGCCAGAGCGCTGTATTTGCCTTCAAGGAACAACCGCACCTTATGGACAGACTCCGCGTAGGCTTCGGGCGTGGTCAGCCCTTCCACGCACGGGCCGGAGCAGCGGTGAATGTGGTACTGCAGACAGGGCTTGGGATGGTAACGCCGCAAATCCACCTTGCATGAGGGCACGAGGAAATGCCGGTGAATAAAGCTCACCAGCCGGTGCGCGAGGTTGCCCGGAAAATACGGGCCAAAATAAGTCGCGCCATCCTTGAACAGCCGCCGGGTCACGTACACCCGCGGGAACCGTTCGTTTGTCAGCTTGATGTAGGGATAGGTCTTGTCATCCCGCAGCAGCACATTGAAACGCGGTTTGTACCGCTTGATGAGGTTGTTCTCGAGCGCCAGCGCTTCCTTCTCGTTGTCCACGAGAATGTAGTCGAGGTCGTGCGCCTCCGAGATCAGCGAGCCTGTTTTGACGTCGGACAGCTTGTCGTCGTTGAAGTAGCTCCGGACCCGCGCCCGCAACACTTTCGCCTTGCCTACGTAGATGACTTTCGCAGCGGCGTCTTTGTAGAGATACACTCCGGGCGCAAGCGGCAACTGCGCGACTTTTTCCCGAAGTAAACTCTGAGGGGATTGCATTTCGAGCGGCTCTGCCAGATTTCCGGCGGCCCCTATACTTGAATTATGTCACCCGGGCGAATGGCTCTGGTCTATTTCACGATCGGATTGGCTTTCGCCCAGCAGTTGCCTCCGGACGAGGACAAATCGCAGGCGCCCGCGGCGGAAACGCGAATCACTCCGGACCAGCTTCCGCCCGACGAAGACAAAACGAAACCGCAGGAGCAGCAGTACAGCTTCAACCCGGTCCAATCGAAGAAGGAAGTCAGCGTCGGCGAGTTTTATTTCAAGAAGAACGACTATCGCGCCGCCGTCGGCCGCTTCCGCGAGGCGACGAAGTGGAACGACGGCAATGCCGACGCGTGGCTGCGCCTCGGTGATGCGGAAGAAAAAATGAAGGACTTCAAAGCGGCCCGCGATGCGTGGGAAAAGTACCTGCAGCTCGCGCCTGACGCAAAGAACGCCGCGGAAGTTCGGAAACGACTGGACAAGCTGAAGAGGTGAGGGCGGGCAGGAGTGCCCGATGCCACTTCAATTTTGAACCGTTTCCGCTGAGAGCATGCGGCGCTGGCGGTCTGGACCAGAAGCGCAGTCAAATGGTTTTTGCAACAGCCCAAACGCCGGCGACGAAGATCGCCAGCGCCACATTTGTCACCTGGATTTTACTGGCGCGGATCCCAGTACACCGTACAGCTATCCTCCTCAAACTCGAATTTCTTCCGATAAACCTTCGTAAAGATATCGGCCGAAATCTTGTGCCCCTTGTCACAGTCGACGGCCGTCGCAAAACGCCCCGCCTGAATCTGTTTCGCTTCCTGAGCCTCGGAAACGAGATGAAGTGACGCCGCTTTCTCCGGCGGAAAGTCGAGCTTATGCGAATCCGCCAGCTCCATCCCCGATGGCGGAGGACGCCTGGTGATGAAGTAAATGTGCTCGTCGCTCAGCACGGTTCCGTCCGGCGGCGTCACCGCGTCCACCTTCGCCGCAATCTTCTCCAGGTCTCCCCAGTTGATGAACTCGTGCTTGTCGTGCAGCGCTTTCCCCAGCTCCAGCGAGAAGATCAGGAGCAGCGCGAACACCGGCCAAAAGGGCCGTGCCGCCGCGAAGAGCCGTGTGGTCACGCAGTACATCCCCACTGCCGCGAGGATTGTCAGAAACGGCAGCGTAAACAGGTAGTAACGCTGGAATGTCGGATGCGCGCTGGAAATATGCACCCCGAGCGCCAGCGCCAGCCAGGCGCACAGATAGAGCTCCGCCCGTTGAGGCTGAGTCCACAGGCGGCGGCTATAAAGCAATCCGGCCAGCGCCAGCAATCCAACCAGCAGCGCCTGCGCCGAATGCAGCCACGAGAGCATCACGCCGATGTCATGCGGGATAGCTCCCGACCACTCCACTTGCCGGAAAATCAGGTTGTACTGGATGATGTTGAACAGCGTCTGACTCGGCCCTTCGGCGAATAAATACACGACCGGGATGAACGGAACCACAGCGGCGCACACAAACACCGCCAGCTTCCGCCAACGATTCCCCGCGCGATTCTCCACCACCATCCAGATCGCGAGCACAGGACAGACAGGCGCCGACAGAAGTGTCGCGCCCGCGCCCGCCGAGGCGAGGAATCCGGTGATCGCGGGAAGCAGCAGGCCTCCCCGGTCGACGGATACGACGCAAACTCGAAACGCCAACACGATGAGAAACAGACAGAGCCCATAAGCCTGCCCGATCGGACCGTATTGCACGATCAGAACGTTCAATCCCACCGTGAATGCCGCCATCAGTGCCGCGGCCAAACGCCAGGCGGGGACCGGAAATCTCCGGTAGAGGTAATCGGCCGTGAGGGCGACGCCACTCGTCGTCATCACGGAGGCGACGGCATGGGCGGTCCGCCAGCTCTGCGGAAACACCGTCAGCCAGAAGGCGTTCCAATACGCGTTCAGCGGGGTCTGCGAAAAATTGAAATCCAGATAGGGCCGTTTGCCACGCGTGATGAGTTGCGCGGCCAGCAGGTGGAAGCCCTCATCCCAGGCGAAGGCGTCCGTCTGCGCGTAGAACATCAGGCCGGCGCCGAGAAAGAAGAGCACGCCGGCGAGAGTCCAGTAGCGGCGAGAGGGCTCCAAGCGCCTATTATCCCGAAGCGCAACCTCGTTTAACTGCTCAGGCGGCGCGGCGCGCCAACTGCTGCTCGACAATCCAAAGGATCTTCAGGACGCCCGCCTCCCAGTCCGGGAACAGGTCCACATACTGGGTCTCGCGCTGAATCCTGGCCGGCACGCGGCACTCGTCCAAACGCGCCGGAATGAGAAATACGTCGTCCAGCGGAACCCGGCTGGCACAGTCGAGCGCATACCGAATCTCCGCCTGAAAACCGCCGCGCTTGCTCACCGACCGGCTGGAAAAGCAGGCGACAAAAAAGTCCGAGCTGGCGATCGCGTCTTCTATACGCCGCGGCCAGTTCTGTCCAGGGAGCAGTTTCCGCCGGTCGAGCCAGGCATCGAAGCCCTGGCTGGTGAGAGCCTCGAACAGCCGCTCCGCTGCCCGGCGATCCTCCGTCGCATAAGCGATAAAGATGCGGGGGCTGTTGGTCCGGCGGAACGATATCTGTCCGAGGCGATTCCGCGCGAAAACCCCCAGTCCGTCGATTTCCACAGTCCGCGAGTGGTCGAGGGAGTGCCGGATCAAACGCGATAGTTCCTCAACGGTCATGCTTTTCCGCCTGAAATGTCCATTGTTTGCCGGGGGTTATGGTCCCCAGACCGGGTAGCCGAGCTGGCTTGCCTCGCCGCAGCGTGCGGATGATCTGCGTCACCGCGCGATCCATCCGGTCAGCGGCATCGCCTCGATCGCCGCCGTCTTCTCTGCCCATTTGCCGGATCAAATCCGATTTCTTCATCGCCGAGAGCGTACCATGACAGGTCGGCGTACTATTGCTAACTTATTGATTGTATTGAATCAATCTCTGGAACCGGTTAATGAAGTATTTTTAACTACACTTTAAGGCGGCCTTCATCTCTCCCTGGATATCATGCTGAAGACGGGCTACTTCCGTCTCAGGAGACTCGCTCAATGAAGAGGGTTTTGGTATTCACTCTTGGTCTGGGCCTCGCGCTCGGCTCGGTGTCGTTCTCGTTCGCGCAGGACACGACCGCCAAGAAGGAAAAGAAGTCCAAGAAAAAGAAGAAGAACAAGACGGAAGACAAAAAGTAGTTTGCCGTCGATCGTGCGCAGGCAGCAGCCGGCGCGGTTAAAAGCAGTCCCGTACTAAAAAATCGATACAGGAGATCAAAACACATGAAGAAGCTGCTCATCGCCACCCTCGGGCTTGGCATCGCCCTCGGCACCATTTCCTTCTCGTTCGCGCAGGATAGCACCGACACGACCAAGAAGCAGAACAAGAAAAAGAAGAAGTCCGACAAGACCGAAGACGAAAAGAAGTAGTTCTTCCGTCCACCCATCTACCCAAAGGAGATCAAATTAATGAAAAAACTTCTCATCGCCACCCTCGGCCTTGGCATCGCCCTCGGCACCATCTCGTTCTCGTTCGCGCAGGATAGCACCGACACGACGAAGAAGATGAACAAGAAGAAGAAGAAGTCCGACAAGACCGAAGACGAAAAGAAGTAGTTTTCCTGGGTTGGCTGTCCAACCCGGGGTCCCCCGGGATGCCAGCCAACCCATCTTCCTTCCTCCCTGCAATCTCGCCGGCCGAACAGCGGCACGCGTCGTGCGTGATCGTCAAGGTTGACGAATCCCGTAAAACACTCTACCCTCTAGTTTTGCGAATCCCTGGTCCTGACGGGGGAATTGTCTCAGGCGCGCCGTTCGCGCCTTTGCGCGAAATCCTTTTCCGCCGCCAATGAACATTTCTGTCAAAGGCGAATACGCATTGCAAGCGATTTTCGACCTTGCCGCCAACGGCGGCTCCGAACCCGTGAAAATCGCCGAAATTGCCCGCCGCCAGAAAATCCCGCAGAAATTTCTTGAGCTGATCCTCGCCAGCCTCAAACAGGGCGGATTCGTGGAATCCCGCCGCGGCGCCGAAGGTGGCTACATGCTCGCAAAGCGGCCCGAAGCCATTACGGTAGCCGACGTACTTCGCTATGTCGAAGGCCGCCAGGAAGAGCGGTCGCGGCTGCGCAAACAAGCCGATTCCCCCTTCTCCGACCTCTGGACGCGCGCCGACTCCGCAATCGACAGCGTGCTCCGTGCCACCACTTTCGCGCATCTGGTACGTGAGTGGACCGACAAACACAGCCGTTTCGTACCAAACTGGGAGATCTGACATGTTCTATAACGACAATTCGTTCAGCATCGGCCGCACCCCACTCGTGCGGCTCAATCGCGTCATCGACGGAGCGCCGGTCACCCTCCTCGCCAAGATAGAGGGCCGCAATCCCGCCTATTCCGTGAAGTGCCGGATCGGGGCATCCATGATCTGGGATGCCGAAAAACGCGGCATTCTCAAGCCGGGCAAGGAAATCATCGAGCCGACCAGCGGAAACACCGGGATCGCCCTCGCCTTCGTGGGCGCGGCACGCGGCTATCCCGTGACCCTTACGATGCCGGAGACCATGTCGGTCGAACGCCGCAAGGTTGTCGCCGCGTTCGGCGCAAGGCTTGTCCTCACCGAAGGCTCGAAGGGTATGGCAGGGTCGATCGCGAAAGCGCAGGAAATCGTTCAATCCGATCCCGATCGCTATGTGCTGCTGCAGCAGTTTGACAACCCGGCGAATCCGGATATCCACTTCAAAACAACGGGACCCGAGATCTGGGAAGATACCGGCGGCGAGATCGATGTTTTCATCTCAGGAGTCGGGACGGGCGGCACCATCACCGGCGTCTCACGCTACATTAAGCAGGAAAAGAAAAAGAACATTCTGTCGGTCGCGGTCGAACCCGTCGCGAGCCCAGTCATCAGCCAGACGCTCGCCGGCCAGCAGATTAAGCCCGGCCCTCACAAAATTCAGGGCCTTGGCGCCGGATTTATTCCGAGGAATCTCGACCTCAGCATGGTGGACCGTGTCGAACTGGTCACAAACGAAGAATCCATCGAGATGGCTCGCCGCCTCGCGAAGGAAGAAGGCTTGCTCAGCGGAATATCCTGTGGCGCGGCCGTCGCCGCCGCCGCCCGCATCGCGCGTGAGGAGCAATTTAAAGGGAAAACCATGGTGGTCGTACTGCCTGATTCCGGGGAGCGCTACCTCACGAGTGTGCTCTTCGAAGATTTGAGTTGAGTGCAAAATGGCATTGTGCGCGCGGAACTTTTGAAATTAATAATTTTCTAACGAGGGCCGGTAACCTCACCTGGTAGGGCGTCGTCTAAATATGCAAATCCCCGTTACGACAAGCGGGCGCACACACCCCTATCACCCAAACGTGCGCCCGCGCCTCTACTCCGTCATCTTTGTTTTAACCTCGACGCTTTTCGCTCAGAATTCCGCCGTCCTTACGAACAACGGTGAGCCTATGCGGGTGAATTATCCCTGCGCCGAGGACGACCTGCAATGGGCCGGCATGTCTTGTGACGACGATACGCCGTGCCCTGTCTATCTCGAACTGAGCTCCGTCGTTCCGGACGGCGCGAAAATCATCGCCGCCGGAAATCTGCACAGCGAATCCGCCACCCTGACCTCCATACTTCTGCTCAGCGAGGATGCCGGGGCCACATGGAAAGAACCCACACCCAGGATTCGCGGCAGCGCGCTCGATCAGGTGCAGTTCTACAATTTGCAGACAGGCTGGGCGGCGGGCGAAACTCAATATCCACTGGCGCGCGATCCCTTCGTTCTTCTCACGACGAATGGCGGAGGCAGTTGGCGTCAGGTTGCTGTCGAAGAAGAGGGCAGCCCCGGCTCGCTCCAGCGTTTCTGGTTCGACTCCGCGAAGCACGGCGAGCTCATCATCGATGCCGGGAAGTCCTCCGAAGGCGGACGCTATCTCTCCCTCGAATCTGAAACCGGTGGCGACAACTGGATGCTGCGCGGCAAGAGCGACCAGCAGCCGAGGCTCCTGCACGCGCCGCCGCCCGGCGACGATTCCGGACTTCGCATCCGCCCATCAAAAGACGGCAAGGCTTTCCAGATCGAGCAGCGCGCCTTTGATCGAAATGGCGCCGCGCAGTGGAAGCCCGTGGCGTCATTCCTGATTGAAACCGCGGTCTGCAAGGTCCATGCGGGCGAGTTGCAAGAACCCGCACCGGAACCGGTTGCTCCGGTTGCGGCTCCGCCCGAGCCTCCGCGGCGGCGTCGCCGGTGAGGCTCCCGATCTGTTGCCTGAGCGCGCCAAAACCCGCACCGTCGACCTCGAAGTTTTCCGCAATCTCTTTGTCTCCATTGCGGACGAAATGGGTGTCGTCCTTCGCAAAACCGCCTTCAGCGCCAACATCAAGGAGCGCCGTGATTATTCCTGCGCGGTCTACGACAGCGCGGGACGCACTATTGCGATGGGAGACCACATGCCGGTCCATCTCGGCGCCATGCCGCTCTCGGTCGAGCACGCCCTGAAGGTCTTTCAGCTCGAGCCCGGCGACACAGTCATCTTGAACGACCCCTTCCGCGGCGGCACGCATCTGCCGGACATTACCGCGGTCTCCGGTGTCTTCACGAAAAAGAACAGGCGCGCCGATTTCTACGTCGCATCCCGCGCCCACCACGCCGACGTCGGCGGGATGAGCCCCGGCTCCATGCCGCTCGCGCGTGAAATTTATCAGGAAGGCATCCGCATACCGCCTGTGTTGCTCATGCGTCGAGGTGAGATCCAGCGCGATGTAATGGAGATCGTCCTCGCCAACGTCCGCACGCCGGAAGAGCGCGAAGGCGATCTGCTGGCTCAGGTGATGTCCAACCGGCGCGGCGAAGATCGTCTTCTCGATATCGTCGCGCGCTATGGACTCCACCGTGTTCAGCGCAGCGCTCGCGACCTGCAGGACTATAGCGAGCGCGTCACGCAGGCCATGCTCCGGCGCATCCCCGCGGGCGAATACTTCTTTGAGGATTTTCTCGATAACGACGGCGTCACCGATGACCCGGTGCGGATCGCGGTCACCCTGCGGATCGCCGGCGGAAAGGCGGAAGTCGATTTCACGGGGTCGAGCCCCCAGGTCGCCGGGTCCGTCAACGCCAACTATGCCATCGCCGTCTCCGCCGCGATGTACTGCTTCCGCTGCCTCATCGACGCAGCGATTCCTTACAACGCGGGGCTCCTTCGCCCCATCCGCGTCGTCGCGCCCGAGCGCAGTGTAGTCAACGCCGGACTTCCCGCCGCCATGGCCGCCGGCAACGTCGAGACTTCGCAGCGCATCACCGACGTCATCCTCGGTGCGCTCTCGCAGGCGCTTCCGGAAAGGATCCCAGCTGCCAGCGCGGGCACCATGAGCAATCTCAGTTTCGGCGGATGGGACACGCGGCGCAACCGCCCATTCGCTTACTACGAGACAATCGCCGGCGGTATGGGCGCGTCTGCTCGGGGCCCGGGTCGATCCGCTACCCATACCCATATGACCAATAGCTGGAACACACCCATCGAAGCCTTCGAGCACGAGTACCCGGTGCGTGTGCGTTCTTACCGGATTCGCTCCGGCTCGGGAGGGTCAGGGGGACATACAGGCGGAGACGGCATCGTCCGCGAACTGGAATTCCTCGATGCAGCGGACGTCACAATCCTGGCGGACCGCCACACACAGGGACCGTATGGGCTGGGAGGAGGCGGACGCGGCGCGGCGTGGAAAGCCACGCTCGACGACCGCCCGATTGCCGCCAAGACCCGCCTGGCGGTCAAGCCGCGTCAGCGACTTCGGATCGAAACCCCCGGCGGCGGGGGATACGGCCGCTAATCACGAGGGAGCACGCGCAGGTCTCTTGACTCGCGTGATGCGGCTCTAAGTCTGCCCGGCTGGTCGCGCCACTGGGTCTCGCGCCTATCCTGCATAGCGCGAAGCCACGCCCGCACATTTTGGAAGAAAATTCATCTATGCGCCGTCTCACGCGCGGATGGTTCGTCTGAGCAATCGCGAGGCTGCGCAGGCCGGTGTGCGGGAGCAACGAAAGGTCATCGAAGCGTGCCAGGCCGGGGACCGCCTGGCCTTTCGCGAGCTCTACGACCTCTACAAAGACCGTGTGTACTCGATCGCGCTTTATTTCTTTCACGCCGACCACACTGCGGCCGCCGACGTCACCCAGCAGGTATTCCTGAAGCTCCTCGCGAACATCGGCCAGTTCCGCGGGGACGCGATCTTCTCCACCTGGCTCTACCGCCTCGTGGTCAATGCGTGTCTCGATGAAGCGCGCCTCCGCAAGCCCCGGGCTGCCCTCGAAGATGTGGCCGTGCAGGATTCGCAGGAAGCGCGCCATGCGCGGGCTCAGATCGCGTTCTCCGTTCGGGCGGCTGTGGCCTCGCTCCCGCCAAAGTTCCGCATCGCCGTTCTTCTGCGTTACTTCGACGAACTTTCGTACGAGGAGATGGCGAAAGCGCTCCGCTGCTCGATGGGAACCGTCGCTTCGCGCCTGAGCCGCGGACACCGGCTGCTGGCTGAACGCCTGAAGGGAGTGCTCGAATGAATCTTCGCGAGCAACTTCCGCTGGTCGAAGCGCCTGAAGCGATATGGCAATCCATCGAAGCCGCGCTCCGGGAAGGCAGGTCAATCGAAAGAAAGGCGGCTCCGCGATGGCGAGTCGTCTGGACTGTCGCTGCCATGTTCTGCGCGGCCGCCGGCGTGTGGTGGTTCACTGCTCGCCATACAGCGTGGATCGAGACGAGCGCGTCTGCCGGGACTACTCTTCGCATTGGCAACATCGGCTCGGTCGACGTCGGACCCAACACGCGGCTCAAGATCGTCGCCGATCGCACCAACGAGCATCGGCTCACCCTGGCCCGCGGCTCCATTTACGCGAAGATCAGCGCGCCCCCGCGGTTGTTCTTCGTCGAAACCAAATCGGGCACCGCTACGGATCTTGGCTGCGAATACAAACTCGATATGGACGACGACGGCTCCGGTATGCTTCGCGTCACAAAAGGGTGGGTTTCATTCGATCGTGAGGGGCACGAGTCTCTGGTACCCGCCGGTGCGCGCGCCCGCATACGGGCCGGAAAGGGCGCTGACCTCCCTTACTTCGACGATGCCTCGCCCTCATTCCGCCAGGCAGTGGACGCCGGGGACATCGATGCCATGCTGCGCACCGCGCGAGTGGCGGACACGCTCACGCTCTGGAACCTGTTGCCGCGCGCCACACCCGCGGAGCGTGCACGGATTTACGAACGCATCTCAGCGCTCGTTCCACTTCCGGAAGGAATCACAAAGGAAAAAATACAAGCCCTCGACCGCGTTGCGCTCGACCGGTTAAAGGAGAAACTCGCATGGAACTGGTAGTCGGGAAGAAAACCAGGCAATTTCCGTTCAACGCGGTTGTGAGATTCAGATACCGGCTCCTCGCCGCCCTGTTCATCGGCTCTGTTGCAGCGGCGCAAAGCCTGACCTTTGAACTCGGGCGTCCCGTCGCTGCCCAGGATTTTCGTTTCAAAGGGGCAGCCTTCGTCTTCCGGACTTCCGGCTGCGCGGACCCGGCGAAGCTGGAACTCCACGCGTCCGCGGAAGGCATTGTCAACTCCGCCCGGCGGTCGGCGCCGGTCACGATTCGGGAGTCCACTGTAAACCATGGCGTCTATGCAGTCCAGCGTGACTCGGAGCCCGGCGAGTGGGTCGTCATCCTCAAAGGCTCATGCGGAAACCTGGAGGCCGGCGCCATTGTCCCTGTCGGCCCATCCGGCTTCGTTCGCAATGCCGCGAAGTTCTATCCGCGCGCGCCCGCGCCAGCGGAAATCGAAGCAGCCCTGAAAGCCTTTCCTGAAGGAGGTTACAAATGAGATTCTTCGCATACCTGCTCGCTCTCGTCGCGCTCGCCGCGGCCGCGAAACCTGCCGCCGCCAGCGGACCCGTCGCCGTTTATGCCCTTATCGACAAAGTCACGATGGAACCGAATGCCAACAATCCCGAGCGCATCCGGATCTACGGCGCGTTCTCCATTGCGCAAGGGCAGGCGTCGAGCTACACCGCGCCGCGGCGCGGCTTTCTCTACTTCACCTCGACAGGCCCAAACCCCGCGCAGGCAAAAAAAGAATGGGCGGACCTGCGATCCGTCGCGGGAACCCGTCAGGTCGTTGCGTTCGGGGCTGGGTGGTTTCAGGCGGTCCACATTTATGACCCACACGACGACCCGAAATCCGGCGACGACTATGCCCTCAACATGGGCGTCGTCAAAGTGAGTCCTGACCAGGCGCGCGCGAAGGCACTCCTCGACTTCAAAGAGCGCTGAGTCCAATGGCATCGACCGTCTCGGCTGAGTCGCGCGGTGACGCCATCCTCGCCGGGATGGCCTTCATCCATGCCGCGATGCTGCTCGCCTGGCCCTCGATACCCGTCATCGCCGGCGGACTCTGGTGGAACTCGAACACCATCGCGCACAACTTCATTCATCGTCCGTTCTTCCGGTCGAAGTGGATGAAGCGCGCGTTCTCCGCGGCCCAGAGCGTTCTGCTGGGAATCCCGCAGACGCTCTGGCGCGACCGGCACCTGGCGCATCACGCGAACGTCGCCTGGCGTCCTCGCCTCTCCCACGGGCTGATCGTCGAAACGCTGCTGGTGGCGGCGCTTTGGACGACCCTTCTCTCGCTCGCCCCTCGCTTCTTTCTGCTGACGTATCTCCCCGGCTATCTCGCGGGGCTTGCCCTCTGCGCAATGCAAGGCTACTGGGAACATGCCGGAGGATCGCCTGTCAGCCATTACGGCCGCGCCTACAACAGGCTCTGCTTCAATGACGGCTACCACGCCGAGCATCACGCCGCGCCCGGCATCCACTGGACCAGACTTCCGCAAAGGAGGCTCGACGGCGCCCGCGTTAGCTCGCGCATCGCGCTGCTTCGCTGGCTCTCATCGCCGCTCGAAATTCTGGAAAGGATCGTGCTGCACTCGCCACGCCTGCAGTGCTTGGTCATTCGAAAGCATCGCGAGGCGTTTGAATCCCTGCTTCCTCACTGCCCGCCGGTCCGGACTGCAACGATAATCGGCGGCGGACTGTTCCCGCGCACGGCGCTGATCCTGCGCGTGCTGATTCCCGAAGGCCACCTCACGATTCTCGATGCGAATGCGCGCAATCTTCAGACCGCCCGCCGGCTCCTCGGTCCCGGCCACGCACGCCGCTGCATGGAATACAGGGAAGCCAGTTTCATCCCCGGACAGTGTCTCGATTGCGATCTGAGCGTCGTGCCCTTGTGTTTTGACGGTGACCGCGCTGCCATCTATTCGCATCCACCCTCGGCCACCGTCTTCGTGCACGACTGGATCTGGCGGCCGCGCGGAAAGAGCGCCGTCGTTTCGTGGCTGCTGCTGAAGCGTGTGAATCTGATTCAGTCATGACCGGCCTCAGCCTGTTCCTTGTCTTTGTGCTCGCCAAAGCCTTCTCGCTCTGGGGCCATGTCGCGCACGTCACGCTCTGGTCGTCGATTGCGTGGTTCTGGCAAGACGCCCTGGCGGCAGTGGCTTATGCCGCCATCGGCCAGGTGACGCGCGGAAGTTGGAAATACCCCTGGCGCGCTTTCTACTGGCTATTGGTAGCGTGGGCCGCGATTAATATTCCGGTAGCACGCGCCGTCTTCACACCCCTGACTCCACCGATGCTTCGCGCCGCCGGCGGACCTCTCGCCGACTCGATCCGCCTCTACATCACGCCCGCTAATGTCGCGCTCATGTTCACCGTGATCCTGAGCGCCTTCCTCCTGCCGCAACTTCTGCAACGCCTGCCCAGCACGGCTCCGAAATGGGCCGCCGTTTCCGCCGTGGCAATGATCGCCGCCGGACCCACGGCCAGCGCCCGCGCCAACACTCACGGAATGGATCGCAACGTCCTCTTCGCGGTTGCAGTCAGGAACTCCGTCCCGAATGCCACGGACCTGTCCACACTGGCCGGAGGCCGCATGCTGCCATATCCGGCAACCGCGACCGAGGACCTTCGGCCTTTCTCCGCATCCGCAAGGGGTTTCAATGTCGTGATGGTGGGGCTGGAATCGACGGCAGCCCGGTATCTCAATCTTTTCGACCCTGCCGCGAATCGGGATCACGCCGATGCAATGCCGAACCTGACCGCGCTCGCCCGAAATGGGCTGGTCTTCGAGAACGCATACGCGGTCTATCCCGAGAGCATCAAAGGCCTCTTCTCGGTCCTCTGCTCGATGTACCCTGCCTTTAACACCGAGCCGGCGCAGTACACCGGTTCCGGTTGCCAGCCGATCGCCTCCGCTCTCGCCAAAGCGGGCTATCGAACTGCTCTCTTTCATTCCGGCCGCTTCGACTATCTGGGAATGGAATCGATCATCCATCAGAGCGGATATGGAACGCTCGAGGACGCCGGCGACATCGGCGGCAATCACGAATCGAGCTTTGGGGTCGATGAGCCGGCCACCGTGACGCGCATCCTGTCGTGGATAGACACGCTACCGGCCGGCCAGCGGTTCTTCCTGACATATCTGCCGATCGCGGGACACCACCCGTATGCGACGCCGTCCGCCGGGCCGTTTGCCGTAAGAGACGAGATCGATCAATACCGCAATGCGCTTTATTACGGGGACGTGTCGCTCGGCGCGCTAGTCAAAGGGCTGCGCGACCGCGGTCTGTCGCGGAACACTCTCTGGATCGTTTACGGCGATCATGGCGAGGCCTTTCACCAGCACGAAGGGAACTACGGCCACACATTCTTTCTCTATGAGGAAAACGTTCACGTCCCCTTGATCGTCGCCGCGCCCGGAATCATCGAAGTCCGCCACCCAATCGAAAAGGTCGTAAGTCTCGTGGATGTGGGGCCTACAATCCTCGACCTGGCCGGTCTGCCAAGCCCCGCCAACTATCAGGGACGGACCGTGCTCGATCCCGCTCCCCGCCGGGCCTACTTTTTTACCGACTACTCGCTGGGACTTCTCGGCCTGCGCGACGGCCCGTGGAAATTCATTTCCGAAACCGGGTCATCCCGCGCAGAACTCTATGATTTGAAAAGCGACCCGGGCGAGACAGTCAATCTCGCGATCCGGCGCTCCGGGCGTGTGACGGAGTACGATCACCTGGCGCGAAGATGGTCTGCGGCCCAGCGGGCTGCGATACTCCGCGCCGGGCGTTAACCTTTGGCGAACGCTCTTTTGCGCGCCGGGTGTCGTATACTTCCGATTACAGACTGTAAAAAGGATCATAACCGGAGGATCATCAATGCGTTTCCACCTGGCGGCCAGGCCAACCCTGGCGGTTCTGGTTTTGGCAATACTGGCCGTTCCCACTTCGCAGGCAGCTTTCACAATCAACGCCACTTTCGATTCGAGCATCACCGCGGATCCCAACGCGGCCCCGATTGAGGCGGCGATCAACGCGGCGATTGCCCAGCTCGAAGCCTCCATTCTCGATTCGATTTCAGTAAACATCACCTTTCAAAAAGGCAGCGGACTGGGCGGCAGCAGCACTGCGATCAGCCAGATTCCGTACGCTACGTACTTGTCGAGCCTCACCGCCGACGCCAAAACGGCGGCCGATGCCTCCGCCCTCGCGACCCTCCAGGTCCAAACCAACAGCCCGGTGGATGGACAGGCGAATATCTGGGTGACAACCGCCAATGGAAGGGCGATCGGATTGAACACATTCCCGGCAAGCGGGCCGGATGGGACCATCACCCTCAACACGTCGATCATGAACTTCGATCGAAATCCCCTTACCATCGACCCGAGCAAGTACGACGAGGAAGGCGTTGTGCTGCATGAGATCGACGAGATCCTCGGCCTGGGCTCCGGATTGAACCTCCCGTCCGGCTTCCCTCGTCTGTCGCGGCCGCAGGATCTGTTCCGCTACAGTGCGGCTGGCGTGCGCAGCTACGACACCAGCAGTTCCGCCACCTCATACTTTTCGATCGACGGTGGGATCACCGATCTGGTCCACTTCAATCAGAACGGCGCCGCCGATTACGGCGACTGGTTCACTGACGGATCGCCGAAGGTGCAGAATGCATTCGGCTCTCCCGGCGTAATCCCGTCCTACGGACTGGAACTCACCGCCCTCGACGTCATTGGCTATGACGCCGTCCCGGAACCCGGGACGCTTCTGCTGATGGGCGCAGGCGCGGGATTGCTCGCCATCCGCCGCCGCAGGGGATAGCGCCCGGCGGGCGTCCTATTTTTAGTCCCCGAACTCCGCCCACACGACGGTGTGGTCGGAGGCTTCCGGGCTTCTCCTCAACTCCACGTCTACCTCGCAGGCGCGGCACTTCTCCGCCAGGGGCGCCGTGACCATGATGTGATCGATCCTCCAGCCCCAGTTGTTCGCGAACGCGTTCCGGAAGTAATCCCAGTAGGTATACTGCACGCGCTCCGGATGGAGCTTGCGAAACACATCCGTAAACCCCCACGCCGCGGCGTGTTTAAATCCATCGCGGGAAGCAATGTGAAAGTCCGGGTCGTTCGCGCGCTTCTCCGCATGATAGACATCGATCGGCTCGGGCGCGACATTCATATCGCCGGTCCAGATCACCGGCCGCGCGGGGTCCAGCCGCTCCTCGAAACAGGCTCGCACCTGCCGGAACCATTCCAGCTTGTAGGCATACTTTTCCGACCCGACCTTGAACCCCTGAGGCACGTAAGTATTCACGATCGTGATTCCCCCTGCCACCACCTGGATCATCCTTACATCCTCATTGTCGGGGCCCTCGTGAAACCCGTAGAGCACGGCGTCCGGCTCCGCGCGCGTCAGAGTGGCGACGCCGTTATACGACTTCTCCCCTCGGAATCTCACATGGTACCCGGCGTCGCGCAACGCATCCTCGGGGAAATCGCTGTCCTGCACCTTCGTTTCCTGCAGGCACATCGCGTCAGGCTGATTGCGCCCCAGCCAGTCGAGAAGCTGCGGCAGACGCTTGCGGAGAGAGTTCACGTTCCAGGTGGCGATCTTCATGCGGAGTCGATTGACGATTGTACACGCGGTCCGGTCTGTGGCTGGTTCGGCCAAACGCTTTGTCCCACCTGTGATAGCCTGGAATCGACTCAGGAGTAACTATGGGAACAATCACCGCGCCCTACATCAACGGATCTGCCATCGAAGTGGAGGCCTCTTCGATGACGCCCGTCGTCAACCCCGCCAATGGCAAGGCATTTTCGAAAATCTTCATGGCGAAGCCCGAGCATATGACACGCGCCATCGACGCCGCCTACGCCGTGAAGGACGTCTGGGGCAATACGCTCCCCTCCGAGCGCGAGCTCATCCTCATGCGCGCCGCCGACGTGCTCGAATCGATGCGCAGTGAAGTAGTCGAGCTCCTCATCGAGGAAGGCGGCGCCACCTTCGGCAAATCGCAGTTCGAAGTTTCCTATGTCGTCGGCGTACTTCGCTCGGCCGCCGGTGAATGCCGCCGCATCATGGGCACGACGATGCCTTGCGATATACCGGGGCGCATCTCGCTCGCCATCCGCCGGCCGCTTGGGGTCGTCGGGGGCATCGCGCCGTTCAACTTCCCTCTGATTCTCGCGACGAAGAAGGTCGCTTTCGCGCTCGCCGCCGGCAACACCTTCGTCCTGAAGCCGTCGGAAGAGACCTCGCTCGTGGGCCTGAAGATCGCCGAAATCTTCGAGAAAGCCGGGCTTCCCCCGGGCGTGCTTAACGTCGTCACGGGCGACGGACCTACGCTCGGCGAAGCCATGTACAGCGATCCGCGCGTCAAAGCCGTCCTCTTCACGGGGTCTACCGCGGTCGGACGCCAGATTGGGGTCGAGTGTGCGCGCCGCGGCAAGAAATTCGACCTGGAAATGGGGGGCAAGAGCCCTCTGCTCGTCATGAAAGATGCAAATCTGAAATACGCCGTCGATACCGCTGCGTTCGGCTTGTTCATTCACCAGGGCCAGATTTGCATGGCCGGATCGCGCATCATCGTCGAAGAGCCGGTCTACGAAAAATTTCTGGATCTCTTCGTGGCCAAAACGAAGTCGCTCAAGGTAGGCGATCCGCGCGACCCCCACACCGTTATTGGACCTCTTATTCGCGCCTCCCAGTGTCCCTTTATTGCGGAGCGCATTGAGAAGTCGAAGGCGGAAGGCGCGCGCGTTCTCTGCGGCGGCACGTATGAAGGCAACTACTTCCAGCCAACCGTGATCGCGGACGTTCGTCCGGCTATGGCCGTTTTCCAGGAAGAGCTCTTCGGTCCCGTGGCCAGCGTCATCAAGGCGAAGGACGCCAACGACGCCATCCAACTCGCCAACAACACGCGTTACGGTCTGACCTCCGCCGTTATCACCAACGACCTGCAACTGGCGATGCGCTGCGCGTTGGAATTGGAGTCAGGCTCGGTGCACATCAACGGCTCGACCATTCACGATGAGCCGCATGCCCCGTTCAGCGGCGTCAAGGACTCCGGCATGGGCCGCGAGGGCGGCCAGTGGTCGATGGACGATCTCACGCAGCTCAAGTGGGTCACGATCCAGCAGGGCGAAGCGCATTACCCGTTTTAAGACGCACAACCGAGTCGCGCAGATCATGGAGGCTCACCCGCGGCGGCGCGGACGCTCACGTCTGCGGCGTCGGCAATCTTGCCGACGGTCGTTTATTTCGTGTCTCGCGGCTCGATCCGCAACAGCGCGCCATCGTCTTCCGCGGTCAGCACATAGAGCAGGCCATCCGGCCCCTGCCGCACGTCGCGAATTCGTTGTTTGAGTTCGGTCAGCAGCGGCTCGCGGCGCAGTTCCTGCCAGCGGTCGTTGAAGATGATCCGCTGAATTTGTCCGGTTCCGGGAATTCCGCCCTGCCGAAGGCCGCCGACGAAAAGATTTCGCTTCCAGTGCGGAAAACGCTCGCCGGTGTAAAAGGTCATGCCGGTCACGCCGATGGAAGGCAGCCAAACGACGACCGGATCCTCCATCCCGTCGTGGAATGGGTGCGCTGAGACGGGGCTCCCCCAGTAGTCGCGGCCGTAGCTGACAACCGGCCAGCCGTAGTTGCAGCCCGCGCGAAGTATGTTAACCTCATCGCCACCGTTCGGACCCTGCTCCGTTTCCCAGAGCTCTCCGGTTTCGGGATTTACCGCCAGGCCGTGACCGTTGCGATGGCCGCTCGTGAAGATAGCGGGCTTCACGCCAGCACGGCCGACAAACGGGTCATCGCCCGGGATGCTCCCGTCAGCGCGCAGCCGGATGGTCTTGCCGGCGTAGTCATTGGGATCCTGCGCTCGCCGAATCTTCGGCGACCCCGGCGCGCTGATGCTCATGTACAGCATCCCGTCGCGCCCGAAGGCGATGCGCGAAGCTTCTGTATCTGTAGCGCCAGAGTCGAAAATGTCACGCACGTCGACGAGCGCCGAGCCATTCCAGGTTCCGCGCGCCAGAACAGTCTCGCCGGCATCGCCTCCGGCCGGTTTGTGATAAGCGAGGTATACCCACTTGTTCGTCCGGAAGTTCGGATCGAGCGCGACATCCATCAACCCCTGAAGTCCGCGAGGGCCGCCGGTCTGGACCCGGGGCACCCCGGCAATCGGCTCCCCCTGGAGTTTTCCGTCGCGCACAATTCGGAGGCGGCCGCTGCGTTCCGTGATCAGCATCGCGCCGTCTGGAAGAAACGCGAGCGACCACGGCTGCTCGAGCCCCTTCGCCACAACGGCAATCCGGAGGTGCGGTTGTACAGCGGAATCGATATCCAGATGGCCCCGCGGAGGGGGTTGCGTCTCACGCAGGATCGGCGGGGGCGCGTCGCCGCCATTGATCTCGTGCGGCGCAAGTGTTTGTTTATCCAGATGAGCGCCGCCGATCCCCAGGGCCGCAGCGCCAATGAACGCAATCAATGAGGCGACCCGTCCGGATCGGCGGGTCCAGTCGCTGGAGAAATTCATCTGACCGCTCCTCGGGGATACTCAAGCAAGCCGCCTTCCGTTGGAATTCTGCCATCGTATGCTTCGATTCTGTCCGGTTCGCGGGATCCGCCGCATCCTCTGCAGGCGTTCACAAGTTCCACTGGGACCGCAGTGTTAGAGTGTAAAGTTTAATCGAATTTCCAAGGCAAATAGCCCACGGGAGCATAAATCGTTTTGCCTCGAATCGCCAGGTATCTACTTCTGTTGTCAGCCATTTGCGCGTGCCTGAACGCGGCCGACTCTCTTCCTTCATTCACCGCCCCGGAAGTGATGGAAGAAGAAGCCTTACCCATCCTTCCGGAACGTGCCGTGTCATCCCCGATTCTGGAAGTCGAGTTGAGATCGGTCCGCCGCGCGCAGATGCTGGCAGGGTGCAAGGTAGTGCCTCTACCGGAGATCGAGGACGCGGAAGCCCTGGCGTTTGAAAAGGATTCGGAATCTGCCGCGGCCGACGTCGACGGCTTAATGCCGACCACGGCACAGGCGCTGGAGAGCTTCAAAGACCTGGTGACCTCCGTCGGTGGGACATTCGAGCTGAAATCCGCCTACCGTCCCCCGGCCTACCAGGCGCATCTCCACGAGGTCTGGGTCAAATGGGTGAAGGAACTCCGCAACAACCGCAGCGCCGGGTGCCGCGGCCTGCGCGAGGAGGTCGGCGCGGAATTCAAACGGCACCAACTCCTCATCCGGCAGCAGCCCGTCACCGACTCCGATCACGCGGTCGGACTGGCCTTCGACGCCGCAGTGGCGATGCCGCGCGCCGCGCGACTGAACCGCAAGCGCGTCACGGTCGATAAGCTCGCTGCGCTGGCGGGCATCAGACGTCCGAACAGCCGCCGCGATCCGGTCCATTACAAGCTGCTTCCGCAGGCAGCGGATTAAGCCTCAGGCGTCACCAGACCTGCGCACATCAGTTGCAAGACGTGGACCGCTTCGAGCGGCAGTCCGGCGATCCTGGCATCGCTGCCCGCTGCAAGCACTTCCGAAAGCAGCTCCTTTTTGAGGGCAACCCATCCGCCGGGCGTCTCGTAACTGACGAGGAAATGGCCTTCCCGCCGCTCGCGCAGCAGTTGGGCGCGGTCATATGGCGCGGCCTTGCGCGCCGCCACGATCTGCTTGTCCGAAGAGATGATGTAGCGGCCGGGCAGTTCCGGAATCGCCGCCGGCGTGGGAACTGACTCCAGATAGAGGCGCCCGGTTGCCGATGCCGCGCACCCTCCTGCTTCGTGCCGGTTCAGCTCGCATTCGATGCGGCTGAAGATTTTTTCCGCGAACTGTTGCGGATATTCGTATAAGCGCTGCACCTCGGTGGCGATGTGGGGCAAGTTCCGCCAGCCGTTCACCCACGCGAGCTTTGCCGCGCTGGCGTCCCGGTCGTCGAAGACGTCTTCCAGGCTGAATCGCGCTTCGGCATCGTGCTCCAGCGCTTTGAGCGCCATATGTTCGATCAGATTGGATGGGATCCCGAACATCACACCGTATGGAGAGCAGCCGCCTTCAACCGGGCGGAAGCGCGGCGCATCGTCACGCAAGCGCGGGGCCAGCCGCTGCATCAGTGCGCCATATTCTTTCAGAAGCCGGTCATGCCGGGCGCCCAGCGGCGTGTATGCGGCGTGTTGCCCTTGCTCGTCCGGTTTGTCGCCGCGCCCGGCGATGAACACGGGCTCAACCATGCTGTAAGCGCGCAACACATCGACGCGATTCAGAAACAGCTCGGGATCGGGGGATATGCCCTGCAGGATGGCTCCCGCCATCTCGATTCTCATTGGCTCGCCGCCAGTGAGTAATGCACGATCGTAAGCCTTGAGAAGTTCGACCAGACCGTGGATCAGCAATCCGAAATCGAGCGCATTTGACGTACGCGTGCGAACGACGATACTGGGGTCGTCGAGAGGCACGCCATCACTCGTGCAGTAATGGCGGATCTGTGAGGTCAGGTGGCCGCCCAGCATACGAACATGGGCCTTGCGGATTTCGAGCGCGTCCTCCGGCGGAAAGGTTTCGGCGACCAGGAGGTCAACCTCGAAATAGGGCAACAACTCATCGGTAATCAGGCTCTGCGCCAACGGGTTCAGCCATCGCGCATCGCGCACGAACGCGGGTTGGCCGGCGGGCGAACTTCTCCACAGTTCATCGAGCAGTCGCTGGATTTCGGCGAGCCGTGCCGCCGCGCGGTGCGGTTCCTCATCCCACACGCGGATGCTCAGGAACGCGAAATACCGGACCATGTGTAGATTGAACAGCGTTTGCGCGTAGTGCATGCGACCGTTACGGCCCGGCCATCGCGTCTGTTGCCAGCAGTGAAACGCGCGAATCGTCATCTCGGCCGGATCAACCAGGTCGTTATAGACGTAGTGGACCTGACGAGGTTTGAATCCGGCGGCCCCGTGCGCCTCTCGCAGTTGGCCTCTCAGCGGAGTCTGGCCAGCGGTGACCGCCGGATGCGCAAAGAAGCAATCCTCGAAATGACTGGACAAGAGCGAGCGGTCCTGCAGGTAGTGGACCGGCTTTCGCTGGGCGTTCAGAACGCGTTCAATGCTCTCGACGATGTCCTCGCGATGCGCCAGAAAAAGGCGCAGCAACGCTATGTGCGCATCAAAGGGCGCCCGAGTAAGCGGCTTTATTGTCACCCTGCGCCCCGCGCCAGATCAGTGACCATTCGAGGGAGAGTATAGCTTGCTTGTCTCTCGCCACGTGCCGGGATGGCCGCCGTGCCAGAACGCCTGAAGGGATGCCGGGCGCGGCAGGCATCAGTGCCCGATACTGCGTACATTTTTTGACCGGATATTCCCCTGCGGGAGGACGGCCTCCCGCCCGCGACTGGCACTCGCGCTCGCGCCTTTGTTTACAAACATCCAGCCGATTGACAATCGGCGGGAGGTTACCACCTGGCCCACATCGGCGGCAAGACCGCCGGCGCCACATGCTCTCAATGAACAGTGCGTGCAGGAGTCAGCGGCCGTAGAGGCGCAGTTCCTTGCCGTCCGGCAGCACCACGCGCTCGAGCCGGAGGATCTTCTGGCCATCCGCGAACTGATAACCGATGCCGGTGATCACGTCGCCAGCCTTCACAGTCGTTTTGGTCCAGCCGTTGCCCTCGAGCCGGGTGATCGCGGGACCGCCGGCCTGCCATTTTTCTGTCCGGCCGTCAGCGGCGCGCACCTCGAGCGTCATCATCGGATGCGGATTGGCCCAGACGAACTCGGTCACAGTGCCTTTGACTGTTACGAGGTGGTCCATCGCCACCGGCCATGAGTGATGCGCGGACAAGGGCGTGGCAGCCGAGACCAGCGTGAGAACGATAAGAGCTGGAGCGAAAAAAGCCTTCATCGTGGCTCTCCTTCGGCTGTAATTTTACCAGGATCGGGCGAGATCTTGCCGGCCCGCATGTTCCGTCACGGTAGCTGGAACACCCAGACCGCCGGCGAACGATCGAGGTTCTGAATTTCCGGCACCAGCGCGGTGAAACCCGTCGCCTGCGCGCCGCCGTTGCCGACGCCGATGGCGATGTATTGCTTGCCGTTCACGCTGTAGGAAACAGGCGCATTGCTCGGCACGTCCGTCAGGCGCGTTTCCCACAAGAGCTTGCCGGTTTGATCGTCGTAAGCGCGAAAGAACCGGTCGATGGAGCCGCTGAAGATCACGCCGCCCCCGGTATCCAGCGCGCCGCTCGACACCGGTGCGCGGTTGCGCGCGGTCCACAGCACTTCGCGCGTCAGCATGTTGATCGCTTCCACGCGTCCGTACTTGCCGTCCGAATCCGGACGAGGCCGCACGACGGGCCGATAGCCGGTGGACAACAATGCACGGCCTCCGCCGCCGCTCATCGGCGCCAAATCCATGCACGCCTCGACCAGCGGCACATACATGATCTTCGTATTCGGATTGAACGACCCTGGCAGCCAGCTCTTTGCCCCGTCCACATGCGGGCAAACCATCGGCGTATTCCCGTCGCCGGGCAGCGTTGCCGTGTTGATGGTTTTTTTGCCGGTCACGGGATCGATCGAAGAAACGATGTTCTGCAGGCCGAGATCCTTCGAGTAAATGTACTTGCCCGTCTCCGCGTCGAGAACGTCATAGGTCGCCTGTTTGCCCGACGTCATGATCACCGGACGCACCACACCATTCACGGGCATGCGCGCGATCTGGCGCTCGAATACCCAGTCGAGGTCCCACTGGTCGTTGGGCAGGTGCTGGTAATACCAGACGAGCTTGCCGGTATCGGGATTAATGGCTAGCGTGCAGTCGGTGTAAAGGCCGTCGGTTTTCACACCCGCCCTTGCCGGCTTCGCCAGCAGCGCGGTGTCGTAAGTCTGGGCGACGCCGAAGAACGCGAGGTTGAGCGCGGAATCGTAGCTTCCGGCGATCCAGACGGACCCGCCGTTGCGCTCCTCCGCTTTATGGTCGTTCCACGTATCGCCACCGGGCTCGCCAGGCTGCGCGATGGTGTTGAAGCGCCAGGCGACGTCGCCTGTTTCGGCGTCGAGCGCGACGATGTAATTCTTGCCCGGGACGCGGCCGCTGGTTCCGATCATCACCTTGCCTTTGGCGACCAGCGGACCGCCCGAAAGGCCGAAGCCGCGCTCCTCTGCCAGGGACTGATCCCACACCACTCTGCCCGTTTTCACATCGAGGGCGACGACATGCACGTCGGAAGTCCCGAGATAAACTTTGTTGCCGTAAATTGCGATGGCGCGCTTGTTGCCGGCATTCACACCCGGAGGCAGGATTCTGGCGTACTGCCACAGCAGGTCGCCGGTGGCGGCGTCGATCGCCTGGAGTTTATCGCCGGGGCTGTGCAGGAACATCACGCCGTCGTGAACGATGGGCGTGCCCTCGTTGGAGCCGGGGGAAAGGGTCCAGGTCCACGCGACCCGGAGATTGGTCACGTTCGCCTTCGTGATCTGTTTCAGCGGGCTGAATCCCTGATCGTCGAAACCGCGGCGCCATGTCAGCCAGTCGCCCGTTGGCGGGTTCTGCAGCAGCGCATCGGTGACAGGCGTGATTTTGTCGAGGGGATTCGCCTTCTTTGGCGGTGGAGGCAGCTTCACTCCGTCGGGCAGGCCGCCACCTCCGCCACCTCCGCCACCTCCGCCGCGCCCACCCGCGCCTGCCGGAGCCGGTATCGTCAAGCCAGCGAGTGCGGCCGCATCCGATGCGAGTTCCTTGCGGCCGGTCGCGTACCCGTTCTGTTGCAGCACCCAGGAGACGATGCGTGCATAGTCGGCCGCAGCGAGACTTCCGGGATTGCCGGGCGGCATCTTCGTGCTGACGAAAGTGAACAAATCGGCCGCGGGCTTGCCGGCATATTTCCCAAGAAAAGCGGCGCCGCGAAGCGCAGGAGCGGAGGCGCCGTCATCGACATTCGGCCCGTGACAGCCTGCGCAGTTTTGCTGATATGCCGCTTTGCCAGCGACTGCCTGCGACGATGTGAATAGAGCCTCGGATGGCGCGGCGGCGCGTCCCTGGCCGGCAGGCGCCTGGGCTTGCAGCTTTGCGGAGAACCCGGCTGCGATCAACGCGCACAGGGCCGCGGAGATCGCCATTCGCCGTTTGTTTTGAGGATTCATTGTTGTCATTCGAAGGAACTCTCCCGTCTATTCGGTGCCCGCTACCTGCGAGATTGTACTATCCCGTCGACAGCCCCGCTACCGGCCAACGAGGCCGACTCGCATGGCTGGGCGATCCAGTTTTTTCCCGCGCAAGTATACGGCGGAGATGCGCCGCGTGTTGTTGATGTTCTCCAGCGGATTGGCGTCAAGGACCAGGAAGTCCGCGCTTTTGCCGGCGGCGATTGTTCCGAGCTGGTCGAGCTTCATCGTCTCGGCGGCCGTCTTTGTGGCAGCGACGATGACTTGAGCCGGAGTCATACCGGCCGTCACCATGTCGGTCATTTCCTGATGATCGTTCCAGCCGACCGCGGCGCTGGAGTCGGTCCCGAAGGCAATCCGCACGCCCGCGGCGTTCAGCTTCGCGAGATTGCGGGCCTGCACGCCGTAGAAGTCGTGCGCCTTTTTGGCTGCGTCCGGCGTTACGGCGCGAAGCGCGGCGCGCATTTTCGCGATCTCGGCGGCGGGAACGGTTTCGGCGGCGAAAGCGAGGTCGGCTTCAGTGGTCTCACGTTCCGGCAAATTTGGAATAACGACAACGCGCGGATGCTGTTTGAACAGAGAGATGGCATCGGCGTCGACGTCCTTATCGCGAATGCCATGGGCGAAGATGTCGATTCCGGAGCGCAGGAGTTCCTTCGCGTCTTCCAGATAGAAGATGTGGGCCGCAACCCGCAGGTTGTTCTTGTGCGCCTCATCGATGATGGCGCGGTACAGGGGCGGCGTCAGCTTCTTCACCGTGCCATTGCGGTCGTCGACCCAAATCTTTACGAGGTCCACCTTCTTTGCGGCGAGTTCGCGGACGGCGGCGCGTGCTTCCGCTTCCGTGCTTACTCCATAGGCGACCGGCCGCCAGTAGGCGGCGCCCGGTCCGGCGTTGGGCATTGCCATGCCGCGCCCGGCGGTCCGAAAGAGAGCGGCGTCGGGAAGCGGGTTCGCGCGCACCTGATAAGGGATATCGCCCTTGTCGATTCCCATACTTTGAACGGCGGCAATTCCGTAATACGCCTCCCGCTTCAGGTGGTCGATCAGATTGTCGCGCGTGTATGTGTCGTCGGCGATGCGGCCGGTTTTGATAACTTCCCAGCCAAGGTGTGTATGAGCGTCGACGAGCGCGGGCATGACGGTCTTGCCCGCGAGATCGACACGCGTCGCACCTGGCGGGAGTTGGACTTCACCCTTCTTCCCGATCGTCTTGAATTTGTTGTCGGCGACGAGGAATGCGGAGTTTTCGATGGGCGAGCCGCCATCGCCAACGATCAGGCGGGCGCCTTCGAAGAGCACCGCTCCCTGCTGGGCCGCGGCCGCGGATGCAAACACCGAAAACACTAAGAATGCCGGGATAGCGCGCATGGTTTGTAAACAGCAATGCTATCCAAAAACAGAGACCGCCGGCGGTTGAGTGCCGCCGGCGGTCTGACGAACAAAATGCGTTGGCCTACTTTCCTACCAGGTGCTGAACGTCCCGGTTATTCTCCTGGCAAATGTATTCGATCAGCTCGCCTTTCAGCATCGTCGGATGCGTGGTGAAGCTCCACGGCTTTGAAAACGTCTTCGGATCGTCAATGATGTGCTCGATTGTCAGATGGCCGAGATCGGGACGGCTGATGCGCTCCGTCACCTTCATCTGATCGGAGTGCGGAACGCCGGACTCGTCGAGCCAGGTAATATCGTTCTGCCCGACGGTTTCGACCACCAGCGTGTCGCCTTCCCAGTGACCGATGGAATCGCCGAGCCAGGTCTCCTGGACATTGGGATCGTGCGGCCTGCCATCGAGGAAGACCTTGCGCCAGATGTGCGCGCCGCCTTCATAGACGATCACGAGCAGGTCTTTGGTCTGGATGAAACTCCAGGGATACGGCGTGGTGCTCATGCGCGGCACGCCGGGCGGCAGGCAGCGAGCTTCCGGGTCGTCTTTGCTGACACCTTCCTTATGCTTCTCGTAGATGGCTTTGGCGGCGGGCAGCATGGGAACGTCGACGCCGGCGCCGACCAGATCGACGTTCTCGCGAATGGCGTTGGGCTGCCAGTTGCCGGAAAGGTCTGGATGGCCATCAGGCATGCGCGGCGTTTTGCCGGTAGGCGGCCACTTGGGGTCCTGTCGCGGCGCGGCGTTGGTCCCGCGGGACTTGCTGAGTTGCAAATCCTGGGGTTCACGCGGTTGCGACGGCTGCGACTGGGCGGTAAGCAACCCGGCAAAGGCAAGTGCTGTGGAGCAGAGAAGTGCTGCGGTTTTCATCTGAATTCAGGATATCGAATTCAATGAGCGGCCGTTTGGGCCGAGCCATTGGCGGTTTCCCAGTCTGATCGCGGGCGGAAACGCGAGGCCTGCCGCTACGGCGCACCCCGCGGCGGAAGGAAAGGTGCTGCAAATCGCGCTAAAATGCCAGCAATGCGCCTTGCTTTGGGGCTTTTGTGGCTTTTCCCGGCCATCGCGTCCGCGAAGACGGGGCTGGGGGTCGATGTCGGCTTCTACACCGGGCCGATCTCGAGCAGCGTCTGGCGCCGCCTCAAAGCCGACAACCAGAAATTCGTCATCGCGCAGGCATGGGGCGGGCGCAGCAGCAACGAATTCGCAGCCGCGCAACTGGCGGGCGCGCGGGCAGCCGGGCTGAAGACGGCGGCATATGTCCTGCTGAACTACGACAATCTTGTGTGCCCGACATTCGCGCATCCAATGCGCGACGAGCGCGGCAGATGCGCGGGCGACTTGATTCCCCAGGAACGTGCCGGCGGCGGATGGCAGGTTCGGCAAGGACTCACCGCGCTCGGCGCCGAACTCGCACACGTCGCGTTCGTGGCCATCGATGTGGAGTGGTTTTCCTCGACCGCCCCTTCACTCGATGCGGCCGAGCAGGCGCGGCGAATCGATTTCATACTCGAGGCGATCGATGAGCTCAAGTCGAGACACAAGAAACCGGTGGTCTATACGAGGAATGCGTCGGGACACTGGTCGGATATCACGGGCTGCGGAATGCGCACGCCACTCGAGGCTTGCGTCGCGCTCAACAAGGTCATCAACGATCCGTCGGCCCCGATTGCGCTCTGGGACGTCGAGAAAGGCACTCCGGTGCTCGACAAATTCCGGCCACACGGCGCGTGGACCCGCCGGGCCGGGCGGCAGTATAAGCTCGATACCCGCGCGTTTGGGCTGCCGGCCGGCAGAGCGGTAGATTTGAACGTGTTCGATCTTTCGTTGTTTTCGTCAACGCCTGTTTCCCGCCGGGTGGTCGTAACAGCGCTTTCGGTACAAACCAGGTAAACCACGCCCGCCCAGAATCCAGAAAATCTTCACCGTCCGCGCCAGCGGGCCCGCCGGCGCCACTTCAATTTTGTGCGGAGCATGTTCGACAGCTCGAAGGTGAAAATCCTTTTGACAACCAGATGGAGGTGAAGTCATAGCGAAGCGATTGACGGTGCGCCCGATTGCTTAACCGCCGAACCGCCGTATGCGGACCCGCATGTACGGTGGTGTGGGAGGGAAGTAGCCGCGAGGCTACTCCCTATCCCGATGTGTGCAAGAACACCGGCGCCTTCGAGCGCCGGCGCTACATCGTTCCTTACAGGTTCCGCTTCAGGAACGAACAAATCTGATAGCCCGCGATGAACTTGAACGGGCTCTCGCCGAGCGTGTAATGACCGCACGGCAGCACGACCAGTTTGTGCTTGACGCTCCGGCTGCGAATCTGCCGCACCACATCGCGTGAGAATTGCGGCAGGAACGTCGTGTCGTAGGTCGTATAGAGGAAGAACGAACGCTTGTTCAGCCCGGCGAAGCGGTCCATGTAGTGGATTGGGCTGATGCAGTCCCATGCCGCGCGCAAGCGGTCGAGATCGATCCGGCCTTCCAGCCCCTGGCGGATGTGGCGTGTCGAGAGGCCGGTCCAGACGACATCGCCGAAGTAGGTCGAACAATGATTGAACACGTTGACTCGGATGCGCGCGTCATGCGCGGTCGCGAGGAAGGCATAGCAGGAGCCGAGGCTGGTCCCGACGATGCCGAGGTCGGTGTAGCCCTCTTGCTGGAGCCAGTCGTAACAGGAGCGCACATCAATTACGGCCTGGCGGGTGGCGTCGACCGTGCGCGCAATGTTGGCCGACACGGCGTAGTCGGCACGCGTCAGTTCCGCCGGCATGCGGCGGTCATGATAAGGCAGACTGATGCGCACTGCGGAGATGCCGAGCCGCGCGATTCCCTGACACAGGGCGACATGCTGCTGCGGGCTCGCGTTCCAGTGCGGAAGCACGACAACCGCTTTCGGCCCGCGCTTGAACTGCGGGTGGGCTGGGAAGTAGCGGGCATGAACCGTGTTGTTCGCGGCGTAGGGAGTGTCGACAGCCGACGTGAAGCGCACCCATTTTTCCGAGCCCGAATCCTCGACGCTGAAATCCGAAGGCGGTGTGTAGGCGAAGAACTGCTCGCTTTGCGCAATGGCCTGACGGTTGAGTTCGCGGAGACGCGCTTCAGGCTCACGTTCTTCGGAGCGTACCGGCCAGTTGGCTGCCCAGTCGAGCCCCCAGTCGAAGGGACGAACCACGCGGTCGGTGGAGCGCGTGGCGAGGTCCATCTCCCACGCGTTCATGCGGCGCGCGTACCAGGTTTTTACCATGCTGGCGGAAATTCCAGGTTAGCAAATCGCCTGAACCGCCATCCGGTCAGTCGATTCACTTCGTCTTCCGGATATTCCCTACCCACATCTCGTCGCCCTTGACGAAGACTGTCGCGTTGATCGCCTCGCCGACAGTCAGCTTCGAGAACTCGCCTGCGTCCTTCACCGGATAGCCCATTGTCATCGCCGACATGAACCCGGGGATGTCGTCGTGCTTGATCGTCGCGACGTGCTGGTCCTTGTCGAGTCCTTTGATTTCACCGTGCATCTGGTACTGCTTCGCGGGCGCTGTGCTCGCATCGCGGTCGCCTTTTGGCGCGCATCCCGCCAGCGCGAGCATGCACGTCAGCACCGCGAATCCAAACCGTCTCGAAGTCATGGCTGTTCCTGCAACATTGTTACACTGAAGATTCCCCGAAAATCTATGCTCTGGAGCAAGCTCTTCATCCCCACTTTGCGCGAGACGCCTGCGGAAGCGGAGGTGCCGAGCCATCAACTCCTGCTGCGCGCCGGCTACATCCGCCAACTCTCGGCGGGCATCTACACCTACCTGTTTCTCGCGCAGCGCTCGCTGCTGAAGGTCCAGCAGATTGTGCGCGCCGAAATGGATTCCATCGGCGCCCAGGAATTCCTGCTCCCGGCACTCAATCCGGCCGAAGTCTGGCAGGAGTCCGGACGCTGGGACGTCATGGGCGATAACATGTTCCGCCTCAAAGACCGCTTCGGGCGCGACCTCTGCCTCGGCATGACGCATGAAGAGATCATGACGGTCACGGCGCGCGGCGAGCTCAGAAGCTACAAGCAGCTTCCGCAGATCTGGTATCAGATCCAGACGAAATTTCGCGATGAGCCGCGGCCGAAGTCGGGCTTGCTGCGCGTGCGGCAGTTCATCATGAAGGACTCGTACTCTTTCGATCTCGATGCCGGCGGCCTCGACGTGTCTTACAAGAAGCACTACGAAGCCTATCGGCGCATCTTCGCGCGCTGCGGACTCGATGTGATTCCGGTTGAAGCGGATTCGGGCGCGATGGGCGGCAGCCAGTCGATGGAGTTTATGGTTCCATCCGACGCCGGCGAAGATCTGGTCGTGAGCTGCCCAGGTTGCCACTATGCGGCGAATCTCGAAAAAGCAGTTTCGACGGCGAGTGCGCCTGCGATCGCCGATAGCGGACAGACCGCCTCTCCTGAAGAATTTCACACGCCCAACCGCAAGACGATAGCGGAAGTCGCCGAGTTCACCGGGCTGCCGCAGACTTCACAGATGAAGAGCCTCGTGATGGTTGCGGACGGAAAGCCCGTGCTGGCGCTCCTGCGCGGGGATCACCAACTCAGTGAGACCAAGTTCGCAGCCGCGGTGCGCGGTGTTCTGAAAATAACGGCCACTGAAGTTCGGCCCGCGCACCCAGCGGAAATCAGCGATTGGTTTGGCGCCGATCCGGGCTCGCTCGGGCCTGTGGGTGTCACGAACATGCCGATCCTCGCCGACGCGGTGCTGCACGGCCGGCGCAACATGATCGCGGGCGCCAACAGAAACGACTACCATTTGCGCCACGTCACGCCCGGCGTTGATTTCAAGCCCGAAGTCGCGGATATCCGGCAGGTGAGCGCCGGGGACACCTGCACATCCTGCGGCGGTGCGCTCAACCTCCACAAGGCCATCGAAGTCGGCCACATATTCAAGCTCGGCTACAAGTACTCCGAATCGATGGGGCTGCGCGTGCTCGATGCAAAAGGCGAGGAAGTCGCTCCGATCATGGGGTCTTACGGGATCGGCATCGAGCGCATTCTCAGCACTTCGATCGAGCAATTCCATGACGACGCGGGAATGTTCCTGCCGGTCTCGATAGCGCCATTTGCCGTGATCGTCACGCCTGTAAACGTTGGCGACGCGTCGCTGCGCGAGGCGGCGCAGCGTATCTACGAGGAATGTCGTGCGGCCGGTATCGATGCCCTGTTCGATGATCGCGACGAGCGGCCTGGCGTCAAATTCAAAGACGCGGATCTCATCGGTGTTCCCTACCGCATTACCGTTGGCAAGAAGCTAGCGCAGGGTGCGGTCGAGCTGGTTACACGGAAGACACGTGCCTCGCGCGACATCCCGGTGGTCGATGTTGTTGCGGAGCTCCGCAAGATGATCGGCGAGGAAATCGCCGCCGCCGCCTGGCCGAAGAACTAAATGGACTGGTCTGCGATTCGCGCGGAGTTTCCCGCGCTCGCCAACTGGACATATCTCAACACCGCCACCTATGGGCAGCTCCCGCGCCGCGCCCGCGCGGCCGCCGACCGCCATTACGCCCAGCGCGAGGAAGGCGCGAGCGCCGATTTCCTGAAGTGGTTCGACGACGTGGATGACATCCGCGCGCTCATCGGGCGGCTCATCAACTGCGAAGCTGCGGACATCGCGTTCGCGATGAACGCTGGGGCGGCGCTGTCTCTGTTCCTTGGCGGCATCCACTGGAAGGAAGGTGACCGGATCGTCACCCTCCGCGACGAGTTCCCGAACCAGTATTACTTCGCCGCGTCGCTGGCGTCGAAGGGCGTGGAACTGGTCGAGATGAACGAGATCAACCAGCTTCCCGACCGTACCCGCGCCGTTCTCATCAGCACCGTGAATTACTCGAACGGTTATCGCCCGGATGCCGGGTTGGTTTCTCAATTGACCCACCGCGCCGGAGCGCTGCTCTATCTCGACGGCACGCAGAGCGCCGGCGCGTTGCGTTTCGACATCGCGCAGGTGAAGCCTGACATGTTCGCGGTCGATGGATATAAGTGGCTGCTGGCGCCCAACGGCGCCACTTTTTTCTACATCACGCCCGAGCTTCGCCGCACGCTGAAGCCTTCCGTGATGGGATGGCGCAGCGACAAGGGATGGCGTTCGGTAGACGAACTCAATCACGGCGTTCCTCATTTGCCTGAGGCTGCCGAGCGGTACGAAGGCGGCATGCTGAACTTCTCGGCGATTTATGGCGCGGCGGAGTCGATCCGGATGATGCTCGAAATCGGTACGGACGTGATCGAGCAGCGGGTGCTCGAACTCGCGCGAAAGACCACAGAGATGTTGAAAAGCACGGGCGCGACGATCGTCAACGAGAACTCCAGCATCGTGGCGGTGCACTGGCCCGACCGCGATGCATCCGCCCTGGCGAAGAAGCTCGAAGCGCAGCGCATTGTCGTCGCCGCGCGGCACGGCAATTTGCGAGTATCGCCGCATTTCTACAACAACGAAGCGGATATCGAGCGCCTGCGCGCGGCGCTTTAATTCATCGTCGCGCAGGAAACGTTATCCCAAGCAGGAGCATGAGCCGATTCTGTACTGGCTGATAGTCTTTTGATGTCCAGTGCATAAAGCGAATTTCGGGCGAGACATTGAGAGCCCCCGCGCGCAGCCTCACGCCTGCTCCCGCTGTTTCTGCAACGTCGAGATCGCGTCCGGTTTCGAAGTGGAATGACGCGGCCTCCGGCTGAAGCGAGAAGTCGATTTCGGCGCCCCTTCCGTCGAAGGACCCGAGATGACGCAGCGTCGCGCCCGCATCGATGAAGGGAGAGAGTCCGCGCCTTTTGAAATCGTATTCCACCTGTAGCGGGAAGAGCCATCCGTTTGCGGACACGCTGAAATATTGCCCAAAGCTGATTGGACCTCCGTGGCCAGCAACCAGACCGTGGGCGGCGTCCTGGTGAAACCGTTCGTAAAGCATGCCAGCCTCGACGGAGATGCGCCACGGGAGATGAACCGCGACAGTCGGGCCGACCGCATATGGTCTGGCCGACAGCCGGTTTGGTCCGCAGAGCGCCGGGATCGCGCACCCGTTCCCGTTGTCATTCGAATGGGGCGAGATGGGAATGCCGCCGGTCACGCCGACGGAGATCGATTGCGCTCGCGCTATGAGTGGCAGCAGGGCAAACAGAAGCGCAGTTCGGAAATACCACATGCAAGCGCTGCTGGAGCAACTTCGTCGCCATCGCGGCGCGTCAATCTAATCACCGTTGAACAACGTCCCGCGGCCTAAAATCCACCCCGGATCAAGCCGCCGTTTGATCGCTTTCATCTGCTCGATCTCAGCGAACGAGTACTGAATGTGCAGCAACTGCCGCTTGCGTTTCCCCAGTCCGTGCTCGGCCGAAACCGTGCCGCCCAGCGCGAATGCTTGTCTCGCGAAATCCGTCATCAACTCCCCGGCACGTTTCCATTCCTCATCGTTCGCCGGAAGAATGTTGACGTGTAAATGCGCATCACCTATGTGTCCGAAGATCGCGTACTGGCCCGGGAACTCGCGGTCGAGCGCCTCGCGATAAATCCGCAACATGTCGCGGTTGCGATCCACCGGGACTGCGAAGTCCGAGCCCATTTTCGTGAGATGCCGGCGGCGCACGAGGTCGTTGACTGATTCGGGCAGCGCGTGGCGAAAGCCACGGAAGCGTTCGCGGTCCACCGCGCTGGTCGCAAACCACGACTGCTCCATGCCCGCTGAGTCTCCCAGCCACTCGGCATCTTCCCCCTCTCGCTCAGCCAGAACGCATGCCCGCGCCGCTCCCGGGATTTCCGGAAAACGCGCCCGCAGCAGATCGAGCGACGCGGCATCGAGATACTCGAGCATCCGTAGCGAAGGCGTGGGACGCCACCGATCGACTGCCTCCAGCGCCTGCTCATCCGACTCGAAGAAGATGACGGCCGTAAACAAAGAGGGGGGCGTGGGTAGAAGCGCCAGTTCCGCTTGCGTCACCACGCCCAGCGTGCCTTCGGAGCCGATGAAAAGGTCCATGAAGTCGGCCTCCGCGCGCAGATAGTAGCCCGCTGTATTCTTCTTCGCTTTCGAGGCTGGCAATACGGGGATTTCGAACGGGGGCTTCTCGCCGCGCCGCAGCACCAGCACTTCGCCGCTCGCGAGCACGACCTGCAGAGCCCGAACGTGAAGGCGAGTTGCGCCGTAGAGAAAACTGCGCGACCCGCTCGCATTCGTCGCAATCGAGCCGCCGACAGAAGCGCCGGTCTCGGTTGGGTCCGGCGGATAAAATTGGGCCGGCGCAATCGCGCGCTGCAGGTCGCGCAGGAGGACGCCGGCTCCGCACACCACTTGCCCGGTGCTCACCGCGATCGAAGTCAGACGTTCGAGACACAGCAGCCATCCGCCATGGGGAACCCGCCCGCCTGTCAGTCCCGTGCCCGCGCCCGCGATCGTCAGAGGAGTTCGATTTGCCGATGCCGCGCGCAGAATCTCCACCACCTCCGCTTCGGACGCGGGCAGCACTACCCGCTCGGCTGAGCCGCGATAGCCCGACGCGTCCACAAGATAGCGCGAATCGGGCTCGGGGACCATCGCTCAGCGAACGGCCATCCGCAGCCCCTGCTGCAGCAGCGCCGCGCCCGCCGCGCCCGCGAGGGCCGGAATAAACGCAGGCCGCGCGCCGCGATGCTTCCAATCGCTGTGCACGGCATGCACGCCGAGGAACAGAAAAGTCCCACCGGCGATGGCAAGCGGATAGTTGACCCAGTCCGCGGGCGTCAGCAGGAGTCCGGTCGCGCCGCCCACGATGGTTGCGCATTCGACTATTGCGCACAATGCGAAGGCGGCCCAGGCGCGGTGCATCGAAGCACGTAAAATCGTGCCGAGCGCGAGCCCTTCCGGTATCTTGTGAAGGAAGAGAGCGGCCGCGAACGCCATCCCCGCGCCCGGTGTATGCGTGCCGAGGGCAATGGCGACCAGCCCCCATCCGTCCACGAAGGCATGCACGGCGGTGGCTGCGAGTAGAGGTGTGGCAAATCCATGAAGTTGCTCGTCGCAGCCTTCATGATGATGGTCGTGCGCGCAGCCGGGGCACACCGAGAATGCAAAGCGGTCGAGCGCCTTCAGCAATAGGTAGCCCACCACGATCAGCGCCAATCCGCGCAGCCATCCGATATCGAGCACGAGCTCCGGGATGAGCCCGAAGGCCGCAACGCCGATCAGCAACCCCCCGCTCAGCGGGATCAGAACGCGCGTGTGCCGATGCTGCGCCAGCAGCGCCACGCCTGCTCCGGCGGCGGCGATTGCCACCAGAGCGGCAAGCAACGGCAATGTCAGGGGGGAAGCGGGCAACCCTTTACTGTACCGGGTCGCCTGTTCCACATTAAACCGGCATCGGTGCGCGGGACGTTTACATCCAAGGCGTCAGGAAGGAGCCGCCCCTTGCCGCCTCACAATAACGAACCTGTTACAACCCTCGCCAAAGATGTCATGCAGGCCTTTGAGGATCTCAATGGCCGTCATCCCGGTGTGCGTCCCGCTCACTCGAAAGGAGTAATGCTTTCCGGCGTCTTTACGCCGGCCGCCGAGGTCATTCACTGACCCGTGCTCCGCACGCGGCGCGCGAATCGACACCGGTGACCGTCCGGTTCTCCGACTTCGCCGGGTTCCCCGCCGTCGCCGATAACGATTCGAACAATGCCGGGCCACGCGGCATGGCCATCCGCTTTCATCTCGGCGAGCACGTCCATACAGACATCGTGGCGCACTCCGTCGACGGCTTTCCGGCCCGCACTGGCGAAGAGTTCGTCGAGTTCCTGCGGGCGGTCAAGGCGAGCGGCCCGGATGCGCCGAAGCCGAGTCCGATTGAGAAGTTTCTTGGCCAGCATCCCGCGGCGCTGGCATTTGTGCAAACCCCGAAGCCCCTGCCCACGAGTTTCGCGAAGGAATCGTTCTTCGCCGTGGCGGCGTTGCGGTTTGTGAACGGCAAAGGCCAGACGCGCTACGGTCGCTTCCGGATTCGCCCGGAAGGCGGCGGCGAGTATCTGAGCGAAACGGAAGCCGCCGCGAAATCCGCCAACTATCTGATGGATGACATTGTGGCGCGGGTTGCGCAAGGCCCGGTGAAGATGAGCATCGTCGTGCAACTTGCGGCGGCCGGCGACCCCGTAGATGATTCCACCGCGCACTGGCCGGAGGATCGTCCACACGCCGATTTCGGAACACTCGCCCTGACAGGCCACATCTCCGGCGACGACGTGGATGCCAAACGCATCATCTTCGACCCGATTCCGCGCGTCGATGGCATTGAGGCGTCCGACGATCCGTTGCTCGAGGAACGTGCGTCCGTTTATCTTGCCACGGGCCGCCGCCGGCGTGAAGAATCAGGCGATCCGCTGCACTAGAATATCCGCATGGGCGTGCGACAGGGTCTCAACTGGTTCATCATTCTCACCATGGGCGCGGCATCGGCCGTGGCCCAGCAGTACGTCGGTTCAACTACGTGCCGCACCTGCCACACAGCCATCTACGACCGCTGGAGCAAGACTCCGATGGCGAATGTCGTGCGCGATCCGAAGGCGCACCCCGACGCCATCATCCCCGACCTCTCGAAGCCCGACCCGTTGGTGAAGTTCACGAAAGACGACATCGCATTTGTTTACGGCAGCATTTGGAAGCAGCGCTACTTCACCAAACGCGGCGACGATTATTATGTCGAGCCCGCGCAGTGGGACGTGACTCATCAGATCTGGCGCCCGTATCAGGCGGGGCCGGGCACCGACTGGTGGGTAAAGTTTTATCCGCCGGACAACATGCAGCGCCCTACGGGCCCTTTGTGTGATGGATGCCACTCGGTGAATTACAACATCCAGACGAAGACCGTCACCGAATGGAATGTCGGGTGCGAGAAGTGCCATGGACCCGGATCAGCCCATGTCGCGCGGCCGGCGCAAACCAATATCGTGAATCCCGCGCGGCTGGATACCACGGCGGCGGTGAATGTCTGCCTGCAATGCCACTCCCAGGGGCAGCCGCTGAACAACCCCATCAACGGCAAGTATTACGATTGGGCCGTTGGTTTCGACGTCGGCAAGGATCTCGACAAGTACTGGAAGCTCGAAGAGCACAAGCTCGGTGAGCAATCGTTTACTCACTTCGCCGACGGCACGGCGCACAAGAACCGGATGCAGGGGAACGATTTCGTACAGAGCGCGATGTACACGCATGGCGTCGCGTGCAACAGTTGCCACGACGTGCATGGCACGCCAAATAACGCGCAGCTTTTGAAACCGGCGAATGTGATGTGCCTCGAGTGCCATGGGCCGCGTTCGCCGAACGGTCCGCATGCCGCGACAATTGAAGCGCACACGCATCACGCCGCCGGCACGGAGGCCGATCAATGCGTAAGCTGCCACATGCCGAAAATCGAACAGACAATCGCGGACGTGAATGTCCGCAGCCACACGTTCCGTTTCGTGATGCCTTCGGAGACGGATTCGCTCAAAGTGCCGAACGCCTGCAACCTCTGCCACAACGACAAGTCGACACAGTGGGCGACAGACGCCTTGAAGTCGTGGGTAAACGTTGGCCCCTGGCGCGCGGAGAAGTGAGTATCTAAGTCTCTTTCCTGATTTCCCTGTACAGCCACGCCCGCGCCAGCTTCCAGTCGCGCATCACGCTCTGCTCTGAAATTCCCAGCACCGCCGCCGTCTCTTCCACGCTCAAGCCGCCGAAGAAACGCAGCTCGATCACCTTCGCCTTGCGCGGATCCATTTCCGCCAGCAGGTTTAACGCGTCGTCGAGCGCGACGATCTCCCCATCTCGGCCGGGAGCCGCGATCTCCGGCGCGTCGTCGAGGTTCATCGGCCTGCCGCCGCCGCGCCGTGCGGCGCCACGGGCACGCGCCTGGTCGACCAGAATTCGCCGCATCATGTTGGCGGAAACCGCGAAGAAGTGCGCGCGGTCCTGCCAGCTCACGCTGCTGACATCGACCATCCGCAGCCAGGCCTCGTTGACCAGCGCGCTGGCCTGCATGGTTCGGCCTTCCCATTCATTGCGCATGTAGCGGGCGGCCATGCGATGTAACTCAGTGTAGACCTGTGGCGCAAGCGCATTGAGCGCGGCCTTGTCGCCGCCGCCCCAGGCACGCAAGAGCTTCGTAACTTCCTGCGGGTCAACAGGTTCCACAACAGGCCGGTACCTGATTATAAGGCGGGCCGGGCTTTTAAAAATATTTTCGCGACGTTATAGCTGGCGCAAGCCGCCTCCGCTTACCCGGGCGGAGGTGGACGGCAATGAAGGCTTTCGCAACGTCTGCAGCTATAGCGGCGATGGCGGTGGTCGTTGGCACGGCCGCGGCGCGGAACATCGACCACGTCGGCGCTCCCGTGATCCCCGTCTGCACGGACACGGCTGTCGGTATCGGCTGGGCTGAGATGAGCCAGGCAAAAGGTATGGCTTCAAGGATGTTCGCCCCAGCAGGAGTCACGATTGTCTGGAAAGCCATGGACAACAGATGCCCGGCCGACGCATTGAAGGTGTCACTGGTAAACCAATCCGCACCGGCCGATCACCCCAACTCCTATGCCTATGCGCTCCCCTACGATGGAACCCACATCATCCTTTTCTGGGATCGCATCAAGCAATATCCGGAAGAGCGTGGCCTGCCTTATCTCCTGGCCCACGTGCTCGTTCATGAAATCACCCATATCCTGCAGGGTTTCCCTCATCACTCCGAAACGGGCGTCATGAAGGCGCGCTTCGCGACCGCGGATGTCGGCCGCATGGAGCGTCACCCTCTCGCATTCACTACGGAAGACCTGCAACTGATTCAGCGTGGCCTGCAGATTCGTCGCGCGCGCCTGGCAGAGAAAGGGATTCTGGAGCCCACGCGTGCGGGGACAATGAATGCCGGGACGGATGCCGCTGTCGCCCGCGCCCGCTAGAATAGCTCTGATCGTTGTGCGAGACGGCATGGCCCCTCGTGATTCTCAGCGCTGGCAGAGTATCGAGGCCCTTTATCACGCGGCTCTCGAGCGTAAGCCTTCCGCCCGGGCCGCGTTCCTCACGCGAGCCTGTGGAAAAGATCCCGAGCTGCGGCGGGAGGTTGAATCGCTGCTCGCGACCTCCAGTGAAGAAGGCGTTTTGGATGGCTCCATCACGGCGCCCCCGGCACGCGCTCAGCCGGATTTCTTTCGCGCTGCGCCGGTCATCCGCGAAGGCGAAACCGTGGCTCACTACCGGGTCACCGAAAAGGCGGGCGCCGGAGGGATGGGGGTCGTTTATAAGGCCGAGGACATCCGCCTTGGCCGACAGGTCGCGCTGAAGTTTTTGTCCGAGGAGATGGCCGGCGACTCGCAGGCCCTGAGTCGATTTCTTCGCGAGGCGCGCGCGGCTTCCGCCCTGAGTCATCCGAACATCTGCACGATTCACGACGTGGAAGAGCATGCCGGGCTTCCGGTCATCGTGATGGAATTGCTCGACGGCGGGAGCCTGAGAGAACGAATCCGCGCCCGCAACCTCAAGATCGCCGAGATCGCGGATATCGCGCTTCAAATTGTCAGCGCCATCGAGGCTGCACACGAAAAAGGGATCATCCATCGCGACATCAAGTCCGCCAACATCTTCGTCACCGCACGCGGCCAGGTGAAGGTTCTCGATTTTGGACTGGCAAAGATCGCATCGCCGCGCGGTGGGGATGGTGAGGAAACGACGCAGCTCACAGCCCTCGGCAGCACGCCGGGGACGCTGGCCTGCATGTCGCCTGAACAGGCGACGGGCGCCGCGCTCGACACACGCACCGATTTGTTTTCGTTCGGCGTTCTGCTCTACGAGATGTGTACCGGCGAGATGCCGTTCCGCGGAGAGAGCCCGGGCATCCTGATCGATGCCATTCTCCGCGGTGCGCCCGTGCCTCCCTCGAAGCTGAATACCGCCGTTCCCGCGGAACTGGAGCGCATCATCAGTAAGTGCCTGGAGAAGGACCGCAGCCGGCGCTATCAGCAAGCGGCGGAGATTCGCGAAGATCTGGAGCGGCTGAAGGCCCGCGCGGCGCCCACGGTCTCGCGTCCGGCCGCGCTGCCGTGGTGGAAGGTCACCGTTTCGGCGGCCGCAGTCATTGCGCTGGCGGCTGCGGCTTATTTCTACTTCCACCGGCCGCCGAAACTGACGGATCGGGACACGATCGTCCTCGCCGATTTCGCTAATCGCACCGGCGAGCCCGTCTTCGACGACACACTCCGTCAGGGGCTTGCGGTGCAACTCGAGCAGTCGCCGTTCCTGAGCCTGATTTCAGATCAGCGCATCCAGCACATGCTGCCGCTGATGAGCCAGCCGCCGGATGCTCGTTTGACGCCGAAAATCGCAGAAGATATCTGCGCTCGTACGACAAGTGCGGCCGTGATCGAGGGCTCGCTCGATAAGAACGGCGGTCAGTACATCCTGGGATTGCGCGCGAAGAACTGCGGCGACGGCGTAATTATGGATGACCAGCTCGCGACGGTCAACGCTGCCCAGGAAGTTCTGCAGACACTCGGCACACTCGCACGAAAACTCCGTCTGCGTTTGGGCGAGTCGCTGGCGACCGTTCAAATGCATGACAAACCGCTGCTGGAAGTGACCACGCCATCGCTGGACGCACTCAAAGCGTACAGCGAGGGCATGCGGGTAACTCGCACCAATGGTGAGGCGGCGTCGATCCCATACATGACACGCGCCATCCGAATTGACCCCGACTTCGCCATTGCGCATGCGCGGCTTGGATTTTCCTACGGTGCGCTCGGTGAGTCGGAGCGTTCCGCCGAAAGCATCACGAGGGCGTCCAGGTTGCGTGATCGTGCGAGCGACGCCGAACGGTACATGATCGACACATTCCGGGAAGTCAACGTCACCGGAAATCTGGAGAAAGCCCGCGGGGTTTGTGAAGAGTGGGGCCGGACCTATCCGCGCGAGCCGGAACCGCATGCCTGTTTGGGCGCCCTTGTCTACCCTGTCCAGGCAAAGTACGAGCAAGCGTTGCGAAACGCGGAGCAGATGCTGGCGCTGAATCCATCCTTCGCGATCGCCTATCTGCAGGTCGCGTTCAACAACACGTTTCTGGGCCGGCTTGATCAGTCGGATGAGGCGTTTCGCAAGGCCGCGGAACGCCATCTCGAAATTCCGGAGTTTTTCACCCAGCGGTATGCCAACGCATTTTTAAAAGGCGATCGTGAGGGCATGGCGCGCGAGATTGCCGCGACGCGCGGCAAACCGGGCGTCGAGGAATGGGTGGATTACGTCGATGCCATAAGCCTGGCCCGGTCTGGCCAACTCCGTAAAGCCCAAAGACAGGCACTGCACGCGGCTGATGTAGCGGAACAGTCTTCGGAAAAAGAGAGGGCCGCGCTCTTCCGGGCCGGTGCTGCCCTGTGGGCCGGCTTCCTGGGCGACAAGCTCTCCGCCCGCGAAGTAGCGGAGACGGCCCTCAAACTTTCAAATGGGCGCGACGTGGAGTATGGCGCGGCTTTCGCACTCGCGATGGGCGGAGACTTCGCCGCCGCGCGTCGTTTGACGAAGGATCTCGAGGCCCGCTTCGCCGAGGATTCGGCCGTGCGATTCAACTACGTGCCGGTGCTTCGGGCCGCCGTGGCGCTCGGCGGCGAGAGTGCTCCGGGCAGGGCATTCGAGGCCCTGCAGAGCACGGCGGAGTATGACGAAGGCGCACCCCCGAGTATCGCCGTCGGCTTCTTCGGCGCTCTGTATCCTCCATACCTGCGAGGGCTGGCACTGCTCGAACTGCACAAGGGCTCGGAAGCTGCCGTGGAATTTCGCAAGCTCGCGAAGTGGCGCGGGGTTGTCGGCAACGATCCTGTGGGCGCTGTATCCCGCTTGCAGCTCGCGCGTGCGCTTGCGGCTGCCGGCGATAGCGTCGGGACCCGCCATGCCTACGACGAATTTCTGACGTTGTGGAAGGATGCCGATCCCGACCTGCCCATCTCTCGCGAGGCAAAAGCCGAATATCAACGGATGAAATAAAGAACGGTAGCCGTTCGGGTCACGGATGCCGAACTCGCGTGCGCCGTAGAAGGTGTCGTTGAGGTGCTCGACGAAATCGATGCCGGCGCCGCCAGTCCGCACAGCCTCGATCTGTCTGGATTTCAGCAGCCGGTACATCTCGTCGACTTCCTTCGTGTAAATCCACAGCGTCGTATCGTGATCGCCGGCCTTGCCGCTCCCGTTGATCAGGATCTGCCCGGAGCCGTAGCGCACCATCCCGAAGGTCACCAGCGCGCCATCCGAGTAGCGGGACACTTCGTCGAAGCCGATCGATTTGTACCAATCGAGCGTGGCGGCGATGTCGGGGACCGGAATCATCGGAGCAAGCCTCTTCACAGACTTGCCGAGTTCGCGCAGGCGCGCTCCGGCCGCCGCGGCCGCCGGTTCTTTTGCGCCCGCGGCTTTGAGCCGTTTGACGGCCGCACTGTTACCGGGCAGCATGGCCGATTCCATTGCCGTGTGGCCGTTCACGTCGGTGTCCTCGATTGCCGCGCCGGCTTCAATCGCGCCGGCTTCAATGAGGATACCGAGGATTTCGTCCCGCCCGAGTTTTGCGGCGAGATGCAGGGCCGTCATCTCGCCTTCAAACCGGGACCTGCGGCGAGTGAATGCAGCGGGATCCCGTGCGATAACTTCACGCACCGCATCCATATCGCCCAGCGCGATCGCCGGGAAGATGTGATGGCGCGCGCCGCGCTTCGCGAGAAAGTGAGCGACTTCCGGCTTATCGCCGGGCTTTTGGCCGATGACGTCGAGCTTGTGATCGTCGCCAGCGCCGTGAACGTCTCCTCCCGCATCGACGAGCGCGCGGACGGTGTCGAGATGGCGGTGCGCCGCCGCCCAGTGGAGCGCATATGTGTTATCGCCGGCTTCGCGCGCATTGACACCCGCGCCTGCGTCGAGCAGTATCCGCACCACGGGGGCGTGCCCGCGTTCAGCGGCTTCGTGGAGGCCTGTCCAACCGCCGTGCGGCGATTTTGGGGCTGGCGCGCGCACAAGCCCGCCATCTTCGGCGATCAGGCGGCGCACGGTGGAGGCCTCGCCATTCGCGCAGGCTTCGAAGTACTGGTCGATCTTCGATGTCTGCCGCTTCTCGACTTCGGCCTTCAATGCGCGCCAGCCGGGGAAGCCGTGGTCGCGCGCGACGGCGAGGGGCGCTCGGGCAGCTTCGTTGACATAGACGCCTTTCTTCCATTCGCGCCCGGTGTCCGCATCGTCGGGCTGGAAGTCAGGGTCTCTGACCGATTTCTATCCGGAGGCAGGTTCAGCCCTTTACGCGGACCGTGGGCCGCTTCAACGGCCTGCCGAAGTCTTATCATCGGCCCGTATCGTTAACGCGAGGTCATGGCAACTCGTCAAGATCCAGCAGGTCCTTCTTCCGGCCGAGGGCGCGTTTGTTACGCTTCAGGTCATTAAGGGAGATCATCGGGATATCGGCGTCGTCATCGCGGATGAAGACACGATTGGTCCAGCATTCCTCAAAATCAACACCTGAAATGGACTTCAGAATCTCGATCCGCAGTGGAGGCACGCCCATCCTGATCATGGCGTCGGGCGCATCGAACAAATCGCCCGGCGCGTCCGGAAACGCGAATTCGCGAATCGCCCGAATCACGCGGAGTTCGTTATCTGCGCCAGCGGCGATCCAGACATCCATATCGATAGTATTTCGGACATAGCCGAAGGCATTGACGGCATAGCCGCCGATCAGAAGGTAACGAACCTTATGGGCAGCGAGTAACTTCAAGAACTCTTTGAAATCGGGTGGTAGCCGGGTCGTAGCCATTTAGGACCTGTCTGGTCAGTTCCAGCGCCTCAAGGCGCTCCTCGATCGTTTTTGATTTCCAGAATTCTTTGGCGTCAGAAGGCGTGGAGGTCTTTACTACCGAAATGGCTCGCCGAAGCATGCGCATTTCGTCGATCAAGGCCATGAGTCGATACTATCAGCCAGCGTCTTGCCCTGCGAAACAAAAAAACTCCCCCGCGGTCGCTTGCCGCGAGGGAGCGTTTTTCGCTTCCAGCTGATCGTCAGGCCGCGACTGGCTCGCTGGCCTTCTGGAAGGTCAGCTTGCTGTTGTCGCCGTCCTTGTCCACCACTACGGTCTCGCCAGACAGGAACTCGCCTGCCAGCAGCCGCAGCGACAGCGGGTCCTGAATCAGCCGCTGGATCGAGCGCCGCATCGGGCGCGCGCCATACGCCGGATCGTACCCGTCGCTCATGATCACTTCCTTCGCTCCGGGGGTTACCTGCAGCTTCAGGCCGCGATCGGTCAGCATCTTCTCCAGCCGCTTCAGTTGCAGGTCGATGATCACCGACAAATGCTCCTTCGAGAGCGGGTTAAACACGATGATGTCGTCCACCCGGTTCAGGAACTCCGGCCGGAAGGTCTGCCTCAGCGCATCGAGCAGCCGCTTGCGGATATCCTCCTGCGTGCCCTGCTTGCCCTTCTGGTTCACCGAGAACCCGAACTGCGCCGAGTCGTGGATGATCGCGCTGCCCACATTCGAAGTCATGATGATCACGGTATTCTTGAAGTCCACCGTGCGGCCTTGTCCGTCGGTCAGGCGTCCGTCGTCGAGAATCTGCAGCAGCGTGTTGAATACGTCCGGATGCGCCTTTTCGATCTCGTCGAACAGCACAACCGAGTAAGGCCGCCGGCGCACATGCTCCGTTAATTGCCCGCCTTCGTCGTACCCGACATATCCCGGGGGCGCACCGATCATACGCGCTACGGAATGCTTCTCCATGTACTCCGACATGTCGACCCGCACCATCGCTTTGTCGTCGTCGAACATGAATTCGGCAAGAGCCTTGGCGAGCTCGGTCTTCCCCACGCCGGTCGGCCCAAGGAAGATGAAGCTGCCGATCGGCCGGTTCGGATCGCTCAAACCCGCACGGTTTCGCCGGATGGCGTTCGCAACCAGAGAGACCGCCTCATCCTGCCCGACCACGCGCTCATGCAGCCGCTTCTCCATATGGATGAGTTTCTGCACTTCGCCTTCGAGCATCCGCGATACCGGAATGCCCGTCCACTTCGCGACAATCTTCGCGATGTCTTCTTCGTCGATCTCCTCTTTGAGGAGAGCCGAGCCGGACTTGATCGATTCGAGCTCACGGTCCGCGTCGGCGATCTGCCGATGCACCTCCGTCAGCTTCCCGTATTTGATCTGGGCGGCCTTTTCCCAGTCGCCCGATCGCGTTGCGCGCTCTTCTTCCGCACGAATCTGCTCCAGCTCTTCCTTGAGCTGTTGCACGCGGGTGATGGCGCTCTTCTCGCGCGTCCAGCGTTCTTTCAGGCCGGCGGATTCGCCGCGCAAGCGCTCCAGTTCATCTTCGATGTGGCGCAGACGATCTTTCGACGCCGAGTCTTTCTCGCGATTCAACGCCTGCCGTTCGATTTCCAGCTGCGAGACGCGCCGCTCGATGTTGTCGATCTCGATCGGCATCGAGCCGATCTGTATCTTGAGCGCGGAACCGGCTTCGTCGACAAGGTCGATCGCCTTGTCCGGCAGGAACCGGTTAGTAATGTAACGATGCGAGAGCACGGCGGCGGCGACGATGGCCGAGTCCTTGATCCGAACACCGTGGTGGATCTCGAACTTCTCTTTAAGCCCGCGGAGAATCGCGATGGTGTCGTCGACCGACGGTTCCCCCACCATGACGGTCTGGAACCGGCGGGCGAGCGCCGCGTCCTTTTCGACGTACTTGCGGTATTCCGCCAGTGTCGTCGCGCCGATGCAGCGCAGTTCGCCGCGCGCGAGAGCCGGCTTCAGCATGTTGGCCGCGTCGATCGCGCCTTCCGCTCCACCCGCTCCCACCAATGTGTGCAACTCGTCGATGAAGCAGATGATTTCGCCGTTCGATTCCGTGATTTCCTTCAGGACCGCCTTGAGCCGGTCTTCGAATTCGCCGCGGAACTTGGTGCCGGCGACCATCTGGCCGAGGTCGATCGCGACCAGGCGCTTGTTTTTGAGCTGGTCGGGCACGTCGCCGCGCAAAATACGCTGCGCGAGTCCTTCGACGATAGCCGTCTTGCCGACGCCGGGTTCGCCAATCAGCACGGGATTGTTCTTGGTCCGCCTGCTTAGCACCTGCATGACTCGGCGAATTTCCTCATCGCGCCCGATCACCGGATCGAGCTTGCCCCGGCGCGCCTGCTCCGTCAGATCGACGGCGTAACGTTCCAGTGCCTGATATTTCGATTCCGGATTCTGGTCGGTAACGCGCTGCGTGCCGCGCACGGCGACCAGAGCCTTCAGGATTTCATCATGCGTCGCGCCCGTGCGATTCAGCAGCGTGCCGGCGGGCTCGTACTTCTGGTCGGCGAGGCCCAACAGCAAGTGCTCGGTCGAGACGTATTCGTCCTTGAAGTTTTCGGCTTCTTTAAACGCGGCTTCAAAGACCTGATTAGTCGCCGGAGACACGTAAAGCCCCGCCGGCTGGCCAGCCACTTTCGGGATCTGCGTCAACTGCCGCACCGCTTCGTTAATCAGTGGATCGGGCTGCACGCCGCACTTCTCGAGCACTGGACGGACGATGCCCTCGCGCTCGCGCGCCAGCGAGATCAAGAGATGCAGCGGATGAACCGCCTGATGACCGTTCTCGCTCGCGATCTCCTGCGCCTGCTGAACCGCTTCCTGGGCTTTTTGAGTTAGTTTTTCGAACCGGAATGCCATTTTTTCCTCTGCTGCGAACACCGCAGGGCTGATGGAATGCCATCAGCCCTGTGGAAACAGTGCGGGGCGATAACACCCGCTCCACATTACTGGACGGTCTTTTCGCCGCCCTGAATGGCCACTTTTACCTGGCGAGGTTTCGCCGCTTCCTTCTTGGGAAGCGTAATCGTCAGGACGCCGTTCTTATAATCGGCCTGCACCTTTTCAGTGTCCACCGTCGAGGGAACAGCGAAGCTGCGGACGAACTCGCCGTAGCTGCGCTCGATCCGATGGTGGCCCTTGATGCTCTCGTCTTTCTCGAACTCGCGGTGTCCGCGAATCGACAACGTCTGGTTCTCAACCCGCACGTCGATGTCTTCGATCTTCACATCGGGAACATCAGCCTTCACCTTCAAGGCGTCTTCGGTCTCATAAACATCCACGGCGGGGGACCACGGGCGGTTCGCGCGGGGCTCGCTCATCATGCGGGTCACCGCGTCCTCCCAGAGGCGCAGGCCATGGAAAGGGTCAACAGTCAGTGCAGTGCTCATATATCTTTCAGATTCCTTTCGTGTCGTTTGGATTCATTCCGATCACCAAAAGTGATCTTGCATTGATAATAAAATGTGAGTGTTTATTTGTCAAGTAGTATGATTCGCCTTTCGCCATATGGCAGTTAAGCCAAGCCCAATCAACACCAAAGCGAGGCACAGACCATCCCAAATCCCAATCACTCCCCAATTCCGGGAGAAGCAAAGCCAATAGCCAACGGGGAGCCCGATCACCCAATATCCGAGCAGATTCCAAACCATAGGAGTTCGCGTGTTGCCGAGGCCTCGGAGCGCTCCAGTCGCGACGGTCTGAAGCCCGTCGAAGAGCTGGAAAATAGCGGCCACGAAGAGCAGGGAAACTGAGAGTTCGATGACCCCCGGATCGGCTGTATACGCCTCCGCGATCTGGCGCGGAAACAACAGAAAACAAAGAGCAGAGATGATCTCGTAAGCCACGCCGATGCCGAGAGCATGCCAGCCCGCGCGCGCCGCGCCGTGGCGATCGCCCGCCCCAACCGCCCGCCCGACCGAAACCGCTGCGGCGGAGGCAATTCCGAGCGGGACCATATAAGTAACGGAGGCGGCGTTGAGCGCGATGGTATGGGCGGCGAGACTCACCGGGTCCAGCGTTCCGGCGATGGCTGTCGAGGCGTTAAAGACACCGACTTCCAGCCCAATGGTCGCAGCGGCGGGAAGTCCAAGGCGAAGAAGTTTCCCGATGTCCTGGAAAAGTTCGCGGATATAGGTAAACGCGGCGGGGTCTTTCCGCAATACAACGATGACGAGCAGACCCGCCAGATAGATACGCGCGAAGACAGTCGAAATTGCAGAGCCGCGCACGCCGAGGGCGGGGAAGCCCCAGTGTCCGAAAATCAACAGCCAGTTTCCGAAGGCGTTGACGGCGTTGGCTGTGATGAGGGCGAAGGTGATCGGCCGCACGTGATGCAGGGCTTGCAGGTAACGCCGCAGGATCGAATAGACCAGCAGCAGCGGCAGGCTCCAAACCAGCGCGTGGACGAACGAAATGGCTTCGGTCCGAACGGGTTCTGTGACTCCGATGAGAGCGAGAACAGGGGCGCCTCCAAGGATGCAGGCGGCGAGGACCGGAGTAGCGCAGAGCGCAAGCCCAAACCCGGAAGCGACAGCGCGTCGCGCGCGTGTTTGGTCGCCCGCGCCGATAGCCTGAGAAGCGAGGGTGTCAAGTCCCGACATGAGGCCGAGACCGAAGATGGCGAAGACGTAAAAGAGCGCGTTGCCGACGCTGGCCGCGCCAATGGCAACGGCGCTGGCAGGCAGACGTCCGACCATGATCGTGTCGACAACGCCCATGGACATCCAGCCGAGCTCGGCGAGCGCGAGCGGAACGGCGATGCCCAGCATTCCCTTGAGTTCTGCGCGAAAATTTGCGCGGGACACTTTGTCAGTGTAAGTGGAACCGCCAGTGGCGACGGGGTGGCCGGTTTAACGGCTGGCGCCTTAAGTCTGCCGCATCGGCGCGGCCAGAAATCGCGGCAGCTTCCAGCGGATGTCGAACACGAGATACATGATGGCCAGCCCCAGGAAGATCCCCGCCTGCGGGCTCCAACTGACCATCAGCGGAATACGCGTCGAGAATCCCTGAAAAACCGCGACGTCATAGGCCAGCGCCAACTGCCGCCCGGCGTAGCCCAGACGAGGTCCGGCGGTCGCCAGCCATGCCGACAGCGCAGAAACCGCCGCGAAGACGACGGTGAATCCGGCCACCGAGTCGAACATGGGGAAAATCCATCGCTCGGTACCGATGCCCAGAATGATCCCGCCCGCCAGCACGCCAGCGATTCGCATCAGCAGCCGCCGCTGCGGGGTGTCGGGAAGTCCGGTTGGCGCCACGATAATGCAGGTAATGACGCACTCGCTGAAGCCGGGCCAGGCGACCGCGGTCCAGATGACCTGGCAAAGTGTCCCGGCCAGGCAACCTTTCAACGCATAAACCAGATGGTCGGGATTCGAAAAAGCGTCCTTAAGAAACACCGGGTGTCTGGCGCCCGGTGTGTGGTGGCCCGGACCGCTCAGCAGCCACTCGACTACGACGGTCACGACCGTCCCGAGCACCACGCCGAACGCCGCGCCGATCATGGTTTCGAGCCGGAGTTCCGCTGGATTTGGCCGCAGCCAGATGATGCACGAGCCGACGATCACCATAATCCCGAAGCCGAACCCGACGTTGAAATTGCGGGCCGTGCGGGTGAGGAAGAACGAGACGAAGAACGTGAGCGCGACGAACAGGAAGCGCGTCAACGGGTAATCGATCATCAGGATGGCGCCGAATAGCAGAAAAAGCGTGCCCGCGCAATTCGCAAGGATGATGCGGAAGCCGTTGCGGATGGTTGTGTGCGGGTTGTCGCGCGCGATCGCCAGCGCGTAGAAGATCGCCAGAAATCCGAAGGGCAGGCGGAACATCATCACCAGAAGCATGGTGATGACGCACGACAGCACCATCCGCAGGATGGCGGCGCCGCGCCCGTGATGCGGGGCAAGCTCTTTCCGCAGGAATCCCCAGAGCCGCGTCTCGAAATTCCGAGACGAGTCAGCGAATAGAGGCACGTGCGGACACCTCTTGCTGACGGCCGGAGTGAACGACCACCATCGCGGACGCTCCCACCCGGAAAGCCTGCGCCGTGGGCGCGGTCACGCGGATTCGCACTGGAAACCGCGCCGCCAGATGTACCCAATTCAGAGATCGCTGCACATCCGGCAAGCCCTGCGCCATGCTGCCGACAAGACTGACGTCCGGAGTAACGCCATAGCCGATGCTCTCGACCGTGCCTTCAAACTTCGCGCCGGCGGCGGGCATCACAAAGACGTCGGCCTTCGAGCCTGGCTGAATCTCGCGCAATTCGGTCTCCCGGAAGTTCGCGATTACCCACCAGTTGCGCGTGTCGATGAGCGTGAATGCCTGCTGGCCGGCGCGCGCGTAGGCGCCTTCGGAGATCGTCAGGTTGGTAACGCGCGCGTCGAATGGCGCGTAAATCTTACAGCGCGCCAGATCGTATGCCGCATTCTTGACGGCGGCGGCACGCGCGGCGCGCTGGGCAAGCAGAGGATCCGGAATCGCCACGCTGCGCTTCGATTGTTCCAGTTGTGCATTGCTCTGTTCCGCGCTCGCTTCCGCGTCGTGCTGCTGGCCGATTGCCGCCGCCAGGTCCGCCTGCATCAGCGTGAGCCGCGCGCGCGCCTGCTGCATCGCCTTCTCCTTGACCGTTTGGGCGGTTCGCGCCTGATCGACGAGATCCGCCGTCACAAATTGCTTCTTCAGAAGTGGTTCGAGCCGATGCAGGTTGTTCGTCGCATATGTCGAGTCGGCTTCCGCGCGAGCCAATTCTGCCTTCGCTTCTTCCACCGAAGCCTGAGCCGCCTCCGTTGCGGCCTGCCGGCTTTCGATGCGGGCCTGCGCGCTTTTTGTATTTGCTTTGGCGGATGCGATCGCGCTCGTTTGCGCCCCGATGGTGCGGTCGAGATCGCGGATCTGCGCCTCGAGAGCCTGCTGCTGCGACTGTGCCGTTTCAAGAGCGAAAAGATATGGAATCGGGTCGATCTCGAACAGCACGTCCCCCTTCTTCACCTCCTGGTTGTCGTGGACTGGAATATTGACAATCCGTCCGCTCACCTCCGGCGCGACACCGATCAGGTTTGCGAAGACTTCGGCATCGTCGGTTTGCGGATTGTGGCTCACCTGCTGCCAGACCGCGCGACCGGCCGCGATCGCGCCGATGATGATCAGTATTCCCAGCACGCGTCCGAGAATCCTGCGCCAGATCGGCGCCACTGTTAGCGCAGCTTCTTTGTGTTGCGAATCGTCAGTCATGAAAACCTGCCAGCCAAATCACGCATGCGAACAGGAACGCCATGCTCGTGTAAACAAGGGCGCGCGAACCCAGTTCTTTGTCGAGTGAAACCACCACCAGCAGCTGCCGAACCGCGAGCGTGAGGAAAATGCCGCCGGCGATGCAGATCATCCACACGGGGAAGAACGACCCGAATACGTCAATTGACGGCGTCCGCTCGCAGCCTGCGAGCAGGAGCGACACCGCTACGGTGCATACAAAGAAGAGATTGCGTCGCAAGTTCATTACCATCAATGTTGTGTCCCGGGAACGGGATCCCCGGCCCTGAATGCAAGATTGGCAATACTCGAAAGCAGCGCGAGGCGCGCGGCCACCCGCGCGGTGCGCGCCCGCGCGAGGTTTTTCTGCGTAGAGCTCACATCGATGAAGGTCCGGACGCCCGCCTGAAAGGCCTCAATGGAGGCCTTCCACGACTGATCCGCGGCATCGAGCAGCGCGTCGGCCGCTTTCTGCTGCTCCACCGCCGTCTGGAACTGAACATAAGCCGTCCATATCTCGTTCTCAATGCGGTCGCGCGAATCGGCCAGTTGCGCCCGCGCTTCTTCCGCGCTCGATCGCGCGCGTTCGGTGTCGTTGTTCCTCGCGCCGCCATCGAAGATCGTCCATGTCAGATTGAGCTGGGCCTGCCAGGGATAAATCCGGGAACGCAATTCCGGTTCGCCCAACTGCTGGCCAATGGAGTTGCTGTGTCCCCAGTTGCCGGAAAAGCTCAACAAGGGGTTCCACGCGGAGTGCGCCTGCCGGACCGACGCATCGGCCGCCTGCACACGCGCCGCCTGTGCGAGCAGGTCCGGCCGCTGATTCATCGCGCGCTCGACGATCGCGTCGTATGGCATCGCGGAATCCGGGAGCGACGGCGAGGAAATATCGCGCACCTGAAGCCGGTCTCCGTGAGGGACGCCCAGCAGGGTCCCGAGGTCACCCTCCGCCACTTCCCGGATGCCGCGAATGGAGGCGAGATCGTAATCGGCCTGCGCCGCGGCCGCGCGCGCATCGAGAACATCCGGCAGCGTCGAAAAGCCGTTGGCCAGTTTGGCTTCCACGGCATCTCGCAGTGTTTGAGCGTCCATCAAGGCGGCTTCCGCCGCGTCCTGCTGGCTCAGTGCATTCAGCAGTTTGTAATAGCCCTGCGCCACCTGAAAAATCAGGTTGCGATGAACGTCATTGAAAGCGAAGTCGGCCGCCAGCAAATTGGCTCGGGCGACGTCGATCCTGGCGTCCCGCGCGCCGAAGTCGAGAGCCGTCCACGAGAGAGTAATGAGCGACGGGAAAAGTGTGGTGTTCTCGTGATGGAACTTGCCGTCGAACAATGAATACTGGTTGATCGAGGCGGACGCTACCGCGGCCAGGGTGGGAAACAGGGCGGCGCGGCTCACACCGAGCGATTCGGCAGCCTCTCTGGCGCGCTCCCAATAGACGCGCGTCTGCGGATTATTTCGCTCCGCGATGTCGATGAGATCGGGCAGCGAATACGCGACGTTCGGGTCGAGGGCCGCTGCGCGGGGCAGCCGGGCCGCTGGCTCCGTGTGCAACTGCGACCCTGCCGGGAAGGACCAGGGCTTGTCGGGAGACCGGGGCGCGGTTTGAGCAGAGGCGGGCAGCGTGCCCAACAGAAGCAGGAGCGAATATCTCAGACGCATGAGCGGCAGTCAGGCTGTATGCGGTTGGTGAACATCCGCGCAAACCAGACCAGCGCGCTGCATCGAAAAGAAAGCTGCAGATCGTTCAATTCAGCGTATTGACACGGCTGCTTTCGGGTCTTGTACGAAATTGCTGTTTTGCGCGCGAGCAGCCCCGCCGATATAGAAAGGACGGTATGAAAAGATTAGTAGATATAGATGCAAGAGACCCGGCCGGCCGCGTTTGCCGCTCTCCAGTCGGACCATCACGAGAAGCCCACTGGCGCGGGTGAACTGTCGCGGCTGGGTCCGGCCCGGGCTATCGCGGGCGTCGAGCTCCTCTACGGCCGCTATCGCCGTTTTTCGTTCGCGCGGCACTTCCACAGCGTCACGGCAATCGGCGTGGTGGAGACGGGTGTGATGCGCACGTGCCACCACAACTCTTACCATTGCGCGCCGGCCGGAACCGTCATCCTGCTGAATCCCGGGGACGTGCATGCGCCGCAATCGGGCAACGGTTCTGCCTGGTCCTTTCGGATGCTTTATCTCGATGACGCGCTGCTGCGCGGGCTTTCGCGCCGCTCGGGCTCTCATCGGCCATTGTGGTTCGCGACACCGCTGGTCGAGAATCCCGCGCTTTACTCCGAGCTGTTGTCGCTGCACCGAAGTCTGGAAACCGAGCCTGACGCGCTGGCTGTTGAATCCCGGCTCGTTTCGGTCCTGGAGCAGATCGCGAAATACTCCCAATGGATGGGGAACCGCGATGTTCGCCCGGCCGCTCGCGTGAAGATGCACTGTGTGCGCGACTATCTGCATGCATATGCCGGCGAGGCGGTAACATTGCGAACGCTCTCCGAACTGGCGGACCTCAGCCCCTGGCACCTGCTGCGCTCTTTCCGCGCGCAGTTCGGACTCACCCCGCATGCCTATCAGGTGCAGGAGCGCGTCGAACGCGGTCGAAGGCTGCTGGCTTCAGGTGTCCCCATCGCCGACGCCGCGGTCATGAGCGGATTCGTCGACCAGAGCCATTTCACCCGCCAGTTCAAGCGATTCACGGGCGTCACTCCCGGGCGGTACTCGGCCCGAGCGGCTATCGCGCACTAGCGCGCTCATCTCGGCGGTCCAAAGCAAAATGCGTCGGGATGAGTTCCTCTCCGCGCCCGGATTGCAGGTTGTGGTGTGGGCGAACACTCGCGCCTGCCGCGCCGGCGCTCTGCCCGGGCATTTTGCGCACTCGCGCTGGAAACCTGTGGGCGGACGATCTTTTTCGCCGTCTGCCGCCGACCCTCGCCAGGTGTCCGGTGAAAGCTGGGGTAGCGACCGCGGCCACGGCCACGCCTCTGTTTGGATATGATTACGTCAAGGCTCAGCGGGACATGTTGGGCACGTCGAAGGAGGTTTGCGGATGCACACAGCTCGGGTATCGCTCATCGGTCTGGCGCTGGGAATGACGGCCGTGGCCGCCAGCCCGGTGACCTTCAACAAAGAGGTCCTGCCGATTTTGCAGGAAAACTGCCAGCAGTGCCACCGTCCCGGTGAACTCGCCCCGATGTCGCTGCTCACCTACGCCGACGCGCGCCCGTGGGCAAAGGCCATCAAGCAGGCTGTGCTGTCGAAGAAGATGCCGCCGTGGTTCGCCGAGAAGGGCCACTTCGCGAACGATCGAACCCTGAGCCAGGCGCAGGTCGCCACACTGGTGTCATGGGTCGATAACGGCGCGCCCGAAGGCAGCGCGAAGGATAAACCCGCGCCCAAAGTATTTCAGGACGGCTGGAACATCAAGCCCGACATGATCGTCGAGATGCCCAGGGACTTCCATGTGGCAGCCACGGGCACGATCAATTATCAAAACATCCGCGTCAAGGTCAATTTTCCCGAGGACAGGTGGGTGTTGGCGGCGGAAATGCGTCCGGGCAATCCAAAGGTGGTGCATCACGGGCGCGTGATCGTACTTCCTCCCGGAGCGTCGTGGATGTCGAAAGCCGTTCCCGGCGAAGCCTACGAAGAAGGGTCCGAAGGCATGGGGGGCGCCAAGGAAGGCACCGATCTGCTCGGCAAGTACAATCCCGGCCTGGGCGCGCAGAGTTTCGACATTGACGGCTCCGCGAAGTTTATACCCAAGGGTTCGGACCTCGTTTTCAACCTTCATTACACGTCTGTGGGCACTCCCCAGACGGACCGGTCCAAAGTCGGGCTTGTATTCGCCAAACATCCGCCCGCGAAGCGTTACTGGATGTCGCCGGGCACGCCCGCGGCGTTCAATCTCGTGATCCCCGCGGGAGAGAGCAATGCGGAAGTCGTGAGCGAAGTGACAGTCGGAGTCGACGACGCAAAGCTGGTCTACATCCAGCCGCACATGCACCTGCGCGGGAAGGATTATGAAGTGCGTGTGACGTATCCGACCGGCGAAACCGAGACCGTATTCAAAGGTCTCTGGAACTTCGACTGGCAGTTGGGATATCAGCTCGCGAAACCGCTGCCGGTGCCGAAAGGGACAAAGATTCTTGCCATCGCGCACTACGACAACTCGGCGAACAACAAGTTCAACCCCGATCCGACGAAGACGATCCTTTGGGGCGACCAGAACTGGGACGAGATGCAATCGGGATTCCTCGGTCTGGTGATTGACACGACGGCTGACGCAAACAAGGTCTTCATTCCGTCGGGGCCGAGTCTGTTGCCACGCGGAACGGTTGCCGGTCCGTCGCTGGCTGTCGTAAAGGTAGCTGGCAGGAAGTAGCAGCCGCATGCGCGGATCGCCGGCGGGTTCGCAACCCCCGACTTACGCGTCTTCGAGAAATGTCTTGAGGCGGTAGCTGCGGCTGGGATGCCTCAGCTTGCGCAGTGCTTTGGCTTCAATCTGACGGATGCGCTCGCGTGTGACGGCGAAGTTTTGTCCAACCTCTTCGAGGGTGTGCTCGCTGCCGTCCTCGAGCCCAAAGCGCAGCCGGATAATCTTCTCCTCCCGCGGTGAGAGAGTCTTGAGGACCTCGGCGGTTTGCTCGTGCAGGTTCAGGTTGATGACCTGCTCGGATGGCGACAACCGCGCCTGATCGACGATAAAGTCGCCCAGATGCGATTCGTCCTCTTCTCCGACGGGGGTTTCGAGCGAGATCGGCTCCTGCGCGATGCGCATCACGCGCCGGATCTTGTGGACCGGAAGCTCCATGCGGGCCGCCAGTTCCTCGCTGCTGGGCTCCCGTCCGAGTTCCTGCACGAGTGTGCGCGACGTTCGGATGAGCTTGTTGATGGTTTCGATCATGTGGACGGGAATTCGAATTGTCCTCGCCTGATCGGCGATGGCGCGCGTAATTGCCTGGCGCACCCACCACGTCGCATAGGTCGAAAACTTGTAGCCGCGGCGGTAATCGAATTTTTCCACTGCCTTCATCAGGCCGATGTTGCCTTCCTGAATCAGATCGAGGAATTGCAGGCCGCGATTGTTGTAACGTTTGGCAATGCTGACGACGAGCCGGAGATTGGCCTCGATCAGTTCCTGGCGCGCGGCCTCTGCCTCACGGTCCGACCGGTTCACCAGATCGAGCGCGCGGCGCAGTTCGGTGGCGGGCGACGAATACTTGATTTCGAGCTCCTGCAGCGCCGCGGCGAGCTGCCGCTGTTCGCGACGCAGTTCCCGCAGTAATTCCTGACTTCCCGCCGGCGCGGCCTCGATCGAGCGCTGGTTACGCGCGATTCGCTGCTCGATCGGTTTCACTTCATCGACTGCGGCGTGCAGCTTGAAGATGAGCGCTTTGACCGTCTGGTTCTGCAGCGGAATCGAGCAGGAATGGCGCGAGATTTCCACCGCGAGACGCCCGAGGTCCCAACGCATGCGTCGATTCTGCTTCGGCTTGGACGCGCGCGGAACCGCCACCATTTTCTGCTTCAACTGCAGGAACTTCTTTCGGAGACGGGTCAGCTCATCGCACGCGGCGAGCATGCCGCGCGCGCCGTTTTCGTAAGTCTCGTCTGTCGGGATCGGATCGTTGAACTGCAGAACGTCGCGCGCCGCGATCGCGCCCGAGCGCACGTCATCGCCCAGACTGATCATCTCCTGAATGATGACCGGGCAGCGCGACAGAATGCGGCGTGTGCGGTTCTGGCCGCGCTCGATACGGCGCGCGATGCCAATCTCGCCTTCCCGATTCAGGAGAGGAACTGCCCCCATCTCCCGGAGATAAAGCCGCACCGGGTCGTGCGTCTTGTCGAGACTCTCGATCTCGAAGGCCTCGTCGTTGTCGTCGAAACGGCGATCGTCGCTTTTTTCTTCAGCGCGATCTTCGATGAGCAGCGGCGCGTCGAGGGCGAGCGGTTCGACCTCCTGAGGGATCAGATCAATGCCGTCATCGAACAGGACAAAGCCCTGTTCCCTGCTGACCAGGGCAAGTGGGTCGACGGCTTCGAACTTGTCTTCCGCCACGGCTTCTCTTCCCCGCTGGGCGCTGAATCTGCTCATTGTACCTGAATTTTGAAACGCCACTGCCGGGAGCAGACGGCGGTTGCGCTTGCGGAAACACCCGATCACCAGGTGACCAGCGCTTGCCCGTTGTTACATGTCGTTGCTGCATTCCGTTGTACCGGGTGCGCCGCGGCAGGCGGGCAAAGTCTGTTACGGTTCGCACGCGTTTTGAAGCACCCAAACGCAAGAATGCTGGAGCCTGCGCCAAAGGGCAGGCCGGCTGAATATGATAGAATTCTCGACCGACGGCGACCTGAGGAGGTTGTAATGACGAAGCGGATTCTGGGATTTGTGACCGTGTTCGGGTGTTTGATGGTGGGCTCTCTCCAGGCGCATCACTCGCTCGCGGGTGTTTACGACATGAAGGGAGACAAAGAGCTGGCGGGCACAGTCACCAGCATCAAATTCTCCAATCCCCACGGCTCTCTAACGGTTGCGGTCAAGAACGCGGACGGAACGTCCACCGATTGGGTGTTGACGCTCGGCTCCGCGACGGCCCTCGCCCAGCGCGGTATCGGCAAGACGGGCCCCAACGCTCTCCACAATGGGGACAACATCAAAGTGAAGTTCCTGCCCGCGAAGGATGGCAGCCCGCTCGGCTTCCTCAAGACGGTGATTATGCCGGATGGACGCGAAGTCCAGATATCCGCCGGCAACGCTAACGACTAATCCCGGACGCTGCCAACGACGAATCGAACAAGAAGGGTCATCATGGTTGTTCTACGAAAGATCTTTGGGACAGGTATCGCGATCGCAGTCGCACTCACAATCAGCGGGCCGTCCTCGGCCTCTGCCCAGGCAGGAGGCTCGGCTCCTGCCGCGCCGGCGCAAGGCGGCCGGGGTGCGGGTGCCGGGGGTGGTGGACGAGCCGGCGGCCGCGGAGGTCGAGGCGGGCAGCAGTTGTACACGCCAGCCGCCGGTGCGAAAGACCTGAAGGCAGTCCTCTTTAACTGGGCCTGGTATATGGGCATGCTCCGAAGCAGCGAAGAGCGAGACCTGATCATGTCGCTCGAATACACGGGGAAGGGCACCGTTCAAGTCAACGGACAGCCCTGCAACGTAACGAAGTATCGGACCAGTATCAGCTACCAGACCTCAGGCGAGCGGGTTCAATATACGGGCACACGCCCCAACGGCCAGCCGTGCTCCAATGTCGAGGTTCTCAGTGGGGCGTATGCGTGGGATGAAGACACTCCCGGCGCGGAGCTTGTCCCTGGCAAAGGCAAGGCGACGCCCAAGCCGGCAACCGTGCAGGAACGGATGATTCGCCTCTGGGCAAGTCCGCAGGGAGCGTTTAAGGGCGCGATGGCCGGGATCAGCGATCCACCGGAAATGGCTCCGAGGCCGCAACGGGTACCGGCCGACGTCTCCAAAGCCGGCAAGACCTCCGTCTCGTGGGAAGGCAACAAGCCAACCGTGACGTTCCCGATTCCGGGCGTGCCGGATGCGATCGCAAGCGCCACACTCGACGACAAGTTCATGGCGGAGCGCGTGGTCGTGAAGCAGGGGCCGAAGACTTACGAGTTCACCTACAGCAACTATAAGGACTGGAATAATCCGCTGAATCGGGCGGAGGCATTTTACGCGGGCAAGATGACCGAGAAACAGAACGGTGCCGTTGTCCGCGATATAACGACGACGCTGACGGAAACGGGACAAATGTACGTCGTGATGCCGGTTCCGGCAAGCATCAAGGCGGCAATTAAGCCGACGAATCAACCTCCCAACTGGACCCTGAATGTCGGCGCCGCGGCCCCGCCGGCGGAAAGCGCATCCGTCGCAACGCCCAGGCTTGCCGACGGGCACCCGGACCTGACGGGAAACTGGTCTGGCGCTCCTCTTGCAATAACGGGCAGCGGGACCCGCCGATGTGGTCCAACGCAGGTGAAGGGTGGGGGAATTAACCCCGAGACCGGCTGCCAAACCGGACAGGACAACTTCTGGGTGGATTATGAGTGGATTTCGCCCTCGCGGTTTGGGCCCAGCCGCCCCATTTACAAACCCGAGTTTTGGGACAAGATTCAGGAAATGGATCAGTGGACGAACAAAGACGATCCTGTCATGACCTGCCAGCCGCTGGGCATCCCGCGACAGGGTACGCCTACGCGCATCATCCAGAGCGCCAGTGACGTCATCTTCTTCTATAACGAGTATTCCGATTACGGCGGCGGAAACTACGAATACCGCGACATCCCGACCGACGGGCGTCCGCGTCCCCAAACGGTGGAAGCCTATTATTACGGGCTCCCGGTCGGCAAATGGGAGGGTGACACGCTGGTGATCGACTCGACTAACTTCGTCGATACGACGTGGTTCGGACGGGGCGGCCTGTTTCACTCGGCCGACCTGCATATCGTCGAGAAGCTGACCCGCAAGGGCAACGAAATTGTTTACCAGATGACCATTGAGGATCCGGACGACCTCATCGAGCCATGGGTGATGCCGGACAAAATTCTGCGGCTTCGCGCCGGCGCGCCCGCGATCCAGCATGAGCGCGCCAATTGCGAAGTGTACGAGACCGGCAAAATCACCAGCCAGGAACGACACTAAGCGTCTTTCGAGGTACCAGACCCACCGCAGCCCGTTTCGGAGTCCACTCCGGGACAGGCTGTTTTTGGGCCCGCGCACGTTTAAGAGAAGCAGGAAACATGATTGTCAGAGGACGCATGGCTCGATGGTGAGGGGGACACGGTCCATGACCGATGGAATCCATCGAGCACTGGCGTAACACAATGCCCCAGTTGCTCGTGCAGCACGTCGAGAACGACCATTCTCCCCGCCGGGGCGTGGCTGCCGATGAACTGGCCGGCAACACACCCTTCAGCCATCCAGACAGCCGGGCCGGCGAAGCTGTGTGATCGCGCTGTCCAGCCCCCGATGGACATGTGGATGGCCTCGATCAGCAGAATCGCGCCGTCGAAGCCCGGGCATGCCCATCAGGCCGTCCCCTGCGATACAGCCAGGATTGCCGCCAACGAGAACGCTGGTCGAGTTGGACTAAGCGTCGCCGTGCATGGTCACCACCGCGCGCGCCCGGGTCGCGCAAGGCATCGTTGAGGTCCTCAAGGCTTATCGTTGTCGCGCCCGGCGAGGCAGTGCCGTGTTCGTCGAACGCTTTCCGATTTCGACTGGCTCGACGCTTTTTCTCTCGGGCGGGCCCTATGGAGACGCCACGCAGATCCCCCGGTCTCAACCGCAGACCCTTCAAAGACATCCACGCATGGGAATCGGACGGCTGGCCGAGCAGCGGTGGTCAATGGGGGATGTTAAATGTAGATGCTGAGTGCGTGTAATGGACTTCCGCACTTTTGAGCATGGCCGGTGGGAAGAAATTACGGAAGCTTACAACCGGAGCATTGGCCCGCTGACCAGAGATGCGATCGCGCCGCTGCTCGATGGTCTGGGGGCCAGGGCGGGACTCCGTCTGCTCGATGTCGCCACAGGACCCGGCGATCTCGCGGCGGAAGCAGTTGCGCGCGGGGCCTCATCCATCGGTCTCGACTTCTCGGAACGGATGATCGCTCTGGCGCGCACCGTTCATTCCGCGAGCTTCCCCGTGGTGGCAGGCGACGCTGAGCACCTGCCGTTCGCCGCCGACAGCTTCGACCTCGTTGCCATCAACTTCGGCGTGCTTCACTTTCCGCATGCCGATGACGCGCTCGCCCAAGCGTGGCGCGTTCTCAAGCGCGGTGGACTTTTGGGGTTGACGGCATGGAAGCAGCCGGAACCGGGGCAGGGCCTCGCGATGCTCAACGAGGCGGTCCAGCAGTACGGCGCAGTGGCTGTTGATCTGCCGGAAGGGCCCGGCTTCTTCCGCTTCGGTGATGAGGCGGAGTGTGCACGCAGCCTGGGCGCAGCCGGCTTCCGGAGAGTCTCCAGCTTGCCGCTGCGCCTCGAGTGGGTACTGCCGTCGGCCGAGGCATTTTTCACGGCCTTGTTCGATGCAACGGTCCGCGGCGGAGCGATTCTGCAACGGCAGCCTGCAGACGCGATTGAGCGAATCCGCGCGGCAATGCTCAAGGCCTGCGACCGCTACCGTGACGGAAGCACGCTTCGGATTCCCATGCCGGCGCTGCTGACCGTGGGCGAGAAGTAACGCCAGCGACTACACTAAGCAGATGGATCATCGCCACGCGTCCCTCTTCATTCTGCTGTCCGGCTCCTTGCTGAGCGCCCAGACGACGGCCACCACCGGGCAGAAACCAGCGATCCCCTCCTTCATGGGACCCTGCTCGAATCTGGTTTGCGAAGTCGAAAACGATTGGACTCGCAACAATGTGATGCTCGCCGGCCTCGCCGGGGCGATGCCGGAGGACAAATTCAACTACAAGCCGACGCCCGCCCAACAATCGTTCGGTGAGCGCGTATTGCACGCCGCGCAGGTCAATCTCATGCTCCTGCAGGGCCTCGGGGCCAAAGCCCCCGCGCCGAAGATCGACGATAAGGCGACATCGAAGGCCGCATCGCTGGCTGCCTTGCAGAGCGCCGGAGACTACGGAGTCGCCGTGATCCGCGAACTGGGCGAGAAAGGGCTGCAGGCGCGCATCAAAGCGCCCGGACCGACTGGATTCTTCATGGGCCCGGAAATGAGCCGCGAGAGAATCGTCTACTTCCTCATGATGCACTCGCAGGACACTTACGGGCAGCTCGTTGTCTATGCGCGGTTGAACGGCGTTATTCCACCGGCCAGCCGGCAGCCTTAATGGCCGGCCTCGTTGACGGTGGCCACTGCGCGCACTCGATCAGAAAATCCGCGAGCTGCGGCGTGACCTTCGCGAGCAGCACGCCATCCAGCATCATGGCTGGCGAATCCCGGCAGCGGCCCAGGCAGAAGATGTGCTCGAAGGTGAGGGCTCTATCGGGCGTTGTCTGATTGAGCCCGATACCCAGCCGTCCTTCGATATGGCGGACAAGATTCTCGCAACCCATCGACCGGCAGGATTCCGCCCGGCAGATTTTAAGAAGATGGCGGCCCGGTTGGGCACCGTCGAAGTCGCGGAGAAAGCGGATCGCGGCGCGAACTTCCTCCTCCGAAAAATTGAGGGCGGCCGCGATCAACGGGACAATCGCTTCATCAACGCATCCGGATTCACGCTGCAGCGAATCCAGAGTCGTCAACAAAGTTCGCGCGGTCGTGATACCTTCGCCAAAAGGACTCACATCAAGGAGGAATACCATGCACAAACTCTCCATCTGCGCCGTTTTGTTCTCGGCCGCCATCTTCGCCGCGGCTCCCGCGTTTGCCGATGACGGGGTAGCCCCTGCCACGCTCGATCGCGACAAGATTGCCGGCATCGGCTTGACCGCGGTCCCGCCGGATGCTTACAAGGACATCCTCGTCGCGGGCGCATTGAACATGCGCGTAGCAACGCTTTTCGCGGGCAAGGAACTTCACGTGTCCATCTTTGAATGCACGCCCGCGACCACCAACCACCGCAAACGGCCCACCGATTCCGACGAGTTTGTTTATGTGCTGAGCGGCAAGCTGATCCTCACGGAGGTCAACGGGACGAAGCACGAATACCGGCCGGGCGACACTGTTGTCCTGCCGGTCGGCTATACCGGCACCTGGGAAATGCAGGGCAATTACCGCGAGCTGGCCATTACGGCGACGAAGCGTTGAAGAGCGGCAACGTTGGAAAGCAGTCTGTACGCGTCCGCAGGGCGGCAGTTGGAATTCGCCGCCCGAGGCGAATGGAACTTTCGTCGCGCCGGGGCCGCGGGCTGAGAGCGATGCTTTCGGCGGGGAGTGGATGGGTTTGGAGTAACATTTGCAGTGTGAGCCGGCTTGCAGTGAATCGAGCGGCTTTACCGATCGCTTTGAGCCGGTTATCTGCGCGCATTTGCGGCCGGGTCCGCCGGCTCGATCCGCAATACGGTTCCATCGGCCGTATCGCCGCGAAGCGATTTCTCCGTAGCCACGTAAATAAACCCATCCGGACCCTGCACCACATCGTGGATCCGGTTCTAGAGCGGCAGGAGCAAGTTTTTCCCGCGGTTCGGCCTGCGATGGCTGCCGGAACGAAATACGGATCAGCTTTTGCTCGGTCAGCGACCCGACGAACAGGCTGTTCTTCCACTTCGGGAATTTGTCGCCGGTAAAACATGATGCTCGAAGGGCTGATCGAGGGCAGCCAATGAAACCGCGGATTATCCCTGGCCGCGCCCACGGCTGATCGGAAACCAGCGAGCCGCTGTAGTTACGGCCCGTCGACACCAGCGGCCATCCATAGTTGTGGCCCGGGTGAAGGATATTCACCTCGTCGCCACCCATCGGACCGATCTCTGCCTGCCACAAATCACCTGTCTCCGGATTGACGGCGAGCCCGTAGCCATTGCGGTGTCCGTAAGTAAAGATCTCCGGCTTGGCACCGGCCTTGCCGACGAAAGGATTATCGGGAGGAGCCGTGCCGTCGTCGCGCAGCCGGAGCGCCTTGCCCACGTGGTTGTTCAGTGCCTGCGCCTTCATTCGCAGGCTGTTGTCTTCGGTCCCGGTGCAGCACAGCCGGTCGCGGTCACCGACGGTCACAGATAGCATTCCATCCGGTCCAAAGTAGATCCTGCCGGCGAGATTGCCGCCGGTCTCCCACGCGTCCGCCACAAAAATCTCCTTCACTTCATTTAATTTCGACCCGGTCAATCGCCCGCGCGCCACGGCGAGCGTGGTCCGGTCGCCATCCTTCTTCGGATAAGAAACATAGACGAGCTGGTGCTGCGCAAACTGCGGGTGGAGCGCCACGAAGTGCAGGGAATCGGCGCCAGCGCCTGCGGATGTGGGTGAGGTCCACACGGCATCGGGCTGCAGGACGCCATCGCGGACCATCCGCAGCTTGCCGTTGCGCTCCGTCACTAAGAGCGTGTGCGCGCCCGGAAACGCCAGACTCCACGGACGATAAAGGCCGGTGGCGACCGGCGTCACGCGAATTCTGGCTTCTTGCTATCGACCACCCTTGTTTCAGGCACCCTCGCCTGATCGAAGCAATGACAATTGATATCGAGCGGATCGGTATGCGCGGGAGCGCCTTTCGGAGGGTGCGCCTTTTGAGGCGGCCACGAATCTGGCTCAAGCGGTCGAGCGCGCTGTTGAACTGGAACTGCAAGCGAGCCTCTGCACGGCCGGCGGTTTCGATGGTCCATCCGGAGGTGGCGGCGTGCTGGTAACCTGGGAGGCGCGAACGGGCACGGGTACGGCGGCGGTCTCGGGCTCCGGGCTTGCGTGGTCGATTAGTCCCGCTTCGAACCTGGCCATGCGGTTGAGGCGCCAACAGGCGGTGGCCATGAGGTCGACGAGGGCTGTTTCGGTTGGCGTGACCGCATGTTACTCGTCATAGAAACTGGCTAGGAATTCGTTCCATGCGTTGCGACACTCACTGGCCAAAATGAAACCTCTGTCGAGAAGATCGTGATGGACGGCGTTGCGGGAAGAGATGGCTTTGCCGCGGGCGGTGAGGGGTCCCGTGGATTTGAGGGACCTGAGGCGATTTGTTGCGATTTGTTTGTCGGTAGCCATGGGATTCTCCTGGCTGGGAATGGCCTTGCGGTTGAAATTCAGCACTATGGGAAGGGGGAATTCCGGGGATTTTAGCGTAAGTGGTTGAATTCGGGGGGATGATTTTTTTTGTAGATGCGATCACCCGGATGCGGTGTGCGCTTTACAGACGCTCGGGGACGTCATGCAGGCCGGGGGGAATATCGGGGTAATCGGGCGCGGATTTTCGGTGAAGATCGCGGGAGAACGCAAGAGAGATAACTGATCCGGCTGGTAATTCGTACGTAAAATGGGCCGGACGAGCAGAGCCCGGTAAAAAGGCCAGGCCGCGCTTCCCATTCTTCGCCAAACACCTGCAGTGATCCGGGAGTGTCTGATTTCAACGTGGAGATCGCCGAGATCGCAGAGAAAGGCAGAGAGCTCAAAGCTCACCAGCAGCGATCGGGCGCTTGCCCGGCCGGCAAGACCACTGAAGCACAACGGTGCCTGGCGAGGGCATTGCCGGTTACCACGGCCTGCCCAGCCTGTCGCCGGGCTGGCAATATCGCCCGGCACAAGGGAGCCCCGTTCTCGTTGGCGTCGTGCGCAGAACGCGGCCATCGAATACCCGGCGGGTTCGGCTGCGATCACGACTGTGAGCGATGGGAGGTACGGAGTGAAATGATACTTCGGAGGGTCTGGGCCGAGAGGGAGCGCGTCCAGCGATTGTTGAAGGTTGAAGCCGCGGCGAAGATGATCCTACGCTACTTTGTGGTCCGCGAGATCAGGATTTTTCTTCTCTTCCGAGAATGACCGAGAGAGCCCAGAAGTCGCGGAGTCAGCTGCCGCACGCATCATGGTCAGCGCCTGGGCATGCTGCTCTGGCGCCAACTCGTCCAGCACCCTTCGGCTACTGGCGACGGCGCCTTAATCCGTACTCGCTTACGCATGGGCCAAAAGTACTAACGGGTACATTAATCTAAACAGTACTTACAATAGCTATACGGATAACGTACACTTCCGACAACGAATGCTGAGGACTCTCACCGGCGAAGCGCCTGGTACAGGGCGGATTCGGCTCGGCTCACGCATCGGAATGTGAAGAGAAGTTCAAATAAAACGGAGGAGGAGTATGAAGAATCAGAACTTACGGTATAGCTTGCGGCTTACGATATTGGCTGCGACAGCTTTTGCGCTGGTCACAGGTGCCCAGGCCGAAGATTTTATTACCGGCTACGGCTGGGCGACAACTGCTGCAATTACGAACAGCCCCGGTGGCTCGCCGGATAGCCTTGTTCTGGGTACCTGCGCACAAAACGCAGGACCCGCGCCTTGTACCGCAGCCAACGCTGATGTCAGTTTCACAACAAGCGGGCTTAACTTCGGTGCGAGTGGATTCCCGGACGGCGGGACGGTGGCGCAATGGCTTAGCTCCAGTGGTTTCGCGCTCAACAACCTGGTTGACAACATTCCAACGGCTCTTATGGGTGGTCCTGGAACAATCTGGCAATTCATCGGCACGGCTCATTTTGTGCAGGGCACCGGATTCGACGTGGCACACGATGACGGAGCCACTTTCATCGTGAACGGGGATCATCTTCTGGATGAGCCGGGACCCACCTCTCCCGTGACGAATCACTTTACCTACACCGGCCCGACAGGAGATTTTGCTTTTGAGATCGATTATGCGGAGTGCTGCGGCGGCCCGGCACAGCTTGTCACCAATCTCGTCGGCCCGGAAAACGGTATTGCGGCAACACCGGAACCGGCAACCTTTATCCTGACCGGAACCGGAATGCTGGCTTTTGGGCTTTTCCGCAAACGCAGATCCTAACCGCTTTCACGTTGCCTTTGGAATGCGCCGCTGGTAATTCGGCGGCGCTTGCCTATGTGTGCCGAGCATGTTCGACAGCTCGAAGGTGAAAGTCCTTTTGACAACCTGATGGAGGTGAAAGTCATAGCGAAGCGCAAGGGCGTCGTCGCGAGGCGGGGTCTGAAAGAAGCGTGGAGCAAACGTGCGAGCCGATGTACAAGAACCGGATCGGAGGCATAAGGTGCCGGACGAGTTGGCAATTGACAACGAAGTGCATATCCATCAAGGGCACTGGTTGTAAATCCGGCGGTTGCGTGCGGAAGGCGGTCGAACTTACCTCGCCCGATTGGAGGCGACGTTCCGCCGCGCCTGGCCTCACATTTACCCAATTAACCGGGCCCGGCCCACTCCTGTATTCTGAAGATCGATGGAGCGGGGAACGTTTTCTTACGTTCGAGGCTGGAAACAGGAGTTCGAGTCGAGGGGCTGGTGGCACAGCTTCGATTTACCCGGCGGTCGCCGCATCGACGGCGTCTGCTCCGTTGAAGGTTTGCGCCGGCGCATCGAACAATACCCGGTCCCGGAAGATCTCCGCGGCGCCCGCGTCCTCGATATCGGCGCGTGGGATGGCTGGTACACCTTTGAGATGGAACGTCGTGGCGCCGATGTGGTCGCGGTCGATTGCTGGGACAACCCACGCTTCCATCAAATCCAAACGGCCCTGAAGTCGCGCGCCGAATACCGGCAGATGGATGTCTACGATCTGACGCCCGCGACCGTCGGCCGTTTCGACATCGTCCTCTTCATGGGCGTTCTCTACCATCTGAAGCACCCTCTGTTGGCGTTGGAGCGCGTCTGCGCCATCACAAAAGACCTCGCCGTCGTCGATTCATTCATCCTGCGGGAGGAGCACAGGCCGGGCGAAAACGTTGAGAACCGCCCGGTCATGGAGTTCTATGAGAATGAAGAGTTCGGCGGTCAGACCGACAACTGGTGTGGCCCGAGCCTGCCCTGCCTAATGGCGATGTGCCGGACCGCCGGGTTTGCGCGCGTCGAACATCGCGCCACGCTGCCGAATGGAGCCTGCATCGCCTGTTTCCGGAACTGGGCGTGCCCCGTGCCGGCCGCCAGTGTGGCGGAGATTTCGAAGCCACCGGACCTTCTCGATGCTGTGCACCACACCAACTTCGGGCTCAATTTCGACTCCCGCTGCGACGAGTATGTGGTCGCGTCGTTTCGCTCCTCCACTCCCGGATTGACGGCCGAGCAGGTGAAACCGCAGGTCGGCGATTACGGTGTCCGGCCCATTCATGTCTCGCGCTCCGGCGACAACATCTGGCGCGCCAAGTTCAAACTGCCCCCCGGACTCGAGTCGGGCTGGCATGATGTGAGTGTGCGGGTTGGAGCCGGCGTTTCCAATTCGAAAGCGATTGCCGTGGACGTGCCGGTCGCCGTATCCGCTCTCCACATATCCGGGCTGAGCGACGGCGCTTCCTGGGAGCCGGGCATCCTCAACCTGAGCCGCGGATCAGTCTTGTCCGCCTGGGTGGAAGGGTTGCCCGGCAATGCCGACCGGGCCAATTTGCGCGCGATGCTGGGCGGGGAAATGGTCGCCGTCAACTTTGTGAGTCCCGCGGATTCCGGCGGGCCGCGCCAGGTGAACATCGCGGTCCCGGATGAGATTCCCGCGGGAGACTTCGAATTGCATATGGTGATGGGCTCGGTTCATAGCCCGCCGGCCGGGGTCCGGATTGTGCGATGAGCGCGGAAAGGAAGCCACGCGTTCTCGTCTTCATCGTCGCGTACAACGCGGAGAAGACGATCCACAAGGTCGTCCAGCGGATCCCCGTCGAGTTGCGGAACGACTACTACGTTGACGTTCTGATCATCGACGATTCTTCGGCGGACGCGACCTTCGAAAAGGGTCACGCCGTCAGTCAGGATCCCGCACTGCCCTTTCCGGTCGTCGTCCTGTTCAATCCAAAAAATCAGGGCTACGGCGGGAACCAGAAGCTTGGATATCACTACGCGCTCGAGCACGGCTACGATTTCGTGGCGCTGGTGCACGGCGATGGACAGTACGCTCCCGAGTGTCTGCCCGCTTTGCTCGAGCCGCTGCGCCGAGGCGAAACCGATGCGCTCTTTGGCTCGCGTATGATGACGCCCTCGGGCGCGCGTCAGGGCGGCATGCCGCTATACAAACTGCTCGGAAACAAGATCCTGACGCGGATCGAGAACAAGCTGCTGCGGACAAATCTGAGCGAGTTCCATTCCGGGTATCGGATCTACTCGACAAAAGCGTTGGCCGCGATTCCGTTCGACCGCAACTCGAACGACTTCCACTTCGATACCGAGATCATCATTCAGCTCGTTGTGGCCGGCCAGCGGATCGGCGAACTCCCGATCCCGACTTATTATGGGGATGAGATTTGCTACGTGAATGGGCTAAAGTACGCCCGCGACGTGGTGGCGGCGGTGATCAAGGCCCGTCTTCAAAGCGCCGGCTTGTTTTACGACCGCAAGTTCGATTGCGCGCCCGGCAACGCGCAGCCCTACGTTCCCAAATTCAATTACACGAGTCCCCATACGCTGGCGTTCGAACGGGTGCGCCCCGGGTCGCGCGTGCTCGATGTCGGGTGTTCGGGCGGGTATCTCGGCGAGTATCTGATCCGGCAGAAGCGCTGCGAGGTCGACGGCATCGATGCGTTTCCGCTCGGGGATGCGCATCTTTCATCGTTTCACCTGCACGATCTGAATGCGGGAATGCCTGCGCTGGATTACGAGAAGTACGATTCGGTGTTGATGCTGGATGTGATCGAGCATCTCGCGCGGCCCGAATGGTTCCTGGAGCAATTGCGTAAGGCGCTGAGCACGAATCCGGCGGTCGAAGTGACGCTGAGCACCGCCAATATTGGCTTCGCCGTGACGCGCTTCATGCTGTTTTTTGGGCAGTTCAATTACGGCAAACGGGGGATTCTCGATCTCACCCACACGCGGCTTTTTACGTTCAGCTCTTTCGAGCGGGCGGTGCAACAGGCGGGCTTTGACATCGTCGAACGCAAAGGCGTGCCAGGGCCCATGCCCCTCGCCCTCGGCGATAATGCTCTGAGCCGCATGCTGGTGAAGATCAATGAATTCCTGATTCGCCTTTCCCGGGGGTTGTTTTCCTATCAGATTTTTCTGCGGGCCCGCCCGCGGCCTTCGCTCGAATTTCTATTGCGGACCGCGCAGGAGCAGTCGAAAAAACGCGTGCAGGCGATCGAGGCCGCATCGCTTCCCCTGTGAAGCCGGCCGGCTGGCGATACCTGTTCTAACAGCGGCAGAGCATTTCGCGACAAGGCATGGATTGGTGTAGAATCTCGCAATGCCCCGGTCGTCGTTGACGGTCACTTCGCTGGCGGCCCTTTCCTGCAGCGTCCTCCTCGTTGCCGCCTCCTCGTTTGCGCAAACTCCCGCAATCATCACGCCACGCGTGCCGCCCGCCGCGTCCCTTCGTACGCAGCCGGCGGCCATTCTGCGCAGCGACTCGTCGCTCGTCATTATTCCTGTATGGGTCTCCACCGCGAGCGGCGCTTCGGTCACCACTCTGGCGCGGGAAGATTTCCGGATCGCCGACGAAAATGCCGATCAGCCGATTTCGTACTTCGTGAAAGACGACGCCCCCCTCTCGATCGGGCTTCTTTTCGATCTGAGTGGCAGCATGAAAAACAAAATGGTGCAGGCCTCACAGGCCGTCGCCGAATTCTTCAAGACTGCCAACACGGAAGATGAGTTCTTCCTCGTGGAATTCAACGATCGTGCAAAGTTGACAGTGCGATTCACGCGGGATTCCGGCGAGATCGCGGGCCGCATCGGGCGCGCCAGGCCTTTCGGCCGGACCTCTCTATTCGACGCAATCGACATTGCTCTCAAACAGATGAAGAAGGCGAAGCACGCCCGGAAGGCGCTCGTCATCGTCTCCGACGGCGGCGACAACTGGAGCCGGCATACGGCGCGGGAGATCCGGCGCACGCTGTTGGAATCCGACGTACAGCTTTACGCCATGGGCATTTTCGACAAAGAGATCACAGCGAAGAGTCCGATCGAAACCAAACGAGGTCCCGGATTGCTGGAGGACCTCGCGGCTGAAACCGGCGGGCGCGAATATCCGGTCGACGATCTTAGCGAATTGCCGGCCATCAGTGCGCGCCTCGGCTCCGATCTGCGGAACGAGTACCTTCTTGGCTATTACGCGAGCGGACCGCGGGATGGCAAGTATCATCATGTGCGGGTGACACTGGCCCTCCCGCAGAAATCGGCTCCTCTCCGCGCGAACTATCGCCGGGGCTATTACGCGGCCTCGAACTGAGAGCCGCTTATCGTGCCTACCAGCGGAAGCCGAACGTCACCGGAAGGAAATCCGTGTGACCGTTATTCAGGAACATATGGTCGTAGCGGGCTTCGGCGAAGAGCTTTCCATGTTTGATGCCGCCGAATTCAATGCCGGCGCCCACATCGAATCCCGGTTTGTTGACCGAATAAGACGCCAGAATCTGGTTCGCTCCGATCGCCACCGGATAGAAGCCGAAGAAGGGGAGAAATGCCGTCGTCGTCACGATCGTAGGGGCCGTGAATTCCTGATAGCGGTGAAAAAGTCCGCCACCACCCGTCACGTAGACGTCGACACGATGGTGCGGCATCAGGTGCACGACGGGATCGATGGTTGCATGAAAGATGCGGACATTGCCGCCCGGCACGCCGATGGCGTTCAGTGTAGGGGTGTTAATGTCCATCATGTCGGCGCCGAGGTTGAGCTTCGCGCCGAGATAGGACGAAAAATTAATGCCAAATCCGCCGTGAACATTCCAGCCGTCGTCCAGATAGCGGCCGGTATTGCCGACGCCCTGTGTGAATCCGCCGCCGAAATCAAATGAGAATTTATTAAATTCCTGCGCGTTGACGGCGGTAAGAGCCAAAAGGCCAACACCACAGGCGAGAGCGAGAGTTTTCATGATTGTGTCTCCAAAGCGAAAGCGTTAGGAAGCATGGCTTCGGGACAAGGTGTTGCAAAGACCACTCCAGTGTGCGACTTATCCCGCAGGTTGGGCGTGCGGACGGAATCCAGGAAAAACGGCGCGCGGCGAAATGGCGGGAAATGTGCGTTTATGAGCGGAAATGCGCCTGCTTCTGAGCGTCTTCGTCTTCGCCGCCGCGGGCATTGCGCAGTTCCAAACCACTGCTCCGCTGGTACTTGCTCCCGCGACGATCACCGATTCGGAAGGCCATTACATCGATGGGCTCACCGCGTCCGATCTGGTTCTTTATGACAACAATGTGCCCCAGAAGGTACAACTCGACTGGGACATCACGGCCATCTCTCTCGTGGTGGCCGTCGAGACCAGTGCGAATGCAACTCCTGTTATTGACAAGCTCGGGAGCACAGGCGTCCTGCTGTCGAGCCTGCTTGCTGGAGGCGCGGGCGAGACCGCGATGCTCTCGTTCGACAGCGCCGTTACAGTGCGGCAGGATTTCACGAGCGACCCCGATCTGCTGACGCATTCCGTGCGGATGCTGCGGCCCGGCCACGCGAGCGCGGGCACACTGGATGCGATCGAAGAAGCGTTGCGCATGCTGGACACGCGCCCGCAGGCGAGGCGGCGAATCGTCCCCATGATCGGCGAGACACGTGACCGCGGGAGTCGCGCCAGGCTCGAAGATGTCGCCCGCCATGTACAGCGCGCGAATGCAACGACCTATTTGGCTCGGCTACTCGCCGTTCCTGCAGCCGTTCACCGCGAAGCCGCGCACGATGGAGGATCTCAAGCCGGAAGCCGAGCGCATCGGCAAGCGAAGGCCTCCGTGCCAGCAGTGTCCCGAGCCCGATGACAGGCTGGCTCCGGATGACCGCCCGATGAACTTACTGGAAGGACTCGCCGCGCTCAGTCGTCTGCATCAGCCCGATCTGGCGGATTTTTTCGCGCGCACCGAGGTGAAAGGGCGCCCCGAACTGCGGGCCAAAACACGCGAAGGCTACTGGAATTGAACTTCGACCTGGCCGCGCAATCTTCGATGGGCGGAGTCGATGCAACCCGAAGGCCGATGCTTTTGAGTTCCTCTGTGACGCTCCCGCCGTCCGAAAGTGATGCGTCCGGACATAGTGGTAAAATCCCCCCAGCGCAATTCAACTACAAAGCTACCCGTCAAGGAGCTGCTCATGAACCGCCGCCTCGCATTCGCCGCCGCGCTCACGCTCACCACCGCTCTGGCGCAGGCCCCAGCCCCCAGGCCGCCGGCGTCAACCGCCGATCCCTATGCCAACAACCCCGACGCCGGCAAGCTTTCCTTTCCGCTCGCTGCTCCGGCGGGCAAGGACAGCGGCGCGATCACCAAAGGTCTTCCCGGTGGCGTGAATCAGGGGTTGATCGATCCGGCGACATGGAAGTACGGGCCGGCGTTCGATGCGCCGGCCAACGCGAAAATCTGGAATCCCGTCAAGCTCAAGATGATGCGCGGCGAGAAGGTCACGGGCGGGACGGTGTTCAGTTCCACCGATCCGTTGACCTACTGTGCGATGGCCAACGCGGGATACGACTTCATCTGGACCGAAATGCAGCATGACTCGCGCGATTGGGACGCCGTCGCGCGCATGTGGCGCACGTGCCCGCATGCGAAAGCCGTGCCGGGAGTGCGTGTGGCTTATGCTGATGAGCGCGAGATCCAGCACGCGCTCGACGCCGGCGCGCTCGTCGTCGTGGTCCCAACCGTCGACACCGTCGAGGAAGGGAAGGCCGGACGCGACTGGACCTACTTCCCTCCGCTCGGCAAGCGCAGCAACGGCGGCGGACAGGCGTTCGATCCGGATATGTGGGGCGGCGTGCCCGGCGGCTATCGCAACACGATCAACCAGAACGTCGTGCTGATCGAGATGATCGAGACTATCGAGGGCGCGAAGAACGCGCGGGAGATCGCAGCAATTCCGGGCGTGGATGCGGTCTTCGCCGCCAGCGGAGACCTCGGCAATTTCTCGGGCTATCGCCAGGGCACGCCCGACTACGAGCGCCTCATCAACGTTGTCCACGACGCCGCGCTGGCGGCCGGGAAGCGCCTCTGTGGTCCGTTCTCGTGGCGCGATCGTCCCGACTTCACGTGCTTCCAGAATGCGAGCGAGACTGCTGCCATCGCGCGCGGTGTCGCGGCTGAGCTTGGAAATCTGAAGGACACACAGGGCAAGCCCGAGGCGGGTCCCTACGCGCCGAAGAAGTAGACTTCCGCGGATGCACAACGAACGTGTGTTCAATCGCTGGCTGATTCCGGTCGCCGCGGTCTGCGTACACATCTGCATCGGGTCCGTCTACGCGTGGAGCGTTTTCAACCGGCCGATCAAGGCGCTGTTCCCGGGCGATCCATCATGGTTCAGCCCACCCTACACCACCTTCTCGACCGCGCTCGTTCTCCTCGGGCTCAGCGCCGCCTTCGGCGGCACCTGGGTGGAACGTCGCGGGCCCCGCGCCGCCGCCACAGCCGCGGCCATCCTCTTCGGCTCCGGACTCATCATCGGCGGCATCGGACTCTCCAGCCATCAGTCGTGGCTGGTCTTTCTCGGCATGGGCGTGATCGGGGGCATGGGCTGCGGACTCGGCTACATCGCGCCCGTCAGCACTCTCGTCAAGTGGTTCCCGGACCGTCGCGGCATGGCTACCGGGATGGCGATCATGGGCTTCGGTGGCGGCGCCTTCGTCGCGGGTTATCTCAACCAATACTTCATGGATCGCCTCGGCGTCGCCAGCACGATGTTCGCCCTCGGCGGCTTGTATTTCGTCGTGATGATGATCGGAGCCGCCATCATCCGCCGCCCGCCTGCCGGATGGAAGCCCGCGGGTTGGGCGCAGCCCCTCAACACCAACGCGATGATTTCGGATCGCAACCTCTCGCGCAACGATGCCATCCGGACGCCTCAGTTCCTTTTGCTCTGGGGCATTCTATTTATCAATGTGACGGCGGGTATCGGCATCCTCGCGCAGGCATCACCGATGACGCAGGACATCTTTCAGCGCACCGGCGCGCAGGCCGCCGCATTCGTCTCGCAGCTCAGCCTGTTCAACGCCGGCGGCCGATTCTTCTGGGCGTCGAGCTCGGATTACACTGGCCGGCGCGCGACCTATATCGTGTTTTTCCTCGTCCAGATTGTGCTGTTCCTCGTGATCCCCGGCTTTGCCGGGCGTGGTGAGTGGCTGCTCTTCGCGTGCGCGTTATTCGTCGTGCTGAGCATGTATGGCGGCGGATTCTCGACGATCCCCGCTTTCCTCGCGGATATGTTCGGTCCGGAAAACGTCGGCGCGATCCACGGTGTGATTCTTACGGCGTGGAGCGCAGCGGCCATCGTCGGGCCGGTCATTATCACGGAGCTTTCCGATCGCGCGAAGGCGGGGCTCGCGCCTGGAGCGAGCAAGATCCACATCTACGATCAGCCTCTGCAGGTGCTTGCGGGACTGCTGGCCGTGGGTTTCATCCTGACGACGCTCGTACGGCCATTGGCCAGCACTGGCAGGGTCGTTGGTCACTCGCCTGAATCCGGCGCGCGTTATTCTGGACAGCGATGAAGCTGTCTCTCGGCCTGTGGGCTTTCCTTGCTGTTCAAACTCTTCTGGCTGCTCAGACCACGAAGCCGAAGCTGGTTGTGGGAATCGTCGTCGACCAGTTCCGCTACGACTATCTCACGCGCTATCGCAAAGAGTACAAAGGCGGCTTTGCGAAGATGCTCGACGGCGGCGCCGTGTTCACCAACGCACACTACGAGCAGATGCCGACGGTGACCGCCGTTGGCCACAGCATCTTCCTGAGCGGCGCCATGCCCTCCGTCAGCGGAATCGCGGGCAACAACTGGTATGACCGCGAGACTGGCCGCATGGTGACCAGCGTCTGTGACTACTCCGTCAAAGAACTGGGCGGCGAGACGCAGAAGCCAGGAGAGCGCTGCGACGATGGGGATCCGGCATCGCCCCGCCGCCTCGAAGTCAGCACGGTGGGCGATGAGCTGCGCAACTTCGATGAGCAATCGAAAGTCGTCGGTATTTCGTTCAAGGCGCGCAGCGCCATACTGCCTTCCGGCCATCGCGCCAATGGGGCGTACTGGTTCGACAACGGCTCATGCGGGTTCGTCAGCAGCACGTTCTATTTCGATGCTCTTCCCGACTGGGTCAACGCGTTCAACGACCGGAAGCTGGCGCAGGCGGATACGACACGGAAATGGGACAACTTTCCATCGTGGAATTTCGTTTCGACCAACAAACTCCATCCCTGCGACAAACTAGCGGCGAGTCCCTGGGGCAATGAGCTGATCGAAGCGTTCGCGGAGGCCGCTCTCACCAGCGAACGACTCGGCCAGCGCGGTAACACCGATCTGCTCACAATTTCTTTTTCGTCCAACGATTATGTCGGTCACAGCGCCGGGCCCGATTCGCCTGAGGCGCGCGATATGGCGATACGAACCGACCAGTTGATCGGGAAGCTCATCGCGCTTGCGCAACAAAAGGCAGGCGCAGCGAACGTGCTGTTCGTGCTGACCGCCGATCATGGTGTGTCGCCGACTCCCGCGGAACAGGCGCGGCGGAAAATGCCGGGAGGTTACATCTCCGGAGATATACGCGCGATTGTCAGCGACGGCCTGAACGGCCGGTTTGGGACCAAAGGGAACTGGGTCGTGGCGGCGGTGGAAGGCGCGTTGTATCTGAATTGGAAGATTGCCGACGACGCCCGTATCAGCCGTTCGGAAGCGATGCGCGCCGCCCGCGACATTCTCCTCACGACGCCGCAGCTTCATATCGCGCGCGCGTGGACACGCGACGAGTTGCTCTCCGGTTCTCCGGGCGACATGATCGGCCGCGCCGCCGTCAACGGCTTCAACCATGCCCGCAGCGCCGATGTACTCGGGATTCAGGAGCCTTACTATCTCTTCTCCGCCGCGGGCACGTCGCACTCCACTCCATGGGGCTACGACACGCACGTGCCGATCATTTTTTACGGCGCCGGCGTGAAACCGGGAAGCTATGCCCGCAATGTCGCGGTGAACGATATTGCCCCGACTCTCTCCGCGGTCCTCGGCATCGAGCCCCCGACCGGATCATCAGGACGCGTGCTCCCGGAGATCGTGCCTTCGGCGCGGTGAGCGTCAGTATCCGCGCAGCTCCATCAAAAGTCCGTCGAGCGCAATCGACTTCTGGATATTCCGCCGCAGATGCTCGTAGATTTCGTCGACACTCTTCACGGCATGGATCAGCCAGGCGCGCGAGACCTTCGCGGCAAGAGCGCCCAGTTCGGCGCGCAGATCGGAATTCCGGATGGCCGTGCCGCCTTCGCGCAGAACCGTCAGGTCCCGCAACAGTTCGTACAGCAGCTTGAGGTGCATCTCCAGCTTGTCGCTGCGGTTTCGCCCAAGCGCTTCGGAGACTGGAAGCCACGACGCGTAATTGGAAGCGCCGGCGCCCGTCTTGAGCAGCGCGAGCATGAAGCCACGGCGCTTCTGATAGAGATCGATGTCGAGTGAGGCGGCCAGCCCGGGACTTCCTCCGGAAAGCGCGATGCGGCGTTCGGCGTCGTTGAGGCCTCGCGTGCGCGCGAAAGTCTGCATCTCCTCACTCGAGAGCGGCGAGAAATTGAGGACTACCGAACGTGACCGGATCGTCGGGAGCAAATCGTAGAGATTCTCCGCAGTCAGGATCAGGATCAAATGTTCGGGAGGCTCCTCGAGCGTCTTGAGCAGAGAGTTCGCCGCCTGCTCCCCCGCGCGATCCGCCTGATCGATCAGAAAGACGCGGCGTTTCCCATGCAGCGGTTTGAACTGCGCGCGCTCCTTGAGGAGCCGCATCTGCGGAATCGAAATCTGACGCAGCGGTCCATCGGGCGCGAACGTAAGGAAATCGGGGTGCGTGCCGAAAACGAGGGGGTCGTCATTGCGCTTGTCCGCCGGTAATTTCTCGCGAGCTGTGATGAGCCCGGCGTTTTCCGCGAGGCTGAGATCGTCATGCTCGATCTTCGCTGCGTCGCCTGGCTTTGCATCGAGTAATCGCGCGGCGAACCGGCGAGCGAGTGTCGCTTTGCCGAGTCCTTCGAGCCCGGCGAAGAGTAGTGTCTGCGGGACGCGCTCCCGCTGGATCATGCTTTCGAGCGTGGTCTGGATATGGGCGTTGCCGATAAAGTTCTCAAACACCGAGGCCTCCCCGAATCGCGCGGCCGACGTCGGCGATCGACGCGCGTCCGTCGACGACGACAATACGCTCCGGCTCGGCGCGCGCCAGCGCGAGGTAGCCCTCACGAACGCGCTCGTGAAATGCCGCGCTCTCCTCATCGATGCGGGACTCAGCCGGGCCGATCCGCTCGTTGCGGCGTTTAGCGCGCTGCAGGCTCGTCTCGAGATCGATGTCGATGAGGAAAGTAATATCGGGCCGCAGCCCGCGACAAGCGATGCGGTCGAGGTCGCGGACCACGTTGGTGTCGAGTCCCCGGCCGCAGCCCTGATAGACAAGCGTGGAATCCGTGAAGCGGTCGCAGAGCACCGTGCGCCCGGCTTCGAGCGCGGGACGGATCACTTCATCCACGTTCTGGGCGCGGCTGGCAAAGTAAAGCAGAAGCTCGGCCCGGGGATAGAGGTCCGCGCTCGCGGGATCGAGAAGAATCCTGCGGATCTGCTGGCCGATGACCGTTCCGCCCGGCTCGACGGTTTCCACGACATCTTTCCATCCATCCGCGCCGTGCTCGCGCAGCCACTGGGCGAGCATGCGAAACTGCGTTGTCTTGCCGGAGCCGTCGATGCCTTCGAAGGTGACGAAACGTCCGGGGTAAGGTGCGGGCACGGCGGGAAATCTGATTTTCCCATGTGCCCGCTTCCGGTTGCGTTACAGCAGCGATGCCGGATACCAGGTGTAGCCGAACGGATCGCGCAGCGTCGCATCGCGATGTCCATAAGACTGATTCGCGGGCGGGCGAACGCCCGTTGCGCCCGCCGCGATCGCCCGCTCATACACGGCATCCACATCGCCGACATACATGAAGTACGCGCTCGGAACGCGGTTCGACGGCCCCTCGCCCATCTCAATCACCGCGTCGCCAATACGAATTGCCGCGTGAGGAACACGCCCGTTGATGTCCACGACGAACAACTCTTCGGCGCCGAAGGCGCGCTGCAGGAAATCGATATAGGTCCGGGCTTTGTCCGGGTGGAGATACGGCACTACCGTGCCGGCCCCTGCCGGCCGGGGCGCCCCGCTGAGAGGCGTTGCAATGTACCATATACAGCCCGAAGCGTCTTCAACGAAGCCGGACCGCTCCCCATAGGGCCGGTCAGCCGGTTCCTCGATCGGCTTTCCGCCTGCGGCAATCGCATCGCGAAAGACGGAATCGCAATCGCCGACATACAGGTGGAACCGTGCCGGGCGTACTTCGCCTTGCTGGCCGGCCGCGATGATCAGCATCGAGTCGCCAATCAGCATTTCAGAGTGGAACGCGTCGGGACCCACAGGGTGGCGCATCGTCTCCTCGGCTCCGAAAGCGCCCTTCAGAAACTCGACAAAACGGTCGCCGTCTTCGACGTTAATGTATGGCGTGACGGTCCGGAATCCCTCGCGGATCGTGGGGTATGTTGCGGTCGCGGCCATGGGTCTTCTCCTTTGCAGTTCGGTTTTCAATCGGGCCTTGAATTGTTCGCCGGGAAGAAGCAGCAGGTCAGCGGCGAGCATCGCCAGCCCGGCAGGTTCCGTGGCCGCGCCGTCGTGAAGCAGTGCTTCGATAGCCTGATCGAGCTGTTCGAGCAGCGGGATGTCAGGCATTTGCTCCATCCAATTGCGAGCGAAGGTTCTCGAGCGCGCGAAGCTGAAGCTGCTTGATTGCGCCTTCGCTGCGCCCGAGTTCTTCGGCGATCTCCCGAATACTCTTCTGTTCGACGAAGCGCAGGTGAATCACCCTGTACTGCGCTTCCGGCAGCCGGTCGACGAGTTGAAACAGCATCGCGCTCCGTTCGACTTCGGCGGGCACCGTGCCGGCCGGTTCCGCGTTACCTGTCCATTCACGTCCGGACCGCGCGAAGTGGTCCGCCAACGCACGGGATGCAATCCTCAGCAGCCAGGCTACGAAGGGAACGCCCTGCCACTCGAACGTTCCGATTCCGGCAAGCGCCTGGCGAAACACATCGGAGGTCACATCCTCGGCCGCCGCTCGATCCGCAGTGCGCCGGGCGACATAGGCATAAACGCGGTGGAAATTGTCTTCATACAGGTCGGCAAAGCGCGCGGGATCCTTGCGCGCTGCTTCAATCCATTCCTGCTCCTGCTGAAGATCGGCCATCGTTGCTATGCGCGCACCACGCCGTGCGAGCCGTGCGCTCGTTTATTCACCCGCGCACAACGCCCGTGCGGGCTCGTTTATTTAATCCGGGCGCGGCCCGAAAAAGTTACGCAGCCTTTTTTCGCGGGCGCTTCGGCACGAACGCGAGGAACCGGCGGGGATTGTCGACGGTGATCTTGTGCAGCACTTCATCCGTCGCGCCCGCTGCCTTCAGCTTCGGCAGAAAGTTGGTGATCGTCTTCGAGTAGCCGCTCGAGGCGTCGGCGGAGAACATCAGGTGGTCCGCATACCCGGCTTCGATCAGCGACATCACGAGCGGGACATCTTGAACATCGCCGCCGCCTCCCTGGCGGTCGAACCCGATGTAAGCGCCACGCCGGCAGATGGCTTTGTGAATGTAGACGGCCGGGTCGACCAGGTTCCCGAGGTGCCCGATGACAATACGTTCCGGCTTGACGCCCGCGTCCTCGAGAATATCGAGTTGTTCGAGCGCCGACTTGCCGGGGATGCCGGTATGCGTAAAGATCGACAGGTTCGTCGCGAGGTGGGCTTTGCCAACCGCACGAAAGACCTTGCGCTCGTCGGCGGTGATTTCATCCCACGATCCGATCTCGCCGAAGACACCGCAATTGTCGTCATCGACCTGCTTGATGAGAGCCCGGACAATCTGCTCCTCGCTCATCGTCGAAATTTCTTTCGGATAAAACGGCTGCGCGTAAAAGCCTGCGCCCGCTACAACCGGCACCCCGGACTTCATTGAAACCTCGCGTATGAAGTTGATGTCGCGGCCCATTTCGGGGTGTCCCGCATCCACGATGCAGGCGATGCCATTCGCCTTCACTTTGGACAGCTCAGCGGTCATCAGGTCGACGTCGTGCATGATGTCCGGCGGAGGCGTGGGCGGCGGTCCGCCTCCTCGGTTTGGCGCGGGGCCCCGGGCGGGGGCAGGAGGCAGACCATTCGCGGCTCGCGCGGCTGCGGCCGCGGCAGAGAACTTCGCGTTGAAGTCCCGCGCCATCTGCAAGTGCTCGTGGAACAGGGTCGCGCCCCCCGCGAGTTCCTCTGGCGCATAGTCTTTCAACAGCGCGCGGATGATCGCACCTTTCGGGAACGCCGGATCCTGAGCGGAGGCGACCCGCGGAAAAGCGGAGGCCGCGGCGCCGATGCCGAGCACCTGGAGTACACGCCGGCGAGTGAACGATTGCCTGTACATGGTGGGTCTATTGTATCCGCGCCGGGCGGCTTTTCTAGCGCAGCCAGTACTCGCGCGCTGGCGGCGCTGGAGGCGGTATCGCGCCAAATCTCCGCTCGCGTTGCCCGTACTGCCCGATCGCCCGGTGTAAATCGTCCGGGCCGAAATCGGGCCACATCACCTTCGTGAATATCAACTCGGCGTAAGCGCATTCCCAGAGGAGAAAGTCGCTGAGCCGTTGCTCGCCGCCGGTGCGGATCAGAACATCGACAGGGCGCCCCTCGCTCAGCAACTCTTCAAAGCGTTCGCGCGTGAACGATCGATGGTTGGCGCGCGCGCCCGCATCGAGAATGGCATCGCGCGCCGAGTAGTCGATCGCCAGCCGCAGTTCGAGCAAGCCGCACTCCCGCGTCTCGCGCTCAGCGTGTTCGATGGCGATCCGCAACGCCGCGGGCAGGCGGTCCCGGCGGCCGATGATGGTCATCCGGACGCCCTGCTCGCGGCAGCGCGGCGTTTCGCGCGCCAGATGGCAGCCAAGCAACGCCATCAATGCGTCTACTTCCGGCTGCGGGCGCTTCCAGTTGTCCGCCGAAAAGGCATAGACCGTGAGTACGTCGATCCCGCACGCGGGCGCTGTTTCGACGATGCGGCGCAACGCTTCGGCTCCGGCGCAATGGCCGGCGGCGCGGGTGAGACCGCGAGTTGTGGCCCAGCGTCCGTTGCCATCCATGATGATGGCGACGTGTAGATTACTTTGTATCATAAAGTTAATCGGGAAATTTTTTTGCTTCTGGCTTTCGTCAGCCCTGGCGCGTGGCGCGAATGAGGGCTTCCATATGGGTGAGGTACTCGGCGAGCGCCGTGCGGCCAGTCGGAGTCAGAGTGTACTCGGTGCGGGGCAGCCGGCCTTCGAACTTCTTCTCGCAGGCGATGTATCCGGCCTCTTCGAGCTTGCGGGCGTGCACGCTCAGGTTGCCGTCGGTGGTATCCAGAATCTTCTTGAGCTCGCGGAAAGTCAGGGTTTCATTCACCGATAATGCGCTGACAATGCCGAGCCGCAGGCGTTCATGGATCACGCGATCGAGAGCGCGGGCGCCGGCGCCGGCCACGGTGTTGAGACCCGACTTCGCTCCCTTAACCGCCGCGCTTTTCGCGACGCCCGTCTTCAACGCCGCGCTGTTTTGATTAGCCACCGTAGCGCCTCGCAATCATCCAGCCGAAAATGATGTGGAAGCCGCCAAATCCCACCGCCAGCAGCAGATCGGCGAAGCCTGCCGGAACAAGGGTCGCGATCGAGCCGAGCGCCAGAAACGACATCCCCATCACCGGCACGACGCGAACCGACGCCGCGCCGCCCGAGGTGATTCCGGCGCCATAGAGCAGCAGCCAGATGGCAGGCAGGAGGTGCGCGAGATCCATCCGGTAAAGCGCGAAGGTCAGCACGCCACCCGCGAACACCGGCGGGGCAACGCCGAGGACGAAGCGGCGGAAGGGCCTCGAAAGCAGCGGGGTGCTGTTCTGCACGGCCTTGCGCCACGAAAACCAGAGCCCGATCGCGAGCGCGAGCAGCGCTTCGGCCATCCAGATCGCCAGCCACGCGCGTGGCGTGCGGCTCAAGTGCGCTGCGAATGCCGCAAACAGCCCCGTCGCGCCCATCAGTACGCCACCCCGGCCCGGTACGGCCGTGAACTGCCCCGCGCTCTCCATGGTGTTGCGGATGAAGCGCAGGTTGTCCATCGCCTGATGATGCAGGCCGATGGGTTCGGGAAATTCGGGGCGAATAGGCCGGACAGCCGCCATAGCCGAATTATAATGCGATCGCCGAGCGCTTTGCAATATAAAGTTTCGGGGCGCGGGATATACGCGCCGGCCGGCAACGTGCACCTATGTCTATTAAAATTGGTATGATTGTTGCCGAATTCCGCCGCAAAACTGCACGGGATCTGCGGCGTGAGGATTTTCACGCAGCACGGCAGCAATAGAAAGGACGCAGGGCCACGCCTCGCGATTGAAATCATGGCGAAAGCAAAGAAAAGTTCGGTTGGACGGCGCGGGTTTCTAAAAGGAGCGGCAGCGAGCGCAGCGGCAGGGGCGGCGGCACTGGTCACGACGTCTCCACTGGCGGAAGCGCAGCGTGCAAACCGGGCTGACGCCACGCCCCCAGGCGGTGCTCCGGCTCCCACTGAGCAACAGCTTGCCCGTGATGCCGGAAATGTGCGTCCGCCCGCGGTGCCGGCGCGCGCGATCACGCGGCCCGGGTCGGACTTGATGATTCAGGTCGTTCGCGACCTCGGCGTCGAATACGTGATCGCCAATCCCGGATCGAGCTTTGAAGGCATCCAGGAATCCGTGATCAATTACGGCAATCCACCCAACAAAACGCCGGAATGGATCACAGCCCTGCACGAAGAGTCCGCCGTCACGATGGCGCACGGCTATGCAAAGGCGGAAGGCAAGCCCGCGCTGGCGGTGCTCCACGGAACGATCGGTATTCAGCATGCAGCGATGTCGATTTATCAGGCCTACTACGATCGGGTCCCGATCCTGATGCTGGCGGGCAACGATCCCGACTTCATCGCGGCCCATACGGCGCATGACATGGCGGGCATGGTCCGCAGCTACACCAAGTGGGATAACGAGCCGAAGACGGTCGCGGACGCACTCGTTGCGATCCAGCGCGCTTACAACGAGGCGATCACGCCTCCCATGGGTCCGACGCTGGTCGTGCTCAGTTCGGATATCCAGAAGGAAAACGTTCCGAACCTGCAGCTTCCGTCGTATAAGCCGCCGACGTTCGTCACGATCGACAGCACGCACGCGCGAGATATCGCCAAAGGGCTGCTGGCCGCGCAGAACCCGCGGATCGCGGTTGGACGCCTGCGCACTCCCGAGGGTGTGAAGAACGCGGTCGAGCTGGCCGAACTGGTCGGCGCCTCGACGAGTACCGCCGCAACGAATGGACCGATGAGTTTTCCGCAGCGGCACCCGTTGTGTGGACCCGGCGCCGATACGACATACGACTACACGCTCGGGCTCGAGAGTCCGGGCGCGCAGGCATCTATCACCGGTCCCAACCTTGCGAAAGTCGCGGCGCAGCGTGACACGACCGATATCGGTTTCGGCGGCATCACGCCGGGCTCGGGTGGACGCGGCGCGGGACGCGGCGGCCGCGGAGGCAATGGCGGGGCAAGCGCACCACCGCTCGAAGCCGACGCCGAAGCCAGTCTTCCCCTGATCATCGACCAGGTGAAGCAGCAGATGACGCCCGACCAGAAAGCCCGCATACAAGCGCGTGCCGCCAAACACGCGACGGCAAATCATGAAGCGCATATTACCGCGCTCGCGCAGGCGGTCGACGCCAAACGCGCCGGATGGAACGGCAGCCCGATCAGCACGGCCCGCATCTATGCGGAGCTATGGCCGCTGATCAAGAATGAGGATTGGTGCTTCGCTTCCCCGAGCAGTTTCTCCGGCGGCCACAATAACCAGCTCTGGGATCACAACAAGCCATATAGCTACCTGGGCGGACAGGGCGCGGGCGGCATGGGATACGGGGCCCCTGCCTCGGTCGGAGCCGCTCTTGCCGCGAAAGCGCGCGGCCGGTTTGTCGTGAACATTCAGACCGACGGCGACCTCAACTATGCGCCGGGCGTACTCTGGACGGCCGTGCACCATAAGCTGCCGCTGCTCTCGGTCATGCACAACAACCGGGCGTGGCATCAGGAGTACATGTTCGTCGAATATATGGCTGGCGTGCGCGGACGCGGTGAAAATCGCGCCGACATCGGCAACACCTTGCGCGATCCTTTTATCGATTACACGAAGATGGCGGCCGGATACGGGATGGCGGGCGAGGGGCCGATCAGCGATCCAACGAAGCTGGCCGCGGCATTGAAGCGAGGCGTCGCCAGCGCGAAACGCGGCGAGCCATACATGATCGACGTCATCACGCAGCCCCGATAAGGAAAGGACCATGAAAAGCCACGTTGTACTGCTCGCACTCGCTGCGCCTCTGATCGTTGTGGCGCCGGCTTTGTTTGGGCAAAGGGGCGGCGCACCCGTCGGAACGAAACCAGCGCCTACTAGTCCGGTGACGGGAAATGCCACGGCCGGCAAGCAGCTCTACTATTCGTTCGGCTGCTATGCCTGCCACGGATATAACGGCGAAACCGGGGCGCGCGCTTTCGTCGGCAACTGGGGAAACCTGCAGACTGAAGAGGGTTTTATCCACTTTCTGCGAGGACGCGCGAATGTCGCGCCGATCACGCCGTCAACTTCGATGCCGAACTTCGGCGAGGGCGCGCTCTCCGATAAGCAGGCGAAGGATATCTACGCCTACATCCGGACGTTCAAGAGCACGGCGCCGCCCCTGAAAGACGCCGGAGCCCTGAGCGCAATCCTCGACGGCGCGAAAAAATGATCGTGGCGCTGGCAGCCTTGTCGCCGGCGCTGTTGTGTTTTCAAAAACGGGTCTGCCAGTGCCGCCGCCAGAGCCCTGATAAAATGGCTACTTCCTAAGTCCCCTGTCTTCTGGAGGTTGGATGGCACAGATCACGCGCCGCAAGTCCGTGGCGGTGAATATCGGCGGCATCAGGGTTGGCGGAGCGAATCCGATCGTCGTTCAATCGATGACGAACACGGATACCGCGGACGTCACCTTGACCGTCAATCAGGTCATGGCGCTGGCGCGCGCCGGGTCGGAGCTCGTTCGCGTCACCGTCAACACGGAAGCGGCCGCGGCCGCGGTCCCGAAAATCGTCGACACGCTGAATATGTTCGGCGTGCGCGTGCCGATTATCGGCGACTTCCATTACAACGGCCACATCCTCCTGAAGAAATATCCGGCTTGCGCCAGGGCGCTGGCGAAATACCGGATCAACCCGGGCAACGTCAATATCGGCAAAAAGCACGATGACAATTTCCGCACCATGATCGAGGCGGCGATCGAATACGGCAAGCCGGTCCGCATCGGCGTGAACTGGGGATCGCTCGATGGCGCGCTGCTCACGCGCATGATGGACGAGAACAACAAGCTGGCCGAGCCAAAAGATGCGCGCGACGTGACACTCGATGCCATCGTCGCCAGCGCGTTGCTCTCCGCGGAAGCGGCCGAGCGTTACGGGCTGCCGCGTGAGCGCATTATTCTCAGCGCCAAGGTGAGCGGCGTGCAGGACCTTATCGACGCCTACCGCGCTCTCGCCGCCCGGAGCGACTATGCTCTCCATCTTGGATTAACCGAAGCCGGACTCGGCGCCAAGGGCATCGTCGCGACAACCGCCGCTCTTTCCGTGCTCCTGCAGGAAGGCATCGGCGACACGATTCGCGCTTCCCTCACCCCCCTGCCGGACGGCGATCGCACCGAGGAAGTTTTCGTCAGCCAGCAGATTCTGCAATCGCTCGGCATTCGCAGCTTTTCCCCCCAGGTGACCGCCTGCCCCGGCTGCGGCCGCACTACCAGCACATTCTTCCAGGACATGGCGGACCAGATCCAGACCTATTTGCGCGACCGCATGGCGATCTGGAAAGAGCAGTATGAAGGGGTGGAAGAGATGAAGGTCGCCGTCATGGGCTGCGTTGTGAATGGCCCTGGCGAATCGAAGCACGCCAATCTCGGCATCTCGCTGCCTGGCACGTTCGAAGAACCGGTGGCGCCGGTCTATGTGGATGGGCGTCTTTCGACCACTCTTCGCGGGGACGCCATTGTCGCCGAGTTCATCGACATCCTGAACAAATACGTCGACTCGCATTACGCTCGCGTCCGCCGCTCCGAAAACGAGCCGGAGCCCGTGACGGCCTGATTCCATGCCTCGCTTTTTTACTCTCGAGGAAGCGCGCGCCGCCCTGCCTGTGGTCGCGCCGATTATCCGCGAGGCTGTGCATGCGAAGGCGCATTATCAGGAAGCCGAAAAGGCGATTCAGGATCTTTCGCAGCGCATCCTGATGATGGGAGGCGTCAACGTCGATACCGCGGTGGCCGAGGCATGGAAATCGCAGTACGATTCCAACGGCCAGACGTTGAAGAGCGCCATGGAACGTATCGAGGGGATGGGCGTGCTGGTCAAGGACCTCGATACCGGGCTGCTCGATTTTCCAACGCTGTTCCGCGGCGAAGAGGTTTATCTCTGCTGGCGCATGGGCGAGCGCGATATCGACCACTGGCACGGCGTCAGCGAAGGCTTCAAGGGCCGCCGGCCAATCGATAAGAATTTCGTCGAGAATCATCGCGGCGACAGCTTTTGACGGCCGCATGATTTCCATCGTCGTTCCCGCCTATAACGAGGAGGATGGGATTGCGGAGCTCCACCGTCGCATCGCTGCCGCCTCTCCCGCATGGGGTGAAGAATTCGAACTTCTGATCGTCGACGACGGAAGCCGCGACCGAACCCTCGAGATGTGTGAACAAATCGCCGCAACGGATGAACGCCTGAAGGTAATCAGTCTGTCGCGCAACTTCGGGCATCAGGCCGCTGTCTCGGCGGGGCTCATGCACGCGCGCGGCAACATCGTTGTCGTAATGGATGCCGATCTGCAGGATCCGCCTGAGGAACTGCACCCTTTCATCGGGAAAATCCGCGAAGGCTGGGATGTCGTCTACGCGATCCGGAAAAAGCGCAAGGAAGGGCCGCTGAAGCGGGCTTGTTATTGGGCCTATTACCGGATACTGAAGCGGCTTGCGGTTTTGGATATCCCCCTCGATGCCGGCGACTTCTGCGTCATGCGCGGCGAAGTCGTGGACGCCATCAATCGTCTGCCCGAGCGCAATCGCTTCGTTCGCGGCCTGCGAAGCTGGGTTGGGTTCCGCCAGACCGGTCTGGCTTACGAGCGGCAATCGCGTTTTGCGGGTGAACCGAAATACGATTTCCGCAGGCTGCTGCGGCTGGCATTCGACGGCATCTTCAATTTCAGTTACCGGCCTTTGCAGCTCATCATGTCGATCGGGCTGATGCTGGCTGTGCTTTGTCTGTTCGGAGCCGTCTTCGTCGTCATTCAATATCTGAGCGACTGGACCATCGCGGGTTTCAATCCGCGCGCCTCCACCGGATGGACTTCGTTGATCTTCGTCGTACTCTTTTTCTCAGCCGTGAATTTGATGTGCATGGGAATCCTCGGCGAATACATCGGCCGCCTGTTCGAGGAAGTCAAACACCGCCCCGTCTGGATCGTGAAGAAGCGGATCAATCTTCCGGAACCGATGTAGCGCCGGCAGTCGAAGCCGTTTCTTTTTCTGAAGTCAAGGCACCGGCGGCGTCGACCGCCGGCGCTACATCCCGAACACCGCCATTACGGACGTGCCGGCAATCTTCTGCGGCACAACCTCCGCGCGGGACCACCGATACAAACAGCGATTTATGAAATCCCCTTGCGGATCGAAGCCGGTCGAGTAGCTATCCAGCTTCTTCCTGCCAATCGTGAGCGCAGCCTTCCGCAAAGCCGCCACCGGCACCAGCGGACCGCCCCAGTACGTCGCCGCGCCGGTCCGAAAGCCGTTCCGCTGCCCGACTTCGCACAACCCTGCCAGCGAGTAGCGCCGCTGATGCCCCTGCACGCGATCATACGGTGAATAGAGCCATTGCAGGGCGGGAACGTTCACCACGATCGAGCCGCCGCGTGCAAGATGAAAGCGGGCGGAGTCGAGAAAGCGGTCCTGATCTTCGATATGTTCGAGAACGTCGAACATCAGGATGACGTCGAATGCCGCCATGAACTCAGGCGCGCGATCGTGTATGTCGTAGCAATAGACTTCACCGCGCCGGCTCATATTGTGGCGCAGGGCGTCTTCGTGCAAATCGAATCCCGCGGGCGCGAGATCATATGCGTCCTCGACCTGACGTTGCAGGACCCCGTTGCCGCAGCCAATCTCCGCGACCCTCGTTCCCTGCCGCAGCAGGCTTCCGGCGAGTTGTTGAAATACATCGAAGCGGCGCCGGCACCAGAAATGCGAAGGCGTGGCCAGATCGAAATACCGTTCCGCCATGATTCCCGTGAGCGGCTTCGATTTGAAGACGACCCGTGATGTCTCAGCGGGCAATACGCGGGCCTCCCGCCGAATACCAGCGCCACGCCGTCTCGCAAATCGTCTCGAGAGACGAATGCCGCGGCTGCCATCCGAGTGTCTCCCCGGCGCGACTGGCGTCGGCGACGAGCACCGGAGCATCCCCGACGCGCCGTGGCGCCATATGGAACGGCACTTTCCTGCCCGAGACTTTCTCCACCATATCGATTACCTGGCGCACGGAGTGGCCGGCCCCGGTGCCGCAATTGAATTGCGCGCTCCCGGCTCCGGCCAGCAGGTACTCCAGGGCGCGGACATGAGCATCGGCCAGATCGGTGACATGAATGTAGTCGCGAATCGCCATCCCGTCCGGAGTCGGGTAATCGTCGCCGAAAACGCGCAAAGGCGCGCCGCCGAGGGCAGCCGCGATCGTCAGCGGGATCAAGTGCGTCTCCGGATCATGCCACTCTCCAACTTCCATCGCCTGATCGCAGCCGGCCGCATTGAAGTAGCGAAGGCAAACCGAGCGCAAGCCATACGCGCGCTCGTACCACGCCAGCACATTCTCGAGGAACAGTTTCGTCTCGGCATAAGGACTCAGCGGATTCTTCAGCGAGTCCTCCCCAATGGGCGCGGCGGACTGAACCCCATAGATCGAGCAACTGGAGGAGAACACGAGCGTCCGCACCCCCGCGGCCATCAAGCCATCGAGGAACTCGATCGAAGCCCCGATGTTATTTCGATAGTATTTCGCGGGATCGGAGGTCGATTCGCCGACGTAGGCGTGCGCCGCAAATAGAATGGCGGCCTTCACGTCGAACTGGCGAATCGCGTTCTGCACCAGCGATCCGTTGGCGATCGAGCCTTCCAGAAAAGGACCGAAGCGCACGGCCCAGCGATTCCCGGTGACCAGATTGTCGATCGTCACCGGCTCGAACCCGGATTGCCGCAGCGCCTTCGCGGTATGGCTGCCAATGTAGCCCGCGCCGCCCGCGACGAGGATACGCGTCATTAAAAACCCTTCTGCGCCGTGCTCAGACGAGCCGGCAGCGGAGCCTCGAAATAACGCCCGCCAAGATAGTTGAAGACGAGATCATAGTGGACTCGGTCAGTTGTGCAGAACTGTTCCCATCCCGCCGGCCTGTGCGTGTCCTGCTTGAGACGATCCACTACCAGCCGAGGATCTTCGTAAACCAAACGCAGTATGAATAAGGGCGTCCATTCTTCCGTAGTAAATCCATCTTCAAGAAACAGAATGCGACTTCCGGGCGGCAGCGTCGGGTGCTTCGCCGCCAGCTGCGCCGCCATCGAGCGCACAGCGCGCGGCGGATCGTAAAGCCAGTCGCGCTGACCATGGCGGAGATCATGGAGATTCGCGTAGCCCACGCGCCAGCCGACGAGAACGAATACGATGGCTGCCAGGACGATCCGGTACCGCGGGATACGGCGCGTAATGAGATCCTGCAGGATCACCAGCAGGGCAGCCGGATAAAGTGCCCAGCCCAGCCAGGACGAGGCATAAATTTCATAGCCACCTCGTGCCGGGGAAAATGAGACCGGGAGCATTCCGAAGAAGAGAATTACCCACGCGAAGATGAGAATCCTCGATCGGATGACGCCGGCGAAAACGAACATGCCGCCGAGGATTGACAGTGATACCCAGCCCGCGGGACGATCCGGCAGCACAAAGATGTCTTTCAAATACTCGCCCCAGGTCTCGGTGAACCGCGCATACGAATACTCGGGAAGGTACAACGGACTGTTCGCCATCGCCCCCGCGCCGTGGAGTTTGCCGATAGCGTAGACGACGACGAGCAGACTCATGACGGAGAGCAGAAGCGCCGCTCTGGTCCGCAGAAATCCCGGCAGCTTCACGCCATTGAACAATACCTCCCACGCGAACAGGAACACGGGAAGGCAGATGGCGAACTCTTTCGAATTCAAGGCACAGACGAACAACAGCACGATTACGGCGATTCGTCCCGGACGCAAATTCTCACCCGTGCGACGACCCTGAACATAGATGCCGGCTGCAAGCCACAGGCACGTAAAACACAGGACGTCAAAGATAACCGTCGTGCGAAACCACACCTCGAGCATTCTCACCTGAAAGGCAAAGATCAGCGTCGTCAACGCGGCTGTGCGTTCCGACCCGGACACCAGCCGCACGAACCAAAAGCAGAGCCCGATGTTGCCTGCGCAGATCGCGAGCTCCGCGATCCGAAACGGGTACGGGTTGAAGCCATAGACGTTGAAGATCCAGCGATAAAAGAAAGCGCCAAAGGGCCGGAACTGGCCCGTCCAGATGAGGAGGTTTTCACGGACAATCTGGCCTAAAGGCTTGCTCCAGGCGAAGTAGAGCGCGTACATGTCGTCCGTGTCGAAGAACATGTGGCGCGAGTTCCATGTGAAGAAAAGGAAATAAGCGAGAATCAACGCGGTCGTCAGCGGGTAAAAAATACGCCGCTGAGTTGTCCCACGTAAGCCCGTCGTCATGCAAGCGTCATGATAGCGAAACGGCTGTAGTCATGAGCGCGCCGCCAGCCGGGCGAGCAGAGCCCCAGCCGTGAGAAAGTCAGAACCCGAGTCCAATCCCCGTGGCACTGGACTCCAGACCTGCCCACGCACCTGGCATGAACGACTACCGCCCCTTTGGCTGGGCCTGGAATGCCTTGTTGTAATCTTTGAGGAACTGATCGAGGCCCTTGTCTGTCAGGGGGTGATTGAACAGCATGTCCATCACCTTGAACGGCATGGTGCCGATGTGCGCGCCCGCCATCGCCGATTCGATCACATGTGAGGGCCCGCGCAGCGATGCCGCGAGAATCTGGGTGTCGAAATCGTAATTGTCGTAAATTGCGACGATCTGGCGGACGAGGTCCATTCCGTTGCCGCCGATATCGTCGATGCGGCCCACGAACGGGCTGATGAAATACGCTCCGGCCTTGGCGGCGATGAGCGCTTGCGCCGGAGAGAAGCACAGCGTCACATTGACGCGAATACCCTCCTTGCTGAGCGCCGAGCACGCTTCGATGCCGTCCCGGATCAGCGGACATTTCACGACAACGTTCTTGTGGATTTTCGACAACTCGCGCCCTTCGGCGATCATTTCCTTCGCCGTGACGGAAACAACCTCCGCGCTGATCGGCCCATCCACGATGTCGCAAATCGCAGCGATCTGCTCCTTGATCGCCTTTCCTTCCTTCGCGATCAGCGTTGGATTGGTGGTGACACCGTCGACGATGCCCCACTCCGCGCCCTTCCGAATCTCATCCAGGTTCGCTGTATCGAGGAAGAACTTCATTTGACCTCAGTATAACGGTGCCGGAGTTGGGCTATGCTTACACCGCGCGCGTGAGCACACGGTTCAATCTCTGCACAAACGCCGCCGGGTTATCCACCGGCAGGCCCTCGATCAGCAGCGCCTGCTCGAGCAGCAGCCACGACGCATCGTTGATCAACGGGTCATCGGATGAGCCCAGGAGCTTCTTCACAATCTCGTGATCCGGATTGACCTCCAGCGTCGGCTTCAGCGACGGCATTCCCGTCTGCCCCATCGCCTTCAGCATCTGCTGCATCTGCATTGAGGGCTCATCCTCATCGGACACGATGCATGACGGACTATCCGCCAGCCGTACCGACGCTTTCACGTCTTTCACGCGATCGCCCAGCACGCCCTTCATCTTTTCAAGCAGCGGTTTGAGCTGATCTTCCTTTTCCTTGACCGCAGTATCGCTTTCTTCCTTCAGATCGTCGCCGGCCGATGCCTTGTTCACAGCCTTCAACTCAATATCCTGATATTTGTCGACCGACCCAAAGACGAGTTCGTCGAATTCGTCATCGAGGATCAGCACCTCGATGTCCTTCTTCCGGTAAATCTCGAGCAAGGGAGAAGTCCGAAGTACGTCCGCCGTGCCGCCGGTTATGTAGTAGATACCCTTCTGGCCTTCCTCCATGCGCGATTTCACGTCGGCGAGGCTGGTCCAGCCCTCGGCCTTGGTCGACTTCATGCGCACCAGATCGAGGATGGCGTCACGGTTCGCGAAATCGCTGTAGAGGCCCTCCTTCAGCATCCGGTTGTACTCTTCGATGAACTTCACATACAGCTCGGGCTTCTCGGCCGCGATCGTTTTCAGCTCGCTCAGCACTTTCTTCACGCTCGCCGCGCGGATCGAGTTCAGGATCTTGTTCTGCTGCAGAATTTCGCGGCTGACGTTAAGCGGCAGGTCCTCGCTGTCGATGATGCCGCGCAGAAAGCGCAGATATGACGGCATCAGCTCTTTCGCGTCGTCCATGATGAAGACGCGGCGAACATAGAGCTTCACGCCTGGCTTGTAATCCGCCTGGTAAATCCCCATCGGGGCCTTCGAGGGCACGTAGAACAACGTGGTGTATTCGAGCGTGCCTTCCGCGCGCGTATGGAGCCAGAACAGCGGATCTTCCCAGTCGCCCGAGATCGACTTATACAGCTCTTTGTAATCTTCGTCCTTCAGCTCATTCTTCGAGCGTTTCCAGAGCGCGCTCGCGGAATTGATCTGCTCGGTGGCGCGCTTTTTAAGCGACTTCTTCTCTGTCTCATCCCACTCGCTCTTGTCGGCAGTGAGAAAGATCGGGAACGCGATGTGGTTGGAATACTTCTTGACGATCTCGCGCAGCTTCCAACTGTTGGCGTATTCTTTGCCTTCTTCGTTGAAGTACACCTTGATCGTGGTGCCCTGGGAAGCGCGCTCGGCCGGTTCAAGCTCAAAACCGTCTTTGCCGTTGCTGATCCAGCGCCAAGCCGTCTCTTCGGCGGCCTTACGCGATACGACGTCCACCCGGTCCGCGACCATGAAGACGCTGTAGAACCCGACGCCGAACTGGCCGATCAGATTGGAATCGCGCTTCGCATCGCCAGACAGATTGGCAAGAAAGTTTTTCGTGCCGGAGCGGGCGATCGTGCCGAGATGCTCGACGAGGTCGGTGTCGTTCATGCCGATCCCGTTGTCGCTGATCGTCAAAGTCTTCGCGTCCTCGTCGAGATCAAAATCGATGCGAGGGTCGAAGGCGAGCGACTTGTAGGCGTCGTCGGTCAGCGTCAGATACTTCAGCTTGTCGAGCGCGTCGGAAGCGTTGGAAACGAGCTCGCGCAGAAATATCTCCGGATGCGAGTAAAGAGAATGAACGATGAGATGGAGTAATTGATTGACTTCCGTCTGGAATTCGCGTTTGGACATGAACTATCGATTTTAAAACGGCGGCAAGCCCGGCAACCCTCATGATCATGCAAATCCTGCACTCGCGGCGGCATTGTTCATCGCCGGTTCGGCTGTTTTGCGCGAGTCATGTCTGAGCGGTTGATGCTTTCATTGAGTTCGGATCGCGGTTTCTCAAAATGGCTTCAAAACAAATTCGAGTGTTTGCCGGGGACATGGCCAGGTGTCTGAAGAAATTTCCTGGGTTCCGCGGGCCGCTATCGTCTCTCGCCGGCTGCCGCTCCGGGAGTACTCTGCGAGCGAGACGGCAGAAAGCAGGTTCGGTCAATTCGCGTCCGGCCGTTCCACGTGGTCGACGACCAGCACTTCCGTCGCGATCTTCGTCTGTTCAAGCTTCACGCCCAGCTTGTCTTCGAGAAGGGTGAAGAGCGAGGGACCGGTGTCCTCCCCAGCCGCGTCACCGATCGCGGGGTCCGTCGCCCATTCGAGCTGGAGATCGAAGTTGCCTTTGAATGCGGTTTTGTCGATGATTTCGCGGTGCAGGATCGTCGTGAGCGCGCCGGCGACCTCGCCCAGGTCGATCTTTACGCCGGTCCAGAGCATTTTGGGTCCGCTGGGGCGGATATGATCGTTGCCGCAGTGTGGAAGGCGAGGTGCGCCGTCCGAAGGGGGTGGCGGCGTGTTGAATGGATCGCTGGAAGCACACGTGCCATCCTGCCACGGCTTCACTTTGATGCCGCCCTTCACGACAACCATGTTGAAGCCAGGCAGATCTCGCGTCTCATGATGCGTCCGCAGCCTGAAGCGCTCTTCGAGAACGGTCTGGAGCATCAACATGATCTGTTCTTTGGTGGGGCTGCCTTCGGCGCGCGCTTCCATGTCAAAGCGCTCGGACCAGTTTGGGACGCCGATCAGGCGGGGCCCGCGAAAGCCGTAGGCATTGCCGATCAGGTTGGCAACCTCGTTGTTGCGGACGTGCAGGCGTCCGCCGGAAGTAGCGCTGAAGTCTGCGCCCGGTCCGGTGTCTTCCGGAGTGCGTTTGATGGAGACGACATCGAAGCGCGGGCGTGGGGCCTGGGCGAACGCGAGCCAGTTGGGCGCGAGCGAGGCGGCGATTGCCAGGGTGAGGAGCGCGGCGGCGCCAGCGCCGATGCGGCCGGAGGAAACGAGTGGAGAGAATGTCCGGTTGCGGCGGAGAAGAGTTTCGATGCGATCGCCGAGACGAGAATTCGCCCCGAGGATTCCAATGGCAAGGAGCTCTCTTGAAGTAAACATTCAGTTCTCCATGGGTCTCTCGATGTGGTCGACTACGAGGACTTCGACCGGCGCTTTTTGCGTCCGCAACGTGAAGCCGAGCTTTTCCTGCAGAGCAGTGAAGATGGTGGGAAGCGAGCCATCGTCGGTCCCGGCCGAGAGTTCAGGACGTCCGAAACCGCCGGGTTCCCAGGGGGCGATGCCTTCCATCTTGAATTCGAGATTGAAGTCGAACGCTTTGGCGTAACCGGTCTGATCGAGCACCGGCCGGGAGAGCAGTTCCGAGAGCCCGCGGATCAGGAACGCCGTGTTGATTCGATACCCGGCGAGGTGGTTCGGATAGACGTTGAGTGCTCCACAGGGTGGCGGCGGTTCAGGCTGACCGGGCTGCCGAGGAGGTTGTGGCTGGCCAGGCGTAAAGGGCGCACAGGCTCCTTCTTTCGCTTCCGGAGCTTTGATGCCGCCTTTTGCCGGGGCGAGGGCGTAGACGGTTTCTTCGCGGGTCTCGCGATGCGCGGTGAGTTTGAAGCGATCGGCAAGCAAGCCCTGGAGCATCAGGCGGAAGTTTTCATCGGTGATGTTGGGTTGGGAAGCGCGTGCGGTGATGTCGTAACGCTCGGAATCGATCCAGGACGGCGCGTTGAAAACCTCAAACGTGCGCAGCTTCCATGCAAGGGCGACGAGTTCCTTCAGGTTTGTGTTGACTGCGGTAAAGCGATCGCCGACAGGTCGTCCCCAGTTGGTTTGGGCGTTCGAGGTGTTGTGCTTGACCGAGATTACTTCAAAAGCGGGTGTTTGCCGGGCGGCGGGTGTTTGCTGAGCGAACGCGATCCAGCGAGGCGTGAGCGAGATGGCGGCTGTGAAAGCGGCGAGCGCCGCGGCGCTGGTGACGACGCGCCCACGGGACGTTCGCGTCGAGAAATTGCGTCCACATCGCAGGAGAGCCTCGACGCGTTCGCCAGGGCGCGAGTGCCCGAAAAGGCCGACGGCGAGGAGTTCTCGCTCGCTTTTGTAGCTAATTCGCATCGGGCTTCTCCGCGCGGTCGACCACAAGGACGTCGACTGGCCCCCTGGATGATTCCAGCCTGAGGCCCAGCTGCTCCTGGATCGCAGTGAATATCGAGGGTCCTCCGTCTCCAGCCGCAGCAGTGCCAGGAGGTATGTCGCTGCCGCCTTCGCCGGGGCCTGGTGTCCAGATCAGCTTGAAATCGAACTTGCCGGCGAGACCAGTCCTGTCAACCACCGAGCGGCCGAGGCGTTGCGACAGCACGTTTGACAACTCGAGCATGGATGCCATATAGCCGTTCATATCGCTTCGTGTTGTTCCGAAGATGCCCTGGTTTCCGGAGGCATCCGGCTTTGGATCCTTCAGCCGATGGCCGCCTTTGGCGACAACGAGATCATAGATTGGCTCGATTCTGGATTCAGAGTGCGCTTGCAGCCTGAAGCGTTCCTGCAGCAGCGTCTGAATCATGGGGCGCAGCACATTCATGACATCGGGAGTACCCGGGAAAGGCGCCGGCGGGGCCGCTTCGATGGTGAACCGCGCCGAGTCGAGCCAGTTGGGGCCTCCCTGGACCTGGTGATCGCGGAGGTTGTACGCTTCCTCGATCAACATTTTCAGCGTGGCATTTGTCGCGATGAAACGGTTGGTTCGTACCCCGACCCCCATACCGCGCTCGACCGGATTGCCCGGCTTGATGGACGCGACTTCGAATCGCGGCGGCTGTGCCTGGGCGAACGCGATCCAGCGTGGCGCGACGGCGGTTGCCAGAAGCAGGCCCGCGAGGCAGGCGGCGCCAATGGCGATGATGCGGGCGGATGCGCGCGGAGAACTGTTGCGGGCGCGGCATAGCAGTTCGATCCGTTCGCGGAGGCGGGAACTGCTCCCGAAGATTCCGACTGCGAGGAGTTCCCGGGTGTGTATTCGCATCGGCGTGCTCAATTCGTATCCGGTCTCTCTGCTCGATCAATGACGAGGACAGGAACGGATCCCCGCGACGCTTCCAGCTTCAATCCGAGTTGCTCTTCCAGCGCGGAGAAAAGCGAGGGCGTTTGGGAGTCCGGCGCCTGGATGGGATCCCATTCAAGCGCGAAATCGTAGTAGCCTCGGAGTCCGGTCTGGTCCAGTACGCTGCGATCGACCTGACGGCTCAGAATAGCGGCGAGTTGCGACAGCGAAAATCGCTCGGCGTTGACGCGAATCTTTTCCGCGCCGCGCGACGTGCGAATAGCGCCTGCATCGCCCTGGTGCTCCACAAACTTCGGTCCGCTCTTCGCCAGGCGCAGGGCGTAGACCCGCATGTTGCGCGTCTCCTGATGGACTCTGAGATGAAACCGCGCGGCCAGAAGGCTCTGCAACAGAGGCCGCTCATCGGCATCGTGGATTGGCGCAGCAGTCTTTGCCTGGATGTCGAATCGATCGGCGTTGATCCATTTCGCGCCGCCAACGATCTGAGTCTTCTGCACCCCGTATGCGTTGCGGATCAGGGTTTCCAGCGTGGCATTGGTCACGCTCAGTCTTCCTGTATCGGGCAGATTGACGATCGAGTCCGGGCTGCCGCTGGTGTTCGGATGAATGGAGGCGACCTCAAACGCGATGGCTGGATTCTGCTGAGCGAAGTCGATCCAGCGCGGAACGAGCGATGCACCGAGCATCAGAAATCCGAGGATCAGCAGGCCGGCGATGACGTCGACTTGCGATGCGCGTGGAGAGAAGGTCCGGCCGCGGCGCAACAACATTTCAATCCTGTCGCCCACGCTGGTTCCGCGGCCGAAGAGCCCCGGGGCCAGTGCCTCACCCCTCCTGGACCAACGCAATTCGAACAGACGGGCGAGCGTGGCGGCATACGGGCGCGCGTCGCTCGTGCGGGCGACGACCCAGTCGTCGCAAGCCATTTCCCGCTCGCGCTCGATGCGGCGCAGAATCCAGACCGCCACCGGATGCAGCGCCGTTGCGGCGCCGAGGACGCGCATCGCGAGATTGCTCCAGTCGTCATATACCGCGAGATGCGCCATTTCATGCAGCAGGACGTGCTCACGCTCGGGTTCGGAGAGCTCGTCCAGAAGCGATTCCGGAAGGATAACGGCGGGCCGCGCGAATCCGACGGCCATGGGCGAGGCGATGTCTCGCGAGATCAGTAAATCCGCGCGGCGGCTCGTAATGGGGAGCGGGATCGGCGAGATTTCCGCTCGTTGCTTGACGCCGCGCAGATAGAAGTAGCTGCGGATGATCTGCCCCAGGCGGAACAGCAGGATCGCCGCCCAGACTGCCACGATGGCGATCGGCCATCGCGCGGTGCGCTCGGGCGTGACGGTGATCACGATGGGTTCGGCAGGCCGCTCGGCGACAGGCGCGGGCCTGGCTGGTCGCGTGATCGCGGGCGTGACGCCCGCCAAGGGTGTCCTCATCACGCGCAGCGCGCCCGGCGCGACGGGCAGGATGAGCACCACCGCGAGCGCGGCCCACCAGATGGCGTAGCGTGTTGCCGCGTTCAAATCGACGTTGAACCGGGGCAGGAAGCGCAACGCCAGCCAGACCAGGGCCGCCACGATCGCCGCCTGCCAGAGGCTGTTCATCACCGCTTCGAGAATTGAGAGAACGACGCTCATGGTTTCTCCTTTCCCGGTTTGTTTTCTCCCGGTTTGCCTTCTTTCGCTGCGCTGTCTTTCAGAAGATTGCGGATGCGCTGCAGTTCGGCATCGCTCAGCTTTTCGTCCTCGAGCAGATTGAGCACAAGGGCTTCGGCGGAGTTTCCGAAGAACCGGCTCATCAGATTGCGCAGCGCGCTGTGGCTGGCCTGCTCCCGGCTCACGACAGGGCTGTAGACGAACTTGCGGCTGTCCTTCGGGGTCGTGTGGGCGACATAGCCCTTGTCCTCCAGGATACGGAGCGTGGTCAGGACAGTGTTGTAGGCGAGGCCGAGCTTCCGGGGGAGGGCATCGGCGACTTCGGCCACCGAAGCCGAACCCTTTCGCCAAAGGATTTCCATGAGACGCTGTTCCGCCTCCGTGAGGTTGAGGGACTTTTTACGAGCCAACGGTTTGCCGCCTCCAAAGAACTATGGAATTAAGACTGGCTTGATTATGGGCCAGCTTGCGGGGCGTGTCAACTATAAAATTAAGAGTGGGCGGGTGGGGGCGGGTAAAGCTCTGTGCTCTCAATTCGCTGACGGCCGCTCGACGCTGTCGATGACCAGAACGTCCATGGGAGCCTTTTTCGGTTCGAGCTTCATTCCCCACTTCTCCTCGACCGCTGTGTAGATTGACGAGCCTGGTCCGTGGCTGGCGTCGGTTGCCAGTAGATTCGCGACCAGCGGGCTTTCTCCATCCGCGGTGCAGTAGCTCACCCCGGTGAGGCCCGTTTCATCGATCACGGGGTCCGTGCGGATCGGCCGAGTCCTACCCTGGACCTTCGGGCAGGACTTTTGATCCGCGATCAGTTTGGATCCGTTCTTTTCGATGACGAGCGCATAGACGGGGAGCAGGCGCGTCTCGCGATGAAGCCGAAGATGGAAGCGTTCGGCAAGGAGAGTCTGCAGCATGAAGCGTGCTCCATAGGCGGTTGGAGCGGCATTCTCCGCCGCGCGCTTCGACATCGAAACGCTCAGTGCCGGCGCTGCCCCAGCTCGGGAGGCCGATGATCTGGAAGTTCTTCACCTTGTAGGCGTCGATGATGAGCTCGGAAAGATTCACCATCACTTCGCGAAACCAGTTGCCGGTGATTCCGCCGATCGGGTGCGGTTTGACAGACGCGACTTCGAACGACGGAAGCTTCTGGGCGCGGATGAGAAGTGAAAGCGACAGGCTATCGCTTCTTGTGCCCTGCCGGCTCGCGGGCAGACGACGCAAAAACGATCGTCCGCCGTGCAGTCGGCGATTACCGTTAGAACGTAAACCTCGCGATGAGCGTCCCACTGCGCGGCAGCTGATACAACTGTCCGACGACGCCATTCTGCGTATAAGACGGCTGCGTGTTCGGACCGACCACCAGGTTGATCACGCCGAATCCGCCTGTGTTTTGCCCCGCCGCGTTCGTGCTTGGCTTCCCTCCAACCACCGGATTCGCCGTGCTCGGATTTCCGATCTGCGTGCGATTGAAGATATTCGTAAACTCCGCCCGGATCGAGAACGCCATCTTGCTGTTCTCGCCACGAAGCTTGAACGTGCGCCCGAGGTTGAAATTCTCCTCGGGACGTCGCGCCTGCCGGAAGTCGCCGTAGAGCGTACCCGTCGCGGGACCGAAAGTCCCGTTCACCGGGTTCTGCCACGCCGCCGCATTCAGCACGACATCGTTATACGGATTGATGCAGCCGCAGTTCAGGTCTTTCAGATAAAGCGGCACACCCGGCACACGAATCTGCTCGCTGCCACCGAGGACGTTCGTATTGGTCGCGGCGGGAGGTGTCAGCGGAAGCCCCGAGCCATATTGCAGGAATGCGCCGAGCGACCAGTCGCGCGCCGCAAGCGAGAGGTACTTATGGTTCGTGAACCAGGTCTGGGTCGTGTAAAGGATGTTCGCGTTGAACAGGAACGGCTGGTCCGTTGTCTCGAGGGATTTGTTCGACGCAACGAACAGATTCGGCCGGATCGACGTGAGCGCCTTCGACCACGTGAACGTCCCGTTGATCTGGAGACCGTGCGACATGCGCTTCGTGCCCTTCATCTGCAGTGAGTCGTAATAGGTATTTCCGGTCGGCGAGTTCTGCACCGTGATCGTGCTGAATTGCGGGAATGGCCGCAGCGCATTCAAGAGCGTGTTGGTGGTCGCATAACCCGGATAGGGCGAGATCGTGCCGAGGCGCGACGTGACGGCGGTGCTGCCGATCTGCGATCCCAGCAGCAGCGCATCGGTGGCATTGGTGTAGGGCGACAGTCCATATGCCGCAAAGGCCGCCGGAGAAATCTGATTGACGTAGCCGAGCGGTCCTGGCCACCACACGCCCCGGTTGCCGACGTAGGAGGCTTCGAGCACGAAGTTCGGCGTAATTTCACGCTGCATGCCGATGCTCCACTGATTCTGGCGTGCCGGACGCGCGGCATTACGATCGAGCAGCGCGAGAAATCCACTGGTTGTTCCGCCGGGAAGCGGCGTCTGACCCGGATCGAAGTTCGGCCATACCGGCTGCGGAACCGTGCCGGGCGCGTTGAGCTGATTGAAGCCATTGACGCCGACCGCGGCGTTGGCGATGTTCGCGGTGTTCTGCAGGTTGATATCCGGCGGCACGGCGTAAGCGAAGCCCCATCCGCCCCGGAAGACCGTTTTCGAATCGAGAGCGAAAGCCACGCCGAGCCGGGGCGCAATCGCATAAGGATAAGCCTGCACGAATGTGCACTTACACGTCGCCTCGAAAATCGCGGCGCCTGGACGTCCCCCCACTGTCGGGTTGGGGGTTGTCAGGCCGAGGTTCGCCGACCGCCCGTGCTCCTCGCTGGCGGGTGTCGCATAATCCCAGCGCAGCCCGTAGTCGACGGTGAGCTTACGGGTCATCTTCCACGAGTCTTGCGCGAACAGCGCCCACTGTTGTTTGAACATGCGGGCGTCAACGGGAGCGTACTGGGTCGCCGACGTCACATCGCCCAGCAGGAAGTTGGCATATGGGAAGCCTGCGGAATAGGAACCCAGCCCGGCCGCGGCAGTGAGTACTGCCGGGACGCCGGTAGCGCCGGGGTTCGTCACCGATCCACCGGACGTGCCCGTGGCGGCGACTCCATTCACCGCTGTCGTCGCGAAGTTCAGGCCGACACCGGAGGGAGGCGCCGTGATCTGCGCCTGGAACCACACTTCCGATCCGGTTTTGAAGGTGTGATTGCCGCGTACCCAAGTCAGATTCGCATTGGCCGACGGACGCTCCGTGTGCGTATGCGTGTGCGCCAGCGCGTTGCCGAGTTGCTGCATACCTCCCAGCACGTTCGGGCTGGTGACGCTGCCGACCACGATCGTAGGAAAGTTGAAAGCCGTCTCGCATCCCGTGAGCTTGAGCATCGCCGCGCAGTCCACCGTTTTGCCGCTGCGGGTGTACGGGCCGTCGTCATAGAAGTAGATCATCGAATAGCCCGCGCCAAAGTGCGCGAGGAGCGTCGGAGTCAGGGTGTAGTCGTAGTTCAGCCGGAACGTCGGTCCGCCGATCGGAATCGACCCGCGCGCGCCCGTCAGCAGATCCGGAAGTCCGTCAGCATTGCCGTTGGGAGTCGTGAATTGCGCTTGCGTATCGGTGTGGTGGTAATAAAAGGCAATCTTCTGCTTCGACCCGAGCACCTGATCGATCTTGATCGACGGAATGCTCGTGATGCGCTGTCCGAGATTGTAGCCGTTGTAGTTCTGAAAGCGATCGCCGCTCGAAAGCTTCGGCAGCAGACCCTGGATCGCCACCGCCACGGGGCTGAAGCGCGATTGCGGAATGATGTTGTTTGCGAACGGGGTCGCCACACCCGCGCCGTTCACTGTCGTGCGCGTCGCCGGATCGAAGATTTCATTCGCATACACAGGATGGCCCGCGGCATCGGTCGAGATCGGGGCTGTAGGGATTCCCAGCGAGGTATTGAAGCCAGCGCCGCCGTTGGGCGAGATCGCCGAGAAATCGCCGAGTTGATAAGCCGCCGTCGGAAGCGTGTCGCTGAACGTGAGACCCTGCGCTTCTTTGTAGTACTCGTACGAGTAGAAGAAGAAGGTCTTGTTGCGCCCGTCGTAAAGTTTCGGGATCCACACGGGGCCGCCGATGGTGCCGCCGAAATCGTTGCGGCGGTTGCGAATCCGGTACTTGCCGCCTTCCGGCTTGTAGGAAAATGGCGCGCCCGCGTTCAGATCCTCATTCACGAAGTATTCAAACGCCGTGCCGTGAAACTGGTTCGTACCCGACTTCATGGTGATGTTGAAGAGGCCGCCGCCCGCCTGCCCGAACTCGGCCGCGTAGTTGCTGGTCTGGATCGCCATCTCCTGGATCGCATCCGCATTCGGCATGTTCTGCATGATGGCGAAGGCGACCGTATGATTCGTGTTGTCCAGGCCCTCGACACGATATCCGGCGGTGTTCGTTGGCGCGCCATTCACGATCATCGCGAAATTCGGCACGTAGCTGACACCCGGAAGGAAAATGACTGAGTTGTAGGGATTGCGGATGCCGTTGCTGCCAGCATTGGCGGTGCCGACGCCAAGAATCGGAAGCTCATCGAGCTGCGACACGGTCACGTTATGGACGACGTCGCCGCTCTCCGTCTTCAGCAGCGTGGCTTCGGCGGTAACGGTCACCGACTCGGTGTTGGCGCCGACTTCCAGCGTCAGATCGAGCGGCAGAGTCTGGCCAGCGTCGACCGTGATCCCGGCGCGAATCAGCTTCTTGAATCCCGCCGACGACGCGGTGACGGTATAGGAACCCGGAGGCAGTTGCGTAATCGTGTAAACCCCCGTGGCGGTGGTCACCGTGGGGTACGGCACGTTTGTTCCCGTGTTGCGGGCTTCGACCGGTGCGTTCGCAACGACCGCGCCGGCCGGATCGTGCACCGTTCCGGTGATCGTGCCCGTGCCGGCTTGCCCGAACAACATCGCCGAAAACACTGTGGAAAATGCCGCCACTTTCAATAGACGCATAGACTATTCCTCTTCTCCTGACCCGGAACAGCGCCAAACCCCTGTCAAAAAAGCGCTTCAGAGGATTCTATAGGCATGGGAGCATTCGGTCAAGTTGGCGGCTGGCCCGCTGGCATATTCGGCGCCCTGGCGACATGATATAGTCGCGCCGATGGACCGTAGAACATTTCTTGCGGGCGCAGCCGCCGTACCCCTGGTTTCCGGGATTGCCGGCAAACTGTCCGCGCAAACTCCGGCGGCGTCGCGAGGACGCCTGAAGCAAAGCGTCATGGCTTCCGTTTGGACCGGCTCGAAAGCATCGTTCGAGGAACGCTGCAAGATCCTCGCGCGCATTGGCTTTAAGGGTGTCGATCTGCCGACCGAACAGCAGATGCCCATCCTGATGCAAAACGGACTGTCGCCCGCCATGATGACCGGCACCGGAACCAACTTCCAGAACGGATTTATCCGCAAGGAACTCCACGACAAGATTGAAGACGCCACGCATGCCGGGATTGATGTGTGCGCGCGCGTCGGTTGTGGCGTTCTTATTGGCATCCCCGGCGAACTGCGGGGCATGTCCCGCCAGGAAGCCGCCGATAACGCTGTCGCGATATTGAGCCGCGTGAAGAGCTACGCCGAGCAAAAGAACGTCAACGTGTGCATGGAAATCACGAACTCGAAGGTCGCCGCGGACCAGCGCACCGACCAGGCATTCAATCACATGTCCTGGGGGCTTGATGTCTGCAAACGCGTCAATTCACCACGGGTGAAAATCCTTTACGACATCTATCACGTTCAGATCATGGACGGTGACGTCGTCAGAACCTTCCGGGAAAATCTCGATCACATTTGCCACGTCCATGTCGCAGGCGTGCCGACCCGGGAGGAGATCGACGACAAACAGGAGCTCAACTTCCGGTTCATCGCCAACGCGATCGCGGACTCCGGATACACCGGATTTGTCGCGCACGAGTGGCGGCCTTCCAAGGGGAACGAGTCGGAGAAGAGCCTCGAGCGCTGCTTCGAGATCATGAACGTCTGATCGCCGGCACTAACCCGGTGTCAGACGCGCGCGATCTCGCCTAGAATCGCCGCCAGGGCTCTCCGGAATTGCGCGGGCGATGACACATCGAACAAGCGTGGCTCCAGCGGCTTCAGCAGCGGCTCCAGCTGGTCCACCGTGTAGCGTGATCTCGGCGGTGGATTGCCGTCCGGCATCACGATTCCGGATCGCCCGCGCGAACCAGCCTGCCCGAAGGAAATGGGCGGATAAGGCTGGTACCGGACATAAAACACACGCGCATTCGAGGCTCCTTTGACCTCGATCGGCCGCATGTCCTGCCCGGGCTCGAACTCCACCGGACTGCTCAGGACGATGATGATTTCCTGTTTCCTCAGTCCAGCCGATAACCGCCGGCTGATTTCGCCGAGGAAATACTGGGCGCTCTGTGTCCGGTTCTCGAGCGACTTCACGTCGATGATGCCTGGCCTCGCCTCCTCCAGTGAGCGGCTGGCCTCGCCCCAATCCAGCGGACGTCCGTCTTCCTGCTGCCACGCCGCGCGCCGCCGCGAAAGATCGAGCAGCGCCAGGCCGAATTCGTTGTGCCACGCGATCTGCGACAGCACCTTGGCGGCCGGCAGCAAGGCACCCATATTGCGGTTCTGCACGCGGCTCGATCCCATGAAGCGTTCCGAGGGCGTGAGATTCACCAGCAGATCGACGTGCGCGGGTTCGCGCGTCTCCGCACTCAATTTCAGCCGAGTGTCGATGGAAGGTAAATACCAGCTATCCGGGGGCTTCTCGAATGGCACAAATTCGACTTTCGGCAGGTCACGCCACACATCCGGCAAAGGATCGTTCCGCAGCGGGGATACGTGCAGCCTCCGGCGCGCCAGCGTGTGTTCTTTGGTCGCGGTATCGTAGAGCGCGATCGCGACTTTGTAGTCCCCGGGCAGTACAAAAAAGGACTGGTTGAAAACGGCGTCGTTGGCCTTCATTCCCTCGCGGACTTTCTCGAGGTCCATTTCCAGATGATTTTGCCAGGTCACGCCTTCCTCGTCGGTCACCTGCGCTAATACGAAAAGCGTGCCGGCGCCCCGGCGGCGGGCCAGATCCCGACCGTCAACCTGCACGAATACCCTTGCCGAGAGACGCTGGTGTGGAGAGAGTACCGGTTCGATTACGCGCGCCGTCCAGCGCAGATGCGCCGCGCCCGGCTGCGTCAGCCATTGGTCGAATGGAATGGTCGCGAAGACGGAATCTGGCGCGCCACTTTGCGGAGCGCCGTACAAAGACGCGCCGCCAAACAGCACGATGGCCGCGAGACAGGTCACCACACCACGCATCGGACCAAAGCATAGCACCCGCAGGAATCGTCATGCTAACGTCATTCACATGCGGCGGGTTGCATCGGTACTGCTCTGCCTGGTCCTCCTTCTCGGCGGACTCTGCAGCGGATTGTGCTTCGCCCAGACCGCTCGATCGCACGCCTGCTGCCACGAAAAGAACCACTGCGGAAGCCGGGCGCCTGGTATGCAGTCTGATCAACCGCTCACCAGCGCGCAGCCGGTTCCTGTGGTGGTGGAGCCGCCGGTGGAAGTTATCTCCGGCTACCCGCTCGTCTGCATGGACAGGCTTGGCGACCCACTGCGCGCCAGCTTCATTCCACCTCTTCGCACGTCTGTATTGCGACTCTGATCCCCGGCCCAGCGTTCTCGCGACCCCGGATTGAGATTTCACTGACGAGCAAAGGGAGAGAATCAGTGCGTCTGTATTTTGCGCCGTTTATGGCGATGGCTCTTGCTGTGCCCCTCGCGGCCCAGCATGACATGAGCAATATGCCCGGCATGCAACATGACATGAGCCACATGGCCGGTACGCATCACGACGAGAGCAGCGCGCCAGCGGGGCCGATGGAATCTTCCGGTATCGCTGTCAACCCCGCTTCCTCACCTATGAACATGGCGGGTTTCGCGGCCGGCCGCTGGCATTTGGTGTTCCATGGGGTCGCCTTTGTCGGCGGCATCCAGCAAACCGGGCCGCGCGGCGCCGACAAATTCCTGTCGACAAGCTGGTTCATGGCGAACGCCGAACACCCGCTCGCTGGAGGAACATTCTCCATCCGGGCGATGTTCAGTCTGGAGCCGGCGACGGTGACCAACCGCCGCTATCCCGAACTGTTCCAAACGGGAGAGACTGCCGGCGGACGCCCCATCGTTGACGGCCAGCATCCTCACGACTTCCTCATGGAACTCGCGCTGCACTATACGCATCCGCTCGGGGCGAAGTCTTCATGGGAACTCTACGCCGCGCCCGTCGGGGACCCCGCGCTCGGTCCGGTTGCCTTTCCGCATCGCGTCTCGGCGGAGGAATTGCCGCAGGCGACCCTTGGCCACCACCAGCAGGACTCTACCCACATCTCGAACGAAGTCGTGACCGCGGCCGTGACGCGCGGGATCCTCCGCATTGAAGCCAGCGGATTTCACGGCGGCGAGCCGAACGAGAACCGCTGGAACATCGACCATGGCGCGATCGACTCGTACTCGGCGCGAGTGACTGTCTCGCCGGGCGCCAACTGGACGGGCCAGATCTCGGCCGGCCGCCTCGCTCATCCTGAACAACTCGAGCCCGGAAATCAGACACGGGCCACTGCTTCGGTGACATGGAATCGCCCGTACACAAACGGCCACTGGGCGAGCAGCCTCATCTGGGGCCGGGTTCACAAAACCGCGACCGGCGCAAATCTCAACAGTTACGGTCTGGAGTCCGTCGCGCAATTCGCACGGAAGAATTACGTCACCGGCAGGATCGAGCTGGTCGATAAGGACGAACTGCTCGCGAGCGGCCAAGCCTTTCGCGTGAGCGCATATACCGCCGGCTACACGCGTGATTTCTACCTTTTCCCGCGCATCGCTACCGGGCTCGGCGCAAACTTCACCAGCTATGCGATGCCGGCGGCCCTGCATGCATACTATGGAGAGCACCCCGTTTCCGTGCTTTTCTTCATCCGCTTCAAGCTTCGCGATACTGCATAACGCGCATCGAAAAAGAGGGAGGGTGCATCATTTAAGTATGGCGAAGGTCAGAGTGGACCTGCACGTGGAAGGCATGACCTGCGACGCCTGCGTTCGCGTCATCGAACGGAAACTCGCGCGCGTTCAGGGAGTCAACTCGGCGCGCGTGAACCTCGAAACGGGGCACGCTCTTGTGGAGTATGACGATGCCGGTTTTGGCGATGCGCAGGCGCGAACCGATCAACTGATCGGGGCTGTCGAACAAATCGGCTATCACGCCGTTCGCACGTGAAGACCGCGACCGAAGATGTCGAACTTCCCATAGGCGGGATGACGTGCGCCGCCTGTGCCCGTACCGTGGAGCGGCAGCTATCCCACACCGCGGGTGTTGAAAAAGTCAGCGTCAACTTTGCTACAAAGATCGCCTCTGTTTCGTATAATCCGGGCCGCGCGCGCATTGAAGATCTCGTTGCAGCCGTCCAGGATATTGGGTACGACGTCAGGGAAGGCCCTCAGGAAATCGCCGAGGCTGCAGAGGCCCGCGAGGTTCGCCGGCGCTTGGTGGTGGCGGCTGTCTTCACGATTCCGGTCGTTATCCTGGGAATGATCGAGCGCTTCGCCGCTATCCAGTTTCTGCTCACCACACCTGTGGTGGCGTGGTCTGGCCGCGGCTTCTTTATCGACGCATGGAAGGCCCTGAAGCACGGCTCCGCCAACATGAACACGCTGATCGCGCTCGGCACGGGGTCGGCATTCCTTTACTCGGTTTTCGTTCTCGCGACCGGCAGCGCGGGTGGCGTTTACTTTGAGGCCGCGGCCGTGATTGTCGTGCTGATCCTGCTGGGGCGAACCCTCGAAGCTCGCGCGCAGGGCCGCGCCTCCGACTCCATTCGGCGATTGATGAATCTGCAGCCTTCGACAGCGCGCCTGTTCCGCGATGGACGTGAAGAGGAAGTGCCGCTGGCAGACGTGCGCGCGGGCGATCTGTTGATCGTGCGCCCTGGCGATCGTATTCCCGTCGACGGCGTCGTTCGGGAGGGCGTGAGCGAAATCGACGAATCGATGCTGACGGGCGAGAGCCTCCCTGTTCCCAAGGAACCCGACTCGAAAGTTTTCGCGGGCACGGCTAACGGTACCGGCGCTTTTCGTTTCGAAGCGACCGGCGTCGGTCGCGATACAGGGCTGGCGCGGATCATCGATATCGTCCGGCGCGCCCAGGCATCGAAGGCTCCGGTCGCGCGGCTTGCCGACATCGTGAGTGCGCGTTTCACGGTTGCGGTGCTCGCGATCGCAGTGGTCACATTCGCGGTGTGGCTATCGGTGGGCTCCCCGCGGGTAGCTCTCGTGAATGCTGTGGCCGTGCTCATCATCGCGTGCCCCTGCGCGATGGGCCTCGCCACGCCGACGGCCATCATGGTCGGCACCGGGCGCGGGGCGGCGCACGGCATCCTCATCAAGAGCGGCGAAGCTCTGGAGGCTGCGGCGCGCGTGGATACTGTCGTCCTCGACAAGACGGGCACCATCACCACCGGCCGGCCAGTCGTTACGAATCTTCGCGCGTCAAACGGTTTCGATTCGGCGGAGGTCGCGAGGCTTGCCGCGGCGGTCGAGCGATGGAGCGAGCATCCGCTGGCGCGGGCCATTGTCAGCCACGCGCCGGCAGAAGGTGACCAGTTGGAGGCGACTTCATTCCGCGCCATTCCCGGTCGCGGGGCTGAGGCCGTTGTGGAGGGGAAACGTGTCTTCGTTGGCCGCGGCGGCGGTGGGGCGGTCGCGGTAGATGTCGACGGTATGCCGGCCGGCGAATTCGAAATCGCGGATCAGAGCCGGCCCGATGCCGCGCAGGCTACCGCGGAATTGCGCGCCATGGGTATCGATATCTGGATGATAACGGGCGATAGCCGCTCCGCCGCCGCGCGCATCGCCGAGGATGCCGGTATCCCCGGCGCGCACGTGCTGGCCGAGGTGCTGCCCGAGGATAAAGAGCTTGAAGTGGGGCGCTTGAGGTCCGAGGGGAAGCGCGTTGCCATGGTCGGCGACGGCATCAATGACGCCCCGGCTCTTGCACGCGCGAACACTGGCATTGCGATCGGCGCGGGCACCGATGTCGCGATCGACGCCGCCGGTATCGTGCTCATGCGGCCCGATCTTTCCGGCGTCCCGGAAGCGCTTGCCCTGGCGCGCGCCACCCTGCGCACGATCCGGCAAAATCTTTTCTGGGCTTTCGGGTACAACGCGCTCGCAATTCCGATCGCGGCGGGCGTGCTCTATCCGTTCACCGGCTGGACGCTTTCGCCGATGATCGCGTCGGCGGCAATGGCGCTCTCGAGCGTTTCGGTTGTCGCCAACAGCCTTCGCTTGCGCCACGCGCGGTAGCAGAGGTGCGATCGAATCCTGGAGTACCGCGGAAGCTGTCGCTTGAGCGGGAATCACAGGCTCAAGCCTGTGCCACCATCGTGGTTTCCCCCGAAGTGAATCTGGAGAAATCGGCGTTGGCAGTGAGCGGCGGGATTTGAGGTTTACTCGGCAAGGGCGTTGTGGGCGGTGAGCCACGCCATCGCCGCGGCGACTTGATCCGCCGTGCCGCGCACCACGATATTTGCCGGCGATGACATCGCGAAGATTTTCCTGATATCCAGCTCCGACCGCATGCCTTTAACCGCGGACTGGACCCACACTGGTGTGGCGTTGGGCAAATATATGGCTCTCGTGACGTCGTCCGCTCCCGGTGTGGCGAACGTGCCGGCTTTCTGCGGGGGTCCGGAGTGCGAATCCAGCTGCTGAACGATCCACTCGGCGCGCTCGAGGTCACTGCCCGCCGCGCGCAAAACCAGCGCGCGCGTCGCGGTATAGCTGAAGATTTTCTGGATTTCCCCGACAATCCGCAGGGTGGTGAGCAACTCCTGCACCTGGAGCTGAGTAGTCATGCTGCCCAGAATGAACGTGCGCGCCTCCGTCTGGCTGGGGTACGGGCCACCGACCCGGAATGCTCTCACGCTTGAAGCCAGGTTGCCGGCGCCGCCCACGTTGAGCTGATCCATAATCCAGTCAGAGAAGGCCAGTTGCCATGCCGGGCCGCGCATCACCATCGCGCGATTCGGGTTAAACGCGAAGATCTTCTGCACATCGGCTACTGTCCGCAGGATCGTGAGCTGTTCCTGAACCTGCTGCGGCGTTGCGTCTGCCTGGAGAAATCTTACGCGGCCCACATCGCCCGATGGAAATGTGTATTCGTGCGGCGCGTTGTCGCCCGCCGGCCTGTCGATCAGCGGCAGTGCCCATTCCGCGAAGTTAACGAGGTCCGGCGGGCCGGTGAACGTAAAAGTGGCGCTTGCAGGGTCAAACGACACCTCCGACGCGAAAGCCACTGCCTGCAGGATTGTCGTCACGTTCGCAACACCCTGCTGCGTCAGGGCCGTGGTGAAGTGGTAGGTTCCCGTTACCTTCTTCACGGGCGCCTGCGCGTATGAAAGAACGGAACAGACGAATAGTGCAACGATAGTTCGCCTCATCCTGAGTACCTCGCTCATAAAGACGCCAGCGGAATCATCGGCGTGCAGGCAAATTCGCGCAAGTTTCCGGGCGCGGCTGACGTCATACTGGTCTCACATGCGATTTCGAGCTGCTCTCGGATCGATTCTGCTCGTCGCGATGCTTGCGGCGCAAACGCGTCCAGCCTTTGAGGCCGCCGATATCCACCGCAGCCCCACCGCCCTGAACCCTTACACGTTCATTTCGGGCGGCGTGCTGCGCGGTGAGCGCTACGACTTGCGTAAAGCCACGGTGCTGGACATGATCCGCTTCGCTTATGGCGTGGATCCCGAGTCCATCTTCGGAGGGGCCAACTGGCTGGAGTTCGATCGCTTCGACGTCGCAGCCAAAGCGCCCGCCGGTACTCCCCCTGCGACTGTTCGGCTGATGCTGCAGTCTCTTCTCGCCGATCGCTTTAAGCTGGTAATTCATAAAGAAACCCGGCCCATGCCGTCCTTCGTGCTGAGGTCCGGCAAGGGTAAGCCGCGGCTCCGCGAGCCGGCCGCGGACGCGCTGCCGGATTGCGTCTCAGGGACGACTGGCTGGTCATGCCACAACATGACGATGGCCGCGTTCGCACAACGCTTGAAAGGGATCGCGGGCGATTACCTCGTCGAGCCGGTCGTGGACGCGACCGGCATCGACGGCATGTGGGACTTTGATTTTCACTGGAACAGGCGTTCGCAAGTGCTCGCGCCGGGAGTCGAACGTGTCACCGTGTTCGATGCGATCGACAAGCAACTCGGCCTTTCCCTGCCGCTGGAGAAACTGCCGGCGCCCGTGCTGGTCATCGATCGAGTGAACGAGAAGCCGACCGAGAACCCGCCTGACACTGCGCAAAAGTTGCCTCCCCGCGATCTCGCGTTCGAAGTCGCTGACCTCAAACCAAGCCGTCACGGCGCGCCCGGCGGCGGAACATGGGTCACACCCGGCGGCGGCTTCGACGCGATCGCGATGGATATGCGCGTTCTCCTCGCGACCGCGTGGGACGTTGATTGGGACCACATGGAGCGCTTCGCCGGCCTTGCGGGTTGGATGGAGTCGGCGAAATTCGACATCCATGCGCGGGCCTCGACGCAGACGAACAGCCCGCCGCTGATGGGCGCCGGCTACATCGACGATGACGTCCGGCTGATGCTGCGTGCCCTGCTGATCGATCGCTTCCAAATTCAGTGGCATTATGAGGACCGTCTGGTGGACGCCCAGACGCTCGCCGCCGGCTCGAAGCCAAAAATGAAGAAGGGCGACATGTCGGTCCGCGCGAGTTGCAGGGAGGCGCGCACCGTGGCGAACGATCCTCGCGACCTCAATCCCAGACTCTCGCAATTGCTCGTCTGTACGAACGCTACCCTGGCGCAGTTTGCATCACAGCTTCAGGCGCTCGAGCCGGACGACTTTGCTTACCCACCCAACGATGCTACTGGCCTGACCGGTACCTGGGATTTCACGCTGAGCTTTTCACCCGCATGGATGACGAGGCCCGGCGCATCCGGACAAGCCCCGGCGAGAGTGGCATCCGAGCCGAACGGCGCCGTGTCACTGGCGGACGCGATCAGCAAACAGCTCGGCCTCAAGCTGGAAACGCGCAAGCGCAAGCTGCCGGTGATCGTAATCGATCACATGCAAGAGAAGCCATCGGGGAATTGATTCCCCTCGCACGCTGGCCTACAGCTTCTCGCCGTCGAGCACGAACGTGATCATCTTCGGCGCCGTCCCGGAGGCCTGCGCGGGCGGCCCGGGCGCGGCATTCGCAAGGTCGGGAGAGATGTTCGTCCCAGGCGCGGCGGGCGCAACTGGCGCGGGCGCTATCGCGGGAACTCCCGGGAGCGGCGGCGCATCCTGATAGCGCGGGACCACTTTTCCGACACCGCCCGCAACCGTCACGTACTGCTTGCCATCGAGCTGCCATGTGATCGGCGGACCCATTCCGCCCCCCAGTCCCGTATTCACGTCGAGCAGTTTTTCGCCTTTATCGGCGCTGTAGGCGATCAACCGGCCCTCAGGAGTCACCTGAAACACGAGATTCCCAGCGGTCGTCACCGTACCGCCGCCGATGCTGCCGCCTTCGGGCGCGCGCCAGCGTTCGGTCTGGGTTGCCGGGTCCCAGGCGACCAGTGCGCGGCGATTGTTCTTCTCTGCTTTGGGACCGATCATCGGCGGGGGATCCAGCTTCTTCGCGGCGGCGCCATTGGCCGGGGTATTGCCGGTGTTCGAGCGCCCCGGCTTCACCGTGAAGTTCTGATCGACCGCGAAGTTCGAGCTGCTATTGGTCGAAGTCGGAATGTAGACGAGCCCGGTCTTCGGATTGAACGACATCGGCGACCAGTTGTGAGCGCCTCCCGGTCCCGGCTCTATCGTGATGGTGTCTTTGCCGTAATGCGCTTCCTCATTGACGATGGGACGTCCCGTAGCTTCGTCGAGCCCCTTCGCCCAGGTCACTTCGGCGAACGGCTGTCCGGAAATGAATTGCCCGGTGATGCGATCGAGCACATAATAAAAGCCATCTTTATTCGCCTGCATGATGACCTTGCGCGGCTTGCCTTTGACCGTGATGTCCGCGAGCAGAAGCTGCTGGACGCTGTCGAAATCCCACGAATCGCCCGGCACCGGCTGGAAGTGCCACTTGAGTTCGCCGGTTTCGGGTTTAACGGCGAGAATCGACGCGACGTAGAGATTCTCCTTGCCTTTGGACTGCCGCAGTTCTTCGGGCCACGGCCCTCCATTGCCGGTCCCGACGTAGAAAAGATCAGCCTCGGGATCGTAGGCCATCCCGTCCCAGACCGTGCCGCCGCCGCCCAGCTTCCACCACTCGCCGCTCCACGTGGCTGCAGCCTTCTTCAGCGCCGGATTCTCGAACGGCTTCGATGGATCTCCCGGCACTGTGTAGAAGCGCCACGCGAACTTGCCGGTCTCGGCGTCGAACGCATCGAAATGACCGCGCACCAGCAGTTCCGCTCCTGCCGTGCCGATGATGACCTTGCCTTTCGCGATGCGCGGCGCCATGGTCAGGGTGTAGTTATCCTGCGGATACGCTACGCGCGCTTCCCACACAGGCTTGCCGGTCAGGGCGTCGAGCGCGACAAGCCGTCCGTCAATGATGGGAGCGATGATCTTGCCGTTGTAGATCGCGACGCCGCGGTGCACCACACCGCAGCAGATTTTCGCCCGCACCGCCGTTTGATTGACTTCCGGATCCCAGCGCCACTTCTCTTTGCCGGTGCGCGCGTCGAGAGCGAAGACGACGCTCCAGTTCGTGATGCTGTAGATCGTGCCGTTCCAGACCAGCGGCGTCGCTTCCTGATTGCCGCCGCCAATGCCGAGATCGTAGGACCACGCCTTTCCGAGCCGGCCGACGTTCTTCGTGTCGATCTGCGTCAGTGGACTATAGCGCGTTTCCTGCGGATCGAGCCCATAGGTGAGCCACTCGTCGCCTGACTTGCCCGCGTTGCGCAAGGCGAGGTCGTCGATTTTATGGGGAGTTTGCGTGAGCGCTACTCCGGCGGCGGCGAGCAGCACAAACGAAGTTCGGCGGAACAAGCTGGACATGCAGGATATTCTATGCCGAATGAATTGCGCCGAACGCCGCTACTTTAACATCGATTTCGGACTCGGCTGGGCATGGCCAAGAATCCGGTGGGGCAGATAAGGCTTCTCAAGTGCCGCGACTTCATCCGCCGTCAGCTTGATATCGGACGCAGAAATCAGTTCTTTCAACTGCTCGACCTTCGTCGCGCCGACGATCGGCGCGGTCACGCCCGGTGCCTGCAGGACCCACGCCAGCGCTACCTGCGCGGCGCTCGATCCCTTCTGCTTCGCCACTGCCGCCACGGCATCCGCGACGGCGAAGTCGTCCTTGCTGTAGTACATGTCCTTCGCGAACGTGTCGGTTTCGGAGCGTTTCGTGTCGCCGCCGCCATCCTGACGACGGGTTCCCGTCAGGAATCCGCGCGCCAGCGGGCTCCAGGGAATCAATCCCAGCCCCTGGTCCATGCAGAGCGGGATCATCTCGCGTTCCTCCTCGCGATAAACCAGGTTGTAATGGTTCTGCATCGAGACGAAGCGATGCCAGCCGTTCTCCTTCGCGATGTAGAGCGCCCTGGAGAGCTGCCACGCCGCCATGCTGCTCGCTCCGAGATAACGGACCTTGCCCGCGCGGACGAGTGAATCGAGCGCCTCGAGTGTTTCTTCGATCGGCGTGGTCGGGTCCCAGCGGTGGATCTGGTAGAGATCGATGAAGTCCATACCGAGCCGGCGCAGGGAATTTTCGCAGCCTTCGATGATGTGTTTCCGGCTGAGTCCGCGCTTGTTCGGGCTGTGCCCCATCTGCCCATGCACCTTGGTCGCGACGACGATCTCGTCGCGCGCCGCCATTTCGCGCAGATAGAACCCGGTGATCTCCTCGCTTAATCCCGCCGAGTAAACATCGGCTGTATCGAAGAAGTTGATGCCCGCGTCGATTGCGGCTTTGAAGTGCTCGCGCGCGCCGGCCTTATCCACGTGCCAGCCTTTGGTGCCCAGCGCCCACGAGGGCATGTCGCCGCCGCCATAGCTCATAGTCCCGAGGCAGATGCGGGACACAGTGATGCCGGTATTGCCGAGAGTTTTGAATTGCATGGTCGTAACGATTCTATCTGGAGCGCACAGGGCGCAAGCCCGTTGTGCGCGAGACAACAACGACCCTGCATAATGAAATCCAGTGCCGGCCAACTGGTTCGAGCGTTTCTATAATTTCCTCGCCAACATGGGACTCGTGCTTCGTGACGACCCGCCCAAAATCATCGACATGACAGACCGCATTTGGGGCGATGCGGTGGACGGTCTGGCGCTTTCGATTCGCGAGCTGCCGCGGGATGACGAGGGGCGCGTTACTGGAATCTCGGTGGTGATCCGGAATGCCGGACCGGAGCCGCGAACATTGGATGGTCCGTTGGCTTCACGCTACCAGGTTGAGGGCGCGAGCTTATCGGCGTACGGTCGGAAGGTGGCTGATTCTTCGCCGCCCGCGAGACCTGCGCCGGTGACGCTTGGCCCCAGCGGGGCGAACGAGGCCGAACTGCCGATCGCCACGACACACGAAATTCGCTCGCGCGGCGATTACCGGCTGAGTGTCTCGCTATCCGTTTCGGACCGGGCGATGTTGCGCTCAAACGAACTGCACGTGCGCGCGTGATACACCGGGCTTCTTAATCTTTAACACCCTCGCAGCACAAAGAGCGCCGATTGTGGCGCGTCAGGCGAGGATCTCGGAATCCGCAGCAACCGGTGATAACGCCGGGGGCTGGCTCATGGCAACCGTTCCCGTGGCTAGCATCGCCACGAGCAGGCCAACGGTCCTCGGATTCACTCGAAGCATGAACATCCTACGCGGGAAAGGACGCCCTCAATAGCTCGGTTGATTATAGCGAGAAGCGTCCGCGGTTTCTCAGGGCGATTTCCTCGACTGGCGATTTCCTCGACTTCGTGGGTGCGCAAGAATGCGGCTTATGCTCGTTTTACTTTCGAAGAGGTCGGATGCACTGTGAAAGGTTCACGCGCGACGATAATCGTTACTATTTATCGCGCACTATGCTCGCCCCGCATCAGTAAATCTCCGGCTCCGGTGTCTTCGCATCCCCGCCCAGAAAATCGAAATCGCACCCCCGGTGCGCCTGCGTCACGCGCTCGGCATAGAGCGCCATGTATCCGCGCGGATAGCGAGCCGCCGGCCGAATCCACTTCTGGCGGCGCGCTGCCATCTCCTCATCCGATATTTGCAACTCGAGTCGTCCCGCCCCGGCATCGAGCGCAATGAGATCGCCGTCCCGCACCAACGCCAGCGGACCGCCCACCCAACTCTCCGGCGACACATGCAGCACGCATGTGCCATACGCGGTGCCGCTCATGCGCGCGTCGGAGATCCGCACCATATCGCGCACACCCCGCGCCAGCATCTTCGCCGGGATCGGCAGCATCCCCCACTCCGGCATCCCAGGCCCGCCCAGCGGACCGGCGTTCTTCAACACCAGCACCGACTCGGGCGTGACGTCGAGATCGTCACGGTGAATGCGCGCTTCCATCTCCGCGAAGTTCGCGAATACGACCGCCGGGCCGGTATGCCGCAGCAAGAGTGGACTCGCGGCGGATGTCTTGATCACCGCTCCATCCGGCGCGAGATTGCCGTGCAACACCGCCGTGCCGCCGGTTTCGAACAACGGATTCCCTCGCGCCCGAATCACCTCGGCATTATGGACGCGGACGCCCACGATGTTCTCGCCGAGTGTCTTCCCATTGACCGTCCCGCAATCGAGATGCAACAGATCTCGGATCTCGCCCATCAACCCGCGCAGCCCACCCGCGTAGTAGAAATCCTCCATGAGGAAGCGACCCGATGGACGGATATCCGCCAGCACCGGGACACGCCGCGAGATTCGCGCGAACAGATCGAGCTCAAGAGGAATCCCCATGCGGCCGGCGACGGCCGTGAGATGGATAATCGCGTTCGTCGAGCCGCCAATCGCCATGTCGACCGTGATCGCGTTCTCGAATGACCGGCGGCTCAGCAGCGCCGAGGGCCGCAGGTCCTCCCAAACCATCTCGACGATGCGCGCTCCGCAGTTCATCGCCATGCGAACGTGATTCGAATCGGCCGCCGGAATGGACGAGGCGCCGGGCAAAGTCATTCCAAGGGCTTCGGCAAGCGCCGTCATCGTCGAGGCGGTCCCCATTGTCATGCAAAAGCCGGGAGAGCGCGCGATGCCGTCTTCGATCTCGCGAAAGTCTTCGGCGCTGATGCGGCCAGCGCAGCGCTCGGTCCAGTATTTGAACGAATCCGTTCCACTGCCGAGCGGCTGCCCGTTCCAGTTGCCGCGCAGCATGGGGCCGGCCGGCAGATAGATCGCAGGCAAGTCCATGCTGATGGCGCCCATCAGCAAACCGGGCGTCGTCTTGTCGCACCCTCCCAGCAACACCGCGCCATCGACGGGCAGACTGCGCAAAGCCTCCTCGGTGTCCATCGCCAGCAAATTGCGGTAGAGCATCGGGCTCGGCTTCATGAACATCTCGGTGATCGAAAACGCCGGGATCTCGACGGGAAATCCGCCCGCCTGCCAAACGCCGCGCTTCACGGCTTCCGCGCGGTCACGCAGATGAAGATGGCACGGATTGATTTCGCTCCACGTGTTGACGATCGCGATGACGGGGCGTCCATTGAAGTCATCCGCCCGGAAGCCCATCTGCTTCACGCGCGAGCGGTGCCCGAAGCCGCGCAGGCTGTCGGGCGCGAACCATCGCGCGCTGCGGAGGTCTTCCTTAGCTCTTCCCATTCAACAGCGATTCCAGAATGCGCGTAATCTCTTCGAAGATATACGGCGCCGAACGATCGCCGGAAATCTGGAAATATCGATTGCTTGGATAATAGTCGAGCACGGGTCTGGTGACCTCGCGATAAGTGCGCAGGCGCTCACGGATCACACCTTCCTGATCGTCTTTGCGGATGGCCAGTGCCGCGCCGTCATCATCGCACTGGCCCGCGATCTTCGGCCGTTGCGACAGGATGTTGTACATCCGGCCGCACTGCGAGCATTGGCGCCGGCTGATCATACGCCCGACCAGAACGTCGGCTGGCACGTCCAGATGGATCACCGCCGGTGGAGGGAAATTGCGCGCGGCGAGGTGGGCGTCAAGAAACTCCGCCTGCTCGACTGTACGCGGATAGCCGTCGAGCATGAAGCCGTGCTCGCAATCCGGCTGCCGGATGCGCCTCGCGAGGGCGGCGTTGATCAGGTCGTCAGATACCAGCCCACCGGCCGCAATGATGGACTGCGTTTTCCGCCCGAGTTCCGAAGCGGCCGCGATTTCGGCGCGCAGCATGTCTCCTGTCGAGATGGACGGAATGACTTGTCCGCGTGTTTCCCGCAGCCAGTCGATAATCAGGCGGCCTTGTGTTCCTTTGCCGCTCCCGGGCGGCCCAAACAGGAGAATAGTCAAGGCACGATTGTAAGGCATGTATCCGGGCGGTTTTCATTCCGATGTTTTTGTGGAAAGATGTCCACACCGGCTGAGGGTGGGCCGTCAAATGGCTGAGGTGTTGTATGAAACTCCTGATGATCTCGCTTTGCCTCGCGGCGGCGCTGCCAGCCGCGACGCCAATTCGTGAACTCCAGACCGAATGTCCGGTGATATCGAACCAGGCGATCTGCCAGTTTCGCGGCGGCCGGATGTTTAAGTTCGATACCGAAGTGAATCGCATCATGCGCGTTTATGCGTTCGACGGCCAGTTCAACTTCGCGGCCCCGGTTCGGCTGCCCGATGCGGCGGTCGCGTGGACTTACGATGTGGCGGTAGATCCGGACGGCGGATTCGCCGTGGCAGCGCTGGCCGGCAGCGGCGACATTCGTGACATCACCAAAGCCGGCATTGTGTTGCTCGATGCGCAGGGAATTCAGACTGGATCAATCGATACCGGCAACTTCCGGCCGACTCACATTGCGATCGCGGAGGATCGCTCCATTTGGGCGCTCGGTTATCAGCCGCGAGCGATCGTGGGGGATTACAACATCGTGCGTAAGTACTCGCCCGGGGGCGTGCTTCTGGGGTCATACCTGCCCCGCTCGTCCTTCCCGCGCGGCGTGGACCCCGCAGGCGCGTTTGCCTCGGGGCGGGTGCTAGCGGCGGGAGGTCGTATCGCGGTCGTGGCTTTGTCCGGAATGAAGGGCACAGAGCGTGAGGTCATCGAGCTGGACTCGAACGGCGCTCTGCTCGGGCGGATGCGCATAGACGGCGACAGATCCCGGGAGTTCGCGCTGACTGAGGATGGCAATCTTTACGGCTGGTACCGGAGTCCTGCGGCCGGCGCCACGCTGAAGCTCTTTGATGCGCGTGCGCACTCAGCGGTCGAAGTGGAGCATCTTGACGCGCCCGCATCGCTGCTCGGCGCGGATGGGGTGAACCTTGTGTATCGCGTCCCCGGCGTGGACGGGGCTGTCAAAGAAGCCTGGTACGCGCAACCGCCGCGCTGAGAGATAAAGGCCAACGCCTCGACAAGATCGCCGCCTCCAGCCAGGATAACGGCCCCTCCATAGGGCAGCAATACCAGCGACGTCTTCTACGGTCGCCGTCGCGTCAAAAGCCTTACGGCGGCGCCGACCATCACGGACATCGGTCCGCAGCCCGCAATCGCGATCTGGAACCACCCGGGCCGATCGATTCCGGCCTCACGCATGGAGGCTACTCCCATGCCGACGATACCGAGGCCAACGGTTGCCGCCCACGGGAACTCGTGCGAGCCCGCGACCAGCGCGGCGATATAGCCGCCGATCGCGCCGGCGGCGATGGTCGCGGCGAGGCTGATCCACAAATCGCTCCCGGAGGCGGCCAGATACCGTGCCACGAAATAGAAGAATCCGAAACCCAGCAGGACGCCCGCGATGCCGCGGACAAACTTCACTTATTGACCTCGGTCTGGACTGCTTCCAGTTCACGCGCCGCGTCCACGATCCTGCCCTGCGCGGTCAATTCCTTGTAGCGCTGCATGTGCTGGCGGATTCTGCCGATGCGCGGGTCTTCGACCTTGAGCGATGCGGGGCCTGGAGAGGATGGCTGGGGAGAGGACGGTGGGGATGCTGAAGGGGCCGGGTTGGCTTCCTCGGGGACGCCGCCACCCGTGCCAAGCTGTGCCAGTGCCGCTTCGTAGGTGTCCGCGTAGATCAGCCGGTTGCCGACAGCGAGTACGATTTTCTTCAACTGCGGCATGCGCGCTTGTGTGGCCTGCAGGTAGATCGGCGAGACGTAGAGGAACGTATTATCCACAGGAAGCACGAGCGTCTGTCCTCGCAACACCTGAGATCCCTGCTGGTTCCAGAGAGTGAGGTCCTTGGAAATGTTCTGGTCCTGATTAATGCGGGCGGCCACCTGCATCGGGCCGAGTATCAGCTCTTGTTTCGAAAGCAGGAGCACGACCATCTCTCCGAGCTTGTCGCCGTCGCAGCGCGCCAGCATCACACCGATGAGATTTTCCTTCGAAAGCGGAGTGAAGGTTGTCATCAGCAGAAACTCCGGCTTCGTCTCACCGGGTAGCGTCGCGAAAACATATGTGGGACTTACCGGAAGTGCCTCACTGCCCTGGCCGGAGGAGTACTTCGCCAGTTCCCACACATCCTCGTTGTTGTAGAACGACTGCGGGTTCCGCATGTGGTACACGCGGTACAGGTTCGCCTGCACGTTGAAAAGCTCCTCCCCGTAACGCGTGTGGGCGCGCAGCCCGGCGGGCATGCGTGCGGCGTCTTCGTAAAGGGAGGGAAACAGGCTGCGATACGCCGCGATCACAGGGTCCGCCGCGTCGAACACATAAAAATGCGTCTCGCCGTCATAGGCGTCGACTGTGGCCTTGACCGAGTTGCGGATGTAATTGATCCCGCCGTACGCTTCAACTTCACGCGAGAAGGGGTGCGAGTCCGACGTCGTGTATCCATCGATCATCCAGACCAGGCGGCCTTCGGGAGTCACGACAATGTAGGGGTCGTTGTCCCAGTTCAAATACGGCGCCAGGGTCTGGACGCGCTCCCGGACGCGCCGGTGAATCATCATCCGGCTATGGTCGGTCAGGTAACTCGTCAGGATGATGTTGGAATCGCCGAACTCCAGCGCCGCGGCCGCGCGCATCAGCAGCGACGACACCGGGAATCCGCCTTTCCCCGCGTAGCGCGTGCGCGCATTGTCGGAGCCTTTGGGATAGTCGAACTCCTCCTGCGCCGTGTCGACGAACACGGGCTCATGCTGCAGCTCGCCGTAATAAAGCTCCGGGCGATCGATTTTGAGAGACGGCGTTTTCACCAGCGGCGGCATGTCCTCGACGAGATAGACGGGCTGGCCCTCCGGGGTGATCTTGCTGACCTCGGCCAACACGAGTCCATAACCGTGTGTGTAGATGAAATGCGGATTGATCCAGCTCGATTGCGTGCCGGGTAGCTGCGAGATATCGAGTTCGCGCGACGACAGCAAAACCTGCCGGTATTGGCCGTCGATGGTATAGCGATCGACGTCGGGGGGCTCGTGGAATGCGTAGTACGGGCGCAGAGCCTGCATCTGGGTCACGGTGTCGTGGAAGGGTTTCCAGTCCCACAGCCGCACGTTGTCGAGCAGCGGCTTGTGTTTCGCGATATCGATCGTCGCGTTCGAATCCGTGTGGACTTCGACCTCCCGAACGTCCCTGGAAGATCCCGTGGCTATCCCGTATGCCGCACGCGTCGCCTCGATGTGCGTTTGGATGTAAGGCCGCTCGAGCGAGATTTCGTTCGGTTTGACATACAGCGATCCGGCGATGGATGGCACGATCCAGAGCAGAACGAGGCTTACGCCCACTGCCGCGGCCGTGGCGATCCATCGCTTCATCAGGACCAATACCGCGCCGGCGACGAGAGCTGCAATCACGAGCCAATAGAGCGGCAGTGCGAAATGATCGTCTGTAAAGTCAACCCCGACCATGAAGCGGTGCTGGTTCCAGACCATCTCAAAACGCGCGAGATAAAAGCGGGCCGCCAGCGCGACCAGAAAAAATGCCAGCGCGCCGCGCAGGAAGCGCGATTCCAAACCTCCGCTCAGCCGCAGCAGCGACAGATCGATCGGCCCCCGCGAGATTTCCGGCAGCGTGAAGCGCAGTTGCCAGCCGCGCGCGGTCAACCAATAAACCAGAATCGTCAGAATGACGACTGCAAAGAGGAAGCCGCGGAGATCCGACCAGAAAGGCAGATCGAAAAGGTAGAAGCCAACAGACTTGCCGAAGATCGGTTCGTGGAACCCTGTGGCGCCGGTAAGGCCGCGGCTGCCTGCGAAGCGGAGAACTGTCCAGTTATCGATGCTCGCGTCCGCGACGAGGAAAGAGAGCACCAGCAGCACGACGCTCGAGACGCGGGAGTAGATCGGATAATCGCTAACCTGCCCGCCCGCGAACTTCACGCCGCGCGCATGGGCGATCAGCAGGACAATCCATGTCACGAACGTTGCAAGAGCGACGGGCAACGTGGAGTAGGCGTAAAGATCGATCCAGGTATTGACCTGCCCGAGTTCCTTCCACCAGGAGTAATCGATAAGAATCGATGCTGCCCAGCGCGCGCCGATCAGCACCACGAACAGCAGGATGAGGATGCCGATCAGCCCGAAACGAAAACCGCGGCTGCGCGGATGTGAGCGTCCGCCGGCGATGACGTGTGGTTCTCTGTCGAAGGGTCCGGGATTCAGGGGCGGTTCCATATCGTTGGGAACCACACAAGCGGTTCCATATTATCGGGAACCGCTCACGCGCGATTCCATACAACTTCGCCGCCGACTATCGTCGCCACCGGCCCACCGCGGAAGCGTCTTCCGCCGAAAGGAGAGTTGCGGCTCTTGGAGAGCGACTGCTGAACATCATACGTCCATTCGGTATCAAGATCGAAGATCGTTACATCACCGGGCGCGCCCGGCGATAGTGTTCCACGATCCAGTTTGAGGATGTTGGCCGGGCCTGTTGTGAAGAGCTCCACCATTCGGGCGACAGGAATGTGGCCTTTGTGAACCAGCTCCGAGAGCGAAAGCCCAAGCGCCGTTTCAAGCCCTGTGATGCCGAACGGGCAGCGCTCAAATTCCTGCATCTTGTCATTGCCGGCGTGCGGCGCGTGGTCCGTGGCGATGGCATCCACGGTACCGTCGACGATTCCTTTGATCACAGCGCTCGCGTCGTGGCGATGGCGCAGCGGCGGCTTCATCTTGTAATTACTGTCGTAGGTCGAAAGCTCTTCATCCGTAATGGCGAAGTGGTGCGGGGTGACTTCGCAGCTGACTTTGAGTCCGCGGCTTTTCGCGAAGGCAACCATTTCGACCGAGCGCGAGGTGGAGAGATGGGCGACATGAAAACGCGCGCCGGTCAGTTCGGCCAGGAGGAGATCGCGCGCCACCATGATGTCTTCGGAGGCGGACGGAATCCCGCCGAGCCCCAGCCGCACCGATTCAACGCCTTCATGCATGTCGCCGCCCGCGCTGAGGTTGAGGTCCTCGCAATGATCGATCACGGGCAGATCGAAGGCTCGCGCCAATTCCATGGCGCGGCGCATTACGCGCGCGTTCATGACCGGACGCCCATCATCCGAGATCGCCACAATTCCTGCCGCCCGCATGGAGCCGATCGCCGCGAGCTCTTCCCCGAGGCTGCCTTTCGTGATCGCGCCGATGGGGAACACGTTGACTGCGGCAACTCCACGCGCCCGCTGCACGATGTAGCTCGTCACCGTTGCGCTGTCGTTTACCGGCAGTGTGTTGGGCATGCAGCAGATCGAGGTGAATCCACCCGCTGCCGCGGCGCGCGCGCCGGTCTCGATCGTCTCGGCGTGCTCGATGCCCGGTTCCCGCAAATGAACGTGCATGTCGATGAACCCGGGCGCCACGATCCTGTTGGTCGCGTCGAAAACGACCGCTTCCGGATCGTGCAGACCGGTACCGACAGATTCGATGTGCCCGTCCCGGATCAGAACATCCGCTCGGCCGTCGCCACCGGATGCTGGGTCGATCACCCGCCCGCCTTTGACCAACAGAACCATCCCGGAAGACCGCGCACGACGGCCTCCGGCCTGTGCGCTCATTCAGGATTCCCCAAAATTCGCTCCAGCACAGCCATCCGGACCGCGATTCCGTTCTCCACCTGATTGAGAATGACCGAGCGCTGGCTGTCTGCGACTTCCGAGCTGAGCTCGCGGCCGCGATTGATCGGACCGGGGTGCATCACGATGACATCCGGTTTGGCCAGCGCGAGATGCTCGAGGCGCAGCCCGTAGAAGCGGAAGTACTCGCCGGACGACATGGGCGCTTCGTGCTGCCGCTCCAGTTGCACGCGCAGCATCATGATCACGTCGGCATCGCGGATAGCGTCCGTCATTTCGTAAGTCAGCCGGACCCCGCTTGCAAGCGACTCGAACTCCTTCGGCAGGAGCGAGGGAGGTCCGCACAATACAATCTCAGCCCCGAATTTCGAGAGCAGATGAACGTTGGATCTTGCCACGCGGCTGTGCGCGATGTCACCGATGATGGCCACGCGCAGCCCTTCGAGTGTAGGGCGCTGATCGAGAATCGTCCGCGCGTCGAGCAAGGCCTGCGTGGGATGCTCGTGAGTTCCGTCGCCCGCGTTGACGATCGGGATGTGCAGGTGACGCGCGAGGAAGTGCGGGGCTCCTGAAGCCGCGTGCCGCATCACGATCGCATTGGGGCGCATCGCGACCAGCGTGTTGAGCGTGTCGACCAGCGATTCGCCCTTCGAGACGCTGGAACCCTGCGCCGCAATGGAAACGGTCTCCGCGCCCAGCCGGCGTGCCGCGATCTCGAAACTGACGCGTGTGCGCGTCGATGCCTCATAGAAGAGGTTGACAATCATCCGCCCCCGCAGCGTTTCCTGGCGGCGGAAAGATTGGCCGTCCTCCGGCTGAAAGAAATACGCGCGGTCCAGAATCGCTTCGATCTCGGAGCGGTCGAGGCTCTCGATGTCGAGCAGCCCGGCGGGTTTTACGCCCGTTGTTGGCATTGAAGAGATCAGGCGGCCGCCGGAGAAGCGCGTTCGACGAGCAGCACCTTCTCCATGTTGTCGATTTCCTGGAACTTCACTTCGATGATTTCGTCGTCCGAAGTCTGAACGGTGCGGCCGATGTATTTCGCCTCGATCGGCAGCTCACGGTGCCCGCGATCGATCAGCACCAATAACTGCACGCGCGCCGGACGGCCGTGATCGAACAGCCCATCGAGCGCAGCGCGAATCGTACGCCCGGTATAAAGGACGTCGTCCATGAGGATAATTTCTTTTCCTTGCACGGGGAAGGCGATCTCGGTCGCGTTCAGAACCGGCTTGAAATCGACCGTGCTGAGGTCGTCCCGGTAAAGGTTGATGTCGAGGATTCCGACCGGGATCTCCCGTTTTTCCAGCGCCGCGATCTTGGCCGCGAGCCGCTGGGCGATAGGAACGCCGCGCCGGCGGATTCCGATGAAAGCGAGCTGGTCGAGGTCTTTGGTTTTTTCGAGGACTTCGTGGGCGAGGCGAACGAGCGTGCGGTCAATCTCGCTGGCGCTCATCAACTGCGATTTGACCTGCGTCAAAGCCATCGAACGGATTGTAACGCATGGCTCAAAAGATCACGCCGCACGATAGATGCGATGTGGGGCGGGTAATATTGCCCGCAGTCGACTCGCTCGGTGGCGAACCCCAGTACAAGCCGCTGAAAAGCCGGCAACGGCCAGAATAGCCCGCCTTTTTGCGCCATCGCCTGCCCGCTCTCCGATTCGATCGGGGCGATTCTAAAACTTCATCAACCGTCCGCGAATCCGCTTCGCCGCTTTCTCGATGTCCTCGAGCTTCTTCAGCGACGACAGAGACAGCACGAAGCGATCGTCTTTTTCCAAATCCTCTTCGAACGACTTCGCCAATGTGACAAGCTCCTGCGCGTCCTTCACATTAGTCTCGTAGTCGCGTTTCAGAATTTCGTCCTTCTGCCTTTTACCATTCGGCAGGCGGACGTCTTCAGGCTCGTCTATAACCGGGGGCACGTCACGTTGCGCTACCAGTTGCGGCGACGCCAAAGCAGCCGGAATCAACAGCAAAAACGCGCGGCGGATGCGGGATTGGGTGGGGAAATCCCCCATTCCGCTATCATACCGGAAGTACACATGGACGATGTCAACATCGGCATCATTGGCCTTGGGAACGTCGGGTCAGGGGCCCTTTCCATCCTCGCGGCCAACGCCGGACTAATCGCGCTCAAACTCGGGTTCCGCCTGCGTGTGAAGGCTGTATGCTGTCCTTCGGTCGCGACGAAAACGCTGCCGTGCGAACTCGCGGATGTCGCGCGCATTGCCGACTGGCGCGAGGTGGTCTCCCGCCCCGACGTGGATATCGTTGCGGAATTGGTCGGCGGTACGACGGTCGCGAAAGAAATTATCGAGGGCGCTATCGCCAATGGCAAGTCGATCGTCACCGCGAATAAGGAGTTGATGGCGCTCGCTGGTTCCGAGATCTGGGACGGCGCCATCCGGGCGCGCATCAATCTCGCGATGGAGGCAAGCGTCGCTGGGGGCATCCCAATCCATGCCGTGCTTCGAGAGGGCATCTCGGGCGACCGCATCGTGGCGATCGCCGGTATCCTCAATGGAACGAGCAATTACATCCTCACGGAGATGGAAAGGCGCGGTGAGTCTTTCGACGCAATCCTGGCCGAGGCGCAGGCGCTCGGATACGCCGAGGCCGACCCCAGCGCCGATGTCGACGGCTATGACGCGCGTTCCAAGCTGGCGATTCTCGCCGCGCTCGCGTTCGGCGAGCGCATCACGCCGAGTGACATCTTCGTGGAAGGCATCCGCCGCATCACCGCGCAGGACTTCGATTACGCACACCAACTCGGGCACACCATCCGGCTCGTCTGCGCGGCGACCCAAACCGAACGTGGGTTGATCCTTTCTGTGCGCCCGGCGTTGATTCGGCAGTCCACGATTCTGGCGGGCGTACAGGGGGCATATAACGCCGTCTGGGTCAAAGGACAATTCGGCGCCGATACCTTCTACTACGGCCGCGGCGCCGGACCGAGTCCGACCGGTGTTGCTGTCGTTAGCGACATGATGCGGGTCGCGCGGGAGATTCGATCCGGAAGTCCGGAGCGGGTTTCACCTTTCGCCCATGAGCGCCTGGGCGAGTATGAGCCGGTGCCGATCACACTCCAACACAGGCCGTATTATCTGCGGTTCCGCGTTGAAGACCGGCCGGGCATTATCGCTGAGCTTGCCCACATCCTCGCGGCGAAGCAGATCAGCCTCGAAGCCGTTCTGCAACTGCCGAGCGATACGAAACACAATCTGCCGTTCGTGATTACCGTCGAGCCATCGTCCGAACAGGCGATTCGGGAAGCGGTCGAGCAGATGAGCCGCCTGAGTTTTCTGACGGAACCGCCGCTCGCGCTGCCGATGGAGCCGCCGCTTTAACGCGCCGGAGCCACTGCGTAAGGCTTGTCCCAAAAGGCCATGTTGCCGATGGGCTCGCCCGAGATCACGATCTCCACGCGCCGGTTCCCTTCGCGTCCGTCCGGGCCTGAATTCGGACCGATTAACCGGCTGCTGCCGAGACCATGCGCCGTGACGGAAGCCGCGGGAGCGCCCTCTGCGATCAAAGCGCGGCGCACCGCATCGGCCCTTTCGCTTGCGGTCGGCGCGGTCGCCTCGGTGTCGCTATTGCCTTCCACTTCGGCGCGCAAGCCGGAGTGAGCCGTCAAAATGGCGGCGACTTTCGAAAGTTCGGTATCCACTCCGGGATGCAGGTCAGCCCCGGTGAAATCGGAATCCGGCACGGTCGCCACGAGACCGCGTGCCGTATCGCGCGCGGAAAGAGCGCCGTTCAGCTTGTCAAGCAGCGTCATGCGCAGGTCGGTCTTATGCGTGTCGGGCCGCGGTGTCTCGACCACAGCCGATCCGGCTTCAAGCTGAGGCGGCGGCGCGGGCGCGGTGTTGCGCGCGGTCTCCACCTCCTGCACGCGCCGGCGCGCGTCGGCCGCATTCGCCTCTGCCTTCTCGCGTGCGGCTCGTTCCGCTTCGGCGCGATTTCGCGCGTCTTCCGCCTCTGCGTGGGCGCGCGCGGCTTCGGCCTCGGCTTGCGCGCGAGCCTGCTCGGCATCGGTAGCGGCGGCCCGTGCCGATGCGATCGCTTCGTCCTCTTGTTTGCGTTGCGCGATCATGCGCGCATCCTCGGCAGTTTGCACGGCCTCGCGCGCATTCTGCACAACGGCCTTGCTCTCGCCCTTCCGCGCGTTCAGATGCTGCGCCGCCTCGTACAACTGCTGTGCCCGGGCGAGTGTCTGGCCCGCGTACTTTTCGGCGTTGGCCGCGCGCGCGATCCCGAGCGCGTTCTGCGCCTCATAGAGTTCGAGCGTTGCCTCATAGCGGTCCATCGAGACTTTTGGCGCGTTTGCTGCCTCTGCGTCGGTTTCCGGACCATGCCACGTATACTGGCCGCGCGGCATCAACTCGTATTTCGCCTGCACCTCTTCGATCTTCCCCACCGTCTCGGGACGAACCCGGTTTTCGAGCACCACGACGTTGCTCGGAATACGCGCCGCCGAGTAAGGCTCCGCCGTCACAATCAGTCCGAAAGCCTGCAAATCGGTGCTCACGTGCAGCGTCGCTTTGTTCGAACTGCCGGGCACGATTTCGGCGATGTTTCGCACGCCGCCTTCGGGTGTCACGGCCCAGAGGGTATAGGTGAGATATTCGCGTCCGAACCTTTGTGGCGGAAGCATGTGCTCCAGATTGGCGTCGATTTCGGTACGGCCGCGCTTCGCTTCCACCGTCGCGGTGCCCTTGGCTTCCGGCATCAGGACCGTCCCCTTGAAGTCGATCTTCGTCGCACCCTGCCGGTACTGGTAGTTGATGGCCGTGATGGTGTTCTGAATAACAGTGACGTGGAAAACCGGGGACGTCTCAGGCCTCGAAGGCTCCTGCGCGAGTGCGCTCGCCAGAGCCAAGAGGCCGGCTCCGATGGAGAAAACGATGCATTTCATGAAGTTCACTCCCATGGAGTGACACAGGCAAGCAGTGGTCCAACGTACGACGCATCCCCCGGAGTGGGTGAATAGACACGGATGGAAGCGGCTTATTTTTGCCGCCGTGGCCTAATACATCGCCGTCCGCGACGGACTTCGAGGGTCATCGTTATGGCCGCGGCGCTCTGGCAAATGGAACGTGTACGCCCGATGAACCGGGACAATACTTCGCGCGGTCCGGTCGCGCCTTTCTGATCCAGGAGCTTACCGGCGAGATGTTCCCGATCGGCCAGCGTGTCGAGCCACAACCCGGAGAAGTCCGGTCTGCTGTTTGCCTGCTTCGGCGCCGGCGCGAAGAGATCGGCTTTCCTATCAAGGGTCGTGACGCCTGATAATGACATGGAGATGAGGTCGGCGTGGACTCATGGAATGATGGCGCTCCTGCGTCAGGAAGCGAACGGGTGGACGGTGTGGAGAGCGAGCCATGAAGCCTGACTACAGCGAGGATGGCGTGGATCTCGCCCCGATCCGCTGGATGCCTTCGCTGACGCCGGGTGAACGCCTGGCGGTGCTGCAGGATCAGGTAGACTCATTGCTCAGTTTCCGTGCAAAGTTCTGCTGACAAAGTTCGGTCCACTGGACGTTCTCGGCATGATTGGCAAGCGACATTCGTGGCAAGATCTCACCGAGAGATTCCGGCGGGTGCGGATAGAACCGGGCGTCACCGTGAACGTTCTCGAGCTACAGGCGCTGATCGAGATCAAAGAAGAACTGGGCCTCCCAAGAGACCTCGCGGTTTTACCGGTTCTGCGGCAGGCTCTGCGCGAAAGCCCCGGCCGCCAGGAGAGCTGAGGAACTCCATGGACCTCCATGGACCTCCGCCAAAACCTATGCCGGGACGACCGCGACGACCGGAATACCCGCGCGTTGCAACGCCGTCTCGACTTCGGGCGTCCGTAAACGACTGGCATCGAATTCGACCATAAGCTCTTCGCGCGACGCCGCGATCTGGATGCGCTCGATCCCATAGATCGCGTTGGCGGCCACAATCTGGTCCATCAGCGATTCGTCCAATGGGCGCTGCAGGCGGAAGTGCTTCTGAACTTTGGTCATGCGCGGTAAGGAAGATCGATTATAGCGAATGTGCCGGTGGGTCAGTCTTCATCCGCCCAGTGGTTGACGGGTCCGGCGCCTGCTCCGATTCCGGGACTCGTCCGAATGGCGCGATCGATAAAGCTCTTCGCGCGCTCAACCGCTTTCGGCAGATCGAGGCCGCGTGCCAGGAACGCCGTGATGGCGGCGGAGTACGTGCATCCTGTGCCGTGGGTGTGGCTTGTCGCAACGCGAGCAGCGCGGAACTCAGCGAACAAGCCATCGTGAAAAAGGATGTCGACCGGATCCTCCTCCAGATGTCCACCCTTGACCAGCACGGAGGGCACGCCAAACGCCGCAATGCGCCGGGCGGCCTGCCGCATGTGGTTCACGTTTCGGACGGTGATCCCGGCGAGATCCGCGGCCTCGGCGAGGTTTGGGGTAATGAGCGTCGCCTTGGGCAGAAGTAACCGGCACAGAGCCGTTCGAGCCTCCGCATCGATCAGGGGAGAACCATGCTTTCCGATCATCACGGGGTCGACAATCAGCGGACAGTGAAGCGCGATTGACGCCACAGCTTCCACGATTGCCGCCGATCCAAGAGCTCCGGTCTTGGCGGCGGCCGGGGAGAGGTCGGTCAGAACCGCTTCGATCTGGTCGGCTACCAGTGCAGGATCGAGATTCTCGACCCTGGACGCACGCACCGTATTCTGCACCGTTACCAGCGTGAGAGCCGACGTCCCATAGACCCGAAGCTGGTGGAAAGTCTTGAGATCGGCCTGAATGCCCGCACCGCCGCCGGGGTCGGAGCCGGCGATGGTCAGGGCGATCGGAATTCGGGACACCGGTACCAGAATCGCGCACCGGATTGGTCGTTGGTGCCACCCGCGTGTTCCAAATCGGGAATTTGCCCATTGCCATAATGAACCACTAACGCCCCGCCGATAGACGGGCATGTCGAGCTGCTCTCATAAACACAGCGGTTTTCATAACATTGCCGTTCTCCTGGCCGTGATCCTGTTCGGCGGCGCGGCCGTCGCGCAGGAGCTCCATCTCAAAACCCGCACCATCACGACGACTGGCGCCTCCATGCATGCACGTGCCCGTACCGGCGCCTCGGGCGCCCCGGTCCACCAGATCATCCAGTTCGACCACCTTCCTGGCGTGGAAGACCTCAATGCGTTGCTCGCCGCCGGTTTCCGCATCGTCGGCGCGGTGCCAGACAATGCGGTGATGGCGATTGCGCTCGATGCGGCCACGGCCAGCCAGGTGACCTCCCGGGTTGATGGCGTCCAGTGGGTCGGCACGATGGAGACGAGCGACAAAATCAGCCCGGTGTTCGAAACTTCTTCCGCGGCTCAGGGGCAAACTGTCGATGCGGTCGTGGAGTTCCACGCCGATGTCGATGCCGCCGGCGAGCAGACGGTCGGGGCAGTTGAGGGCGTGACGTTCTCTCATCCGGCCGAACTGGTGCCTGGGCACATGCTGGTCAGCGCGACTTACGACAAGCTGCTGGCAATTGCCGGGCATGACGAAGTCGCTTATATCTTCCCGGCTGACGCCGCGCTGAGCACCGAAAGTGAAATGATCCCTTGCGTCGGAATGCTGACCGCGGCCGGCGCGGTCGGTCAGTACGCCAACATCGTCCATGGCTGGGACCTCAACTCCGACCAGATGGCGCACCTCGGCTACGTTTTCGGCACACTGACCTCGAAGGTGCCCGCGCAGACGGTGCAAGCGGAGATTCTTCGGGCCATGAACGCGTGGTCGGCCGTAACCAATGTGGTCTTCGAGCCGGGGTCGAGCGAAACCGCGACTCGCACGATCGCCGTGAAATTCGCCACCGGCTCGCATGGCGATTCGTTCCCGTTCGACGGGCCGGGCGGCGTTCTTGGACACACCTTCTATCCGGTGCCCGTGAATTCGGAATTCATCGCGGGCGACGTTCATCTGGATGCCGATGAAAACTGGCACGCCGGCGGCGACCTCGACATCTACACCGTGGTGCTGCACGAGCTGGGACACGCCATTGGTCTGGGGCATTCGGACAAGCCGGGCGATGTGATGTATCCCTACTACCACCGGGGCGCGCAGTTGTCCGCCAATGACATCGGAGCCGCGCAGGAGTTGTACGGCGCTCGCCAGGGCGCGCCGACTCCGGCTCAGACGCCGGCCGCTCCTGTGAGCACGGTTGCGCCGTTCCCAACACCCGCTCCTGCTCCGGTGCCACCGGCTCCAACTCCAATTCCAACTCCAACCCCGGCTCCGGCGCCAGCGCCCGTACCCGCGAAGCCGCTCAGCCTGACGCTCAATGCGATCCCGGCGTTGGGCGCATCCGCACAAGCGACGATCTCCGGAACTGTGACTGGCGGCCTGGCTCCGCTGACCGTCCAGTTTCAGACAGACAAGGGTTATACGGGTAAAGCCACCGTGAGCGCGTCGGGCGTCTGGTCCGCCGCTGGCGTCGCATTGGTGACTGGGACGAATACGATTACGGTAACGGCATTCGATTCCTCGCACCAGACGGTCTCGCAGTCGGAACAAGTGAACCGTCAAGCCTCGACGCCGACGGCGAGCGCCGGCCCGGTATCCATCCAGATCACGTCGCCTTCAGCCGCGGTGAGCACCGCGAAAGGCACGACGATTTCGGTTGGCGGCACTGCATCCGGCGGCGCCGGAATCGCCCAGATCACATGGCAGACTTCGACCGGCCAATCCGGTACCGCGGACGGCGCCGATCGCTGGCTGGCGAGCAACATCCCGCTGCTGGTCGGCACGAACACGATCGTGATTCGCGCTTATGACGCGGCTGGGGCGAGTGCCTGGCGGTCGCTTGTGGTTGTTCGCCACTAGCCCTCCACTAGCCCGGAAAGAGCGGCCATCCGCCTCAGGGCTTCAGCAGGTACTCGGCCTGAAACGGCCCAATTCCGGGATAGTAAAGCTGCGCCCGCACGATCTCGGACATCTGCCGCAGGTGCCCGAGATCGTGCAGTGCCCATTCATTCAGCATGTTTGCAAGCGTGAACCGGCCGAGCACGGTATGGCGCCCTGTCCGTGCCAACAGGCCACGGTCGAGCCCGCGTAAAAACTCGACATTGTCCTCGCGCTGCTCTTCCCAATGCGCCAGGGACTCTTCGGCATCGCGATTGGAATAAGCGCCGTCCGCATAGTACGCATTCTGGTCATACGGCTCGATTTCCGGATCGTCGTTCGCGAGAATCTCATCGAAGCGGGCCCGGAAGCAGTGTGCCTCCACATGCGAAAGATGTTCGAGCAACTCGGCGATCGAGTACCGGTCTGATGCCGGTTTCCAGGATGCCTGCTTGTCGTCGATGCCCGTCAATAGTGCGCGGATAATGTCGGGCGTGGCGGCCATGTGATCGATCGCGGGATGTTCGAGGCGCGGAACGGGCATGTGACGATCCTAACCCGCGAAGGGGCGGCCCCGATTCGTGTGCTCTCTCGCCTCCTGCTTTTTCTTATGAAACTTCGAAGACAACAGGCTGAAGCCTGTTCTACCACCGTTTACAATTGACGATTCCGGTAAGTGAGCAGCCGTTCAATTCGACGCGACGATGATTTCCCGCGAATCATCCGGTAACGCTCGGAGCCGGATCTCGGTACGCCGCGCGGGTAGCAGGGCGGGGAAGCGCTCCGCCCACTCCAGAAGCACGAGCGCCTGGCTGGCGAAAAGATCCTCCAGCCCAAGCGCTTCCACCTCGCGCGCTTCGTCGAGCCGGTAAAGATCGATGTGATAAACCGGCTCGGATTCACCGTACTGATGAATCAGCGTAAACGTCGGGCTGGAGACTTCGTCCGGCGCCGCCGCCCCATGGCCCGACACGATTCCCTTCGCGAGAGTTGTTTTGCCCGCCCCCAGATTCCCGATCAACAGGACGACCCCGCTCAGTTCCTCGCCGAGCCGGCGTCCCAATTCCACGGTCTCTTCGTCAGAGCGCGTCAGAAAAGTTCGTGATTCCACGAATCCCTTCCGGCAGGTAGCGCAGAAGGTCCGTTGCGAGGACCGTCTGTTCAGTCAAATGCCCGGCTGCGATCTCCCCGGCGCGCGAATGCAGATATACGGCGGCCGCAATCGCCCGATCCGCATCATCCGGAAATTGCCCGAGCAGTCCCGCGACCATGCCCGTGAGGATGTCGCCCGTTCCTCCCTTGGCCATCGCGGGGGAGCCGGTCGGGTTGATCCAGACCCGCCCGTCGGGAAAGCCGATTAGCGTGCGCTCGCCCTTCAGAATGACCGTGAGGTTGCGTTCTGTCGCGAAAGATCGCGCAGCCGCGACGCGGTCTGCCTGCACCTCGGCGATTGTTTTCCCCGTGAGGCGCGACATCTCGCCCGGATGCGGCGTCAACACGCGCGGCGCCCCTCCACCGTGGAAAGCCGCCCCCGCCAGGCAATTGAGCCCATCGGCGTCGATCACCATCGGCAGCCTGGCTTCCGCGAAAAGCCTTCTCACGACCTCGCGCGTTTCATCACTGGTTCCGAGTCCGGGTCCGATCGCAACCAGCGAGCATTTCTCAGCCAACCCGGCGATGCGGTCGAACGCGGCAAGCGCGATCTCGCCGGACTGCGTTTCGGCGAGAGGTTCCGTCATCAGTTCCGCGGCGTGCGCCGAAATCGATGCTTGCGCGGATTTTGGGCACGCCACCGTCACCAGTCCAGCGCCGGCGTGCAGCGCGGCAAGCCCGGCCATTGCCGCCGCTCCCGGCTTGCCGCGTGAGCCGGCCACCACCAGCAAATGTCCATACTTCCCCTTATTGGAATCGCGGTCTCGCGGCGCAAAACACGGTGCAATGCTCTCTGGAGTAACCAGCGCCAGGTTGATCTGCGTATCGTTCTCGTAAAGAGACGCCGGGGATCCAATGGGCGCGATTTCGAGTTCGCCCATCCAATTGCATGCCGGGTGAAGCGCGTGGCAAACCTTCGGCGCGGTGAACGTCACGGTTGCATGGGCACGCACGTATTCACCTGGCGGAAAGCCGCTGTTGCCCGAGAGTCCTGACGGAATATCTACCGCCACCACCCTCGCCAGCGGGAAGCCGCAGTTGATTTCGAGGATCGCATCCAGCGCGGGTCCGCGCGCCGGACCGTTCAGCCCTGTTCCCAGCACTGCATCCACCACCAGCGTCGCGGAGCGCATTTCCGGCGCGAAATCCTTGTACTCCTGCAGGCCGGATGCCCGCAGCATGGCGTAATTCTGCGCGGCATCGCCGGTCAGCTCCTCCGGAGGGCACGTGAGCACAACCCACAAATGCCGCGGCTGGAAGTGAACGCGAAGCTGCCGCGCAATGGCGAGCCCGTCACCGCCGTTGTTGCCTTTGCCGCAGATGACGGCGATGCGCTGCTCGCCGGCGGGCGCGAACCGGCGCGCGATGAAATCGACCACGCTTCGCGCGGCGGTCTCCATCAGGATGATGCCGGGAATACCGGACTCGATCGTCGCGCGATCGACCGCGCCCATTTGCGCGGCTGTCAGGACCTTGCGCGGATTTACTTTCGGCTCCATCGGCTATGCGAGACCTCGTGCGATAACGACGGTCATGTCATCCGGCAATTCCGGCGCCGCGCTCCACTGCTTCACGGCTTCCATGATGCGCGCCACGATCTCCTGCGGCTCGCAGTGCTGATAGCGCAGGGCCGTTTCCGAGAGCCGCTCGACGCCGAACTCCTGCCCGTAGGCATTCTCGGGCTCGGTGATTCCATCCGTGTAAGCGACGAGCATATCGCCCGACTGAATCTCCACCTTTTGCTCTTCGTAGCGAATCACCGGAAATGCGCCCACCACCGTGCCGGTAACTTCCAAAAGCTGCGCGTTGCCATTGTGCAGCAGCAGCGGCTGCAGGTGTCCGGCGTTCGTATAGGTCAACACGCGCGAGGTTTCCTCGTAAACGCCGAAGAAGAACGTCGCATACTTCTCGGGCGCAGTATTGGCGTAAAGCTGGCGATTCAGTTGCGCGACCATGTTCGATGTCGAGAGCTGGGCGGCCGCATCTCCATTGCCCGCGGTGGCTGAGCGCGCCAGGCCCTCGGCAAGCTGCGTCCGCATAATCGACTGGATTGACGCCATCAGCAGCGCCGCCGAGATTCCTTTGCCCGCGACGTCGCCGATGGCCAGCGCGAGATTCCCGCCGGGCAGCCCAAGGTAATCGTAATAATCGCCGGACACCATGCGCGCCGCCTGGCAAACGCCGACCAGCTCGATTGTGCGCATCTCGGGGGCGGCGCGGGGAAAGAGCTGATTCTGTACTTCGCCGGCGATCTGCACTTCTGACTGCAGCCGCTCCTTTTCCTTGGCGATGACGACAAGGTTTTCGATCTGGGCAGTCATGTTGTTGAAAGAGTGGCCAAGCTCGGCGAGCTGGTCCTTACCCTTGACGGGGATGCGCCAGGAAAAGTCGCCCTTGGCGATGCGCTGCGTACCCTCATAGAGTCCATGCACCGCGCCCGTGACGGTGCGGGTAAGTGAGATGCCGATGAGCCACGACGCGAGCTGAACGATCACGAGAGCGACAAAGAGCGCCACGAACACGAACGTCGCGACCTGCGCGGTATCGATTCCGTTGCTGAACACCGTCTTGAGCACTGCCGAAGGCCGCGTGGTGACGAAGAAGATGCTGGTGCGCTCCGACTGCGGGCTGTTCCAGTCCTTCAGATGAAGATCGTTGCCCCAGGGAGTGGTGAAGTCCACGCGTTCCCAACCCGGTGCGGGCGGCGGAACCGTACCCGCGAAAACGCCGTTGGGAAAGCGTAGCGCCCCGATGCCGGGCACGAGGTTTTTCAGCACTTCCGAATCGACAGGCGCAAGCGCCGCGGCGATTACATTGCCCGTTTTCACGATGGCGGCCAGGTAGTAAGCGCCATTCCTGGTGAGATTGCCGGCATAGTCCTGCCAGCCGGAGGGCGGGGGTTCCAGCGTGCTCGTGGTGGGAAAGTGAAACGCCTGATCGCCGCTGACAACGAATTGGAGGTGAGGCATCCTTTGCGCGAGAATTCGATCGATCTCGACGGCCGCCGCGGGCCGGCCGGAAGGTTTGGCCTGGCTGAGCGCCCGCGCCGCAGCCACCAGCGCCGTGGCGCGCCGCTGCAGTTCCGCGCTGACCAGATATGCCGCGACCTGCCCGGTAACGATGTATGTTCCGGCCGCCGTCAGGAGCAGGATCAGCACGATCGGCACGACACCGATAAAAATGTACGTGACGTACAGGCGATTCCGCAGCCGCCAGATGGCTTTACGGATCAGCCGGAATGAAAGCACCGCGCCCGTTGCCATCAATGGCAAAAAGACGACAATCGCGAACCCGGTGGAATGTACGGCCCACTGCAGAACGATGTAGAGAATCAGCAGGGCGAGGAACGAGTGCGGCAGTGTGATCAATCGCCTGACTGACATGTGGGACACCTTCAGGATAGGCTAACGTGACTCCCTTCGGGTTCGTACAATCGGAGGTCTATCCATACAGGTGGCAGCATCTGAACAAGGGAGAACACAATGATAGTCAACCAGCATGCCGGCACACGGGTGGACGAAGTGGCCGCCGGAATTTATCGCATTTGCACGCCCATGGACGTGATTCCGGGCGGATTCACGTTCAATTCTTACCTCGTTGCCGGCGAGGAGCCGCTCCTGTTCCACACCGGCTGGAAGAAACTCTTTCCGTTGACCGTTGAGGCCGTCCGCGCGGTTATGCCGGCCGAAAAGCTCCGCTGGATCGGCGGCTCCCACTTTGAGGGAGATGAATTCGGCGCCCTGAATGACTTTCTCGACGTTGCTCCGGCAGCAACGCCGTTCGGCGCGGAAATCGGCGTCCTGACCTCAATCAACGACTTTGCTTCGCGGCCAGCACGGGGATTGAAAGACGGTGAGGAACTTGCAATTGGACGCCGCCTGGAATGGAGATACACTCCGCACGTCCCGCACGGGTGGGATTGCGGCATCCTGTTCGATCATTCGACGGGTACGCTGCTATGCGGAGATCTGTTCACGCAACCTGGTTCGAACCCGCCGCCGGTCACGGAATCGGAAATCCTCACCGCAAGCGAAGCGATGCGCGAGGGTATGGATTATTATGCGCTCGCCACGGGCACGCAGGCGATACTCAAGCGGCTGGCTGACCTGAATCCCTCGATGCTCGCCTGCCAGCATGGCAGCGCTTATCGCGGAGGCGGCGCCGCCCTGCTTCTGGAATTGGCGGCAAAACTGGGGCAGACGACCGCCGCCTGAAGCCCTCAGTTCCCGCCTGGCGTCAGGTCCATGTGATCGATCACCACGATGGGCAGCATGCGCTTGCGCTTGTCCAGACGAAGGCCAGGTTTGCTGAGAGCTTCCGGGAACGAGACAGCGCCGTTCGGCTCCGCGCCCGCCACTCCGCTGCTGCGGAGACTGTCACGGAACCGTTCGCCCGGTGTGAAGTTGAGATCGAAATCCCATGTGCCATCAAGGCCGGTCGCATCCTCCACCGGATACGCAAACTGAAAGTCGTCGATCTTCTGCAGCCTCGACGCGAACTGTGCCATCGTCACGTTCCGGCACGAGATCAGCTCTGACAACAGCGGGTTCGTGTCCCTGGGATCGTTTGCCATGCTGCGAGCATCGTGACAGCTCGCGCGGTTGGCGGGGCCGGCCTTCTTCAGGTTCGGCCGCGACGCTGTGAGCGAGTACGCCTCGACGGGCCGGTCCTCGTAATGCCATTTGATCCGGAACCGGTCGGTCAGCAGCGCGCGCGTCATCGCCCGCAGATCGTCGTCGTATCCGCTGTTCCCGTGCGCCTCCGCGTTGGGGCGCTTCCCGGCCCTGGCGCTGACATCGATGCGGACCGAGTCGGCGCCCTTCGGAATCCCGAATATCCATTCATGGGTATGAACGGTGCTGATGTCCCAGGCAAAACCCATCGCAGTATCGAGACGCGCGTGCCGAAGTTCGAGACCTCCACCCCGCGTGTAGTTGAAGGAATCGGCTTCTCCTGTTTTGTTGATCTTCACGTCCGCGACTTCGAAGGCCAGTTGCCGCGGTGAAAGTTTTTGCGCGATATCAGGCGCGTTCGGCGCCGGCTGGTCCACTCTGTCGATCACCAGAACCGGCGCGGGCGCATCCTGCAATACCAGATTCAACCCAAGCTGGCGGCTCACAGCTTCGAAGACCGTGACGCGCTCAGCGCCCGCCGCAAGCAGCGCGGAACGGCGCGTCCATTGAAGGTCGAAATCCCACGTTCCTTCAATGCCAGTTTCATCCACCACGGGCTCTTTGAGATACTCCGAGCCCATTTCTCTCAGCCGCATCACAAACGCCGCCATGGTCACGTTGCGACAGGAGTAAGACATTGCCGCAGACCCCGCCGGTTGTGGCACCCAGGTGCAACCGGATTCGGTTCCGCCACTGGATGCTGACATCTTTGCCTTCCCCCTGCCCTTCATGAGCGCAAATGCAGGCAGCGGGCGGACGTCTTTGTGCGCGGCAAGATGGAAGCGCTCCGCCAGCATCGACTGCAGCATGAGGCGCACGGTTCGGGCGGCGTCCCGGCAGGCGCCTTTCCGGCGATATCGAAGCGATCGAATTCCAGCCAGTTCGGTCCGCCAATAACGGTTTCCGACTCGACATGATAAGCCGCCTGGATCAGATCGAGCATCGTGGCCTTGCGGAGATCATAGCGATCGCCGTGCATCACGCCTCCCGAGACAAGGGTGAACGGATTCATGGCAGGTCCGCTCGGGCGGACATCGGTGACATCGAAGTGAGGAAGCGTTTGGCTGATGCCGGGCACCGCGGCCATTGCCGCCAGCAAAGCGTGCCCGGCGAGTATCATCCGTGAGACTCTCATCCACTCTGTTGGACGTATTCGCGTGAGATTCCCTTCCACGCGTTCACAGCCTTCTTACATCATCCTCTTTCACTTCGGCGGATTGGCAGACAAGGGCCAATACTGAGCGGGCTGTGGGGCAGGATGGCATCTTGCGCGCGATTTGTTATCGCGCTTCCGCTGTAGTTGCAAACGCCCCACAAACCTTGTGCCAGCACATCTAACTTCCGGATGCCGGGGTGAATGTGGCGCTGGCGATCTTGTCGCCGGCGTTGCTGCTGTTGCAAACAAAGTCCCCCATCGGCGGCAGGACCGCCATTGCCACATGCTCTCGACGAACAGTTTGAAATCTTAATCGGCACTGGGCGTGAGTGCGCGCGCCACAGCCCACGCCACAGCTAAGATAGCGATGGACGCGATGGCGATCGTTCTTGAGCTGCGTAATGTGGTCCGCGAGTTTCCAGGACATCGCGCGGTTGACGATATTTGCCTGCGGCTGGAGCGCGGCGGGTTTTACTCGCTGCTCGGTCCGTCGGGCTGCGGCAAGACAACCACGCTGCGGATGATCGGCGGATTCGAACAGCCGGATACCGGCGAAATCGTGCTGAACGGCTCCGTCGTCAACAGGCTAAAACCGTTCGAGCGCGATGTCAGCACGGTGTTTCAGAGTTATGCGCTCTTCCCGCATCTTACGGCGCTCGGCAATGTGGAGTTCGGGCTGCGGGAGCGCCGGATTGCCGATCGCGCTGCGCGCGCGCGCCAGGCGCTCGAATTGGTGCAGCTTTCCGGCAAGAGCGACCGAACGCCCGCGCAGCTTTCGGGCGGTGAGAAGCAGCGCGTCGCACTGGCTCGCTCGCTTGTCCTTGAGCCGCAGGTGTTGCTGCTCGATGAGCCGCTGGCGGCGCTCGACCCCAGGCTGCGCAAGGAGATGCGCGGCGAGTTGAAGGCCATGCAGCGCAAGACGGGCATCACGTTCCTCTTTGTGACCCACGATCAGGAAGAGGCGCTCTCGATGTCCGATCGGGTGGCCGTGATGAATCACGGACGTATCGAGCAGTTCGGGACTCCGGAGGACGTTTACCTGCGACCGGCGACGCCATTCGTCGCAGGCTTTCTTGGCGCAATCAACTGGTTCGGAAAAACGGGCGTGCGGCCGGAGTCGACGCGGCTTTCACGCGAAAAGCCGGAGGGCTCGCCATGCCGGCGGGCCGCTGTCGACAATTCGCTGTTCTTCGGGAACCGCGTGCACGTCTATTCGCGGCTCGAAGATGGCGGCCGCGCCGTGGCCGAGCTTCCTCTTGAGCAGAATCATTTCGGGGAAGGGGAGTCGGTCTGGATCCATTGGGCGCCGGCCGACGAACTCCATTTCGAATGAACCTGCGGGCCAGGTTCATTCTCCCCGCTCGTGTCTGGATGGCGCTCTTCTTCGCGACCCCGCTGGGCATTGTCTGCGGTTACAGCTTCCTGACACGCGGGGACTACGGAGGCGTCGAGCAGCCATGGACCGTGGAAAATTTCACGCGCCTGGCCGATCCGATCTATTTGGGAATTCTCTGGCGCTCCGTGTGCATCGCTCTGGCGGCGACGGCGCTATGTGTGCTGCTCGGGTTTCCGCTCGCGCTCTTCATCTCGCGCGCCGGGCCCCGAAAGAACCTTTACCTGCAACTCGTGCTGCTGCCATTCTGGACGAGCTTTCTTGTGCGGACATACGCGTGGCTGTTCATCCTTCGCGATACAGGCTTAGCGAACACGGCGCTCGCCCGGATGCACCTGATCTCGTCGCCCCTCCCGCTGCTTTACAACGACGGTGCAGTACTCGCCGGCCTGGTTTACAATTTTTTGCCGTTCTTCGTGTTGCCGATGTATGCCACGCTGGAGCGTCTCGATCCGTCGCTCGTGGAGGCGTCCGCCGATCTCGGGGCGCGCCCATATACAACCTTGTGGCGCGTAATCGTTCCCGTGTCCGCCCCTGGAATTGCCGCCGGATCAGTGCTCGTCTTCATCCCTTGCCTTGGCGCCTATCTCACTCCCGACCTTCTTGGCGGCGGCAAGACGGTGATGCTGGGCAATCTCATCCAGAACCAGTTCACGACGGCGCGAGACTGGCCCTTCGGCTCCGCCGCATCGCTGGCGTTGATGTTGGCGAGCGCGCTGCTGTTGGCGGGTCTCATGCGCAGCCGTGTCGCAAAGGAGCTGATGTGAAAGTGCAGCCGCCCCCAAACCGCCTTCTGGGCCTCTATTCCGCGGCGGCCCTGGCGTTTCTGCACGCGCCGCTCGTAATCCTGATCGTGTTCAGCTTCAACGCCAGCCGATTCACGACCTGGCAAGGCTTTTCTCTCCGGTGGTATCGCGCGGTCTTGAGCGATCCGCAGCTGTCGGAAGCGCTCGTGAACAGCGTGATCATCGCGGTCGTGGCATCGGCACTTTCAACTGTCATCGGAACGCTCGCGGCTTATGGCATCTGGAAGCGCCGCGCGGGTATACTTTCCGGCTCTCTCTATCTGTCGCTGGTCACGCCGGAGATCGTGACCGGAGTCTCGCTGCTGGCGCTGTTCCAGTGGGCGTTCCGGTTCCTTCATCTGCACCTCGGGCTCGCTACGGTGATCGTGGCTCACGTCGCGTTTTCGATTGCATATGTGACCATCGTGATCTCGGCGCGGCTGGCAAGCTGCGACCGTTCGCTGGAGGAGGCCGCGATGGATCTCGGGGCGTCCGAGTGGCACGCCTTTTCCCGCGTGACGCTGCCCTATCTCGCGCCTGCCATTGCCGCGGCCGGTCTGCTCGCGCTGGTTGTCTCGTTCGACGATTACGTGATCACGAGCCTGGTGGCGGGCGTCGATTCCGAGACGCTGCCCATGGTGATTTATGCGATGGCGCGGCGGGGAGTGAGTCCGGTGGTGAATGCCGTGTCGGCGCTGATCGTTGTCGCTTTTGGCGCCATCATCGTGATATCGCAACGGCTGCAGCGAGGCGGCAGGCCGTTGTGAGCGCTCAGGCAATGAAGCGGCGAGTGTTTATCGCCACGGCGCTGGTGAGCGCGTGCTCGCGGGACCGCCGTCCACGTCTGAACGTTTACAACTGGTCGACGTACATCGATCCGGCGATGCTGGCGCGGTTCGAACATCAGCGCGGCGTCCGGATAAGGTACGGAACTTACGAGAGCAATGAGGAGATGCTCGCGAAGGTGATGACCGGCAACTCGGGGTGGGATGTTGTTTTTCCCACTCACAGCCGCCTGGCTCCAATGGCGCGCGGCGGATTGATAGCCCGCCTCAACGCAGCGCGCCTGCCTTCCTTGCCGAACCTCCATGCCCGGTTCCAGCGGCCGGCGTGGGATCCGGACCTTCAACTCGGCATCCCATACATGTGGAACGCGACCGGCGTGGCTTACAACAGAGGCCAGGCGGCGGCGCCGCGCGGCTGGGCGGATCTATGGAGCCCGAAATTGCGGGGCCGGTTGACCATGCTCGACGACCCCGAGGACGTGATCGGCGCCTGTTTGCAGAAGCTCGGCCTGCCCTTCGGATCGACAGACGAGCGGCAGTTGCAGGCAGCGAAGGCGGAGGCAATCCGGCAGAAGCAACTTGTGCGCGCATACCTGAATGCGGAAGTACGCGATCAGCTTGTGTCGGGCGACGTGCTGGCCGCGCAATTATGGTCGACGACCGCGGCGCAGGCAATACACGGCAATGGCCGCATCGGCTTTGTCTATCCGGCGGAGGGATATCCGCTCTATTGCGACTGTGCCGTGATCCTCCGCGAAAGCGGACGGCAGGAACTCGCTCACGACTTCCTCGAATTCCTGTTACAGCCCGACGTCGCGGCGGCAAATGCGCGCCTTGCGGAAACCGCTACCGTCAACGCGCGGGCGCAGAAAATGCTGGCGCGGGATCCCGTCCTATATCCGCCCGAGGAGATTTACCAGCGGGGTGTGTGGCCCGAGGCGTTGCCGTCGGCCGCGCAACGCTACCGTGACCGGCTGTGGACTGAAATCAAATCGGCATAGACTCGGCGCGAGTATCAAATTGTCCCGCCGCGCGCCCGGTACCGCGCCTTCGCCGCAGTCACAGTCGTCTCCGGTTGAACAGCAGAGCGGGCGTTACAGTTACGATCGGCTGACGCATCCGTTGCGCTATCTTACTTCTTCCGAAAAACGATAATGTGCTGCTGCGGCAATACCTCAATCGCCTTGTCGAACTGATACCCCTCCGGCTGCACTTCCGCTCTCACTTGCGCCACAGTCATCTTGTGCTCCTCCCGGATCGGCACGTTCGGATCCTCCGCGCGATACTCCAGGAACACCAGCCGACCATCGGATTTCAGCGATTCGCGAATACGGTCCAGCATCTTCTCTGGTTCCGAGAACTCGTGATACACGTCGACCAGAACCACCATGTCCAGCGAACTTTTTGGCAATTTCGGATCGTCGATTGCTCCCAGCACCGGATGCACATTCGCCAGATGCCGCTCCGCCATGTTCTTCGAAAGCATTTCGAGCATCGCCTGCTGGATGTCTTCGCCGTACACAACGCCATTCGGGCCCACGCGCTCCGCCAGCCGCCACGTGAAATAACCCACGCCGGCGCCAATATCCGCCACAGTCGATCCACGCTTGATGGCCAGCGCATCCAAAGCCTGATCGGGATGCTCCTCGGCTTCACGCTCCGGACGCACCAGCCAGTCCGCCCCGGCCGCGCCCATCACCTGCGCGATCCGGCGGTGCGTGATGGGATGGACTGTTTCCGCGGCGAGGACAAACGCGAACAACACGCCAACGGCGATCGCGCGTTTTACTTTGCTGAATTGCGCACGACTCCCAGCGGGCTGTGCGCTCAGAGCCCGGCCTTTTTCCATAGCTCATTTACCTTCTGCTTCACGTCCGGCGCCATCTTCAGTACGTCGGGCCACGGCCGCGTAAATCCCTCTCCCGGCCACTTCCGAGTCGCGTCGACCCCCATCTTACTGCCGTAATTGACCAAACGGCTCGCATGGTCCAGCGAATCGATCGGACCCATCGTGAACTGGATATCCCGCTCCGGGTCGATGTTGTTCAGCGCTCGCCACGCTACCTCACTGATGTTCTGCACGTCGACATCTTCATCCACCACCACGATGCATTTGGTAAACATTGCCTGTCCGAGCCCCCAGATCGCGCTCATCACCTTGCGCGCGTGCCCCGGATAGGACTTCCGGATCGACACCAGCATGATGTTGTGGAAGATCCCCTCGGCCGGCATGCACATGTCGCGAACCTCGGGAATCTGCATCCGCATCAAGGGCAGGAAGATTCGCTCGATGGCCTTACCCATGTAAAAGTCTTCCATGGGCGGGGGGCCGACGATGGTCGTCGCGTAAACCGGATCTTTCCGCTGCGTCACGCATGTCACATGAAATACCGGATACTCATCGGCCAGCGAATAGTAGCCGGTGTGGTCACCGAACGGTCCTTCCGTGCGCATCTCGCCCAGCTCCACATACCCTTCCAGCACGATTTCCGCGTTCGCCGGAACTTCAAGATCGACCGTGTGGCATTTCACCATCTCGACCGGACTCCCGCGCAGGAAGCCCGCGATCATCATTTCATCCAGATCCGGCGGCAGCGGCAGAATTGCCGAATAAATCGTCGCCGGGTCGGACCCGATCGCGACCGCGACATCCATCCGAGTCTTCTCGCCCGCGGCCACGCGGCGCCGGTAATGCTCCGCGCCCTGTTTGTGCGTCTGCCAGTGCATGCCGGTCGTGCGCTCGTCATAGACCTGCATCCGGTACATGCCGCAGTTGCGCTTGCCGGTGTCCGGATTCCTGGAGAACACCATCGGCAGCGTGATGAACCGGCCGCCGTCATCTGGCCAGCACTTCAGGATCGGGTAGTCATAAAGCGAAAAACCTTCGGTCCTGATGACTTCCTGGCAATCG
>Ga0134125_10000038_pt1 | contig 196950 bp, 188 predicted proteins | sample KB31751_FD_96464 | JGI IMG/M metagenome (GOLD analysis project Ga0134125, IMG submission 96464) | Terrestrial soil microbial communities with excess Nitrogen fertilizer from Kellogg Biological Station, Michigan, USA - KB3-175-1 | ecosystem: Environmental > Terrestrial > Soil > Unclassified ...
GCCTCTCTTTGTGATCTTCGCGGTGAAAATCAAACCACAGAGATCGCCGAGAAGGCACAAAGATCGCTGAGGCCAAATATTATTTTGTTGGCTTTTTAAGTTTATTACTTTTGATACAGCCTCCCAGGAATTAAATATTCGTTATTCCGGCTATTGTTAGTTGCCCAGCTTAGCCACCACCATGCTGCTGTTATCTATTCCATATTGTTTCGCAATAGCTTTTACGGTTGTTCCGCGGCTTACTGTAAAGGGCTTTGAATACAAATTTGCCGCCGCGAAAGATGGTGTTGAGCCATCCGTACTGTAGTAGATTTTTACGCCGGGCGATACATTGGTAATAGTTATTAAATTGCCTTTTACATTAATTGTAGGTTTGGCTACCCTGTTTACGTATTTAGCCGTACGGGCATCATGGATCACACCTTTCCAGTTCATGCCGAAACCAAAATCATAAGTATGCCCGTCGGCATCGGTATAGCATATCATATCGTGCGGGATATCTTCATCCTGTAACTCTACGGTTCGCATATTTGCCGGCATCTGGAAAGGCAGCAGACCCGAAGGTTGAGCCGCTCCCGTGAGTATATCCAACACCGCTTGGTTTTGCACCCCGAAAGTGGCTACAATGGCATTCGCATCTTTTTCAAACTCGGCAGGGATCGTAGGCTTTGTCAAAGTGATGATTACGATAACCGGTTTACCGCCCATAGCGGCCTTCGTGTCTTTAATTGTTTTCAGGTCGTTAAAATTGGCTGCCGTAATGCTTTTGCCTTTATAGGAGCGGTTGGTTATGCCGGGCTCTACCGGGTCGCCAGCGGCAATGCTGTGCGTCCTTGCATCGGTGGCCGTATAAGGGCCATATTGCAAAGTGATAGGCACGTATCCGTTTCCCCCATTTTTAACGTCATCGGCATCATAACCTGCCCCGCCGCTTGGGCTGCTCACAAATACAATGGCGCAATCGGCTTTCGCCGGATCGTCGGTTACATTAAAATATTTTTTTATCAGGTCAGCCTTCACCGCCTCTTCCCATTTTTCTTTTGATGGCGGCCCGAAAAACCCTTTCACCGATGGGGTATATTTTTTGGGCAGGTAAACGGTTTTACCTTTTTGCAGCGGAAGCGTATGTCCGTGGTTTTTCAGCAGCACAATGGATTTCAATTGCGCCTCGTAACCTGCTTTCATAAATTCGGGATTGCCTACCGTTTGCTTCGATTTTTCTACGTCCAGGTACGGATTTTCAAAAAGCCCAACCTTGAAAATATTGCGCAGCAGCCGCACCGCCGATTGCTCGAACCTGGCACGCATATACGCCTCGCCGTGTTCTTTTACACCCATGTTATAGGCCTCGATAACCGGACCGGCGTCGTTATTGCCGCCAAACTGGTCAACCCCGGCCATCAGTATTTTGTAGTGCCGTTCGGCCACCGTTTTTGTTTCCATACCCCACGATTTCCCGGCGAAAATATCCGGCGTTTTGCCTTCATCCGCGGTAACCCCCCAGTCGGTGCAAACCACGCCATCGTAGTGATATTTTGTGCGGAGCAGATCGGTTATCAGGTATTTGCTATAGCTGTTGCCGCCGTTCGCTCCCGTTTTGTCCCGGTTGTATGATATCGTATAATAGGGCATCACCGCCGCAGCCATTTTGGTTTTACCGGATAGCTTCAACGCACCGTCGACAAATGACACCAGGTGCTCGTCAAAATTATTGCCGGGGTAAACCGCGAATTTTCCATAAGCAAAATGCGCATCGCGGCCGCCTTCTTCAGGCCCGCCGCCCGGCCAGTGCTTCATCATGGCGTTTACGCTGTTATATCCCCAGCCATCCCTGATCTCGGCGCTGCCTGTTGATGTTTGGAAGCCATCCACATACGCGCGGGCCATATCGGCCGCGAGTTGCGGGTCTTCCCCAAAAGTGCCGTTAATGCGCACCCACCTCGGCTCCGACCCCAGGTCGATCTGCGGCGACAAAGCCGTCGATATGCCTAATGCACGGTATTCCCTGGCTGCGATCGACCCGAACTGCCTGACGACGGCCGGATCAAATGTCGCGGCCAGCCCGAGTTGGTCGGGCCATTGTGATATCCGCCCGCCCGCGCCTGCTGTGTATTCCACACCCGAGTTGGTGCTATGCCGCGGATCCGAGCTGTTATTTGCCGGAATCCCAAAACCTATCCCCTCCACCAGTGCCTGTACATGATTATTCCATCTTGCAGCTACTTCAGGTGTTTGTACCGAAGTAACCAGCACATGCCGTAAATTATCCTTGATCAAAAAGCTCTTTTGCTGATCCGTTACCCACGACGGATCAACGCCGCCGTCGGTAAATTTTTTGCCATTGTATGTACCGGCCCCGAAAGGTCCGGACAAGGCCGGAATGGCCTGGTGCGCACTGTATAACATTAACCCTGCTATTTGTTCAACCGATAGCTTTGATGCCAAATCCTTTGCGCGCACATCGGCGGGCAGCCGCCAGTCTTCGTACTTGTCCAGATGTCCGTTTTTATTGAGATCTTTAAAAGTCAGCCCGCCGACTGTTAATATCTTCACGCCGGATCTTGACGAATATCCAAGCGTTGGACCGTGCGGATTTTTTATCAGCATAATTCCCGATGTATCGTTGGACCTACTTGCCCGCGTCCACAATAGACCGGATGAAGATGCTATGGTTAGGGAGTTTCGGGGTAAAACAATCAGTAATGCCGAAACGCCAATAATGACAGGTAAAATACTTACGTGTAATTTTTTTTTCATAATTATAGGATTAAAGCCCGCGGCGCAGGCAATAGTATAAGAGGTCAGTTACGCTATTGTGTTGTTATGACACAACTAAAGTAAAGATATAAGTTATAGCAATAGCATGCAATAGATCAGCAGTTATAAAACATAGACCAAAGGCTGATATGAGGCGATTAAATTCGATATCAATTTAACAGCCTTGCGCATGTTGATAAAATATATGCCGCTTGCTGCTCGTTTGGCATAGGTTCAAAATTGGAAGTTCTTCGCAAGCAAAGGCTCATTTGCCGTTTTGGCAGAGACCCGACAGCCTCCCGGACCGAAAATCTTCTGCCAAATTGGCCTGAAACGGCCGTATTTTAGCCGGAATGACAAAATGACAAAAAATATTTTTAACGGTCGGTGCGCCAAGTTTTTATAATCTAAACGGTCAACAACTTTCAAAAAACCCACTAACTGAACAAAATAGACTTTTCAAAAAGGCGGCATAATTAATTGAATTTTCCAGATGCGAAGAATATTTTAAATCGCTCACTTAACTAGATGATTTTGATCATCATTCCCGTTTTTTATGAAAATATTCCGTTTTATTTTCTCAAAAACTCAGCTTTTAGCGTCAATATTTGTATAAAGCACAATAAATCATCAAAAAAACCTCGTTTTATTGACGATTTTTTTAATCAGCCGATTTATAATTCACGAATTTTTGAGCAAAAAATCGGAGCAAAAAAAATGGCATATTTTGTGTCGCCCCATTCTGCAGAAAGGAAAACGGTTATCCCGAAACTTGGTACTTCAGCTACGGCCGGGGCGTTGTGTGGAAGGATAATTAGTTTCCCCGACCTATAATCGTTTTCATAAATTAATTTAAATCCAAAGTCATGGTAGTTGTATTAGAATTATGCGCATTGTTAGCAGTTATTTTACTGCCGATCTATTTTGCTCCAAAAAGAATTGTAAAATAATCGACAAGGCGCTTATACTTTTAAAGATGGATGGCAATAGCCACCCATCTTTTTTATTGTACTTACCGGCGGGCTAATACTCCAGCCAGTCTTTAAATCTCAGGTTCACTTTATCCCCTTCGCTATACTTACCGAACCTGTCGTTTTGAGCCCGAATGGTTATTCCCTTGTATTCTAAAAGCAAGTCTTCGCTGTCGCCCTTAAATAGTATTTGTTTTATTTCCCATTTCCTGTTTCCCAGCGACTTTATGGTTTGTATCCAGCCGGGATAAACAGCGATTTGCCCGGCGGTTGAGTTTATCCCGCAAATTTTCGCCTCATCGTTGGTTAACACATTACAGTTGGTTAGCAGCTGCGCGGTATACAGATTCTTCGGGTCGTCGTAAAGCGTCCGTGGGTCGCCCGATTCTAAAATTTCCCCGTCTTTTAGTACCAAAAGCTCATCCGCCATCGAAAGCACTTCCGCCGGGTCGTGCGATACGATGATCACTGTCAAACCCGTGTCTTTTACGATTTGCCTGATATCGTGCTGTAGCCCTTCCCTGAAGGAAGTATCCACCTGGTTAAAGGGTTCATCAAGTAACAATACCTGCGGTTCGGTGATCAATGCGCGCGCAATGGCCACCCGCTGCTTCTCGCCGCCGCTCAGGCTAACCGCCTGCTTGTCGGCCAGGCCGTCTATCTTTAACCGTGTCAAAATTTGAGTGGTTTTTTCCTGTTTTGCTTTCAGATCGGTATGCGGAAGCATGGTTGCCACGTTATCCCAAACTTTAGCAAACAAGTTCAGGTCGCCGGTACTTTGGGTAACCATTTTCATAGCGTCGTGTCCCGGGATCAACTTTTCTTCAGGGCCCCAAATGCGTTCGCCTTTAAACCTCAACTCCCCGCTATCCGGAGATAGCAAACCGTATAGCAATTGCAGCAGCGTACTTTTCCCGCTGCCGCTTTCGCCAATTATCGCTGTGATTTGTCCCTGATTTATCGTCAGGTCGGTTTTTCGTATGCCCGACGGGTGTGTTCCGGGGTATATTCTTGATACTGAAATTGCCTGCAAAAAAGGTGTCACCATTCAGGCAAAGGTATTGGAAAGTCTCGGAATGTTGTAAGGTTAAAAAGTTAAACGGTTAATTTATCAGCAATATTCCAGCCAATCAGCTAACATTCCAACCTTTCAACTTTACAACTTTACAACGCCATCAGAACCCAAACATCAGCCCGAACGAGAAGTTTTTAAGCCCCGCCTGGTTCGGGCTGTTTTCGAACATGTCATTCACATAGTATTTAGCAAAAAAACCCCATCCCCCATAACCCAGGCGCATAAAGCCGCCGTAACGCACTTTGGCAAAATGGTAATCGTCATAAAACTTCTTTTTACCAAATTCCGGGCTGATTTGCTTTACCATTCCCCCAAGTAATAACCCAGCCTCGGGACCAAAAACAAAATGAACCCGTTTACCATGGGAGTCTTCATTTGAGCGAATATCAAATGAGAGGGGGATTCTCAAGTAGCTTGCTGAAAACCGGTTTTTACTGTATTGAGTACTATCCGGCAGAAAAACGAGTGTCGGCTGGTCGCGCAGTATAGTCCCGTTTTTTTCCAGCCGGATCAGCGTCCAGTCAAATCCGCCCGAAAGATTAATTTTAAAATTATCGGTAAAACGATAACCGAATTGTATTACATCAAACCCAACGGTACTGGTTTTCCACGACCGGTAGTCCAAAAACTGGTTTTTTGGCGACAGGGTAAAGCTGCCATTATCAACCAGGGTGGCCAATCCCAGGTCGAACCGGGTAAAGGTTAGACCTGCGTGAAAGCCGGACGATGAGTGGTGGTGATGTTGGTGGTTGCCCCAGTCCTCATCATCGCCTCTTTCCATACCAATATTAAATGTATGCTGTTTTACAGTATCGATTGATCTTTTTGTTGAATTGGGCGTCGTATTTTGTGCAAACACCACTGCCACCGCAAGGCCCATCAGGGCGGTTAATATTATTCGTTTCATATGGTTAAGATTGATTTATTTTTCCTTTTTAATTTTGATAATGCCCAGATTAATGCCGGTTACATTGGTCTCGTCATCGTCATCCGTAAACTCGATGATCTTATCGCGGCGCTTGTCTATCTTCGCCACTACGGCATTAATGAGTCCGCCGAGATTGCGAATGGTATGCCTGGGCTTAGCGAACCCGTCATTTTGCCTGTCAGCATAAGGCAATTGGGCGGCCGCAAGGCTGAGTTTGTTTATAAACCTGGTCGTCTCCGTAGCGGGCTGTGTTACCGAAAGCTGGGTTGCAATATCCGGCACAGCAGCCTCGATTCGTTCTTGTTCCCTTTGGGGTATAGAAGCTATGATTGGATGCTGTGTTTTACCTGAGTCCGACGTTTTGGTTTCAGGACTAATTTTTTGCACGTGATTAGAATTAACTGTTTTATACTGATGTACCGCAATCCTGTTTTGTTTTGGGGTTGTTGAATTGGAGTTGTCCTTTAAAAGGTTTTCACTTTTCTTGAATGAATATCTTGTCGCGGCTTTAGCAATATTATTTAGGGAATGTCGTTCGCCGTTTATTTTAATCCTGTGAGGGATGAAAAATATGCCCGCCGACACCAAAATAATTACACTGGCGGCAACGCCGTAATAAGGAGTTAGGGACCTCTTACGTTTAACCGGAGCCATTTCACGGGCTATACTCGGCCACACACTTTCGGAGGGCTCCATTTCAAAAGCCTCAAGCTTCACCCGGAATATTTCGTCAATATTTTTATCCTGCATATCCATACTTTTTATCCTCCATTTTCATTACCTGGACCTTTAATACATTACGGGCCCTTGATAGCTGCGACTTTGAAGCCCCTTCCGTGATCCCGGTCAGGGCGGCAATCTCTTTGTGCGAATAGCCTTCGATAGCAAAAAGGTTAAACACGATCCGATAGCCCGGCGGTAATTGCTGTATAAGCAGCATCAGGTCCTTTGCCGCCAAATTGTCGGCCACCTGGGGGTTAACCACTTGCTCCTGCGCCCCGCCTTCTATGTCGGCTACCTGCATTATTTTGCGATATTTCCGGTAAAATTCAATCGAAGTATGAACCATAATGCGCCTTATCCATCCTTCAAAGGAACCGTCGCCCCGAAAATCGCCCATTTTTTCAAAAACTTTTATAAACCCGGTCTGCAGCATATCTTCCGCCTCCATCCTGTCCGCGGCGTAGCGAAAGCATACGCCGAGCATTTTTGAGGCAAACTGGTGATATAACAGCTCCTGGGCTTTTCGCTCCCCGGCTTTGCAACGTTTAATCAGGTCATCAAGGGTATATCTATGCTCCAAAAACATCATTTAATGGTTAGATGGAAAACCGGGGGGAATGGTTGCATGGGTAAGAAAATAATTATGCGATCAGGATAAATCGTTTGCGGGAAGCTATATCTTTATCCTTATGAAAAAAATTCAGCTCGTTCTTTTTGCCCTTGTTTTGTCTGTTATCACATCATCCGCGCAGCCCAAAGCAGACGGCGCGTATATTTTACTAAAACCCGACAGGGTTTTTGACGGCCAGCAAATGCATTCCGGCTGGTGGGTATTGGTAAAAGACAGCCGTATCGAGGCAGCCGGTGAACCGGGAAGTATTTCTGCCCCGGCTTCGGCTAAAATCATCGATCTGAAAGGGATGACCTTAATGCCGGGGATGATCGAGGGGCACTCACATCTTTTTTTACATCCTTATAACGAAACCAGCTGGGACGACCAGGTATTAAAAGAAAGCCGCGCCGAGCGCACTGCCCGCGCCGTGGTGCATGCGCGTGAAACACTAATGGCCGGCTTTACAACGGTGCGCGATTTGGGCACCGAGGGCGCTGGCTATGATGATGTGGGATTGAAAAAGGCCATTGAAAAAGGAATAATCCCCGGTCCGCGAATGTTGGTGGCCACCCGGGCTATTGTGGCAACGGGCAGCTATGGGCCAAGAAGCGAAGTTGCCGAAACTGTTTTGCCGCAAGGTGCGGAAGAAACGGATGGCGTCGACGGTATCTCGCACACCGTGCGTTCACAAATAGGCCATGGGGCCGATGTAGTGAAGATATATGTTGATTACCGGTGGGGACTGGATGACGTTGCCGCGCCCACCTTTACCGAAAATGAGTTAAAAACGGCAGTTGAAGTTGCCAAAAGCAGCGGACGGATAGTAGCCGTGCACTCCGGCACGGAAGAAGGCATGCGCCGCGCCATCGCGGCCGGCGTGACCACCATTGAGCATGGCGACGGCGGCACACCCGAGCTGTTTAAATTGATGAAGGAAAAAGGCATAGCGTTATGTCCGACGATATCTGCTACCGAGGCTATCGCAACCTATCATGGATGGAAAAAAGGGATCGATCCTGAGCCCGCAGGTGTGAAAAGAAAACATTACATTTTTACGGAAGCCCTGAAAGCCGGCGTCACTATCTGCATGGGGGGCGATGTAGGGGTGTTCCCCCACGGAGATAACTCCCGCGAAATGATATTGATGGCAGAATACGGCATGAAACCGATAGACGTTTTGCGGTCGGCAACGTCCGTTAACGCCGCGGTTTTTGGCTTAAGAAATTTAGGAAATATCAAAGCAGGATACCTGGCCGACCTGGTTGCTGTAAACGGCGATCCGGCGGAAAATATACAAGCGGTAAAACAGGTTGGTTTGGTGATGAAAGATGGGGTTATTTATAAATAAATAGTTTTAATTAGTGATATGCCAAAAATCTTCGAATATTTAGGGATAATATTATTTTTCTATTCCAACGAACATGAACCTATTCATGTCCATGCTACATACAGTTCTTTTGAAAGCAAAGCGGAATTTTTTATCATTGACGGGAAAATTTCAGAAATAAGAATTAAATTAGTAAAAGGAAAAAGGCCGCTAACGGGTGCAAAATTGAAAGATTTCGAAGATTTTCTTGACGTTTATGGCGATCAGATCATCAAAAAGTGGATTGATTATTTTGTTTACCATAAAGAAGTTAATTTTGAAAGAATAACAAATAAACTAAAATGAAAATCATTGAAAGCTATAGCGGAGAAACGGCGACCAATGTAATAGAAATCTCTGATGCTCATTATATTAAGGATTATATAATTAGCATTAAATTTAATGATGGGCGTTATAAATCAGTCGATTTCCAGCCGTTTCTGTCAAAATCTGCGCATCCGTCTATTTCTAAATATCTTGATAAAAACCTATTTGAAAAGTTTCAAATTAAAGACGGCAATCTGAACTGGAACGATTATGATTTGATTTTCCCTGTTGATAACTTATATGAAGGGGAAATTAAATAGAAAGCTGATTAGCTACTTTCTCGTTCTGTAATACTTATAAATCTTCACCGCCGACATAATGATCAACGAGAAAAGGATGATGCCAACCACGCCAAATATCCAGCTGATGGCGTTTTTTAATACGGCAAGGAAAACGATGGCAAATAAAAATATCGTTGCCACTTCATTCCAGATACGCAGCTGCGTGGACGTCCAGGTATAAACGCCCCGCGCCATTTGCTTCATTTTGTTTTGACAGATGAAGTGATAAACAAGTAATCCTGCAACAAAACCAAGCTTGATCTGCATCCATGGCTGACTTAACCAAGCGGGAGCAAGGATAAGCATGGCGGTACCCGCCGCGACGACCAACACCATCGACGGAACGGTAATAATGTACCAAAGCTTACGCTCCATGATCTCAAATTGATCCGATAGGATTTTACGGTCGGGGTCGGGTTTTTCCTGCGCCTCGGTGTGATAGATGAAAAGACGCACCACGTAAAACAGCCCTGCCATCCAGCAGACTACAAAGATGATATGTATGGCAAGAATATAGTTATACACGTATTTTCACGAATTATTTCGAATTGCACGAATCGACGTAGTGAAATTAGTTTGAATTCGCGTAATTCGTGTTTTTAATTTTTGTAGTCCTTTATAATATCCACCGCGTACTTTACGTGATCGAACGGGATATCCGGCATAATGCCATGACCTAAGTTAAATATAAATCCGTTCTCGCCCTTCATCCGGTCGAAAAGCCCGTAAATGCGGTCCTTGATCACCTTTTTATCGGCGTATAAAATATGAGGGTCGAGGTTTCCCTGCACCGCTATTCCGACAGGCAAACGCCTTTTTATATCCAGCAGGTCAACGTTCCAATCGATTGAAATCACATCAGGTTTTGCTTCGGCCATTAGCGGCGCGAAAACCGAGCTTCCCTTGCAAAAAGAGATCACCGGTATATCCTTCCGGTTCAACTTGCCGATGATCTCTGCAATATACCGGTGCGAAAATTCTTTATAATCGTCCCAAGCCAACGCCTGCGCCCAGCTGTCAAATATCTGCACAGCGTTTACACCGGCCGCGATCTGCAGGTTCAAGTAATCGGCCGTCACGGTTGCTATTTTTGCTAAAAGGCGGTGGGCCAATTCCGGCTGGTTATGCAGCACCAGCTTGGTCAATTTAAAATCTTTTGACGAGCCGCCTTCCACCAAATAACTCATCACCGTAAAGGGGGCGCCGGCAAAACCGATCAACGGAATGCTCCCCTGCCCGTCCGGCAGGCGGGCGTTCAAACGCTGTTGTACCACTTTAATCGCATCGGCTACATATTGCAGTTTATGCACAACCTGTGTGTCTAATCTATCAACATCGGCGCGGGTTCTTACCGGGTTGGCAAATCGCGGTCCTACGCCCTGTGTAAAGCTCAGGTCGCCGCCCATGGCTTCGGCCGTGACCAGGATATCCGAAAACAAAATAGCGGCATCGATGCCCAAAAGATCAACCGGGAGCATGGTAACATCGGCGGCCAACTCAGGTGTTTTGCACATCTCCAGGAACGAATATTTGTTTTTTATATCCCAGTATTCCTTCATAAAACGCCCGGCCTGGCGCATCATCCATACCGGCGGGCGTTCTGTTTTTTCTGAAAATGCAGCTTTAATTAGTAGTGAATCTCTCATATAATTGGTAGAGACGAATATCTTGCGCCTCGGGTATTGGACCGTTGTGTTAGTGTTTTTTTATTTCCTGGTGAAGGCGGTTGATCACATCCTTCATTTTGGCGTTTATTTTATCCCCGTGCTTTTCAGTAAGCTGCAAATACGCTTTGGCCTTCTCAAAATTCCCTTGCCTTATACTGATATTGGCCACATGGACCAATGCGGCGATGTGGTCGTTTACCGAACGTAAGGGATATTGGGCCGCTGTCTCGTAATGTTTTTCTGCATCGCCAAAATCTTGCTTTTGAAGGCAAACGCCGCCCATTAAGTATTCATAATAACCGCGCCTGTTTTTGCTCAGCCATTCGGGCCTGAATATCTCTTTTAAAAATTGTTCGGCTTTATCATATTCCTTGTGGTGGAAATGGCGGGCGGCGACTACAAGCGTGCCCTGCCTCAGGTAATCCCAGCCAAGCAACACAATAAGCATCAGCGCGATAGCTGCCAGTTCATACAGCTGCTGTTTAGCCAGTATGATCAGCGAAAGCAAAAAAATAACGCCGATAAATAAACGCGTGCGGTTGGTGAACATTAATGCTGATTATCGGTAAACTTATAGCCCACGCCCCGTATCGAATGAAAATAAACCGGGTTTTTAGGATCGGGCTCAAAGTATTTTCTAAAGGTGAGGATAAAGTTATCTATGGTGCGGGTTGACGGATATACGTCATAATTCCAAACGGTTTCGAGTATTTGCTCACGCGAAACCGCATCGTTCCTGCGCTCTATGAGCAGCTTGAGCAGCATGGTTTCTTTTTTGGTTAGAGGCGTAATAGATCCGTCGCCGTTTACCAGCTCGAACGAATTAAAATGGATGGTTTTATCGCCGATCTTATAGCTATTGAATTCTTTAAGCTCATCGCCCTTCAGGCTGCGTTTTACCAGGTTATTAACCCTTAATATCAATTCCTCGAGGTTGAACGGCTTGGTGAGGTAATCGTCGGCGCCTTTTTTTAAGCCCGAAATTTTATCTTCGTTGGTATTTTTGGCGGTCAGGAACATGATCGGCACATCCGAATTTTCGAGCCTGATGGTCTCGGCAACTACAAAACCGTCAATTTCCGGCATCATTACGTCCAGGATCACCAGGTTAAAGCGCTCCTCTTTAAAAATTTGCAGGGCTTTTTTGCCGTTGGTGGCGGTAGACACTTTGTATCCCTCGAGCTCGAGGTTAAGCTTTATAGCTTCCAGCAGATGCTCCTCATCCTCCGCCAATAAGATTCTTTTTTTTTGTTGCGCTTCCATATGATTTAAGTTATTAATGCACCAATTTCACGAATTGTATAATTAGTGCTATTCAATCAAATACGACTTCAAATATACTACCTGCCGGGCGGTTATCCTTCACTTTTATGCTTGCCTGGTGCTTATCCAACACTTCTTTTACAATATAAAGACCTAAACCTGTGCCTTTTGTGTTACGCGTGTCCTCGCTGCCCACCCGGTAAAACTTATCGAAAATGCGACCCTTCTCATCATCGGCGATACCTATGCCATGATCGGCCACCTGCAGGCAAACCCGGCCCTCTTTGGAAAATAGCTTCACCGCCACCGTTTCGCAAGGCCCCGAATACTTAATGGCATTTTCGAGCAGGTTGGTGACAACAGACGTCAGTGCAAACTTATCGCCGGTGATCTGTATCTTGGGTTCTATTTCGGCGTCGATGATCTGCTGGTTGCTTTCGCATTTTGTAAGCTGCAAACGGTTTACAATACTATCCACCAAAACCGATAAGTTAAACTGCGCCTTGGGAAACGTGTACGAACGGTTTTCGATCTTGGAGGCCAGCAGCATATTTTCGACCATATCATCCAGCCGCTCGATATCTGTTAGCGATTTGGCGATAAAATCAAGCACCTGTTCGCGGGTCAGATCGCGTTTTTGAATGGTTTGCAGAAGTATTTTAATCGATGCCAGCGGCGATTTCAACTCGTGCGTAACCGAGAGCAGGAAATTCTTTTTTTGCTCGTGCAGCTTTCGTTCGCGTATGATGGAGCGGTGGAGCCAGATGGCGCCTGCTAGAAAAACAATAATAAAAATGGAGCCTTCGCCAACGATCATCCCCAGGCTGCTGGGCATCATCTTTACCAGCAAGTAGCCCCACCAGATCAATTCGGTAAGGGCGTAAATGATAAGGGCGTAAAATATGATAAATGGTCGTCTCATGGTTATTTATCGCTGAATACAATGCTCAGACTATCAAAAATAGCGCGTTTTGCTTTCTCCAGGTCGGTTTTGGTATGTGCAGACGATATAAAACCTACTTCATAACCAGACGGCCCTAAATACACACCCCTGTTTATCAGCTCGCGGTGTAGCTTTTTAAATTTTTCCATGCCGGCCGGGTCAATTTCGTCCGCCCGGGTTATCGAATCCTTATCTGTAAAGGCAAACCAAAAGATGGAGCCGATCGAAAAAACGCGAAAGGCATAATTTCTGGCGGATGCAAATCGCTGTATAGCTTCGGCAAACTCTTCGGTTTTGTTATTCAACTCCTTATAAAAACCCATCCTTAACAATTCCGTGAGCTGTGCGATGCCTGCCGCCATGGCAACCGGGTTTCCCGATAGCGTACCGGCCTGGTAAACGGCCCCGTCGGGCGAAATATTTGCCATAATAGGTGCTGAAGAACCATAGGCGCCAACAGGCAACCCGCCGCCGATAATTTTACCGTAGGTGATAATATCCGGTTTAATCTCGTAATATCCGGCAGCGCCTTCAAAGCCTATCCTGAACCCTGAAATAACCTCGTCGAATATGAGCAGCGTTCCGTTTTTCGTACAGGTATCGCGTAAAAATTGAAGAAACTCTTTATCCTGCAGCAACAAGCCATTATTGGCAGGAATGGGCTCGATAATTACCGCGGCCACCTGGCCTTTAAATTCATCAAAAGCTTTCTGCAAAGCTTTCCTGTCGTTTAAAGCGACTACGATAGTCTCATCCGCAAACGATTTGGGCACACCGGCCGAAGACGTTTCGCCAAAAGTAACCAGCCCCGAGCCAGCTTTTACAAGCAGCGAATCCGAGTGGCCATGGTAACAGCCCTCAAACTTTAATATTTTGTCCCGCCCGGTATATCCCCTGGCTAACCGGATGGCCGACATAACCGCCTCCGTGCCCGAACTTACAAACCGCAGTTTTTCGATAAACTTATTGTTTTTAAGAATAAGCCCGGCAAGCTCGTTTTCAAGTGCGGTTGGCGCCCCGAACGACATGCCATGCTGCATAGCATCGATGACCTTTTCGCGAACTTTGGCATTGTTATGCCCGAGGATCAGCGGGCCCCACGAGCAGCAAAAATCGATAAACTGGTTTCCATCGGCATCCCATATATGGCAGCCATCGCCTTTCTCAATAAAAAGCGGTGTTCCGTATACCGATTTGAACGCCCTTACCGGGGAATTCACACCGCCCGGGAAAAACGTTTTCGCCTTTTCATACAGTTCGGCCGACTTTACCCTGCTGATATCGGGCTTCCCGGTGGTATCCACCGGCTCTTCGGCATCGCCTGCAAAAATCTTTTTAATGGAATCTAACATTCTTTTTAGCTTAAGCTTAAAGCATAAGGCTTAAAGCTTTTATTAGTCTAATTTAGTAATAACCTTACATTAAGCTTTCTGCTTTCGCCTTTAAGCTTTCACCTTATTAAATCCATTTATTCTCCAGTACTTCCTTTGCGTGATAGGTTAATATGGCGCTGGCGCCTGCCCGCCGAATGCTAGTTAGCACTTCGGTGATGGCGCGCTCCTCATTGAGCCACCCTTTTTGTATGGCGGCTTTTAACATGGCATATTCACCGCTTACATTATAGGCCGCAACGGGAAGCTCCGTATTATCTTTGATTAGTTTTATGACATCAAGGTATGGAAGCGCCGGCTTTACCATCAGGAAATCGGCGCCTTCCAGCTCATCCAGGTCAGCCTCTATCAATGCCTCGCGCTGGTTGGCAGGATTCATCTGGTAGGTTTTTTTGTCGCCAAACTTTGGCGCCGAGTTTAGCGCATCGCGAAAGGGTCCGTAAAAAGCGCTGGCGTATTTCGCCGAATACGACATAATGGAAACGTTGGTGAATTTGTTTTCGTCAAGCACCCTGCGGATATAACCCACCCGTCCGTCCATCATATCAGAAGGCGCGATAATGTCCGCGCCGCATTGGGCATGGGCAAGCGCCATTTTACCCAACACTTCCAGCGTTTCATCGTTTAGTATTTCGCCATTTTCAACAATTCCGTCGTGCCCGTCGCTGCTGTAAGGATCCATCGCCACATCGGTAATCACACAAGCTTCGGGGAAGTTCTTTTTTACCTCGCAGATGGCCCGCAGGTAAAGGCTGTTTTCCCGGTGGCTCTCGGTGGCGTATTTATCTTTTAACGATTCGTCAATGTTCGGAAATAAGTCGAAGGCGTTTAGCCCTAACCTTAAGCAGCTTTCCACTTCGCGCAGTAAATTATCTACGGAGTACCTATAAATACCGGGCATGGATGCCACCTCGGTTTTTTGAGCGTTGCCCTCGATAATAAACAGCGGGAATATAAGATTAGCGGCAGTAACATGCGTTTCCTGTACCATTTGCCTAATCACTTCACTTTTCCTGTTTCTTCGCGGCCGCCGCAGCATTTCTTCGTTATTTTTCATAAAATTCCAAATACAGCCTCGGCAAGCCCAACTTCATCAGGCGAATAAGGCAATTTATAACTTACACCCATCTCCTCCAGCTTTTTCCCGGTTGATTTTCCGATGGCAATAACCTTCTGACCAGGATCGAGCAAATTACCTGCAAAATAAGCTTCTACATTCGACGGGCTTGTAAAAATCATTATTTCAGCTGCCGTGGCCTCTGCATTTTCTTCCCCAATGGTTTCATAGATCGGCAAATCGATAATTTTTGTATCGGCTGATAATAATTTTTGAATACTCCGCATGGAGTTTTGGGCCGCCGGGAATAATACTGTTTTGCCATCGGCTATTTTTGCAAATTCGGCGGCAACATCGGTTGTATCGATCCCTGCTCCGGTGTAATCCACAAAATAACCTTTGCGCCTCAGCGTATCTTCCGACCCGCTGCCCATAACACCGAATTTTACCTTCTTTGGCAAAATGGGGTCTAATTCAAAGAAGTATTCCACCGCGTTTTTACTGCTGAAGAATATCCAGTCGACATGCCGAAGAATAAAAGAGTCCAATATCGTTATCGCGGGCACCGTACGAATGAGCGACCGCGCTTCTATTTCGATCGAGTGCTTTTTTAAAGCTCTGTAAAAATAGCTATTCTCGTTAAGGTCGCGCGATATAAACACCTTCTGCGGAAATTGGCGATCCTCATCATAATAAGGATAAATACTTTTAGCAAGTCCCTCGGTTGTGGTTGCTTCCAAAAAAAGCCTGTCTGGGAATTCATCGCCATCATCGGCTTTTGACGTGAACACCTGGAAAGCATTTTCAGTCTTGCGGCAATAGCAGCCAAGCGGCAAGTGGCAGCCCCCGCCAAAAAGTTTTAGCACAGCGCGCTCAACGGCCAGTTCCTCCGCAACACCGGCATGGTGAATTGCTTGTAAGGTGCCGAACAATTCCCTGTCGCTTTCACGGATCTGTATCGCTAATGCGCCCTGGGCCGGCGCAGGTATCAGCTCGGTGGGCTTTAATTCCTCAACGTGAAACTCGCTTAAGTCTAAACCTAAACGGATTACCCCGGCCTTCGCCAGCATGATAGCATCGTAGCTTTCGTTACGGAGCTTTTGGATGCGCGAGGGTACATTACCGCGCAGGTCCTTAATGTCCAGATCGGGCCTATAGGCCAGCAGTTGTGCTTTTCGCCGGTTTGACGAAGTACCAACCATTCCGCCAAATTTTACAGATAGCTTTTGATGAACATCGACGCAATCTTTCAGGATCAGCAGCAGATCGGACGGGTCTTCCCGCTCTGAAACCGCGGCGATGATGAGTCCCGGCGGATTTTCCGTAGGCAGATCTTTGTGCGAATGCACCGCAATATCGATCGTACCCGCCATTAATTCTTCTTCAAGCTCTTTGGTGAAAAACCCTTTGCCTTCCAGTTTGTCAAACCCTAAATTAAGGATGCGGTCACCCTGCGTTTTTATGATCTTTAATTCGGCCTTAACGCCGATGGCGGCCAGGCTGTCTTTAACAAAATTTGCCTGCCATAGCGCCAGATCGCTGCCGCGTGTACCGATGATTAAATTTCTGTCCAAACAGTTTTCTTATTGTTATGGCAAATTTAACTTTTTGCAGGTATGATTTACGGATTAATTGAGGATATGAGGATAGGGTGATAATCCCCGAATGATGAAGGGTTCAATTATTAACCAATATATCCTTGGCCATTACCATGGGCACACTGATATATTTTTTTTCCATATAGTTGATCACTTTTTCCAGCACGTCGCGCGATTGTGGGTCCATCCCCTGCAGTTCGTCGGCAAAAACCGAGTTAAGGGCTGTGTTGCGTATCTCCTTGATCTTTTCGGGCACCTTGCGCATGGCCAGTTCAACCTGACGCTGTTTTAATTCGAGTAAAAACGCCGAGATATTTTCGGCAATTATATTTTCGGCATGCACCAGTTCCTCGTAGCGTTCCTGGATATTCTTTTTCGCGATCTCGTTTAATGAACGCACCTCGATATAGTTTATGGGGAATTTCTCCAGCACGCCGGGATGGGTATCGTTAGGTACGGCAAGGTCGACGATGGTTTTCCTTGACGTATCGCCATTGAGCAGCGAGTGGTAAAGCGCTGTAGTTAAAATAGGTTCGGTAGCCGATGTGCAGGTTATAATTACGTCGAACCCGTTACTGTAATCTTTTAACGCTTCAAGGCTATAAGCCTCGCCGTTCAGGTCGGCAGCCAGCGATGCCGCTTTTGAAAGCGTGCGGTTAAATACCGCGAAGTTTGAAAACTTATGTTTTTGAAGATATTTGGAAATATTGCGGTTGGTTTCGCCGGCCCCGATAATCAAAACGCGGGCGTTTGTACACAAATGCAGGTCCTTTAACTTACGGTAAGCGAGGGAAACAACCGAGATAGGGTTTTTCGAAATATTGGTACGGGTATAAACTTCTTTGGCCGTTTTCACCACGCAATTCATAAACATACGCAGGCAATCGCCGGTAAGGCCGGCTTCCTTGCAGCTTTCGTAGGCCTTGCGTACCTGCGCCAGTATCTCCTTTTCGCCAACGATCAGGCTTTCCAATGAACAGGACGTACGCAGTAAATGCTCCAGGGCATCCTTGCCTTCGTAAATGGAAGCGGCTTCAAGAAAGGTAGTTGTTGAAACCGCGCAGAGCCCTATATTTAACGCGCTTATAAATTCTTTGGCAAAAGCCTTATCCACCGTTTGGGGCGTGATCATCACAAACTCAACACGGTTGCAGGTAGCCAGGTAAAATATTTCCGAAATTCCAAACTGGTTTTTAACCTTTAGCAGCTTTTCTGTCAGGTTTTCCTGGCAAATCACCAATCTTCCCAAATCCTTCAGCTCAATCTGTTTATGCGTAAAAGCTATTACCTTTAGATACTTCAAAGCAATTTTAAATTTGACCCAACAAAAGTAACCGCTTTATTCAGACGCAGTGTCAAGCCTTTGTCATACAGTTGAATTTAGAATGGTTATAAATTATGTAAAAACGGGGTCAAAAATTTGTTATACAACCGGTTCATTACACTGTAAATTCTAATTAACGCGCTTTATATTTAAGGCAGCGCTTAAAAACATAAAGACCTGGCAATCTGTTTAGAAAACTGTGGTAAGGGCAATGAGGATACATTTTATATCATGATCAGGAAACAAAACTTCAATATACCCGGCGCCAAAGGCCGCGGCATGCTGCTCGACATCACCTTTGACGACGCCCTGAAAAATGCGCCGCTGATCATTTTTGCCCACGGGTTTAAGGGGTTCAAAGATTGGGGCGCGCATAATTTGATGGCCCAATATTTTGCCGAAAAAGGCTTCCGCTTTTTAAAATTCAACTTCTCACACAACGGCACCACAACCGATCACCCGACCGAGTTTAAGGATCTCATCGCCTTTGCCGACAACACCTTTTCGTTTGAGCTGGATGACCTGAACACCGTTATCGACTTCGCCACAAACGGCTCGTCCATGCCGGCCGCTGCGGCCATATATCTTATGGGCCATAGCATGGGCGGGGGCGTCAGCATCATAAAAACCGCCGAAGATACCCGGGTAAAAAAGCTGGTTACACTGGCATCGGTCTCCAGCTTCCGCAACTTATGGCCGCCGGAAATGGAAGAGCAATGGCGGCTGCGCGGTATTATTTACATGGCCAATACCCGAACCGGGCAGCAAATGCCGTTAAAGGTTAGCCTGCTTGACGATATCGAAAAAAACCAGGGGCGGCTGGACATTATAGCATGTGCCGCCGCCATAACACAGCCGTGGCTCATCATCCATGGCAGCGCCGATACCTCCGTTCCGTTTAGCCAGGCCGAAGAATTGAAACGGGCAAACAAAGACGCCCGGGTGGTGGTGATCCCAAAAGCCGGCCACACCTTTGGCGCCTCGCATCCTTACCACAAAACAACCCTGCCCGCCCCGTTGCTCGACTGCTGCCGGCAGACCGTTAATTTTTTTAATACCTGAATTTTTATCGCATAAACCGCTGGTTTATCGCAAATTAACGGCCGCCATTCTATAACAATTCGGCATATCGGGCATTACTTCCCGGCTACGGCGTATATTTGCGGCTTATGATTTTATCGGGCGCCCGCAAAAACGGAAAAAAGTTCTTAAACCCTATTCCCACAGATTTGGGAGGCATCAGCAAGCTTGTACCTATTTTAAAAGAGTTTATAAACAATAAGGCCGAAAATGTGCCCGCGCACCCCCTGGGCCCGTTCCTAACCGATACCACCATTTATCAAACCCCGCCCGCAAGCGGTTTGCGGGTTACCTGGATAGGGCACTCGAGCTTGCTGATCGAGATCGACGGCAAGCGGATACTTACCGACCCCGTATGGGGCGACCGTGCATCGTTTTTAACTTTCATAGGGCCGAAGCGGTTTTTTCAGCCGCCGATATCATTGCCCGACCTGCCGCCGCTCGATGCCATTATCGTTTCACACGACCATTTCGACCACCTCGACGCGGCAACAATTCACTGGCTGGCGGCGAAAGACATTCCATTTTATTGTCCCTTAGGCGTGGGCAGCTTTCTGAGCGCCTGCGGTATCCAAAAAAATTTGATCAGCGAGATGGACTGGGGCGACAGCATTATGCTCGGCAACAAATGCCAGGTAACCGCCACGCCCGCGCGGCATTTTAGCGGCCGCGGGTTACTGGGCCGCAACGAAACGCTGTGGGCATCGTTTGTGATAACCGGCCCAACACACAATATTTTTTTCGGCGCCGATTCCGGCTGGTTCCCCGGTTTTCAACGCATCGGCGAGCAGTATGGCCCCTTCCACCTTACCATGCTCGAAATTGGCGCCTACGGAAAATACTGGCCCGACATCCACATGGGGCCCGATAAAGCAACCAACGCCCATATCGCATTGCAGGGCAAAGTAATGATGCCTATTCACTGGGGAACGTTTAACCTGGCGCCGCACGCCTGGTACGAGCCTATCGAACGGCTGGAACAATACGCCCTGCAAAAAAATATCACCCTTTTTGCCCCAGAGCCCGGCAAACCCGAAGAAGTAAGGCCGCTTGACTCCCATTGGTGGAAAAAATATCGGTCGTAATAAGGTAAAAGGCGAATGGTTAATGTTACCAGGTTAAGACTTTTATCCTTCATCTTTTACCCTTCGCCTTTTACCTAAAAAAGCGTTTGCATTCGGAAGGTGTATCGTCCTAAAAAAGGTTTACAAAGGTTTACACTTTTTCGGTCAATTACAGATTAATCATTTGATTATCAAATAGTTATGTTTTTACCCTGTAAACCCACAAAAAGCGATACTTTTTGCTAAAATATTAGGAAAAAAAGCCTTCAGATTCCCCCTGGCGCGAAATGCCGCGCCGGCAATGGGGACTGTGTTCTTGTGCCCGTGGCACATGGAAGTACCTTATTTTAAAGATATCAAAAAAAAATTCAAAAAAAATTTGCGAAACCGAAAGGTTGCACATATATTTGCAACCGATTGGTTTCCCAAATGATAGAATAGCAATGCGAAGAGATATTTTCCAGGCAATTGCCGACCCGACACGTCGGGCCATCATTGCGCTGATAGCCCTGCAGGCCATGACGCCCAATGCCATTGCCGAGCATTTTAGCACCACGCGGCAGTCCGTTTCAAAACATCTGCGCATTCTGACAGAATGCGAATTGATAACGCAGGAGCAGCAGGGGCGCGAGATTTATTATCAGCTTGAAATAACAAAAATGAAAGAGATCGACAAATGGCTTGAACAATTCCGAAAAATTTGGGAAAACCGCTTTAAGCAGTTAGAAGAAGTATTATTAATCATTAAAAAAAACAAGAAATGAAAAACAGTTTGCTATTTGATTTTACCGTCGACAAAGCCACCAACATGGTCTATGTAAAACGGGAATTTGCGGCCGACCGGGAGCTGGTTTGGGATGCATTTACAAAACAGGAGATATTGGATCAGTGGTGGGCGCCAAAACCCTGGGCCTCCAGGACGAAGCACATGAACTTTGAAAACGGCGGTCGCAGATTTTATGCCATGTGCAGCCCCGAGGGCGATGAGCACTGGGCGGTGGAGGAATATGCGGCTATTGCACCGGAAACAAGCTTCGAAATGGTCTCCTCGTTTGCCGACAAAGACGAAAACATTAACCCCGATATGCCAACCTCGGAATGGGATTTGGATTTCAGCGACGCAGAAGGGATCACAACCGTAAGCATTGCCATAAAACATAAAACCCTGGCTAACCTTGAACAATTGATAAAGATGGGCTTCCAGGGCGGTTTCACGATGACGTTAAATTACCTGGACGAATTATTGGCCGGCTTAAAAAAATAAGATCATGCGTAAGATCATCGTTTCGGAATTCATCACCCTCGATGGCATTATCGAGGCGCCCGGCGGCAATGAAACCCCGCATCCGCATGGCGGCTGGCAAACCGGGTACAACTCCCCGGAAGGGGGGAAGTACAAGATGGACGAGCTGGCCGGCGTGGATGCCCTGCTGCTGGGCAAAAATACGTACGAAATGTTCGCCGGGTACTGGCCCACACAAACCGGCCCCGGCTTCGCCGACCCTATCAACCGGCTGCCGAAATATGTGGTATCTGCGAGCTTGCAAAACGTCGGGTGGCACAACAGCCATATCCTGCGCGACGTGGCCAAAGACGTGGCGGCGCTCAAAAAGTCGGCTGGTGGCGACATCCTCGTCTATGGGAGCGCCACCCTCGTTAAGGCCCTGCTTCACCACGACCTGGTCGACGAGCTGCGGCTGCTGGTATATCCGGTCTTAGTCGGTGGCGGGCTGCGGCTGTTTGACGACAACCTGGAATTAAAAAAATTCAAGCTCAAACACGCCCACACCACCGAAAACGGCGTTTTGATTCTCGAATATTTGCCGGTCTAAAAATTGATCTCATTTCTCTCCGCCGAATGGCGGAGAGAAATCTATACATACGCTAAGCGAACTTTGCATTGTCAGCGTGGCCTGTATAGCTTTCTCGTTCACAACACCGGCGTTTGAAGTAAGCGCCCGTTCGGACAGCAGGGGAATGAGCTACGGCGTATAAAAAAACCGCACTTGTGGTATATTTCAATTTATCGATGCGTGGCCCGTCAGCGGCACAGCTTCGGCCGAAATCCGGCAAAACAACGGCAGCCTGTGCGTGGCAGGGCATAGGAAACTTTTGCAGAAGCGGCGGACAGCGCGATACATGCGCAAAATCCCGTACGTACGGGACAGCCCAGGTTTTGTGGGATTTGCAGCGCAAAGGCTATGTGCGGCAAAGAAGCATTGCTGCTGACTTGACCTTTTGGTTACTTTTGGGTCAAGCCAAAAGTGACAGCCCCCGCGGCAATTGAGCGGCGAGAACAATGTTTGAAATCGCGCTGTTTAGGCATTACGCTAATCCCAAAACGGCGAAGCCCACTTGAACTACGGCGTATATACATAAGGCACCTGTTTAAAAAGCCCATTGTTAATTTGGTTTTTAACCACTAAAATCACATTGCCGAACGCATCGTAAATGCTATCCCGCGCCGGGAATGTAAATGTACCCGAGATAAGCCGTTTACCGGTGTCGATAGCCGTAATCACCAGGCTGGTTCCGGCATCTGTGCCCGGGGTGGGGTTTTGTTCAGTAAGGTTCAGATGCACCGGCAGTATATAATAACCGAAACTGGCTGAGTTGCCTCTTGCGGCGCCAAGCGGAAAATCGTTACCGGCGGCAACATTGCTTTGGGATGCTATAAGCTGTATCATTTTGTTGCCCATGGTCCCTCTGCAGGTAAATACTTTGCCGGTACTAAATCCGGTATACTGCAATGACGCCGCCACGGTTACGGCTGTCCAGGCCGTATCGTTGATCAGGGCGTACATCCCCTGTGTTGGCGGTGCGGCGGCAGCCGTATGAGCGACGTCCTTTTTGCAATTTTGTAAAAGCACTACCGCGAATAACAAAGCTGCACCAAATAAAATTGTTGAATTTCGTGTTGATACTTTCATAACTTTTCTCTTTTTATCGGTACTCACCGCATCATGCAAATCCTTTAATCCTCTCATCACGGTTCAGACAATTCCCGCCTTTGTAACAAATCTACGACGAAACCTGGCCAAAAGGTTGCTTAACACGAATGTTATCTATATTTAGGCAAACTATTGACTGACCATGAAGAAAATTTTACTCTGTTGCTGAGCGTTGTTCCTGGCCCGGCTGGCTGCGGCCCAGGAAACCTTCCCGGTTAACGGCGCGTGGGACATCCGTCCCGGGCAATTGGCGTTTACCAACGCCCCCATCGTGGTAAGCGCCGACCAAACTATTACCAACGGTATTTTGCTGATGAAGGACCGCCACATCGAAGCTGCCCGGACATGAAGATACCCAAAGGCTATTATCAATTCCAAACTTTACTGCCTCACTTTTACCGGGTACGGCGGCCTAACGGGGGCCTCCTGCGGATTTTTACTGAGCTCGCTTAAGGCAACCGCAATCGCTTTTTCCAGCTGCGGGTCGCGCCCGGCTATCACATCGGCCGGGGTTTGCTCCACCTCGATATCCGGCGCCACCCCCACATTTTCGACCACGAAACCTTCCTTAGTCCATATGCCCACGTTGGGCGCGGTTACGCCGCCGCCATCCAGGAACTCGGGGAAACCCAAAATACCCACCAGGCCGCCCCAGGTGCGTTTGCCTACCAGTGTGCCCATCTTAAATTTCTTAAACATCCACGGCAGCATATCCCCACCCGACCCTGCGGTCTCGTCGGTGATCATCACCTTTGGCCCCTGGATGGAGCCGTGCGGCGTTTTCAGATCGTGCCCGTAGCGCATGTTCCAGTAAGCCTGGTAAGGGGCATTGAGCAGGTTGATATAATAATCGGCCAGCTGTCCGCCGGCGTTAAAACGCTCATCGACGATAACAGCCTTGCGATTGGCCTGCGGGTAAAAATACCGCTTAAAGTAATCGTGGCCCTCGCCGGCTGTATTGGGCACATATACATAGGCCACCTGCCCATTAGTCGCCTCGGTCACTTTGCGCAGGTTATTTTCCACCCAGTCGCGGTTGCGAAGGGCCGCCTCGCTGGGGATAGGCACCACTTTTACCACGCGCGAACCTTCGTAGCCGGGGTTTGGCCCCACGGTAATTTCGGTGATCTTGCCCGAGGTATTTTCAAACAGCTTATACAGGTTTTCGGAAGTGGGAAGATCCTGCCCGTTTACGGCAAGCAGGTAATCGTCGGTGTGGACTATAACGCCCGGCTCGGTCAACGGCGAACGCAGATTGGGCGTCCAGTTAAGGCCGCCGTATATCTTTTTAATGCGATACCGGTTGTTAGCGATCACATAGTCGGCGCCAAGCAAACCGCCGTTTATCCGCTCGGCCTGGTGCAGGTGGTCGCCGGGGTCGGTAATGCGGTGGTGCCCAACCGAAAGCTCGCTGCACATCCACTGGATAAGCGTGTTCAGGTCATCCCGGCAGGCCATGTCGGGCAGAAATACGGCATACTTCTTTTTCATGTCGGCCCAGTTGGCGCCGTGCATACCGGGATCATAAAAGTAGTCGCGGTTAATACGCCAGGCTTCGTCGAAGATCTCGGGCCATTCGGCGGCGGGCTCAATTTTTACCTGCAGCGCATCGGTATTGAGCATGCCCTTGCCAGGTTCGGGTTTTTCGCCAGCATTACTGATATAATATTTTTGATTGGCAAAGTACAGCATTTTTTTGCCGTTGGCAGATAGGTCGTACCCGTTCATATCGATGACCTCGTTGTCGGCACGTTTTTTAAAGCTGTACTTATGCATTTTCCCCGCGCCGGTGGGGGCATCCACGTCCATATACAGCAGATCGCCGTCGGCATTTACGCCCAGCTGTGAATAGTTGGCGGGTTTTAACGGCAGGTCGACGATACGGTTTTGGATGCCGTCCCAGTCGATATGGAAACCGGCAACCATGGCCGCAGGCGCTTTGTGTTCTGTTACGGCCGGCTTTGCAGCCGTATCGGTTTTAACATATTCCTCGTCATTCTCTTTAAACAGGGGCGACGGGGTTTGCGCCTGCAGGGTAAGCAGGTAAATGGAATTGGTGCGCTTCATATCATCGCTCGACTGGTCGAACCAATTCAATACCGGCCCGGCATCGGTCGAGGCCAGGAAGTAAAGGTATTTCCCGTCGCGGCTGAATTTGGGCTCGTCGGCATCGGATAAGCCGTCGGTCACGGCGAATGATTTTTCATGCTCGGTGGAATAGAAGTATATCTTTTTGAAATAGGTGTCGGTGATCACCGTATACGCGATCCACTTTGAATCGGGCGACCAATCGTTAAACATGTCTCTAAACGGGCCCGGGATGTACAAATCATCGGAGGCGATCTTTTTAATGCTGCCATCGGCAACCGTCAGCAAATACATATTGCGGCCGTTGTCGGTATACCCGATATATTTTCCGTTTGGCGACCATTTGGGAAAGGCGTAAAACCCGGTGCCGTTCAGCTTAAAGCTCTTGGCCTCGCCTTTGCCATCCTGCGATTTGATATGCAGTTTGTATTCGCCGGATGCGTCCGAAAAATAGGCGATCCACCTGCCATCCGCCGACCAAGCGGGGTATTTTTCGTGCACGCCCGTGGTTTGGGTGATGTTATGGTAATCGCCTTTTTCTGCGGGAACGGTAATAATATCTCCGCGGAAATCAAACACTGCGCGCGATCCGGACGGGGAGATACCCGCGCTGCGGATGTATTTGGTACCTGTTGCGAAGCGCGGCCTCAGTTCGAGCAGGTCGGCGGCAATGCCAATGGTTAATTTTTTTGATGCGGAGCCCGGATCGAGCAGGTGCAGGTAGCCGGCCTGTTCAAATATCACTTTGCCGTTTCCGCAGGATGCGTTGATCACCGGGAAGTCGGAAAACGGGGTAAGCTGTTTAACGGCTTTGGTGTCGGTATCATAGCTAAAAATGTTGAACTCGCCATTACGGTCGCTGCGGAAATAAACGGTATTGCCCATCCACATCGGGCCGGTATCGTTGCATCCGCCTTCGGGCTTAGGTATTTTCACAATGCTTTTATCGGCAAACGAGAACAGCCAGATGGTTGCTGCCGATCCGCCGCGGTAGTTTTTCCACTGGCGGAAAGCATCGGCAATGGGTGTATAAGCCATCCATTTGCCATCCGGCGAATACGTTGCGGTAAACGCGTTGGGGATTTCAAGTTGCACTTCCTGCCCGCCGGTAATGGGTACGGTAAACAATTGCGAATACCGGTTATTAAAAGCTACACGGTTGGAAGTGAATAAAACAGAACGGCCGTCAGGCGTAAACCCTTTTACCATGTCGGCTGCAGGGTGCCAGGTAAGGCGCTTGGGGATGCCGCCCTCAACGGGGATGACGTACACATCGGTATTGCCATCATATTGCGCGCTGAACGCGATAAGGCTGCCATCCGGCGAGAACATGGGGTTGGATTCTACACCTTCATCGATCGTAAGTCTTTTTGGCTGGGAGCCATCCAGGTTCGCCACCCAAAGATCCTCGGCATAAATAAACGCGATATGGTTGGCGCTGACCGCCGGCTGCGAAAGCATACGGGTGTATTTGGTATCAATAGCCTTTGCAGCTGGGGACAGCAATAATAGTATCAAGCCGGCAAACAGGGCAGCTGGGACAAGTATTTTTTTCATCATTGTGATATTTAGGATTTTCAAAAGTGAATATAAGGGTTTTATTTAAAATGTGAATAAGGCAGCGCTTCCTCCTCGCTTAGTTACGTCCGCTGCTCTGCTGCTTCCCGCTACGTGCTCGCCCAGCTGCCGTAAGCTGCGGATCGCAATGAGATGGTTTTAGATTATTTCTGCCCTCAGCAGATCCGCTTCGCCCGAAACCAGGCAAAACAATGTGGCCCGGTGCGTGGCAGGGCATAGCAAGTTTTTGCATGTGGGGTTTGAAAGCGAAAGGTTCGCCCGGCAAAATAATTGCAGCCCCGGTTTTGCCTGGTTTGCAGCGAAGGCCCGTGCGGCAAAGAAGCCTTCGGCTGAGGGAGCGTTTTTGGTTCCTTTTGTCGCCACAAAAGGAACTAGGCCTCCGCGGCCATTGAGCGGCCAGAACAACGTATGAACCCCCGCTACCGCGAACGTCCCGCTCATGGTATGTTTGCTTATTGATCAGCCTTCAACCCCATGTAATGTGGCCGGCCATCTGTTCCCGGCACGCCGGGAAGGGAGTAAACAATTTAAAATTACTGCCTGTTACCGTACGACCTTTACAGTTGTTAATCCATAAATAAAAGCGTGTTTATCAAAATTTTTATAAAATTCATATTCACCGGTTAGTTGGGACGAAAGGTTTGGATGCATTTTAATTTCCACGTTTAGCTGCTTCATGGCTTCATCATTGCCATCGGTTAAAGCTTTTAATAAAATTATTTCTTTAATAAGATTAACATTTTCCGGATGTTTAGCAAGCTTTTTTCCATATCCTGTACTCGCTAAATAATATGCTTTTCTCGCCGAATCTATGCTGTTCATCTTTTCGAAAAGCATTCCCCTCGTCATAAGAATTGATGGATCGTTGTTGAGTAGTATCAATAGTTTATTAGAAATTTTCAGTTCGTCACCATAACTATGCTTATGGTCCAACGCATTCGCCAGGTTCGCATAAGCGATTGCATAGGTCGAATCACATTTTATCGCTTGCTCAAAAAGGTTAATCGCTTTGTTTAATCCCGCTTCTCCTTCAAAAGGATAGTTCATCAAATATTCGACCCCCTGATTGTTTAATTTAATGCATTCCTTTGAGGGCATCTGTATGCCGATGGACTGATTATTTGTGCACGAGTTGATTAAACTTAATGTAAATAGTAAACTAAAAAGTGCGTTGAAATAATTGTTCATTTTTTTTACTACTGCCTACTTTTACCGGGTATGGCGGCCGTATTGATCATATTGTGATACTGCGGGATATTCAAAGTAAATATAAGTGTTTTATTAAAGTGAACAAAAAGACCATTGCTAACGCAAGCTTGTCTGATCACTCCCTTTTGTAACAAATCCACTACGAAAAACCCCCTAAGTACGGTTAACAGGAATGTTTAATATATTTAGGCAAACTATTGACTGACCATGAAGAAAATTTTACTTTTTTGCTGCGCGTTGTTCCTGGCCCGGCTGGCTGCGGCCCAGGAAACCTTCCCGGTTAACGGCGCGTGGGACATCCGTCCCGGGCAATTCGCCTTTACCAACGCCACCATCGTCGTTAGCGCCGACCAAACCATTACCAATGGAATTTTGCTGATCAAGGACCGCCGCATCGAGGCGGTTGGCCCGGATGTGAAGATCCCGAAAGGCTACGTCACCATTGACCTGAAGGGCAAGTACATTTACCCGGGGTTGATCGACGCCTACACCACTTACGGCATGCCCGAAGCGCCGCGCGCGGCCTTTGCCGCCGGTCGCGGGTTTACCCGCACAGCTGTGTACACCTCCACAAAACCCGGCGCTTTTGGCTGGAACGAGGCGATAAAACCGGAAATGAATGCAAAGCTCATCTTTCACGGCGATGCCGCGAAGGCTGACGAATACAAGAAAAACGGTTTCGGCGCGGTGCAGTCGCTCATACACGATGGTATCGCCCGCGGCACTTCCGTGGTGGTTGCCCTGGGCGACGAACGCGATAATGAGGTGATGCTGAATGACGAGGCCGCCGCGCACTATTCTTTCAGTAAGGGTACCGCGGCTACCAATTACCCGTCTTCTCTGATGGGCAGCATCGCGCTGCTTCGCCAAACGTATTACGATGCCGAATGGTATAAAAACCAAACCGAGGAATACAACATTTCACTCGCGGAATTTAACCGCACCCAAAACCTGCCCCAGATCTTTGAAGTGTCGGATGCCCTGAGCGTGCTCCGCGCCAATAAGATAGGGCGTGAGTTTGGCAAGCAATATATTTTTAAAACCGATGGCGAAGAGTACCGCCGCATCGACGCGATGAAAGCCACAGGCGGCAGCTTTATTATCCCGCTTACCTTTCCAGAGCCGTATGATATTGAAGATCCGCTGGATGCCCGCAACGTAACCTATACCCAGTTAAAAGCCTGGGAGCTGGCGCCAACCAACCCTGCGGCGATGGAAAAAGCAGGCATACGGTTTGCTATCACTTCATACGGTCTTTCAAAACCAACCGATTTCTGGACCAACCTGCGCACAGCCATCGACAATGGCTTAAGCGAAAAACAGGCGCTGAACTCCTTAACCGTTATCCCTGCCGAAATGCTTGGTGTAGCCGATAAAGTGGGCACGCTTGCCAAAGGTAAAATGGCCAACTTCATTATCACTTCGGATAACCTGTTTAAAAAAGACAATGTTATTTTCGAGAACTGGGTAGAGGGCCGTCAGTACGTGGTGAGCCGCATGGACGTAACCGACCTGCGCGGCAACTATATCCTGGCCGGCGACGGTTTGCCAAAGCTTACGCTTAAGATCGGCGGTACGCCCGGCACCTACGATGCTAATATCGAGCGCAACGATGCCGACAGCACCCGCGTACGCGGCACCATTACCCGCAGCGGCGACATGGTGAGCGTTTATTTCGACCTGCGGAACAAGCCTTCCGGCAACATCCGCTTAAATGGTTATATCACCAAAACATCGCCGCTTACTTTCAGCGGCAACGGCGTATTGCCCGATGGTTCCGAAGTAAGATGGACAGCCACTTACACCAGCCCGGCAATACTGGCTCCGGCACGTGAGCTGCCAAAACCATCCATCGCCGTTGGCCCGGTGATCTATCCATTCACGGCTTATGGCTACACCGAGTTGCCAAAACCCGAAAATGTATTGTTTAAAAATGCCACCGTTTGGACAAACGAAAAAGAAGGCGTCTTAAAAAATGCCGATGTGCTGATCGAAAACGGAAAGATAAAAGCGGTGGGGAAAAACCTTTCGGCGGCAAACGCGATGGTCATCGATGCTACGGGCAAGCATTTGTCGCCCGGCATTGTCGATGAGCACTCGCACATTGCGGCTACCGGCGGCATCAACGAAGGCACGCAGTCGGTAACCGCCGAAGTGAGGATAGCGGATGTGCTCAACTCCGAGGATATCGAGCTTTACCGGCAACTGGCGGGCGGTGTCACCACATCGCATATTCTTCACGGCTCGGCCAACTCCATCGGCGGGCAAACACAGCTGATCAAGCACCGCTGGGGCGTATTGCCCGACGAAATGAAATTTGAAGGCGCCGATGGCTTCATCAAATTCGCCCTGGGCGAAAACGTGAAGGGCAGCAACAACGGCCCTGTTCAGGGTGCCGCCCGTTTCCCGCAAACGCGCATGGGTGTTGAGCAGGTTTATGTAGATGAGTTTACCCGTGCCAAAGAATATAAGGCTGCCCGCGCGGTAAAAGGAAACCATGTGCGCCGCGACCTGGAACTCGACGCCATTGTCGAGATTCTGGATAAGAAACGTTTCATCACCTGCCACTCTTATTTGCAGTCGGAGATCAATATGCTGATGCACGTAGGCGACGAAATGGGCTTCAAGGTGAATACCTTCACCCACGTTTTGGAAGGCTATAAAGTGGCCGACAAAATGGCGGTCCGCGGCATTGCCGGCTCTACCTTTTCCGACTGGTGGGCCTATAAGATGGAGGTAACCGATGCGATTCCTTATAACGGAAAGCTGATGCACGACGAGGGCGTGGTTACAGCCTTTAACTCGGATGATGCCGAAATGGCCCGCCGCCTTAACCAGGAGGCCGGCAAGGCGGTTGCTTATGGGCAGATGAGCGAAGAGGAAGCCCTAAAGCTGGTTACGCTGAACCCCGCCAAAATGCTGCACGTGGATAACCGCGTGGGCAGTATAAAGCCGGGCAAGGATGCCGACCTGGTATTATGGTCAGCCGATCCTTTATCGATCTATGCTGTTGCCGAAAAGACATTTGTCGACGGCATTCCTTACTGGGATATCGACAAAGATGCAGCAAATCAAAAAGCGATGAGGACCGAAAAAGCGCGGATCATCCAAAAAATGATCGCCGCCAAAAACAGGGGTGCGGCAACGCAACGGCCAACAGCGCGTCGTCCGCGGGCAGACGAGGAGGCAGATGAAGATAACATCTGGACATCAGACGATGGAATCACAACAAACAAAACCGAGGGAGGCCAAATCCAAACTAAACCCTAAAACCGACTCAAAATAATGAAAAAGATATCTTTAATTTTTGGAGGACTGCTGCTCAGCACCATCCTCGTTTACGGCCAGGCTAATATTTCGCCCGCTAAACCACAGTCGCGGCCTATCGTTATAACCGGCGGCACTATCCACATCGGGAACGGCCAGGTGATCAATAATGGCTATGTAGCTTTTGACAAAGGAAAAATAACCGCCGTTGGCGAAGGGTCTGCGCCCAATACAACCGGTGCCGACGTGATCGACGCCGCAGGTCAGCAGGTATATCCGGGATTTATTTGCCCCATCACCACGCTCGGCCTGGTCGAGATCGAGGAAGGCGCAAAAGGCACGGTTGACGATGATGAAACAGGCGAGTATAATCCCAATGTACGCTCCATCGTTGCTTACAATACCGACTCCAAGGTAATACCTACGGTGCGGTCAAACGGCATCTTGCTGGCGCAGCCCACACCGTCAGGCGGCGTCATTTCGGGGGAGTCGTCTGTTGTGCAGCTGGATGCCTGGAACTGGGAAGACGCGGCTTATAAAACCGATATCGGCATCCACATGACCTGGCCCGTCAGCGCAGCGCCGCGCAGAAGGGCTTTCCAGCTTCCCTCCGCTACGCAGGAAACACCTGCCGAACGCGCACGCAAAGCCGTAGCGGCTATCGAACAATTGTTCACCGAAGCTAAGGCTTACGCGGAAATGGGGCGGCCCGAAGTAACCAATGTGCGTTTCGAAGCCATGAAGGGTTTGTTTGACGGTTCAAAAAAGCTGTTCATCAACGCCGACGGCGCAAAGGAAATTGTTCAGGCGGTAGCTTTCGCGAAAAGAATGGGGATCTCGGCGGTTATCGTTGGTGGTAACGAGTCGTACCTGGTTACCGATGTGCTGCGCGATAACCAGGTTCCGGTAATCCTAAAGGAAACGCAACGCCTGCCCGACCGCGAGGACGACGATGTTTACCTCCCCTACAAATTGCCAAAAATATTGCAGGATGCCGGTGTGCTCTACGGCTTAACCGGCATCGGTTTCTGGCGTCAGCGCAACCTGCCTTTCGAAGCAGGCGAAGCAGTAGGTTACGGCCTTACCAAAGAACAGGCGTTAAGCATGATCACCATCAACAACGCCAGGATATTAGGCATCGATAAAACCACCGGCACGCTGGAAGTGGGCAAGGATGCAAACCTGTTTATATCAAAAGGCGACGCGCTGGATATGATCACCATCAATGTGGACGCAGCGTTTATACAGGGCAGAAATATTAACCTGGATAACCTGCACAAACAGCTCTACCGCAAGTTCGCCGATAAATATGGGGTGAAGGCGAATTTGTAAGAACGAAATATCGTGATGACGATCAGACTTACGAAGTTTCAAAAACTTCGTAAGTCTTTGTTTTTCACAAAGAAAAACTAAACTTCCCCATTAAAATCGCCGGGTTATGCCCGATGGCTACCGGCTCGCCCGATAACGCTTCGTTGCCCAATAGCGCGAACAAAATAGCCTCCTTCGCATCCGGGTTGATGCCCAGTTCACCTGTATCGGTTAATATAGCCTTTGGCAAGGCCTTCTTCAAATAGTCAATAATATAAACATTCCTCGCTCCCCCGCCGCTGGCGAATATCTTAAGGCCGCCGGTTTCGAAATGTGTTAAAATAAAATCAGCTATCGATTTCGCCGTAAGGGCTGTTAACGTGCAAATTAAATCTTCGTTGGTAATGGTTGAATTATTCGAGCGCTTTAAAGCGCTGGTTACATAGTTCAAATTAAACAATTCAGGCCCTGTCGTTTTAGGCGATTGTTCACTGAAAAACGGATGATCGAGCAAAGCGCCCAATAGCATTTCGTTAACCTTTCCCGAAAATGCGATCTTCGAATCCTCATCGTAAGGCCGGTCAAAATACCTCCGGCAGGCAGCGTCGATCAGCGTATTGCCGGGACCAATATCGGTGCATAGGATACTTTTATAATCGCCATCGGCCGGTAAAAACGTGAGATTGGCTATACCGCCGATATTCAGCAATAGCCGGTTTTCCCCGGTTTTACTACCTAACAACACATCACCGTATAAAGCCAGCGGAGCGCCTTCACCCCCGGCCGCGATATGCTTTTGCCGGAAATCGCTAATGGTTAATATGCCCGTTTTTACCGCCACGTGGTCGCCGTCGCCGATCTGCAGCGTAGCATTCGGATAATTTGGATGTCTGTGAAGACGCTTGGGTGCATGGTAAATGGTTTGGCCATGACTGGCGATAAAATCAACCGTTCCGGGTTTTATTTCCCATTTGTTAAGCGCCTGCAAAACCATTTCGCCATGAAAAGTGCCGATATAAGCGTTTAGCAGGCACACCTTTTCAAGGTCGGCATCCCGTCGTGCGAAAACCGATTGTATTTCCTCTTTAAAATTATCCTGGTAGGCAATGGTTGTAAATTGCAGCAGCTCAAATTTCGTATTCAAACCATTCCCGGTAAACCGGCATAACGCGATGTCCAGCCCGTCGAGCGATGTGCCCGACATTAATCCGATCCCCAGTTTTTCAACCTTTTGGGCGATCGCGACAAGTTGCTGCAGGTTTTTGTTCAACGGTGGCATCGGCATAAGTTAGCCATTTGCCCGTTATTTACAAATTTCTAAAATCAGTGAGTGTTGATTTTCATCTAAATACACATGTTTTTCAGAATTTTCGAAGAGCGCCCTACTTCATCATCGAAATTCCGGATAACGTACAGGTTTATTTTGCCTTCGCTTTGCTTTTGATCATCGAGATGCTTGTCCTGATGATAAAGAAAACCGGCACTGCCTGTATTGCTATTCCTATCCAAACTAATGTGTTCATAATATTTAATTTTAAGGTTAGTTGTCCTCATCAGGCAAATACTATTCCTGATTAATAAAAACAAATAAACCATTAACAATCAATCACTTATAAATTATGGCGCATTAATCAATGGGCAACCGCGGTTAACTTTTGGGGAAAACGGTGCACGGTCAGTGCGCTGATCCGGGGCAAATGAAGCGTCGGGCATCGCCGCTGTCCCTCGAACAAAAGTTTACAATCGCTCAACAACCCATCCTTTATTTTTGTGTTCTTACAATTACCCATGAACACAAATAACATCCGCCTCAGTGTACTCGACCAATCTCCCGTTCGCAAGGGCATTACGGCAGAGCAGGCTGTTAACGAAACGGTCGAACTGGCAAAGCATACCGACCAGCTGGGCTATACGCGGTTTTGGGTGTCGGAACATCATAACACCGGCGCGCTGGCCGGTTCCACACCCGAAGTATTGATGGCGCACCTGGCCGGGCAAACAAAAAACATACGCATTGGCTCGGGCGGCGTCATGATGCCGAACCACAGCGCGCTCAAAGTAGCCGAAAACTTCAGGATGCTGGAAGCATTGTTCCCCGGCCGCATTGATCTGGGCATGGGCCGCGCACCCGGCACCGACCGCCTCACAGCCGCCATGCTGAATCCCTCCAACCAGTTTCGCGAGCAGGATTTTGTGGAGCAGCTGTACGATTTGAACAATTACTTTCACGACCGCGGCGAGTTGGGCACGCCGCAGTCCAAAATACGGGCCATACCGCAGGTTCAAACCGTGCCTGCCATGTGGCTGCTCAGTTCGAGCGGGCAAAGCGGCGTATTTGCTGCGCATTTCGGCATGGGTTTTTCATTTGCGCATTTTATCAACCCACATGGCGGGCCGGAAGCAGTTGCTGCGTACCGCGAACGGTTTAAACCATCTGAAAACCTGCTGCAGCCCATGGCTAATATGGCCATCTTCGTTTTTTGTTCAGAGGATGAGCAAAAACTGGAACAGCACCAGGCATTGATGGATTACCGCTTTAACCAGTTTGAAAAAGGCGCAGGCCTTGCGCCGGTAGGCTATGAGGATATCAAGAATGTGGCCTATTCGCCCGACGAGATCGAGCGCATCATGTACAACCGCAAGCGGGTAGTAACCGGCACGCCCGTGCAGATGAAAACTAAATTGAGCCAGTTGGCAAAGGATTACAACGTGGACGAGATCATCGCTGTGACCATTACCGAGCATTTCGATGATAGACTAACCTCTTATAAACTGCTGGCGGAAGTATTTGATATACAACCTGGTGAGGTGTGATCATGAAGCTGAATTGATATTGCAGGATAGCAGCTTTCCGCTTTAAGCCCTGCCGGCAGGCAGGCAGGGAGGTTTCTGCTTTAAGCGCCTTAAACAAGAAAATATTTTAATTTCAAGTTAATTTTTGGCAAGATAGTTGTTTTGTATATCCAAACAAATCAATTATGGAAACGATAGAAAAATCAGTTGAGGTTTTAAACGACCTTATACAAATTAACAATGACCGGGTTGCAGGTTTTGAACACGCCGGCAAGGACCTGGGCGATGAAGACCGCGATCTGAGCGACTTCTTTCGTAGCCAAAGAGAAGCAAGCCGTCAAAATGTGTTTGAGCTTAGTAAAATAGTAAACCAGGTGGGTGGCGATGCCGACGACGGCCATAGCGTAAGCGGTACTATCCACCGCAACTGGCTCGATGTAAGAGCCACATTCAGCGGTCACGACCGCGCAAGCATATTAGCTGAATGCGAACGTGGCGAGGATGCTATTAAACAAGCCTACCAGGATGCATTAACCGGCGACAACGGCTTGTCTGACGAGTTCAGGCAAATTGTTTCGCGCCAGTCGGAAGGCATTATTGCTTCGCATGATAAAATTAAGGCCCTGCGCAATGCCGCAAGCTAATTTTATCGATCATTAACTATTGAAGGGGCGGCCGTAAGTATAAGATATTGTAAAAGAGAGAGAACATTATCAAGGGCCCTATCACAAAAGGTATTCCTGCATTTACTTATGGCTGCCTCGTCATTAGTTTCTTTCAAACAGCCGCCCCGGCCTTTCGCGATATTTATCGTATCTTTGCGCGAGTTCGTAAACAAATTCCGCATTTTTGATATTATAATTTCGTGATCATTCTCATCTTTTTCATAGCGCACTGGTTTTTGTCGTTGTTTTTCCAAACATTCTTTTTACACAGGTATGCCTCGCATAAAATGTTCAGTACCCATAAGTTTAACGAGCGGGTATTCCACCTTTTAACGTTTGTCTGCCAGGGCTCGTCCTACTTAAATCCACGGGCTTACGCCATAATGCACCGCGAGCATCACGCGTTTAGCGATACCGAAAAGGACCCGCATTCACCTTATTTTTTCCGGGACGTTTTTCAAATGATGTGGCGCACAGCACAAAGCTATAAGCTGTACGAAAAAAGACTGAAAGAGCCTGAAGCACGCTTTAAAGGCAATTACCCCGAGTGGCGGTTATTGGATTACTGGGGTTCTACTTTTTTATCAAGAATTCTATTCGGCCTGTTTTACGTAGCGTTCTATATCATTTTCGCCACGCATTGGTGGCTATTTTTGTTGCTGCCCATTCATTTTATGATGGGGCCTATTCACGGCGCCATTGTTAACTGGTGCGGGCATAAATATGGCTATGCTAATTTCGAGAATGGCGACAAATCAAAAAACACCACACCTTTTGATTTCCTGATGCTCGGCGAATTGTTCCAGAATAACCACCATAAGCGCCCAAACAGCGCCAACTTTGCCGCACGCTGGTTCGAGTTTGACCCTGTTTACCCGGTAATGAAGCTGATGCACTGGATCCGCCTGATCAGGCTGAGAGAAGCCTATTTATAGGAGGTAAAAGGGTAAAGGTGAAGGGTAAAAGGTTTAGCTTACACAAACAGTTTATTCCGTAAACTCTATTTGGGAAGGAACAAAGTTGTCAGCCATTACAAAAAACTTGATGGAATAATCACCCTCTGCCGCATATTCCTTACCAAAGCTAAACACCTCCCCCGCAGAAGCCATGGATAGTTTTTGTTCAATAATTATTTTTAGCCGCTTTAAATCATCCGGGCTTCCCCCGATGCAATCGCGGTTTATTAACGGGTGGTGCCATGTCATTATTTTTAAATATTGATAAGGTCCCAAGTGTATGTGTTCAGAAATACCTTCGTTGGATTTTCCCCCTGCATAATTTAAAAGTCCTCTTAAAAAATCCGAAAGACTGGATTTACTGCCCATTAACCACCACTGTTTAAAATAGTCGTCACGCCGGTAATAAAACCCGAGTTCGTTCCACTCAATAATTGTTTGTTTATCCCATTTATCCATATTTGATTAAAAAAAATCAATAGATCGGTTGTACCTTTCGCCTTTCACCTTTTACCTTTCTGCTCACCCTTCCGCTTTCACCTTCTTATAATCCCTTATATCTAACCGTTCATCGCAAAAACTATATTCATGCTCCTGGTTGGAGCAAATAACGGTAAGCCGGTTTTTGGCAAATTGCTGCACCAGGCTTAAGTACCACGCCACACCTTGCGTATCCAGATTGGAGGTTGGTTCATCCAGCATCAGCATCGGCGTATCCGAACAAAAAGCAAGGGCGAGCTTTAGCCGCTGCTTCATGCCCGACGAAAAATATTTGATCAGCTTATTGTTGCTTTCGGGCATGGCCAACACTCGTATGAGTTCATTTTTATCAATACCATGTGTGTATTGCTTAAACTGGAAATGAAAATCGATCATTTCTCTCAACGTGAATTCTTCAATAAGCTCCAGGTAAGGCGCCGCAAGGCTAAGGTGTTGATAGATTTCTTCAGCTTCAACGGACTTGTCGTCAAAAAAATAGCTGAGCTTGCCTGCCGAGGGCGAAAGGCTGCCATTTAAAACCTGTAGTAACGTTGATTTACCGGAACCGTTCGGGCCCAATATCGCGTAAATTCGCCCGCTTATAAACGTATGGTCGATCCCCCTGAATATCCAGTCCCGGTTAAAACGACGGCCAATATTTTCAAGGGTGATCTTCACGTCAGTTTGCAGTTTTCGGTAAGCAGTTAGCAGGTGGCAAGGTTTGCAAACTGCCGACTGCAAACTGCCCACTCAATTTACGAATTACCAAACCCCTTCATAATACCCCGCTGCGAGTTCTGTACGAAATTAATGATCTCGTCCCGCTCAACCGTTGGGTTAAACTCTGCCTCGATAATATCAAGGGCCTTGGTCATATTATACTTTTTGAGGAATATAATGCGGTAAATTTCCTGGATCTCATTGATCGTGGCGGCCGAGTAACCCCTGCGGCGCAGGCCCACAGAATTGATCCCGATATACGATAACGGCTCCCTGCCGGCTTTAGTAAACGGGGGTACATCTTTCCGCACCAGCGACCCGCCCGATATCATACTATGCGCCCCGATCTCAACAAACTGGTGAACTGCCGATGTGCCGCCGATAAACGCATAATCATATACATTGATATGGCCCGCGAGCTGTACCGAATTGGCAATGATCACATTATCGCCGATAACGCAGTCGTGGGCAACGTGCACATACGCCATCAGCAGGCAATTGCTGCCTATGGTAGTGGTATTTTTATCAAGCGCGGTACCGCGGTTTAGCGTCACGCATTCGCGAATGATGGTATTATCACCAACCGTAACTGTGCTTTGCTCGCCGCGGTATTTCAGGTCCTGCGGCGGCGCCGAGATAACGGCACCGGGAAAAATGCGGCAGTTTTTACCGATGCGTGCGCCGTCCATAATGGTGCTGTTTGAGCCTATCCAGGTGCCCTCGCCCACTTCTACATCTTTATGGATGGTAACAAACGGCTCGATAACCACGTTATCGGCTATCCTGGCCTGGGGATGTATATAAGCTAATGGCTGGATCATGCTTCTTCAGGTTTTTGTTTCTTCACTATCTGGGCCATCAGTTCAGCTTCTACCACAACGCGTTCCCCAACCATGCCAATTCCTTTCATCTGCGCAATGCCCCGCCTTATCGGCGCCAAAAGGTTGCAATGGAATATCAGGGTATCTCCAGGCACCACAGGGGCCTTGAAACGCGCATTTTCAATCTTTAGGAACAGCGTGATGTAATTTTCGGGGTCGGGCACCGTGTTTAGCACCAATATACCGCCCGTTTGAGCCATAGCCTCTATCTGCAAAACGCCCGGGAACAACGGTGTGCCGGGAAAATGGCCACGGAAAAGTTCCTCGTTCATCGTCACATTTTTCAATCCTACCACATGGCTTTTTGTCAATTCCAATATCTTATCGATCATTAAGAACGGCTGCCTGTGCGGCAGGATATTCATGATCTGCACCGTATCGTAAACGGGTTTAGCGTTCGGATCGTAAATTTTTATATGCTTGCGGCTTCTTTCCTTCTTGATAAGTGTTTTTATCTTTTTGGCAAATGCCACGTTTGCCGCATGTCCAGGCCGGGCTGCCATAATGTGGCCGCGCAGTGGAACGCCTACCAGCGCAAGGTCGCCTATCATATCCAGCAATTTATGCCGGGCAGGCTCGTTCTGGTGCCTTAGCTCAATGTTATTCAGGATGCCCTGGGGCGCAACTTTAATGTCCTTGCGGTTAAATATCTTTGCAAGGTGGGCCAGCTCTTCATCGTCCACCTCCTTGTCCACCACTACAATGGCGTTGTTAAGGTCGCCGCCTTTTATCAGGTCGTGCTTTAGCAGCATCTCCAGCTCGTGCAAAAAGCAAAAGGTACGGCACGAAGCTATTTCTTTATTAAATTCCGATATGGTGGAAATACTGGCATGCTGGCTCCCTAAAACCTGCGAATTATAGTCAACCATACAGGTAAAACGGTAGTCGTCAAGTGGCATGGCCACCATATCCACCTTGCGCTCAGGCTCCGAATAATGAATATTATAAGGGATGTGATAATATTCCCTGTCGGCGTCTTGCTCAACAAACCCCATATCTTTAATAGCATCCACGAACTGCAGCGAGCTGCCATCCATGATCGGGGTTTCGGGGCCGTCCAGGTCGATCAGCACGTTGTCCAGTTCCAGGCCAACCAGCGCGGCCAGTACATGCTCAATGGTGCTGACACTTGCCCCGTTTTGGGATATGGTAGTACCACGCGAGGTATCGGTTACATTATCAACGTCGGCATCGATAACCGGCATCCCTTCTATATCGATCCGTCTGAATTTATAGCCATGATTTTCAGGGGCCGGGTTAAAGGTCATGGTGACGCGTTCGCCGGTATGTAAACCGGTGCCTGAAACGGAAACCGGCGCCTTAATCGTTTTTTGTTTTACATTCATATTTAGTCCGTTGTTCCTTTCAACCTGCCGGAGCTGTTATCGCCACTCTCAAACGTTATTTAGCCCCTTTTCTTTTAATTCCGAAATTATTTTTTCAAGTTCAATAATCTTTCTTTCCAATTCGGGTAACCGGTTTACCACAATTTGCGAACGCATATTGGAACTGTAGGAAACCGCAGGCGCACCCGCCCATTTTTTCCCCTCCTCCGTAATGGAACGGCTTATACCCGATTTGGCTTGTATTTTTGATCCCTTAGCTATGCTGATATGTCCTACAAAACCTACCTGGCCGCCAATTACACAATTGTCGCCTATCTTGGTGCTTCCGGATATGCCGGTTTGGGCGGCCACTACCGTGTTAGCGCCTATTTCAACATTATGGGCTACCTGGAGCAGATTATCGAGCTTGGCCCCTTTACGAATAGTAGTCGATCCCATAGTTGCGCGGTCTATCGTGCTGTTTGATCCTATTTCAACGTCCTCTTCTATCACCACGTTGCCTATCTGGCTAATCTTGTTATAAGTTCCGTCCGCTGTTGGCGCAAAACCAAAACCATCACTGCCGATGATTGTACCGGAATGAATAGTAACGCGATTACCGATCTTACAATCGTGATACACCTTCACCCCCGGAAAGATAGTGACATCATGGCCTATACTAACATCGTCGGCAATAAAAACCTGCGGATATATTTTCGAATTGTTGCCTATTTTAACATTTGGCCCCACATAGGCAAAAGCCCCAACGTAAACGTTTTCTCCGATAGTAGCCGATGGGTGGATAAAGCAAGGCTGTTCAATTCCCGTCTTGTTTAACTTGATCGTATTGTATTTTTCAAGCAATATGGAAATAGCGATATAAGCATTTTCCACCCGGATAAGGGTAGCCTTTACGGGTTCGGCAAGTACCTGATCGTTGTTAACAATAACGATAGAGGCCCCCGTGGTGTATAAATACGACTCGTACTTGGGGTTAGCCAAAAAGGATAGTGTACCGGCCGTGGCTTCTTCTATTTTAGCCAATTGGTTTACCGACATGGAAGGGTCGCCTTCTACTATACCATTAAGCATTAAACCTAATTCCTGGGCGGTAAATTGCATCCGGCAAATTTAGTGTTAAAATTTAATTTTCAGCGGTTAGAGGCCGTCGACCGGCGGTTAGTTTAAAAGGCATTTTGCAAATTCTTTATAAGCCTATAGCTGAGGCAAATATAAAATTATTCCTGAACCTGCTATCACTGGTTTCCTGCAAGGTCCTTTTTATAGCAAAGTATATACTTTTTTACTGTTTTGGCTAAGGCTTCTAAATTCGAGTTATCACTGGCCGCCGTAATATCTTTTACGGTATGGTTCTTCATTAAAATGCGGATGTTTCCGTCCCCCGGTTTATAGGCATCATTACCTATGGTATCCTTAAAAACAAAATACGAGGCATCTTTTGCGGGTATGCCATAGTTGATTATTGCCCGTTCCGTTAAAGCGTCAATAAGCTGTTTATCAGGAGGCGTGTTGGTGATCTCGGCCTGGTAAAGACTTCTGTTAACCAAATCGCGGCATAATTTGGAGAGAATAAAATCGCTGTGAACGGCCCATGCTTTAACAGCGGCCATAATGTCCGTGTCGTCAAGCGTCGCAAAAGTTTCCAGGTGATGGTCTTCGTGCATAAAAGCGTCCCGGCTTATAGGCTTTTTCAGAAAATGCATCAGGGCCGGGGTAGCTAAAAGCGCTTCGCCGCGCAAGGATAGTTCCCTGCTGCGTTTAATTATTTTGGCAAGCATAAACTCGGCCGAGATAACCGTTTTATGCAGATAAACCTGCCAGTACATAAGTCGCCGGGCAATTAAAAATTTCTCGATCGAATATATTCCCTTTTCCTCAATGGCTATTTGGTCGTCTTTTACATTAAGCATTTTAATGATCCGGTCCGAGCTGATTACGCCTTCGGACACGCCGGTAAAAAAACTGTCGCGGTTAAGGTAATCCATCCTGTCCATATCCAGCTGCCCCGATACCAGCTGGTGCAAAAACTTACGCGGGTAAGTACCCTTAAAAATATCAATGGCCATGGTTAAACGCCCGCCGAATTGGTCATTTAGCTTATGCATTAGCATCACTGAAATATCCTCGTGCGAAATGCCCTCCACTATGCTATGTTCCAGCGCGTGCGAAAACGGGCCATGGCCGATATCATGAAGCAGTATGGCGATGATCACTGCCTCTTCTTCGGCACCGGTTATCACATGGTCTTTGTTGCGCAATGTCTCTATTGCCAATCCCATCAGGTACATGGCGCCCAGTGCGTGGTGAAAGCGGGTATGAAGCGCGCCGGGGTACACCAGGTGGGTCATGCCCAGTTGCTTAATATATCTTAACCGCTGAAAATAAGGATGTTCAATCAGGTCGAATACCAACTCCGTCGGGATGCTGATAAAACCATAAACAGGGTCGTTAATTATTTTCTTTTTATTCAATGCGAATGCAAAAATGTAAATAAAGGTAACAACCTTGCTATTTAACTGTTAATTTTTGTTAATCTCTTTCGCAACCGACAACAAAACCCTTGCTTTGAGGTTTACCTTTAGCGGTGTTGCACAAACCCTTTAAGCAACCTCCATAAAAAACACACCATGCAAGATACAACCATATTGTGGGCCGACGACGAAATTGACCTGCTAAAACCACATATTCTTTTTTTGAACGAAAAAGGTTACAAAGTTACCACGGTAACCAACGGAAACGATGCCGTGGATGCCTTTAAAAATGGTCATTTCGACGTTGTTTTTTTAGATGAGAATATGCCGGGTTTAACCGGGCTGGAAACACTGTCGCAAATAAAAAATGTAAACAACGACGTCCCCATTGTTCTGATAACAAAAAACGAAGAGGAGTACCTGATGGAAGATGCTATCGGGTCTAAGATCGACGATTATTTGATCAAGCCGGTACATCCCAAACAAATACAGCTGACCATTAAGAGGCTGACCGAAAACAAACGGCTGGTTACCGAAAAAACAACCATGGCCTACCAGCAGGATTTCAGGAACCTGGGCATGATATTAAACGACAACCTGAGCTACCAGGAATGGGTCGACGTTTACAAAAAACTCATTTATTGGGAGCTTGAACTGGAGCAGTTAGAGGATGCGGGCATGCACGAGATACTCACATTGCAAAAGGCCGAGGCCAATACACAGTTTTGTAAGTTTATTGAAAAAAACTACTTGAACTGGATGGCCAACCCCGAAGCAGGACCTACCGTTTCTCCTCAATTGTTTAAAAAGAAGGTTTTCCCACGACTGGACGGAAACGGCCCGCTATTTTTTATCCTGATCGATAATTTAAGATACGACCAGTTCAGGATCATCAACCCTATCTTAACAGAGTATTTCAGGCTTGAGGAGGAAGATGCTTATTACAGCATATTGCCTACGGCAACCCAATATGCACGGAATTCCATTTTCGCAGGGCTGATGCCGCTGGATATGGAAAAACGATACCCCGGAATGTGGCAGAATGACGAGGACGAGGGTGGCAAAAATTTATTCGAAGGCGAGTTCCTGGCCGATCAGCTTAAACGCGTGCTCAGAAAAGACATTAAACATTCCTATCACAAAATTTTAAATATTGACGAGGGCCGTGCGCTGAACGAGTCAGTAAATAACCTCATGACCAACGAGCTGAATGTGGTGGTGTATAATTTTGTCGATATGCTGTCGCATGCGCGTACGGATATGCAAATGATACGCGAGCTGGCCAGCGACGATGCAGCATACCGCTCGCTGACATTATCATGGTTTGAACATTCGCCTTTATTTGACCTGCTTAAATTTTTGGCGCAGAAACAGGTTAGGGTAATTATAACCACAGATCATGGCACCATCCGCGTAAAAAACCCAAGTAAAATAGTGGGCGACCGTAACACCAATACCAACCTGCGGTACAAGCAGGGCAAAAATTTAAATTTTAACCCAAAAGAAGTCTTTCATATACGCAACCCGCACGACGCCATGCTTCCAAAGCTGCATGTTAGCTCAAGCTTCGTATTTGCCAAGGAAGACAGCTATTTTGTATATCCCAATAACTACAACCATTTCGTAAACTTTTATAACGAAACTTTTCAGCACGGGGGCATTTCGCTCGAAGAGATGCTGATTCCGATAGCAGTTTACGGGCCTAAGTAAATTATGAAAATTTTGCATAAATTTGAATATGGTTTTATTATTAAAGAATAGCAAGGACATCAAAAAGGTAAAAGAGTTATTAGTAAATCGACAGAACAAAAAGAAGTTCGATGCTAAGAAGTTTTGTGGTGCCTTAAAAGTTGATGAGGATGCGTTAGTGATACAATATCGCCTTCGAAATGAGTGGGACTGATATTTTCCTGGACACCAATATTTGTATCTATCTTTTAAATGGCGACACCATTTTAGCTGAACTATTACAAGAGCAAAATCTCTACCTTTCCGTCATTACTGAAATCGAGTTATACTCCTATCATAGCAACAGTCCTCCAGCTATCCAAATCTTAAATAATTTTTCCAGTCCGTTACTGTAATTAACATTGAGGAAAAAGTTAAAACCAGGACCATTGAAATTAGGAAAAATTTCAAGCTTAAATTACCAGATAGCATTATAGCGGCTTCGGCCCTGACGTATAATCTGCCATTTATCACCGGTGATAAAGGCTTTAAAAAAATAGACCTTATTGATTTAATACTATACGATAATATCTAACGTCCGCTCTTAATACAAATCTCCATAGCGGTTTACGGGCCCAAGTAATTGTTTATTTGTATTTTTACGACGATAATAAGAAAGACTTACGAAGTTTTAGAAACTTCGTAAGTCTTCTTGCATAAATACCGTAATAGTGCTTCTTACAATTTCCTCAGTTTCCGGGTTGCGTTCAGTTGCTTCAGCTATACTCGAATACGCAGCGAACAACAAAATCTTCCTTTTTTACGGCGATATGGGCGCTGGCAAAACCACGCTGATAAAATCGCTTTGCGCCTCGTTAGGGAGTACCGATGTGGTAACCAGCCCCACCTTTTCGATCGTTAACGAATATATCGGCGCGAAGGATAAAATTTATCATTTTGATTTTTACAGGCTGAAAAACCAGGCCGAGGCGTTGGACCTGGGTTATGAAGAGTATTTTTATTCGGGTGCATATTGTTTTATCGAATGGCCCGAAAAGATTCCCGACCTGCTGCCGGCGCACTATGTACGTGTTGATGTAAAGGTTTTAAATGACGGCTCGCGGCAGATCATGATAGAAAAGATTAATTAAAATCGTATCCTTATTTTTGCTACCTTCAACGTCCAGAAAATAATACTCAATGAGTACAGGGAAATTAAGCGGATTTTCGGACATTGCAAAGCAGGCAATGATGCAGCCCCAGGAGTCGATGCTGGAGGTCAAAAACAAAAAAAACAAACTCTATATTGGCATCCCTAAAGAAGTATCGTTCCAGGAAAACCGTGTGCCGTTAACCCCCCTCTCCGTTGCGCTGTTAGTGAATAACGGCCACGATGTAATGCTGGAAACCAATGCAGGCCAGGCAGCCAACTTTTCAGACAAGGATTACAGTGAGCAGGGCGCCAGAATTGTTTATGATACCAAACAGTTATACGAAGCCGATATCATTATAAAAATAGCCCCTCCCTCACTCGATGAGATCGGGTTAATGAAACCGGGGCAAACACTCATCTCGGCGCTGCAGCTGGCCACCCTGCAGGGTGATTGCCTACATGCATTGCTTCAAAAAAAAGTAACCGCTCTTTGTTTTGAGCACTTACGCGATGAGGGCGGCTCGTTATGCGTAGTGCGCGCCATGAGCGAAATTGTAGGCGCTACGTCCATATTGATCGCCGCGGAATATTTGAGCAACATTTTCGATGGTAAGGGTCTAATGTTCGGCGGGGTAACCGGCGTTCCGCCAACCGAGATAGTGATACTGGGCGCGGGTACCGTGGGCGAATATGCAGCGCGCACCGCGATAGCGTTGGGTGCCGAAGTAAAGGTTTTCGACCCGTCAATTTACAAACTCCGCAGGCTGCAAAATAATATCGGCAGCCGGGTATTTACATCCGTGGTGCAACCCATCGTTTTGGAGAAGGCCATTACCACCTGCGACGTCGCCATCGGCGCTATCCGCGCCGAAGATGGCAGGAGCCCCTGCATCGTTTCGGAAGCCACCGTAAGCCGCATGAAACCTAATTCGGTAATTATCGACGTAAGTATCGACCAGGGCGGCTGTTTCGAAAGCTCGGAAGTAACCAATCATACACACCCGGTATTCAGGAAATATGATGTGATCCATTATTGCGTACCCAATATTGCCTCCCGGGTAGCCCGCACGGCTACGTATGCGCTTACCAATATTTTCGCCCCCATATTACTGGATATCGGCGAACAGGGCAGCCTGAAAAATGTGATTTGGCAAAAGTCGGGCATGCGCGACGCGGTTTACATTTATAAGGGCCACTTAACCAGCAAGCATCTGGGAGAGCGCTTTTCAATTCCCTCAAAAGATCTCGACCTCCTTATCGTTTCGCACCATTAACCATGAAACGCTATATCGCGCTCTTGCTGAGCGTTATAATTTTCAGTGCCATAAATGCGCAGCATTACAAGTACATAAACAGCGCAAAAGTTATAGGCCCAAAAGCTTACCGCGAACAGGTGAAATTACAGCCCGATACGAGGCTGGTGGAGATTAAGAAGTGCGTACCTGGAATAGCGCTCGACATCAGGTACGCTACCGCCCATAATTTTATGCACCGGCAAATGTACGCCCAGGCTAGGGCCTTTGCGCGCCTCCATGTCGTGCTGGCCTTAAAACAGGTAGAGGCCGACCTTAAAAAAAGCGGGCTGGGGCTTAAAATATACGATGCCTATCGCCCCTACGCTGTAACCGTAAAGTTTTACGAAATGGCGCGCGACACCAATTTTGTGGCTGATCCCCGCAAGGGCTCAAAACATAACCGCGGCTGCGCTATCGACCTTACGCTTATCGATCTTAAAACCGGCCGCGAACTGGATATGCCCACAGGCTTCGACAGCTTTAGCAAAAAAGCCGCGGCCAATTACGCCCCCTTATCTAAACAGGAATATGCCAACCGCGAATTGCTTAAACATGCTATGCAGGCACATGGTTTTACCGTGTATCGTGCCGAGTGGTGGCATTACGACTTTAGCGGCTGGGTGAATTATCCGCTGCTTGACATCCCTTTTTCCAAAATTCCCGGTTAGCTCATTTAACCGCATCCAAACATTTTTGGTTAAATCTTCTTATCATATACGGTTAAATTATTTTTACCGGCCATATTTTCAGCATGATAAAAATTTTAAGAAAGGGATATTGGAGGCAGATATGGAAAGTATTGGGAGCTACGATCATGGGCTTTATTAATGATAATGGCATGAAACTTAGCGCCTCGTTAGCCTATTACACCATATTTTCTATCGCCCCTTTGCTAATAATCATTATTTCTATAGCAGGTTTGGTATGGGGGCACGATGCAGCTACTCATAAATTATATCCGCAAATAGCCGGGTATGTGGGCGCAAAAGCCGCCATTCAAATTGAAGACATTTTAAAATCGCTCCAACTATCAGGCAGATCGACCATGGCTGTCGTGATTGGGGTAATTATATTGTTTTTGGGTGCCAGCGGTATTTTCATTGAGATACAAGACTCACTAAACATCATCTGGCGTGTGCGGGCCAAACCAAAACGGGGCTGGCTTAAATTTATCCAAAATCGTTTTCTTTCCTTCTCATTGATCATTGGCCTGGGTTTTTTGTTGCTGGTTTCGCTACTCGTGAATTTTATTACCAACGCCTTAAGCGGGTGGATCGATAAATTCCTGCCAATTGCCGATCTGGTGTTTAAAGGGGTCAATCTGGGCATCACCTTTATTGTGATATCCGCGCTGTTTTCAATTATATTTAAATTCCTGCCTGATGTGAAGATCAGGTGGAAAGACGTACGAACGGGGGCATTTTTTACAGCTGTCCTTTTTATGATTGGCCAGTACGGCATCAATTTATACATTCAATACACCGCCAAAAGTTCGGCCTATGGGGCCGCCGGGTCCATCCTGGTTGTGATGCTTTGGATATATTATACCTCTGTTATATTATATATCGGCGCCGAATTTACGCAGGTGTATGCCGAGGCTATCGGTTGCAAAATTGAGCCCGCCGATTACGCCGTCAGCATAAAGCAAACGGAGGTGGAACGCGTAGTTGAAACATTGCCCCCTCAAAATCCCGAAATAAAAGGAAACCTGAAGCCAGGAAGCGAGAAGATCAATTAAATTAGTTGATTGGTGAGTTGTTGATTGGGTTAAGTGGTTGTAGTTTAATAATCACTGTCACTTAATCAACCTGCAACTAATATTTTTTGTGTATATAGGTCATTATTCTCACGATTTCGTCGCGCACTTCGCGCGCGGATTCTGTAAAATTGTTATTCATAAACGAAAAAGCAAGCCGCCGGCCTTTCCTTGTCACCAGGTACCCGCTTTGGTTATAATTATTGGATAGCGACCCGGTTTTGGCCCAAACGAAAGGCACGCCATTGTCTGTTTTATAAGCGGTTCTGATCGTGCCGATCACGCCGCCCGCAGGCATCAGGCTATGTAAAAAGCGTTCATCCTTTACCTCGTCTAAAATTTTACACAAAAGGCTGATCATGGTGCGTGGCGTAAACAGGTTGCGGCGCGAAAGCCCCGATCCATCGACCCACTGCGGGGCATCAGGCAAATCATTTAAATAGTGTGTTTTTGAATAATTAATTACCGAGTCGGCGTTCAGGGTTTTAAACCGGGTTGATGCACACACTAACAAAAGCTGCTCTGCAATAAAGTTATCACTCGGCTGCAGCATATGCCGGTACACGGTATCCGCAACAGCGTCGTACAATGTTTTTGCACCGGTTGGGAGCGGTAAATGCACTTCTGCAATGGTATCTTTCAAAGTGTCCTGCAGCAATGCCAGCGTCAGTTCGGTGCTTGTTTTCCAGGGAATTTCCTGCCTGTATTTTTTAGGCGGTTTGTTAGCCGGGTAAATAAAGTTATTACTTAAAAAATCGCGTTTAACCCTGAATGTATTTGGATGATAGGTACTGTCGCATTTCAAATACCGTTTTAAATACGATGGTTTAATTTGTACCGCGCCGGTGTCATCTGCAAAAATAACCGCAACATTGTCTTCCAGCGGCATTGCGGTTATTTCGGCCTGGTAATACCCGCTGTAATCATCCCATGCCCAGCCGTCGCCATAAAATTCGCCCGTATAATTTCCGGTTGAGAACAACAGCTTTTTGTTGCTGTTTTTTAAAAAATTGAACGCTTTTGTACCCTTTAAACCGCTGTGCAGGAACGAAGGATCGCCCGTTCCCCAAAAAATAAGCGAATCGCCATGAATTACGTAGCGGATTGCCGGGATCGAATCGCCTAACATTTTAAGGCATGTATAATAAGTGAAGAGTTTGGTGTTCGAAGCCGGGGTAAAATACTTGTCGGCATTTAGCTCGTAAATCATTTTTTTGTTATCCAGGTCGTACAGCGCGAATCCTGTAAAGTGGGCGTGGGTGATCGCCGAGTGCTTAAACAGCTTTTTAATTTTTCTTTTTTTAATCGGGCCGCCATCGGCAAACAGCGGGAATATCAATAAACTGTAAAAAACCGTTATAACAAAGAGTGCATTCCTCAGCATATGCTTTTATTAGGGATAATAGCCGTATATTTAGTAACCAAATATAAACGTTTGTTAATTAGGCTGCTTCATATTGTAAAACGCTTGGCGCAAAATCGCCCTGCAGCCCGGGCGGCAATAATCTCCATCTTATTGTTATGCAGTTCTTTTGCGGCAAATGCACAGTACTTCGATTTGCAGGGAGGCCGCAAGCGGTTAAACATTCCGTTCCGCATGGTACGCGATATGATAGTTATACAATTAAACATCAATGAAAAAGGCCCTTTTAACTTTATTTTAGACTCCGGCGTCGGCCTTATGCTCATCACTGATCCTAAATTGGTCGACTCGCTGAACATCACAAACAAACGAACGTTGAAAATTTCGGGGCTGGGCGAAGGAGAAGATTATGAAGCTTATATTACATCGTCGTTAAAGGTTGATATTCCCGGTTTAAACAGTTATGATATTGCTGCGGCTATATTAAAGAAAGATCATTTTGGATTGTCGAACTATGCTGGTATGCCCATTCATGGTTTAATAGGTTACGAATTTTTTAACAACCTGGCTGTTAAAATCGATTTTTCTGATAGCACGTTAACCGTTTCAAAGCCAAAATACATCCGCAGCCTAAGAAGGGGAACCAGGATACCCATTGCTATCGAGAACAGGAAACCGTTCATACAGGCAAAAATCACGTTCCCCAACGGCGTCAAATCCAACGACAAGCTCGTTTTGGACCTTGGCGCAGGCCACCCGCTGTCGCTCGAAAATATAATCTCAAAACACGGCCTGCCCCAAAAATTTATTGCAGCCAACCTGGGCGTGGGTTTAACGGGGCCTATCGAGGGTTTTATTAGCCGCGTGAAAGAAATTGACCTGGGCAAGTATAAAATTAAAAATGTGATCACGTCATTTCCCGAAGAAAGGCCCCATGATAAATTTTTTGAACCCCGGGACGGTAACCTGGGCATAAAAATTTTAAAAAGGTTTACCCTGATTATTGACTATCCGGATAGCGCCATTTATTTGAAACCCGCAGGCAATTTGGACGAACCTTTTGAGCACGACATGAGTGGCCTTGAATATTACAGCACCGGCACCGACTACAATCATGTTATTATAAGCCGGGTTGAGCCGGGGTCGGCGGCTGACGAGATAGGGCTCGAAAAGGATGATGAAATTATCGCCATAAACTTCAAGCCGGTATCGTCAATGACGCTTGAGCAAATAGATGCGCTTTTCCGGTCGCAGAATGACCGCAGCCTGCTGCTCGAGATTTACCACGATAAAAGGCTCGACCACGTGATCATTACGTTAAAACGGCGGGTTTAACAGCCGCAGGTTTTTCGTTATAATAAAATACGGCACTTTTAAAATTTATTGTATTTTGTATAAGTTTACACTTTACCCTAAGTAATTAATTATTGATATGATAAAAATCTCTAAAATAAGCATGGGCTTATTTATTGCCCCATTTTTACTTGCTATAATCGCAAGTTCATGTGCAACAAAAAAAAGGGTTGCCGGCACAGAAACCGTTACCATTAAAACAACCGCCACCCCGGCCGGGGCAACCACCACTGCCACCATTGGACCTTCTAAAAAGGAAGGCATTAAAAAATTCTCGGATATTATTCCTGCTAAAACCAGGGCAAACAAGGGATTGTTTACCACCTATAAGGTCGACGGCAAGTATTATTACGAAATACCCGACTCGCTGATGGGACGCGAAATGCTGGTGATTACACGCCTGGTAAAAACCCCGGCCAATATTAAAGTTTTTTACCAGCAATATGGCGGCGAATCAGAAAACGACCAGGTTTGGAAATGGGAGCGCCATGATAAGCAAATATTATTACGCGTGCCAAGCTATTCCATCAGGGCCGATAGCACCACCGATATGTACCAGTCGGTAAAAAACTCAAACCTTGATGTGGTGCTTGCATCGTTTGATATAAAAGCTTTTAATAAGGATACAACCGGCGTTGTTATCGATGTTACGGATTTCTACAATGGCGATGTTTCGGCTATCGGCATATCAGATCAACTGAAAAAAGCCTATAAAATATCGTCGCTTGATAATGCCAGGTCATTTATTGACACCATAAAAAGTTTCCCCATTAACACGGAAGCGCGTGTTTTAAAAACCTACCGCGCCACAGAATCGCCTACCGATAATACAAATGGCGCTATAACATTTGAATTAAACACATCGATGCTGTTGTTGCCAAGGGTGCCCATGAAAGCCCGGTTAACCGATGACAGGGTTGGATTTTTCGGCCAGCAGCAAACCGACTACGGAACCGATGCGCAAAAAGCACAGGTAACCAATTACATTCATCGCTGGAAGCTGGAGCCAAAAGATGAAGCGGCGTATGAGCGCGGGGAATTGGTTGAACCAAAAAAACCGATCGTTTTTTACATCGATCCGGCTACACCAAAGAAATGGGTTCCATATCTTATCCAGGGAATTAACGACTGGCAAAAAGCCTTTGAAGCCGCCGGGTTTAAAAACGCGATCATCGGAAAAGAAGCGCCGACAGCTAAGGAAGATCCCGGATTTAGCACGGAAGATGCCCGTTACAGCGTGATAAGATACTTCGCATCCGATGTTGAAAATGCATACGGACCGCACATATCCGATCCGCGCACCGGCCAAATCCTTGAAAGCCACGTCGGCTGGTATCATAATGTTATGCAGTTGCTGCGCGACTGGTATTTTATACAAACAGCCGCCGTAAACCCCGAGGCGCGCAAAGCCAAATTTACCGATGCACAAATGGGCGAATTGATTCGTTTCGTATCCTCGCACGAAGTTGGGCACACACTGGGGCTGCCGCACAACTTCGGTTCAAGCTACGCTTACCCGGTGGATTCCCTGCGGTCAAAATCATTTACCGATAAACACGGCACCGCGCCGTCTATTATGGACTATGCCCGGTTTAATTATATTGCCCAGCCCGGCGACGGGGTAACACATCTATACCCGCAGATCGGCGAGTACGATAAATGGGCCATTAAATGGGGGTACACGTGGTTTCCCGGCAATAAAACCCCGAAACAAGAGCGGGAAATACTGGATGAATGGACAAAAGAAAAAGCCGGCAATCCCCTTTATTATTATGGCCGGCAGGGAACAAGCATCGACCCAAGATTGCAAAGCGAAGATTTGGGCGATAATGCTATGAAAGCCAGTACATACGGTATAGCAAACCTGAAAAGGATTTTACCGAATATTGAAAAATGGACCTATCAAAAAGGCGAGGACATGACTGATGTTCAGGAGTTATACAATGAGGTGCTGACACAATTTACACGCTATATGGGCCATGTGACTACAAATATTGGCGGCATGAATGAAAACTTTAAAACCTATGATCAAAAAGGGCCCGTGTATGATTTTGTCAGCAAGGATAAACAGCGCGACGCCGTGCTGTTCTTTAACAAACAGTTATTTACTACACCTTCGTGGCTGATAAATAACCAGGAGCTCGGCAAATTTGATAATGGCATAATGCTTAACCGCATAAAAGGTATACAGGTTGGCACACTGGGCAATGTGCTGTCACCGTCGAGATTGGCGCGCATGTACGACAATGAGACCAAGAACGGCAATAAAGCCTATACCGTGGCTGAGCTGTTTACCGATTTGAGGGGTGGGATTTTTAACACCCCTCAGCCCGATGCATTTAAGCGGAACCTTCAACGCGGTTACATAGAAAATTTAAAAAACTTGTTGAATGACGATTTCAGGGGTATACCGGGAATATCGGCCTCCACGCTGGCAAACTTCGGCCTCACGCCGATCAATATGGCATTATCGGATATAAGGCCGATGGCGCGCGCCGAACTGAAACTTATTGATGCACGCCTGCCGAAGGGCGGCGACGCCCTCAGCGCAGCTCATTACGCCGATTTACACATCCGTATAAAAGAGGCCCTCAATCCAACAAGGCCAATTGTAAATTTGCCCGGTGCCCCCGCCGGCAGAGGCTTAACAGGACAGAATCCGGACGACGAGAGAAGGCAGAACGACTACCTGGACTGCTGGCCGGCACAATAACATAAAACTAATTTCATAAAAAAGCCCCGTTTTACGACGGGGCTTTTTACATAATACTATTAATCATTTATCTTAAGAACGGTAGTACTCATTTTTTCCACAGCCTGCAAGAAGCCCTGTTCTCACAACTGGCTGATATTCTCAAAAAACGCTTTTTGCAGGTCCAAAAGCGACTTAACCTTTATACTTTCCCCGTATTCATCGAAACAAAGGAATTGCGTGTGATTCGGATCATTATTTTTTGCCCTCTCTAAAAAATTGAAGGTTTCAAAAAAATAATGTCGCGTTGTCACGTTACTTTTTCTGTTCACTTGCGATCCGTTAAGATGGAAGCCGATCGCGTCGATCCACTGGTGTATTTTCGCGTGTAATAATCCTTTAATCCGGGCCATAGGTAAAGTATTTTATTGGATTAACCCCAATAGCTTAAAATTTGTTTGGACGATGAATATTTTAATTTCTAACAATTGTTGACTTAGAACATACCAAGGCTTTAACTAATGCTAAACCCTTTGTATAAAAACTGTAACCTAATGAGGCCGGTTGCGTATAAGGCAATAACTGAATGTAATAATATGAAACCAAATAGACTTTTACTGCCTTTTTTATTTGCAGGCCTGATTGGAATGAGCGCCTGTACAAAAAGCACCACTCCGGGGCCACAGGGGCCACAGGGGCCGCAGGGCGGTGCGGGCCCTGCGGGGTCGCAAGGGGCTAACGGGGTGCAGGGCGCTAACGGGCCTACCGGCCCCGGCGGGCCGCAAGGATTAACGGGCGCCAATGGCGCTACCGGAGCACAGGGCATTGCGGGCCCCACCGGGCCACAGGGTATTGCCGGCGCAACCGGACCTGCCGGCGCTACCGGGCCTGCCGGAGCTACCGGCTCTACAGGAGCTACCGGCTCTACAGGGGCCACAGGGGCAGCAGGATCGAACAACGTTCAAAGCTACCTGTTAATCAATAAAGGTGTTGTATTTGCCGGGCTAAACACATTTAGCGTTCCCGCGATCACACAGTCGATAGTTGACCAGGGTACGGTGCTGGTATATTTAAGAAATACAGGATCTACTTCGTCGTGGTTTGCCATACCTTATTCTTCCGGCACCAATACCATAGATCTTTCGGATTTTGGCGTGGGCTATATTGATATTAAGTCCAGCTTTACACAGGCCAATGGGATCGACTTTAAAGTAGTTGTCATTTCAGGTGCCGGCGTAACTATCCTGAGTGCCACCAATCCGAACCTGAACTACCGCAACTATTCCGAGGTAGCTGCCGCGTTGCATTTAACCAATTAATTATAGTTTATTATTATATATAAAAGCCCTTCCGGTAACCGGAAGGGCTTTTTGCTGTATGTAACAATCATATTATTTATATGTAACAATCGTATGATGTTGATTATTTAACGGTTATAAAATGAACCTTTGCCTCTCATAACCGTTAAGTTTTTTTTGACACAAATACCTGGCGCCATCATATGAAATCATTTTTACTCATACTATCGATTGTTTTTGTCGCGATTGCCGCGTCCTACGGGCAAGCCGGTCGTGCAGTGCACGGAAGGGTTATCGATTCAACTAAGCAGTCCCTCCCCGCCACTCAGGTTACTTTAACTTCCGATCAGCACGACAGTACCACCACCATATCCGACCTGAAGGGAAATTTTATTTTTCCTTCGGTTAAAGGTAATAAAGTGACTATAAAGGTGTCTTCAATGGGTTATCAATCGCTGATAAGACATTACACGTTATCAAATGATAACAATCCGGCCGATTTGGGGTCAATTACATTAAAAACAGAAGCCCACATGTTAAACCAGGTAACCATTGTGGGCGTAGTGCCGGTTACATTAAAAGAGGATACCGTTCAATACCAGGCCAGTGCGTATAAGGTTCGCGAAAATGCACCCGTCGAAGACCTGATCAAAAAGTTGCCCGGTGTAGACGTCGACGTAAACGGAAATATAACCACGCAGGGAAAGCAGGTTACCAAAGTGCGCATTAACGGGAAGGACTTTATGGGCGGCGATGTTCAAAGCGCGACCAAGAACCTGCCTGCCGACGTTGTTGAAAACATCCAAATGATAGACGATTACGGCGACCAGGCCAACCTGACCGGCGTTAAGACCGGCGAACCGGACAAAATAATGAATATAACCATCAGGAAGGATAAAAACTACGGTTACTTTGGGCAGGGCACCGTTGGCGATGGCGAGGATTTGCTCCCTAAAGCCCAGGGCATAGCCGATCAGAACCGTTACCTTGCGTCTGTAAACGCGTTCAAGTTTAACGGCGACCAGCAAGTTGCTGTTTTAGGAAGTATAAATAACACCAACGTTAATACCTTTTCTTTTGGCAGCCCTGGCGGCGGCGGAAACTTTGGCGGCGGCGGCGGTCGTGGAAATGCGGGAAGAGGTGGCGGCGGCGGCGGAAATAGCGGGAGCCTTATAACCACGAGGAACGGCACAACGAATGCACACTCCATCGGCGCAAACTTTCGCGACCAATGGGGGAAAAATCTTTCGGTATATGGCAGCTACAGCTTTGCCGACAATACAACGAATACAATTAATAACATTATCCAGCAAAACACCTCGCCGGTTAATCCGAGTCTGCAGCAGCAAAACAGCAACGAAACAGACCAAAGCATTAATCACCGTTTTACCTGGAACATGGAATATAAGCCGGATACCGTTAACTATTTAAAGGTTACCCCAACTTTCTCCTATTCGGGCACAAATACTGTCGACGCCGAAAATGTTTCTCTTTCACGGCATGACGCGATAACATCGGCATACACATCAAATACCGTTGGTAATTCAACTGCACCAACCTTTGGACTGAACGCCCTTTATAATCACCGTTTTAGCCACCGCCGCAATTTGAGCATTAACGTAAATATAAGCTCGGCACAAAGCAACTCCTATCAAAACCCCATATATGATTATACGGTAGGGGCGCCCACCGCGCCGGTTAATCAAATGATAAATACCGATAGCCATACAACAAGTTTTGGAACAAACCTTTCCTTTTTGCAGCCCCTGGGCAAGTTCTCGTACCTGGAATTTAATTATGCATTCAACCGCTCAAACACAACAAACAACAAACAAACGGATACGCTATTCGATCCGGTGTCTTATATGTTCAGGAGCGACAGCGCCTTAAGCACCCGGTACAACTATAATTTCACCACCAATAAGTTTGGGCTGAATTATCGCTTCGTTCAAAAAAAGTATAATTACACGCTGGGCGTTGGCGTACAACCCGCTGTTTTAGATGGCAATTCGCCCATAACCGGTCTTACCACGCACGTATCTACATTCAACGTCATTCCTACAGCGCGTTTCGTATATAATTTTTCTCGCAGCCAGGCATTCAGCTTAAATTATAACGGGTCCAGCAGTCAGCCGAGCTTTGCGCAACTACAGCCCATAATAGATTTTTCGAATGCGCTTTACCCGGTAGAGGGCAATCCCAACCTTAAGCCCCAGTTTACCAATAATTTTTCCATCAGGTACAATAACTTCAGCTTTACGACCGGAAACGTGCTATTTGTAAACTTTAATTTTTCGCAAACACAAAACGCGGTGGTTACAAACACCGTCACCTTCCCGCGCCGTTATAGGTTGGACCCCCGGTTTCAAAACACCATTTTAACCCAATATTTAAACGCCGACGGATACTACACCGCCGCGGGCCGCTTAACCTATTCGAAGCCCTGGGATAACCGTAAATTTACGCTAACCTTTAACGGCACGGTAACTTATACCAACAATGTGGGTTACCTTACGGATGTAGATTCGACCACGTTTGCGCAAACCACCGAAAAAAATATTGCCAAAAACCTGGTAATGACGCCCGAATTGCGTTTCAGGGTGGATATAACCGACAGGATCGACGCCCAGTTATTAACAAATTACTCTGTAAATAAAACGGATAACACCGTGCAAAATCCGCTGTTAAGCGGCAGTTCGAATATACGGTCGTGGGTGAAAGGGATCAATGGCAAAAATTACTTTGGCGACTGGACGTTTAGCTATGATTATTCAAATACCACCAACTATGGTTATGCGCCCAACATTAAGGTAACCAACCCGAATATCCTGAGCTTATACCTGGAGCGCCGGTTTATGAAGGATCACAGGGGTACCATACGTATTGCGGCTTTCGACTTGTTTAATCAAAACACGGGCTTCTCCTCTTCTACAACGGCTAGCTCGATCACCGAAACACATGTTAACCGCCTTGCCAGGTATTACCTGGCCACGTTTACGCTGCGGCTGCAAAAATTTGCAGGTAAAGTTCCGGACCAGGGACCCGGTATGAGAGGGTTCAGACGTGATAGAGGCGGCGATGGCGGTGGTGGTGGTGGCAGGCGCGGTGGCGGTCCGGAGTAATTGCCGGCCGGTTTTACTTCCAAATTATTTAGCCGTCGGTTTTTACCAGTACCGCATTGATCACGCGCTCTAATTCCTCAAGATCAAATGGTTTGGCCAGGTAGGTTTCGGCGCCGGCATGGTTTGCCAGCAACTCGATATCGCTGTTAGCCGAAAAATAAACAACCGGTATGTGTTTTAAATCCTCGTTATTTTTTAAGGTTTGCGTAGCTATAATGCCTCCGTCGTCGGGTATCCAGTTATCCATCAGTATTACATCCGGTAAAATTGACGATACCTTCTGCGCTATATCGTTGCAATCGGTAAATGCCTGTACCTTCCAGCCTTGTTCTTCCAAAATATAACTGCAGATGGAAATAATGTCTTCATCGTCGTCAAATATGACGATTTTTTTATTTTGGTAATTCATGGGTTAGTAGGGTGTGAAGCTATATATTACAATTAAAAAATCAAAATTTTTTATTTCAGGAAATAAACTCCCGTTTAAAACGGGCTTCAAACGCAGCCAGATAAATTGCCTTTTCTTCTTGTCTGAAAGGTAACTCTAAAGCATCCTGCCGTATCTGATAAATAGAAACAAAAATAACCGGGTTTAGTTTGTTCGCCGGGTAATTGAATATCACTCTACGTTAATCAACCCGTCAAAAATAACCGTAGTGCTGGTTTTATCTGTGCCGCGGGTGGCGGTAATAGTTAACCGGCCCGAGCCCCTGCCAATGGCTATAAATTCCCAGGCATCCGATCCGAAATTGCCTATAGCGGCGCCCGGGCCGGGCAGGATACGCGTATGCGTTTTTAAGGTTATTATCGAAGAGTTATACTTCGGCGGATCGAAACTATAGCCGCCATCTCCGGGATTTGATAATGTCAGCCGCATGGTTTGGCCGGTACTAAGGGTTGTTGTTTGGCCACTGTTTTGTCCGGTGATCTGTATTGCCGCCGGATTATTATTTTGTGATTTTTTACATGAGACGGCAATTGCTGCGAAGGCTATAGCAATTAAACTGAATTTTAATTTATTGGTCATTGATCTGGCTTCCATTTATTTGCCAATACGTTAATATGGAAAGCGGCGCTACATTAAAATATATTATTGCCGGCAGAAAAAGGTTAATTCACGTTCAATTCATGTTGGTTAACTTTTTCCCTTTAATAAGCATTTTTAAACGCTGCCTGTTCAACGAAATATGAATATGCGCACGCTCGTTTTGTTCTATTTGCTCGCGATAGCACGACAATATATCTCGGTAGGATAAAACGCCGATAACCTTATTATCATCGCCTGATATTACGGGCAGCACCTCAACGGTTTGTTTGGCCATTAATTCAACAGCTGTTCTTACCGAATCTGTATTTCTGACATAAATTTTCAAATCCTTCATAATATCATTTATCGTTGTTCCCGGATCAAGCCCATGCCTGAAAATATCCTGCCGGTTAACCGTACCCGAGTATTCGCCCGTGTCATTCACAACGATATAAAAACTCGCCGACTGGTTATTGATCTTTAACCAGTCGCGCACTTCTTTCACCATGTTATCCGTGCTCAATACCAGCCCCTTTGCGCTAATTATTTGTCCGACCGTTATTTTTCCCAGTAAATCCGCTTCATACGAATCGGGTGTAACCACGCCGCGCCTGGCAATCTTTTCGGTCATGATCGTATGCTCCATCAAAAAAAACGAGACAAGATAGGATGCTGTGCATGCGCCCAGCAACGGCAATAAAGCATGCGACTGCATAGTAGCTTCCATGGCGAAAGTGATACTGGTCAAATAGGCCCTGGATGCGCCGGCAAACATAGCCGACATGCCGATTAAAGCTGCCATAGGTATGGTTATCCCGGATTTGGGGAAAAGATAAATAACGGCGGCCCCTAAAACTGCGCCTGCCGCGCCGCCAATGGTGAGCAGCGGCGCCAGCGTTCCGCCCGAAGTTCCGCTTCCCAAAGCGATCGCCCACGAAAGAAACTTAAAAAAACAAAGGCGGATCACGATCACCAAAGTAAGCGTACCCGATAAAATACTGATGATATTGTCGTATCCAACGCCCAGCGTATGCGGCGCAAAATAGCCGATCAGGCCCACCGCAAGGCCGCCCAAAGCGGGCCACCACATCCAGTGAACCGGTATTTTTTCAAAAGCATCCTCAACCAGGTAAACTATTTTGGAAAGGCCCAGGGATAAAAACCCGATGATCAGCCCGATAAAACTATAAATGGCAAGGGCGATATTGGATGGCGTGGCCAAATTTGGCATTGGGAAAACCGGACCGCTGTCAAACAGCAAATGGTGGCCTGCTGCGCCTGTAATGCAGGCCAGCGCCACCGGCAGGATGCTTTTTGGCGAAAATTCAAATAGCAATAATTCAATAGCCAAAAAAACCCCGGCTATCGGTGTGCCGAATATGGCTGCCATACCGGCTGTTGCGCCCGCGGCTAACAATACCTTCCGTTCGTTCGACGTGATCTTAAATATTTGCCCTATCGTGGATCCCAGCGCACCGCCGGTGGCTATTATTGGCCCTTCCGCGCCAAAGGGGCCACCGGTTCCGATAGCGATGGCAGAGGAAATCGGCTTTAAAAAAGTGATCGAAGGCCTGATACGGCTTTGGTTTGTTAATATTTGCTCCATGGCTTCGGGTATGCCGTGCCCCCGGATAGCGGCTGAGCCATAAAGGGCCATTAATCCTACCAAAATACCGCCGATAGCGGGTATGATAATAACCCACGCGCCTAAATGATTGCCCGACGGGCTGTGAAACGTACCGGTAAACGTACCGTAAAACGACAGGTTTGTTATGATGTTAATGAGCCAGACTAAAAATTTGGCCACAAGCGATATCGCCATCGCCACCACAATTGAAAAGCACGAAATGCGCAGGATGCGTATCTTTAATGCAGTGTCTTTCCCGGGTACGACCGGATTATTTTCAACGTATTTTAAGGCTGGCGAAATGGGTATGCCGCCTGAATTGTTCGTTTGCTTCATATTTATTATTTGAGAAAGAACCGGCGCCCGGCATGCTCGTATTAAGGTAGCGTCTGTTTCCGGTTTTTGCCGCAAAGGTATGGGCTGCTTAAGCTAAAAGCAAATTTATATTACGAACTTATGTGGCGGCTGTTTACCAAATAGTGTTAACTTTAAAACGCTTAACCTGTTATTAATTATTATCTGATGAAAAAGGGCATTTACTACCTCTTTGTTACATATCTTTTCGTTTCATGCTCGGCGTCAAAACACCACGGGACATCGAAATGGATATCCTTATTCGATGGCAAAACGCTGAACGGCTGGAAAGTTGGCGACAATGCTTCTACATTTTCTGTAAACGACGGGATGATCGTTGTCCATGGCAAAACCGCGCATTTGTTTTATGACGGCCCGGTAAAAGATCACGATTTTAAAAACTTCGAATTCAAAGCCGACGTGATGACACACAAGGGCGCCAATTCCGGCATTTACATTCATACCGCGTACCAGCAAGGCGGCTGGCCTTCCAAAGGCTACGAAGTGCAGGTAAACAATTCGCATACCGACTGGATCAGGACAGGCAGCTTATATGGCATCGACAATATTAAGGAACTGTATGTAAAAGATAACGAGTGGTTTACGATGGACATAACCGTACAAGGCAAATCGGCAACCGTTAAATTAAACGATAAAGTGGTGCTGAATTATACCGAGCCCGACAATGTAAAGCGAGCAGCAGGCGATGAGCAGCGGGTACTGTCGGACGGCACTTTCGCGCTGCAGGGACACGACCCGAACAGCATGGTTTACTTCCGCAATATCATGGTAAAACCACTGCCCTGACAATCCCTGTCCGGCATCGTTTCTATCAATAAAATATCGTCTATCTTATTCTATTACCCGGATTATACCTTTCCGGACAAGCGCAGTAGCGCTGAAACGCAGCAGCCATACCACCAAGCCTATAATGGCAATAACGATCAGGCCAAAAAACAGGCCGGCTTTAAATGCATCTTCCATTAAACCGCAGCCCGAAAGTGAGAACATGAGGAATAAACAAAGAATAGGTAAAACTAATTTTTTCATAAGGTGTATGTTTTAGAAACTATCCTTATCAAAAATTATACCTGAACTAATTACTTACAGTTGCGCCGTAAATAATATCCATTTTATAGCAAGATGAAGTATCAGCAGTACAGTTTATCCGTACCGCTATCTTGGTCAAACTTCATTTCAATTTTTTATTTTCAGTTCCAACCCCTATTCCTTTAGCATTTTGTGACGATACTATTTTTTTTCCTGATTTTTCCTCAATTGCTCTGCGCGTATTGCCTGCTATGTTACCACCTTGTTTAGCGATTGTCCTGTTTTCTTCAAAGGTCGCGGGCTTTTTCTCTTTGCTTATTTCTGTCGTGGTGGCTTCGGCAAGCATATTCAACACCAACTCGAGGTTGGTCATATTATCCCGTAAATTTTCCTTTTTCAGTCCTTTCAGGTTTTTATATTCTTTTACAGTCTTTCCTGCCCAGGCCTTCGTTATTTCATCAGTTAAAATAGCAAACGCCTGGCCTTTTTTAACGCCGCGGTTTTCCCATTCGTCGGTAAGCTCTTTGCGCACTTCAATGCTCTTCAGGCGCTGATTAATCCAGGCCGTACTATACCTTTTTTAAGATATGTTTCCATTAACCTGTCAATTCCCAATTCCGGGTCCTCGGTGTCTTCAATACGTTCATAGCCTGTTTTAGCTAACCACATTTTGAAAGGCTCCGCCTTGGGCGAGGGAACAGATTGTATCAACCGCAGAAGCTGCTCGGTATCGGCAACATCGGTTTTATAATATTTGCCGTCAGATGATGCCATTTTCAGTTGTCCGATTTTTTCGGACAACTCACTGCCTTCTTGCTTTAGTTTGGCCTTTAAATCCGACCAATATTTTCGCGGACGATCTGTACCTGTTAATATTTCGACAACATCCACAATACTAAAATACCACTTCTCTTCCGACTCATTCCATACCGTACGAACCTGCTTGCTTTCGAATAATTTAATTTCCTTTTTGTGCATATCTTCATTGTTGCATCTACCCCGCCCATCCCTCACGGTCCAAACTCCTGAAATGTATAGCCTCGGCCAAATGCTCCAGCTCTATTTCTTCACTCGCCGCTAAATCTGCTATAGTACGGGACACTTTGAGTATGCGGTCGTATGCCCGCGCTGACAAGCCCAGTTTTTCCATCGCCTTTTTTAACAGCGTTTGGCCGGCATTGCTGATCTTGCAGATATCGCGCACCATTTGCGGGCTCATCTGCGCATTGGCATGCAGGTCGGGCCGGTTGCCAAAACGGTTAGCCTGGAAATGCCTTGCACGTATTACCCGGTCCCTGATGTACTCGCTTTTTTCGGCCAGCCTGTCTGATGCCAGCTCATTAAAGTTAACCGGCGTAACCTCTACGTGCAGGTCGATACGGTCGAGCAGGGGGCCGGAAATTTTGCTTAAGTATTTTTGCACCGTTCCCGGCGGGCAGATGCATTCCCTATCGGGATGGTTAAAATATCCGCATGGGCATGGGTTCATGGATGCCACCAGCATAAAGCTGCTGGGGTAATCCACCGTAAACTTGGCCCGCGATATGGTAACGCGGCGCTCTTCCAGCGGCTGCCGCATTACCTCCAGCGCGGTTCGCTTAAACTCGGGCAGCTCATCCAAAAACAGCACGCCGTTATGCGCCAGCGAAATTTCGCCCGGCTGCGGATTGCTGCCGCCGCCCACCAGGGCAACGTCGCTTATCGTATGATGCGGCGAGCGAAAGGGCCGTGTGGTAACCAGCGCATCAGCGGCAGAAAGTTTGCCCGCTACAGAGTGTATCTTGGTTGTTTCTAATGATTCATACAAGCTCAGGGGCGGCAAAATAGAAGGCAGCCTGCGCGCAAGCATGGTTTTACCTGCTCCCGGCGGGCCGATCAGGATAACATTGTGCCCGCCGGCCGCAGCGATTTCAAGCGCACGTTTTATATTTTCCTGCCCGCGCACTTCACTAAAATCGCTGTCGTAATTAGTCAGGCTTTTATAAAACTCTTCTCTTGTGTCTACTTCTTCGGCGATTAATTTTGTTTCCCCGTTAAAAAACCCGGCAACCTCTTTAATATTTTCAACTCCATAAACTTCCAGGTCGTTTACGATAGCTGCTTCGCGTGCGTTTTGCTTTGGCAGGATAAATCCCTTAAAGCCATCCTTGCGAGCTTGTATGGCGATAGGCAGCGCGCCTTTAATGGGCTGCAGGCCGCCGTCGAGCGACAGCTCGCCCATGATAATGTATTTATCAAGATTTTCGTTCTCAACCTGGCCCGAGCCCGCGAGTATAGCCACGGCGATGGGAAGGTCATACGCCGAGCCCTCCTTGCGTATATCGGCGGGCGCCATATTTACGATGATCTTTTGCCGCGGCATGCGGAAATTGTTGGTTTGCAATGCCGCTTCAACCCGCTGCATCGATTCGCGCACGGCATTGTCGGGCAGGCCCACAATTAAATAAAAAGGCTTGCTGCCGCCGCTGATATTTACCTCAACCGTGATGGTAATGGCCTCAATGCCATATACCGCGCTGCCAAAAGTTTTAACTAACACAATTAAGTTATTTAAAGCGTAAGATATAGAATTTTATCGAGGGACAAAATTGAGGCGGCATTGACATTGAACAACAGGCGGACAAAAAAATATCGACTGGTATCGCCGTTTGATTTAAATGTTGCGTAACTTCCCTATATTTAATTACTTATCGTATGCATAAGCGCCTGTTTACCCTTTCTGCTTATCTGCTTATCCCCTGTTTAACAGCCATTGCTCAAACCGGGCCAAAAAACACCGCAGCCCAAAAAACATATAACACCTTTAGGCAGGAAACAAGAAACATACCGGACGACACCAATAAAGTTTTACGCTACCTGGCGTTTGCAAAAGGGCTGGAGGCTTATTCGGCGGATACCGTAGCGGCACTAACAAAAACAGCCCGCAACCTGGCCGATAAGTTACACTACCAGCGGGGAATCGTGTTATCGATTTTTGAGCAGGGCATGCACGCCGAAGGTCAGCAGAACTATCCGCTGGCCATACAGTTTTACAGGCAGGCGGCCAAAATTGCCGAATTACATAATTTTTACGCCGATATCTATGATATTTACAATACCAGCTTAAACGCCTATTACTACCTGGCCGACTACCCTAATGCAATGGAAATTGCACAAAAGGGGCTGTCGCTTGCCGGGCAATTGAATGATAAGGAGAACCTGGCCCATTTTTATAACCAGGCCGGGTTTATCTACCAAAAACAAGAGAACGCCTACCAATGCATTAAATATTATACCAAATACTTCGCTCTGGCGCGGCAGCTTAATAATCGTATAATGCTTGCCGATGCGTCAACCGGGCTATCAGACGGATATTTACTGACAAAAGACTATACCACTGCCCTGCGATATCTTTTCCGGGCGCTTGGCATTTACAATAATATGCACTGGATGGAACGCCTTGATAAATGGCGGGCGGTATCAAAACCCGATAAGCTGGCTAATACTCTGTTTAAAATAAGCACCATATACAAACAGGCCGGAAATTATAAACGCGCATTACAATATGCGCTGTCGGTGCTGGATATGCATGATAAAAGGGGTGATATTTTTAACAAATATGATTTGGCCGGCTATTATATTAATACCGGCGACATATACCGGTTGCTGAAGAATAATAAGCAGGCTGGCCTGTTTTTAAACAAAGGGCTTTCCATTGCCCGTTCCATTAACCACCACGAGGACTTGCGTGATGCTTATGAAGGTATTTATAAAAACTTCGCCGCCCAGCGCCGTTATGACAGTGCCTATTATTACGACGTTTTGTTTTCCGGTTTGAAAGACTCCATTATAAATGAAAAAGTGAGCAGACAGATCAGCAAACTGGATGCAGAACGAACCGAAAGGCAATTGATCCTGTTAAACCAGCAGCAAAAGTTAAAAGAAACCGCAGCTGCCCGGAAAACCCTGGTAAGTAATGTAATTATTGGCTTTGTCACGCTATTTGCGATCGTCCTGGTTCTGCTGTTATACATGCAAACCGGAATTAAACAGCAAAAACTGGCGTTTGAAAAACAGTTAGCGGTTCAGGTGGAGCGCCAGCGCATAAGCAGCGATATGCACGACGATATCGGTACCGGCATATCTACCCTGCTCATTTATGTGAATATGCTTAAATTAAAACTGGCCGGCGGCGGGGATGCTCCGCAGATCGACAGGATAGCCGACCTCGGTACCACGTTGGTCGAACAACTAAAAGAAATTGTGTGGTCGCTAAATCCGCGCAATGACCGGCTTGATAACCTGCTTCTTTTTATACGGCAATACTTTGTTTTACTTTTCGAGCCCCTGGAGTATAAAACAGAGATCGTTTATCCCCTGGTTATCCCCGATATTGAGTTAGATAATGAACTGCGGCGTAATATTTTTTTATGCGTTAAAGAATCGCTGAACAACGTTATCAAGCACGCGCACGCCACTTGCGTTGAGTTGACCGTACAGATCGCCCGCGGCCGTTTAATGGTGCAGATTAAGGATAACGGGCAGGGTTTGCCTGCCGCTGTTTCGGCCAGTGCGGGCAACGGGCTTAAAAATATTCAGCGAAGAATGAGTTCCATTAACGGAAAATGCCATATATACAATAGCAGCGGCACCATTGTAAAGCTCGACATCCGTTTACCAAAGTACCCCAACGGGTAGTTTATTTATTGTTTTGTAATAACTAATTTTCCATAAAACAGCAATGATATCGGTAGGGCTTATTGAAGACACTGAAAATTATAGTGCTGCCGTTGCGTCGCTCCTGTTGCTGTCCGACGAGCTGCAACTGGCGGGCGTATGGAGCAATGCCGAAAGTGCTTTACTAAAAGTTCCTGAAATTTTACCGGACGTAATTTTAACTGATATCCAGTTGCCCGGGATGAACGGGATCGAGTGTATCCGCAAGCTAAAAATAGATTGCCCGAACATCCAGTTTATGATATTGACCGTATTCGAGGAAGACGAAAAGATATTCGAAGCCTTAAATGCGGGAGCCACAGGATATCTCCTTAAAAGCGCACCACCCGAAATGATCTTTAATTCCATCAAAGAAATTCATAACGGGGGGTCGCCCATGAGCCCCGGTATCGCGCGCAAAATTATCCGCCATTTTCAGCCCGCCGTCATTAAGGATGGTGAGCAAATTTTTACGGCCCGCGAAATACAGGTGCTCGATCTGATGTCTGAAGGGAAGTTGGTTAAGGAAATCGCAACCTCCCTTGATGTATCTGTTCATGCCATCAAAAAGCACATCAAAAATATCTACCATAAAATGCACGTGCAAAATAAGGTAGAGGCCGTAATGAAATGGAAATTTCACTGATCAGAACCGGATTGCTATTTTCCTGATGGTACCCGTTTGGGTACTTTACTTCTCTTTTTAAACGGCGTATTTTAGTGTAAGCAAAATTGATTTTGCTATGCCTGGCATATTACCACGCCGACCTTAAATAACAGGATATGAAAAACGTGTTTCTTACTTTATTTTTTTTATTTACCCTCAGCAGTTTGCTTTTTGCTCAAACGGCAGACGATTGGGTAAAAAGCGGCATTGAAAAGATCAACAGCAAAGACTATGACGGAGCAATGGCCGATTGCAACCGGGCGCTTGCAATTTCGCCCCAAAGTGCCTGGGCGTTCAACGTCAGGGGTATGGCAAAACATTATCTGCAGCGCTATGCCGATGCCATTGCCGATTACGAAGAGGCGATCATCATTGATCCGAAATATAAAACGGCATGGTATAACAGGGGTATTTCAAAACACCACTTAGGCCGTTATACCGAGGCAATTGCCGACTATGACCGGGCGATAGAACTCGATCCGCAATATGCATCGGCTTATATCAATCGAGGTTTTTCCAAAGACGCCAATGGTCAATACGCGGATGCAATTAGCGACTATGACCGTGGAATAGCCATTAATCCCCGGGACGCCGCTGCATATAACAGCAGGGGGTTGGCATATAAACACCTGGCGCGCTATAGCGAGGCTATTGCAGATTATGACCAGGCCATAGCTGTCGATCCGGGGTACGCGGATGCCTGGTATAACCGCGGTCTGGCCAAAGACAAACTGGGGCGGTATGCCGATGCGGTAGCCGACTATGACCGGGTAATAGCTTTGACCCCTGGGGACAAAGACGCCTGGTATGCGCGGGGTTATGCAAAAAATGAATTGGAAAATTATGCTGATGCCATATCGGATTATACCCAGGATATATCCCTGAATCCGGGTAATGCCGATGCCTGGTTTAGTCGCGGCCATGCAAAAGCCAGCCTGGGGAATTATGCAGGCGCGGTAGAGGATTATTCCCAAGTGATCGTGTTGAATCCAAAAGATAAAACCGCTTATAATAACCGGGGGTATGCAAAAAACAACCTCGGCAATTATGCCGATGCGATAGCTGATTACGACCAGGCGATCGCCCTTGACGGGCAATATGCGCTGGCTTACAACAACCGCGGTTTGGCAAAAAACAATTTAGGGCGGTATACCGATGCTATAACCGATTATAATGCTGCGATAACTTTCGATCCAAAACTTTCGATAGCTTTTTATAATCGCGCGTTGGCTAAATACTACCTGGGGCAATACGCTGATGCCGTTGCAGACAACGACCAGGCCATAACCCTATATCCCAATTATGTAAATGCGTATAATAACCGCGGCCTGGCAAAAAGTTATTTAGGGCGGTATGCCGATGCTATCGCCGATTACGATCACACCATCGCGCTGGATCCTAAGTATTCCCTCGCCTACAACAATCGCGGGTACAGCTATTTTAAGATGGGCAAAACAAAAGAAAACTATCGTAAAGCAATTGCCGACTATGACATGGCGCTACAAGTGGGCGGCAGTTCTTATAAACCCGCTTTTCAATACCGCGACGACGCTGTTGCAGCCATGGACAAGGCCGAAGGGCAGTAAGCCTATGTTATATAGATAATATCTCCACGATCTTCAGAAAATCGGGGTTCACGTCGGCGAAGTGTTTGGTTGCCTGTTCAAAAGGTGTGTATGCTATCTGGTTGTGTATAAGGCCAACCATTTCATTACGGCGGCCTGCCTGCAGGGCCTCAACAGCCGCCACCCCGACCCGGCTGGCCAGCACCCGGTCCATACAACTGGGGGTACCGCCGCGCTGGATGTGCCCCAATACCGATATCCGGGTATCGTAATTCGGGAATTTCTCTTTGATCTGCCGGCCAATTTCAAACGCATCGCCCGCATCGCCGTTCTCGGCAAGCATAATGATCTTGGATGTTTTATCTTTCCGGCCGCTTTCCAATCGCTCAAATACGGCATTTAAACCGGTTGTCGATTCGGGGATCAATATTGCTTCTGCTCCCGCTGCAATGCCGGTGCGCAGGGCGATGAGCCCCGAGTCGCGGCCCATTACCTCAATAATAAATAACCGGTCGTGCGATTCGGCCGTATCCCTAATTTTATCAACGGCCTCTATTACCGTATTTATCGCCGTGTCGTATCCAATAGTAAAATCGGTGCCAAAAAGATCATTGTCGATGGTGCCCGGCAAACCCAGGATCGGAACATCGAATTCCTGGCCGAATATCCTGGCCCCGATAAAGGTTCCGTCGCCACCAATAGCTACAAGAGCATCGACGTTATTTTTCTTTAGCTGATCGTAGGCCAGCTGCCGGCCCTCCGTTGTTTTAAAATGCTCGCTGCGTGCTGTTTTTAATATCGTTCCACCACGTTGTATAATATTCGAAACAGACTTCCTGTCCATCGCGAACATATCTCCCTTGATCATGCCGTCGTAACCGCGGCGTATGCCTGTAACTTCAAGACCGTAATAAATGGCGGTACGAACCACCGCCCTGATTGCTGCGTTCATGCCCGGCGAATCGCCGCCGGATGTAAAAAGTCCTATGTTTTTTATGGGCGTCATTTAATAAAATGGGCGCTGCCTGGCTGTTAAAAAACCATTTTGCGATACTTAAATTCGAAACAAAGTTACGGGTATTACTGCGCGCTTTGTGATTCGGCGCGAATTTACACTTATTTTTCAGCAGAAAAACTTTTTGTGAGGAACAGGATGCTTTTAGTTTATAGCGATGGGTTTACACCATCGCCATATGATTATTGATTCTTAAACGCCGCGATGCCGCTGTCTAAATATTTTACAAACCCGTCAACGTTAAATATCGCTCCCTGGGGAGGGACAAGAGTTTCTCCCTTTTCATTAATGATCACATAAAACGGCTGCGCATTTGATTGATACTGCGTTATTTCCTTGTCCAGCCATTTTCCGCCCAAAGTGGTTATCATTTTCCCGTTATAAGCCGACTTGATTTGTTCGGCAGCAGGTAGTTCGGTTTTATCGTCGATAACCAATTGAAGTACCACAAAATCATTTTGCAAACGCTTCAAAACCTCCGGATTTGGCAAAACGTTCGACTCCATTTCGCGGCAGTTCACGCAATTCCAGCCAGTAAAATCGATCATTATGGGCCGGTGCAGCTGCTTTGAAACTTCGATCGCCTGGTTGTAATCATACCAGTCGTCAATGCCTTTTACTTTTGGCAGCCGCTTAAAAAGATCTGCGTACTTCTTTGTTTTTATACCCGAAAAGTTACTTGTATTTGTGCCAGGCCCAACGCCAGCCGACAAGTCAAAATCCTGTGTGCTGAGCGGTGGCAAAAAGGCGCTGATAGATTTTAGTGGAGCGCCCCATAAACCAGGGATCATATAAATAACGAACGCGAAAACAATAATGGATATAAACGTGCGCGTAACCGAAAGGTGCGTTACATCTGTGTCATGCGCGAATTTGATCTTTCCGATAAGATACAACGCCATTAAAATGCCGATGGCTATCCACAGCGATAAAAATATTTCGCGGTCAAACCAATTCCAGTGATACGCCAGGTCAACGTTTGACAAGAACTTTAAAGCGAAGGCTATCTCAATAAAGCCTAAAATTACTTTAACACTGTTAAGCCAGCCGCCTGATTTGGGAAGGCTCTTTAACGCGGATGGGAACAGTGCAAAAACAGTAAACGGCAGCGCGAGTGCTAACGAGAAGCCAAACATACCGATGGCCGGGCCGAGGCGTTCGCCCTTTGTCGCCGCTTCTACAAGCACCGATCCTATGATAGGGCCGGTACACGAAAACGAAACGACCGCCAGCGTCGCCGCCATAAAAAACATCCCGATCAGGCCCCCCCTGTCTGAATTTGAATCGAGCTTATTTGCCAGCGAGCCTGGTAATGTAATTTCGAAAGCGCCCAAAAAGGATATTCCGAAAACAATAAGCAGCAAAAAGAAAAGGAAATTAAATATGCCGTTTGTTGCCAGCCCGTTCAATGCCGAAGGACCGAAGATCAGCGTAATAACAAGCCCCAACATAACGTAGATGAGGATAATTGAAATACCGTACAGCAACGATTGAAGTATGGCTTTTGTACGGCTGCCACCCCGCTTGGTGAAAAAACTTACCGTTAATGGCAGCATGGGATAAATACACGGCATTAAAAAGGCTGCAAATCCCCCTAAAAAACCGGCTATAAAAATTTCCCAAAGTGTTTTTGGCTTTTCAACAGTTGTCACCACCGGCCTTGCATCGTTTGCCTTTTTTACAGTGGTTTGCTGTTTTTGTTTTGCTGTAGCGCTGTCGGCGGCCGTCGGTATCGTCGTAAACTGAACATCGCTGGTTGAAACCGTGTCGGCTGCCTTTTTTTGCGCTGCTGCCGGAGCTATTCCCGCCAGGACGATAAGGGAGGCAATCAATATCATTGCACCGGTTTTGATACGGCCCTGGCGGCTAAATACTGTCATTTTATGTGCTTATTTACCTAAGGGGATCGAAAAATCAATGTCCTCCGGCGGAAGGCATTTCATGTCATTGCAGGTCATATATTCCAGTTTTCCCTTAACTACCGATGCTTTAGGTGATCTGAGATGTACTTTTTGCTGAAAAACTACCGAGTTTTCAAAATAACTTACATCCATGCTAAATGCCTTTTCGTACCTGGTTATAGGCTTCGGCTCAACCGTTTTACCGATCAGGCCGTACTCTTTCGATGGTGAAAATGTAAACGAAGTTTTAATAGGGCCGCCATCCTTAACATCCATGGAGTAAATATGCCAGCCTTTTTGCATGGTGGCTTTTAAAAAAACCACCGCCTCGGTATTACTTAGTCTTTTAGAAGCGTACGACCATTTTACGGGCGCTTCTATCTGCGCAAAAGCGCCGGCGCTTATCACCAGGGCCACTGCAAGGGCCATTAATTTCTTCATGCTTATCTATTTAAAAATTCAATTTCTTTTAAGCTAAACTCTTTTTCTCCGCCTATATTATCCCGCACAATCAAAATCCCGTTGTCCTTAACGCCTGCAACAGTTCCTTTAAAAACAGATGCCTGGCTTTTAAAACTTCTTAATTCGCCGAGCCCGTATAGCTGCTTCAAATAGGCATCCCGTACAAACGAAACCTGCCCGGTCTTTAAATTCAAATAATACCGCTCGATATGCCGGCAAATTTCGAATAATAATGCTTTTAAATCATAATCCTGGTGTAAGATTTGTTTAACCGATACCGGGTTTGGCAAATGAGCCGGGAATTCTTCCTGGTTTACATTCAATCCTATGCCAATTATGGTATTTTTTATCTGGCTTCCCTGTACAAAATTTTCAATCAGCATCCCGCCCAGCTTGCAATCGGCATAATAAATATCGTTGGGCCATTTTATTTTCAGTTTTTCGCCAAGCAACGGGCTTAAGGCGTCAAAAACACCCAGGCTGATTGCGCGGGTCAGGTCGAATTGGGAGGAAACCGGTAAAAAAGCTGGCTTTAAAAGCAGGCTGAACGTCAGGTTTTTACCAGGTTCGGCATGCCATCCATTTTGATGCTGTCCCCTGCCCGCATATTGGTTTTCTGCCATAATGACCGTTCCCTCAATCAATGGCTTGGAATTTGACAGTAAATGTTTAAGGAAATTATTGGTCGAATCGACTTGTTTTAATGTAACGAAATTTTGTCCAACAAATAACCCCGAAAATATGTTATTTTGCAAAGTATAATAATTGTAAACTCAAAAACGTTCAAAACTAATTCTTTTTGATGGTAAAAAACAAAGCGTTAACTGAATCCGCTTACATTTCTGAACTGGCCATACACGGCATACAGGAAAAAAAAGGAAATGACATTATCAGGTTAGACCTTCGTAATATATATGCTTCGGTAGCCGATTATTTTGTAATCTGCCATGCCGAATCGGCAACCCAGGTAAGGGCAATAGCAAACAGTATAGAGGAAGAAATTTTTAAAGCCACCCATCAGGAACCATGGCGTAAAGAAGGCCTGCAATATGGCGAATGGATACTGCTGGATTATGTTGATGTAGTGGTCCACGTCTTCCGGACGGATAAAAGGGAATTTTACGGAATGGAAGATCTGTGGGGCGATGCAGAAATTAAAATGTATAAAAGCGCCTGATAAAAGTTGTCACGGGTGTGTTTAAAAATGCGTCATCAGGTTGCGTTGCGCCCACATTAAATTAAAGATAGTAAGTTTGATCTTGTAAAAGAAAAATGAAAGATAAATTGGAAAAGCCAACACCCATACGAAAAATACCCAATAAAAAAATAACGCCAAAACCGCCAAAACCAAATATCATGTGGTTCTATGCCATTATTATTGTGGTTTTGCTGGGAGTTGCGACACTTTTAAACGGTAACACCACCAGCCCTATTAGTTTTCAGCGGTTTTCGGAAGAGATGCTCAAGCAACATGATGTCGACCGCGTAGTTGCCTATAAAAGCGGCGATCTGGTTATTGCCGAAGTATATTTAAAGAAAGATGCGCTGAATAAGGCGCAGTACGCCGATGCCAAAAAAGACAAGAGTCCGTTGAGTTCGATGGGTGGCGCTGCCGGCCCGCAATATATTTTCACGGCCGGTTCGTTCGATGGATTGACCAAAGAAATAAATGATGCCGAAACAGGCATCCCTGATACAAACAGAGTTCCCGTTAGTTACGAGCAGGGTCACGAAAGCCTTTTATCAAATTGGTTTGTGCAGTGCATTATAATGGCCGTATTGCTGGTAGCCGTATGGTTGTTCATCATGCGCCGCATGTCGGGCGGCACCGGCGGCGGGCCCGGCGGGCAGATATTTAATATTGGTAAATCCAAAGCGACTTTGTTTGATAAGGAAGCGCAGGTATCCGTTACTTTTAACGATGTTGCCGGTCTTGAGGAAGCCAAGCAGGAGGTAATGGAGATCGTGGATTTCCTGAAAAATCCAAAAAAATATACCAACCTTGGTGGCAAAATACCAAAAGGCGCGTTGCTGATCGGCGCGCCGGGAACGGGTAAAACACTATTGGCCAAAGCGGTGGCCGGCGAGGCGCAGGTACCATTTTTCTCTTTGTCCGGCTCTGATTTCGTAGAAATGTTTGTCGGCGTGGGCGCATCGCGTGTCCGCGATTTGTTCCGCCAGGCAAAAGATAAGGCGCCTTGTATCATATTTATCGATGAGATTGATGCCATCGGCCGCGCCCGTGGCAAAAACAATATCGTAGGCGGTAATGATGAGCGCGAAAACACACTGAATCAATTATTGGTTGAGATGGATGGTTTTGGTACCGATTCAGGCATCATCATCCTGGCAGCCACAAACCGTCCTGATGTGCTCGACTCTGCGTTATTACGCCCCGGCCGCTTTGACAGGCAGGTATCTATCGATAAGCCCGACCTGATTGGCCGCGAGCAAATATTTAAAGTGCATTTGAAACCGGTTAAGCTTGCCGAAGGCGTAGATGCCAAAAAGCTATCTGCCCAAACACCAGGCTTTGCCGGCGCCGAGATCGCTAACGTATGTAACGAGGCCGCGCTGATTGCCGCCCGTAAAAATAAGGAAGCTGTTGATATGCAGGACTTCCAGGATGCGATTGACCGCGTAATTGGGGGGTTGGAGAAAAAGAACAAGATCATCTCGCCGGAAGAAAAGCGTATCGTAGCTTACCACGAAGCCGGCCACGCCATTGCAGGCTGGTTCCTGGAGCATGCTGATCCGCTGGTAAAAGTATCCATCGTTCCCCGGGGCGTTGCAGCGTTGGGCTATGCCCAATACTTACCCAAGGAGCAGTTTTTATACACCACCGAACAATTGATAGACGGCATGTGCATGACTTTGGGCGGTCGTGTTGCCGAGGACATCACTTTCGGAAAGATATCCACCGGCGCGCAGAACGACCTTGAACGGATAACCAAGCTTGCTTATGCCATGGTGACCATTTACGGCATGAACGAAAAAGTTGGCAACGTGTCGTTTAACGATGCACAGGGCGAATACCAGTTTAATAAGCCTTATTCCGAAAAAACCTCCGAGCTGATCGACCAGGAAGTCCGCAAGCAGATCGATGAGGTTTATCAAATGACCAAAAAACTGCTTATCGAAAAAAGAGAGGGTTTAATAAAATTGGCCGATAAACTTTTGGAAAAGGAGATCCTGTTTCAATCGGACCTGGAGGAAATATTAGGCAAGCGTCCGTTTGAGAACCGGACCACTTACGACGAGTTTGTGAACGGCCCAGAGGCCGACCAGGAACCCGCCGCAAAAGCCCTGATCCCGGAAGGCGTTGCCGATCATTCGGGTACTTTCAACCGCAATCCGGAAGAGAAAGAAACTTCTGGTAAATAAGTCTAAAGTCCGGAGTCTAAAGTCCATAGTCATATTTTCAATGACTTAAGACTCCGGACTCAAGGCTACAGACTCAAGACTAATAATGAGGGACATTACCACTTCTAAAGAAAAGCTGCTCAAAAAGATCAGGAAAGCGCTGCTCGAAAAACGGGATAATCCCTATCCCAACCTGGAAGACCTTCCGCATTATCCCCAAACCAGTGAGCTTCCTGAGGTTCTTTTTGCCGAACAATTTGCCGCCATCTCGGGCCAGTTTGTTTTTTGTGAAGACGAAGTGCAATTTATTGAAAACCTGCTCGAGCTTGCCGAAGAGCGCAAATGGCGCAAAATTTATTGCTGGGAGCCGCCCCTGCAGGATATCCTCACCAAGTTCGATTATCCGTTTTTTGAAACTGATAAAGATTTTGAACAATCCGAAGTTGGCTTTACCCTTTGCGAGGCGCTGATCGCGCGTAACGGCAGTATCCTTTTATCAAACGCCAATATGGCGGGCCGCCGTTTAAGCATTTATCCGCCGGTACATATTGTGCTTGCCTACTCCTCGCAGATGGTGCTTGACCTTAAGGACGGTTTCAAGCTCATCAAAAACAAGTATGGTAATAATTTACCGTCGATGATCAGCAACGTTACCGGCCCCAGCCGTACCGCGGATATTGAAAAAACGCTTGTATTGGGCGCCCATGGGCCGAAGGAACTATTTGTATTTTTACTGGACGGATGACGTAGAGACGCAATATTTTGCGTCTCCCTTTATTATTGACGTTCTATTGAGACGCAAAATATTGCGTCTCCTTATTGACGTTCTATTGAGACGCAAAATATTGCGTCTCCTTATTGACGTTGTATTGAGACGCAAAATGTTGCGTCTCTACAGTTTCAAATCTTCCAGCCGGCTTTCTTCCAATACACATCTTTCACTCTTTTTGTGCGCACCGTATTGCCACTTCACCAGCCTGATGCAGTCGTCCGATATTTCAATACCGGTAATATCGCCATCGTCGAAACAACAGCAGCCGCTGTTAAAATAGGTGTCAAGGTACCCGGTAAAATCAGGGATCCTTTCTCCCTTCTGCTCCCTGTTTTGTATTTGCCTTTTAATTTCATCAGCGGCTTCCCCGTTGCTGCTCTTTTTAGCAATCTCCTGCTGTTCGTACAGCTTTTCCAGGTGGGTTACCGATTTAAACACCGGCTGATGCGTATGGCCAGTGATAAGCAGCGTATTTTTTTGCTTCGAGCTCCATTCATACATCATTTGGTTGTGAGCCGTTTTTAATGCTTCGTTATTAGCCGGAGTATTCGGATTAATTCGAAGATAAGCCTGGAAAGGCCCCCATATATCCGAAACAAACCACTTGCTGAACCAGTTGCCATCACTTTGCAGGTCGCCCTGGTGACCATGGGTCATATAAATTTCCAATGGTTTATTGTTGACTGTGGTTTTTAGGATAGCCCCCTCGTAAATGTCAATTTTCTGCCCGTAAATTTGGTGCAGGCTAAACTGAGCAAGCGGATCGTTATCCCAGTAAAGGTCGTGGTTGCCAAATATTTTAATGAACTGGTTACGGTGAATAAATTTCTTTTCGGCCTCGAACGTGGCCTTATTGTGCCTTTTAACTGTAATAAAAAGATTTTCCCAAAGTTCTTCGCTGTCGCCCAGGTTGATGTAAAAAAACTGGTCTTTATAATAATGCGCCAGTGCGCACAGGTAGTTTTTATTCGCTTTTGCGAAAATATCGGCGCCATCCCTCGCTCCTTTATGCTGATCGGAAAGGATAACAAACTTGTCTTTATGTGTATCAAAATTCACGATCGGCCCCTTTTTGCCGGGGTCGTTATTTATCTCGCTATATAATTCCGTTAGCGCTTCATGTACCCGTTTTTTGTCGGGCCTCGATGATATCCGGTTGGCAAGGTTAATTACGGGTTTAGTAAGCAGCTTTTGTAAAAAATGTCGCATAAGCGGATAACGCCAAACGCAGCTAATTGTGTTGGTTAAAAATACCGTGTTTTCACGGGGTACAATATCCTTAATCCGTTGTATATTGGATGATTATTCACCCAACCCTAATTAATAAAATGGCTTCAAAAATTGATCGTGCCCTGGCTAAAGAATTGATCCAGGAGTACAAAAAACAAAATTCTTCCGCCGGTGGCTCCGGCTTAAAAACGCCTGCCGGCCAATATTTAAACGGTTTTTTTATCGACCGGCAGTGTGTAGAATCGATACTTCAGGATACCAACGTTGCCGGGATATGTTTGAATTTTGCCAACCACCCGAAATTTAAGGGGGCGGCAAACAATGTGGTGACTTTGATCATATCCGGGGCTGAGCCTTCGCCAACCGGGCCGGCAGGCTCGTACGAAAGTAACGGCGACCTGTATAGCGAGCCGCCTCCATGCCCAACCGTTTGCAATAATTTGTAACCCGTTGGCTATTAACTAATAGATTGCCGCGAATAACCCTTCGTTACGGGTGCGGACCGGCCAATTCATTTAACTGATAAATGCCCTGAAATACGGGCATTTATTAATTTTTTACTTACTGCCTGTAAAAATGTCTTTTATCGCAATTGTTTATTGTTTTTTACTTCTTGTAGCCTGGGCTATTGGCATAGCGCGCTATTCGCGGTTAAGCACCGCCTTTAAAATATTATCATGGTCGTTCCCGGTGGTATTTCTGTGCAATATCATATCACCCTTTTGGGTGGACCGGTTTGGAAACAATGCGCCCATATTACATGTGGAGAGCTTAACCGATTACGTGTTTTTTTCGGCCACTTTTTATTACCTGCTGAAAAGCAAAATGACAAAAAGAATCATTATTATTTCCGTAGTTATAGTAGTAGTTTTTGTCGTTATCAACGCGATATATTGGCAGGGTTTTTATAAAAAATTCCCTACAAACGTCTATTTTTTAACACAGCCCCTGCTGGCCATATTTTCGTTATTGCTTTTTAAAGAGATGCTGATGTATCCTTTAAAAATTAATCCGGTTAAGCAAAGCGCTTTTTGGTACAACACCGCGATTTTGTTTTATGCAACCACCATGTTTTTTTATTTAGGCCTTTCAAACTACTTTCCCGAGCATAACCTGCACGACCACTTTTTTTATTATTTTTGGTATCTTATCTTTTATGTGTTTGATATTTTGTTGGCCGTCGCCATTTTAACCGACAATCAAAAGATTACCCTGGAAAATGCCTGACGAAAGCATCCGAACCCTGATCCTGGCAACAGCCGTATTATTTGCAGGAATATCAGGTTTCATTATTTACTTTGTCGTTCTATACCGGAACAGGCAGCTAAAAAACAAACAGGAGCAGGCTGCGCTCCAGGCGACATTTCAACAGGAGCTTTTGCGCACACAGATCGAGATGCAGGATCAAACGCTGGACTACATCAGCGGCGAGATACACGACAACATTACCCAGGTATTATCCTTTGTTAAGCTTAGCCTGGCCATGCCCAAAAATACCGGCGAGAGCGAAAAGCAGCAAAAGATCAAAGAAAGCCGGGAGCTTATTTCACAGGTGATCACCGACTTACGTGACCTTTCCAAAAGCCTGAGCTACGATCATATTACATCGCTCGGCCTTTCAAAAACAATTGAAATAGAAGTTGAAAGGATAAATAAAAGCGGGCTCATCGATATAGCATTTATACCCGAAGGCGCGCCCTATTCATTGGGCAGTCAGCCGGAGCTCGTGTTATTCAGAATATTCCAGGAAGCTGTGAACAACGTGCTTAAACATTCGGGGGCAAAACATTTTATGGTGCGTTTGCAATATCAGCCCGATTTGTTTAATTTAACACTCGAAGACGACGGTTCGGGCTTTTCGGATTTGCAAGCGGGCAAAAACGGCTCCGGGCTGAAAAACATAATCAACCGGGCGGCTTTAATCGGCGGGTCGGCAACGATCAACAGCTCGCCGGGAAAAGGCTGCTCTATAATAGTAACGTTGAACCCTTTTAAGCAACAATTTTATAGTGGTGAACCCAACCATCAAAATCGTTTTAGTTGATGATCACCGCCTTTTCAGGAGCGGTATCGCTTCCCTGATCGACAATCTCACCGGGTATAAAATAATTTTTGAGGCCGATAACGGCCAGGAACTCATCCGCAGGATATCGCAAAAATTTAAACCCGATATTATTTTGTTGGATATGAACATGCCCGTGATGAACGGCGAATCCACGGCGCAATGGCTTATCGGCCATTACCCGGAAATATCGATCATCATTTTATCGATGATCGACGACCCTGAGAAGGTGCTTACCATGATCAGGATGGGGGTAAAAGGATACCTGCTAAAAAGTGCCGAACCCGCCGAGTTTGAAGACGCGCTGCATCAGGTATCGCGGGGCGAATTATATTATCCGGAATTTGTTACGCGCCAATTATCAAAACCCGCCGGTAAAACGGAAACTTTCCATCCGCGCGAAATCGACTTTTTAAAGTTGGCCTGTACCGAGCTGACTTATAAAGAAATTGCGGACCAAATGTGTATCAGTGTGCGTACCGTTGACGGCTACCGCGACCAGCTATTTGAAAAATTGGGCGCAAAAAATCGTGTCGGCCTGGTGCTGTATGCCATAAAAAATAAAATAATCGAGTTGTGATTTGCTAAATATTTTAGCAAATTTGCTTTATGGCACATGAGGAGAATCCCGATTTTTTTAAGGGCAGGGGGGCGCAGGTAAATACCCATAACAAATTTTTAAAGAACAAATACGTATTAGAGCACATCGAAGGCCTCGATGAGCCTTTGCTCGAAAACACGGCTACGCAGCTTTTTGAAGAAACGCCAAAAAAAATTGTAAGCGCATCCAACAGCCCGGACCTGAGCCACATGTATTCCATAAACCCCTACCAGGGATGCGAGCATGGCTGTATATACTGCTATGCCCGCAATTCGCACGAATATTATGGCTTTAGCGCCGGATTGGATTTTGAGCGGAAGATCATCGTAAAGCGCAATGCCGCCCAATTACTGGAGGAATATTTTAATAAAAAAAACTACCAGCCGGTGTGCATCATGCTCTCGGGCAATACCGATTGTTACCAGCCCATCGAACGCAAGCTGAAGATCACCCGCTCGCTTTTGGAAATATTTTTAAAATACCGCAACCCGGTAAGCATCATCACCAAAAACAATGTGATCCTTCGGGATATGGATATACTATCGGAACTCGCTGCAATGAACCTGGTACATGTAAATGTATCTATTACCTCACTAAGCGAGCAACTCAGGCAAAAGCTGGAGCCGCGTACGGTAACCGGCATGGGGCGCCTTGCGGTTATTCAAAAATTATCAGAGAAAGGGATTCCGACACGTGTAATGGCAGCGCCCATCATTCCCGGCTTAAACAGCAACGAACTGCCCGATATCATCAAAGCGTCAGCTGACAGAGGGGCCTTGTCGGCCGGGTTCACCATGGTGCGGCTGAATGGCAGCATTGCCGAAATATTTACCGACTGGATACACAAGGCTTTCCCTGACCGGGCCAAAAAAGTGCTGAATATGATCAAATCCTGCCACGATGGAAAGCTTAATGACAGTGAATTTGGCCGGCGCATGAGCGGCGACGGCCAGGTAGCTGAGTCCATTCACCAGCTATATAAAATGGCCTGTGTACGGTTTATGTCAGATCGCGAAATGCCGCCGCTTAATTATGATTTGTTTGTTCCGAAAAAGGGCAGGCAGACGGATTTGTTTTGATGAAGATTTGCGAAGTTTTTAAAACTTCGCAAATCTAACTCCAATAAAAAAGGCGCCCAAATGAGCGCCTCGTTTTATATGTATTATTAATCAATAATTGGCTTATGCAGTTTCGGCTTCCATAGCCATTTGCTCGTCGACCAATATACGGCCGCAATGCTCGCAAACGATAACTTTTTTGCGCTGGCGTATATCCGACTGCCCTTGTGGCGGTATCTGGTTAAAGCATCCCGAGCACGAGTCGCGCTGGATGGTTACCACGGCCAGGCCATTCTTAGCATTCTGGCGAAGGCGGTTATAAGCAACCAATAAACGCTCGTCGATATTTACGGTCGCTTTTTCGGCAAGCTTGGTCAATTCGTTCTCATCCTTCTGTGTTTCGGCGGTGATAGTGCCTAATTCAGCTTTTTTTGCTTCCAGGTCGGCTTTACGAGCTTCAAGGTCGGCTAGGGCTTTTTCATATACCAGCGTTTTTGAAGCGATCTCAAAACCGTATTCCTTTATCTTTTTCTCGCTTACCTGGATGTCTAACCCCTGTATCTCAATTTCTTTCGAGATCGCGTCGTACTCGCGGTTATTTTTAACCTCGTTTAACTGCGTCTCGTATTTCTTGGTATTAGCCTGTGCTTCCTTGATCAGGTTTTTACGGGTAACGATATCGTCTTCAAGATCGTCAAGCTCGGCCTTTATTTTCTGTATGCGTGTTTCAAGACCGGCAACATCATCCTCGAGGTCGGCGACCTCCATAGGCAATTCGCCTCTTACCTGGCGAATTCTGTCAATTTTGGTGTGAATTGTCTGTAGTTCGTATAAAGCTTTCAGCTTTTGTTCTACGGTTTGTTCCATTAAATAAAATATTTGACGGGGTTTGTATTTACTTCTGTTAAACGGAGTGCAAAGGTACTAAATTTTTTCCGAATAATTTCATGCAATAGTTGTTGCGTAAATTGCTCACTTTCAAAATGTCCAATGTCCGCGATCACTATTTTCCCTTCGGCGTCAAAAAACTCGTGGTATTTATAATCGGCTGTAATAAAAACATCAGCCCCGGCCCCTATGGCCTGTTTCAATAAAAAGCCGCCGGCGCCGCCGCAAACGGCCACTTTTTTAACACCGCGCCCGGTAAATGCCGTATGCCTTATTACCTGGGCATTCATTTTGTCTTTTACAAGGGCCATGAAATCGCTTTCGTCCATCGGCATATCCAACTCGCCCGCCATGCCCGACCCTATGTATTGGTTTGGGTTGCTCAGCGTATAAAGGTCATACGCCACTTCTTCATACGGATGCGCAAGCACCAGCGCCATCAATATTTTACTTTCCAGCGTCGCCGGGTAAATGGTTTCGATCCTTATTTCGTTTTCTGTATGCCGTTTGCCGGGCTCGCCAATGTAAGGATCGGCGTCTTCGTTTCCCTTAAATGTCCCCGAACCTTCGGCGTTAAAGCTGCACTCGCTGTAGTTGCCGATGTTGCCTGCGCCTGCTTCAAACAGGGCATTCCTCACCTGTTCCGCATGGCTAACCGGCACATATGTAACCAGCTTTTTTAGCAGGTTATGCTTTGGCAAAAGGACATGGCAATTTTTTAAGCCGAGAATTTCGCAAATTTTGGCATTAACGCCGCCCATGATATTATCGAGATTGGTATGAATGGCGTATAAAGCGATGTTATGGCGGATGGCTTTTTCAACCACGCGCTCCACGTAGGTTTTACTGTTAAACCTTTTTAGTCCCCGGAAAACGATCGGGTGATGGGAAATGACTACCTGGCATCCTGTGGCAATGGCCTCATCAACCACAGCCTCCGTGCAGTCCAGCGAGATCAGTGCCTGGTTTATTTCCTGTTCGGGCGCCCCAACGATCAGCCCGGCATTGTCATATTCTTCCTGGTAAGCGAGCGGCGCAAGGCTTTCGAGATATGAAGTTAACTGGGATAGTTTCATAATAAACTTGGCTAAGCTATCAAAATCGCTATTAAAAAAGGAAAATAATATCGTAAATTTGACTTATGGGAACATTAATAGCGCATCCGGAAAACAAAGAAAAACTTGCAGCCTTAAAGGCATTCATGAAAGTGTTAAAAATTCGTTTCGAGGAAGAAAAATCGCCGTATAACTCAGAATTTGTAGAAAAAATTAACCGCAGTGAAGAAGATTTTAAAGCCGGAAAATACAAGGCGATAAAAACTGACGAGTTATGGAAATAATTTACTCGGATGAGGCACAGCGCGATATCGACTACTGGAAAAAATCAGGCAATAAGATAGTTCAAAGAAAAATCCAACAATTGTTAGACGCAATTGAGGAAAACCCACACGATGGAATTGGCAAGCCGGAGCCGTTAAGGCATAGATTTTCCGGGTTATGGTCACGAAGAATTAACCGGGAGCACAGGATTATATATCAGTTACTTGAAAACAACCAAACAATAAAAGTATACTCGTTAAAGGGACATTATGAATAGTCAGATGCGGTGCCGGCTAACGACAGTTTTTGAAGCAACTTCTTAGTTGCAGTATTAATTTACTTTCCGGCTTTCGTCCCTGCCCGCCGGGTTTTATACTTTCAGCTCGCTATGCGCCCATCTTTGTAATCTGGAAGCTTTCATAAGCCATTTTACGGTTATAGTCTGTCGCCAATGATTTGTGGTTAACCAGGTCTACGATAGTGCCTATCAAACAAAAACCGCCTGTAAACAGATATAACAGGCCCATGCCTACCTGGCCCACTACAAACCGCTGTATACCCGCCACAACAACAAATCCCAGCAACGTGAATAACAAAATATCCTGGGGGTTTTTTCTCTTGCCCGAATAGATCATATAAAAATTCTTTTGCTCATTTTCGTTGAGCCCGGCGGTTGCCTGCTGCAAAAAGCTCATTTCCTCGGTTGTGATGCCGGGAAAGGCCATATAAGGATTTTGATACATATCCATTGTTTTAAGATTTAGTTTTTAATAATTGCGATAAAACTAAGATAGTATAAAAAATACGACAATGGAAAATTGGCTAATTGCGAAAAGAGGTCGGTAAGCAGGGCTATTTAGGCGGTGAGTTTATCGCTTCCCTAACTAAAGCTATCATGTCATGGTTATTGGTTTACCTATAAAAGTGATGATAACCTACAAAGATATGTACGCCGTATTTATTAAACACGCTTATGTTTAATTATTCGGTGTCCGGTATGCTGGTATGGAGAAAGCCCTGTCAAAAATCAATCTTTGCCTTGCAAGGGCGTAAATGCGATGCAGTATGACCAGCACCGCGGGGATGCCGAGCCAGTGCGCGTGAAAAGAGGCCTCGATATTCCCATGAAATAACCAGGAAATGGAGTGCCCCAGCCCACAGCCGGGGCACCAGGCAAAGCCCAACCATTTTAGCGGGCATAGCGCAAAATGAGGTTGTGCGGTTGGATCAGTAAGCGCGAGCGAGGTGAGCGACACCACCCAAAAAGCCAGCTCGAAATATTTAGAAAAAACCGGTTTAATCAACTTTGTTGGGTTGAGTGGTCAGCAAAACGGACACGCCGATAGCAAACAGGATGCCAACCAGCAATGCGCCAAATATCCTTTCGGAGAAATGCATCAAATTATTGCCGCCGCCCTCAATCTCATCGATATACAGTATAGCCGCAACGGTGGTTATAATGCCCCCGATCAGCAATATTTTAAAGCTTTGGATAAGTGCTTCCAAAAACCCCATATGCCCGCCACAATCCGAGTCGCGATAATTTTTTATCCCAAAATACAGCCCCACTAAAGGGATCAGCACAGAGAAGTATTCAATTTTTGCCATTGCGCTGGCTCGCGGTGAAAAACCAAGCCAGTGCATAATAAACATCCAAAGGCCGCTTAAAATACCAATGATGGCCCCGGTTACAATTGCATTTTTCATTTTTTAGCGTTTGATTAAGGTAAGTACGAATAGGTTTGCTTATGGTTGCTATTAATAATTAAAACTACTACTAAAAAGTAAATAAGCGCCCAGAATGTTTGGAAAATTTTAAGGATGTTGCGTTTATACGATTAAAAAGCCTTTTTCCGTATATTTGCGGCAGTTTGAACATCCGTGACATTTTAGAAAGATATAAGGCCGATACCCGGATTCACGCATTATCTGAAGCACTTTGCGCTTCACCTAATCCAAGGGTTCAGCTACGTGGACTGGTAGGATCGAGCGATGCCGCCATTGCGGTAGTATTGTATTTTTTGCAGCACAAACACATGATCTTCGTACTGCCCGAGCGCGAAGAAGCCGGCTATTTCCAGGCCGACCTTGAAAACCTGACAGGGAAAGAGGTTTTGCTTTTCCCTTCATCTTACCGCAAGCCGTTTGAATTTACCCAGCCCGATAGCAGCAATGTGCTTGCCCGCGCCGAGGTACTGAACGAGCTAAACCACGCTTCGGAATTTGGTCAATTGATCGTTACCTATCCCGAAGCATTGGCCGAGAAAGTGATAGACCGGGCGTCGCTCGAAAAAAACACGCTCGAAATTTCGGTTGGCAACAAGCTGGGGATTGATTTTATCAACGAATTTTTGGTGGATTATGATTTTGAACGCGTCGACTTTGTTTACGAGCCGGGCCAATTTTCCATTCGCGGCGGCATCGTAGATATATTTTCGTTTTCGCACGACCTGCCTTACCGCGTTGAGTTTTTCGGAGACGATATCGAATCTATACGAACCTTTGAGATAGAAAGCCAGCTGTCGGTCGAACAGGTTAAAAGCATAACGATCGTGCCGAATGTACAATCGAAATTTTTAACTGAGAACAATATTTCGCTGCTGGAGTATGTGGATCCAGGTACGCAGGTATGGATAAAGGACGTACAGTTTACACTGGATATCATTGAAACCGGCTACAAAAAAGCGACGCAGGTGTGGAAAGCCTTAACGGCTGAAGACAAAACGCATAACCCTGACTGGATCGATCCTAAATTTGGTTTTACCGACGAAAAGCTGATATCCAGCCAGTTGAAAGACTTCGCGATCGTTGAGTTTGGAAAGCAGTTTTTTTACCAAACGGACCAGGCTATTCATTTTGACATGCGGCCGCAGCCCTCCTTCAATAAAGACTTCAGCTTGCTGATCCATAATTTTAAAAATAACGAGGCCGGGCACATCGAAAACTTTATCCTGACCGATTCGGCGCGCCAGGTGGAACGATTATATGCCATTCTGGACGATCTGGATAAAACGGTAAAGTTTACCCCCATCAGTATTTCAATAAGAGAAGGCTTTGTTGATCGCGAGCAAAAGCTAGCATGGTACACCGATCACCAGATTTTTGACCGCTATTATAAGTATAAGCTGAAGAAAGGTTACCAGCGGTCGCAGGCGATCACATTAAAAGAGTTGCGTGAATTGAAGCCCGGCGATTATGTAACCCATATTGATCACGGCATAGGTAAATACGCAGGGCTCGAAAAGGTGGAAGTTAACGAAAAAATGCAGGAAATGATCCGGCTGGTATATGCCGATAACGACCTGCTGTATGTCAACATCAACTCGCTTAACCGCATTTCCAAATACAGCGGCAAAGAGGGTACCGTTCCAAAAATGAACAAGCTGGGAACCGATACCTGGGAACGGCTGAAGAAAACCACAAAAAAAAAAGTTAAAGACATAGCCCGCGACCTGATAAAGCTTTACGCCGTGCGCAAAGCGCAGCAGGGTAATTCCTTTTCACCGGACAGCTATTTGCAAACTGAACTGGAGGCCTCGTTTATTTACGAGGATACGCCGGACCAGGAAAAAGCCACTACCGACTTTAAGAAAGATATGGAATCACCTCACCCAATGGACCGCCTCATTTGCGGGGATGTGGGGTTTGGCAAAACAGAAGTGGCGGTTCGCGCTGCGTTCAAAGCCGTTGCCGACAGTAAACAAGTGGCTATCCTGGTTCCTACAACGATATTGGCCGCCCAGCACTACAAAACTTTTTCGGACCGGCTAAAAGACTTCCCCTGCACAATCGATTATATTAACCGCTTCAAATCAACCAGGCAGATCAAAGAAACGCTGGCCAGGCTGCAGGAGGGGAAAGTGGATATCATTATTGGCACGCATCGTTTAGTGAGCAAGGACGTTAAGTTTAAGGATCTGGGCCTGATGATCATTGACGAGGAGCAGAAGTTCGGCGTGTCGACAAAGGAAAAGCTGAAGCAGATGCGTGCCAACGTGGATACGCTGACGCTGACGGCGACGCCAATCCCCAGGACGCTGCATTTTTCGCTGATGGGCGCGCGCGACCTTTCTATCATATCCACCCCGCCGCCAAACCGGCAACCCGTTGTTACCGAACTGCACGTATTTAACGATACGCTGATAAAAGAGGCCATCGAGCACGAAATAGACCGCGGCGGCCAGGTGTTTTTTATCCATAACCGGGTGAATGACCTGCCGCAGCTGGGCGGAATGATCCATAGGCTGGTACCAAAAGCCCGCATTGGCATTGCGCACGGGCAATTAGAGGGCGATGCCCTGGAGGACGTGATGCTCAAGTTCGTAAACGGCGAATATGACGTATTGGTAGCTACCACGATCATCGAAGCAGGGCTCGATATTCCCAATGCCAATACCATCATCATCAACTACGCCCACATGTTCGGCCTGAGCGACCTGCACCAAATGCGCGGACGGGTAGGGCGGAGTAACAAGAAAGCGTATTGCTACTTGCTAAGCCCACCGCTTTCCACACTCACCAACGAAGCGCGCAAACGCCTAAGCGCCATCGAAGAATTTTCGGACCTGGGCAGCGGCTTCAACGTGGCCATGCGCGACCTCGACATCCGCGGCAGCGGAAACCTGCTTGGCGCCGAGCAAAGCGGCTTCATAGCCGAGATCGGCTTTGAGATGTACCATAAAATATTGGATGAAGCTATACAGGAATTAAAGGAAGACGAATTTAAAGGGGTATTCCCGGATGATAAGCCGCGACCTTTTATCGCGTTCACCCAGATCGATACCGACCTGGAGATATTGATCCCCGACGAGTATGTAACCAATATATCCGAACGCTATAACTTATATACCGAGCTTTCCAAACTGGAAAAAGAGGTGGAGCTACGGGCGTTTGAACAACAGCTGCACGACCGTTTCGGACCGATCCCACCCCAGGTTAACGACCTGCTAAATACCATGCGTCTGCAATGGCTCGGCAAAGCCATCGGCTTCGAGAAAATATCGCTGAAAAAGAATGTCCTTCGCGGCTATTTCATCAGCAACCAGCAATCGCTTTATTTTGAAACAGATGCATTTAGGGAAGTTCTTTCGTTTGTGCAGGCTAACCCGCGGCGTTGCAATTTAAAGGAGGTGAAAAATTCACTCCGGCTGAGTATCGACGGCGTTTACGGCATTGACCAGGCGGTAAATTTGCTAACCGACATTGCGGAACCAATAGGGGTTTAAAAGCCAAGCACCTGTTCTTTGAAGGTAATAGTCTTGTCATAAGAGTGACTAGAATAGCCATGATAAAAATTTAACGGCAACATAATTCTTGTTCTGTATGGAATCCCATAAAATCGTCCGGGTATCCGGTCTTGGCATTTCGCCATTGCATCTGCAAGCGCATTTTTTAATTCAGGGCTTACATTTCCAACAGCGTCAAAATCAGTCGTATGGCCATCCTTTTCAACCGTAAATGATATCGCCACAGAGTCAATTGACATTTTTTTTCCGGCTGCATTTTTGGGCAAACGTAAACGACCTTTAAAAACTTCTATAAAAGTGATTGGGCCAGATTTATAGCGAGTTGGTTCACGCTCTTTTGTAAATGAATAGGCGGTACCGGCCTTATCATAGCCAATACCCGACTTAACATTATCTTTGCTATAAGTTAAGACATATCTGATAGAATCAACGTCCCAGACGGTTCCGTGCCAGTCTCCGTCCATTAAACCGCCTCTAACCAGTCCTCGGCTGGATACGTTTTTATAATCGTCATCGTAAATTATCCACTGACCATTGCCATTACTACAAGTCATTGCGCCGTTGAGGTCGTAACATTCCCATTTAAGTGCTTTAGGTGAGAAGCTAACGCCTTGAGGGACGTTTTTTAAGATGCAATAAATTTGGCCATTGGGATAGTATAAGTATTCTTTCCCGTCTTTTTTGCCTCGGTTATAATGACTGATGTTTTGCTTTTTTCCGTTTGGATAATAACTGATGCAATCGCCGCTACATAGAATTCTTCCGTTCAGCGGTCCGACATTTAGCTCAGGGTCAAATTTGCCAACAAATTTAATCTTGCCATTTTTATAATATTCCTTTACGTTATTCAAAACATCTCCGGAGTCTGGAGGAAGAATAATTCTAAAATAATCGGCGCGCTCCAGTGAGTTGACCGGAATACGGCCATTTTGATAATAAAATATAAGCGTATCATTACGTTGCCCGCTTGCTGCTTTTAACAAAAACACGCCCAACATCACTAACAAAAACTTTTTAAGCATATGATTATCGATTTTTAAACTAAAATATAAAACTTGGATAAGATTGAACACATTTTATTTATTCTGTCAGAGGCTCTCTCAAGCTAATCAAAAAACCGCCCCATAACTTAATACGAGACGGCCGGTTACAGTTACTACAAAAAGACGTTTAAAAAGAAACCACGGCTGAGGGAAGGATAGATGCGCTGATATTGGCGCCGAATGTGTTGGAGCTCCATCCCGATGGCGTTGCTTCGCCTGTTCCCACCCAGGCGTCATTTTCGGTATTGCTGTTATTAAAGAATTTTACCTGGTTGCCGCTGATGGTGCTGTTTGTACAAGCGCTGCCCGACTGGCCCCAAATATACAGACCGATATTGGTAAACGATTGTGAGCGGCCATATATTTGGTTGTTGGTTATCGACATGTGATCGCCGCCTGCTATAGCCATTCCGTATTGCCCCGGATCAACCAATATGTTGTTTGCGGCAACTTCGTACGAACCGCCGGTATCGCCTAACATAATACCGCCGCCTGTCGCGCTTGGCCCGCCACCGCGTATCCAGTTTCCAATAACCTGTATCGGGCTCGAAGCGGTGCCATTGCTCTTATAAAGATTGATGGCGTCTTCAGGATTGCTCGATCCATAAACATTCTCGCCCTTATTATAGGTTATTGCATTATTGGCGCCGCCTACGGTGTTAAACTGCACGAACTGGCCGCGCGGCATTGGGCCAACCATGTTTTTAAACTGGTTGCCGGTGATGATGATACCCCCGTTGGGTGAGTTCACTACATAAACACCTGTGCTCACATTCGAAATATTGTTGTGATCGACTGTAACGTTATAGCAATTATAAAGCAGGATGCCTACGTCTTTTGAATTGCCTAATTGGTTGGCAGTGATATGCACATTGTAGCAATTGGTTAAAGTGATAGCCGGAACCGATCCGCCGTTGATAGATTTGCCGCTGATAGTTAAATCGTGGGCGCCGGTAAGATTAATTACCGCCGATGCGGTATATGGCGATGACGAAGATGTTGTTGTTGCAGCGGCGGTGGATGAAGAACTTGTAGTTGCAACCGGGGTGGCGGTTGTTGTTGAGCCGCCGGCGGCCGGGCTTGCAGTTACTGTCGGCGCCGGGGTGCCGGCTGCCGGTGTTGTAGTGGTGGTCGGAGTGGTCGGCGTTGCCGATGTTCCGGTTGTTGCTGTTGTTGAAGTTGCTGGCGATGAAGCGGTTGAAGCTGTGGTTGCCGGGCTGGCCGGGGCTACCATTGGGTCTTTTTTACAAGAGGAGACCAGGAAGGCTATTGCTAAAAAAAAGGCAAAAGAAAGCTTAGTAAGGCCTTTTAGGCCCTCTCCGTTTTGAGGCTTCATAATAGTTTTAATTAATTAGGCCTTTTTGTACGCAGTTGCTATATCCTTTGTTTCACTTTGGCGATAAAAACTTTCGATATTATATAGTTTTTTTCTTAAAATGCTGTTTTACAGCGAATTAATTCCCCAAAAAATATGAGGATCGGCTGTTTACGCGAAAAATATTGGTTGTAGCCTCTAACCCGCCGGGCGGGAAACCACGGTTTATTAAAAACCCTTAAGTAAATAGAATAAGGATTGGCGCCCAAAAACAAAAAAGGCTTACGAAGTTTTTAAACTTCGCAAGCCTCGTCACGTGCCTGTTGAATCTGCCGAAGAGAACTTCGCGGCAGAGAATTACTTTCTCTCTTGGTTCTTGTCAAATCAAACCGCCTGGAGCGGATGCTGCTCCCGGGTAATAAGCAGATCGTCTTCCTTCTTTAATTTTTCCTTACGCAGGTAGCGCCAGTGCAGCAAGCCGATCAGCAGCGCCGCAACGCCTTCGCCCATAAGCGTGTCGGTGGTGCCTACCCATTTGGATATCGAGCCCACCAGCAATCCGCCCAGCGGCTGCATTCCGAAAAACGCCATGGCGTAAAAGCTGATCACCCTTCCGCGCATATTTGGCGCAACCGTTGTTTGTATCAACGTATTGCTAACCGTAATTTGCGACATCATACCAAAGCCCGCGATCGCTACAAAAAACAGCGCCAGCGCATAATTCCGCTCGTGCGAAAACAGGATCAGGCCTGCGCCAAAAACGAGAGTATTGATAAAAAGTATGCGCTTAAGATTCGTGCCGGTTTTTTGCGATGCCAGGAATATCGCGCCCGAAAAAGCGCCGAGGCCGATAAAGCTGTCCAGTACGCCAAAGGTGGACGCCGTTCCGTTAAAAACATCTTTTGCATAATAGGGGATCAATGTGCTGAAAGGCAGCACCATCAGGCTCATGAGCGCCAGCATAACGAGCACGAACGAGATGGAAGGTGTTCGTTTTAAATATCCCCAGCCTTCCTGCAACTCCCCGAACACGTTTTGGGTGCGCTCTTTCCGGGTATATGCCGGCAGCCTCATCATTAGCAGCGATGCGATAACGGCCACAAAGCTCAGTGCGTTCAGCATAAAGCACGCTCCGTCGCCAACGGTTTCTAAAACCAGGCCGGCAATGCCGGGGCCGATAATACGCGATAAATTCACCATGGATGAGTTTAGAGCCAGTGCGTTCGGCAGGTTGTTTTTATCGTCCACCATCTCGTATACCAGCGATTGCCTGGCCGGCACGTCAAAAGCATTGATAATGCCCAGTACCACGCTTAACCCAAGGATACCCCAAACTGTATAATGTCCTGATAAAATTAAAATGGCCAGCATAACGGCCTGCACCAGCGACGCGATTTGCGTGGCAAGCAAGACTTTGTAACGATTATACCTGTCAGAAACCACGCCGCCCAGCAGCGAGAATATAAACGAGGGAAACTGGCTGGCAAAAAGCGTTAGCCCCAGCATAAAGGTTGAATGTGTGAGCGTATAAACCACCCAGCTTACCGCTGTTTTTTGCATCCATGTACCAATCAGCGAAACCGACTGTCCTGTAAAATATAGCCTGTAATTGCGGCTTTTAAACGAACTGAACGTCCTGAAGTTCTTTATTGTTTGTGTAGTCATTAATACCTTTCTGCATTTGTTAGTTGTTTTTTCTCCCTCTTATCTCCCGGCCTTTGTTCCTGGCTGCTTCTTCTTCTCCATTTACAGGGCGCTCATGTCGTTATACTCAATTAATTTGGCCAGCGGCCCAAGGGCTTGCTTTAAGATCTCCTGCTCCTTCGGCGTACACGTTTCTGCTATTGCCTTTGCCAGCCACTCGTCCCTTTCATAACGCACTTGCCGCAGCGTTTGTTCGCCTGATGGCGAAAGGGAAATATTGATTTTTCGCTTGTCGGTTTCCGAAATAGTCCGGCTGATAAAACCCAGTTCAAACAAATGGTTAAGCACCTGCGACATGGACTGATTGGTGATCATTTCCATTGCGGCAAGTTCATTCGGCAATAACGAACGGTGCTGTTGAAGCAGGGCCATCGTTGAGCGCTCCGTGATCGACAGACCGAGTCCGGTCGGCGATTCCTTTCGAAGCTTTTTTATCACGCGGGTTATGGTATTACGCAGGTCTGAGGCAAATTGAAGGTGTTTATTTGTCGTCATGATATTTGTAAGTCAAACTTATAAGTTTACCTTACAAATATAGCGCCAATTTTGGAGTTGATTATCATCTGGGCGTCATGGCTGATCTCAGCGCAACGAAATTTTTGAAATATCGTTGCGGTTCGTCGCATAGTCGGTTATTCAGCCTGGTGGCTGTGCCTAAAAATCAATGGCCGCCCGGTGCATCTTCGCTTTCGCCACCTCTATGTTCAGTATTGCCGGATGAAGAAAAAATACGCGAAATGCTGTTGCCCGTTCCATTCCTGGACATGGGCCATAAGGTAAGTATCGTTTCCCGTTTGCGTTCCTCCTGGAGAATTCGGTCGCGCGCGGCAAGTAGTTCAAACTGCGTGATCAGGCCGCAAAGTTTTCCATTTTCACCAGGATTTACAACCGGGAGTACGCCTACGTGGTTAGCGGCCATCCTGTCGGCAATGCTGCGGAGCGACTCCTCCGGGTGGGCCGTGATGATATCTTTTATCATAAAATCATCCACCGTGCCCGAGAGTTCCCCTTGTAAAGACCTTTCCATCATGTCCTGCCACGAAATAGCGCCCAGGATAACACCCTCTTGGGTAACAACAGGCAACAGGCGCTGCTTGCGCATATGGGGCTGCGCCTGTATCATGGCCTTCACATCGGTCATAAGGGTGCCCGTGTTCAGCGTAAGCACATCAACCGACATGACATCCTCGGCAAAGAGCACCTCCAGCGGCTCAACGGCATACTCTCTCAATACGTGAAAGCCGCGCCGGGCCACTTTTTCGGTTAGGATCGAGCGCTTTAAAGTAAGCACGCTGATAAGGTGGGCCAATGTAACCGTTATTAACAGCGGAAGAAACAAATTGGTGCTGTGGGTAAGCTCAAGGGTAAAAACGATGGAAGTAAAAGGCGATCGCATTACTCCAGCCAGAGCACCGGCCATACCCAGCAAGGCCCATTCGCCCGGAATTTTATCCGGAAAAAGCAGCCCCAACAGGCCGCCCAATGCCGCGCCCATGATTAATATAGGCGCGAGTATGCCCCCACTGGTCCCCGAACCTAAAGCGACGGCCCAGATAATTAATTTAACCACAAAAATACTTATCAACGCGGTGATAGCAAGGTTGCCGGCAAGCTCATCGGCAATCGTATCATATCCTACACCCAGCGCGTGCGGCTCGATCACCCCGCCTATGCCCACAACTAAGCCGCCAAGCACCGGCCACCACATCCAATGGACAGGCAACTTCCTAAAAAGGTCCTCGGCGCCGTATACGGCTTTGGTAAGTACCCACGCCATCCCGCCGCAAATAACACCCAATATCACCGCATCGAGCAACCCTGTGTTTCCCAGGGCCACTATTTTATGCACCGGGAACAACGGCTCGGCCCTCATCCATCCCTGGTTTACAAACACGTGCCGCACTATATCCGCAACTATGCTGGCAACAGCGGCAGGGATAAACGAACGCGGCTTCCATTCAAATAAAAGCAACTCAACGCCAAGGATCACGGCGGCTACCGGCGTCCCGAAAACGGCGCTCATTCCCGCCACGGCGCCGGCAACCAGGAGGCTGCGCCGCTCAATGGCTGTTAAATGAAGGAATTGCGCAAATACCGACCCGACAGCGCCCCCGGTTAATATGATCGGCCCCTCGGCTCCAAACGGCCCGCCCGTGCCGATACTGATGGCGCTGGCAATGGGCTTAAGGATAGTAAGGCTGGGCTCAACCTTGCTGCCACCAACCAAAATGGTTTCCATAGCTTCGGGAATTCCATGGCCCCTTATGCGTTCGGACCCATAACGCGCCATAAACCCAACGATTAATCCGCCGGCCATCGGGATCAAAACCGCCCACCATCCAAGCGTATTTGCGCGTGGGGAGTTTAAGTTTAGATCAAAACGCTGATAGTATAAAAAATTAGTGATAACGGCTATCAGGTCAAGCAGGATAAGCGCTATGGCGCCCCCAATAACGCCAATGACTATAGAAATGGGAATCAGCTTTATTACCGATGCGGGCATGGTAAAATCGCGAAGCTTTCGGGCTGCACCCGATGAAAATGTTTGTTTTTTACTGTTTTTTTCTTCTTTTTCCTTGCTGATGTTTTGCTTGTTCATATAATAGATTTCATTTTGCGGGACTGGTTCTTCATAATTAACGCTGGCTTGGGAAGCCTGGTTTATTTCCCAGGTGAATTTAATAAATTTTTTTGCCTTGCGGGTATTTGGAAAAAATGCCTGTAAAAAAGCGTTATATTATTACACTTATATTTGCGTTAATAAAAATGATCTGTTGCTGAAATATGAGCGCTCCCAAAAATTATGAGCATTTAATTGGTAAGATCAACGTCTTTATCCGAAAATATTATTTCAACAATTTTTTACGCGGGCTCATCTTTTTGGGCGCCGGCCTGTTTTCGGCTTACATCGTTATTACCATAAGCGAATATTTTGGCAATTTCGGCGTACTATTCCGTACACTGCTGTTTTATTTCTTTATCGTGCTGAATATAAGTCTAATCTGCTGGCTTATTGTTCCCTCATTACTGGCCTGGCTTAAGGTCGGAAAAACCCTTACTCACGACCAGGCTGCCGAAATTATAGGGAAACATTTTGCTGATGTGAACGACAAGCTGCTTAATACCCTACAGCTAAAGAAACAGGCTGCCGATGATCCGCGGCACCGCGCATTGATAGAGGCCAGCATCGACCAGAAAATAGAAACACTAAGGCCGCTTAGCTTCCCTTCAGCAATAAATATTAAAGAAAACGCCAAATATTTAAAATGGGCGCTTTTCCCGGCAGGGATTATTTGTATTATGGCTTTTGCAACGCCATCGGTACTAACCGAAAGCACCAAAAGGCTCATCCGGCATAACGAATATTTTGTACCCGCCGCGCCGTTTAAATTTATCGTTCAAAACCCATCGCTCTCGGTTGTCCAGGGCGAGGACCTGAAGCTCGACCTGAAACTTGTGGGGAACAGGCTGCCCGCCGATGTATATATCGAAACCGCCAATAATACCTTTAAGCTCGACAAGGAAAACATCACCCGTTTCCATTATTTGTTTACTAACCTGCAGCAAAACACGTCGTTCCGGCTTAGCGGCAACGGGTATGTATCGGCGCCGTACCAAATAAAGGTGAACCTGCGCCCGGCATTGCTGCATTTTGATGTGGCATTAAATTATCCCGCCTACTTGCATAAAAAAAACGAGCGTGTGGCGAATGCCGGCGACCTTACGGTTCCCGCCGGCACGTTGGTAAACTGGGTGTTCCATACGCAAAACGCAGATCACCTGCTGTTTTATATGAATGGAACAGGCGGCCTTGTAAGCGCGGACGGGCCGGATATTTTTGAGCACCGCCAAAGAGTTTATAAAAATGCGGTGTATAAAGTAACACCACAAAACGCATTGGTGAGCCTCGGCGACTCGGCCGCGTACCGCGTTAACATTATCGCAGATGAACCGCCGGCCATCACCGTTCAGGAAAAGCAGGACTCCGTTAGTATGAAGTCGCTTTATTTTGACGGCCGTATCCAGGACGATCATGGTTTTTCATCGTTAACTTTCCATTACCGGTTAGGTGTCCCGGGTGACAAAACCGAGGGCCCGTCTTTTGTAAAACCGGTAAAGGCCGACCTTAGCCAAACACAGGCCGATTTCTTTTATTTCTGGAATTTGAACGAACTTGGCGTAAAGCCGGGCAGCCAGGTAACTTATTATTTCGAGGTTGCAGATAACGACGGTGTTAGCGGTCCAAAAAAAGTGCGTTCGCCCGAACATACCTTAAACGTTCCGGATACGAAAGAGATCAATAACGAGCTGAACAAGGGGACCCAGGCGATAAAGCAAAAAATGCAGTCGGCCGTAAAAATAGCCGGACAGATAGAGCGTGAATCGCAAAAGCTAAATCAGCTGTTGCTGAATAAAAACAGCCTTACGTTCGACGAGAAAAAGCAAATTGAAGCGCTGCTGCAAAAGCGGAAGGAGCTGGACGACCTGGTAAAAGAAATACAGGGCGACAATAAGAAAAATTTATATAACCGCCAGGAAAACCAGCAGCAAAATAAAGATCTGTCCGAAAAGCAGCAGCAAATGGAACAATTGCTGAATAACGTGCTCGATCCAAAAACGCAGGAAATGCTCCAAAAATTACAGGAGTTGCTCGAAAAGGAACAGAAGGAGGGCACGCGCGATGAGTTGTCGAAAATGCAGATGGACAACAAATCCTTAAAAAAGGAGCTCGACCGTATGCTGGAGCTTTATAAAAAGCTGGAATTTGAGCAAAAATTAAATGAAAATATAACCCAGCTTAACCAGCTATCGCAGCAGCAGCAAAAATTAGCCGATGCGGCCAAACAAAACAATACCCGGCCGGCCGATGAGCTGCAAAAGGAACAGGAAAAGCTGAACCAGGATTTCCAGGATATAAAAAAGTCGCTGGACGACCTCCAAAAAACAAATGAGCAGGCCGAACACAAATCGGAGTTTGAAGACCCGAAAAAAGAGGAGCAGGATATTGAGCAGCAAATGAATAAAAGTTCGGACGAGCTGAAGAAAAACAATCCCGGCAGGGCATCGCAGTCGCAGCAGCGGGCGTCAAAGCAAATGAAACAGCTGGCCGATAAAATGGAGCAAAAAGAGGAGGACGGCGAGCAAACCGAAAACAGCGTGGATGCGCAGCAGCTGCGTGGGTTGTTGAAAAACCTGGTCAACAGCTCATTCGAGCAGGAAAGAGTAATGCAAACCTTTAAAACCACCAACCCCGCCGACCCTAATTATATTACGCTGGCGCAGAATCAAAAAAACATTAAGGATAATCTTAAAACCGCCGAAGACAGCCTGTATGCCTTAAGCCGCCGCATTCCGCAGATACAGTCGACGGTAAACCAGGAAATAGCCGGTATAAATAACCACATTGACCAGGCACTGGAAAACCTGGGCGAAAGGCGCACCGCCGAAGCTACGCGGCACCAGCAATACGCCATGACATCCATGAACAATTTGGCATTAATGTTGAGTGAAGCGCTTGACCAGCTGCAAAACTCGATGAATAGGGGAAGAAGCGGCAAAGGGAAGGGAAAGCAGCAATCCATTTCGGACCTGGCAAAAATGCAGCAACAGCTAAACCAAAATATGCAGAAGGCGCGCGGGCAGCTGCAGCAGCAGGGCAACCAGGGCAAAAGCCAAAACGGGCAGGGAAGCATGAGCGAGCAGCTGGCGAAACTGGCCCGCGAGCAGATGATGATAAGGCAGGCGCTTGAGCAAATAAACAGGAACGACAATAAAGATGGAACGGGACGCCTGGGGAACCTGGACAAAATCTCGAAAGAAATGGAACAAACCGAACGCGATCTCGTAAACAGGCGCATAACGGAGGAAGCCCTAAACCGGCAGCAGCAAATTCAAACCCGGTTATTGGAAGCCGAAAAGGCGGAACAGGAACGCGAACAGGACCAGCAGCGCGAAAGCCACGCTGGTAAAGAGACCCCTCCAGGATACATAAAAGCATTGCAGGAATACCAGCAATTAAAACAAAAGCAGACAGAACAGGTTAAAACTGTACCGCCTGCAATAAATTTTTATTATAAATTAAAAATAAAGTCTTATTTTGAGCTACTCAACGCTAACTAACATGAATCCATTATCAAATGTTCCCACAGGAGAACTTTATACGTTACAGCTCCCATCAAAGCAGGAGAGTATAACGTTAGTGGAAAATTTGATTGAAGAGATCGCTGATAAGTACCATATCACTGAGGATACCTTCGCCAACATGATGACCTGCCTGAGTGAGGCGGTAAATAATGCCATCGTGCACGGCAATAAGCTCGATGCCGATAAAAAGGTTATCGTAAATGCGGATGTTGAAGAAAAGCGCACCATTTGGACGATTACCGACGAGGGCGATGGTTTTGACTATAATAACCTTGCCGACCCTACCGCGCCCGAAAACATCGAAAACTTAACCGGCCGGGGCGTTTTTATATTGAAGCACCTGGCCGACCAATGTATTTTCAACGCAAAGGGTAATGAAGTTGAACTCCACTTTAAGATATAATGCCGGTACAGTTTTTTGAAGAAGATATATCCTATAAGCTAAAAAACAAGGCGGCCGTAAAAAAATGGATAACCGATACCGTACGGGCCGAAGGATTTATTTTAAAAGAGCTTTCATACATTTTTTGCTCCGATATTTATTTGTTGCAGGTAAACCGGCAGTTTCTTAATCACAACTACTTCACTGACATTATCACGTTTGATAACTCCGCAGGCGACGGCCTTATCGTGGGCGATATCTTTATTTCCATCGATCGCGTTCGCGAAAATGCCGCTAAGTTTAATATGCCCTTGCTTGACGAATTGCACCGTGTCATCATTCACGGGGTATTGCATCTTGTAGGGTACAATGACAAAACACCGGCGGATAAGGAAAAAATGACATTAAAAGAAGATTTTTATTTGACCAGGCGCAGTTTTATTGGGTAATTTTACGTCATTACCAGTTGAAACCAAACTTAAAAAACATGAAAATACTTGCTTTAATTTTTGCCTTCGCGTTTATTACGCCGGCTTCCGTGTACGACTTTAAGCTGAAATCGATAGACGGGGAATCTTTTTCACTTGCCAAATACAAGGGCAAAAAGGTACTGGTTGTTAACACAGCTTCCAAATGCGGTTTCACGCCGCAGTACGCCGAGTTACAGAAATTAGCCGACACTTACAAAGACAAATTAGTTGTGGTTGGCTTCCCGGCTAACAATTTTGGCCAACAGGAGCCCGGTACCAATTCAGAGATCAAAACATTCTGTTCGGCCAGGTTCGGCGTTACATTCCCGCTGAGTGAAAAAGTTAGCGTTAAGGGCGACGATATCGATCCGCTGTTCAAATATCTCACCGAGGCGCCAAATCCTGACTTTACCGGCGAGATCAAATGGAACTTCGAAAAATTCCTGATCGATGAACATGGAAAGCTGATACACCGCTTCCGGTCACAAACCACTCCCATGTCTGAAGAAATCACCAAATATTTATAATCGCGCGTAAGCAAAAGAGGCCTGGAAAATAAATTTCAGGCCTCTTTCTTTTGTTAATTTTTATTGCTTCTTTGGCGGCGCAGCCTGTTCCTGAGCCTTTTTTATAGAATCCTGCATTGCTTTTTTCTTCTTTTTCCTGAAAAATCCTTTTAACAGAAAGTTGCTTTGCGCGGCTTTCAGATCGGTGTTCAGCGTGGTTGTGGTCGTATGCACATTTGCCATGGTGGTTTTGGCTTGGTTCACCGTGCCTTCAAGATCTTTTGAAAGCTTATCACTGTTCAGCAAACGGCCTATGCTGCCTTTCCCGTGATTTACTTTCGCAATAATCTCCGACAATCCGCCGGTAAGGGTCTCGGCATTATCGATCACTTTGGTAACCTTAGCCACTATCTTATCGATATCTATCGGGTTAACCGAGGCAAGCTGGCCGCCGTTTGCTACCGGCTCGGTGCTGGTAACGCCGCCGGGAAGGATAATTACCAATTTATCGCCCATTAATCCATCACTGCCTATACTTAATTTCGAATCCTTTTTAATAAACTTTTTAACATTATCATTTAAGGTAACGTCTACGCGCACACTGCTGTCGTTTACAATGTTTATATCCTGCACTACACCTACATTTATCCCGGCAAAGCGCACATTATTACCTATCTGCAGCCCGCTCACATTTTTGAATGTTCCGTATATGGTGAACGTGGAACTAAACATGTTTTTTTGGTTCCCGATAAAGAAAACGCCTAATGCCAGTACAAGCAGCCCGACGAACGTGAACGCCCCTATTTTTATTTTTTGTCCCGAAGTTGTTTTCATGATATATCTTTAAAGTACGCTTCTACAATTTTGTTGTTTGATTTGCGAAGGTCAGCGAATGATCCCTCAGCTATATATTCTCCATCACTCATAACCAGCACACGGTCCGACGCTATGCGCGCGCATTCCATGTCGTGGGTGATAATAAGGGAGGTTGTTTTATATTTCTTTTGTATGCTCAATATCAGGTCGCTAATCTCCCGTGATGTTATCGGATCAAGCCCGGTAGTGGGCTCATCATATAAAATGATCTCGGGATTAACGATAATGGTGCGGGCAAGACCCGCACGCTTACGCATCCCGCCCGATAGGTCAGACGGAAGCTTATCGATCGCGTCAAGCAAACCCACGCTATCCAGGGCCTCTTCCACGCGGCGGTCGATTTCCTGCTGGTCATCTAATTTCAATATCCTGGTTAACGGGAATTCCATGTTTTCGCGGACGGTCATTGAATCATATAAAGCGCCGCTCTGAAACAGGAAACCTATTTTTATACGCAGCGCCTTAAGCTCTTTTTCATTCATCTGGCTTACTTCCTCGCCAAATACCTCAACCTCGCCCTCATCCTGGCGCAGTAACCCCACGATACATTGTATCGTAACCGACTTACCTGTTCCCGATCGCCCCAAAATCACCACATTTTCGCCCTTTTTAACATCGAGATTTATATTTTTTAAGACGTGTTTTTCGCCAAATGACTTTTTAAGGCCCTTAATGTGTATAACGATCTCGCCCGTTTTTTCCGGGCGGCTTTTTATTGCGGTATTTTCTTTTACAGCTGTCATCTTCATCAATTATAAAATAACAGGCTGGTAATTTGAACGGCAATAGCATCGATAACAAATATCCATAACGATGCGGTTACCACCGCCGAATTCGCGGCGATACCCACGCTTTCGGTTCCTTTATTTGAGTTGAAGCCTTTATAACATCCTACAAAACCAATGGCGAAACCAAAAAATATGGTTTTAACAAGCGAGGGGATAAAATCCGAAAAATCGATAGAACCTATTACCTTGGTAAAATAAAGCCGGAAGCTCATGCTGTCCCTCATATTCAGGGCAAGGAAACCGCCAAAAAGACCGATAGCATCGCCGATAACGGATAATAATGGGACCATAAAGGTTGTGGCCAATATGCGTGTTACTACCAGGTATTGATGCGGATTCGCGCCCGATACCTCCATCGCATCCAATTGCTCCGTCACCTTCATGCTGCCCAATTCTGCGCCTATGCTCGACGCTATCTTGCCGGCGCAAATAATGGCTATAATAACCGGGCCTATTTCACGTACAAAAGAAACCGCGAGCGTTTTCGGCAGCATGCTGGCGGCGCCAAATGCGATAAGCGTCGGCCGTAATTGCAGGATGAGCACCACGCCCATGATAAATGATGTGATTCCTACCAGCATCATGGACCGGTAACCGATCTCGTAACACTGCCTCACAAACTCCGACCATTCAAATCCCCCGGTAAAAATATTACGGACAAATTTCGAAAAGAAAGCGACCTGATCGCCAATGTTTTCAAACCATCTTTTCCATCCTGGTATTACTGCTTCTTCTGCCATACGTGTTTATTAATCGCCGTAGCAACATTGCTATTCATTCGTCCAATAAACACCACTAAAATTCTGCTGGTTTATAGCATGGGGACTTCCATGAGGAGCAACTGTGACCCGGCTTCTGTTTCAATTGTAATTGAAACTGTATCATAAACACCCAATGCGTCTCTTTTGTTTAGCACTTGGCCGTTTATTTTAAGCGAACCGTCTAAAACAAAGACGTATAAGCCGTTCCCGGGAGTTTTAATCTTGTAATTGATCATCTTTTTCGCTTCAAAATTGCCCATCGAGAACGTGGCGTCCTGGTTTATCCACAAGGTGTCGTTGTTATTTTTATCGGGCGATACCAGCGTGGTTAACTCGTTTAGCTTCAGTTTGTCTTTAAAATTCTTTTGATCATACCTGGGTTGTATATTCCTCACCTTTGGGAAAAGCCAGATCTGCAGGGTGTTAGCCGCTTCTGTTTTGGAATGATTATATTCCGAGTGCTCGATGCCGGTACCTGCCGACATCACCTGCACTTCCCCGGCTGTGATCACGCCAACATTTCCCATGCTGTCCTTATGTTCCAATGCGCCGGATAACGGGATGGTGATAATTTCCATATTATCGTGCGGGTGGCGGCCAAAGCCTGTGCCCCCGGCTATGATATCGTCGTTCAACACCCTTAAAGCCCCAAAATGCACTTTTGCAGGATCATAATAGGAGGCAAAGCTGAACGAAAAATTGGCTTTAAGCCATCCTAAATCGTTGGTTCCGCGCTCATTGGCGGGATAAAATATTTGTTTCATTGTTGATTGATTAAATGCATGTTTAAACACACAACAGGTGTGCCATAACTTAATTATGCGTATTTTTGCAGAAATTCACCTTCTTTTGAAAAACAAAGCAGTTTTAGCAGGCGCAAGCGGACTAATTGGCAGTAATTTGCTCCAAATTTTGCTGCATGGGGATTACTACGATGAAGTGGTGATCCTTGTCCGTCAAATGCTTGCTGTCGAACACATAAAGTTAACGCAAATCCAGGTAGATTTTGATCATTTAAAAGACCACGCGGGTTCTATTACCGGCCATGCGATTTTTTGCTGCCTGGGTTCAACAAAGAAAAAGACGCCCGACCTGGCGGTTTATCGTAAAGTTGACCACGATTATCCGTTAGCCTTAGCTCAAATCGCGTTAAAAAACGGTGTTGGGCAATATCATTTGGTGTCGGCGCTTGGCGCGAATGCGGGTTCTTCCAATTTTTATACAAAAATGAAGGGTGAAACCGAGAATGATATTAAAAGCATCGGATTGCCTTGCCTGCACATTTACCGGCCCGCGCTGCTAACCGGCGAGCGGACCGAATTCAGGTTGGCGGAACGAATTTTTACACCTATAATGAAACTGATCGATCCGCTGTTGATCGGCCACTTAAAAAAATACCGCAGCATCCCGGCGGCGGCCGTCGCATCGGCCATGTATAATCAATCTATGAATAACGAAAGGGGTGTATTTATACACCCTTCCGACCAAATAAAACAACTATCGTGAGCACCTATATTTCGGCCGAGAACTTAGGCCACTCTTTTCATGACCATTGGCTTTTTAAAAATGTTTCCATAGGCATTAACCGCGGCCGCAGGGTGGCGCTGGTGGGTATAAACGGCGCGGGTAAATCAACGCTATTAAAGCTGCTGGCCAGCGAGTTAAAACCAACAGAAGGAAAGGTAGTTCAAAGCCGCGACCTACGGATGGGCTACCTGGAACAGGACCCGCACTTTAAAAATGCCAAAACCATCAGCGATTATATTTTCCACGCCGACGATGTACAGCAGCAACTGATACGACGATACGAGGAACTGCTTGAAAATGAGCCGAATAACGCCAAAGCTATTGAAAAGGTGATGGAGGAAATGAGCGGGGTTGACGCCTGGGAATATGAGTATAAGATTAAAACGATCCTTGGACGGCTCGACATTCATCATCTCAATCAAAATATTAACACGCTTTCGGGCGGGCAAAAAAAACGGCTCGCGCTGGCGAAGTTGTTAATTGAGGATCCGGACATTTATATTCTTGATGAACCCACCAACCATTTGGATATTGATACGATAGAGTGGCTGGAAAAGCTGCTGACCGAAGGCAACAAAACCATCCTGATGGTAACCCACGACCGCTATTTCCTGGATAATGTTTGCAACGAAATATTGGAGATCGATAAAGGCAAGATAGTCCCTTACGTAGGAAACTATGAATACTATCTGGAAAAAAAAGCGGAGCGCGAAGCGACAGACGAGTTGCAATTCCAAAAGAATTCCAACTTATTAAAAAAGGAACTTGAGTGGATGCGCCGCCAGCCACAGGCCAGGGGAACCAAATCCAAGGCGCGCATCGATGCTTTTTACGACCTGGAGGAGAAGACAAAAAATAACGGGCCAAAGCAAAATGTGGAGCTCAGCGTAAAAACGGCGCGCCAGGGAAGTAAGATCATGGAAATGAAAGGGCTTTATAAGTCGTTTCATGGCCAAACCTTTGTTAATAATTTCAGCTACGTATTTAAAAAAGGCGACCGCATAGGCCTGGCGGGCAAAAACGGAAGCGGGAAATCGACTTTGTTAAACCTGATCACCGGCGCTCTCCAGCCCGATAAAGGCATTGTTGATAAAGGAGAAACTACCGTGATCGGATATTTCCATCAGTCGGGTATTGTTTTTAAAGAAGATGAGCGCGTGATCGATGTGGTAAAAAACGTCGCCGAGTTTATCACGGTGGCTGATGGGAAGTTGATATCTGCTTCAGCCCTGCTCTCTTTGTTTCTTTTTCCGCCCGCCAAGCAGTATGGGTTTATCTCGAAACTAAGCGGCGGAGAAAAAAAGCGGCTTCAGCTGATGAGTATCCTGATGAAAAACCCAAACTTTTTGATCCTGGACGAGCCAACCAATGATTTGGACATTGATACCTTAAATGTCCTGGAGGAATTCCTGACAAATTATTCGGGCATATTAATGCTTGTATCACACGACAGGTATCTATTAGATAAGCTTACCGACCAGCTTTTCATTATGGAACCGGAAGGGCATGTTAAAATATATAACGGCAACTATTCGTCGTACCGGCTCGAATTAGAGGAAATCCGGAATGAAGCTAAGCGGGCAACCGCAGCCGCGCCCCAAAAACCCACGGCCACTAAAAGTAAGCTCAGTTTTAAAGAGGCGAAAGAATTGGACGTGCTGGAAAAAGAGATCATCGATATAGAGAACCAGATAAAGGACAAAACCGACCAGCTGAATGTATCGGGCGTTGAAACCAGTAAACTTACCGAGTTACTGGGCCAAATCGCCGCTTTGAATACCCAACTTGACGAAAAAAGCATTCGCTGGATAGAATTGACCGAATTAAAAGAAGCATAAATGAAGGTATCCGATATTTTGGCATCAATTGGCGTCGGTGTTTTACTGATCGGTTTTTTGCTGAATTTATTTAATAAGATCAAAGCCGATGGCAAGCTATATGCCTGGCTTAATTTTTTGGGCGCAGCGATGTGTTGCTATGCTTCGTTTTTGATCAGGTTTTATCCTTTTATTGTATTGGAGGCCATTTGGGCGTTTGTTGCCCTAATATCATTAATTAAAGTTCCACGTGGAACATCAGCTAATGATAAGTAATTTTGCACGATATAAATATGTTCCACGTGGAACATGGAAATTAAATGTTTAAGAAATATAACGTCATAGTAGTGGGCGCCGGTCATGCCGGATGCGAGGCGGCTGCAGCGGCGGCTAACCTTGGTTCGTCTGTTCTGTTGATCACCATGAACATGGGTGTGATCGCACAAATGAGCTGCAATCCGGCCATGGGTGGCGTGGCCAAAGGCCAGATCGTGCGCGAAATAGACGCTATGGGCGGATATTCGGGTATCATCACCGATAAAACCTCACTGCAGTTCCGTATGCTGAACCGCTCAAAGGGGCCTGCTATGTGGAGCCCGCGCGCGCAAAGCGACCGAATGCGTTTCGCCGAAGAATGGCGTTTGGCACTTGAACGCACCCCTAATGTCGATTTTTGGCAGGATACCGTTACATCGCTGCAGGTAAAAAACAATACTATTGCTGGGGTTCGCACCTCGCTTGGCATCGAAATAGAATCGGACGCCGTAGTGCTTACAAACGGAACGTTTTTGAATGGAATTATCCATATCGGCGAAAAACGCTTTGGCGGCGGCCGCACGGGCGAAAAAGCCGCTACCGGATTAACGGAGCAACTGGTTGAACTCGGGTTCGATTCCGGGCGGATGAAAACCGGCACCCCGCCCCGCGTGGACGGCCGCAGCTTAAACTATAGCCGGATGGAAGAGCAATGGGGAGATGAGGAACGCGGCCGCTTCTCCTATACCGATGTCGAGTTGGCAAAAGAACAACGTTGCTGCTGGATAACCTATACCAATACCAACGTACACGAAACGCTCAAAGAAGGATTCGAAAAATCGCCGATGTTTACCGGCCGCATCAAGGGGCTTGGTCCGCGGTACTGTCCTTCCATCGAAGACAAGATCAACCGCTTTGCCGAGCGCGACCGTCACCAGATATTCGTAGAGCCAGAAGGCTGGAACACCGTGGAGATCTACGTAAACGGGTTTTCAACCTCCCTTCCCGAGGACATTCAATATAAAGCCCTGGTACAAATACCCGGCTTTGAGAACGCGAAAATGTTTCGGCCCGGCTACGCGATCGAGTACGATTATTTCCCACCCACCCAACTCGGTCTCACCCTTGAAACTAAATTGATCAGCAACCTGTATTTTGCCGGGCAGATCAACGGGACCACAGGTTATGAGGAAGCAGCATCGCAAGGTTTTATAGCGGGCATCAATGCACATCAAAAAATAAACGATCAGCACGAGCTGATTATGAAACGGTCGGAATCCTATATCGGCGTGTTGATCGACGACCTGGTAACCAAAGGAACCGAAGAACCATACCGCATGTTCACATCCAGGGCCGAACATAGGCTATTGCTCCGCCAGGATAATGCCGACATCCGCTTAAGCCCCATCGGACATGAATTGGGCCTGATCAGCGATGAACGGTTAGAAAAAGTGGATCGAAAAATCAAAAATTCCGATGACATCGTGGCGTTCGCCAAATCAAAATCGATCGATCCTGCATCCGTAAATAAATTGCTGGAAGATTTAGGAACAAGCCCGCTAAGCCAAAACACGAAATTATTTAATTTGATAAGCCGCCCGCAAATTGGTTTTACCGAATTGCGAAAAGCGGACGAGGCGCTTAACAATTTATTGTCGGGGTACGACAAAGAAACGATCGAGCAGGCCGAAATAAAAATAAAATATGAAAGCTATTTCGAAAAGGAATTGGATATTGTCGGCCGGATGAAAAAAATGGAGGACAAAGAGATCAACCCGGAATTTGATTACCACCACCTGGTTTCGCTTTCAAAAGAGGCGCGAGAAAAATTGATGAAAATCAAACCGCGCACGCTTGGCCAGGCTTCCAGGATTTCGGGTGTAACGCCGTCGGATATTTCGGTTTTGATGGTCCATATATCAAAATAATTCATAACTACCTGACAATCAGGAAATTACCAATTTTCGCTTTAAATCCATTATTTTAAAATTTTAATATCAACACTCATTAAAATAAAAAAATCGTTTATAGCGTTTAAAAACCATGTCTAATAAAATCCGGTCTTTTTCACTTAAATTTCCACTGCTTTTTTATTGCTTTTTGGTTGTTTTGGGCTGCGCGAACATTCAACATCCCCAGGGAGGCCCACGCGACCTTACGCCGCCAAAGTTGCTAAAGGCCACGCCGCCGAATATGACCAGGAATTTTAAAGCCAAAGAGATCCGCCTGGAATTTGACGAATTCTTTAAACTGAATAATCCTTATCAGGAAATTACGATCAGCCCCACCCCGGCAAAATTGCCCGAATATAACACCAGCAAAAAAAGCATCGTGGTTGTTCTTAAAGATTCCCTCGAAAAAAACACCACCTATGTGATCAATTTCGGAAAAGCTATTGCAGACGTAAACGAAGGAAATGTTCTAAAAAATTTTACCTACGTATTTTCTACCGGGAGCCATATCGACTCGTTAAGCATGTCGGGATCGGTGATCAATACCCTTACCCAGCAAAAGGAGAAGGATGCAACCGTAATGCTTTTTACCCTTAAGCAGGATTCGCTGCTGTTCGGAAAAAAACGGCCCACGATATTTACATCTACCGATACAGCAGGAAATTTCACATTGAGCAACCTGCATCCGGGTGATTATCGCATCTATGCCCTTAAAGAAACGGCTTCCAATAAAATCTACGACAACGATAACGAGCTGATCGCGTTCAGCAAAAACACCATCCATCTGGCGAGTGATACATCCAATATTCAGCTTAGTTTATTCAAACAAACACCGCAAAAATTCAGGTTAGTGGATAACCGTTTCGATGGAGATGGAAAGCTTTTTTTCACCTTCAATAAGCCCTTGGCCAAGCCGTCAATTGTCGTTACATATCCCCCCGGCTTTGATAATCAGAAGGTTGTGGATTTTAGTCCGACCAGGGATACGGCCATTGTTTTTATGCGAAACATGGATTTTGACTCGATACGCATGGTGCTGATGGATAACAATAAGCCGGTTGATACCATATCTAAGAGAAAAGGAAGAAAAGAGAGTTTTCAAAGAGTATTAAATTTCCAGTATAATATTAACCGCGACAACCTGCTGAAACCCGGCGCCGACTTAATATTAAAAGCAAATTTTCCCATCGAAAGCTTCGATCCTGCCCTTATCTCGTTAAAGGAAGATTCTGCCGAAGTAACTAATTTCACCTTACTGAAAGATACCGCCGATGCGCGGGTGTTCCGCTTAAAATACCGGTGGAAACAAATAGATCGCTACACACTTACGCTGAATGAAGGCGCCTTTACCGATATTTACGGCGACAAAAATAAGCGGTTGCCCCTAAAACGCTTCCAGGCCGATAAACCCGAAAATTATGGTACGCTGAACCTGGTGGTTACTGTGCCCGATACGGGAAGATCTTATATCGTAGAATTTTTAAATGATCAGAAAACAGTATTGAGAAGTGACGTGATCAGGAAAAACACCACGCTGCATTATCATGATTATCCGGCTGCTAAATATAACCTTCGGGTTGTCTATGATGATAACGGGAACGGCAAATGGGACAGCGGCAACGTGAAACAAAGGGTACAGCCCGAAAACATATGGGTAAATGATTCAACGTTAACTTTAAGGGCAAACTGGGAACAGGATGTCCCGGTTAAAATACCGAAGGAGCCGGTCACTCCTTAAACCAGCCGGAATACATGATATAATTATTGGGCAATCGCTTAAGCATTTCTTTTTGTTCGTCGCTCAAAGGCTTTATTTTTTTCGCGGGCGCCCCGGCGTATAAAAAGCCCGATTCACAAACGGTCTTTTCGAGCACGACCGACCCCGCCCCAATGATCACAAACTCCTCCACGACCGCATGATCCATGACGATGGCGCCCATCCCGATCAGCACATGATCTTGAAGCGTACAACCGTGCACCAGGGCGTTATGGCCGATGGATACATTGTTGCCGATGTTGGTTGGGGCAGATAGGTACGTGCAATGAATGACGGCCCCATCCTGGATATTGGTGTTATTGCCGATCCTTATATAATGCACATCGCCCCTGATCACCGCGTTGAACCAGACAGAACAGTTATTTCCCATCACAACATCGCCTACGATCGTAGCGTTTTCGGCAATGAAACAATCGCTGCCCCACTTCGGATGTATATTTTTAACGGGTAAGATAGCGGGCATATTCGAGGAGTTTAAAGCATAAAGACCAAAGCTAAAAGCTTTTTAGTTTCCTTTATTTAATAATGGGATTTTATTTACTTTAGCGGTACTAAAAGCGGAAATAGCTCAGTAGGTAGAGCATCAGTTTCCCAAACTGAAGGCCGCGGGTTCGAATCCCGTTTTCCGCTCTTTAAAACACCGTATCCTCAATAACTTCCGCGTGAAACGGGTAATCCGTTGTCGAATGCAGCCCCCTGCTTTCCTTGCGCATCATCGCTGATTTTACCACGATATACGATACCTGTATTAAATTACGCAGTTCACAAAGCTTAACGGAAAGTTTGGTGCGCTTGTAAAATGCTTCGGTTTCCTCGTACAATAAACCCAGCCGGCGCATGGCCCGCTCCAGCCTGAAATCGGAGCGGACGATGCCAACATAGTCGTTCATGATCTTCTGCATTTCGCGTACATTATGCGTTACCAGTATATCCTCGTTGGATAACTGCACGCCTTTTTCATCCCAGTCGGGGATGTTTTCAGGGATCGTACTGGTTTTAATTTGCTCTATAGCATCCTCGTATATCCTGTGGGCAAATACAAGGGCCTCTAATAAAGAATTTGAAGCCAGGCGGTTAGCGCCGTGCAAGCCCGTAGACGAGCACTCACCGCAGGCGTAGAGCCGCATCAGCGATGAACGGCCCACATGATTGACCATAATACCCCCGCACATGTAATGACAAGCAGGAGCAACGGGTATCATATCCTTGGTCATGTCGATACCGATCTCCAGGCATTTGGCGTATATATTAGGAAAGTGATTCAGTATATCTTTTTTGTTGCGATGACGGATATCCAGGTAAACAAAATCTTCACCCGATTTCTTCATTTCGGCATCGATGGCCCTGGCGGTAATATCCCTCGGGGCCAATGATTTGCGTTCATCATACTCTTGCATAAATTCTTCGCCATTTGTGCGTTTTAATATCCCGCCGAAACCGCGCACAGCCTCCGATATTAAAAAAGATGGGTATTCACCCGGGTTATATAAAGCCGTAGGATGAAACTGGATAAATTCCATATTTCGCACTTTTCCCTTTGCCCGGTAAACCATTGCAACGCCATCGCCGGTAGCTATGGTAGGATTTGTCGTTATCGAATAAATATGGCCCGCCCCACCCGAGGCCATCACGGTAACTTTAGAAAGTATTTTCTCGACATTCCTGGTCCGGTTGTTAAAAGCGTAAATACCGTAGCAGGTTATATCGGGCGTCGATTTATCTACAAATACGCCTAAATGGTGCTGGGTGATTAGGTCGACGGCAAAATAATGGGTCAATATCTCGATATTGGGATTGTTGTGTATTTCTTCGAGCAGCGCCCTTTCTATCTCGTATCCGGTTATATCTTTATAATGCAGCACACGAAATTCGGAGTGACCACCCTCTTTGGCTAAATCGTACAATCCCTCGTTCGTTTTGTCGAAATTTGTACCGTAATCGATTATCTCCCTGATCCTTGCGGGCCCTTCCTTAACAACGGCTTCAACTACTTCCATGTCACAAAGTCCGTCACCCGAAATTAACGTGTCGCGGATATGTTTTTCGAACGAATCTTCCTTCTTATCCACAACCACCGCGACACCTCCCTGGGCATACTTAGTGTTCGACTCGTCCTCGTTCGACTTGGTAACTATCAGAACTTTACCATGTTTGGCAGCCTTAAGGGCAAAACTCAACCCGGCAATACCCGATCCTACTACCAGGAAATCCACAGTTCTGGTCATACAAAATATCCTATATGTGTAAAATTATCAGTTATGTTAACAAGGGGCATAAAAGATGTTAATTTTGTGTGCGCAAAAGCTAATAAGTATTTAATTAGTTGATAACCTTGTTTCAGGGTACTTATCCCACAAATTTGTGAGCGACTTATGAGCCATCAAAGCGTCAAAGCTAACATTTTAGGAAGTAAGAAAATATCAACAAAAAAGTTTTTAAATAAATTTTTGGTCGACATACATTTCTAAAAATCAGCACAATAGTAGCCTAAACAAACTCATTTGTTGTTGATAAATGATTAATAAAAATATTTTAGTCTCCTTATCAAACTACTTTTAAACATAACTAACACACCAATAACAATAGTTTTATTTATATATAAAAAGTACTTGTTATTAATTGAATTGTTGAAATGGATACCTTAGAGGAAATAAATGTGAAGGGTTTTGCGGAGGAAGATATAGACCCCTCGCTTGATCTTTTTGCGGAAATAGAAAAGTTAAAACAGGAAAAAAATGCCGTTATCCTTGCTCATTATTACCAGGATCCTGATATACAGGATATTGCCGATTACATTGGTGACAGCCTGGGATTATCGCAGCAAGCGGCTAAAACCGATGCCGCTATCATTGTTTTTGCCGGGGTGCATTTTATGGCCGAAACAGCCAAAATTCTATCTCCTTCAAAAAAAGTTTTACTACCCGACTTAAAAGCCGGCTGCTCCCTGGCCGACAGCTGCCCGGCGCATTTATTCAAAAAGTTCAAAGAAGCGTACCCCGATCATTTGGTGATTACCTATGTGAACTGCACAGCCGAACTAAAAGCTATGAGCGATATAGTTTGCACATCGAGCAACGCGGTGCAAATTGTAAATAGCCTGCCAAAAGATCAGAAGATCATTTTCGGTCCGGATAAAAATCTGGGAGCTTACGTTTCTAAAAAAACAGGAAGGGATTTGGTTTTATGGAACGGCGCCTGCATGGTGCACGAAATATTTTCGCAGGAGAAAATAACCAAGTTAAAAGAAAGGCACCCGGGCGTTAAGCTGCTTGCCCACCCCGAATGCGAAGAGGCGATTTTGAAAATGGCTGACTATATCGGGTCGACGACAGGCATATTAAAATATGCTGGTAACCAGCCCGATAAGAAATTCATAGTAGCCACCGAAGCGGGGATATTACACCAGATGCAAAAGGAAAACCCGGATAAAACGTTTATACCGGCACCTCCAAATAACAGCTGTGCCTGCAACGATTGTCCGCATATGAAACGCAATACATTGGAAAAGCTTTACCTGTGTATAAAAAATGAATTGCCCGAGATAACTTTGCCGCAGGATATTATTGATAAAGCGGTAATACCAATAGAGCGGATGCTATCTATTTCGGCCCAATTGGGACTATGATTTCACCGATTGGAGGACGATTGCACCGATAATCAGTGTGATCAACTTTCAATAATCGGTGTAATCCCTTAATAATCCACATATATGTTCGATAACAAAGAAAAAACCAATATAGAACAGTTAGGCGAGTTTGGCCTGATCGATCATCTTACAAAAAATATAAAGCTAAGTCAGGAAAGTACTTTAAAAGGTGTTGGTGACGATGCGGCGGTGCTTGATTATAAAGGAAAGAAAACATTGGTTTCGACCGATATGCTGCTGGAGGGTATTCATTTCGACCTGGCTTATACGCCGTTAAAACACCTTGGTTATAAAGCGGTACAGGTTAATTTAAGCGATATTTACGCTATGAACGGCACTGCCGCCCAGGTAACTATTTCCATCGGCATATCCAGTAAGTTTCCTTTAGAGGCGGTTGAAGAACTATATGAAGGTATTTATTTAGCCTGCGAAAAATATAAGGTTGATCTGATTGGAGGCGATACGACGTCTTCAAAGCAGGGTTTAGTGATCAGTGTTACTGCGATAGGTTATGCCGACGAAAAAGATGTTACCTACCGCAACGGAGCTGAGGAAGGTGACCTGATCTGTGTTTCGGGAGATTTGGGCGGTGCGTATGTGGGGTTACAGCTATTGGAACGCGAAAAACTCATTTATCTTGAAAACCCAAACATTCAGCCTGACCTGGAAGGCAAAGACTATATCGTTGAAAGGCAATTAAAGCCGGAAGCCAGGAGGGATATCATTGATATGTTAAGAGAGATCGATATTAAACCGACCTCAATGATCGATGTATCGGATGGTTTGGCTTCCGAAATTTTACATATCTGCAAGCAAAGTGATAAAGGCTGTAATTTATACGAAGATAAAATACCGCTGGACCCGATGACCTATGAAACCGCAAGGGAATTTAACCTAGATCCGACGGTTTGCGCTTTAAGCGGCGGCGAAGATTACGAATTGCTTTTTACCGTTAAGCAAGCCGATTACGATAAGATCAAATTTAAAATGGATATCACTATTATAGGCTATATCACCGAGCCCAGTGCCGGCTGCAACCTGGTTACCAAAAGCGGTAACGTTCATCCTTTAACAGCACAGGGATGGAATGCGTTTAAAAAGTAATTTATCAATATCCTTCTTTTGCTTTTTGTATCTTCACGATATGAAAAAAATCCTTTGCTTATCACTGATATTATTCGCTTTTAATGCCGAGGCGCAAAAAGGCGTGGTTTTTAAAATGAAATATTTACCGAACCATACTTATGATGGAACAATAAATATGAAATTAAGCGCAAACGTGAATCTAAGTGGAAATGACACGATCGTTGCCAAACTACAGGAACAAGGTATGAGTTTGCCTATTACCCTTCATTTTGCAATGAAGATGAAAGGCGATATGAAAACGGGAAGTAAACACGCTGATGGCATATTTCCAATTTCTATGAAATATAGTTTTGATGATTTAAGCGGTGATATCAACGGAAAAAGTTTTCCTATCCCGATGGATAAACTAAAAACCGGCGTGCAGATGTATGGCCATATAGAGCCGGGCGGCATTTTTTTGGCCGACTCGGTGGGCGGCCAAAAAATAAATGATACTTCGGCTCAGAGTGTTTCTAAAATGATGGATATGGTTCAAAAAAACATCAAATTCCCGGATCACCCTATGAAGATCGGCGAGTCGTTTACACAGGATATGCCGCTAAATATTCCCGTGGCCGGCAATATGAAAATCGATTCGAAAGTTGTTTACAAATTAGTGAATATAGCCGACGGAAAAGCCTATTTTGATATTCAGCAGACCATGGATATGAGTATGCCGATCCAGGGTAGTGTAATAAGTTTATCGGGTTCGGGCGCCGGAAAAATGGTTTATAATATTAAAGACAGCTTCGCGACAGCTTATTCCACGGATATGGACCTTAAATTTACCGGCGACATAAAAACCCTTAAAATAGATGCCAGCGCTAAGATGGTAATGGAGTATAATTACACGATTAACTAAGCATTATCCTCGCCGATATATTTTTCGTCTAATTGCTTATTGGCTTTGGCGCCCAAACTCTTAATTTTCTCCGCTGTTTTAGCGAGGTTGCCGTTACCATCAACCAATTTGTTAAAGGCATTGTCGTAGGCGGTCTGGCTGAGTTTGATGTTTTTGCCAATGCCTTCCATATCGCCCACAAAGCCGACAAACTTATCGTACATGGCGCCGCTTAGCCGCGCAATTTCGAGCACGTTACGGTTCTGGCGTTCCTGTTTCCATATGCTGGCGATGGTGCGTAACGTGGCAAGCAACGTCGACGGGCTTACAATAACCACCCGCTTATCCCATGCATCGCTGAATAATTCCGAATCTATCTGAACGGCAAAACTGAAGGAGGATTCAATCGGCACAAAAAGTAACACAAAATCGGGCGAATTGATCTGGTAAAGGTCGTGGTAGTTTTTCGATGATAGATTAAGCACATGACCGCGTATTGACTCCACATGCGCTTTTGAATATAATTTACGCTCGTCCTCGGTTTCACAATTTACCAGGCGTTCATAAGCGATCAGCGATACTTTTGAATCGATAACCAAATGCTTTTCGTCAGGCAGGTCAATGATCGCGTCGGGCTGCAAGCGGGCGCCATCGTGGCCGTTTAAGCTGGCCTGCAGGCGGTATTCGCGGTCCTTGACCAGCCCCGAGCGCTCCAGTACGCGTTCCAAAATAACCTCGCCCCAGTTGCCCTGTTTTTTGCTGTCGCCTTTTAGGGCCTTAGTCAGGTTTTGCGCCTCGCTGCTGATGAGTTTGTTCAGATCCATCAACTGCGTGATAACGCCCTTAAGTGTATTTCTCTCCGCCGCCTCCATATTATAAACCTTATCTACCTTCTCCTCGAAAGCCTTCAGATTTTCTTTCAGCGGGTTCAATAAAGTGTCGAGGTTTGCCCGGTTGGTTTCAACAAACTTTTGTGATTTTTCGTCGAGCAGCTTATTGGCCACATTCTGAAACTCAAGCTGAAACTTTTGCTGTATGTCCTGTATAGCCTTTTCCTGCTCGGTTAAGCGTTCCCGCTGGGCTTTAAAGGCTTCTTCGGCTTTGGCCATGCGGTTTTTTTCGGCAAGCAGTTCCTGGTTCAGGATCGCGATCTGACCTTCATACCTGATACGTTCATCGTCTATTTTTGTTATCAGCCTATCACGTTCCAGGCCTAATCCCAAAGCGCGCTCTTCGGCTTTGGCTAAGGTAATATTAAGGGCACTATTTTCATTTTTTAAACGCAGCAGCTCATCTGCCGAAACCCCTTCCGCACTAACCGGTTTTTTTAAATAAAGCATCACTGCTATAACCAGTATGATCAGTAAAATAATTAAAATAGCAACAGTCATTGATAAAAATATTAGCAATCTAAGGTAGGAAATTTTTTTGGATAGACTTTGATGAAGAAAACTTGCGAAGTTTCGAAAACTTCGCAAGTTTCTGATGTTACTGTGCTTTCTCCACTCTTAGCCCTACATCACTTACCTCGTGCAGCGGGTTATCGCGCATATTTTGTTCGATGGTGAAATGATAGACACCTTTTGCAGGGAATTTAAAATTGGTACGGAACGGTACCTGGTAGCTGTATAAATTTCCCGAGCCGCTGCCCAGCCATTCACCGTCTTTACCTGCCAGCTTTAGCTCATAGCGCGTGATCTTCGGTTTTTTATTTGGACCGGTTTCTGTAATCAGTACAAACAAATTGGAATACTTGTAATCAGCAGTTACCCGAAGGTTCATATACAGGTTGTAGGGGATAGTTTCATCGTCAATTTTTACAGCGTAGCCAATTTTGCCGGTATAGGTCCAGTTATGATTGGGAACGGGCGTATTTTGATCGGTCACAGCCTTCGGATCGCTGCAACCTGTGCAAAACAGCAAGGATAATAGCGCCGCGCACAAAAAATTCAAAGCCGGTTTCATTGCGGATTATCTTGCTGGTTGCCCGGGCCCTCGTTACGCTTGTCGGGGTTAACCGGGTTTGGTCGGCTTGGATTGTTGCCGTTAGGTCGGTTTCTGTTCCGGTTATTATTGTTGTTGTTAGGCGGACGGTTTCCCTGCGGGCGCTTTTGCTGCGGCCCCTGTTGGGTGTTTGTGCCCGGGCGCGCCATATTGTTGTCCGCATTTCCGTTGGGCCGATTGTTTTTATTACGGTTTTTGTTCTTCTTTTTGTTTCGGCTGCGCTCATCCAAACGGGTAAGGCTATCTTGTCCCACCACATTTTCGTAATCCAGTATCTTAACGGGTTTGGTTTCAATTTCGATGATCTCGCCCAAATCGGCCGGCACTTTGCCATCGCGGTTCATTTGCTGGATCTCTTTTACCCTTTTTATAGGCAGCGGCACCCATGCTTCTTCCATCGGGTAGCTAAACCACATCAGTTTTTTAAAGATATCGGTTTTCTGCAGCCGCGCATCGCCCCGTTCGGTTTTCAAAACATTTACGTTATCCGGTATGTGTTTTAAAGCATCCATGTAGGTATCCAGCTCGTAATTTAAACAGCATTTTAACTTGCCGCACTGGCCGGCCAGTTTTAACGTATTCAACGAAAGATTTTGATACCGGGCGGCAGAGGTGGATACTGTTTTAAAGTCGGTTAGCCAGGTCGAGCAGCAAAGTTCGCGGCCGCACGACCCGATGCCGCCGAGGCGGCTGGCTTCCTGGCGCATGCCGATCTGCCGCATCTCGATGCGGATGCGGAACTGTTCGGCCATTTTTTTGATCAGCTCCCTGAAATCAACGCGGCCTTCGGCCGTATAATAAAAGGTGGCCTTGGTTTTATCGCCCTGGTAATCCACATCGCTCAGTTTCATGGATAGGTTAAGCTCCAGCGCAAGCTTGCGCGATCTGTGCATGGTTTCCCATTCCAGCTCTTTCGCCATTTTCCACTTATCCACGTCGGCAGGCGTGGCCTTCCGGTAAATTTTTTTGATCACGTCCTCTTCCTTAACCCTGCGCTTAACCATCTGCATCCGTACCAGCTCGCCGGTTAGAGATACATGGCCCACATCATAGCCGCCAGTGGTCGCCTCTACAGCTACCAACTCGCCAGCCTCGAGGTATAAATGATCCTGGTTAAGGTAAAATTCTTTACGTGAGCCTTTAAATTTTACTTCGACAATGTTAAAAGGCTTATAATTTGCCGGCATATCCATGTGCGATAGCCAGTCGTAAACGTCCAGTTTGCTGCAGCCATTGGTAAGGCACGAGCCGTTACTTTTGCAGCCAGCGGGAGAGCATCCGCCCCCCGTTGAGCAACTTCCACATCCCATAATTAATTCGGCATATAAGGTGTCCGCACCTGGCGGATCGTTAAATTTAATATTTTTATAATCTGTAAAGATACATCTAAAAACAAAATTTTCGGGTTCGCATTTCGCTCCACGTGATAATGTGCCTTTTCCAGTTCTGTGACGATATCCTGCGCCTGCTGAATATTCATCACATTCGTCATTTTTTGGGCCGTTTCCAATTCGGCCGCAGGCAGATGTACCAAGCTTGCCGCCCCCGATAATACCAGGCAGCACTCACGTAAAAAGTTAATGCCATACCGCAAAAAATTCTTTTGATTTTCGCGACCAAGTTTCGAGATCTGCTCAACCAGGCGCATCATTTCAATCCCTTTATTTGCAAAACAAACCCGCAGCCAGTTTACAAAAAGGCCGTGATAACCATTATTGTCCTGTTGCAACATAGTCAGGGCTTCCGACAGGTTGCCATCGCATAAATAGGCGATCCCGGCAGCGGCCTCTTCCGTTTGGTTATGCTTTTCTACGAAATAATCTTTAATATCGTTATAGCTAAGCCGCGGAATTTTTATCAGTTGAGTGCGCGAAAGAATAGTGTTAAGTATCTGGTCCTGGTTTTCGGCTACCAGCAAAAAAAGCGTGTTAGGCTGGGGCTCTTCGATGATCTTTAACAAGGCATTGCCCTCCTTGTCCAAATATTCCGGCAGCCATAATATCAAAACCTTATACGGCGATTCAAACGGTTTAAAGCTCAGTTTTTTGATGATCTGGTGGCACTCGGCGATATTGATATTGGCCTGCTTGTTTTCGGCGTCCAGGTATTCGCGCCAGGTATCGAGATTTAGATAAGGATTATTTAAAAAGGCTTCGCGCCATTGCTCGATAAAGGTGAGTGCGGTGTCCTCCTTATGTTTGGCAAAAAACGGATACGAAAAGTGCAGATCGGGGTGCATCAGCTTTTGATATTTGCGACACGATGAACAAACCCCGCACGAGTCGTCGGGCTGCTTGTCCTCGCACGACAGGTATTGCCCATAAGCAACGGCCAACGGCAAACTTCCCGAGCCCTCGGGCCCTAAAAAAAGCTGCGCATGGCTAACGCGGTTCTCTTTTACCGAGTTGAGCAATCGTTGCTTTACAGCATCCTGGCCAACAATATCCCTAAATTGCATGGGGTGCAAATTAGGGAATAGATATGAGATGTGAGATATGAGACGTGAGTTTTGACATAGGAAATACCCTTAGCAAGACTGGCAGCAACAATAATCATATATTTGAACATGTATAAAGCCGTCTCATATCTCACATCTCACATCTCACATCTCAAATGAGAGTCATGGCTTTCGATTACGGCACCAAGCGCATCGGCATTGCTGTTACCGACCCGATGCAGATCATTGCTACAGGGTTGGAAACGGTGCATCCTTTAAAGATCGTGGATTACCTTAAAAAGTACCTGCAAACTGAACAAGTTGAGCGGTTTATTGTAGGCGAACCCAAACAAATGGATAATACGCCGTCGCAATCGGCTATACATGTAAAAGGGTTTGTCAATCTTCTTAAAAAAACCTTCCCCGATATTCCGGTCGAAATGCTGGATGAGCGTTTTACCTCGAAAATGGCCTCGGCGACCATCGCGCAAAGCGGCATGAATAAAAAGCACAGGCAAAATAAGGAACTTGTAGATACTATTTCTGCTGTAATACTACTGCAGTCATGGCTGGAAAAGCAATGATGTCTGAACCTTGATTAATAGGATTTATTGATTACCTTGATGTAATGAAGTACGGCGAGCTTACAGAAAAGATCATCGGGTGTGCCATGAAGGTACATAGCATTCTAGGAAACGGATTTCAGGAAGTAATCTATCAAAGAGCATTGGAAATCGAAATGCGAAAGTCGGGATTAAACTGTGTACGGGAAATGGAAATGCCGATTTACTATGATGGTGAAAACATTGGAACTAGGCGGGTTGATTTCTTTGTTGAAGGAATTATTATGGTAGAGTTGAAGGCAATAATAACACTGGAAGATGTGCACCTCGCCCAAGCAATGAATTACCTTGAAGCGTATAAAATGGAAATCGGACTGCTCATAAATTTCGGATCAAAAAGCCTTCAGTTTAAACGCGTTCACAACAATAAAATGAATTTATATTAGGAGATCAAGCCATCCTGTAATCCTATAAATCAAGGTTCAGACAAAATTTCTATCTTTGCGCCCATGGAAATCCTACCCAGCGATCTTCAGGCGTACCTGGACGACCATTGCGAGCCGGAGCCCGAACTGCTGCAAAAAATCAACAGGGACACCTATTTGAAGGTGTTAAAGCCGCACATGTTGTCGGGCCATTACCAGGGCCGGGTGCTTAGCTTTTTAAGCAAAATGGTGCAGCCCAAACGCATACTGGAGATCGGGACTTTTACCGGGTATGCCACGATCTGCCTTGCCGAAGGATTGACCGAAGACGGCGAGATCCATACCATTGAAGTAAACCGCGAGCTGGAGCAAATGCTTAACTCACATTTTAAATCAACAAATGTGGAGAACAAAATAAAGCTCCATTTTGGCGAAGCCGAACAAGTAATAGGCACTTTGCCGTATACCGACTTCGACCTGGTGTTTATAGATGCGGATAAAAAGAATAATTATACATATTTTCAAATCGTAATTGACAAGGTAAGGCAGGGAGGATTAATAATAATTGATAATGTTTTGTGGAAGGGCAAAGTGTACGGCGAAATCTCTAATGACGCCGACACGGAGAGCATCCGCAAAATGAATGACAGGGTAGCGGCCGACGACAGGGTGGAGAAATTGATACTCCCTGTGCGCGACGGATTGCTGCTCATCAGGAAAAAATAATTATGAAAAAAACCCTATTGATTGGCCTTTCGCTGGTATCGGCCCTAACGGTATCGGCGCAAAAAAATACCCCGCAGGCGTATATCGAAAACAATAAGGAAGACGCCATTCGTATTATGCACGAAACGGGCGTACCCGCCAGCATTGTGCTGGGCGTGGCTATGCATGAATCGGGCTGCGGCAACAGCGCGCTGGCCCGCCACCTGAATAACCAGTTTGGCGTTAAAGGCGGCCACACGGTTTATTACAATCACCATAAAAAGGTGCACACCGCTTATAAACGCTACCCAACTATATTCGACTCGTTCGAGGATTTTGCCCGCATCATGACGGAGCGCAAAGAGTTTGCCGGCCTGGCCGAGAAGCTGAGCCACGTTGATTATACCGGCTGGGCTCACGGCATCCAGAAACATGGCTATGCCAGCAGCCATAAATGGTCGTCGCAGGTGCTGGCGCTGATCAAAAAATACCAGTTGTATATTTTCGACGAGAACCCAGATGAAAAGGAAACGCTGGCTGCCAATGGCGACCGCTGAGTTATTTGATTATTGGATTTCGTTGATTGTCTGAAACCTTGATTTTCCTGATTCCGGGATTACTTGATTTTATCATCCATTTAGCGTACAACTTTTATCTTTACGGGAAATTGTAGCTATCCCCTAATGAGAAAGATTGCTTATTGTATTTTAGCCTTTATTTTAATTACATCCTGCGCGCCGCGCAAAAGCACCACCATTTCAAACGGCCAGGCCAGGCGGAATAACGAAAACGTTCAAAAAGCGAACGCAGCCGCTATCGCGGGTTATACGCATTTCACCTCGCTGGAGTATATTGACCGTTATAAAGACATCGCCGTAAAGGAAATGAATTTGTACGGCATCCCCGCAAGCATTACGCTGGCGCAGGGACTTTTTGAATCGGGCAGCGGCAATGGCGAATTGGCCCGGGTAGCCAATAATCATTTCGGCATCAAATGCTCGGCCGACTGGAAGGGCAAAAGCTATTTTAAAGACGACGACAACAAGAACGACTGTTTCAGGGTGTATGATAAGCCGGAAGATTCGTTTCGCGATCATTCCAATTTCCTGAAAAAGAAGAACTACGCCCGGCTGTTTGAGCTGGATAAAAACGATTACCGGGGCTGGGCCGTAGGCTTAAAGCAGTGCGGTTATGCCACCAACCCTAAATATGCCGACCTGCTGATCGGCGTGATACAAAAGTACAACCTGGACCAGTACGACCAACCGGAGGGCGGCGTTCAAAAGATAAGGCGCGAGGACCGCGTGTTTACCCAGATAGATCAAAACATAGGGAAAGCCGTGAAGGATTCGCTTGTTGCCGCCACGCCGGCCGATAAACTTTACCAGGTAAAACAGGGGGATACACTATACAACATTTCCAAACGTTTTGGCCTTACCGTTGACGAACTGAAAGGGCTGAATAATATGGCCGACAACACGATTAAGATCGGCCAGAAGCTGGTGGTGGCGAAGTAGGCAGAGCGCAGAAAAGCCGCCTCTTTGTGAAACTGTAATGTTATACACCCGTATGTGGGATGCCGAAACGAGTTCGGCATGACGTTGACTTTGATTAGATATGTTAACAGGTGTTAAATATGGGATAAAGACCGTGCGGGCGCTTAACTTTGCGGTTTACATGAGGATTTGGTTTTTTTTATGCCTGCTTATGGTTTCGGCCAGTGTGTTTTCGCAGGAGCGGACCGTTTCGGGCATCGTGTTCGATAAGGTGAATAAAGACCGGATAGCCAGCGTGAACGTGCGGAATACCGCCAGCGGAAAATCGGTTTATAATAATTTAAAGGGCGAATTTACCATTGAGGCGCGTAAAGGCGACCAGCTTATTTTTTCGCGCCAGGATTTTCACGCGGATACGGTTAGCGTGGAAGGCTTCGCCCCGCTTGCCATTTACCTGGCGCCCGCAGCCATACAGCTGAAGCAGGTTACCGTGCGTGATACGCTGCAAAACCCGGAAAAGCGGTTGGCGGCTACCAAACGCGATTACAGTAAAATTTACGGCTCGTTGGCTTATGGCGACCTGCTGACCTCGCCGGCCAACGGCGGGGCAGGACTAAGCATAGACGCGCTTTGGAACAGCATCAGCAAAAGCGGGCGTAATGCGAGTCATTTGCGGGAAATTATAGAGAACGATTATAAACAAAATGTGATAGACTACCGCTTTAACCGCACGTTTGTAGGCAAAATAACCGGCCTGAAGGACGAGAAGCTAACCCAGTTTATGCAGCGGTACCGCCCCAGCTATTACCTGACGGCCACAGCCAGCGACTATGAGTTTATCGCCTCGATAAAAGCCAACTACAAACGGTTTTTGCGCTATCCGCGGCGCTATACGCTGCCCGCGCTACAAAGCAAATAGCTATTAGTTTAAATCTTCCTGTTAACCGTTACCCACCCGCCCGGCCTCGTCGCCGGCACTATCGGCCTGTTTGGTTGTTTTGTATGCTTTGCCAAAACGATAGCTGAACGACAGGGTATATATGCGCGAATCGCGGCGGACGATAAAATATTCTGTGGCATTTGGAAACTGGGTAAGCCCTTCCATCGCATTGGTATAAAGGATATCGCGGGCGCTGAATTTGAGTGTGCCTTTCTTTTTCAAAACCGGGCGGGCAATGCCCAATGAAAGCTGGCCGGTAGGATAAAGCAGTTCCTGGATGTCGTTGCGCGCCCGCGTCGTATAAAAACCGCTGACCTCGGCCGTATAAACTTTTGCGATCGTAAACTGGCTGTTTAAATTTACGTTCAGCTGGTTAATGGTGGATGTATAATTATTGCCGTTGAAACCGGCCAGCTGCTTATGGTTATAAATGCCTTGTAAATTAAAGGACCACCAGCTAAGCGGCGACAGTGCCAGCGCCGCCGACAACCCCAAATTATACACACTGCCGACATTACCCTGGCTGTACAGCAATATCCCCGTTGCCTGGTAGTTTAAGAATATCTGCGAAAAATAATTGTTTATGATGCTGTATGACAGGGTGGTTGTAAGCGCATTTTTATATTGGTGACTAAGCGAAAGATTCCAGCTGTACTGCGGCAGGATATAGGGGTTGCCGGTTTGATACGTGTATTTATTGATGATAAAATAAAAGGGGTTGAGGGTTTGAAACACCGGCCGGTCGATACGGCGGCCGGCGCTGAAGGTAAACGAGTTTGACGAGTCGGTGGGGAGGCTAATATACCCGCTGGGGAAAAAGCCACCGTAACTGCGCGAGAATGCCGAATCTTTTTGAACCGCGTTGCCCAGCTGATTAGCATGATAACCCGTATGCTCATACCGGAGCCCGAACTGAACGGTCACGCTGCCGTATTTTTCCTCCAGATCGCTGTAAAGGGCATGTATGTTTTCCTTGTATATAAAATGGTTGCTTTTGGTATCATCTTCAACCCATTGCGAACCGGTAAAATTTTGATAAAGGGCGCTATTGTCGGTACTGCTCAAAGATGACTTCCACCCGGCCTGGAACGTGCTGTTTTTGCCGGGCTTTAAGGTATAATCCAGTTTCCCGGCAGCGATATCGATGGCGGTGGGGATGTTTCCGCGCGAAATTTCGTCGTAACCGCCGGGCCCATTGAGCACATTGTTGAAATCCTGCTCGCCCCGGATGTCATAATGCAGGTAATCCAGGTTTAAAGCGATATCCTGCGCAGGAGAGAGCGTTTGCTTAGCGTTCAGGTTTATGGTGCCGCTGGTAAAATGGTTGTCGTTTTTATTGACCGTTGATATCGACGAATCCGGCGCGCCCGAGGGCTCCAGCCAGTTTGCCCGGGCATAATTGCTGCCCGCACGATGAATAGCCGTGCCGCCGAACACCATTCCGATGGTGGTGTTTGGCGTCGCGTAATAATCAAAGCCGGTTTTGACGGTATTGTTGATAAAGTTTCCCTTAAAATAAGTAGGCTGGTCCAGCATGGAGGTAACGGCGCCGTTGCTGTAGTACTTCCTCAATGCATAAATATCGGTCAGGTACTGAATAAGGTTAAGATTGTAGTTGAAAAAAGTGTTGAATTTGCCGCTTCGGTAGTTGAGCGCAAGGTTATCGCCGGTTTTTGGGTACACGCCCTGCCCGGCCGAAACCGTAAATGCGCCATTGAAGCCTTTTGCTTTGTTCTTTTTTGTTTTTATATTGATAACGCCTGCGTTACCGCTGGCATCATACTTAGCCGATGGGTTGGCGATCAGCTCGATCTGGTCGACCTGCGACGAGCTCATGCTGCTCAACAAATTATTAAGATCGGCAGCCGATAAATACGTGGGTTTGTCGTCGATGGTAACGAGTACGCCCGCCTTGCCCTGTAATGAAATGCCGCCATTGCGGTCGACGGTAACACCTGGCGATTTTTCCAAAACATCCAGCACCGTCGTGCCCGAGTTGGTTACGGAGGCGTCGACATTCAGCACCCTTTTCCGTGCTGCTGCTCGATTGCCGGTCTGCGCGACGTGACGCTCACCTCGTTCAACACGTTGCCGGCAGGTTGTAAAGTAATTGTCGCTGTATTTACCACCGACGGGAACACGACATGATCAAGGGTTTGCGGCTTATAACCAATATAGGTTATGGAAAAGGAATAACTGCCGGGCGCAATGTTCCCAAACCGGGCTATCCCCTTACTATTGGTAACCGCCGTTCTTACAATACTATTGGCCCTAAGCATCGATACCGTGGCGCCCTCAGCCGGCTGCGACTTCTCGTTTACGACAACAATGGAAAATTCGCGAAACGTTTTTTGCGCGGGCTGGCTATGGACAGCTGCGCCTGTCAGTAAAAAGAACGCAATCGAATAAAATGAAAGTCTATTAAGCATGAATACCGGATTTTGACTATAGCGCGCAGCGACTCTGTTTATGACGTCCGACAAGGTAAAGCGTTACAGGGAATAAAAAATAACCGTTGATTTGGTATGATTGGTGGATTTCGTTGATTGTCACCGGAGCGATTTGCGGACGCCGCTGATTGTCTGAACCTTGATTATTGGGATTGAAGGATTGCTTGAACGGCTAAGAGAAACGAATGAATTTGGTGAGGATTTAGGGCGCGTTATTAACAAAAATAAATACCCACACACCAACAACGGCGGCATATTTTAATAAATTTGCCGGGCATTGAAAAAGCGATTTGGTTAGGGAAACTAAACTTTATCTCTTTTTGAATGTTATTCGAACCAGTTTGCCTGCCATGTTAAAACGAATACTCCAGTTGTTTTTGTTGTTATTTTTTGGATGCGCTTTGTCGGCTACCGCACAAAAAACCGATAGCTTAAGAAAGGATAGCCTGAGGAAGGACAGCGTTAAAGTTGATACCGCGCTGCTTAACCGGTACCGCATAGCGCCACGCAAAAATGCGCTGCCTGTCCGCTTGCGGCCCGTTCGGATCAGCGAGGAACTGGTGCCGGTGAGCCTGCTGGACTATAAGGTTAGCTACTGGCATAAATGGGTGGTTTTCGGGCTTAATTTTACGCAATCGGCGTTTAGCCAAAATTATAGCGCCGGTGGCGTTAACGCCATTGCGCTGGGCACCAATTTCGATTTTAAGACGGAATACAATAAAGCGCCGCTGGACTATACCACGGAGCTGAACATGATATACGGCATATCAAAAAACAAGGGGCAGGGATCGAGGAAGACCAATGACCGTATTTTTTTAGATAATAAAGTAGCCTCGCAACTATCCAAGCACTGGTTCTTTTTCGGCTCGCTTACATTCGAGTCGCAATTCGATAAGGGGTATAACTATGTTACGGCTGCTGACGGCAGTACACAGGGACTGCTGATCTCCAATTTTATGTCGCCCGGTTATTTGACGGAATCGGTGGGGCTTGAATTTAAGCCGACAAAATATTTCGACCTGCGTTTCGGAACCGGTACGGCACGGCAGACATTTGTTTTAGATACCACCATTTATCACAACCAGCCGGCTAACTATGGCGTAGCTATACATCACACGTTTAAAAACGACCTGGCTTTCCAGGTGGTGGCGCTGCTGGATAAAGACATTGCGAAAAACATGCATCTTAACGCCCGGTATGCTTTATTTATTCCGTACCAGCAATCGCTTGATTACGTTGGCCACCGAATAGACGCCACCCTGGCGGCAAAGGTAAACCCCCTGATCGCGGTAACGATAAACGGTACCTTCCTGTATGATAAAAACACATCGTCGCGGGTGCAGGGAACCGAAGGGATGTCCCTGGGCATTTTATATAAGTTCCCTTAATTGACCCCGGCGATACGGCCCCTCTAAAGCGGCCCGCAAAACATTTACACGCTTTTATTTGTCTCTTTATCGATTAAAACTTAAGGTGACGATTTATACCAGGCCTTATGATTAGCGTAACAAACAAATGCGACTTGTTTTATCTTCGGTATGGCTGCTCTTTATTTATTTAAATGCATTTGCCCAGCAAAGCAATGTTCACGGCAAAATTACTGACGACAAAGGCAACCCGATAAATTTCGCGTCGATATGGATAGATAGCCTAAATATCGGGACGGTTACCAACGCGCAGGGTGTGTATTGGCTAAATGTAAAGCCGGGCGCCTATGCCGGCACTTTCAGGTCGCCGGGTTATAAGTCGCTTACCCGGATTATAAAGGTTGAAAACCCCCGGGCCGCATACGATGTAAAGCTAATTCCGATCGAAGACGCCGGCGCCGGATCCGACGATGCCGATTCCATCGTCCGGCGCGTAATTGCAAGGGCCAATTCGAAGGAGCAAATACCGCAATACGCCGGTATTCTTTACAATAAGGTAATGCAGCGGCTGGACCGCACTTCATCAAATTTTCTTAAGCGGGATGCGGCACACGAGCTTCACTTTAACCCCAATCGTATTGGAATACTGAACCTTTCGGAGCACATCAGCAATTTCCATACGCGGTCAAAGGCGTTTAACACCGAAGAAGTGATAGCGGCAAAAGCAGCAAACGGCAGCCGCGACCTGTTCAGGTTCAACGGGCCGGCCGAACAGCACATAGACCTATACCAAAACACCCAGCATCTGAACGGATTTAACGAGCATGGTTTTGTATCGCCGCTGGCCCATAACGCGCATATTTATTATCGGTACCAACTTGCCGGAAAATTTACCGACCACGGCAATGTAGTTTACGCCATACGGGTGTTGCCTCATAAGCACGACGAACATTTGTTTTACGGCACGATCTATATCATCGGTAAAGAATGGCTGCTTTATGCCGCCGACCTGCATTTGTCGCCTGCTGCAAATATGGAACTTATAGATTCCATACGGATAAGGGAACAATATATACCCATGAGCGACGGGCACTGGCTGGCGCAGGGCGCAGAATTGCGTTATTATGGCAAGTTTTGGGGGTTCCACTATTCGGGACAATTTTTGAGGGTATACCAAAGCGCGGAGCGGGATACCGCCACGCTATCACGGCCCTATCATGAGATTTTTCATAGCACGAAGGCGAATTATAAACAAACAAGCGAATTTTGGGCGCAAAACCGGCCGGAGCTGCTTACGCCGGAGGAAGACCGCTTTTACCAGCTGTCGGAATTGGCCGAGGCAAGCCGGAAAAATAAACATATCATCGACTCGCTTGAAAATAAAAACGGGTTCCGGTTTTTTCCATACCTTTTCAGGGGATACACGCTTCACAACTACAACAATAATTCTGCGTGGACATTCCAGTCGCCTTACAACATGGGCTTTTACAACACTGTGGAAGGCTGGGGCTATGATATTAAAATAAAATATACGCGCGTTTACGATAGCCTGCGCATGCTTACGGTTATACCCGATGTGCGCTATGGCTTTTCTGATAAAATTTTCAATGCGAATATATTCGCAAGCCTGGTATACAATCCGTTCAAACAAGCATCGGTATATGCGCGTGTGGGATCGGATTTTTTGGATTTGAACAATAAAGGGACAACCAGCCTTTTTTTAAATTCGATAAGCACCTTGTTGCTGGGCGGCAATTATCTTAAATTATATCAATCCAGGTTTGTTACCGCCGGAACCGACGGCGAAATTGCCAACGGTATATTTTTAAACGGCGCCATCGAGTACGCCGACCGCCGGTCGGCGTTTAATACAACCGGCCACACATTTAATAAGGACAGCGTACTGCTTACCTCCAATAACCCGCTCGATCCGAATGCTCAAACACCGCTATTCCCCCATTACCGTGCATTTATTATCAAAGGATCGGCGACATTTACCCTGGACCAGGAATATATGATAACGCCGGGAGGAAAATTCATTTTACCCAGCCAATACCCCCGGTTCAGGATCAGCTACCGGCAGGGATTGCCGGTTTTAGGCTCGGATGTAAAGTACAATTTTGTGTCGCTTGATATATTCCAGGACCGGTTAAACCTCGGTATTCTCGGCAGCATGGGCTATTACCTGTCGTTCGGCGCCTTTCCAAATACCAGCCGCCTGTATTATCCGGACTATAACCAGTTCAGGGGCGGTCAGGGGTTTTTCTTTGATTCGGCGCAGGGCAGTTTCCACTTTCTTAACTTTTATACTTATAGCACCTACCGCCCTTATTTCGAGGCGCATATCGAGCATAACTTTGGCGGCCTTTTTTTGAGCCGGATACCCTTGTTACGTAAAATCAAGATACAGGAAATCGTCGGCGGATCATATCTTACCCAGGGTATGCTGCCCGACTATAAAGAAGTTTATTTTGGGCTTAAGCGTACCGTGGTGCGGCTGGATTACGGGCTGGCTTACGGCCGGTTTACCAAAGTAGTGCAGGGGTTCAGGCTGGTTTATAATTTTTAGCATGGTAGGCTCGGGATATCGTCTGATGTCATTAAGTTAAGGAATAGCGGTAAATGAACGCGTTCCGTTGACTCACCCGGATCCCGTACATACGGGACTCGTCCACCTTCTCTTTCGCTACGCGATAAAGAGGGTAGTAATAAAATCTCTTAATTTATGGACATTGCTATCGCCTGACCATCACGATATATAAAGATCGGGCCGGCGATCATTAAACAAATCATTAAACGCATTAAAAGATTTATCGCGGGTCGGCAGCGGGTCGATTTCCAAAGTAATAACACGATCTTCGGTTTTTCCGACCGGCTCCATAATCTCGCCGGCATTGTTGTATAAAACGGAGCAGCCAGTAAATGTGAGGGATTGGCTGCTCCCGTCTTCCAGTGTTCGCGTTTCAGTTCCGCAGCGATTGGCAACGGCTAAAAACACCTTATTCTCAATGGCCCTTGCGGGCATCACCACCTTCCAGGCATCAGATACAAGATTCGATGGGCATGCAATGATATCTGCGCCAAGCAAAGCCAGGCTCCTTGCCGCTTCGGGATACCGCCAGTCGTTGCATATCATTACGCCTAATTTGCAGTCCTTAAAGGGATGCGGCACGATAAAAAACCCAGAATCGCCGCCGCTAAAGCATATCTTTTCCCTAAAGAACAAATGGCTCTTGCGATAAATTTTTTCGCTGCCGCCCGGCACAGCTATGATCGCCGAATTATAAACTTTATCACCGCTTTTTTCGGCGAACCCTGCCACCACAAGCGCGTTATGTTGGTTGGCCAGTTGTTTAAAAAAGGCTACGCTTTTGCCATCCGGCCCTTCTGCAGCTTCCGTGGCTTCTTCCGCATTTAGAAAGGAATACCCCGTGGTGCATAGTTCCGGCAGTACAATGATGTCTGTTTTAACATCCTTCAGCAAGTCGGTAATTTGTTGAAGGTTTCGTTGCACGTCACCCATTACGGGGGTAAATTGAGCAATGCTTATTTTTAGCATGGCAGGATTTTCATCGGGATTAAAAAAACATACCTGCGATAACCGCTGCGGCCATATAGTTGATGCAGGAAGCGATCAAAGTACCGGCGACAAAGTTTTTATGGTAGTTTACATAAATCGCATTGTTGATACCCGCCACGAGGCTAAAGCAGGCAAAACAAATGAGCCCTAACTTGCAGCTTGACAATACGTTCCCCGGCAGCACATACCGCGAACCTATTTTTAAATAAAAGAACGTGAACAAAACGCCAAATAAAAATGAAAGAAGCGTGCTGTACATGTAGCTTGATTTGCTTTCGGGCCGCCATGTTTGCGGAGTTTGCGCCTGCGATTTATGGAAAGCGAAACCGATTACAAACCAGTCGATGCAGGTATTTGCGACGCCGATGCAAATAGCCGAAAGAATAAAATGTGATGCTGTCATAATGTTTAAGTTTATATAAATATAGTTTTTATTATAACAACAAAAAAGGGAAATAAAAAGGCTGTTGGCCAGCCGGGGGCCAAGCCATTAACTATTATTGGCATAATTTTAGAGCCAACCTTAAAAATTCATCATTTAATTAAAACCTACGATTATGAGCATATTCAAATTGATCCTGGTTGGCGCAGCAGTTGGCTACGGCATAAATTATATCACAAAAAAAGGGGCAGACGGGCGTTCTGTTTTAGACGACATTACGGATAACGCACCGGACTGGTTCGATAAGGCGAAAAAATTTGCCCAGGATAATATCGGCCCGGTAGTAGAGCAAGCCCAGGCAAAGGGGTACTAATTCCAAAACAGGGGACACTTTAGTGTCCTTTGTTTTTTACATGGAGAATCAAATTTCACCTGCTCATTAAATTAATTAAGTAAACCGCGGGTACGGTGTATGCAGGGCCAGTGAGGTTAATAAACGCTTATCAGCTGTCAAATTCCACTTAACACAACAATTTTTTATAACTTGCCCCCTCACGATAACGAGAGTGACATTCCACGATTTTAATTTTAACGAGCATTTACAGGAAGGCATTTCCAGCATGGGTTTTACAACCCCCACCCCGATCCAGGAAATGGCGATCCCCATCATTTTAAACGGGCAGGATATTATTGCCTGCGCGCAAACGGGGACCGGCAAAACCGGGGCCTACCTGCTTCCGGTGCTGGAACATATTACCAGGACAAACAAGCATCAAATAAGCGCGCTTATTTTAGCGCCTACGCGCGAACTGGCGCAACAGATCGACCAGCATGTAGAGGGGCTGGCCTATTTTACCGGGGTGAGCTCCATCGCCGTATTTGGCGGCGGCGACGGCAGTGCTTATGAGCAGCAGCGACGGGGCATACAAAACAACGTAAACATCATTATTGCAACACCCGGGCGGCTGATAGCGCACCTAACCTCCGGGGTACTGAAGCTGAATCATTTAACACACCTGATACTGAACGAAGCCGACCGAATGCTGGACATGGGTTTCCAGGATGATATTATGAAGATAATCAGCTACCTGCCCAAACAGAGGCAAACGCTGTTGTTTTCGGCTACGATGCCGGGACGGATACGCTCGCTTGCCAAATCGGTGCTGAACAACCCTGAACAGATCAATATCGCCCTGTCGCAGCCCGCCGTCGGGATCGATCAGCAAATATACCGCGTGCACGATCAACAGAAAACGCCGCTCTTGCAAACGATCCTTAAGAATGGGTCGTACAGCAGCGTGCTTATTTTTTGCTCGCGAAAAGAAATTGTAAAATCGCTGACCAGGGAGCTAAAAACACACCGGATGCAGGTTAGTGCGTTCCACTCGGACCTGGAGCAACGGGAGCGCGAAGAAATATTGCTGAGCTTTAAAAATAAGCAGCTGCCTATCATCATTGGTACAGACGCCTTGTCGCGAGGGATAGATGTAGAAGGGATAGACCTGGTGATCAATTACGACGTGCCCGGCGATCCGGAAGATTACATCCACCGCATAGGGCGCACGGCGCGTGCCGAAACCACGGGAACGGCTATCACATTTGTGAATCATCGCGATGAGCGTAAATTAAAAAACATAGAAACGCTTATCGATAAGCCTATCCGCCTGATGGAAGTGCCGGACGAATTAAAGGGCATACAGCAAGTTAAACACGACCACCCCGTAAACAAGAGGCCGCAACAGAGAAGATGGGGAAATAGCCGGGCAGGGCGATAATAGATTATCCAAACAAATCGGTGCTTAAATAGCGGTCGCCGCGGTCGCAGCAAATAAATACGATAGTGCCTTCGGTCAGTTCATGTGCCAACTTTAACGAAGCAGCCAAAGCGCCGCCGCTGCTCATGCCCGCAAAAACGCCTTCAACTTTTGCCAGTTCGCGGGCCGCTTCGGTAGCCTCTTCCTGCGAAACATCGATCACCCGATCGACCCGCGCAGGATCGAATATTTTTGGCAAATAGGCCTCTGGCCAGCGCCGTATGCCCGGAATTGAGGAACCTTCAGTTGGCTGGCAACCGATAATTTGGATATTCGGGTTCGTATCTTTAAAAAATTTTGAGCAACCCATTATGGTTCCCGTAGTGCCCATGGCACTAACGAAATGTGTTATTTGCCCGGCGGTATCCCGCCAAATTTCGGGCCCGGTGGTTTTATAATGCGCATTGTAATTATCCGGGTTGGCAAATTGGTTCAATAAAAAATAATCGCCCGAGGCGCCTTTCTCTTCGGCATAGTCGCGGCAACGCTCAATGCCATTGAGCAGGATCACTTTTGCCCCGAACGCTTCCATGGCGAGGGTGCGCTCGCGCGTAGAGTTTGATGGCAATACCAATTCGATCTCGAGCCCGAACAGGCATGATATCATGGCCAGGGCGATGCCCGTATTGCCGCTGGTTGCTTCGATCAACCGCGTACCAGCCTTTATCTCGCCCCGGTCAAGGGCGCATTTTATCATATTATAGGCCGCACGATCCTTAACGCTGCCGCCGGGATTGTTGCCTTCCAGCTTGGCAAAAACACGCACTTTTGGATTTGGGTTGAGCTTTTTTATTTCAACCATCGGCGTGTTGCCGATCAGATCAAGAACTCCTGCCATCGGTTATGCTTTAACTTTGTTAAATACCGTGGTTGCCGGTGTATGGTACACCGTTGAGTTTGGGAGGACGCTTTTGGTGAGCCATACATTCCCCCCGATTATGCTATCGTGACCAATAATTGTTTCGCCGCCCAAAATGGTGGCGCCAGAGTAGATGACCACATTGTCTTCAACCGTAGGGTGCCGCTTACTGAATGCCATGCTTTTTGCCACACTGAGCGCGCCCAGCGTTACGCCCTGGTACAGCTTTACATTTTTGCCGATGATGCAGCTTTCGCCGATCACGATGCCGGTGCCATGATCGATATAAAAATATTCGCCTATCTGGGCCGCAGGGTGAATATCGATGCCTGTTTTTGAATGGGCGTATTCGGTTAAAATGCGCGGCAGCAAAGGAATATCATGCTTATATAAACTATGCGCAAGGCGGTAAAACGATATGGCGAAAAACCCGGGATAGGTGCGTATTACCTCAAATTCGCTGCAGGCGGCCGGGTCGCCGTTAAATATGGCCTGGATATCGGTATTTAATAACCGGTAAAGTTCCGGGATCTGGTCAAAAAATATTTTAGCAACCAGCTCGTTATCGCAATCCTGGCAAGCCTTGGTGGCGTTCATAACAAGGCATAGTTCGTTTTGCAGGCGGTTAAATTCGTCCTCCAGCTGTTTTACATGGGTAAATACTTGTTTTGATTGCTCGGGAAATAATAGCCTGATGAGCTGCATTGCCCATGCAGTGATTTCCCTGTTAGAAGGCACTGCTTCTATTTCCTGCTGTTTTTCGAAAATATGGCGGTAAAATTGTTCGTTCATAAACTTTATCAATGGCTAAGCCATAAACCACGGGTTTAAAAAAAAGATTTATTAAATGATCAGTTACCCCTTATATTCAATTACAAGTGTATGCAAAAGAATGTTTGCTGGATGTAAAATTGATATGCGGATAATGTAGATTTGTTTTATGAAACGCCGCTCATTCGTAAAAACATCTTTGATGACTACAGTATTTGGATCGGTATTGCCGCATATGGGGGCAGCCGCAGAAAGCAATAAAAACGCCGACCGGCAATTTTATGAGCTCAGGGTTTATGCGTTAAAGAACACGGAGCAGCAAAAACTGGTTGAAGATTATTTTAAAAATGCGGCGATCCCGGCACTTAACCAACTAGGAAGTAAAAATATCGGCGTATTCACAGAGCTTAAGCCGTCGGGCCAAACCAAACTATTTATTTTAATACCATACAGCTCGTTGGACGAGTATATCACCATATGGAATAAGCTGGCAGTGGATGCGGCGTACCAGCAAAAAGGCCAGGCTTATTTAAATGCGCCCGCAACAGCCCCCGCGTATGAGCGGATAGAAAGTTCGTTGCTTATGGCGTTTACGCATATGCCGAGGCTGCATGTGCCCGCACAAAAGCCGCGCATATTTGAACTGCGGCGCTACGAGCACGCCAGCGAGGCGGCCGGGAAGAAAAAGCTTGAGATGTTTAATGATGCCGGCGAGATGGATATTTTTAAACGCCTGGGATTTGACCCGGTATTTTTTGGCGAGACGCTTATCGGGGGATCGCGGCCGAACCTGACGTATATGGTAACTTTCGACGATATGAATGCGCATGACAGTCACTGGAAGGCATTTGGCAATGATCCCGAATGGGCAAAATTAAAGGCGATACCCGACTATGCCGATGCGAAGCTGGTATCGCGCATTACCTCCACGTTTTTAGTGCCTGCCGGGTTTTCCCAGATATAATTCAATGTCGTTTAGTTAATGAAAAAGTTTTTTCCAAAACCCTCTTTTTGCTTGCAAAAGAGGGTGATCAAGCGCAGTGAAGTTCGGGTGAGTTAAACGCCAATGCATTAGCGTTAACGCCGCTTCGGTATTTACTCACCCGGTCGTTGCTTCGCTCGACCGCCCTCTCTCCGACAAGTTGCAAAGAGGGCTAAAAAACATTTTCACTAACTAAATTACATTAAGATATAATTGTAAAAATTACCGTACAGTATTGTTTAGTGTCGCCATTACACTATATTTACGTTAACCAATTATTAAATCTATGACTTCCAGACGTTCTTTTATTAAAACATCGGCCGTGCTTTCAGCCGGGATGTTAGCAGCCCCCCGTTTGTTCGCGTACGACAAAAAATACATCGGGCTGCAGCTATACACTGTTCGCGATGCGATGGATAAAGACCCCAGGGCAACCCTGGCAAGGGTTGCGCAGATCGGCTATAATTCTGTCGAGGGGGCTACCTATACAGGCAGTCAGAAGTTTTACGGTATGGACGCCGTTACGTTTTCGAGGCTATTGAAAGATAATGGCCTGATCATGCCGAGCAGCCATTACCGGCTTGGCGAAGACAAATTGAACGGGCAGGACATGCACGGTACGCTTTTGCATGACTGGCAGCGGGCCGTGGACGATGCAGCGGCTGTGGGCGTTAAATATATGGTGTGCGCCTGGCTCTCGGAGAGCGAACGCGGTTACCTTACCCATTATATTCAGGTAGCTGATGAGTTGAACAGGGCCGGGGAAATATGCAAGAAATCGGGCATACAGCTTTGCTATCATAACCACGATTTTGAATTTATTAAACAGGATAACAAGTATCCCTACGAAGCCCTGCTAAACCATGCCGATCCGAACCTGGTAAAAATGGAAATGGATATTTATTGGATAACCAAGGCCGGGCAGGACCCGGTATCGTTATTTAACCGCTATCCCGGAAGGTTCCCGCTATGGCATGTAAAGGATATGGACAATACGCCTAAAAAAATGTTCACCGAGGTAGGCAATGGCATTATAAATTTCAAAGAGATATTTAAACACGCGAACAAGGCCGGGTTAAAGTACTTTTTTGTGGAGCAGGATTTTTGCCCCGGCGACCCGTTTGACAGCATAACGCAGAGCATTAACTATATAAAAAACAACCTGGTATAAGTCATTAGCCGATCCGTTAAACCGCCGGGCTGCATTAAAGGCCCGGCTTTTTTATGCGCTTGCTTTTGCAATGCGGGTTCGCCGTTCCCGGAAACGGGTAAAAAAACCAAGAGCGGCCAGGCAAAGCACAAAGCCGCAAAGCCCGTTTAGCCGCAGGCCGTGATCGTTGCCCGGATCCTTCCCATAAATGGTTAGAAAAGCGAACAGGCCGATACCCAGGGTTTGGCCCAGTTTTATAAACAGGAACTTCACCGCAAAAAACATCCCCTCGCGGTTCTCGCCCGACTCTTCGGTGTCTTTTTGAGCAATTTCAGCTAAAATGGCATTAGGCAAAATGCCCAGCGAGGCTAAGGGGAACGATGCCAGCAATACCAGCGCATAAGCCTGAGTTTTCACAGAAAAAGGGAAATTGCCCAAAAAATATATCGCGATAAATATCAGGCTAAGCAAACCGAACGAAAACAGCACGATAGGCTTTTTACCGATCCGTCTCGACAGGGAATTTACAAGCGGGTAAAACACCAGCGATACCAGTACCATTGCCAATATCAGCGGACCGCCTAACGATTCCGGCAAACGGAGCAAAACCGTAACAAAAAAAAGCAGCCCGCTCGAAATAATACTCAGCGCCATATAAAACGAAAAGTCCGAAATGAGGTAATATTTAAAATTTCGCTGGTTAAAAGTGTGACGGATTGCGGGGAGCAAGGGGAGGTGCGAAGGCTTTCCGTCGGAATATTTTTTTTCGTCGATAGCCAGCACGGGCACCAGCATGATAAGTCCCGACAAAATGGCGAGAAACCAAACTGTAATCTCCACCGCCGTGTTGCGGTTGCCTATCGAAAAAAAATGCTGCACCAGGTCGGCGAAATTATTGACCATAGCACCGATGATGATGCCCGCAACATAACCCACTTGCTGAAACGACGACAGCTTAACTTTTGCGGCCGGGGTATCCGCCAGCTCGGGCAGCAGCGCGTTGTAAGGAATAACATACGTTGTAATAGCCATAAAGAAGAAAACAAGCATAATTCCCAGCCAAATGGCATTGTCGGTGCTTTCGGCCGTAACCCACGGCCGAAATGAAAGCCCGCAGAAAATAACGGCCGGCACGATGGCCCATTTCATAAAGGGGATTCTGCGCCCCTGTTTATTACGGCTTTTATCGCTAAGCGAAGCAATAAACGGGTCGTATACCGCATCGACAAACCTGCCCGAGGCAGCGATGACCGACATAATATTGATAACCCCAAACAGCATCAGCTGGGGGATGAGCGGCGTGAGCCCACAGCCTTTGGGCGGCAAGTAAAAATAGGGCAGCATCACGATGATCGTATTATTCATGATGCTCCAGCCCACCATACCGCAGGCATAGGCAATTTGTTTTTTGAAAGGTAGTTTAGCTGCCGGCATATTTGGTTGGCATTATTAACGGGATTATACCCGATAAGTTTTTAGACACTCCAAAAACACCCAGCAAAAGAATAGCAGAGTTAAGGTCAATCGTCTATATTCAGCCGGCGCTGCGGAGGGCCTACCCGTATGGCATACTTTAAGCCAACCGACGTGTAAGTATAAAAATAGATGGCTAAAGGCGATTGATCATAATAACCGTCAATCCCCCTGCCAGTAAAATTAAAGCTAAAAGCAAGGTCGACTTTCAAGACGGGTATTTCATCGCGGGTAGCGGCGGTAAATTCATAGCCAATTTTTAAAGGAAGTATGAAATTCATATGAGCCGGCACGTCTACAGTTTGGAGTGTAAGCTGGTCAAGCCGCGAAACCCGGTCATTTATGATTCCCAGGCCGCCGCCAAAGTAAAAAGGCGAAATATATTTATGCAGGCCATCCTCCGGGTTATCGTAAAAGGACCCCACGCTTATGTTCGCTCCGAAAGCGAACGACAGGTAATTGTTTACAAAAGTTTTTTTGTTTTTATATAAAGTAGCCGCAGCCGGCGAGCCTACCAATTTGCCGCCCTGCCCTTCGAAAGTAAAATTGAAATATGGCGTTGGGTAATAACCGATGTTGCCGCTAAACGCGATGTCGTTCTTATGCATCGTGGCGCCCGCCAGGGCCTTGGTTGCGCCCACTGAGCCGCCAAAAGTGAGCTGCCTGAAATAATCCTGAGCCTTTAGCTGCAGGCTGGCAGCCACCAGCATAATAAAGCAGGTAGATTTGTACATCATAGGTTCGTATTAACTTAACCAAATAATACAGAAACCGGGTTCTACAAATTCCCGGTGTCTTGTTACGCACCATGGTGCGCATAAGGTATACGATCAATCGGCTTAATAGTTTTTTACTTTTTGATATTTGAATTATTGCGCCGTTGCGTTATATTTACTCCCAGCCAAATATAAACCCGTTATGACTAATCCACCTAATGGGTATTGGTCTTTTTCAGTGTTTGAAAATGCCCTGTCGCGATACGGGGCATTTCTTTTAACAATTATTTGCCGCTTTTGTGATGCTAACACTGAAGCGAACAGTGGGTCGCCTGTTTCTCCGGCCCGCCCCAAACAGAGGATATTTTGCCACTAATGCCGATAGCCACCTGGGCTGCCCATATCGGGTAAAAGCATATATATAACATGGCAGCATATTTGCCTGCCGTGGTATATGATTGACGGGAACGTTACCGAAACCAAAGAACAAGAGCCGAACAAAGCCGCCAAAACACGGTGCAAAACATGCAACAGGCCTTACGATAAGCGCCTTCGCCGTTCGCCGGTGGTTAAATACCTTCTATTCTTTTTGCCGCTGCGCAAGTATTACTGTTCCACGTGCCATGTTACACGATATGTCCGGCGCAAAGGGGAGGAGAGATTCTAATAGAAATCTAATGCGCGCTTTCATATTATTGTAATAGATTTGTTACAATACATAACGCATTGATAATTAATGTATACGGAATGCCCGAACTGTAAAAGTTTCCATTTGAGGGTGATCACCCGCAAATCATATTTACTTACCGCTTTCCTGTTTTTAATTGCGGCGGTAATTTTTTTCCTGGTCAGCGAGTTCATGCCGGGATTAAATCATTATATCGCTTTGTCATTCGTTATACTTAGCATAATTGCCGTATTGACCTTTGTCATTTACCTCATTTTTTCTGCCATGCAAATATCGCCGACCTATCGCTGCAAGGCATGCGGCTACCAGTTTTGGGGAAGGAAATAGCTGTCGTTTTTCCCATTAATTCGTACGGGGATTTTACCAATAGCCGCTCACCACTCTACAGCCCCGAGTAATAATCATAACCCTGCTCGGCCCAGTAATCGCGCGGGCGGGTATTGCTGAAGGAGATGGCGCCGATGCGTTTCAGGTTTTTGATGCCATATTTTACCGTCACGATGAGCCTTAGCGGCGCGCCATGCTCCAGCGGCAGCGGCTTGTCGTTTACCTCGTAGGCCAGGATGGTTTGCGGATGCATGGCGCTGGGCATATCCAGGCCGATGTAATAACCCTTGTCGGGGGTTTCCATGCCTACATATTGCATTTTAGCCTGGTCGGTTAAGCCATAATGGGAGATAAAATCGCTGAACTTTACACCGCCCCAGTGCTGTATCTGGTCCCAGCCCTCCACGCATTTAAAATCAAACACGATCTCGGTTTTGGGCAGCTTTTTCAGATCGTCGAGGGTTACCTGTAACACATCGCCCGGCTTTTTGATCACCTGCAGCTTCCAGGCGGCGGGGTCAAACTTTTTGCCGGCCTCGATGCCGATGTCGCTGTTTACGCGTACCCGTTTGGCGGCCATGGATTTGGGGTATGTTTTTACCAGGTGATTGTCGCTGAAAACCCGTCTGAAAAACAGCTCTGTTTTGTTGAGCGCCCTGCGCAGCGGCTTATGCGCGCCGCCGGTAGTGCCCGCCACCTCGTCGGGCGACTTATACAGCCAGCGCCAGCCTTCGTACGCGCCGCCTGCCAGTACGGCAAAAACGCCGAACGATATAAAGTTGCGCCGGGTTACCCGCTGCTCAACTGTCAGCTCCTTTTTTGGCTTCTTATTTTTCTTCGGCGTGTTCATGCTTGATATGGGTAACAGGTTTTGGGCTTTCGTTCACCACCTCAAATCCCGAAATAACGGGACTGAAGTTTTTCCACCCGGCCAGGATCACCTGCACCACGTGGATCACGAAAAAGAACACATAGCCCAATGTAAGGGCAAAGTGCAGGATGCGGGCAAAATGGTAGCCGCCGCAAAGCCATACTAAGTAATAAAACTGCACCGGCTTGTAAACAGCCAGTCCGGTGACAACCGACCCAATGCCCATCAGGATAATGGCCGTATAGGCGATGCGCTGCGCCGCGTTGTATTTGTTTTGCGGCGGCGCCATCTTGCGGATATGCAGGTCGTGCATCAGCACCTGCCAGGCCTCCCTGAACGAATTCCGTTTGGGCGCCAGCTCGCGCCACTCGCCGGATATGATCGTATACAACACATACAGGACGCCGTTTAGCGTAAAAAACCACATGAACAGGAAGTGGAAGGCCATCCCTTCGGCCAGGCGGTGCGGTATCTTCAGCGTGTTGTAAAACCAATCCGGGAAGAAGCGGAAAAACCGATGGCCGAAAATGGTGACGGAATATTCATCGTTGGCCCAGTATATCAGCATCCCGCTCCATATCATGATGGTGAGTATCGGGAAGTTTACCCAATGGCACCACCGCATGGCTAACGAGTGTTTCTCTTTGATCGCTTTCATCTTCAACCCTTATCTCGCTGCGTTGGCACTCACTTCGGGCACCAGGGCCGCGCGGCCGGCCGCGGTAATGGCGCCGGTAGCGGTGTTTTGTATAAACCCGATGATCTCCTGGTTGTCGGTTCCTTTTGGTATGGAGATATTGGCAACCCCGCTTTGGCCGTTTAGCGGCACGCGCTGTAACTTATTAACGATCTGCACGTGCGATAACGTATGCCCCGCGTTTTCGCCGCGCATCACTTTGGTTTGGGCGTGCTTTTGCACCAGCGCGATCAGCAGCACGCTGTTTTTATCGGCGCCCTCTGCTGTGTATTTTACGCTTACTTCGTTTTTGTCCGATTTCACCACCGAGAGACTCAGCGCTCCCTCCGCCGCCTTTTGCAGACCGGCGCGTATCACGTTGCGCAGCGTCCCTTCCTGCGAACCTACAAATTCGGTTTTGCCGTTCACCACGATCTGCGGGGTATACACCGACTGAATGTGCAGGTACCGGGCGTATTCGTTTTGACGTTTCGAAAAATCGGCGCTGCTATAGGCATCCTTCCAGCCCAGGCGGTTCCAGTAGTCAACATGGTAGGCCAGGATGTACACCGGCGTCCCGGCGGTTTCTTTTTCTATCTTGGCCACCAGATCATCCGCCGGCGGACAGCTGGAGCAGCCCTCCGAAGTAAAAAGCTCCACCACCGCGAAGCCTTTCGCATCAGCGTTGGCTTTTTTCAAAAGCTTTAAATTGATAAACCCCGTTGAGGCCAGTGCCGCTGCGGTAACCACTACGGCAAGGGATATTATTTTAAACCATTTCATTTGCTTGCGATTTTTGTTGCGCTTACCCCGTTTTCGCGCGGTAAGGCGGCAACCATCCATAAAAGTAAATATTATTGGGATAAATACGAAACTCCGCCCAGCGCGGCTTGTGCGCACTGCACCATTTTTTGAGAGAGGCGCAGGTGGTGCAGATGGTGCAGGGTGGTGCAGTTCGGAAAAAAGATAGGCGGCCGACAATATTTAACCTGATTATGATTATATTTGAGATAACAAATAGTATTATAGCCGGTTATTATAGCAGCACCACATTAATATGAGTGAAATAGAAGTACTGGAAAATATAGCTACAAAAGCGGTACGGCGTTTAAGGACGGAGACGCTTACCTCGGGGCAGCCGTTTATGATTAATGTAGACGGGCTTCCACCCAATCACTGTTACCTGGAGTTCCCGGATAATTCTATACAGCTGGTATCCTTTAGTCAGGCGAAAAACGATTTCGTCCCTGTCAGAAAATTACGGGCGCGCGATCGGGAGCGCCTTAGGAAACGCCTCGGCTTGTAATGCCCACGCTTTATTTAATTACCGGATCGAACGGCGCCGGAAAGTCGACCGTTGGTCCCGACTATTTGCCGCCGCATATTGTTGCAAAGCATGTGATTTTTGATGGCGATAAATTATATACAAGCAAAGTCAAGGAGCTGTGGCCGGATCAAATCAAGTCGCTAAAAGAAGCCAAAAAAATTGCTGCAGAATTTATTGTCACTACGCTCGAAACCATGCTCGATCATGCGCTTGAAAACAAGGAGGACTTTGTTTATGAAGGCCATTTTCCAAGTTATGCCACGTGGGAGTTTCCCAAACGCTTCAAGGACCAAGGCTATGAGATTCAAATGCTCTTTTTAGGGCTAAAAGATACCGACCTCTCCGAAATGCGTGTAGGTTTGAGGGCAAAAAAGGGCGGCCATAGCGTCCCCCTGTATGACATCGAAAATAATTTTTACGGCAATCTTGAAATGTTGAACGAGCATTATCATCTGTTAGATCATTTGCAGATCGTTGATACCTCGGAATTTCTGCCAAAACCCTTGGCTGCATTCAAAGGCGCCGAATTAATTTCAAGTATTCGTAAAACGGAACTACCCGATTGGTTCACCAGAAACCTCCCGCAGTTAACAGAGCCGATATCAGAGTAACTCCGGTCAGGTTTAGAAACGATGTTCTGTGTTGTACGACTATTTCCTACACGCGTACCCCAGCGAGGTAAGAGTTGCGAGTGATTCGCGACCGGGCACATTAGTTTTAGTTGCATTCCTTGCGATATAAAAGTAAATTTGTGTATGGAAACATTAATCATGCATCCCCAAAGTAAAGAGCAGGTATTGGCCCTAAAAGCGATTGCAAAAGCATGGAAAATAAGTGTAGAGACAAGCCCGTATGATCCCGATTTTGTGGCAATGGTAAAAAAAGCTGAAAAACGGGGCAACTATACAGATGTTGATCCAAAAGAGGCATGATAAGCTATGAAAACGAAAGATAAAAAAACCAAGGATTTTGACACTGTTAAAACCTTTCGGGGAATTAAAGAAAACATATCAAATGATATACAGGGCATGAGCTTTGAACAATTGACGGCTTACCTGAATAAAAACAGGTTAACCCCCAATAAGTGATTCAATTGTAGCACTTGACGGCGTAGGGGTTCCAAGTCCCTTCTCCCGCACACTGGCTGCAATTTGTGTATTTTTGTGCATGGCCGATGTGCATCGTTTTACTTAATTACCGATCAGCCCACTACATGCCCAATTTGTGGGGCTAGGACGGATAGTATTTCCAGCTTTCTTCACACGTTGCTTCAGTTAAATATAAATCAATGCCTAAATAGCCACTGTAAATTTGTATTTTTCGAAGTAGAGGAATAAAAAATGAAAGAAGGTCAAAAGTTATGGAGTAAGGAAGAATTAATATTAGCTATTAATTTATACAGCAAATTGACTTTCGGCCAACTGCATCAACGTAATTCGGAAATTGTCGAATTAGCCCAGCTCATTGGAAGAACTCCCGGCGCTGTTGCGTTTAAATTGGTAAACTTTGCCAGCCTCGATCCGCGATTAAAACAGAAAGGAATGTCAAATGCCAGCGATCTTGACCGCGAGGTGTGGCGAGATTACATGCAAAATTGGGACGATGTTTTTATACATGGCGAGGCTTTATTAGCTAAAAAGAAGAATACAACGATCGAGAAGTTATATAATATCAACTTGGATGAATACCAAGAACAGCCGGGCCGCGAAGTTGAACGCAAAGTTAAGGTGCGCTTAAATCAGGAGATCTTTCGGGGGGCTGTTCTTAGTAATTTTAATAATAGATGCTGTATAACCGGTATTTCCATGGTCGAATTGATCGTAGCAAGTCATATCGCTCCATGGAGCGGAGACAATAAAAATCGATTAAACCCTCGTAACGGACTTGCACTAAATTGTCTGCACGATAAGGCTTTTGACAAACATCTTATCACCATTACCGAGGACCTGAAAATTAAAATATCTTCGAAATTTTTGAAATACAAGGAGGTACTCAGCATTAAGCAAAATTTTATCGATTATGACGGCAAAGAAATTATCAGACCGGAAAAGTTTTATCCGGATATAGAATTTCTAAAAATCCATAACGACAAATTCCTGCAATAGGTTCACTTATATCCGATTGACGGTCAATAATGAGTGCTGTATATTAGTGAATGCCCAATTTTAAATTTTCTTACCTGTATCGCGATAGTTCTAACTATAAAAAATTCGGCTACGTAATTTTTACTAATCCCGATAATGTTGATTTACAAGAATTCGAAAGTCTTATCAAAATCAAATTGATTTATGAAACTTGGTTTTACGCCGATAAGTGGGATTGGCCTGAACTTTTTACCGAGTACATTGACTTTAGGGTTGATCCTACCTGGCATGAATTTGAGAATATTGAATATACCGATGAAGCCGCAATCTCGAAATTAAGCTTGACCGATTTTATACGGCTTATCGGTTGTTGACAATAACTCCTCCAGCTTCCCATATCGGTAACGCCTTTTCCAAATTGTGTTAACGTGTGTTCACCTGTGTCCAGGTGTGTCCAGGTATGTTCACCTGTGCCGCCACACACAGGGAGCAACATACATACCGGCGATATCACCCGCGTTTTCTTGCCGCAAAGAAACATGCGGGTTGTACGTAAACAGGCCGTCATAATATACGGGCACCCACAGCGTTATAGCTGCCCCGTTAAATATTTTTTACCTTTGCCGTATGATCATTGAAGTATTAAAATCAAAGCTGCACCGCGTTAAAGTTACCCAGGCCGAGTTAAATTATGTGGGGAGCATCACGATAGATGAAGATCTGATGGATGAGGCCAACATTATAGCGAATGAGAAGGTTCAGATCGTAAACAATAATAACGGGGCGCGCTTCGAGACCTACGTGATAAAAGGCGCGCGCGGAAGCGGAGTGATTTGTTTAAACGGCGCTGCGGCCAGGCTGGCCCAGGTTGGCGATATTATTATTGTGATGTCGTACGCCTATATGGAAATGGATGAGGCGCGCAGCTACGAACCGATTTTGATATTCCCGGATCCGGACAATAAACTGATCAAATAATTTCAGGTCAATTGACCAATCGCCCGTCCAGGTCAACTGTCCTGGCAAAGGGATTTAAAAACTTGTTGGCCAATACGGCGAACTCCCGCCGTGTTATGGGCCTGCCGGGGTTAAAATCGAGCTTAAATTTATATTGGCTTTTCCATGCTTTTTGAATATTCAATTTTAAAACTTGCGGCTCGGTTAAGGTATAGTCGCTGATAAGCGAAAGCATATTGCCCACAGTAAATTTTTCGGCGGGCTTTTCCCGGTTGAACCATAAAAAAGCGCGGGTGTAGATCTCGGTTAAAACCGGCTTAACTTCGGCGGTATTTACCGATGCATCGGGCTGGAAAAATAATTGCGGATTTTTATCTTCCGCTTCCGACCCTTCTAACATGCCCGTAGCGGCTACCTGCTGGATAGCGCGCCAATCGGCATCGTGTAGGGGGATATCAGCAAACGGGATCAGCCGGCCGTTGAAATCCAATATCTCGCCCTGTATAATCCGGACCTTTAAATTTTTTGTGGTGGTTTTAAAAAAAGCGCAGTAAGCGGCAGTGGCGCCCACGCCCTGGCCCAATTCAAGCTGAAGCGGCAGCCATTGGATATCTCTTTCAGCGGACAGGGCCTTCTCCGTTACGAGGAGATTATCTGTACCTTTCAATATAACCGCGTTAAGCGGAACGAAGGACAGATTGGCTGCGGATGCAATGGACGTGCGATAAATTTTGGACCGGTAATTAAGGCGGCTTACCCCGTCAACCGCGGCCGTATTCAATTTAGCCGCTACCGCACCATGTTCAGTTGCGTCGATCACTACACGTGCCTTAATGGTGACGACCTTTTCATTTTGACTGATGCGTACTTCCCAACGGTCGCCATCCTTTTTGATGGATGTAAACAGCGAATTGGGATATGAACTTAAATTTTTTACGGTATCGGTTATTTTTTTTAAGATCGATGCTGCCATCGTGCCTTCAAATTTTAGCTCGCCGTTATCACCGGTATCAAATCCGGGCTTCCCTTTGTAAAATTCGTGGACCCTTGCACGAAATTCGCTCCATATTCCCGCCGGCAAATCGCTGGCTGCGCTTATAACCGATACACCACCGGGCATATTTTGGTTAGCCCCGGTTAAAACAGTTTTAACCTTGCTGCGTGCTGATTGAATTGCGGCGGCTATGCCACTAGGCGTCTGGCCAATAACCAGCACATCGGTTTTAATAGTTTGCGCGCATAGGAAAGAACAGCTGCTAACAAAAAGCAGCAACGCAACTAATTTTTTTATCATCGGGTTTGTAAAGTACAACAAAACGCTAAAATAGCGCAAAACCTTGTGGCAGATAAAAATAATACCTAATTTAATTTTTTTTTAGAGCATGACAGACGAACAGATGCGTTACCCGGTAGGGAAATTTCACGCGCCGGTATCCTATACCGCCGAAGATATCCGGAAATGGACCGCTACCATAAGAGAGTTTCCGGGCAGGATACGGCAGGCGATCATCGGCCTGAACGACAAACAACTGGATACGCCATACCGCACCGGCGGCTGGACGCTGAGGCAGGTGGTGCACCACGTAGCCGACAGCCACATGAATTCGTTATTAAGGTTCAAATGGGCACTGACCGAAACTAACCCAACCATAAAACCTTACGAAGAGGCTGACTGGGCTTTGCTGGCCGATTACAGGCTGCCTGTTGAGCCATCATTAAGGCTATTGGAAGGTTTACACCAGCACTGGGTAGCCTTGCTTGAGGGCTTTACCGAGGAAGACTGGAACCGTACGTTTGTGCATCCCGCCACCGGCGATACCAGTCAGCTTAAAAAGGCGCTGGCGTTATATGCCTGGCACTGCAAGCATCATTTGGCGCATATTACGGAAACGACCAAAAAATTTTCGCTATAGGTTAAACAAATTGTACTCCAGCCGGATCAAATACATATTGGCGGTATTGCGTTGCATTGAATTATATAACGGTACCCGGTACGAAAAATCAAGCCTTATCAAACTATCGAAAATAAACTGTACCGCCGGAGCCGCATCCAGGTAGCTTTGCCCATAACCCGGATTAGTTTTACCCAGCAATTCGGCATATATATTCATATTCACCTGCTTATAGTCTGTATAAACTTTAGGAAGCGCCAGGTATCCTGCCGAAAAAGTATAGACAATGGCGTCGCGGGCATATGGCGAGGGGATATTATATCCACCTGAATTGTTCCAATCGCGCAGGTAGCTTGCCGAGCCTGACAGCGCGATACGATGCGAAAGCCGGGTGAAGACGACACCGCTTTGCAAGCCGGAATTATCCCCCTCAAGGGTTATTTCCTGGTTAACAATTGGATTGTTAATGCCCGAAGCTTTCGCAAAAAAAGCGCCCCGCAGATGCTGCTGAACGGAATCAATGGAAAGGAAACGATACTTTGCGTATACGCTTCCACCCTCAAAATGCTGTCCGTCCCGGTAAAAATCCGATGCATATAGTGAGCCATGTACCATTAACCATTTACTTGCGCCATACATCACCTCAAGGCTCGTTCTATTTTTGTAAACGGGATCAAAAAATCCCTGGTTTTCCAGTCTTATTCCTAAAGAATGTGTTGCCATGTTGCTGGCAGGCTCGGTGTTTACATACAACTCCTGCGAAAATACCGGACATGCGATAGCCAGCAGCCCTATAGCCAATAATTGTTTCATAATTTTAGAGATTAAAATTATATGGCTACGTGGTAAACCTTTGCTTTACCGGATGCTTCGGCCGCCTGGCCCAGGTATTTTTTTGAAATGGATTTAGGCGCGAATCCTTTATCAACTATTGTTAAAGCGATGGGGCCGTTAAGCTCTTTTTCTGATCCGTTCATCAATTGGAATGCGCTGCCGCCATAGGTGAAATGGCCGCCATCAACTTTAGTATGATTAAAATCGACTGTTATTTTAAGACTGTTCACAAAAAACCCGGCATCCTGTACTTTTTTGCTGATCTGGTCAAAGTTCACGGCATCGCCGCTTTTGAAAGTCAGTACAAAAATATTCCGCATCAGGTCGGGTTTGATATCACCTATAAACGGCAGTGTTTTTAACGATTTTTCGGTGGCTTTGGCACAAAGCGCACAGGTAAGACCACTAACCTGTAGTTCAGCTTTTGTAAACTGGGCATTTGCAATGCCGGTGGTAAGTACCAGCAAGACGATAAATATTTTTAGTGTTTTCATTTTTGATCAAAAATTATGAGAAATTAATAATTAACAATAAGCAACTGTATAACAGTGCCGATCAAATACGGAAAACACAATTTTTTAGAAAATTTGGGTATGCCGGGCCTGGGGGATCATGAAGGTCGCAATTTATGGTTACTGAAGGATCGCGGAAAGTGAAACAATTGCTTATTAGCTGCCGCGGTATTTCAAAGTCAAATGCGGCGAACACCCATGAACCCGATTCTGCCTGGTGGGCATCTTTAACTTTTATTTCGACATGGATATTTTTGCAGCATTTTGATTTAGATGCGACCGCCATGCCGCAGCTTTTAACCGGGGAGTTGATGGTTACTGAAGCCAACTGGTTACAGCAATAGTGCAGATCAAAAGCAAAGCCGACCACTGCAACGGCGTATGCCATTATTAATAAAAGCGCTGCTGTTCTTTTAATCATATTCAAAAATACGGTTTAACAGCATGAATTTCAACGGCTTTATTGATAAAGCCAAAAAATTACCTACAGCTGGTGAATAATACTCTCCCACGCTATAGAAAAATAAAACCCCTGCATTATGTGCAAAGGTTTTTATGAAGATAAATTATTGCCGCGAATTAAATGCTTTTTATATTGTCGGGCAAACTGGCTATCCTGTAAGCTGTGCGGCCGTTCGGGTCCTTTACCTTTTCGTAATAAATACCATTTGGCGATACAAAATATTTTTTTCCATTCAGGGACACCTTGCGGCAGCCATCCGGCAATTGATTTACAATATCGCCTATCTGCGGCGCAGCTATAGAGGCATTAGGATCAGTTACGCTATCGTCGGTATTCAATACGCCATCCTTGCCGGCCACTATGTAAATGGTTTTTCCCTTATCGTCAACGCCTTCTTTATAGTAAACGCCATCCAACTCGTAATACTGCACACCATCGATCTTTATTGGGTTGGCATCCTTCGGCAATTCAGGGATGCCTGCGCCGATCGGCGGTGATGTAACCTGGTATCCCCCGCCAGCATAAGGGGCATAAAATACGCCACCATAATAATAATACCACGAAGAACCCCAATAAAACGGGTAATAACCAAACGGCATTACCCCTAAATAAAAACCCAGGTGCGGATACCCGTAGTATCCAAATCCTGGCCTGTAAAAAGCGCCGCCGTGATGGCCCGGGCCACTGAAGTAGCCTGAACCTGTTGCTCCCCTGTAACTTAAACCGCTGCGGACAGTTGCGCCGTTATTGCCGCGAAGGCCAAAACTGCTGTTGCTGCGGGCGCTAAATCCCACACTGCCGCCGCTTCCATGAAAGCCGCCGCCCACCCTGACGCCGCCACCGCCGCTGCGCGCACCGCGCTGGGCACTTGCCGTTGTAAGCGTTAGAATGGTAAAAACACCGGCTAAAAATAAACCGGAACCATATTTAAAAGCCCTTTTCATAACTATTTAAACTGAATTTTTTTGTTTTAAGTATCGCTAAATATTTTATTAGACTAAAATAGCTTAGAATGGTTTAACAGCCTTTATCAAATTTATTAAAATTTAATAGGAATTATTTGTAACATCTTTGCGGTTGTGACATGAATGACCATAAATATTAAAATGCCGGCAACAGTGATTAAGTTATTTTGATTAAATCGGGAGGGAAAACCAGTTTAAAAGTTGTTCCGTTACCTTTTTCAGACACGACCTCGACCCGTAGGCGATGAAAAGCGGCAATCGACTTGACGATGGGCAAACCCAAGCCAAAGCTATCCTGCTGCAGCGATTGATGTAATTTTTTGAACCGGTTAAAAATATGAGGCAAGTTTTCCGGGCTGATGCCGATACCTGTGTCAACTATACTTACCACCAGACCGTTGCTCTGCGAAGTGCTTGAAATGATTATCCGGCCGCCTTCGCGGTTATATTTTATGGCGTTATTAATAAGGTTAAAAAACAAATTAAAGAGCAGGTATTTATTTACATTGATCAATAACGGATCATCCATGATATGGGTGCTATAATTGATATTTTTTTCTTCGATACGTATGGATATCTCGTCGTATACCTCCTGTAGCAATACATTGAGCGAAACGCTATCTTCCTTTAAAAACTGTTCGTTTTCAATTTGCGATATCAGCAATAATGTTTTGGTGATGCTTTTTAAACGGTTTAATATTCTCTGCATTTCCAGCAACCGCGTCTTTAAGTCGTCGGCTATATCCTCCTGCGAAAACATGTTTTCGATCTTCGACTGAAGAATGGATATGGGCGTCATCAACTCATGTGATGCATTTGAAATAAATTCCCGCTCTTTTTGAAAGGTACTTTCAATGGTTTGGATCATTTTATGGATACTGATATCCAGGTGCTCAAAATCAGATGTCGTGGTCCTAACCTTTTCATAGGAGCCAAAATTTGGAAACTTATTCCCGATTAGCTTCGTTTTGATGATCAAACCCAGCGGTTTTAATACATAATTTGAATATAATTGGTCGGCCAGAATCGTCAATAATATCATCCCCACTAACACCTGGAAGGCGATGCTTTGCAGCGGACGGGTGGTTTCAGTAATGGTTCCGACGCTTATAGCAACCTCGAGCAGATATTTTTTATCGCCCGCCATAAAATTATGGCTCAAAATACGGTACTCAATGGTGTCGCGATCGAGTTTGCGTTTTTCGTTCCGGATGGTGTCGAGGTTTTCGGGAAGGGTGTCTAAAGTTAAACTGACGTAATTCTCTTTTAACGGACTATAGAAACCGGCATCATTTTCACCATTTTGAATATAGGTGCTTATACCTTCGGTTTTAATGATCTGCAACAACTTATTTTTTTGTTTGCGGAGGCGGTTGTCGGTATAGTTTTGATTGATATTTTTGATCAGGAGTGGCAAAAGCAACACAAAAATGGTAACTATTACCAGTTTTGAAATGGTATTAAATAAGGTAAGTTTGGTTTGCAGCTTCAAATTCTGGTTATTTGAAACGAGGATTAAAAATCAGAAACCTGTTTTTTAATCCCGGCCTTTGTTTTTTAATTCCTGCTTGTCTTCAACCGTTGTTTTTATTTTATATCCCAATCCGCGCACCGTTTCGAGCCAGTCCGGCGATTCAAAAACATTCAGCTTTTTGCGGATGTTTTTTATGTGGGCATCGATATAGTTTGAATCGTAATCGTCGTTTACGATGCTGCCCCAAATATGTTCACTAAGCTGAGAGCGGGTTAAAGTGCGATTTTTATGCAACAGCATGTAGGCGATAAGGTCGAATTCTTTTTTGGTGACCGTACTCACTTCGGTAGCGTTCCAGCTTATAAGGCGGTCGGTCAAATTGATCGAAAAACCGCCCAGTTCAACTATATTTTGTTTTAAACCGAACCGCCTGCGTAAAATTGCCTGCATCCGGCTCTGCAGTTCTAACAACGAAAAAGGTTTGGGCAAATAATCATCGGCTCCAAGGTCAAGGCCCTTTATCCGGTCGTAAACTTCTGCACGGGCGGTCAATATAAGGCAGGCTGCGTCGGGATTGCTTTTTTTTGCTTCCTTCAGCAGGTTCAGCCCATCATAATCGGGCAAACCCAGGTCAATTAAAATAAAATCATAGAGGTTAACGGCTATCTTTTCGGAAGCGGATGCCCCGTTAAAACACACTTCGCAAACGTAATTATAATTTGTAAGGAATATTTTCAATTCCTCCGCAAGGCTTTTTTCGTCTTCGATAATAAGAACGTTCATATCAGAAAAAGAGGTAGTAAAATGTTAAGTTAAAAAAAACTTCGTGCCTGTTTTTTAATATGCCTTCAACGTTTACAGGAATTGAATATTTCCATGAGGCCTCGAGCGTGTAATGCGGCCGGTTATAAGCTATTGGCAGTTTAAAACTATAATTAAGCGAAGTAAACCTGCCGTTGTTATACCTCGGCAACGGCGCCGGACCGCTTGTAGACACCTGAATGTAATAGTTATCCAGGTCCAATTGGTCTGGATGCTGGTCGGAATATTTACCCACAAAATTTTGTGTACCCAAAATAACGCTTGCACCGGGATTAAATGAAAGGTAGTCTTTATCATCAAAAATCCCGAAGCTGGTTTCCATGTATTTTGACGTGTTCAAGGTAATAAAATAATCGTTGGCATCGCCAAACAGGTAATCAACTACAATGCTTGATTTTGCGATCTTCCAGTCGAATGAGTTTTTCCAATTTATATCGTTTGAAGATGCCGACTTTATTACTTTGGCCGAGTTTTCATTAAAAATAAACCGGCTATAACTGATAGATCCCGAAAACTTTTTCGAATACTTGTAAAAGTAACCTGCACCTAAATCCACTTCATCAACCGGGGCATTGTATCCAAGCACCTTCACCGCCGAGCCATATAAAAACCACCCGGACTTTGTGTTATATACCACATCGGCACTTACAAACGGATAACTTATGGGACCGGTACGACCAAAAAACTGCACATCACTGCCATAATTGGCCCCGACAGATACGGATCTTTTCCGGAACACCGTATCAGTATCGGCGCTTGCATGATGTAACGGGCTGTTAAAAGCTACCAACCCCGCGCCCATTGCATTTGCCGCGAGACCTGTGAAAAGTAATAGGAAAAATTGTTTCATCAGTAAATCGTTAATTTATCAATTGCCATTTCTCCTGGGTATTTCGGGCGGCCTAACCAACCCCTCGGGCCGGCGCTGCCTTTTTGCCTTAGGTTTGGTTTTAGACGCATCCGTATTACCTTCCGACTCGATTTTTTCGGGCTTTGGCTGCCGCTTAGGCTTAGCCACTTCCTTTATCTTCTTTTTTTCATCCTGCGCCTGTTTTTTACCTTTTGTAATTATGGTGTCGGCTAAATTACTTTTATAAGAAACGTTTGTTTGTATGGTGAAAATGCTAAAATGCCTTCCTTTTATCCTGGCAGATGATAAATCGGGCGCAAACTGCAACAACAATACAATATACGCAAACCACTTTATCATAGCGAAGACGATAGTATTAAAACTTTTATCAAATATTAATTTTTTAAATAGTCACCTACTTAATTAAAGCCGAACACAACCCTTAAATTTATTTTATATTATAGGAACAGCGGTATCCGTGAACGGAGCTTGTGCTGCATAATTGGCGTAATGATAACCATTCGGCATTTGCCGGTCAATTAATACTAAATTTAGCGTTTACCATTAAATTAATATTAATTATTTCAATTGGCGGCGCCAATGTCTTTAGAGGTGTAAAGGCGGTCATGATCGTCAATTATTATGCAGGCCACCTGGTTTAGCTGATTGATGAGATATAAGCCTGCATTAACTCCAATTGACATAACCGGCGTTGCCATTGCATCGGCCAGTTCGGCGCTTGGGCTTAAAATATGTACGCTTTTAATACCACTTACCGGGAAGCCCTTTTGGGGGTTGATATTAACCGGGTATTTGTTATTAATAATGGCTGTATGTTTTTCATCATTGGCTGATGTTGCAATGGCCAGATTACTTATGTTAATGTGAGCGAAAGGGCAATTTTTTTGACCAGGATCAGCAGAAGCGACGGTCCAGGGTTCGGCATTGGGTTGTGTGCCCCACGCAATTAAGTCGCCGCCGGTATTGATAATACCACTTTGAACACCCTGCATTTGTAAAATATATTTAGCCCTGTCGGCTGCGTAACCACTGATGATGGCGCCGAAACTTATCCGCATGGATTTTTCCTGCAAAAAAACAGTACAGTCTTTTGCATCCAATATAACATTTTGATAGTTTATCGACGTCGCGGGCGCCACAAGCACGTCGTCGGTAAAACTCCGGCTATCGGCACAGTCTTTTCCACTTGTATTGTAGGTGATATCGAAGGCGCCATCGGTAAGCGCTGATATTTGCAGCGCCCGTTCTATGAGCCTGAAAATTTCACCATTTATTTTTACCGGGCATTCACCGGCGTGCCGGTTGATCCGGTTTATCGTGCTGTCGTCGTTAAAGGTATTAAAGAGCTTTTCTACCCGGTTTATTTCAGCGATCGCCTCGTCGATCCGCTCATCAGCCCAATGCGGATTGTTTCCGACAACGCTAATTTCAAATTGGTCGCCCATCAGGCGTACCGAACGCCTGAAAATGATCGATCCGGGAACAAGGGTTTTGATGGCCAGCATAAACAGTATTAATTAAATGCAATACAAACAGAATGATTTAACCCACAAACCGTCGCTTCAATGCCACTATAGGGGAAATGCGGAATACAGCTAATGTTTACGCAACGAAAATAATTGCCTATTATGAAAATAACATGAAAACAAACATATCGATAAGACAGATGAAAGGCCGGGGTAAAGTAAATGTGCCCGATGTTGCCCCCGGTGAAATCCATTTCCACAGCGAACCGATGTGATGGCCTTAATGGCTATTAAACAATGGGTTATGGACAAGCGATATGTAGAAAAGAAATTATTATTTTTACTACCACATAAAGAATATGAGATGTCCTGGTTAAGGCTTATGGAAGAAAGCATCAGAAAAAAAGAGCGGTTCCCTGCTACAAATTCTCAAAAAAAATCGGGAAAGGAACACAAGGTGCTTCAACTGATAAGGGAAATGTGGCCGGCGTACGTTATTGAAGTACTTGTGATCACATTAGGTATTTCTATCACCATAGCCATGGAAAAGTGGCGCGACGATGTTAAGGAGCAGCAGCTCGAAAAAATTTACGTACAAAATTTAGCCTCTAATATAAACGCTGATCAAACTTTGCTAATATCGGTTATACAACGAACCGACAAAATAATAGAGAAAGGCAGCCAACTCATGTTTTTTCTGCAAAACCCAAAAAATTCGCCGGATGCGGCTGATGGGATAAGTGAAGATGTCAGGGCGATTTTAGACCGCCCAAAATTTCAAGCAAACGATGCGACATTTTCCGATCTTAAGAGTTCAGGAAATCTTCATTTAATAGAGGACATTGAGCTAAAAAATATCCTGTTTTCTTATTATACGACAACCGAGAGTATCAAAGAAGTTCAGAATGCGGAGCAAATGGCAACCATTAATATCTCCGGTCCATTTTTCCTAAAACGCTTTTCGTTGGCAGAGCCGGAAAATGCAACACAAAACAAGAATATCAAAAATAACGCGGGTCTGCTGGGGAGCGTGGAATTTAAAAACAACGTATCATTAAGGGTTGAAAACCGCAAGGAGTTGCTTTCGTTATATAAACACGCCCTTTACCTGTCAAAACAACTTGATAAACAATTAAATGTAGTATCTGAGCAATAGGATCATTCCAGAGCCTGCATCAGGCAACAGTCCCTTCTTTGAGTTTTTCCGCATTTTCGGCAAATTGCAGCGCTTCCATAATCTCCTGCAGATCGCCGTTCAATACGCCCGGAAGATTATAAATGGTAAGCCCGATGCGGTGCTCGGTTAAGCGGCCCTGGGGGTAGTTGTAGGTACGTACCTTAGCCGACCGGTCGCCGGTTGAGACCATCGTTTTACGTTTTTTGGAAGTTATTTCGAGGTGCTTTTGCAGTTCCATTTCGTATATTCTTGAACGCAATACCTGCAAAGCTTTATCGTAGTTTTTCAACTGTGATTTTTGATCCTGGCATTGTGCAACAATACCTGTCGGGATATGCGTAAGCCTTACAGCCGAATAAGTAGTATTTACCGACTGTCCGCCAGGTCCGGAAGCGCAAAAAAGGTCTTTACGGATATCGCTTACCTGCAAATCGATATCAAATTCATCTACCTCGGGCAATACCACCACAGTGGCGGCGGATGTATGAACGCGGCCCTGGGTTTCAGTATCAGGAACGCGCTGTACACGGTGCACACCCGATTCATATTTTAAAGTTCCGTAGGCGTCTTCGCCGATTACGTTAAAAACAATTTCCTTGTAGCCGCCCGAGGTACCTTCCGTATAGTCGACCAACTCGGTTTTCCAGCCGCGCCTTTCACAGTAGCGCATATACATCCGATAAAGGTCGCCCGCAAACAAAGCCGCCTCGTCGCCGCCCGTACCGCCTCGTATTTCAATAATCGCATTTTTAGAATCTTCAGGATCTTGGGGTATCAGCATCACGCGGATCGACTCTTCCATTTCTTCCTGTTTCTGCAGTAGCTCATCCAGCTCAGCTTTAGCCATTTCCCTGAATTCTTCATCCTTTTCGGTGGCCAAAATTTCTTTGTTGCTTTCGATGTTACTCATCACGTTGCGGTATATATTATACTGATCAACAACTTTGGCAAGATCCTTATATTCTTTATTCAGCTGGGCAAAACGCTTCATATCAGCCATGGCATCGGGGCTGCTCAATTCACTTTCTACCGTTTTCCAGCGCTGGTATATCGCTTCTAATTTTTCTAACATGCTACGAAATATGTTTGGCTTTCGTCACTGCAAGGCAGGTGAAAAAACGCACAAAAATACGATGTTTTGAGCAATAATTGTTCACGCAGATGTAAAGAGGAAGCGGCCACCCGACTATTGCAGCGTGATCACTGCCGCGCTGGCGGCGGGAATGTTGACCGAAAAGTTTTTTTTGTTGACTATATAGTGCTCCGGCGCGCCGGGAATAAACGTTCCGTCGGATTTTATTCCGCTGCCACCAAACGTAATTCCTTCAGTCGACTGCATGCCGGGTGCGGTAAGCCGGGTTATCTGAACAGAGGAGACCGATCTTCCTCCCTGGACGGTAACGTAAAAGTTTTTCATCTCATCCTTATTGATAAGCGTAACCGTGCGTGTGCCGTCTGAATTAACACAGGCGTAAGCACTGCATTGATATGTGGCATGATCTGTACTGGCAGCCACAATAGTAGCTGAACGCGTTCCATATTTAAAAGCGAGCATCGCATAGTATTCAGGCCTTGCCGTCACTATACCATTTTGAACCTCTATAGGGGTATATGCAGCATGGTTACCGCCGTGAAAATTAATACCACCACCGTTGTTTTGAGCTACCGTCCACATGAAGTCGAGCGCCCAAAGCGCCGAGGCAAAAATGTCGCTGACCCCAACTTTTCCGCCGCCATAAATACTGTTGCATTCGGTAATCCTGTAAGATAAATGATAGGCGGCAGCCTGTTCTTTAATCGCGTTTAATATGTTATTTAGCTTATTGTTATTTGAAAACAGGATTTGATAGCTAATGGACGGGTCTGTTGCCGGACCGGCCACATAATAATGCGCATCGAGCATGCGTATGTTCCCATTTTCAGCATCCGCAAACGGCATCAACCAATCCGTATTATAAGAAGGCCCCGGACCTGCGAAGGGCGCGTGCGGCAACCTTGCGCGGATGGCCGAAAAATAACTTTCAAATTCAGTTTTATAGTCCGCCGGTCCGTACCCGGCATTGCGCAAACCATTTAGCACATACGCATCGGGCTCATTGCCTACCTGCAGGGCATACAAATTGCTGCCCAGTTTATTGTCGGCATAAACAGCCTCATCTGCAGCAGCACCAGGATCGTTTTTTACTACATTAAGACCAAACATAACCGGCCAGCCGATAGCGCGCGAAAATTCGGCCAATTGATCGATCTCTGTGGTTGTAACCGAGTCCTTGCCTGTTTGTGCGTTTCGCGGTTTGCCCGTCCATGCTATTTTATCACTGCTGCCGCCGCCTATGCGCAAAAGACCGGGTCCAAGATTTTTAAGCAACTGGACAAGAACCTCGTTGTTTGCATTTAGAATTTCGCTTTCCGATAGGTATACTGTTTCATAGCTCAAGCCCTCAAACATATCGGGTATGGGGTTCCCGGTATTGTTTTCGTCAATGGTTACGGTAAGGGGGAGACTGTTGCTTGCCGCAGGCGGCATTGGGGGTACTGTATTTTCCTTCCGGCAGGAAAACAGCACAACAGCAATAAAAATTAGGGGTAAAAGTCTCTTCACAGCGGCGCCCGGATGAACTGCTATAAAGATAAAAAACTATCGTAATTTTAAAAGAACAATCGAAAAAAGAAATAAAACCTCACTATTTTGAAAATCGGCGATTATTTAGCCACATACATCACTTCCTTAACGGCTTTGATCACCTTTTCAGGGTTTGGAAGATATTCCTGTATTAACGTAGGAGCATATGGCAGGGGAACGTCGCCGCCCATAATGCGTAGCACAGGTGCATCCAGGTAATCAAATGCATCCTTTTGAACTTTAAAAGCGACCTCTGTGGCTATAGATCCCAGCGGCCAGCTTTCTTCAACAATTACCAGCCGGTTTGTTTTTTTAACGGAGCTGATCACTGTTTCGTAATCGATCGGGCGTACGGTGCGCAGGTCGATCACTTCGGCATGGATGCCTTCTTTCTCCAATTCAGCAGCGGCTGCATTTACTACTTTCATGATCTTGCCGAAACCTACCATCGTAACATCCGAACCTTCTTTGGTAACGTTAGCCTTTCCGAGCGGGATATAATATGTTTCTTCGGGCACCTGGCCCTTGTCCCCATACATCAGCTCCGACTCCATAAAAATAACCGGGTCCGGGTCGATGATAGCAGATTTTAACAATCCTTTCGCATCATACGGGTTTGAGGGTACAACCACTTTTAGACCGGGGCAGTTGGCATACCAGTTCTCAAAGCACTGGCTGTGCTGCGAGCTCAGCATCCCCGCATTGCCGGTAGGCCCCCGAAAAACAATAGGAACAGAGAACTGGCCGCCGCTCATGGACATGATCTTGGCCGCGCCGTTGATGATCTGGTCGATAGCAACCAGCGAAAAATTGAAAGTCATAAACTCGATGATGGGGCGTAAACCATTCATCGCCGAGCCGATGCCGATACCGGCAAAACCACATTCAGAGATGGGGGTATCAATCACGCGCTTGGCGCCAAATTCGTCCAGCATACCCTGGCTCACTTTGTATGCCCCGTTATATTCGGCAACCTCTTCGCCCATCAGGTATATTTTATCGTCCTTGCGCATTTCTTCCGACATGGCCTCCCGAAGCGCTTCCCTGAACTGTATTTCTCTCATCGTTATTGTAAACTTCTTTATGAGGCGCAAATATAGTTACTAATGTGTGAAATGCAATCGCACTTTTGTAATGTTTAAGTGGTAGCTGGTGATCATTGTATTGACTGAACAAGTCGGCTTGTGTATCTAAATAAATCAGTTTATCTTTCACTAATTATGAAATCAAAAAAAATTGGTTTTTTTTAGCGACGTGCCTTTTATTCTTTTCGGCTAAGGCTAACTTAAATACTCAAACTGCCAATCAAGATAATCTTGCTACAGCTATGATAAAAAGATTTTATACTGAGTATATCAATTCAATATTGCAAGGGCCGACAGAGCAAAATGCTTATAAATTTTGCCTCATACAAAAAAAATATTTAACAACACGGCTTATAAAGAAAGTTGGCATTGATCCATATACAACGATGTACACTAAAATGGACCCTTTTTTAAAGGCGCGGGAGTGCGATGGTTCTTGGATAAGAACATTAAATGTCAAAAAGAATCCAACCAGAACAAACTCTTACATAGTTACTTATTTGTATCTGGACGACCCCAGGAAGCCAAAAAGGGTTACTAAATCTACAACTTATGTAAGAGTAACCAATGAAAATGGAGGCCTAAAAATAGATTCTGTGTGGTAACATAATCAAACCTAAAACAAGCTTTTGAGAAACCTCTATTATTTTTATATCGTCGATTGTTACTTCTTCCTTTCCCCCTTCATCTTCGAGGCTATTTGTAATGCCCGGTAAGCATTTACAATTCCGCCGGTTTTGGAAAGCGTTGTGAAGTCGACTCTTTCTCCTCTTGACCCAGGCCGGATAACCATAACGCCGGTTAGGGGAGTTGCAGATTCCAGGATCGCGCGTTTTAGCTGGGCGGCGCTTAGCTCGGGGTAGTATTCAAGGCATAGGGCAGCGATCCCGGTAACGATAGGCGCAGAAAAACTGGTGCCATCTTCGGTATTAAATTCGGCGTCCATGTCGATCGAGGTCACTTTAACACCAGGTGCGAAAATATCTACATGCTGTTTGCCATAGTTGGTAAAGCTTGCGGCCAGGCTGGTATCGGGTTTTGGCCCGGAAGATGCTACATTAATCACATTATCGGTGTGTGAGCCGTCCAGGTAAGTGTCATTCGGAAACTCGGGTTTTACATCAACATCCTGGCTGCTGTTACCCGACGCCAGCACCAGCAGCACATCTTTTTCAGCTGCGTATTTAAACGCTTCGTCCACCCAATCCTTATGCGGCGAAAGCTTTTTTCCAAAGCTCATGTTGATGATCTTAGCACCATGATCCACCGCGAAATGAATGGCATTGGCAATGTCTTTATCGTATTCGTCGCCGTTGGGTATCGCTTTTATGGACATGATCCGTACATTATCGGCAATACCGTCAATGCCATACCCGTTACCGCGCACCGCACCGATAAGCCCGGCTACCCCGGTGCCGTGCGAAGCATCGGGCGCTTTCAGGATATTGTTGCCATAGGGTTTGCCGTCGCGGACGTCCGGATCGTCGCCCACAATGCGCATGCGCGCGTCCAGATCGGGGTTAAGCGTATTGTTTAACTTGGCATAGTATTCCGTCAGGTCTTTCAACACCTTAGCGTTCGTCGGGTTGTCGCCAATGCTCGTGAAAACCATATCCCAAACCGTTTTGCTTTGATTTATGGTGTCGTTTTGGGTTTGTATGCGTCCTAGGTCGGCCTTTGTAAACGTTTGATCCGATTGCAGTTTTAGTTCCCTTTTTAAATAATAATTGGTTGCCGTTAGCACGTTTACTTCGGTTGTCAGCTCTTTGAGCTCATTTTGCGCCCGGCTTATCGTCGAATCATAAACAGCTTTAACATGCTGCCACCGGGCATATTCTTTTTCCAGCCCGGCCGGCGCAGTAGTTGAGCTGCCAAATTTATTTTTGAGCTTATAGTATTGCCGTACCTCTTCGTTGGTTTCCGTGTAGTCGACCCTGCCGGCCTTCCCTCCCAAAAAATCCCAGCCGTGCACATCATCGATATATCCGTCGTGATCATCATCGATCCCGTTTCCCGGAATCTCTTTCGGGTTAATCCACAATATGCTCGCCAGGTCCTTTTGCAGCGTATCTATGCCGCTGTCGATCGTAGTAACCACCACGGTTTTGCTTTTTTTCCCCTTTAAAAACTGGTATGCCTGCTTAAGGCTCACGCCATAAAAACCGTCGGCTTTAAAGTCCATTTCGTGCCAGTTCCTCGGGGGATCAAGGCTCGTTTTGGGCAATTCCTGCGCAACGGCGTTGGCGCCAAGCATCAGTGCACCGCATAAAAGGAAACCAGGAATGCAATTGTAAAATTTTCCCATATATCAGGCAGATGTGTTAAAGATCAAATTTAATACCTTGTGCAAGCGGCAGCGTTTTTGAATAATTAATGGTATTGGTTTGCCGCCTCATGTAAACTTTCCAGGCATCCGAACCGGATTCGCGGCCACCGCCCGTGTCCTTTTCACCGCCAAACGCGCCGCCTATCTCGGCCCCCGAAGTTCCGATATTTACATTCGCGATCCCGCAATCAGAACCCGCGCAGGATAAGAATTGTTCCGCTTCACGTAAGTTTCCGGTCATAATGGCCGACGATAAGCCCTGCGGTACGCCATTTTGCAGGCTGATCGCTTCTTCAAGCGTTTTGTATTTTATGAGATATAATAACGGTGCGAAAGTTTCGTGCTGTACAATCTTGTAATAATTCTCCACTTCGGCTACCGAGGGCATTACATAACAACCCGAAGTGTACTGTTCGCCTTCCAGCTTACCACCCTCCACCACGAACGTGCCGCCTTCGGCTTTGCATTTTTCAATGGAATCAAGGTATAGCTTTACTGCGTCGCAATCTATCAGTGGTCCCATGTGATTATTTTCGTCGAGCGGGTTGCCTATCCTGATCTGGCGGTATGCATTTACAAGCTTAAGTTTAAATTGCTCATATACACTTTCGTGAATGATGAGCCTGCGTGTGCTGGTGCAGCGCTGCCCGGCGGTTCCCACGGCGCCAAATACGGCGCCGACCAGCGCCATATCGAGATCGGCATTTTCCGTAATAATAATGGCATTATTGCCGCCAAGTTCAAGCAGGCTTTTACCCAGCCTCGCGGCAACGGCCGCACCCACCGCTTTTCCCATACGCGTTGATCCAGTTGCTGAAATCAGCGGTATGCGCCTGTCGTTAGCCATCAGTTCGCCGATATCCCTGTCGCCGATCACCAGGCAGGATACCCCCTCGTCGATATGATGCTTCTTAAAAATTTCCTGTACGATATGCTGACAGGCAATTGCTGTTAATGGCGTTTTTTCCGACGGTTTCCACACGCATACATTGCCGCAAACCCAGGCCAGCATAGCGTTCCAGCTCCATACCGCCACCGGGAAATTAAACGCGGAAATAATGCCGACTATGCCCAAAGGGTGATATTGCTCATACATGCGGTGCTGCGGTCTTTCGGAATGCATGGTGAGCCCGTAAAGCTGCCGGCTTAAGCCGACGGCGAAATCGGCAATATCGATCATTTCCTGCACCTCGCCGTAGCCCTCCTGCAAACTCTTGCCCATTTCATACGAAACCAGCTTGCCCAAATCGTCCTTTCTGCGGCGCAGCTCATCGCCAATTTCGCGTACAATGCCGCCGCGTACCGGCGCCGGAATTTGCCGCCATGTTATAAAAGCTTTGCCGGCCTGCTCAATAGCCCGGTTATATCCGCTTTGCGAAGCCATCCTAACCGAAGCTATCGTTTTTCCATCGACGGGTGAATTAACGGGTCTTATCGCAGCATCCGCATCGCTGGCCCACCTGTTTCCTGTACTAATTGCTTCGTTTATGTCGGTTATATGTAAACGATTCAGGATATCTGAAATATTAAGGCCCATAATAGTTACTTTTGCCAAAGGTAAAAATCTTTAAGGCATTTATTATCAACCAATCTGCGCCTGCAAAATCATTCGCATTAATTATCAGGACGTTGCAAAAACAGGGTGTTGACAATGTTTGAATGTTGATAACTTATTTGTATTATAGATGCTTATTACTTGTAATTTGAACACATGCTAAGGTCAATGAAGCGAGTTTAAAGGCCCTAACTGACTAATGTTCTGAAACAAAATTGAATGGAAGAAGAATTTGAATTTGGCTTTACGGAAGATCCAAAGTTTTCGGTGGAGCGGTACGAGGAGATGATACGCAATCACGACCAGTACTTTTTTGATGCCCAGGCGTTTGAGAACATAATCGACTACTACATCGAAAAGAATGACCCGCCAAAGGCGCTGCAGGTTGCCGAGTATGCGCGGAACCAACATCCGTTTGCCGCCGTTTTCCTGATCAAGCAAGCCCAGCTTTTAGTAGTTGCCAACCAGGTACCCGAGGCATTTGCCGCCCTTGAAAAAGCAGCCATGCTGGAAGCCTCAGACCCCGATATTTACATCATCCGCGGCAACCTGTACGAAAGCATGGAGCGCTATGCGGAGGCGCTGGAAAATTATGAAAAAGCGCTTGACCTTGCCGAAGAAACTGACGAAGTGCTGCTGCACATTGCCTATGTGTACCAGAATATGGGTGATTACGATACGTCAATAACCTATTTAAAGCTGTGCCTGAAACAAAACATGGAAAACCAGGATGCTTTATACGAGCTGGCTTTTTGCTACGATGTGCTGGATAACCAGCAGGAGAGCGTGCTGTTTTATCAGCAGTATATCGATAATGAGCCGTATAGCTATGCCGCCTGGTATAATTTAGGCAACGCCTTTACCAAGCTGGGGTTGTTTGAAAAAGCGATTGACGCCTATGATTATGCCATATTAATTAAAGACAGCTTTGCGTCGGCGTATTTTAATAAAGGCAATGCCCTGGTAAACCTTGAAAAATATGCGGAAGCTATCGAGGTGTACCGCCATACTTTTGAATATGAACAGCCCAATGCCGATACTTATTGTGCTATAGGCGAATGTTATGAAAAGCTGGAGCAAATGGACGACGCCCGCGCTTTTTATAAAAAGTCGGTTAAGATGGACCCGAAACTGGCTGACGCCTGGTTTGGAATAGGGGTTACGCTCGATTTTGAGGAGCGTTATTTTGAGGCGCTGCACTTTTATAAAAAGGCGCTCGACCTGGATATTGCCAATGCCGATTACTGGTTTGCGATTGCCGATGCGGAATACAAACTTGGTCACTTGGAAGAGGCTGAACGAGCCTATGAAAAAGTGGTTGAGCTTAACCCGATAGACGTAGACGCCTGGCTTGATTATTCGTCGATATTATATGAACAGCAACGATTGGTTGACGCGATAGAGGTTATTTCGCAAGCTATAAAAAACAACCCCGAAGCGGCTGAGCTTTATTACCGCATGGTTGCCTATCTGTTTGCAAAAGGCGACTACAATGAGGCGCTTAACTTTTTAGAAATGGCGCTGGCATCCGATCCCGAAAAGCATTATATCCTGTTTGACTATTTGCCACAGCTGCAGAAGAATAAGGTGATCGTAGATATCATTAACCGGTACACCAGGTAACCAGGCGCCGGGACTTGAAATTAAGTTATTATTTAATTTTTTAACGAACTCATAAAAAGACCCAAAAAAATTGGGTTTTTTTATGATATTTGTATCATTAATACTTTTAGTTATAGTCTATAACCATTTGAAATATCTATGAATTATATGTTAAGCAACATACCCGAACGCACCGCCAAACCCCGCAACAATGGTATAACAATGGTGATGGACAAAGGGTTAAGTTTGCGACAGGCTGAAGATTTTGTGGAGGTTGCAGGAATTCATACCGATATCATAAAATTAGGGTGGGCAACATCATTTGTAACGCCAAACCTCGACAATAAGCTGGCTATTTTTCGCGCAGCGGGCATTCCGGTATATTTTGGCGGAACGTTATTTGAGGCCTTTGTCGTGCGCAACCAATTTGACGATTACCAGCGGATACTGGATAAGTACAAGATGGAATATGCCGAAGTCTCTGACGGCTCGATAAATATAGAGCACGAAGTAAAATGCGAATATATCCGTGAACTGAGCAAACAGGTGACCGTTATATCCGAAGTGGGATCAAAAGATGCCGAAAAAATATTCGCGCCTTATAAATGGATAAAATTAATGCATGCTGAGATCGATGCGGGCGCCTGGAAAGTAATTGCCGAGGCACGCGAAAGCGGAAATGTAGGCATCTACCGCGACTCGGGCGAGGTAAGGCAGGGATTGATCGATGAGATACTGACCCAGATACCCGAGGAAACGATTATTTGGGAGGCCCCGCAAAAAGCGCAGCAGGTTTGGTTTATTAAACTGATCGGCGCCAATGTAAATTTAGGAAATATTGCCCCGGCGGATGTGATCCCGTTAGAAACCCTTCGTTTAGGCATCCGGAGCGATACGTTCGATCATTTTTTGAGCAACCCGCTTTGAAATGACAACAGTATAGTTGATCGCCGCGTAGCCTGAAATAGAACAAATTTCTGCTTTTCTTCTTATTATTACGCAATGAAACACTATGGGCTAATTGGTTATCCGCTATCACATTCTTTTTCCAAAGCCTATTTCACTGCAAAGTTTGAAAGGGAAAATATCGGGGATACGAAGTACGACCTTTTCCCTATGGAAAACATCAGGGAGCTTCCGGCATTGCTAAATGCCCATCCCGATCTATGCGGGCTTAACGTAACCATACCACACAAATTAAGCGTGCTAAAGTATTTGGATTGGATAGAGCCTGACGCCAAAGCGGCGGGCGCCGTAAATTGCATACGCATCAGCGCCGAAAGCCCGGTGCTGGCCGCGTTTTCGGGAGAGGTGGGTGTAAAAGGCCATAATTTCAGACTGGAGGGATTCAATACAGATATTTACGGCTTCGAGATGTCATTACGCCCATTGCTAAAGGCATACCACGACCAGGCGCTTATATTAGGCGATGGCGGCGCCGCGAAAGCCGTAAAGTGTGTTTTAGACAACCTGGGGATCAATTTTAGAATTGTAACCCGTAGACCCATCGTCGATAATTTATTATTTAAGGATCTAAAACCCCATCATATAAAAGACAACCTGCTTATTATTAACACTACACCGCTGGGCATGCTGCCCAACACCGATGAATATCCGCCCATCCCTTACGAGGCCATTACCAGCAGGCACATACTTTATGACATGGTTTATAACCCTGAAAAGACCTTGTTTTTATTAAAAGGCGAGGACCATGGCGCAACAACAAAAAACGGTTACGAAATGTTAATTTTACAGGCCGAGAAGTCGTGGGAAATATGGACCTCAAAACAACTGCACCCTTGAAAAATTTCCTGGTATTAGTACTTCTGGCAATCTTCGCGTCCTGTAGCGGAAATCATGACTATTCGCCAAAACCGAGGGGTTATTTCAGGATCGTTTTCCCAAAAAAGGAATACCAGAATTATAATGCAAGTTGTCCGTTTACCTTTGTATATCCCAAATACGCCTATATCGAGCCAGATAGACATCCTGACGCCAAGCCATGCTGGCTTAATATGCAGTTTCCGCAGTTTAACGGAACCCTGCATCTAAGCTATGAACATATCCAATCGAAAAAGGAATTTAACGAGTTGGTCGAGGATGCGCATAAGTTGAGCTTTAAACATACGGTAAAGGCAACCTCTATCGATGAGGGCGTGATCAGTTACCCTGACAGAAAGATATACGGGATATATTATACCATTGATGGCAATGCCGCTTCGTCTGTGCAATTTTATCTTACGGACAGTACGCGCAACTATATTCGCGGCGCGCTTTATTTTAACACAGAGCCCCGGCTCGATTCCATAAAGCCGGTGCTTACGTTTGTAAAAAAGGATGTCGACGTAATGATAAAAAGTTTCAGGTGGAAGTAAAAGCGGCGAAAGCTGAAACCTGCCGGCAGGCAGGGGTAAAAGTTGAAGAGGCGGGAACGCGTAAACAAAAACGGCGGCCGGATAATATCGGGCCGCCGTTTACTATAAAATGAGATCAATTCTGATCGGTCTCGTCCGAAGGCAGACCTACAATTTTGTAGGTTTTATTTTTGTTCGAGTCGGTCAGCTCCTGGTAGTAAACGCCATCGGGCGACACCCATAATTTTTGGCCGTTGACCTTTATCTTCCTGCAGTCGGGCGGAAGCTCCGAAACGATATCACCTATTTGAGGACCCTGCGACTGCCCGTCATCTATATCAGATTTAGTGTTCAGCTCGCCGTCCTTACCGGCAACTTCATAAACAATGGTACCGTCGTCCTTCGTAACCGGCCGGTAGTAAACGCCATTCAATTCGTAATATTGTTCGCCATTAATCACGATGGATTGCGCTTTATCGGGCAGGGTTTTTATCTCGGCGCCCACTGGCGGTTCCACTACAGTGTAAGTGTCATTATAATATTGATAGAACAGGCCATTGCTAAAGAAATACTCGTCGTCGCCATAGTAAAAGGGATAATATCCATAAGGCAAGTATCCGCAGGTGAAGCCAATGCTTGGCAGATAATAGGTACCGTAATAGCCCCGGTTATAATGATAATAACCGTGATTACCCCAATAACCCCCATAACCGATACGCGGAGCGGTACGATAAGTTAACCCACCGGAGGTAGCCCCGCGCGGGGTAAAACCCAGGCCGCTAACCGAAGTGCCCTGCCGTGGCGTAAAACCGCCCACGGTACCCTGCCTGGGTGCATAACCATAGTTACCCCTTACCGAAGTGCCTGGCCGTGGCGCATAACCATAATTGCCACGAACGCCTCGCTGGCCGTTAACCACTCCCTGCCGTGGGGGCCCCGGGTTAAACCCTGGCCTCGACACGCCTACACTGCCCGCCGATGGACGGCTAAAACTTGATGTCGTACTGCCGCTTGTCGACGGTCTGCTAAAACTTGATGTACTGCTGCTTGTTGACGGCCTGCTAAAACTTGACGAGTTGGTATTACTGCTGCTACTGGAAGATGAAACAGAACCGCCTCCTCCGCCGCCTGAGGACCGGCCGCCGCCACCACCGCCGGTAGCACCCCGCTGAGCTTGAGAAGGTTGTGCCAAAAACACGCATAACAGCGTGCTTAAAGCAGCATAAAGTGAGTGTTTATATAAGATCTTCATGATGAAAAGTTTTAAAATTGGTTTTTATGTTGTGATAAATCGTGCGGATTATAAATTTATAGACTGATGATCCGCTAAACGGTTTAACGCGCAATAAATTATTATGATCAAAAAATAAACCGGTACACCGGTTGAGTAATGACCGGGGAGTAAAAATAATGATTTTTTGCTGCATTTACTATTGGGTATGTCTGCCGATAGTCAGTTTTATAGCTCTTCGGCGATAAATATAAAGTCGCTGTTAAAGGACAGGGTAAAAAATCCATCGCTGATCGCTGTATATTGCTGATAACCGGCACGCAGAAGACCGGTAAAGCGAAGACCGGTGGGCGTACTTAATATTTCAATCATCGCCCCCGCGGGCTGCCACTTGCTGAAGCCGGAGTTTACCGGGTATATTTTTTTGCGATCGTGAAAAACAACCAGGTTTATCAGGCCGGCAAAGGGTTTAAATTCATCCAGGTCTAGGTCATCGGCAACAATATTAACCGAGGGGTATCCATTGTCCACAAGAAATTTTAAAGCGGCCAGGATAGCCGTATCCGTCCCGGGGTCAAGCTGCCTCACATCTGATTGCAAAACAGGATCGGCGTTATCAATTATCCAATCGATTTTAATGCCGCGCATATTGAGCTTTTCGGCGGTTTCGCGAGTAGCGATTACCGTAGGGCTCCATTCCAACAGCTGTCCCAGCATCTCGTCAGGAAAGCTATCCAAACCAAGCAGCAGTAAAGCGGGCTCCTGTTTTTCGCGTACAACGTGATGTGACGACATGGATAACGGATTAATATATGGTGCGGTAAAGCGCTTTCAATGCTTCTGCCGGGTTAACAGCCAGGTTAACAGCCGCCGAAACGGCGATACCATACACGCCCGCTTTCATGAGGCTGGCGACATCACCTAACTGTATGCCCCCAACGGCAATAACCGGCAGTTCGATATCATGGTGCTTTTGCAGCTCGCGATAACCCTGAAAACCAAGCAGCGGTTTGTTATTGGGTTTGGTATCGGTATGGGCAAACGGTCCGTATCCGCAGTAATCAACCACGCCGGTATTTTGAACAGCTCTTAACCGCTCGATATTGGTAGCCGAGGCGCCAAGTGTTTTTTCGTCGCCAATTTTAGCCCTGATGGTTGCCAGGTTTGCATCAAAATCCTCGATATGCACGCCCTGCGCATCTACCTTATCCAGCAAATGATAATGATTGGTAAGGATAAGCGTGGTTCCCCAATCATCGCACACCGCCGCGATAAGGTTGATCTCGTCAACCAGTTCAACGTCCGGTTTGGTGAGGCAGCGGTACTGTATCCAATTTGCGCCGGCTTCGCAGGCAATCCTGGCCTGTTCCAAATGACTTCGGTTTGGCAGGTCCTGGGTTAGATAATGTAACCGCGAGATGTATTTTTTCACTGTCTGAACCTTGATTTATAGGATTTATCGATTACCATGATGTTTATTACGAGTTAGTGAAGATCATGACAATCAATCACGGTTCGCAAATTTATTTCAGCATCTCACCTATGGGTTTTCCTATATTTCCGTTTGGCGCCTGTATGTGCAACAAGGCGGCAACGGTGGGAGCGATATCGGTCATGTGCGTTTCGCGGGTAAGGCTTCCATGCTTTACACCCCAACCCATAAACACCAGCGGGATGTGGCTGTCGTAAGGGTTCCAGGTGCCGTGGGTGGTGCCGGTCGGTGCAAAACCTGCAAACCACCCCGGTTTTAAAATAATTTGTATGGCGCCGCTGCGCTCGGCGTTGTAGCCGTTAATGATCCGCGCCTTTAATTCTTCGGGTATACTGGCGGTTTGAACCTGCTGCATGTCGATGGCATAAGCAATTGCCGGTTGTTGCTGCAGGTATTTTATGCAATCGTATTTTATCGCATCAGCATTCAATTTTTCCTTGTTAATCACCGCATAATTAAGGTTCACCTGGTAGTTTCCAAGGCCGATGACCAGGTTTTTTACCTTATAATTAGCCTCCAGCATCTTGTTCATACCGGTTAGCGCCGCTCTCTCACTCCAGTCTCCGGCAGGAATATTATGATCGGTTAAAAAAGCCGGGTTATGGGCAGCGCCGTGATCGGCGGTTAAAAACACCGTATAATTCCCCTTGCCAACTTTGGCGTCGAGGTACGCGAAAAAATTAGCCAGGTCGCGGTCAAGCCGCAGATAAGTGTCCTCGGTTTCAACAGCGTTGACACCAAACTGGTGACCAACATAATCCGTGGAAGATAGGCTCACAGCCAGGAAATCAGTTACGGCATGCTGACTCATTTGCTCGGCATTGATAGCCGATTCAGCAAAATCAAGCGTTAAGGTATTGCCGTAGGGGGTGGAGCGGATCATGCCTAAATTGCCTTTATATAGTACCGATGTTTTTACCGGCAGGGTTGGCGAATCGGCGCCCCTGAATTTGCCCTCGTATTTGCTGCTGTTGTCGGGCGAGCTTTGCACGTACGTGTTTATGGGATACAGCGGATTCCAGTCCAGCTTCAGATATTTTTCAGGCAGGTTCCGGCTATTAAAATCCTTAACCCATTGGGGCAGGTCGCTCATATAATAGGTGCTGGTAATCCAGTTGCCGCTTTTATCATCAAACCAATAGGCGGCATTGGCGGCATGGCCGGCGGGTAAAATACCACCCCTGTCCTTAAGCGCAATGCCGATGACCTTCGAACGAAAATTAGTGGCCAGCTTCAACTCGTCGGTTACCGTTGTTGTCAGCAAATTACGCGGCGACATTTCGCCGGCGGTGGATGTGCTGCCCACAGTTTTAACGGTTGTGTCTCCCGTGCAATACATCGATTTCCCGGTTGCCTGTATAATAAAATCGTTGCCGGCTATGCCATGTATGGAAGGTACCGAGCCCGTATAAATACAAGTGTGGCCCGCCGCAGTAACCGTAGGGATATAATCGATCTGCGTGTTTTCGCAGGTAAAGCCTTCGTTGAGCAGTCGCTTAAATCCATTGCTTTGGTAGCGGTCGTAGTAACGGTACAGGTAATCCCAGCGCATCTGGTCAACAACAATGCCCACCACGAGCTTTGGCCGGGGAGGACCGGAATTAACCGCGGCGGCGCTAACCGCAGCCTTTTTTCTTTTTGTTTGTGCCGATAGATTACATACCGTAAAAGCTAACAGGATAAGCAGCAGGTATTTTATTTTCATAATGAAATTTTTAAAGGCAAATATCTGCAATGTAATTAATATTAGGATTACACTGAATGGAAAATGATTACACCGATTTCCATTCTTATCGGTGAAATCGTCTTCCCAAAAATCGGTGCAATCGCTTATTAAAATCTAAGGTTAAGCGATAATAAAAAATTTGCGGGCGCCTGCGGGAAAAAGTAGTTGTAGTTCACCACTTTGCCGCTTTCGATATCCGGGTAAGTGGCGCCGTTAGCCTCGTATTTTTCGCTGAATATATTGTTGATAAGCAATGTAACACCTACGTTTTTAACCGAGCGCAGGGCAAAATTATAATTCAATCTTAAAGCATTTACAAAATAACTGTTGAGGTATCGGTTAGATAGCGGATCGGATGGGCCATAAGCCGGCGGGTTGATATTACTCGTATTATCCAGGTATTGCCTGCTCACATATTTACTGATCAATGCGATCTCTGAATTTTTTATTGGCCTGAACCCGATCTCGCTGGAACCGACAAAATCGGGCGAAAAGGCGATATCGGTTTTGCTATAGATATGCTCAACCGTTGTGTTATTGTCATAATCGACCAGGTATTGCTGAAAATTTTTCACTTTATTGCTGCTTAATGCTGCTGTTGCCGCCCAGGCCAGCTGATCGGTGATGTTTAATTTCCCGTCAAACTCCACCCCTTCGCGATAGCTATCCCTTACGTTGCTGCGTATCTGCGCGCCAACATCATTTAATGCACCCGTGAGCACCAGTTGATTGTTATAATGCATATAAAAACCGTTTACCCCCCCGGTAAAATTCCCTTGCCTGGTACGGTAACCTATTTCCCAGTCCTTTAAATTTTCGGGGGTTGGCCGGCTTTGCGGCGTCGAAGCTACATAGTCGTCGCGGTTGGGCTCGTGATTGCCTACCGCAAAAGAGGCATATAGGTTATTTTGCGGGTCAAACTGATAGGTGATGCCAGCTTTTGGATTAAAAAAATCAAGCTTTACGGCTTCCTGCACATTGTTTAAATTTTCGTCGAAACCCAAAAATGAATAATATACGTGCCGGTATTGCATATCCGCGTATAGTGTTACCTTGCCGATCCGGTAATCGGCTTTGCCAAAAACATTAAAGTCTTTTTTGTCGGCATCATTCCGCGAGTATTGATAATCGGGCGGGATACCGGTGCTTTGCTGCGTCCATTCAATATTGTTATAGTGTGCCCCTTTATATTCGTTATACGCACCCCCCAAATAAAAATTCAGGTTGGTTTGAGGCTGGTATTTTAAGTTATAAGTAACGCCGTAAAACTTATTATTCAACCATAACCGCCGCGTCAGGTCGGTTGTGTTTATGGTATCGCCTGCAACGATAACCGGCATTACGCCATAGCCGGTCAACGTTTGCGCAGGCTGATATTCCTCGTAATACCCGTAACCATGTGTATAGTGAATTGCCCCGCTGAATGAGAGTTTATCGGAAATTTTTTGATCCAACAGTAATTGATAATGATCCTGGGTATAGTTATCGGTTTGGTTTTTATAAAACGTACCATTGGGTTCGAGTCCAAGCCCGTTATAGCGCCGGTTGCCTGCCCGCAAAGTATCTTCGGGTATGCCGTTCCAGGCCTGGTACGTATGTTCGGTTCCCGAAAAGGTAATAAACCTGATATTGGTGGATTTTCCATAATAAGCACCACTTACATAATATGATTTTAAATCGGAAAAGGCACGGTCGATATATCCGTTCGAGTATATTCTGGATAACCTCCCGTCGAAGCTGAACTTGCCGCCAAGCAGCCCCGTGCCTGCGCTAACGGTGTTTTTAACCGTGCCATAGGAGCCGACAGCATTGTTAAGTTCAGCGTAAGCCGTGTCGCGCCGGGCGGCGGTTTGTATGTTGATGCTGGCCCCAAACGCGCCCGCGCCGTTGGTTGAAGTGCCCACGCCACGCTGAACCTGGATATTATCGACCGATGAAGCAAAGTCGGGTACGTCCACGAAAAATGTACCCTGCTCTTCCGAATCGTTGTAGGGAATCCCGTTTATGGTGACATTGATTCGCGTGCCATCCGAGCCGCGGATATGGATGCCCGTGTAACCGATGCCGGCGCCGGCATCCGATGTGGTGACCACGGAAGGTGTTTGACTGAGCAGAAAGGGCAGATCCTGGCCGAGGTTGTTCTTTTCGATATCCTTTTTGCTCAAATTCGTAAACGTGGTTGGCGAATTTTTTACCGCCCGTGTGCTGTTTACCGTTACCACCCGCATAGAAAGCGCGCTGCCGGTCATTTCGAAATCGCTTATCTTATTGCCGTTTAAAACGACAGTTTTAGTAACGGTTTGATAGCCAACGTAGGATACCTTAAATGTATAAGAACCCGCCGCAAGATTTGTAATGCGGTATTTTCCCGAGGCATCGGCAACTGCATTAATTGCCATTTTTTCGATATTAACGGTTGCGCCGGGCAACGCTTCGCCGGATTGCCCGTCGGTTATTTTCCCGGAAATGGAAAGCTGGGCCGCGGCCAGGACAGGCAGCAGTAGGGCGGTTAACGCCGTAAATAAATTTTTCAAAAATTTTATCAATTACCTTAGTTAAACCATCTGCACATCAGGGTGAATACGCAGTACACTTAACTTTTACCTCTCCCTACGCCGGCATTACCCGGATCAGGTGTATGTTGTGAATTGCAGAGACACAATACTTTGTGTCTCCTCCTGTTTTACCCAGAGACGTACTGTACGTACGGGACGTCTCTACGTTCATTCACAACAATGGGTTTGATCTCAGCCTGTCTTTCAGTTTGATCGCTCAAAGCAAGGCACCCCTTGAGAATTATGGAACAAAGATAGTTTTTGGTTTTGAATATTGGGTATTTGATGCCCGATTTGCCGGTAATGGCAAATTCAATAAGCTAATAAAACGCAATTATTTATTTACATACCTGTTTTTGGCATCCAAACCTGGCTTTTGATAAGCCACTTGCCGTTTTCCATTCGCAGCACAAAGGTAAAAGCCCCCTTCGCGGTAAATCGCGCCCTTTCGGGCAAAACACCGGTAAAGCTTACCGGTACTACTGTATACACATTTTCAGTGGTGAGCTGGTAAACGTGAATGGGTTCGATGGTTGCTTTTAATTTGGTTAGCCTGTTGTCTTTACATACTTGTTCAACGGCAAGGACCCATTGCACGCCGGCCGTGGGCCCGTTCCACGAATAAGGCGGCTCATCGTCGGCAACCAGCGCATTGTGTGTGTACAAATTGGCTACGGATTCAATATCAAATTTATTAAGCGAATTAATTGCCCGCTGGATGACGTCGAACACTTCAGCCGGCGGGAGGGTATCAACAGGTTGAGATTGTTCGCCGATGACGATGCTTGTCGATGCGACGTATCCTGTCGCAGGTTTCGCATACCCGGTTTCTGGCCCGGGGCCACATGCAACCCAAATTAAAGCCGCGAAAAGGAAAGTTTTAGTCATATGGCAATATTAGCGCAACCACAGTGGTTCACAATCAAAGTTTAAATTACACAAATGGTTTGACAGTAATTATAAATTATTGGGATGCGCCGTATTTTTTACCGAATATAAAAATAAATGATGATTTATAACCAGCCTTTTCATGAAGTTCTAATTATTTACGCCAAGCAAGTCGATCGTAAACACCAATACCGCATTGGCGGGAATACTGCTGTCCGGCGAACTATTTCCGTATCCTAATGCCGATGGAACAATTAAAAGTATACGGCCGCCGGTATTTATATGCGGGAGGCCTATTTGCCACCCTTTTATCAGCGTGCTTAATGACGATGAGAGATTAGCGGAAGGCGCAAACACCGATCCATTCAATAACTTACCGGTATAGTTAACGCTTACCACCGAGCTTGCGTTTGGGTACGTTCCGGTGCCTTGTGTTATCACCTGGTAATAAAGACCTGAAGGATCTTTCGTAGCTGCAATGCTATTCGCAGAAATATAAGCACGGATCAAACCATCATCGGTGCTTGCCTGGGTTGCGGCATTAAATGATGCTTCTTTTTTACAAGACGCAACCCCGATGGTTAAAAAGCAAATAAGTAAAAGGTATTTTTTCATTATATCGTATGTATGGTCAATTAACTGCTTTTCCTGATAAAAATTGTTTCAAATTTACTTATCATAAATTCATAACGCCCCATGGTATGCGGGAGATTTATGCGAGGTTTATACCTTTGCAAATATGGAAACTATTTCGTGGAATGATTTTGAAAAAGTAGAATTACGTGCGGGGACGATATTGGCCGCCGAAGATTTTCCCCAGGCGCGAAAGCTGGCTTATAAGGTTAAAGTTGATTTTGGGCCGCTGGGCATTAAATGGTCGAGCGCGCAAATCACTAAACACTATACGAAAGAAGAATTGACAGGGCGGCAAATTATAGGCGTTATTAACTTCCCGGTAAAACAAATCGCAAACTTTATGTCGGAGTTTTTATTGACAGGTTTTGCTGACGATAATGGTGACATTGTTTTATCGGCCATTGAAAAGCCTGTTCCGAATGGGAGTAAACTGGTATGAGGTATGTAAGCTTTGGCGGAGAACCAACCCTATCGCCGGATGATTTTTTCATGAACGAGGCGATACGGGAAGCAAAACTGGCATTGGCCGAAGATGAGATCCCGATTGGCGCCCTTGTGGTTTGCAAGGGGCAGATCATCGGCCGCGGGCATAATCTTACCGAGCGTTTAAATGATGTATCGGCCCACGCCGAAATGCAGGCGCTAACCGCTGCGGCAAACTATATGGGCGGGAAATACCTGCAGGATTGCACTTTGTATGTTACCCTTGAGCCTTGTGTAATGTGCGCCGGCGCCTCGTATTGGTTTCAGCTAAGCCGCATCGTTTTTGGCGCATACGATGCTAAACTGGGGTTTGGAAGACTCAATCAAAAAATTACGCATCCAAAAACCACGATCACAGGTGGCGTCAGGGAAAATGAATGCGCCGAACTGGTGAGAGCGTTTTTTAGGGACAAGAGAAAGCGAAAGTAGTACCTGGCCGACAGGGTAATAAAAACATGACATTGATCAGAACAAAATTTGTTAATAAACGCTTTATATTTGTCGCATACTTTCTATAAACTTTAAAACTAAAAATTATGGCATTTACCCTACCGGCGCTTCCGTATGCTACTGACGCTTTGGAACCGCACATTGATAAAATGACCATGGAAATTCACCATGGGAAACATCACCAGGCTTATGTTACCAATTTAAATAAAGCCCTCGAGGGAAAACCCGAAGCCAACAACAGTATTGAAGATATCATTAAAAATATATCGAAATACCCTATGGCTGTGCGCAATAACGGCGGCGGGCATTTTAACCACACGTTGTTTTGGACCTTACTATCGCCGGGTGGCGGCGGCGAGCCTTCGGGCGCACTGGGCAATGCCATAAACAGCACATTCGGCTCGTTTGCCGACTTCAAAACTAAAGTTAATGAAGCAGGTGCTACCCGTTTTGGATCGGGCTGGGCCTGGCTGATCGTTACCCCCGATAAAAAACTCGCCGTATGTTCTACACCTAACCAGGATAACCCGTTAATGGATATTGCCGAAGTAAAAGGTACACCCATTTTAGGTATCGACGTTTGGGAGCACGCTTACTATTTGAAATACCAAAACCGCCGCCCCGATTATTTAGCGGCAGTGTGGAACGTGATCAACTGGAACCACGTGGCAGAATTATACAGCAAGGCTGTATAACCGATAAACTAATTTAGGTGAAGCGGCAAGGTTGAGAGATTTTGCCGCTTTTTGCTTTATCTTTTTTCCTATGAAAGCAGTCGTTCTTGAAGGGGCGGAAAGGCCACTCATTTTAAAGGAAGTTGATAAGCCGGCGCTAAAAGCCGGTGAAGTTTTAGTAAAGATCAAGGCGGCTGCGTTAAACCGCCGCGATTACTGGATAACGGTTGGCCAATATGCAGGTATTAAATACCCGTCGATATTAGGCTCGGATGGCGCAGGCGTTGTCGCTGAAGCTGCTGATGATGCAGATAAGCGTTGGATAGGCCGCGAAGTGATCATCAACCCCGGTCACGACTGGGGCAGCCACCCTGAATTTCAATCGAAAGAATTCAAAATTTTAGGCTTGCCGGAAGATGGCACCTTCGCCGAATATGTTAAGGTGCGAAGCGAATACCTGCATAATAAACCGGCGCACCTGGACTGGGAACAGGCGGCGGCGTTACCATTGGCCGGCTTAACGGCTTACCGGGCGTTATTTACAAAAGGCAGGGCCGAAAAGAGGAACAAAGTATTAATAACCGGGGTTGGCAGTGGTACGGGAAGTTTTGCACTCCAATTTGCCCACGCTGCCGGGTGCGCGGTGTTTGTCACTTCGGGCTCGGGCGAAAAAATAGAACAGGCCAAACAGCTTGGGGCCGCCGCAGGCGTAAACTATAAGGCGCAGGACTGGGCGGAGCAGCTGCAGCATCTTTCGGGCGGGTTTGACGTGATCGTTGACAGCGCATTGGGCGAAGGCTTTGCCAAATTGCCCGATATTTGCAATCCCGGGGCACGGATCGTGTTTTTCGGCGGAACGGCTGGTAATATCCCCGAACTAAACGGCCGCAAAATATTCTGGAAGCAATTGCAGATATTAGGCACAACAATGGGCACTCCGGAAGAATTTAGCGCGATGGTTTCCTTTGTAAATGAACACCAGCTGGTGCCGGTCATTGATGAGATATTTCCATTAGCCGACGCTGAAAAAGCGATCAGAAAAATGGAGCGCTCATCGCAATTTGGCAAAATTATTCTGCGGGCCTAATTATGCTGCAGTTAAAGGTTGAAGCGGTAAAATGGGAGCTGCGCGATACGGCGACATTTTATTTAAGCGAAGTGTCGGGCAGAAAAGTCGCTTATAAAGCCGGGCAATTTATCACGCTGGTCTTTGACCATCACGACGAAGAAATAAGACGGTCCTATTCGTTGAGATCATCGCCTGATGAGCCGTTATTGTCCATCACCGTTAAACGTATAGAAAACGGCGAAATATCACGTTTCCTGTTAACAAAAATCCGCGCAGGCGATGTTTTGAAGGCAGTGGAACCTGCCGGGAAATTTATAATTACCGGTTTCCGCGCTAAAAAAGATATTTTATTGTTTGCTGCCGGGAGCGGCATCGTACCCATATTTTCGCAGCTTAAATATGTGCTGAAACGAGCGGGCGCAAGCCGTTTAACCTTGATCTACAGTAACCAGCATAAGGATTCGGTGTTATTTTACCGCGAGCTTAATTCGCTTCAGTCAGAAAACCCCGACCGGTTATCTATAATACACCTGCTAAGCAGCGAAGGGAACCGCCTGAATAATCTGATGGCAGAAAAGCTGGTGCGCGAAAATGTAAAATACAACATGGCAAAAGCGGAGTTTTATACCTGCGGGCCATTTACTCATATGCGCATGATTCGGCTGACACTGCTTTATATGGGATTGGCGCCCGCACAGCTCCGAAAGGAAAACTTTGTATTGGAAACAGTGCCGGTTGCCGCCGGCCTGAAAGCATTTCCGCCGCGAAAGATCAGGATCAATTTTAACAAGGAAACCTACGACCTGGTAGTTGGCGAAAATCAAAGTATACTACAGGCGGCGCTGCAAAATAATATCCAGTTGCCGTATAGCTGCAGGGTTGGCGACTGTTCAACCTGCTCGGCTCTGTGCAAAACAGGCAAGATAGAAATGGTGAAAAACGACGTGCTTACGGAAGCCGACCTTGCAGCCGGTTGGATATTGACCTGCACCGGGCACCCGTTAAGTGATGACGTGGTTATTGAATATTAGTACTTATTTGGGTTTGTACACGCGTACGTAGTCAACATACATGCTCGCCGGAAATAAACTTGTATCTACCGTTTGCCCCGGCCAGTTGCCTCCTACGGCAAAGTTTAACAGGATAAAAAATGGCAGGTGAAAAGCCCCGGTATTATTGATGTTGCTGGTAATATTACCCGTTACGTACAGCTTATTATCAACATACCAGTTTATTGAATTCTGATCCCAGGCAATTGAATAAATGTGATAGTCGCCTGCGTTTGTGATGGAAGTATCGCGCCCATACTGAACATGGCCGCCGCCGCCGTCCCAATGCATGGTTCCATATATTGTATTGTCAGTATTGATATGCTCCATAATATCCAGCTCCCCGCATCTTGGCCACGAAACAACGTTAATATTGGAGCCCAGCATCCAAAAAGCCGGCCATAGGCCCTGCCCAACCGGTATTTTTATGCGGGCGGAAACAAGGCCGAAGGTAATCTCTTCCTTTTTTTGCGTGGTCATTCTTGCCGAGGTATAAAGCGCGTTGCCGACTTGTTCTCTTTTAGCGGCGATGATCAGGGTACCATTGGCAACCGTGGCATTTGCAGCCTGGTAATACTCCTGTTCATTATTTCCCCATCCGCCGCCGCCTGTTTCAAAGTTCCACTTGGAGGTATCAACCGCGGTTCCGCTGAACTCGTCCGACCAAACCAGCGAATACTTCGTCGTATCGAGCATCGGCGCGGCCGAAGTAGTGGTCGTGGTTGTCGTAGTAGTGGTTGTCGTCGTTGTGACGTTTGAATTCGTGTTAACGGGCTGTTTTTTACACGAAAAAGAAAAAATCACAAGCCCCGACAGCGCGGCGCTTGTGATTTTATTTGACAATGTTTTTCTCATAATAAATTGGTTACCAAATATAACGAATTTACTTAAAAAATAGTTTCGACTATTTGTTAACCCCAAAAGCTTCCCAGGTAGAGGCAGTGGCGCGGTTGCATGTCATGGCCTGTGTTCCATCCTCACTTGAGATATATTTCCCGTTGTTTCCCAATAGCGTAATTGTACCGTCAGAATTGGTGCCCCAGGTAAACGTTTCCCAGGTGCTTGCGGTGGTACGGTTACAGGTTATAGGCTGTGTGCCGTTTTCGCTCGATACATATTTGTTATTGCTTTTCAATGCCACTTTACCTCCGCCTTCGTCAACCACTAAAAATTGTTCGTTCGCACCTACCGAAGTACCGTTGCACCACATGGCCTGTGTGCCGTTTTCGCCGTTCACGTATTCGTTATTAAACCCTTTTAAGGTAATAGTCTGGCCAATTGGCGGGCCACCCGATGTTACGCCCTTGTATACCCTTACATAATCGACGTACATACTTGCCGGTAATGCCCCTGTGTTAACAGTTTGGCCGGGAAAGTCGCCAGCCACGGCCATGTTTAATATGATAAAGAACGGATTGTGGAACGCGCCGGTGTTATTGATATTATTGGCAATGTTAGCGGTAGCGTACAAATTGTTGTCAACAAACCAGCTTATGGAATTGGTGTCCCACTGCACGGCATACAGGTGATAGCCTGTTACAGAAGTTGTAGTTGTGCCGCCATACTGCGCATTACCGTTGTTAAACCAGTGGATGGTTCCGTAAATCGTACTTGCGGTGTTTATCTGCTCCATGATATCAATTTCACCGCATTGGGGCCAGCCTACCGAATTGATATTTGTACCCAGCATCCAGAATGCCGGCCATGAGCCCTGGAACGCCGGCAATTTGATACTGGCTTCGATGCGGCCATAGGTGCACGAAAACTTTCCGGATGTGTTCATCCTTGCTGAAGTATACGGAAAGCCGCCAACGCTTTGGTTTTTGGCAGTTATCACCAGGTTGCCGCCTGAAACGGTGGCATTTGAAGCCTGGTAATATTCCTTTTCGTTGTTTACACCCGGGTTGCCGGTTTCCATAGTCCATTTGGTGCCGTCGACACTGGTACCGTTAAACTCGTCGGACCAAATAAGCTGATACGTGACCGCCCTTGACGTGTTGGGGGTAACATGAATGCTGGTGGCCTGGTTGGCTTGCGGCGGGGCGCTTTGATCCTTTTTACAGGATATAGCCATCGATACCAATGCCAGAATGACGCCGGCCCTGGTTAAAAGATTAATAAATTGCTTTTTCATATATTATTGGTTTTAATTGGCGCTGTTAAGGATTATCCAGGCTACTTATTAACGCCAAAGGATTCCCATCCAGAGGCTGTAGTCCGGTTACAGGTCATCGGCTGCGTGCCGTTTTCGCTCGACACAAACCTCCCATTATTTCCCTGCAGGGTAATTGTACCGTCGGCATTTGTTCCCCATTTAAAGGTTTCCCATGCGCCAACGCTGGTACGGTTGCAGGTAATGGCTTGCGTGCCATTTTCGGATGATACATATTTACCCATACTTTGTAAAGCTACATTACCGTTACCCTCGTCCACTACCAAAAACTGTTCCCATGCCTGCGCTGTCGGCCGGTTGCAGTTCATTGCCTGTGTGCCGTTTTCGCCGCTTACGTATTGGTTATTGAAACCTTTTAAGGTAATGGTTTGGCCAATGGGCGGGCCGCTGGTGTTTGCGGCTGTATATACACGCACATAATCAACCAGCATATTGGTAGGCAAGGAATTGTTATCGATCGTATTCCCCGGAAGGTCACCGCCGATCGCAAGATTCAAAATAATATAGAAAGGCAGCTGAAAAGCGCCGGTGTTATTGATATTATTTGCGATATTTCCGGTTATGTACAACGTGTTATCTACATACCATCTAATGCTTTGGTTATCCCACTCCACGGCGTAAATATGAAAGCTGCCGGGTGTTGTGGTGGTGCTGCTTCCGTATTGCACATGCCCGCTGCCGCCATTCCAATGCATGGTGCCCAATATGGTATTGGTGGTATTCACATGCTCCATGATATCGATCTCGCCACATTGCGGCCAGCCAACGGAGTTGATGTTAGTGCCGAGCATCCAGAAAGCCGGCCATGTGCCTGTAACCATAGGTAACTGAATGCGCGCTTCGATACGCCCATACTGCACAGAAAATTTACCGGAGGTATTTAGTTTTGCAGAAGTGTACGGCTGGCCGCCAACGCTTTGCTGCCTGGCTGTGATAACCAGGTTACCGCCTGATTCAGTAACATTGGCTGCCTGGTAGTATTCCTTTTCATTATTCACACCCGGGTTGCCGACATCGATATTCCATTTGGAGCCGTCGACGCCAGTTCCATTAAATTCATCCGACCATACCAACTGCCAGGTAGTTGCCCGATGCAAACCGGGCTGAACATGAATGTTGGCCTGTTGAGTATTCCCTAACGAGTTGCCAGTAGCATCCTTTTTGCAGGAAATAGCCAGCACGATAAGCGCAAGCATTATTGCCGCACTCAATAAGAAGCTTGAGAATTTTCTTTTCATGATTTTATTTTTGAGATTTAATTGATTCCTTATTTATTTACACCAAATGACTCCCAGCCCGAAGCTGAGGTACGGGTACACGTCATGGCCTGCGTACCGTTCTCGCTGGATACAAAATCATTGTTGTTGCCCTGAAGTGTAATGGTACCGTCGGCATTAACCCCCCATTTAAACACTTCCCACGCACCGACACTCGTCCGGTTGCACGTAATAGCCTGCGCGCCGTTTTCAGACGATACATATTTGCCCATGCTTTGCAGGGCTACATTGCCATTCCCTTCGTCAACCACTAAAAATTGTTCCCACGTGCCCGCAGTTGCACGGGTGCAGGTCATGGCGGTTGTGCCGTTTTCGCCGCTCACATATTTGCCGTTAAATCCTTTAAGTGTAATGGTTTGCCCAACAGGCGCGCCAGAGCCGCTCGATTGCGTTCCGTTCCATTTAAATGTCGCGGCCGCACCGGCAGGCAAGGTGTACGTAAAGGATTCTCCTCCCCATTTGATCTTAAAGGTTTGGCTTGATGATGAGGTGTTGAGGGCTACCACAACTTTAGAACCATCGGTATTTTTAAATGCCACATCCTGTACGGTTGTCGAAAATGTGTTTGACGATATGCGTACAGCGCCGGCATACACAAATTCAGAAGCATGCGCAACGGTATAGTATGCTGTATTGCGGGTATAGCTATTGCCCGATATGGTTACCGCACCCATGCAGTTTGAGCAGCCCCCGGCGGTATGCGGGTTATAATTGGGATCCGAAGCCAGGTTCCACTCCAAAACCACACGGCTCCAGTTACGCGGCGCACCAATGATCAGGTTATTCATGTGCCAGTCAAAATCACCACCGAAACTGCCCGGCCCGCCTATAAACTGCTCTGTAAAATAAACGTTCTTGTTAGGGTACGCGTTATGAACGGTTGTTAAAGCGCTGATATCGCCCGCGTAAAGGTGAAAAGCCGAGCCGTCTACATAAGGATTAGCCCCCGCATCGCCCAATACCGCTTCCGGGTAACCGGGCTGATCGCAATTGTGATCGTACGCGATAATTTTTGTGGTTATGCCGTTTGCCGAAAATTGCGGACCAAGGTTGTTTTTTATAAAATTAGCCTCCTCGTTCGACTGCATCGTCATAGCCGGATTGTTATTCGGGTTTAAAGGCTCATTTTGAGGGGTTACCGCATAGATAGTTATACCCTGCGCCTTCATGGCTTGTATGTACTTCACAAAATATCGTGCATAGGCGTCGTAATAAGCAGTATTTAAGCTGCCGCCAGTGAAGCCGCCGTTGCCGCCTGCCCCGGTTTTCATCCACACTGGCGCGGTCCATGGCGTAGCCAGTATTTTTATGGAAGGGTTAACGGCAATGATCTTCTTTAAAACAGGCACCAGGTCGGTCATTTCCCTGCTGATGCTAAAATTGTTGAGATTAACATCTGTTTGGCCCGATGGCATGTCATCGTAAGTAAAATCGCCGTTGCTCAGGTCTGACGCGCCAATTGTTATGCGTACAAAACTTGACGCCACATGACCGGGAGCCGTTGAAAAAAGCTCGGTTAAAAAAGCGCCCTGGTTGGCGCCCAATCCATTAATAAGCGATGCGCTGCCACCGGTTAATGCATAGCCGAAACCATCGATGGTTTGGTAAGTTGTGGTTTCGTCAACTGTGATAGTAATTGGGTTTGTACCGCCATCGGCCGCAAAATTAACATTACCCTGCAGGGCGAGCAGCTTGCTTTGATCGGTAGTGGTTTCCCACACATTTACGGTTTCGTTGGCGAACCGCACATTTGCCGTGTATTTCGGCGTTAATGCGAGCGTTGCCGGCGCTTGCCTTGAGGATTCCTTTCTACAGGAAAAAATTAATACCGGCAAAATACAAAGCGCCGCTAGTACTTTTAATTTGTAATTTGATCTCATATACTTTTTATAATTGGTTTGATTGATTGCGACATGTTGACAGGCGAAAACCTGTAGGGCCGGCCAGAAAGTTATTAACCCTGGTTTAAAAAGTTAGGGTACATTATCCACCGGGCAACCCGGTGTTTCTTAATAGTTTTTTGACGATAGGGGCTCGCCGGTTTATATCAGGTACTACAAATGTATGTGAATTGAATTCACAAAAGCAAATAAAATATTCGTAAATAGTTGATTGATAATATGTTATGTGATTTTTAATACGCTTCGGGCGCAAGCGGGATTATTGTAAAATATGCGTTACACATGTGTCGTAATCGTTTTTGGCGAAGAGCCCAACTATACCTGATACGGTTGCTTCACAACTTAATTTTTAAGAAAGAATTGGCGGTTAAGGCCGTGGCGCGGCATTACCGGCTTAGTTATGCTCTATCACCAGCCTGCTCCAGCCTTTATCACCGGCATTTTTGGCCTCTTTTTTCCTGGCGCTCATCGCTTTTTTGATCCGTGAGCTATAAGCCCAGCAGGTACTTTGGCGAATGGAAAGAATTTCAGATAATTTGTGCGATGATATTTTACCGTTGGTGGAGTACATTAAAAATATCATGTAAAATGCCTTATTGATAGGTATGCGGGTATTTTGCAGCATAGTATACGCTATTACCGACTCTTCATAACCACATTTGGAGCAGCGCCGGCTATACGGCAAATGGCCGTGTCCGTAATGCGTATTGCTGCACCTGCGGCAGGTATATCCATTTTCCCACTTAAGGTCAGACAGAAACTTAAAGCAGGTTTCGCGATCGGGGTATATTTTGCTGAACTCATCGAAATCGACTTCGGCAGACATTACCCTGTCGTGCGTTATCTTTTCGATGTCGTGATGCAATATCGTGTTGTCCTTTTCCAGCAGCACATTCATTCGCGATATCTCTTCCGACTGCAGCTGCATCTGCTGATTGGCTGATAACAATTCGCGGGTACGTTCGTCTACCTGGTCCTCCAAATTTTTATTCAGGGCATCCTTCAGCTCTTCATTAAGCTTTAGTTGTTTTATAACCAGGGCCTGCGCTTCTTCTTCCTTCTTTTTCAGGATGCGCACCTTGTCGCCTATCGCAAAGGATATGAAAACCATTTCCATAATAAAGCAAAAACTAAGGCTATAATAGCTGGTCGCCGTAACCGTGAACCACCAGATATTTAACGCTATTAATGCTTTAACAATAAACCCTGTAAGTAAAAACGCGTAACCGATAACAAAAAAGCGGGCGGGGCGATACCCTTTAAGCAACACATAGCATCCGGCATAGAAAGCCAGCGTTAGTGGTACAATTTCGATAATCTTATAACTAAACCAGTTTTGATTAACGGTTATGCAAAGCACAAAAAATACGGACCTTAACCCAATTACCCACCACATCAATTTGTTTAACCGGGGCGCATTCACTTTTAAATTTAACAGGCTTCGCGCAAACAACACCGAAAAGATACTTGCCGAAAATAACGCGAAGCCGTAAGCATTATGATTCCATGCCGGCGAGCCCGGCCATATATACTGGTAAGCAATGCCGTCGGCGCACATTTCATACAGCCCGATGCTGAGGTTATAGGCTATATAATATAAATACTGCCGTTGCCGCATGGCAAAAAACATCATGAGGTTGTATAACCCGAACACGAGTATCATTCCATAAAAAACACCGAAGAAGAAGTACTCGTCGAGCGCGTAACTGATGAACCAGTTTACTGACCTCAGCACCATAATCACATTTACCGGCTGGTGCGATTTTATGCGGATGTAATAATCCAGGGTACCTGCCTGGCTGTTACTTATATTCAGGCTGAAATTTTTGTGGTGGTAAAGCCGTGCGGAAAAAGGCCGGCTGCTGCCTAATAGGATCGCTGAGTACTTGCCGCGACTGCCGGGCGAATAAACGGTAATACTATCGATGGTTTGGTCGAAAAATTCTAATATCCAGCTGTTTTTCGACGATGGGTCGGAGGTGATCCTGATACGGTACCACCATGCCGCGTTTACATCGCGGGTAACCGGTGTCGCCTCGTTATTTATTTTAAACTGACCGGTGCTTATAACCTGGTTAAGACTTAGTTTATTACTGACATCTTCCAGGTAAGCAACCTGGTTATATCTCAATATCCGTTGTTTCACCGTATCGCTTATACGCGCCGGCACCTGGGCAATGGCCTTTTGAGCCACGCAGGCTAAACAGCCCGCAGCAAGTACAAAAAATCTCAGTAAAAGCTTACACATACGCGGTGAGGGCATATGCCGTAAATTTATAATTGGTTATGTGTTATACGCGAAAAACCTAATTGGTTGTTGCTTACTAAGCAATAATAATACTTTTCGGGCAGAAATGCTACAAGAGGTGGAAGGTGGAAGACGAAACCGGCCTGCAGGCAGGGGTTAAAGGTTGTTCCCGCAGTCATGGCGCTTTAAATCCTAAAGCTTCGATATATCCCTTATTCGGCCGGCAGTTTTCGAACTTACTGTTATTTATAAACTCATAAACCGCCTTTGTAATTTGTTCGCGGTCCTCGGGCGCGGCCTTGCGGATCGCCGCAAAATCAGCGCGCGGTTTTTCGGTATATTCAATTATTTTATCGTACCCGGCAGGCGCATTAAACGTTACGATGCCCCTGGTATTATCCGGTTTTTTATAGGGCCAAAAATGCCAGCCGATGTTGTTTTTTTCGAGCGTTTTGCGGAAAGCCTCGCACCATTCGTCGTTGTTCTCGCCGGTTTCACCGCAATAGATCGGTACATTGTATTTGTCCCTAAAATCGATATACTCCTGTATCACTTCATTGCCCGTAGTTTTCGTCCAGTATTTATGGAATTGGTAAACCAGCTTTTTATCGAAGGGCGGGCCAAAGCATTTAAAATTGCTATCCCACTGGGCGCCGCCCAGTATAATGATGTGGTTTTTATCAACGGTACGGATCGCTTTCGTAATTTCCTTATAAACCGGTTCCAGGTAAGGATTAAACTCGGCGGCGTTAAAATAGGTCGCGATCGGCTCGTTGAGCAGGTCGTATCCCATCACAATGGTCTCGTTTTTATAATGTGCCGCAATACGCCGCCAGATATCAGCCGTTAATTGTTGCATTGCCCTGCTCTTAAACAGAAAGGGGAAGCCATAGCCATCGTCGATATTGTCGCCCGTTTGACCGCCGGGCGCGCAATGCATATCCAGTATCACATACAAGCCCTCCTTTTTGCACCAGCCAATCACCCTGTCGAGCAGCTCGAAACCCCGGTTCGGATTGTTTTGACCGCAATAATTTTCGCTCGTAAAAAGCCGGTAATTAAATGGTATCCGGATGGAGTTCATACCCGACGCTTTCAAAAAATGAATGTCGGGTTCGGTTATATAACTGTCCTGGTATTTTCTCCAAAAGAGGGTTGTTTCCTCCGGCCCTAACAACTCTGTTAAAGCTTCATTAATCAGCCGCGGAGAGTTGACGCTTTTAAATTTGAACATATAACCTTCGGGCACCAGCCAGTTGCCCAGGTTGGTTCCGCGTATTAAAAAAGGCTTATTGTCCGTTCCGATTATATTCTTTCCTTTTACAGTGATGAACCTGGACGGCTGGGCGGATAACGCTGCCGGAATTAAAACTATTCCCAATAAAGCCTTAAAAATTTTACTTTTCATAACGTGGTTTTGCGGGTTAATTCCATACGTAGGTGGCTACAGCGCCGTTATTCAGCGTGCTGGTAACCGCTTTGCCATTAAACTGGATGTTAAAGGTTTGTGTGCTGCCTGCTGAATTCAGAACGATCAGCACTTTAGATCCGTCAGGATTTTTAAACGCGACGTTAGGCATATTGGCCAGATCAGGCGAGGCGATCCTTACCGCACCGGGCCGCACAAACTTAGCGGCGTGGGCAATAATATAATACGAAACATTCCGCGATACGTTTTGCCCCGAAATGGTTAAAGCACCCTGGCAAACCGTACAACCGCCGTTGGTATGCGGCCCATACGAGGCATCAGTGGCCAGGTTCCATTCCAATACATTGCGGCTCCAGTTGCGGGTGGCGCCTACGATCAGGTTGGTGATATGCCAGTTAAGATCGCCGCTGAAGCTCCCTGCCGACGATGTGTACTGCTCGGTAAAATAAATGTTTTTTTGCGGATAGGCATTCCGCACCTGCGAAAGGGCGCTGATATTACCGCTATACAGGTGAAACGCCGAGCCATCGACAAAAACGCTTGCCGCCGCATCGGCGAGTATGGTTAAAGGATAATCCACGCGGTCGGTATTATGATCGTACACAATTATTTTTGTGGCGATGTTTGCCGCTTTGAATTGCGGACCCAGGCTGTTTTTTACAAAATTGTCCTCCTCGGCCGGCTGCATCACCATCGCCGGATTGTTGCTCGGGTTAAGCGGCTCGTTTTGCGGCGTAACGGCATCGATGGTGATGCCCTGCGCCTTCATGGCCTGGATATATTTCACAAAATAGGCCGCGTAAGCGTCATAATAAAGCGTGTTTAAGCTACCGCCCGAAAACCCGCTATTGCCGGTGGTATTTATCTTCATCCATGTGGGGGCCGTCCATGGGCAGGCCAATATTTTGATATTGGGGTTCAGCGCAATGATCTTCTTTAACACCGGGATCAGGTCGGTTTTTTCCATGTCGATGCTGAAATTGTTTAGATTAACATCGGGCCCGGTAGCAGATTCATCGTATGTAAAATCCGTCGCGCTCATATCCGACGCGCCAATGGATATCCGCAGATAACTGATGCCGATATGCGTAGTGTCTGTCAAAAATAATTCCTTTAATAAAGCATCCTGCTGGGTGGCGTTCAGGCTGTTGATCACGGTAGCGCTGCCGCCGGTCAGGCAAAAGCCAAAGCCGTCAATGGTTTGGTAGGTTTGCGTGGTATCCACCGTAATATTAGCATTGGAATTGGCTGCCGTGCTAAAATTTAGTGCTATATTTTGCTTTTGAAAGAGTGACGACTGATCAGGATTGGTTAGCCACATGGCTACATCTGTTTTGACCGGCGTTATCGGTGTAATAGTGGTTGTAGTAGTTGTGGTGGTGGTTTGCTGTTGACCGGTAACCGCAGGTTTTTTACTGCAAGCAATTAAAACGATAGCGCCAAAGGCAAAAATTAAAGTAATAAAATTGATCGATCTCATAGGTTTTAACTAACTCCAAAATAAATTTCCAGCGTTGGTATAACGCTAATATAGTACTATTAAAGTTACAGGTTATATACATTTGCTATACGTTTTTTTATTTTTTAAAGATTAAAAATTACTGATACGCTTTAGCCGCAACGTATATTCGTATTTATATATTTAAAGGGAATAATTTACATGAAAGGCAAACAGTATAATACCGGGCCAAAAAAATATATAAAAGCTTTGATCGCGGGGTGCTTATTCTTTGCTGCGCCGGTATTTGCCCAGAATTTAAAGGTAGCGGTGGCGGCCAACCTGCAGCCGGTGATAAAAGTTTTGCAGAAAGATTTTAAGCAGCGGACCGGTATCGACATCGAGCCTATTGGAGGCCCGTCGGGTAACCTGGTGGCGCAGATCCGTAACGGCGCGCCGTACGACCTGTTTTTATCGGCGGATATGGGTTTCCCAGAAACCTTGTTTAAGGACGGTTTCAGCGAGAAAAAGCCGGTGGTATATGCGCAGGGCCTGCTGATCATTTGCAGCAACCAGAATATAGGGTTCGAAAACTGGGAGCGCTTGCTGATGACTGCGCGGGTAAAAAAAATAGCCATTGCCAACCCGGCCATCGCGCCCTACGGCAAAGCGGCCGAAGAAGCCTTGCGGCATAAAGGCATCTTTAATGATATCTACGCCAAAATTGTTACTGGCGAAAGCATTTCGCAAGTAAATACGTACATCACTACCGGCGTGGCGAATGTGGGCTTTACCACGCAATCGCTGGTAAAAGATGCCGGCAACAAAACGCATTTGTACTGGACGGCCATTGATCCAAAGTTGTACGCACCCATAGAACAGGGTATGGTGTTATTAAAACACGCGGCAGGCAATGCCAATGCCGAAAAGTTTTACCAGTACATTTTAAGCCCGGCAGCAAAGGCTATTTTTAAGGAATATGGCTATCATGTAAAATAAAACTCTATGGTCTCTTTGTGCGCTCTGGGTAAAATTTAACCGCAAAGGGCGCGGAGAAAGCACGCAAAGAACACAAAGTCAAATATTATTTAGCGTAGTTTTGAGATAATTCGCGTAACTCCTGTTTAATGGATCTAACCCCTATCTGGCTCACCCTAAAGCTTGCAGGCATCACCACCTTGCTGCTGCTGGCGGTTGGGTTGCCCATAGCCTGGTGGCTGTCCAGGGGGCGCTCGTTTTTTAAGATTATCATAGAGGCTATCATTACCATGCCGCTGGTGCTGCCGCCATCGGTGCTGGGCTTTTATTTGCTGATGGCCTTTAGTCCGAGGCAGGGGGTGGGGCGGTGGCTGCACGATGTGTTTGATATACAATTCGTTTTTTCATTCCAGGGACTGGTGCTGGCATCGGTTATTTACAGTATGCCGTTTATGATCGGGCCTATCAAATCAGCTTTGCAGCAGTTGCCGGTGTCGCTGTCGGAAGCCTCCGCGTCGCTGGGGAAAACAAGATGGCAAACATTCATTCATGTATTGCTGCCCAATATCAAGCCGTCGCTGTTAACGGCCATGGTGCTTACGTTTGCGCATACGCTGGGCGAGTTCGGGGTGGTGCTGATGATCGGCGGGAATATCCCTGGCGTTACGCGGGTGGCGTCTATCGCGGTGTATGATTCGGTGGAACAAATGGATTATCATACGGCCAATCTCTATTCGCTCATCCTTTTTTCGGTTACGTTCGTGCTGGTCATCGCTGTTTTTGTGTTTAATAAATATAACGCCAAAAGCCCGCTCGCATGATCACGGTAATCATCGAACATAAACTCAACGCCTACAACGCCCGCCTGCCGGGAGGCAGGGCTCAGCAGCAACTGCACATCCGGCAGGAATTCCCGGAGGGCAGCATCACCCGCATATCCGGCCCATCCGGCGCGGGTAAAACCACTTTTTTAAAGATCATCGCCGGGTTTGTCCGTCCCGATAAAGGTCATATCGTAGCCGATAACATTATTTGGCTGGATACCGCCGCCAATATCTCGGTCCCGCCCGAAAAACGCCTCGCAGGCTTTGTGTTCCAGGGTTACGCGTTGTTTCCCAATATGACCGTGCAGCAGCACCTGGAATATGCCACTAACGACAAGGCCTGGATCCGCCGGTTATTAAAGCTGGGCAGGCTCGAAGCGTTTGCCGGGCAAAAGCCGGCCTGGCTTTCCGGCGGGCAGCAGCAGCGGCTGGCTATTTTGCGGGCGCTGGCCACCAGGCCTAAGCTGTTGTTAATGGACGAGCCCTTTTCGGCGCTCGACCAGCCAATGCGGGCAGAGCTTATCCATGAGCTTAAACTGCTGTTTGAGGAATTGGGCACAACGGTATTGATCGTGAGTCATTACCCGCAGGAGTTGGAGGAGCTGTCGGGGCAGGATTTGTTTATAGGTCACTAATTGCACGAATTTTTGCAAATTGCACGACGGTAGCTTGCTCACTTCGCTTCTTCCACCACAATCTTATCCAGATTATGCAAATACCTCCTGCCGGTTTTAAAATCGGTGGCCGACGTCATCTGAAGTGGATTGGGAAATATAATGGGTGTCATGCTGAGGCTCTCGAAGCATGCGCGGGAAGGCCGGGGGTATTTATTTTTTCATAAGCTAAACACCGTAAACATCCCTAAACACCTTAAAAGTTAAATTATTTTATTTAAAATAAACCCACTTCCAACCGATAACGACACGCTGAAATTTTCGAGTATCGGTTACCGGGGCGGGGCGTTCCTGATCGGGGAACTGAAGGAACGGTTAAAACACGGCCCACTGACTATTTCATTACAAAAATCGGTCAACCAACTAAAGCAGGTATTCGTCTCTTCTAAAAAGGGGCATGTGAAAATGGCAGGGTACCACAAGAATTCAAAGTTATTCGGCCTGGGCTTTGATGCCAGCGGGGTGGGTGCAGAAGCCGGTGTTATTATGCCCATTTCGCACCCGGGAATCAACCTGGAAAATGTGAGCTTTTATATCATTCAAAACCCGTTTAAGCATTTGCTCTTCCGGGTTAACCTGTACCAAATGGTTAACAATAAACCCGGCGATAATATATTAACCGAAAACATCTTCCTCCACGTCCACGATAACCGAACAGGCAAAATGATATTCGACCTTTCTAAATACAATCTTTACCTGGATAAGGACGTGCTGCTCACCCTCGAATGGATCGACGCGCAGCCATCGGCGCCCAGCACCCGGCTGGTTGTTGCCGCCGCTGTTTTTGGCCATACCTGGTACCGGCAGGCCAGCCAGTCGGCATGGACAAAAAAAGGAACAGGCATAGGATTGAGCATAAAGACGGTTTATTGAAATCAAGGTAACTGCAAAGCTGGTCCAAATAATTTCTATCTTTAACAGGTCGCACCAATTTTATTTAATTAGAACATAGCATGGCCGAATCATTTTTATTACAAGGAACAGCCAAGTGGAGCTACGACTATGAAATGGCCGAGTTTACCGCAACGCAGAAAGCGTTAACGGCTATGACGTCATTTGTCCCGCCGTTGCATCGTCATGAAGGCAACATTGCCTTAACCAACTCGGAGATCATTATTGAAGGCATCAGCGATGACGACGAGGATTTAACCATTCAGCTTAGCCAGCTAAAGCAGATCTATCTCGGGTTTGATGATATTTTTCCTGCCTCATTGGTTAAGAGCTTTGGATTTTTATGGCAGCCATTGAGGATCGAATATTATACATCCGCTGTCGAAGCGCAATCTATATACGTTATTATTGATTATAACGGTCTTTATACGCACGATAAGGATTGGTATAACACACTTACCCAAATGCTCGAATAATACACCAACTTAAATATCCATGCTTCGCCTGGCACAATGTGGAATGCCGGATCAGTAAGCATCGGAAGCCATGCCCACCCGCTCAAACAACACGCGATGAACTGCAAAGTTCGTCCCGACAGTTATCGGGACTTCACTCGTCCCTCGTTCGCAATGACAAAGTTTTTTATTTTTCTTCCCGTCAGCGGCGCAGCTTCGCCCGAAAGCAGGCAAACAATGGTGGCCTTGCGCGTGGCAGAGCATAGCGAATTTTTGCTGAAGCGCGGCCGGTGCAAAACATGGGCAAAAAGATCGCAGCTCTGGTTTGCCTGCTTTGCAGCGCAAAGGCCATGTGCGGCAAAGAAGCATTGCTGCTGACTTGACTTTTTGGTTACTTTTGGGTCAAGCCAAAAGTAACAGCCCAGCGGCAATTGAGCGGCAAGAACAATGTACTACCTGCGCATAACGTTATGCGCACGAAGTGAGCATCGAACCCCACGAGCTTCTGTCGCTCTAAACACGATCTTTCCAATTGATTTGTATACGTAGAGATTGCTTCGTCCCTCGCAATGAACTGTGTTTAAAAGCAAATATTTTTTATATAATTTTCGTTGTACGTTGTTTTGCTTGTTGCGATAGCAAAAGCCTGTTTAAGCAGTTTATTTGCGA